>OGCO01000003.1_pt1 | contig 390232 bp, 340 predicted proteins | sample 1570171 | NCBI WGS metagenome assembly OGCO01 (sample SAMEA4370583, study PRJEB24528) | human gut metagenome
GTGATACGACCGAGCGTCCGGAGGCTCTCGCGGCAGGTACGGTGAAACTGGTCGGAACGGACTATGATAAGATCGTGAGCGAGGTCTCGGCGTTGCTTGATGATACTGTTTATTACGATGCGATGAGCAAGGCGGTTAATCCCTATGGGGATGGATTGGCTTGTGGAAGGATCGTAGAATTTTTGAATCAGAGGAAATGAGGATATGGCAGATAGGCTACCCTCGAGATTGGTAAATAGATAATCCGTTGTTTTTTAACATAAAGGCCTCCCCTAAAAGGAGGCCTTTTTTGTTTCCGGAAACATGACATTATGCTTCTCACCACCTTTGTATTACAAAAGACTACCACATCATACCCATGAGCCAGAATGGAATGGCGTTGCCTACAGGGTAGTCGGTGTTGTCTCTCAAGACATAGTCCGCTTCTTTAGGATTTTTGTTTTTTCCTCCAACTTCTAGGGTTTGTGATACATGGTCTTTTGTAATCACATAATCACCTTTCTTCTCGTCTTTCATGGCGTTTATCTCGTAACCTGCCCTAGAAAAGCAGTGGACAGTGTAGGCTTCACGTTCCGTTCCTTGGTCTGCATTCAAAACCTTATAAGCACATGGGTCTGCGAACAACATTTTTGCGCCAGTGCTACGGGCTTTCGTGTCATTGGGGTACTTTACTATTTTCAATAGATCTACACTTTCCATCACAAAGAGTAGTTGATAGAGTTTTTCCGCTCCTATTCCCCAGTCGGAGCATAAGGAGGTGACTTGTACACGAGGTATTGAGGAGTTTGCCAGTGTGCCGATAATGGCTCGCATCACACGTAGGTTGTTTTCGGAAATGCTAGGCAGGAAGAACGGTATATCGTTATTGAGAATTTTGTCGATGATAGCCATGTAACGTGCTTCGAAATCTTTCTCTTGGTAGAAAGGACGTGTACCGTAACTACGATAATTGAGGAAATGGTTCAACAGCTCCGCATCTGGTTGTGTAGGTAGTATTGTGTCTCCCAGTTTATACTTGGGGTATATTTGGCCAGTTTCAAGATATAGAAATTCTCTGAACGACATTAAAGGCATCTGTATCGCTACATAACGTCTGGACAAGTCGGCTTTGCCATCACGAAGTACTAACGATGAGGAATCTGAAATCCAGATGATTTTTCCTGGATAGTCATCATACAAGGCCTTCAGATGTATGCTCCAGTTTGATGCGTAGTGAATCTCGTCGATAATAACACCTTCATAACCAAGCATGAATACGCTACTAACTAAGTCATAGAGCGGTTCGCCAATAATCTTCGGATTATCAGCAGAAAAGTATAATAAGCGCCTGCCTTGTGAATGATGGAGTAGAAATGTAGATTTGCCACATCCTCTGGCACCGGTTAGCATCAGGTTTTTAGGGAGCTCATCAAACTCCGTGGTAAATGGTCGCAATCTCTGCGGAAGAGCCGCTAATCGGCGTTGCATGGCCGTTACTAGTGTTTGGAGTATATTTGTATTCATTCTATGGAAATTATATTTACGCACAAAATTACCGAATTATTTCTATGATAGAAAGAATTTATGCAAGAATATTTCTGTGCCAGAAAGAATATTGGTGTTTTTCTTTCTGTTACGGAAATATTACGGTTCTCGGATGGATATCTTTGAAAGGCCTCTTTCAAGAGGGAAATGAGTGGCTTATGGATTGAAAATAAAACCCTCCCTTTTGCTTATAAAATGTAAGCTTTGTTAACCAAACGTCCGATAAAAACATTTTTTCCGTGAAAGTGTCAATTATTTTATGTTTGTTTAAACAATATGTTAGGGATTGTCTGTATCTTTGCGGCAAAATCAAAAAGTTGATTCGACAATGGAAGTATTGAAGCACGAGTGTGGTGTTGCCATGGTCCGGTTACTGAAACCCTTGGAGTATTATCACGAGAAGTACGGTAGTTGGATGTATGGACTGAACAAGCTCTATTTGCTGATGGAAAAGCAGCATAACAGGGGGCAGGAAGGAGCGGGCTTAGCCTGCGTGAAGTTAGAGGCAAATGCCGGAGAGGAATATATGTTCCGTGAACGGGCCGTCGGGACCGGAGCTATTACCGAGATATTTGCCGCAGTTCACGAACACTACAAGGATTTAACCCCCGAGCAACTCAACGATCCGCTATTCGCCAAAGCCAACCTACCTTTCGCTGGAGAGCTTTATATGGGCCACCTCCGTTACAGTACCACCGGAAAATCCGGAATCTCTTATATCCATCCTTTTTTACGACGCAATAACTGGCGTGCAAAGAACCTCGCCGTTTGCGGAAATTTCAACCTGACAAATGTTCATGAGGTATTCGAGGAGATCACGGCGATCGGCCAGCATCCCCGGAAATATTCCGATACGTATATTATGCTGGAGCAGCTGGGACACCGGCTGGACCGGGAAGTGGAGCGCCTGTACCAAAAGTGTGAGGCGGAAGGATTGAGAGGGATGGATATCACGCATGCCATCGAGGATCAAATCGATTTGTCGAACGTGCTGAAGCGCTGTACTCCGGGCTGGGATGGTGGTTTCGTGATTTGTGGTATCACCGGTAGTGGCGAGTCGTTCAGCGTGCGGGACCCGTGGGGAATCCGTCCGGCCTTCTATTATGCGGATGATGAGATTATCGTGTTGGCTTCCGAGCGTCCGGTTATACAAACCGTGATGAACGTGCAGGTAGAGGATATCCGGGAGTTGAATCGGGGAGAGGCGATACTCGTCAACAAGAAAGGCGAGTGGCATATCTCCCAGATCGTGGAGCCGAAAGAGAATAAGGCTTGTTCCTTCGAGCGTATCTACTTCTCACGGGGTAGCGACGTGGATATTTACAGGGAAAGGAAGCGTTTGGGAGATAATCTCGTGCATCCGATCTTGAAAGCGGTGGATTACGACTTGAATCATACCGTCTTCTCTTTTATCCCGAATACGGCCGAGGTCGCTTATTTCGGGATGCAGGAGGGGTTGAACAACTATTTGAATAAGCTGAAAAAAGAATGGATCGCCGATCGTAGTCACTTGCTCAGGGAAGAGGAACTGGAGCAAATCCTTTCCATGCGAATCCGCTCGGAGAAAGTAGCTATAAAAGATATAAAATTACGTACATTTATCGCTGAGGGCAATAGCCGCAATGATCTGGCGGCGCACGTATATGATATTACTTACGGAAGTATTGAACCTTTTATCGATAATCTGGTTGTGATAGATGATAGCATCGTGCGGGGTACTACCTTGCGCCAGAGTATTATCGGTATCTTGGATCGCCTGCATCCGAAGAAAATCGTGATCGTAAGTTCTTCTCCGCAGGTACGTTACCCGGATTATTACGGTATCGATATGTCCCGGATGAACGAGTTTATCGCTTTTAAGGCTGCGGTGGCCCTGTTACGTGACCGGGGGATGGAATACGTGATCTTGGACGCTTATCAGAAGGCGAAGCGACAACAAACAGCGGCGGATGGTCCGTTGGTGAATTACGTAAAGGAGATATACGCCCCGTTTACGGACGAGGAGATATCCGTTAAGATGGTGGAGTTGCTTACACCGGCCGGGACACAGGCGAAAGTAGAGATCGTCTACCAGACTTTGGAGGGCTTGCATGCCTCTTGTCCGGAGCATCCGGGTGACTGGTATTTCTCCGGCGATTACCCGACACCGGGCGGGACTCGGTTAGTGAACGAGGCTTTTATTCACTATATGGAAGAAGAATATTTAGTGAAATGACACAACATACAGATTCTATGCAGACAAACAGAACAGCAACTTTGATGTTAGACGACGGTACCGTCTTCCGTGGCTACTCTTTCGGCTATGAGAGACCGGTGGCTGGCGAGGTCGTGTTCAATACCGCTATGACCGGATATCCGGAGAGCTTGACGGACCCTTCGTACGCAGGCCAGTTGATGGTGTTGACTTATCCGCTCGTTGGTAACTACGGTGTCCCGCCTCGTACGTTCGAGCCGAACGGGATCGCTACGTTTATGGAGAGCGAGAAGATCCACGCCGAGGCGATTATCGTTAGCGATTACAGCCATGAGTATAGCCACTGGAACGCCGAGCGCAGCTTGGGCGACTGGTTGAAGGAGGAGAAGATCCCGGGCATATACGGTATCGATACGCGTGCGTTGACTAAGAAATTGCGTGAGCATGGCGTGATGATGGGACGTATCGTTATCGGCGATGCCGATAACGAAATTGGAAATGGGGAATTGAAGATCGAGGATTATGAGCATGTGAACTATGTGGATCGGGTATCGTGCAAGGAGATTATTTGTTACCTGCCCGATGGTACGAGCCAGACCTGTTCTTTATCGGAAGCCTCCGATTCCCGATTCTCGATTCTCAATTCTCAATTCCAAAAGCGCGTCGTGCTTTTGGACTGCGGCGTGAAACATAACATCATCCGTTGCCTGTTGAGGCGTAACGTGGCGGTGATCCGTGTGCCTTGGGACTACGACTTCAATCAGCTGGAATACGATGGCTTGTTTATCAGTAACGGTCCGGGAGATCCGGATACCTGCGATGCTGCCGTGCGGAATATCCGTAAGGCGCTTTCCGGGGATAAGCCGATTTGCGGTATTTGCATGGGTAACCAGTTGTTGGCGAAAGCCGGCGGTGCTTCTATCTATAAATTGAAGTACGGTCATCGTAGCCATAACCAGCCGGTACGTATGGTAGGCACGGAGAAATGCTTCATCACCTCGCAGAACCATGGTTACGCCGTGGATAACGATACGCTGGGTGAGGAGTGGGAACCGCTGTTCATCAATATGAATGACGGGACGAACGAGGGTATCAAGCATAAGACGAAGCCTTTCTTCTCCTCTCAGTTCCATCCCGAGGCTTGCAGCGGGCCGCTGGATACGGAGTTCATGTTTGATAAATTCACGGAATTGTTGTAGCCGGGGATTTACGCCCACCCTAAACGAGGGATTAGGGCAACCCTAAATGAGTGTTTAGGTCTACCCTAAACGGGTGTTTAGGCTTACCCTAAAAGAGAACATTAAAAAAAGTAAAGCAATGAAAGAAGATATAAAGAAAGTCCTGATACTCGGTTCCGGAGCCTTGAAGATTGGTGAGGCGGGCGAGTTCGATTATTCAGGCAGCCAAGCCCTGAAGGCGATTAAGGAAGAGGGGATTCAAACGGTATTGATCAATCCGAATATCGCTACGGTACAGACATCGGAAGGAGTTGCGGACACGGTTTATTTCCTGCCCGTTACTCCTTTTTTTGTGGAAAAGGTGATCGAGAAGGAACGTCCGGAAGGTATCTTGCTCGCTTTCGGCGGGCAGACGGCGTTGAATTGTGGCGTGGCTCTTTACCAAAGCGGCGTGCTGGAGAAGTATGGCGTGAAGGTATTGGGTACCCCGGTGCAGGCTATCATGGATACCGAGGATCGGGAGTTGTTCGTACGCAAGCTGGATGAGATCGACGTGAAGACGATCAAGAGCGAGGCCGTGGAGAACGCCGCTGACGCTCGTCGTGCGGCCGCTGAGCTGGGGTATCCGGTCATCGTCCGTGCCGCTTATGCGCTGGGGGGCTTGGGTTCCGGTTTCTGCGACAATGAGGAAGAATTGGACGTGTTGGTAGAGAAGGCTTTCTCTTTCTCTCCGCAAGTATTGGTGGAGAAAAGCTTGAAGGGCTGGAAAGAGGTAGAGTACGAGGTGGTGCGCGACCGCTTCGATAACTGCATCACGGTATGTAACATGGAGAATTTCGACCCGCTGGGAATCCATACGGGAGAGTCTATCGTGATTGCCCCCTCGCAGACCTTGAGTAATACGGATTATCATAAATTACGTGAGTTGGCGATCCGTATCATCCGCCATATCGGTATCGTGGGCGAGTGTAACGTGCAATACGCTTACGATCCGGAGAGTGAGGATTACCGGGTGATCGAGGTGAACGCCCGCTTGAGCCGTTCTTCGGCCTTGGCTTCTAAGGCGACCGGTTATCCGTTGGCTTTCGTGGCCGCTAAATTAGGCTTGGGCTACGGTTTGTTCGACTTGAAAAACTCCGTGACGAAAACGACTAGCGCTTTCTTTGAGCCGGCTCTCGATTACGTGGTATGTAAGATCCCTCGCTGGGACTTGGGTAAGTTCCATGGCGTGGCTCGTGAGTTGGGTTCCAGCATGAAGTCGGTTGGCGAGGTGATGGCGATCGGACGTACTTTCGAGGAGGCTATCCAGAAGGGCTTGCGTATGATCGGGCAGGGTATGCACGGTTTCGTGGAGAATAAGGAGTTGGTGATCGAGGATATCGATAAGGCTTTGCATGAGCCTACCGATCGCCGTATCTTCGTTATCTCGAAGGCATTCCGGGCCGGTTATACGGTAGACCAGATTCATGAGCTTACCAAGATAGACCGATGGTTCCTACAGAAACTATATGGAATCATGCAGACCTCCAAGGAGCTTCACGCTTTCGATATGAAGGGGATCCAACGTTGGCGCATCAATCCGGAGTTGATCCGCCGGGCGAAGATACAAGGGTTCTCTGATTTCCAGATCGCACGGGCGATCGGTCTCGACGGGGATGTGGAGAAGGGTATGATGTTGGTTCGCCAGTTCCGTAAGGAGCATGGCATTCTTCCGGTGGTGAAACAGATCGATACCTTGGCCGCCGAGTATCCGGCGCAGACGAATTACTTGTACCTGACGTATAGCGGTACGGAAAACGACGTGACGTACTTGGGCGATCATCGCTCGATTGTCGTGCTGGGTTCCGGCGCTTACCGCATCGGTAGCTCGGTGGAGTTCGACTGGTGTGGCGTGCAGGCCTTGAATACGATCCGTAAGGAGGGCTATCGTTCCGTGATGATCAACTACAATCCCGAGACGGTGTCTACCGACTATGATATGTGCGATCGTCTTTATTTCGATGAGCTTACCTTCGAGCGTGTGATGGATATCCTCGAGCTGGAGAACCCGCACGGCGTGATCGTCTCCACCGGCGGCCAGATCCCGAATAACTTGGCGATGCGTCTGGACGAGCAGCATGTGAATATCTTGGGGACTTCCGCCAAGAGCATCGATAATGCCGAGGACCGTGAGAAGTTCTCCGCCATGTTGGATCGTATCGGCGTGGATCAACCCCGCTGGAAAGAGCTTTCTTCCATGGAGGATATCAATGGCTTCGTGGCGGAGGTAGGCTTCCCCGTGTTGGTTCGCCCGAGTTACGTGCTGAGTGGCGCCGCCATGAATGTCTGCTCGAATCAAGAGGAGTTGGAGCGTTTCTTGAAATTGGCCGCCAACGTCAGCCAAAAGCATCCGGTGGTGGTAAGTCAGTTCATCGAGCATGCGAAAGAGGTGGAGATGGATGCCGTGGCCGATCATGGCGAGATCGTGATGTATGCCATTAGCGAGCATATCGAGTTTGCCGGGGTTCATTCCGGCGACGCTACGATTCAGTTCCCGGCCCAGAAATTATATGTGGAGACGGTTCGTCGTATCAAGCGTATCAGTAAGCAGATCGCTAAGGAGCTGAATATCTCCGGCCCGTTCAATATCCAATATCTGGCGAAGGGCAATGAGATCAAGGTGATCGAGTGCAACCTTCGTGCCAGCCGTTCCTTCCCGTTCGTGAGCAAGGTGCTGAAGATAAACTTCATCGAGTTGGCTACCCGTGTCATGCTGGGCTTGCCGGTAGAGAAACCGAATAAGAATGAGTTCGATTTGGATTACGTGGGTATCAAGGCCTCTCAATTCTCGTTCAATCGCTTGCAGAAAGCCGATCCGGTATTAGGGGTCGATATGGCTTCCACGGGCGAGGTGGGTTGTCTGGGCGACGATGTATCCGAGGCGGTGTTGACGAGTATGCTCGCTGTCGGGCAACGGGTTCCGGAGAAGAATATCCTCCTGTCCACCGGTACGCCGAAGCAGAAGGTAGCCATGCTGGATGCCGCTAAGATGTTGGCGACGAAAGGCTACAACCTATTCGCTACGGGAGGTACGCACCGTTTCTTGGCGGAGAATGGCATTCCGAGTACGAAGGTGTACTGGCCGAGCGAGAAGGGAGAACCGCAGGCGCTTAAGATGCTTCATGAGAAGCAGATCGATATGGTCGTGAATATCCCTCGTGACCTTTCCGCCGGCGAGCTTGACAACGGCTATAAGATCCGCCGTGCCGCCATCGACCTGAATATCCCGTTGATTACGAATGCCCGTCTGGCGAGCGCTTTCATTCAAGCCTTCTGTACCTTGAGCGTAGATGATATCTGCATCAAGAGTTGGCAGGAATATAAATAAATGGGGACTTGATGTAAATCAAGTGGTATTTATTTCGTAAGTTTGCGGAAACAAACAAAAACAACCATGAATATGGATACAGCGATATTTATAGCTCGCAGGATCGCGGCGCAATCGATTCTACTCAGTGAGGAAGCCGCCCAGAAACTGGCCTCTATCTTAATCCGGACAGAATTGAAAAAAGGCGCCCTGTTTTTGAGCGAAGGAGAGGTTTGTACGCAACTCGGTTATGTCTATAAGGGAATGGTTCGCCAGTTTTACTTCAAGAATAAGAAAGAGCTGACCGAGCATTTCGCCAGCGAGGACAACATCTTCATTTGCATCGAGAGCTTCTTGCGCCAGCGTCCCGCTAATCTGTTGGTGGAGGCCTTGGAGAATACGGTGCTGTATGGCATTCCTCATGATCCTTTATTGGCATTGTGCGCCGAGGATTACGAGATCGAGGTCATGTATCGCCGCCTGTTGGAGAATTCGCTGATCCTGTCTCAACGGAAGGCGGATTTCCTTCGTTTCGAGACCGCTAATGAACGTTATGCCCGCTTATTGAAAGAACACCCTGAGATCGTGCAGCGTGCCCCCTTGTCCCATATCGCCTCTTATTTGTTGATGACTCCCGAGACGTTGAGCCGGGTTAGGGCAAATATGCAGTTGTGATGGGCCTTTAGGTGTTAATTATATACGGTGTCGTATATAAGGATATAAAGATATAATTAGTATGAAGGTAGGATTATTTATCCCATGTTACATTAACGCGGTGTATCCTGAAGTGGGTATCGCCTCGTATAAATTGTTGAGGCATGTGGGTGTGGATGTCGATTATCCGATGGACCAGACCTGCTGCGGACAACCCATGGCGAACGCCGGCTTCGAGGATGAGGCGGCTCGCTTGGCCCTCCGGATGGAGGAACAGTTTAAGAACTATGACTACGTGGTAGGCCCCTCGGCCAGTTGCGTAGCCTTCGTAAAAGAGAACCATCCCCATATCTTGGAGAAGCGGGATCACGTTTGTATGAACAGCAAGAAGATTTATGATATCTGCGAGTTCTTGCACGACGTGGTGAGACCGGAATCCCTGCCGGCCGTTTTCCCGCATAAGGTGAGTATCCATAATAGTTGCCACGGGGTGCGTGAGTTGCATCTCTCGTCGCCCAGCGAGCGTAATATCCCGTACTATTCCAAGTTACGTGATCTTCTTTCCTTGGTGAAAGGTATCGAGGTGTTCGAGCCGAGGCGGGTGGACGAATGTTGCGGTTTCGGCGGTATGTTCGCCATCGAGGAGCCTGAGGTCTCTACTTGCATGGGACAAGACAAGGTAAAGGATCATATGAGTACCGGCGCCGAGTATATCACCGGTGCGGATAGCTCTTGCCTGATGCATATGGAAGGGGTTATCAAGCGGGAGAAACTTCCGATCAAGACTATTCACATCGTTCAAATATTAGCGTCCGGATTATGAGTACGAAACATGCTATAGCTGCGGCCCGTTTCCTAGAGAATAAGGAGAATGAGGCTTGGCACGACCATACGCTTTGGATGGTACGTACCAAACGGGATAAGATGAGCCATTCGCTTCCCGAGTGGGAGCGGTTGAGAGAGTTGGCTTCGGAGATCAAGCTTTACTCCAACAGCCATCTGGACACGCTTCTGGAGGAGTTCGAGAAAAATGCGATCGCCAACGGGGCTATCGTGCATTGGGCGAAAGATGCCGAGGAGCATAACGAGATCGTCTTGCGGATCTTGCGCCAGCATGATGCCCGGAACCTGATCAAGAGCAAATCGATGCTGACGGAGGAATGCCATATGAACGAGTTCTTGATGTCGAAAGGAATCGATGTGGTGGAGAGCGATTTGGGTGAGCGTATCTTGCAATTGATGCATTTGGCCCCGAGCCATATCGTGATGCCGGCGATCCATATCAAACGGGAGCAGATCAGCGAGATGATGGAGCGTGAGCTGGGAACGGAGAAAGGGAATATCGACCCTACCTACCTGACGCATGCCGCCCGTAAGAATCTGCGTGAGAAATTCCTCCATGCCGACGTGGCGATGACGGGCGCTAACTTCGCCGTCGCCTCTACGGGCGAGATCGTGGTTTGTACCAATGAGGGAAACGCCGATATGGGAACCTCCTTCCCGAAGGTGCATATCGCTACGATGGGGATGGAGAAGATCGTACCGAATCTGGAGGCATTGGGCGTATTCACTCGTTTGCTGGCTCGTTCGGGTACGGGGCAACCCATCACGTCTTATACTTCCCATTATCGCCGTCCGTCCGAGGGACAAGAGTTCCATATCATTATCGTGGATAACGGGCGTAGTGATATCTTGGCGAAACCGGATCATATTCGTACGTTGAATTGCATCCGTTGTGGCGAGTGCATGAATACCTGTCCGGTATATCGCAGGAGTGGTGGCTATTCGTATACGTATTTCATTCCGGGACCGATCGGGATCAACTTGGGTATGCTGAGGAATCCGGAGGTATATTCGGATAACGTATCGGCTTGCTCCTTATGTCTTTCTTGCTCGAACGTTTGTCCGGTAAAGATCGATTTGGGCGAGCAGATTTACCGTTGGCGACAAGATTTGGATAAGATCGGTAAGGCGAGCAAGGAGAAGAAAGTGATGTCTTTCGGCATGAAGTTCTTGATGGAACGTCCGGGATTGTTCAATACGGCGTTGAAGTTTGCTCCGGTAGTGAATCATTTGCCCCGTTTCATGGTCTACAATGGCTTGAACGCTTGGGGCAAGGGACGTGAGCTTCCGACTTTCGCCAAGGAGTCGTTTAATGATATGTGGAAGAATAATAAGGTGAGATAATGAGTAGTAAAGATTCTATATTGGCGAGTATCCGTCGTCATACGGGTGCACGCCACGAGATGCCTGAGCTTACGTTGGAGGCGATTACCTATGCGGATAAGTTGGCTACGTTCTCGGAGGTGTTAGCCGGGGCGGGTGGCAAGGCCATCGAGTTAAAGCCCGGCGAGGATGTGAATGAGGTGATCCGCCGTGAGTTTCCGGAGGCGAAACGTATCGCCTCGAATTTGAAGGAGATTACTTGCGCTACCTTTAACCCGGATGGGCTGACCGATCCCCGGGAGTTGAACGGAACGGACGTATCTGTGGTGGAGGGTAGTTTCGGCGTGGCGGAGAATGCCGCTGTCTGGTTACCCCGTCAGGTACGTTATAAAGGTCTGTACTTTATCTCGAACGCTTTGGTGATCTTGTTGGACAAGACTCAATTGGTTCATACGATGAATGAGGCTTACCGCCGTACTGCCACTATGGATTATGATTACGGAGTCTTCATGTCCGGTCCCTCAAAGACTGCTGATATTGAACAAGCCTTGGTATTCGGGGCGCATGGCCCGATCCGGGTAGTAGTCCTGTTAAGATAAAACCTATACCCATTTGTAGAGACGGGGCACGCCCCGTCTCTACAAGTTGTACGTTATTTACAGCTCTCCAATATTTCCCGTGCCACGCTACCCGTTACATTCTTCGCCTCCCCGAAGGCGGCGTTTCGTTCATTGAAGCGATTCTCGATCTCGGTGATTGTCGTATTGCCGATCTTCTCTTGGCTGAGGCGGGTAGATAAACCGAGGCTTTGGAAAAATTGCTCGGTCTTCTCGATGGCTTGGCTTACCCGTTCCTCTGTCGTTCCACTATTGATACCCCATACCCGTTCGCCGTATTGCAGGATCTTGCCCTCTTTCTGCTTGCGTAGGGTGCGTAAGGTTCCGGGGAAGACGATCGCTAAGGTCGCTCCATGCGTCAATCCGTGAAGGGCGGTTAGCTCGTGTCCGATCATATGGGTAGCCCAGTCCTGCGTTACGCCCATAGCGATAAAGCCGTTCAAGCCCATCGTGGCGGATAGCATGAAATCTGCCATCAGGTCGTAATTCCTCGGATCTTCCTTAATCTTCGGGGCGATCTCAACCAAGGTGCTTAAGATGCCTTCCGCCCAATGATCCATCAAGCGGGATTGGTCGGTCGTAGTCATATATTGCTCCATCACGTGGACGAAGGTATCGGCGATACCGCAAGCCACTTGATACGGGGGTAGACTGAAGGTCGTCTCCGGATCCAAGATCGAGAATACGGGGAAATTGCTGTAGAACGGGAATTTCTCTTGCGTCTCTTTCCGGGAGATCACGGCCCCGCTATTCATCTCGGAACCCGTGGCGGGCAGGGTCAGTACGGTACCCATGGGCACGGTATGATAGTAATACCCTTTCTGTACCAATTCCCAAGGATCGCCGTCATACTGGATGCCGGCGGAGATTAGCTTCGTCCCGTCTATGACGGAGCCGCCGCCTACCGCCAATAGGAAATCCACCTGCTTGCCTTTCGCTATCTGGATGGCTTCTCGCAAGGTCTCGATGGTGGGATTAGGCTCGATGCCCCAGAACTCGATATAGTCACGATCCTTTAGCGCCTTGATCACTTGGTCGTACACACCGTTTTGCTTTACGCTACCTCCTCCGAAGGTGATCATGATGCGATGCACCATCGGGATGGCCGTACTCAGTTTCTCAATCATGCCCTTACCGAATAATAAACGGGTTGGGTTGTGAAAAGTGAAGTTATTCATAGGACTATTTACTGTTTTTATATGTAAACATGAATAGGGTTCCTATTGTTTTAGGGCTTCCAGTAACTTATCGACCGCCTTGGCGGGAGTAGCTTCGCTCTTTAGTAACTGGACGAACTTGCTACCGATGATGGCACCGGAAGAATGGGCTGTCGCCGCCTCGAAAGTGGCTTTATTGCTGATGCCGAAACCTACCAAGCGGGGATTCTGTAGGTTCATGGCGTTGATACGACGGAAATAGGCCTGCTTCTGCTCGTTGAAGTCTTGTTGGGCTCCGGTCGTGGCGGCGCTGGATACCATATAGATAAATCCGCTGGTATGGGCATCGATCTGCCGGATTCGTTCCTCGGAGGTCTCTGGGGTGATCAGCATGATCATTTTCAGGTCATGGCGATCGGCGATTTCCTTGTAATCGGAGATATAATCGGCGTAAGGCAGGTCGGGGATGATCATTCCGTCTACGCCGGCCTCTACGCAACTGGCGCAGAATTTCTCGAAACCGTATTGCATGATGGGATTCAGGTAGCCCATTAGGATGATCGGGATCTGTACTTCGCTCCGGATCTCTTTCAATTGCTCGAATAGGAGGTGCAGTGACATCCCGTTACGCAACGCTTGCGTGGCGGCCTCTTGGATGACGGGGCCGTCTGCCATCGGGTCGGAGAAAGGGATTCCTACTTCTACCATGTGGATACCTTTAGCCTGTAAGGCTTTTAAGATGCTTGCCGTATCGTTTAAGTTCGGATAACCGGCGGTGAAATAGACGGAGAGTATTCCGTCTTTCTGGGTCTGGAATAAGTTTGTGATGCGATTCATTTTGAATTCTATTTTAAAAATACTATCAGACGGTGGGAGACGGGGCACGCCCCGTCTCTACAGCTGGATGTAAAATTTGTTGGATGAAATTCTTTAGTTTGTCGACGTCTTTCAATCCCGGCTCAATCTCGAAGCCACTGTTGAGGTCGATACCTGCGAGACGGGGATGCCGGAAGTTCCGGATCGCCTCTGCGTTTTCCGGACGGATGCCTCCGCTGAGCAAGAAGGGAGTCTCTCCTTTATATTCGGTTAGGATGGACCAATCGAAACGTTTGCCTGAGCCTCCATAGCCCTCGCATCTCGTATCGAAAAGGAAATAATCCACTCGGCCCTCATACTCCTTGGTCTTCTTGAAATCCTCTTTGGAGGCGATCGGGAAGGTTTTGATTAAGGAGTATCCTCTTTTCTGTAGGGTGTGGCAATCTTCCGGCGATTCGTTACCGTGAAGTTGGAGATAGTCTAGCTTGTAGGCGGAGGCTGTCTCCATCATGGACTCGATGGTAGCGTTGACGAAAACGCCCACTTTTTTAGTTGATAGTTGACAGTTGACAGTTGACAGTTGCGACAAGCGGTATTTAACTGTCAATTGTCCACTGTCCACTGTCCACTGCTTCGTCGGGCTTTGCCCGATGAAGCGCGGGGAGCGTTCGTAGAAGATGAGGCCGATCCAGTTGACGGCTAGGGCGGAGACTTCTTGGATGTTCCGGGAGTCTCGCATTCCGCATACTTTGATGATCATGCCAGTCCTCCTATAAAATCGGCTAGGGTATCGCCCGGCCTCTCGGTTTTCATGAAGGTCTCTCCGATCAGGAATCCACGGAAACCGGCCTCACGCAATTGGCGTACGGTATCGGTCTCGGAGATTCCGCTCTCGGACACTAAAAGAGGGGAGAAGCCTCGCATCTTATCGACCAACTTGAATGAGTTGTTTACATCCGTATGAAAGGTGCCGAGATTACGATTGTTCACGCCGAGCATATCGATATCCGCGTTCAGGTATTTGAGCTCGTCCTCGCTATGGACTTCCAGCAAGACTTCCAATTGCAGGCTATGGGCGGTCTCGGCGAGTATCCGGCATTCTTCTTCCGTAAGGGCGGCGGCGATCAACAAGACAGCGTCGGCGCCCATCACCCGGGCTTGGAAGAGTTGGTAGGTATCGATGATGAAGTCCTTGCGAAGTAACGGGAGATCCACCAGCTTGCGGGCCTTTTGCAAGTCGCCCAAGGAACCTCCGAAGAAATCCCCGTCCGTAAGGATCGAGCAGGCGGAGGCTCCTCCGGCCTCGTAAGCGGGCACCACGTCGGCGATATTCGCACCCGGATGCAGCCAACCTTTGGAGGGGCTTTTACGCTTGAACTCGGAGATAATACCGGAGGGGGATGATTCCAACGCCGCACGCATGGAACGTGTGTCACGCTCCATACGGTCGCTACCTAGAGCCAATAAGGTCTGTAAGCTTACGGCCTGTTTTTGCCGGGCTACCTCGATGCGCTTATTGGCGATAATATCTTGTAAGATGTCCTTTTTCATAGGATATGTTTCTTTATCTTTGGTTCAAAGATATAAATTTACGGAATGTAGCCAATGCTTTTCCGCTTTCCAGTGATTCACGTGCCTCGGCGATACACGTCTCGATCTTTTTCTCAGGACAGATCACTTGGATGGCGAAGGCGGAGTTGGCGATCACGCAGCTCTTTTGGGCCTCTGTAGCCTTGTTCCCTAATACGGCGTCGAAGATACGGGCCGCTTCCTCCGGGGTCTCGCCGCCGTCGAGGTCCGCTTCCGTGCAACGTTTGAATCCGAGCATCTCCGGGGTATAAAGTTTCTCTTTCTCCGGCATGGCTACCTTGAAATCGGCCGTGAGGGAGATCTCGTCGTAACCGTCCAAGCTATGTACCACGGCAAAGCGAGTGCCGCTCTCTTGGTACGTATAATTATATAGGCGGAGTAGCGGGAGGTTATATACGCCTAACAATTGGTAAGTAGGCATGACCGGGTTGACCAGCGGGCCGAGCATATTGAAGAAGCTGCGCACGCCGAGGCTCTTCCGTACCGGAGCTACCGCTTTCAGCGCCGGGTTGAACAAGGGTGCGTGGAGGTAGGCGATATGACAGGTATCCATGGAGGTACGTAGTTTACCGATATCGTTCGTGAATTTTACGCCGTGTTGCTCCATCACGTTGCTGGCGCCGCTCACCGAGGTAGCCCCGTAGTTACCGTGCTTTACGACATTGTAACCGGCACCGGCCACTACGAAACAGGAACAGGTACTGATGTTGAACGTGTTTTTTCCGTCGCCTCCGGTACCTACGATATCGATCGGTTTGTATTCGCTTAAATCTACCGGTACACGCATCTCCAGCAAAGCTTCCCGGAATCCGGTCAATTCCTCTACGGAGATACTGCGCATCAGAAATACGGTGATCAGACTGGCGATCTGGGAATCGTTGTAGCGTCCCTCCGCTATATTCTGGAGGATATTCCGGGCTTCTTCCCGGCCTAGATATTGGTGCTCGAATAATCTGTATAATATTTGCTTCATGTCTGTAATGTGTTGAATGATAAAATATTGCAGTTTTGCGATATTTCTTTATCGAAAAACTTTTGTTTCTCTATGGGAAAACTCTTGTTTCTTGCTTGAGAAACATTAGTTTCACTATAGGAAAACTGATGTTTCGTTAGGAAGAAACTATAAGTGCCTTAGGAGGTAATTAGCGTTTCAGCCAGTTCTCTATAATTGTCTTCCCTTTGGGTGTCAACACGGATTCCGGATGGAATTGGATACCTCGTACATCATACTCACGATGGCGCAAGCCCATGATCTGTCCTTCTTCCGTATCGACCGCCGTGATTTCCAGACAATCCGGGAAGTTTTCCTTGGAGACCGCCCAAGAATGATAACGCCCAACACGTATACCCGGTTCCAGTCCCTCGAAGATAGGATCTTTAGCGACAATCCGTATATCGGAGCAAACGCCGTGATGCACGTCGGTAAGGTTTATCAATGTGGCGCCGAATGCCTCGCCGATGGCCTGCTCGCCTAGGCAGACACCTAGGATGCTCTTTGTCGGGGCGTACCGGCGGATCAAGGGGAGGAGGATGCCGGCTTCCTCGGGGATGCCCGGTCCCGGGGATAGTAAGATCTTATCGAAACGCTCTATCTCTTCCAAGGAGATCTTGTCGTTGCGGTGTACCTCTACGTCTGCGCCCAGTTCCTTCAATATATGTAGCAAATTGTAGGTGAAGGAATCGTAATTATCAAATAATAATATCTTCATTTTATATATATTGTTGTTGTTGTAGAGACGGGGCGTGCCCCGTCTCATCCTTTCAAAATGGTAACTTAAAATACTATCAGACTGTGGGAGACGGGGCACGTCCCGTCTCTACAACCAGATAATTAATTGATTAATTTCTCCGCTAGGTCTATCGCCTTCTTCAAGGCTCCCAGCTTATTGTTTACCTCTTGTAATTCACGCTCATCGTTGCTTTTGGCCACGATCCCGGCTCCCGCCTGATAGTAAAGTACGTTGCCACGGCTGACGAAGGTACGGATCGTGATCGCTTGGTTCAAATCACCGTCCAGACCGATAAAGCCGATACAGCCGCCGTAAGCGCCCCGGTTATGATGCTCGATGTCGGTGATCAGTTGCATGGCCCGTACTTTGGGGGCACCGCTCAACGTGCCGGCGGGGAAGGTATCGACGTAGGTCTTTACCGGGTCGCTATCGGCGTTGATCTCGCCGCTCACACGGGATACGAGGTGGATGACGTGGCTGTAGTATTGTACCTCCTTATAGAAATCCACTTGCACGTCGTGGGCGTTCCGGCTTAGGTCGTTGCGGGCGAGGTCTACCAGCATCACGTGCTCGGCGTTCTCCTTGGGATCGGCTAGCAGGGCCTCGGTACGCTGCTTGTCTACCTCGATATTACCGGTACGGAAAGCGGTCCCGGCGATCGGGTCGATGCTGGCGTGTCTGCCCGTTACCTTGCAATGCGTCTCGGGGGAAGAGCCGAAGATACGGAAACCTCCGAAATCGAAATAGAACAAATAAGGAGAGGGGTTGATGCTGCGAAGAGCCCGGTACACCTTGAAGTCGTCTCCCTTGAATGGTTGCTCGAAGCGACGGCTCAATACGATCTGGAAGACATCCCCCCTGAGGCAGTGCTTGATGCCTTGGCGGACCATCGCCTTGTATTCCTCGCCGGTGATCGGGGAGGTCTCGGGACCCGCTGTCTGGAAGTTGTAGGAGGCGAAGTTACGGTTCTCGATCAGCGTAAGGATCTCTTCCAACCCGCTATCCTCGCCGTCTTGAACCATCTCCACCAGAGTAAGCTCATTTTTGAAATGGTTGAATACGAGAACGTACTTATATAATAGGTATAACATATCGGGGGCGTCGTTCTCCTCGTGATGAACTTCCATGACCGGGATGTTCTCAAAATAACGGACGGCATCGAAAGCCGTGTAGCCGAATAATCCGCAGACCTTCTTGTCCGCTCCCTCCACCTTGAAGCGGCCGAGGAAAGCGTTCATCGCCTCGGGTACGTTATAGTCTTCGGTGAGCGGGGTAACCTCACGGGTCTCGTCCGGGAAGGTAGCCGTGCATTCCCCGTTGTTGATACCGATGCTCGCCAAGGGGCGGAGCGCTATAAAGGAAAGGCTATTCTCGTTTCCGTGGAAGTCCGAGCTTTCTAACAGGGCCGATTCCGGGTAGATATCCCGCACTTTCAGATAGATGCTTACGGGAGTGTGAAGGTCGCCCATCACCTTCTTGCTTATCGTTTTGAAAGAATAATTCATGATAATTTATAATTAATGTAGGTGTCCATATCTTTATCGCCACGGCCCGAGACAGTCAGTACCACCACCTCTTCCGGCTTGAAGTTTACCTTGGCCAAGGCTCCCAAGGCATGGGCGCTTTCCAAGGCCGGGATGATTCCTTCCAGACGGGTCAACTCGAAAGCGGCCTCCAACGCCTCGTCATCATCTACCGCTAGGATTTGCGCACGGTGCTTTACGGAGAGGTTCGCGTGGATCGGGCCGATGCCCGGGTAATCCAAGCCGGCGGAAACAGAATAAGGTTCCTCGATCTGTCCGTCCTCGTTCTGCATGACCAAGGTACGTGCCCCGTGGATGATGCCCTCTTTACCCAATTGGATCGTGGCGGCGCTCATGCCGGAGTGGATGCCCTTGCCGCCGGCCTCGGCCAAGACGATCTTCACCCGCTCGTCGTCCACGAAATGATAGATCGTACCGGCGGCGTTACTTCCCCCGCCTACGCAGGCGATCAGGTAATCCGGGTGATCCCTTCCTTCCTTCTCCAGCAGTTGCTTCTTGATCTCCTCGCTGATAACGGATTGCAGCCGGGCTACCATATCCGGATAAGGATGGGGGCCTACCGTAGAACCGATAATATAATACGTATCCGAAGGATGACAGCACCAGTCACGGATCGCCTCGTTCGTGGCGTCTTTCAAGGTCATGTTTCCCGAGGTCACGGGCACGACGGTAGCTCCCAGCATCTCCATCTTCTGTACGTTGGCATGTTGGCGTTCCACGTCTGTCTTCCCCATATAAACGATACATTCCATATTCATCAAGGCACATACCGTAGCCGTAGCCACTCCATGCTGTCCGGCACCCGTCTCGGCGATGATACGGCTCTTCCCCATGCGGCGGGCTAGGAGGATCTGGCCGATCGTATTGTTGATCTTATGTGCTCCGGTATGGTTCAAGTCTTCCCGTTTCAAATAGATCTTACATCCGTATTTCTCGCTCAACCGTTTGGCCAAGTAAAGAGGGGAGGGGCGGCCTACATAATCACGCAATAACTGATCGAACTCTTCCTTGAAGCTATCGCTCTCCAACACTTGCAGATAGGTATTCTGTAAATTTTCCACGCATTGATGAAGGATCTCGGGAACATAGGCCCCGCCGAACTCACCATAGTAACCATTCTTGTCAACTTGATACGTTTTCATCTTTTATCTATTTTAGTTATTTTCCTTTTGAATTTGCCATAAAAAGAAAAGAGGCCTGCCGCAAGTGCGACAGACCTCTTTATATCTTTATGTAGTGTTTATATATACATACGAGTCTTCGTTCCTTACGACCTTTTGAGTTGTACGGAGCGCCACCACCAATATGTATTTACTACGAATGTTCTCATGACTCTGTTTTGTTATTACGGCAGCAAATATATGGAATCTTTGACAAACAGCAAATAAAATCGTGTTTTTTTTATGAATGAGATAAAAAAGATCAGAAGGTCTATTAAAACTGCTCTATTGACAAATTGTAATTCATTGAGCCTTGTATAGACGTGTATTGGCGTTTTTGGTATTTGTTTTTATTATTTCGAAGAATAATTTGCTTTCAAAATAATAGTTTCTACCTTTGCGGAAACAATAAAAAACGATTAATATTTCTAATATGGATACTAAATTAACTGGAAAAACTCGCATAGAGAGCGATTTGATCGGCGCTCGTGAAATCCCCGCCGAAGCATTATACGGAGTTCAAACCTTGAGAGGAATCGAGAATTTCTCAATCAGTAAATTCCGTTTGAGTGAATATCCTTTATTCATTAAAGGATTAGCTATAACAAAAATGGCGGCTGCCATGGCTAACTTTGAACTAGGCTTGCTTACCGTAGAGCAAAAAGACGCTATCATCGCCGCTTGTGGGGAGATTCTCGATGGTAAACATCACGACCAGTTCCCGGTGGATATGATCCAAGGCGGAGCGGGTACCACTACGAATATGAACGCGAATGAGGTGATCGCCAACCGTGCCTTGGAGCTGATGGGGCATGAGCGGGGTGAATACCAATACTGCTCACCGAACGACCATGTGAACTGCTCGCAATCCACGAACGACGCATATCCGACCGCTATCCATATCGGTATGTATTTTAAGCATCTTCAATTGCTTCCCCATTTGGAGGAATTGATCGCCTCTTTCCGTAAGAAAGGAGAGGAGTTCTCGCAAATTATCAAGATGGGACGTACGCAGTTGGAGGATGCCGTACCTATGACGTTGGGGCAGACCTTTAATGGCTTCGCCAGCATCTTGCAGGATGAGATCGCTCACTTGAATGAGGCCGCCGCCGATTTCTTGGTGGTTAATATGGGAGCTACCGCTATCGGTACGGGTATTTGTGCCGAGCCGGGATACGCGGAGAAATGTATCGCGGCTTTACGTGAGATAACCGGATGGGATATCCGTCTCTCCTCCGATTTGGTAGGAGCTACCTCGGATACTTCTTGCTTGGTAGGCTATGCTTCCGCCATGAAGCGGGTTTGCGTGAAGATGAATAAGATATGTAATGACCTTCGCTTGTTGGCAAGCGGCCCTCGTTGCGGTTTGGGTGAGTTTAACTTGCCTGCTATGCAGCCGGGTTCTTCTATCATGCCGGGTAAGGTGAATCCTGTGATCCCGGAGGTGATGAACCAGATCGCTTATAAGGTAATGGGTAATGAGCTATGCGTGACCATGGCCGGGGAAGCCGCCCAGATGGAGCTGAACGCCATGGAGCCGGTGATGGCACAATGCTGCTTCGAGTCCGTGGATTTGCTGATCAATGGTTTCGATACCTTGCGTACCCGTTGCGTGGACGGTATTGTCGCTAACGAGGATCGTTGCCGTGAGGAGGTACATCATAGCATCGGCGTGGTGACGGCCTTGAATCCGGTAATCGGCTATAAGAACTCGACCAAGATCGCGAAGGAGGCGTTGGAGACCGGCGTTAGCGTTTATCAATTGGTACTGGATCATGGTATCTTGACCAAGGAGGAATTGGATACGATCTTAAGCCCGGAGAATATGATCAAGCCGGTGAAGTTGGATATCAAGCCTCGCCGTTAATCGAGTCCTATTATATAATGTATACCATTTGTGGACCGTATAGGTGGATTTTTCCATCCTATGCGGTCTTTTTTTAGATTATAATCTCTATCTTTGGACTGACTTAATTCTAATAATCATGATAAATAGACGAGATTTTTTAAAGAATGCGTCCCTTTTCACCTTGGGTGGCCTGATGGCCGGAAAGGTCGGGAGCGCAGATGCGGCTAAACCTGTCACTTCTGAAACGATGGCCGCTAAGACAGTTGGTTTACAAATCTATTCTTTAGGCAAGGAACTTTATGCGGATGTACCCGGTGGATTGAAAAAGATCAAGCAAATGGGGTACACGAATCTGGAATTGGCCGGTTACAAGGAAGGCAAGATCGGCGGTGTAGACATGATGGAATTCAAGAAGATGGTGGATGATGCCGGATTGAAGATCACCAGTTCCCACGTGAATCCTCCGGTACGTGAGTACACGAAGGCCAATCGCTCCCAGATCTCCGAGTATTGGAAGAAGACGGCTGATGACCATGCCAAACTAGGCGTGAAGTACTTGATCCAGCCCGGGCAACCGAGTACCCGTAGCACCGAGGAAACCGCTTTCGTCTGCGAGATTTTTAACGAGGCGGGTAAGATCGTGAAAGCGGCCGGTATTCCTTTCGGCTATCACAACCATGAGATGGAGTTCGCCAAGGTAAATCCGGGCAGTACGGAGGCCAAGCTGGGAAGGCGTGTGAAAGGAGATTGCATCTATGAGTTGTTCTTGAAGAATACTGATCCTTCGCTTGTATTTTTCGAGATGGATGTTTATTGGGCCGTGATGGGACAACAAGATCCGATAGAGTGGTTGAAGAAATATCCGAACCGTATCAAGGTATTGCATATCAAGGACCGTGCTATTCTAGGCGAGTCCGGGATGATGAATTTCGAGAATATATTCCGGCAAGCTTACGCGAATGGAATCAAGGATTATTTCGTGGAGTTGGAGGGTATGCCTGACGGACGTTCCCAGTTTGAGGGCGTGAAAGGCTGCGTGGATTATTTATTGAAAGCACCGTTCGTGAAATAAGTCTTTTGACTCATTAAAAAAACGCTCATGGCGGTAGGATGCTTCCTCCGTTATGAGCGTGTTTGTTCGTAAAGCAGCCATACCAATAAAGGGATATAGTCCTTTAATTCCGTCCGTAATATCTTGAGCGCTTGAGAGATGCGGTATGCGATTGTTTTGGGGGATACGCCTGTCCGCTCGGCGATCTCGTTGTAAGTCATTTCCTCGAAACGGTTCATCTCGAATGCCTTACGGTATTCATCCGGGAGCTCCCGGATGGCCTTGGAGGCCAAGGCCATCAGTTCTCCTATATAAAAATCAGGATTCTCGAATTGCTCTTGGAACTTGGCGTACAATCTCTCGTGCACTTGTTGCTTAACCTGTATGTGGCTGATCGTATTGAGGCATTTATTGCGGACAATGGTGAAGAGGAGTGATTTCAGGGACATGTCCGCTACTAGGGATTTTCGGTTTTCCCACAGCCACATCATCACGTCTTGTACGATCTCCTCCGATTCTGGTACTGTTACATATTGGGAGGCGAAGGCGCACAATCCCCGGTAATATTGTTTGTACACGGTGTCGAACGCTTGTTCGTCTCCTGCGATAAGTTCTAGTGAAATTCGTTCTGCGTTCTCGTCCACAATAATGTTTAAGTTTGTTTGGTTGCAAACTTAATGAATAATTCCGGATAAGAGGCATGAATCCCGCTACTTTTTCTTTCCTTGGTTGGCTACGGCTTCCATGAGTTTCTTGATTTCCTCCGGGTCACCAAGGAAATAATCATTCACGAGTTTCAAGTCATCATCGAACTCGAACACGTATGGAACGGCTGTCGGGAGATTCAGATGAACGATCTCTTCATCGGAGATGTTTTTTAAATATTTGATGATTCCCCGCAAGCTGTTTCCGTGAGCTGCGACAAGGATCTGGTCGGCGGTCCGGAGCGTCGGGAAGATAACCTCTTTCCAATAAGGGAGAATCCGCTCAACCGTATCTTTTAAGGATTCCGTACGGGGCAACTCTTTATCCGGCACGTCTTTGTAGCGGATATCGAAGCGAGGGTTACGAGGGTCGTCTTCCGATAGGGGAAGCGGGGCTATATCGTAACTGCGACGCCAGATCAAGACCTGCTCGTCTCCATACTTTTGGGCGGTCTCGCTCTTGTTCAACCCTTGTAGCGATCCGTAATGTTTCTCGTTCAGCCTCCAGCTCTTCTCCACCGGGATCCAGTCTTGGTCCATGCGATCCAATACACAATTCAAGGTTTTGACGGCCCGTTTTAAATAAGAGGTATAGGCTTTATTGAACACATATCCTTTTTCTTTCAATAGGTTGCCGGTCCTATAAGCTTCGGCCACACCTTTTTCTGTCAAATCCACATCGGTCCAACCGGTGAACCGGTTCTCTTTATTCCATACACTTTCGCCGTGGCGAAGCAATACGATACTTTTCATAGGTCTTTTTATTTTTATGATTTGTTTTTTTCGAAATCCTCGATGACTTCTTTTAATATAGGTAGATGACTATGTTGTACATCCTTCGCTGCCGTGAGGAAAGTGACAACCGGATGCTTCTCGATCTCTCGTAAGAAAGGAATGAAATCCGGGTTCTGCTTGATCTCCATCCCGTAGCGACCTTGGAATACTTCCCAATGCCTGTCTTTATCCTCGTGGAACCATTGGCGTAACTCCTTGGATGGAGTGATGTCTTTTCTCCATTCGTCAAACTTCGCATCCTCTTTCTTCAGTCCTCTGGGCCATAGCCTGTCGAGAAGAATGCGATAACCATCCGCCTCACTTGGCTCCTCATAAATCCGTTTTAAAAGAATCTTTACCATAAGAAGTCTCATTTTGTGGTAAAACAGTAGAAAGAGGGATATTGTTGAGCCTTTCTTTAGGAACGGTATTTTTGCCATTATTCAATTTTCAAGAAAAAAATCGTTTTTTTGTTTAGTACATCTTTTGTCTCAACTGTATTAATTATAGAAACAAGAAAAAATGGAAATAAACGAAGACATATTGATCCGATACATCGATGGGATGTTGACCGAGGAGGAAGCTGCGGAGGTGAAAAACTGGCGGGCCGCCTCTCTAGAAAACGAGAAACTGTTGGAGCAGGTCTATTTTACGACTCAAGTGGCAAGTCGCCTAAAAGTCATGCGGACCGTGAACCCGGACGAGGCGTTGTCTCGTTTTAAATCAAGAATCCATAAGAAAGAGAAAAGATTAGCTTTAAGACAAGTGTTAGGTGTTATTCAACGGGCTGCGGCCGTGTTATTCATTCCAGTCTTTCTTTTATCCGCTTATTTGTTCATACAGCAGGGTCAAGGGAACGTGCGTACGCTAGCCGTACGCACGAATCCTGGGGTGGTTTCGGCGTTCGATTTACCTGACGGTTCTAAGGTTTGGCTGAATGCCAATAGCGAATTGAGATATCCTTCGGACTTCAATGCGGATACCCGTACGGTGGAATTAACCGGACAAGGATATTTCGAGGTGACGAAGAATGCCCATAAGCCTTTTATTGTGAAAGCGGATAAAGATTACTCGGTAGAGGTGTTGGGAACTTCTTTCAATGTATCCGCTTACAAAGACGAGAGTATGATAGAGACCACCTTGGTAGAGGGATCGGTAAAGCTGAACGTCGTGTCCGGAGGAAAGCGAATGACACAGATGTTGAAGCCAAACGAGAAAGCCGAGTATCAAAAGGGCGCTGGCAAGATCAAGGTGTTCGATGTGAATACCGAATATGACACGGCTTGGAAGAACGGGGAGATTATCTTCAGGAACCATCCGATGGATAAAGTATTGAAAACGCTGGAACGTCATTATCATGTAGTATTCGAGGTAAAAGATAACGAGATACTCAAGTCCATAATAACAGCCCGTTTCAAGGACGAGCAATTGCCTCAAGTATTGGAATACCTGAAATTGGCGTCGGGAATCCAGTATGCGATACATAAACCTACCGTTAAGGACAGTGGATCGGGAACCTCAGTCGTGGAAATATCAAAATGAGAAATAATGTGTAACCTTCTAAAATACGTCTGCCCATGAAGAAAGAATAAACAAGGATTAAAAACATACGGAAGAATATTGGCGTATTCTCCCGTACGAAAAGTCAAGAAGAGCTGTTGGCGCAGCTACAAATAACTTTATTATAAATAGTAACACTACAAAAATATGAATAAAATTGTAACCTTAAATGCTTTAAGGGGGAATAGTTATTCTCTTTTTCGAAAAATTCCGTTAATGATTAACATGGGGGTATGCGCATTCTGTTTGGTACCGGCCATGGTTTTCGCAGAGAACACGCATGAAGTCACAGTCTTAAACGCTCAACAACAGACACGAAAAGTAGTCGGTGTCGTTACGGACAAAACGGGTGAGGCTATTATCGGTGCTAACGTAATTGTCAAAGGAACTACCAACGGTACCATCACGGATATGGATGGCCGTTTCGAGTTGGATGTTCCTATCAATGCGACTTTACAAGTTTCCTATATCGGTTTTAATACGCAAGAGATCGTCTTTACCGGACAACCTTCTATCGAGGTTCAATTGGTCGATGATACGCAAGCCTTGGATGAAGTCGTGGTAACCGCTTTGGGTATCAAGCGTGAGAAAAAGGCTTTGGGATATTCTATGTCTGAATTGAAAGGTGAGTCCCTGACGCAAACCCGTGATGCTAACGTGGCCAACGCTTTGGCTGGTAAGGTAGCAGGTTTGCAGATCAAGCAAAATGGTACCGGTGTCGGTGGTTCCTCTCGTATCGTGATTCGTGGTAATAACTCTATTACTGGTAATAACCAGCCGTTGATCGTTGTGGACGGTGTACCTATCGATAACTTTAGCGGTGGTACGGATGACTATTGGGGTAACGGTAACGTGGATAAAGGTTCCGGTATCTCTGATATCTCCCCGGATGATATCGAGAGTATGTCCGTATTGAAAGGCCCGGCAGCCGCGGCGTTGTATGGTAGCCGTGCAGGTAACGGTGTCGTGATGATCACGACTAAGAAAGGTAGCCAGAATAAAGGTTGGGGCGTAAGTATCAACTCGAATTTCACGGCTGAGAACCCGATGCAAACTCCGAAGTTCCAAGATGTATACGGACAAGGTATCGACGGCGCTTTCGATAATAATAAAGCGACGAGTTGGGGTGCCGTTATGGATGGTTCTCCTAAGGATATGGCGATGGGATCTCATCGCTATGCGGCTAGAGATAATAATCTGTACAAGGACTTTTTGCGCACTGGTACCACTTGGACGAATAGCGTGGATTTGAGTAAGAGCTCCGAGGATATCACTTTCCGTGCCGGTGTGACACGCTTGGATAATAAGGGGGTTGTCCCGAATAGCGGAATGGATCGTACGTCTATTAATTTGCGTTCTACGGCTAAGCTGTCTAAATGGTTATCGGCTGACGTGAAGGTCAATTATGTAAGCCAGCATACGAACAACCGTGTGAAATTAGCGGGCGACCCGGATAATATCTTCCTTAACTATTTAAGTATGCCTCGAAGTGTGGGCTTCTCTGACTATGACGCCTATAAAGATAATGATTGGAAACGTGCGGACGGAAAGCCCGCTGGTTATCTGATCGACACAGGAGCCAACGCCAATAACCCGTATTGGTCCGCTTACCGCAATACGAACAAGGATAAGAAAGACCGTTTTATCGGATTCGCAGCCTTGGATTTCACGTTTACGGATTGGTTGAGCTTGAAGCTTCGCTCTGGTATGGATAATTACACCATCCAGTATGAGACGATTCGTGCGACAGGTAACCCGTATTGGGAGAACAACGGTAGCATGACTGCCAATATGGAGAAATTCACCGAGATCAACTCTGATTTCTTATTGACAGCTAAAGGCAACTGGGATCGATTTGGTATCGTAGGTACGGTAGGTGGTAATATGATGTACCGTAATTCTACATGGTACAAGGAATCATCCGGTGAGTTTGTGATTCCCGATTTCCATGCGATCGCCAACGGTAAGACACATGGTGGTGAGTATACTCGCAACCGTAAACAAATCAACTCGCTATATGCTACGGCATCATTGTCTTGGGACGACTATTTGTATTTGGACTTAACCGCTCGTAACGACTGGTCTTCAACACTTCCGAAAGACAATGACTCTTATTTCTACCCGTCGGTAGGTGTTAGCTGGATTTTCACCCAAATGTTGAATAAGATGGGGCATAACACGGGTATTCTTTCTTTCGGTAAGATCCGTGCGTCTTGGGCTCAGGTAGGTAATGATACGGACGCTTATATGTTGCGTGACTATTATAATATCAGTTATGATATTAAAGGGGGTATTTTTAATGCCAGCAACGAGGATTGGATGGCAAATCCAAATTTAAAGAATGAGACGATCAACTCTTGGGAGTTAGGCCTTGAGTTGAAGGCGTTTGAGAATAGGGTTGGTGTCGACGTAGCGTATTATAAGAAGAACGCCAAAGACCAGATCTTAAAGATCGATGTTCCTTCCGCTACAGGGTTCAAGAAAAAGATGATCAACGCCGGTAATATTGAGAATAAGGGTGTAGAGGTTGCGTTTAACGCTACTCCTTATATCTCCGAGAGTGGTTTCCAATGGGATACTCAGTTGAACTGGTCAAAGAATATCAACAAGGTAATTTCATTGACAGATGATACGAAAGAGCAGATCCTTAGTGACGCATCAGTAAGTTTCTTGAAGATCGTCGCTCACGAGGGTGGAGCCTATGGAGATATTTACGGTTACGCTTATCAACGGGATGATAACGGCAACATTATTATCGGTGCCGATGGTGTTCCTTTGAGAACGGACGATATGGTATTGTTGGGTAACAACCAGCCGAAATGGATGATGGGTTGGAGCAATACCTTGTCATATAAGAATTTCGTGTTGAACTTCATGTTCGATATGCGTTATGGCGGTGATGTGTATATGGGATCTATCCGTGCGGGTGCTTCATCCGGTAATTTAGAGATGACGTTGGATGGTCGTGATGGTATGGTTGTTCCGGGGGTATTGGCCGATGGTACTCCCAATACGAAGAGTATTACGGCTCAAGCTTATTGGAATGGTCTTTCTAGCAATAACGTGACAGAGGCTTATATGTACGATGCGACAAACATCCGTTTACGTGAGTTGAGTTTGGGTTATAATTTCCCGAGAACGATGTTGGCGAAGACTCCATTTACTTCCGCTCGCTTGAGTTTCGTGGCTCGTAACTTGTTCATGATTTATAGTAAGACAAAGGGATTCGACCCGGAGGCTGCTTATACATCTGGTAACGCCCAAGGTATCGAGTACGGTTCTATGCCTACTATGAGAAGCTTAGGTTTCAATATTAATCTGGCATTTTAATGAAACATAAATCTAAAAATGGAATTATTATGAAAAGTAATATAAAGATATTAGCAGCTTGTTCGTTTATGATGGCGAGTATGGCCAGTTGCGACCTGACAGGTATAAATGATAACCCGGATAAGCCGACGGATGATGTAAATTACAATATGAGCGAACCTCGATTGGCCTCTACGCTACGTGGTGGGATGATTATCGATGGTGATGTGGAACAACGCTTGAAACCTTTGCAAATTGATTTCTACTCTCAAATGTTGGTCGATGGCGGTGGTTGGGCAACTAAGAATTATATCCAAAATGACGAGTGGAACAATTTAACATGGCAAGCGTATCTGACACAGATTTCTTCTATCAATATCGTGATCCGTAGTTTGATGGAAAAAGATAAGGACTTATACGCTAATACGATCGCTTTCGCTCGTATCTGGCGTGTGTATATCCATAGCCTGGCTGCGGATAAGTTTGGTCCGATGCCTTTCCCGGCCTATGCTACCGTAGAAGATAATCCTCCTTATAAATCGGTGAAGGATATCTATTATGAATATTTCACGGAATTGGATGAGGCGTTGAATAGCTTTAGCGATAGCGCTGAGCCTATATTCTCGGATGCAGGTATCGACTTGGTCTATAAGAATGACGTTTCTCTTTGGAAAAAATTTGGAAACTCCTTGCGTCTTCGTTTCGCTGTTCGTTTATCAGAGGTGGATCGAGAGAAATGTGTCGCTGAGGCAAATGCCGCTTTGACATCCCCTTGTGGTTTGATCTCAAGCAAGGCTGATAATGCTTATATGCCTCCAAAAGCGGATGGTTCTTGGGGACAGGACTATAACTATACGATGTTCCAGATTACTTGGAGCGGTCCGATCTGTATGTCTAAGTCATTTGAGAAATTAGTGACTAATATCGGTAATATCGATTGGCCTGCCGGCGTGGTAAACCAGACATCCGGAGTTGCTGTATCGAATGTACATCCCGCTAAGGTAGACCCTCGTGCCCCGAAGATGTTCCAGCCGGGTATTGAGAATGGTGATTGGAAAGGTTTGGTATACGGTGCGAAAGCAGAGGAGGCGAATACTGGTATTTATCAGTCTAAACAATGTGCAGAGATGGGCTTTATTATTAAAGATGGCGCTCCGTATAAATCTCGTCCTTATGACATGTTCCTTTCTGAGGAAGTTGATTTCTTGAAAGCTGAGTTGTTCGCCCGTAATTTGGTCGCCGGTGATGCTAAAGCTGCTTATGAGGCAGGTGTACGTGCTTCCTTCGAGACTTGGGGTGTATCGGGTGATGTTGAGGAGTATTTGGCTTCCACGGAAAAGAATGAGGCTGGTACCAGCGCGAAATATGACGATCAACAAGGCTCGGGCAATACGGCTTTAGAGAAGATCATCACGCAGAAATATATCGCCGGACTTCCAGATTTGGCGCAGGAAGCTTGGAATGACAAGCGTCGTTTGAACTTGCCTCGTTTGGATGTGGCTGTTTATCGAGATCAAGCTGTATATAATAATAGTGATACAAATATCTTGAATCCTCAAAATTTCATCAAACGTATGAAATACCCGATGAAAGAGCAATTGGTAAATGCTGCTGAATATGAGAAAGGCAAATCCATGTTAGGAGGGAAAGGTGATGTGGTTTCGACCCCGATTTGGTGGGATAAGAATTCCAACTATTGCACATCTTCAAAATAAATAAACAGACAGATTGATTATATTGAGCTTTAACAGAAGCTGATGGTTATTCTCGTTTGGAGATACTTATCTGTGAAGAACAGTACTCCAAGCGAGAATTTTTTGTTATAATTGAATAGTATTAGATAATAATTCTTACATTTACCCATGATAAATTGTGTGTGTAAATTATGAGATTATATATTTATATCTTCATTCTACTATTATTATGTATATTCCCGCTGGACGCCCAACAGGAACGTTCGGAATCCTATATTCGTATCTCCGCTCCGGTTAGCTTGGCAGGTGCTTTGGATGAGATCGAGAGCCAAACCAATTATTCTTTTATTTATGACGCTCAGGTGATCAATTTATCGGAGAAAGTGCGTAAACCTTTATCCGGGCGTTCGGTTTTCGAGATCTTAAATTTATTGTTTAAGAACACGGAGATCGTCTATACGGTTATGAATGACCAGATCATCTTGAATAAGAAAGAGGCGATAATCCAGATGCAACAAAAGCTGGATGGTAAGGTAAAAGGTATCGTGACCGACCACAAAGGAGAGCCTATTGCTTGCGTGAATGTGGTGGAGAAAGGAACGAGAAACGGTACGATTACGGATATGGATGGCAGCTTTGTCTTGGAGCTTCCCGAGGAGGCTACTTTGGTTTTTTCTTATATCGGTTATCGTTCACGGGAAATTGAGTATGAGGGGCAATTGTCATTGAATGTGCAGTTGGAGGATGACGCCCAGATTTTGGACGAGGTAGTCGTTACGGCTCTTGGTATCGAGAAGAAAGAATCTTCCTTGCCTTATGCCACCCAGTTAATCACAGGTGGGGAATTGGTAAGGGCCAAGGATTTTAATTTTATGAGTACGCTTTCCGGAAAGATGGCCGGACTCCAGATTAACCGGACTTCCGCCGGTCTGGGTAGCTCGTCCCGGGTGATTATTCGAGGTAGTCGTTCTGCGTCCGGAAATAACCAGCCTTTGTATGTGATAGACGGTGTCCCGATCTTGAGCATTAGCAGTGAGCAAGCCTTGACAACGATCGGAGGTACGGCCGATGCCGGCAACCGGGATGCGGGAGATGGTATCTCTAATCTAAATCCCGATGATATAGAGAGTTTGAGTGTCTTGAAAGGGGCTTCGGCCTCTGCGTTGTATGGGGGACAAGCGGCGAACGGTGTGATCTTGATCAAAACGAAAAAAGGTAAGGCCGGGGTACGGAATATTCATTTCTCCTCGTCGCTGACTGTCGATCAAGCGATCAGTCTCCCCAAGTTTCAGAATGAGTTTGGACGGATGGAAGGGGCGGAAACTTGTTGGGGAGACCGGGCTTCTCTTCCGGTCTATGACCCTGTCGGCGATTTCTTCCAGACGGGTATTACCGCTATTAACTCATTGATATTTACGGCAGGGAATAGCCATGTGCAAAATTATTTCTCGTATGCCAATACGACCGCACGGGGTATCGTTCCTAAGAATAATTTAAGCAAGCATAATTTTAATCTCCGTGAAAGTTCTTCTTTCTTTGATGATCGTTTGATCTTGGAGGGGCAGGTAAACTTGATACTCCAAACAATCAAAGGAAAACCTACGGCCGGGGGATTTTATATGAACCCGTTACAAGGTTTATACACGTTTCCTAGAGGGATGGATATGGCGCCTTATAAGGAGAACTTTGAGGTATATAACGAGAAACGGAATATGAACGTCCAGAACTGGTATACTACGATTACTGATTTTGAGCAAAATCCTTATTGGTTGGTCAACCGTACGGAAAACGAGGACAAACGTGCCCGTGTGTTGGCGTTGGCTTCCGCTAGTTTCAAGGTGACAGATGGGTTTACGTTACAGGGCCGCGGAAATATCGATTATGTGAATGATAAGTATCAGCAGGAAATATACGCCTCTACCTCTCCGGGTATCGCCGGTGAGAACGGGCGTTACATTTATTACACCTACCAGACTACGTTGCTCTATGGGGATTTGATGGCCAAATTGAATAAAAGCTGGGATGATTTCTCCTTGAACGCCGCTATCGGTACGAGCATAACGGACACACGCACCAGTGCGTTGAGGCTGGATTCGAAAACGGCTTCCTTGTATTATCCGAATGTCTTTACGATCGCTAATATTAACATGTCGTCCAGTGCCTACATTGAGGAGTCGGATGACGCGCGCCGGCAAATGCAATCCTTTTTTGCTATGGCGCAGTTGGGATATAAGGAAAGCCTTTACTTAGATGTGACCGCACGTAATGACTGGTCATCTACCCTTGCGTTTACGGAACGTAAATCAAGAGGTTTTTTCTATCCTTCAGTCGGTCTTTCTTGGATTATCCCTAAATCCTTCTCGATGCCATCCTTGATATCTTTTGGGAAAGTACGGGCTTCTTGGAGTAAGGTGGGTAATGATATACCCTTATTCGTTAGCAATACGGTAGGCCATATCGCTGCGGGCGGGATTCCCCAGCCGAATGATACGGCTCCGTTCGGTACCTTGAAGCCGGAGATGAGCAGCTCTTTTGAGATAGGTACCGAATGGAAATTCTTTGATTATCGTATGGACGTGGATCTTACGTTCTATAAGACCAATACGAAAAATCAACTCTTCTCTTTGCCTTCTTCCGCTGGAGCCGCATACAAGTATTATTTTGTGAATGCGGGAAATATACAGAATATGGGAGTGGAATTGACGCTTGGTGCGGTTCCTATCTTAACGAATCAGTTTAAATGGAATACGACACTCAACTTTTCCCGGAATAAAAATGAAGTAAAGAAACTACATGATGATTTGGCTAGCTTTATTCAAGGAGATGAAGGATTCTCCTCTAGCTATACGATGCGTTTGGTGGAAGGTGGCTCGTTCGGTGATATCTATGGGAAAGCTTTTGAGCGGGATAAATATGGTGCGATCGTGTACGGTCGGGACGGCTTGCCTCAAGAGATCGGCAGCGGGAATACGGCTAAGGTGGGTAATTGCAATCCGGCGTTCTTATTGGGTTGGGGAAATAGTTTCACGTATAAGGATTTCTCGTTCTATTTCTTGATTGACGGGCATTTTGGGGGAGATGTGCTGGCCCAGACTCAGGCTGTGCTTGACCAAACGGGAGTGAGTAAGGTTTCCGGAGAGGCCCGTACGATGGGGTATGTGGATTTGGAAGGGCATCATATTTATAACATAAAAGGATTTTATGAGCAGGTGGGAGGACGAAACGGTGTGACTGAATATTATATGTACGATGCTACCAATATCCGTTTGCGGGAGTTATCTTTGGGATATACGCTACCGAAGAGATTGCTGGGGAGAAAACAATTTCTCAAAAAGGCGGAACTGTCTTTTGTCGCCCGGAATCTATTCTTTATTTATAAAAAGGCTCCATTTGATCCGGATGCCGTGCTTTCGGCGAGCAATAGCAATCAAGGGATTGATATATTCGGGATACCGACTACGAGAAGTGTCGGCTTTAATGTGAAACTTTCATTCTAAGCGTATGAAGACGAGATTTCTGAATAAGATGGCAGGTCTGTTGGCCGTATTACTCCTTTTTTCCTGTACGGGTAAATTCGAGGAGTATAATACCGATAATACGGGTTTTACCGATGAGCAGAAAACGTATGATTATAATACGTTCGGTGTCTGGCTAAAGGTAGTCCAGATGGGGATTTATTTTAATTATGATTGGGGGAGTGGCAAGAACTGGCATTTCCAGACGATGCAAAATCTGAATGCGGATATGTTTTCCGGTTATATGCATGATTTTAAACCCTTCAACGCAGGATTGGGGAATACGGTCTATAATTTGCAGGATGGCTGGAATGGTACGATGTGGGATAATACGTATGGATATATCATGACGGAGATAAAGCAGACGGAAGATCATTCCCGTGATAAATATCCGGCTTTCTATGCGATCGCTAAAATACTGAAAGTAGAGATCATGCATCGGATCTCGGATTATTATGGCCCGATCGTGTATACAAAGTTTGGGGAGTCGGATGCCGGGGTAATGCCGGATTCCCAGAAAGACGCTTATTATGCTTTTTTCTGGGATTTGGGGGAGGCTATTCACCTGCTGTCTGAATATGATGGAGAGGAAACCTTTTCTCGTTTCGATATGATTATGCCGGAGAATTACAGGTCGTTTGGGGAATGGATGCGTTTCGCCAACTCATTACGTTTGCGCTTGGCGATTCGTATCGCTATGGCTGACCCTGATAAGGCAAGGGATGAGGCGCATAAGTCGCTGACACATCCAGCCGGTTTGCTGGAGGAGGCTTATGAGGTCGTCGCGGTTTCTACCGCCGGAACCGGCTACTCGAATCCGCTGGGGGAGATCAATAAGGCGTGGGGAGAGGTTTTTATGAACGCTAATATGGAATCGATCCTTAAAGGATATAAAGACCCTCGATTATCCCGTTATTTTGAGCCTGCTACCGGACAGGGATATTCCGGGGAGTACCGGGGAATCCGGCAAGGGACAGGATTTAATCATTCCCGCTATAGTGAGCATTCGAGAAGCACGATTACCCAAAAAACGGACGCTATCTTAATGACGCCTGCGGAAGTTTGGTTCTTACGTGCGGAGGCATCCTTGCGGGGCTGGTCCGGGGAGGACGCCGGGACTTGCTATGAGCAAGGCGTACGATCATCGTTCAATCAATGGAGGGTAGGAGAGGCGAACGCTTATTTACAAAGTGATCATGTAGCCGCCGATTTCGTGGATACGTTTACTCCCGACTATTCTGCGAAGGCGCTTTGCTTGGTGTCTCCGGCATGGGATGAAGAAGCCTCTAGGGAGACCAAGCTGGAGAAGATCATTACCCAAAAATGGATCGCTTGTTACCCCGAGGGCTGTGAGGCTTGGGCGGAGCAGAGGCGTACCGGTTATCCCCGTTTGTTCCCGGTTTTGGTGAATAAAAGCAATGGAAAGATCGATACGCGAACGATGATTCGTCGTTTGAATTTCCCGGTTAGCATTATTTCCGGTAACCCGGCTCAATATTTCGCCTTGTGTGAGTATTTGGGAGGCCCGGATACCGGAGGTACTCGCTTATGGTGGGATACCGGAGTGAATTTTCGTGATTAGCGACTAATTTTTCCTCTTCCTGCCAATATAATACCGAGATTCCCCTAAAAAATACTACCTTTGACATCGAAAATTATAAAAAAAGGGTTTATGTCTTTAAAACGTTTTGGTGTCTCTTTGGAAGACAATCTGTTGGAATCATTGGATCAATATGTGAATGAGAATGGCTTCGCCAATCGTTCACAGGCGATTCGTTTTCTGATAGAGAAGAATGTAGCCGAACGTAAATGGCAATGCAACCATATCGTAGCCGGGACGATCGTGATCATGTATGACCAAGTCAAGAAAGAGATCTCCTTGAAAATCACGGGTATCCAACAAAATTATAAGGATGTGATCTTGTCGTCTTCCCAGTATTATATCAATCAGAATTTTTGCTTGCATATAGTGACGGTGATGGGAACGGCTCACCGCTTGACAGAATTGTCGGATAAGTTGACGACAATCAAAGGCATTAAGCATGGTAAGTTGGTGATGAGCCGGGCGGATTAATGCTTTTTTTTGCAGGCTTGGTAACACGTTTTCTGGTGAACGTGCCACTACGGGGTGTTTAAAATGATAAATATTATAGATGTAAGTAGTATATGAGAAAAGAACTTTTACTAGTTTCCGGACTGTTGATAGGCTCCATGGCGTTTGCGATAGATCCGGCAGAGATTGACAGTCTGATCAATTTGAAAGGGGTGGTGGTTTCCGCCAATAAGATCCATGTGAACCGGAACAGTGTGCCGTTATCTATCTCGGTCATCGAACGGGAGGAGATTGAGGCTAGCAGTGAATCGGCGTTGCTTCCTGTATTATCGGAGTATGTGCCGGGATTATTTGTGACACAAAAAGGAATCACAGGATTTGGTGTTTCGGAAGGAGCGGCTGGAACCGTAAATATTCGTGGCGTAGGGAGTGGAAATAAGGTTTTGATGTTGTTTGATGGACAACCGCAATGGGCAGGTGTGTTCGGACATGCATTACCTGATACATATGTTGCTTCGGATGTTGAGCGGGTAGAAGTTATCCGTGGACCGGGTTCTTTATTATATGGCTCAAACGCTATGGGAGGAGTTGTTAATATTATCACTCGTCATCATAAACAAGAAGGAAGGCGTACGCAGGCCCGTGTGATGTATGGTTCCTATAACACACAAAAATATATGGTGAATAATGGTTTTAACGTTGGGAAGTTCAGTAGTTTTGTCTCAATTAACCATGATCGTACTGACGGACATCGTCCGAATTCGGATTTTAATATTACTAATGGTTTTGCTAATTTGGGATATACATTCAATGAACATTATAAGATAACAGGAGATGTTAGCTTAGCTAAATCTAAATTTCAAAATCCAGGGAAGATCTCGGCTCCTGTATTAGATAATAAGATGGATATCCTGCGTGGTACGGCATCTATGGCTTTGGTAAATAATTATGGGAAAATGAGCGGGGCTTTACGTTTGTTTTATAATTGGGGAAATCATAAGATTAATGATGGCTACGATCCGGGAGAGAAACCATTGACTTATTTATTCCGATCTGATGACCACAACGTCGGTGTCTTATTGTATGAGTCTTTTCGTTTGTTTAAAGGGAATAACTTTACCGTAGGTATTGATTATAAAAACTGGGGTGGACATGCTTGGAATGATAATAACGATGGCTCTGAAAAAGAATTGGTTGACAAAACTGTGAATGAAACGGCTGGATATGTCATTATGCAACAGGATTTGTTTGATATGTTAAGTTTGAATGCCGGCGTTCGTTATGAGCACAGCAGTACTTATGGTGGAGAATGGGTCCCTCAAGGGGGAGTGACTGTTCGTCCTTTTGAGGGAAATATGATTCGGGCTTCTGTTTCTAAAGGTTTTCGTAGCCCCAATATTCGTGAAATGTATATGTGGGGAGCTGCAAATCCAGATTTGAAACCGGAGAGTATGTTGAATTATGAGGTGGCTGTCGGACAATCTTTTTTGGGTGGTGATTTATATGCTGAGTTAACCGCATTTTTTATTGATGGGAAAGATATGATTTATTCGGTGAGCGTAAATGGGGATAATAGGCCTCCTTTCAAGAATCTAAATACGGGTACCTTTACAAATAAAGGTATTGAGTTTGAAACTCGTTATCAAATTTGTGAGAATTTAAGTATGAATTTAAATTACAGTTATCTGCATATGAGTAAGCCTATTCCGGGTGCCCCCGGTCAAAAATTTTATGTAGGGGCTGTTTATAAACCGGGACGTTTTACTTTAAATGTAAATGTACAATCTATCTTTGATCTATATACCAATGAAGGTTGTACAGAGAAGGAAGATTTTACAACCTTGAACGCGAAGGCAGCCTACCGTTTCGGTACACGTGATAAAGGCTTGAATCTATTTGTCAAAGGAGAGAATTTAACGGCTACCCGTTATTCCATCAACGAAGGATTCCCGATGCCGAAGGCGATATTTATGGGAGGTATAGACGTAACTTTCTAGCATGGGTGGAAAAAGAACTTCCCCGAATACTCATATCTCCTTGAATTTTATGTCTACTTTCTAATATTTGTTTTATCTTTGCTTCATCAGAGTTTATTTGATTTTGATTAAAAGAATAAAACGTTATATATATGGATGTGAAAAATGATTTGGGTGGAGGAAAGCCCACGTTGCTAATCGCGGAGGATGAGGAAAGTAATTATTTACTTCTGAAGACCATTTTACATAAATATTGTAATTTGATCCGTGCTAAAACTGGTTTGGAAGCTTTGGCTCTCTTTAAGGAAAACGAGGTGGACTTGATCTTGATGGATATAAAGATGCCTGAGATGACGGGTATCGAGTCCTTGAAGGAAATCCGTAAGCTATCGAAAGATATCCCCGTAATCATGCAGTCGGCTTATGTATTCGACTCTGATATGGAAGCCGCTAAAGAAGCCGGGGCTTCCGGTTTTATCACGAAGCCGATCAATCTAAAGGTATTGAAAAATACGATATCGCAGTATTGTCCGTCAATCGTATGGTAAGGATTTATTAAGATGTTTTAGATTTGTATAAACGGCATTTTGCCGTATTTTTTGTTATTTTTGTAGAAAATCGTCAAGAGGACGCTTTACAAATGTATTCTAATCTACAAAAATGACATGCTTATGATAAAAAAAGAACATCTTGTATCCGACATTTCTAAACTGAAAAAAGTATATAACCAGAGCTTCCCTTGGTTGGTGACCTTAGCGGAAGAAAGCGAGAACGCAAAGTATTTTAAGGATGCTTTGCGTTCTCTTATTTTATCCCGGCTCACGGAAAAGGAAAGTACCCAAGAAAACGTAGGAATGGCGGTGGCGAGGCGTATCCTTCTTTTGATTGAGCATGATGATACTTTCGTGGACGAGCTGTCTACGGGCGAGCGTCTTCCGGTGCGGACGGTCACTTATCTTTGGCAGTTCCTGACCGGCCATTTGGAAAATGAGGTCTCTCCTGATTTATTTATCGACCTATACCATCAGTTTGATTTATTGGAACATCCGGTTGAGATCCTGCCGGACCGGGCATTGGTGAAAAGGCAGATGAGCCGCTGGCCGACCGGGCTTGACCCGGAGGTGATCGCTATCCGTGAGAGGAACAAGGAGCGTATCATCGCTTGCTTGATCAAGAAGATAGAAAGACGCCATAGCCCTTCGTCACGTTTTCAGTTCGCCGAGGGCATCTCCTATGAGGAGAAAGAGGCTCGGGTACGTGAGTGGTGGAACACCGCTCGTTTCCATTTGTCGATGGCGATCAAGAGTCCTACGGAATTGAACTTCTTTTTGGGATATTCCCTGTCGGATGAGACGATGAGCTTATTGGCCCGTGCCAAAAAGAAGGGGATGCCCTTTTTCGTGACTCCTTATTATCTTTCCCTATTAAATATAGAACATGAGGGGTATGACGACGCTACGGTGCGATCGTACATCATGTACTCGAACGAGCTGGTAGATACGTATGGAAGCATTAAGGCGTGGGAAAAGGAAGACATGGTCGTCGCCGATGAGCCGAATGCGGCGGGCTGGCTATTGCCGGAGGGACATAATATACACCGGAGGTATCCGGAGGTGGCGATCTTGATCCCCGATTCGATGGGGCGTGCCTGTGGTGGATTGTGCGCTTCTTGCCAGCGCATGTATGATTTCCAGAGCGAGCGGTTGAATTTCGATTTCGAGGCTCTGAAGCCTAAGGAGAGTTGGGACCGGAAGTTACGTCGTCTGATGCGTTATTTCGAGGAAGACGCCCAACTGAGGGATATCTTGATAACGGGCGGGGATGCCTTGATGAGCCAGAACGCTACCTTGCGTAAGATATTGGAGGCGGTATATAAGATGGCGGTGCGGAAACGGAAGGCGAACGAGAGCCGTCCGGAGGGCGAGAAGTACGCCGAGTTGCAACGGGTACGGCTAGGTTCCCGGTTGCTGGCTTATCTTCCGTTGCGTGTGACCGATGAGTTGGTCGGTATATTGAGGGAGTTCAAGGAGAAGGCTTTCGCTATCGGCGTGAGCCAGTTCTATATACAAACGCATTTCCAGTCTCCACTGGAGGTGACACCGGAGGCGAGGCACGCTATCGAGGCGATCTTGGCGGCGGGCTGGACGATCACGAATCAGTTGGTATATACGGTTTCGGCTTCCCGTAAGGGACATACGGCGAAATTACGGCAGACCTTAAACGCCCTTGGGGTGGTTTGCTATTATACGTTCTCCGTGAAAGGATTCCGGGAGAATTATGCGGTTTACACCCCGAATAGCCGCTCGTTGCAAGAGGCTCGTGAGGAGAAGATCTTCGGGCAGGTGCCGAAGGAGAAACAGGCGGAGTTGTATGATATGATCCGTAACCAACGTCCTTTAGGCAAGCGCTTGGTTCGTTTCCTGAAGGAGAACGGGTTGTTGTTCGCAGGTACGGATCGTAATGTATTGAACTTGCCCGCTATTGGTAAGAGCATGACTTTCCATACCATAGGCCTGACTTCCGAGGGAAAGCGGATTCTTAAGTTCGATCATGACGGGAGCCGTCGGCATAGCCCGATTATCGATCAAATGGGTGAGGTTTATATCGTGGAGAATAAATCCGTGGCCGCTTACCTTAGGCAATTGAAGGAGATGGGCGAGGATGTCAATGAGTACCGTACGATCTGGAATTATTGCGAGGGAGAGACGGAGCCTCGCTTCAGTATTTATGAATATCCGGCTTATCCCTTTAAGGCCACGGACCGAATGACTAATCTTGAATTATGAATTCTATCCTCATATGTTTGCCTTGGTTTCGTATATTTTGCTTAATTTTGTTTCACTGAATTTAGAAGGATATGATACAGAACGAAAGAGAAATCAGGCATGAGCTTGTGTTACAGGCCGCACGCCGTATGATGACAGCCGCTCGCACGGCTCCTAAAGGCAAGGGTATTGATATCATAGAGATAGCGATGGTGACGGATGGGGATATCTTGCGCTTGTCCGATGAGATGATCCGGATAGCGGCCGAGACCGGATTCAAGTTCCTGCTCCGTGACGCCGAGAATATAAAGAGTGCCGACGCCGTGGTGATTATCGGTACCTCCCAGAAAGTACAAGGCTTGAACTGTGCCCATTGCGGTTTCGATACCTGCGTGGAGAAGCCGGATTTGGTTCCGTGCGCTATTAATTCCGTCGATCTGGGTATCGCAATCGGCTCGGCTTGCGCTACGGCGGCGGACCTGCGTGTGGATACTCGTGTCATGTTCAGCGCCGGCTTGGCGGCCCAGCGATTGGGGCTGTTGGGAGACTGTAAATGCGTGATGGCGATACCGGTCAGCGCCTCGTCGAAGAACCCGTTTTTTGATCGTAAACCGAAAGAAGAACCGAAAAACTAGAAACAAATGAGTGACTCTATTCTAAAATTCGCGAATAAGCTGGAGATACGTTATTCCTTTAATAATAAATCCAATTATATGGATGCCATGACCAAGCACCGGTGTGAGAAGGAGATTCTTACGCTGATACGTTCCTTGGCGGATATGCTGGACGTGAAGCTGACGGTTTACAACGAGCCTTACGATAAGGAGGGTGGTTTCCGTGAGAAGCTGGGCGTGGCCGGGGAGAGTAGCCGCTCTATCTCTATCGTGTTGAACTTGGTGATGCAGATATTGACCCGTCCTTCCTTGTCGGTAGGTGGACAACCGCTGATGGATCGTACGCCGGCGGACGAGGAGGAGATGCAGCGTGAGCTGTTCAAGTTACGCCGTGAACTACGGCTGAAGACTCCGGGGGCTACGCCTTCACACCGCTTGATCGACCTGTTGAACGCCTCGCCCCGTTTCTGTAAGTGTAAGTCTAATTTCTACGAGGCTTTGAAAGGGTATCCGAAGGTGACGAAAATCTCGGTACGTGAGTTGAACGAGAAGGATCGCAACCGTTCCGGTTCGCTGGAGGTGAAACGGGACCAGTTCGATTATTTTATCTTGCGTAGCGACGATCTGCCTACGGTCAAGGATAATAAGGCCACGATAGAGATCATCTCGCCGGTACTGAAAGATAGTAAGTATCGGTGGAAAGGTATCTACAACAAGGGAGGCGAGACGATCGATTTCTATATGCAAGATGAGGATTTCAAGAAACAGATGTTCGAGGACAAGATCTCGTTCACGAGCGGTATGTGCATCGATTGCGTCTTGGAGATCGCCCGCCGTCTGTCGGAGCTAGGAGAGGTGGTCAACGTGAGCTATACCGTGACTACGGTGATACGTACCCGTTTCGATAAGATGGAGATCGTCACCCCTCAAGGCAAGCGGCATCTTCGTAAACTGGAAGCCGCGAAGAAACAGCTTACGCTGGATTTGTTCGGCTAATCCGACAGCGGTATTCCCATCGCTCCCAAACACTACCGTGTTCCCACCTGAACACAGTAGTATTCATCAGCGAACACAATAGTATTCAATCCCGGACATAATAGTCTTTTTGCTTTGAATACTATTGTGTTTTTTCGTAAGGACGGGCAGTCTATACGAGTGTATATTTCCTCGGATAATTGAATGCGATCGCCAATAAGGCGCCTGCTCCCAATAGATACGGGTAGTAAAGATATTGCATGATCTCGATAGGGGAGACATGCCCGAGTCCGGCGGCCATCAACATCTGGGCGCCGTAGGGGATGATTCCCTGTACGAAGCAAGAGAAGATATCCAATAGGCTGGCGCTGCGGCGGGGATCTATCTTGAACCGGTCCGCTATATCCTTGGCGATCGGGCCGGCCATGATGAGGGCGATCGTATTGTTGGCCGTGCAGAGGTTGGCGAAGCTCACCAAGGCCGCTATGCTCATCTCGGCCCCCTTGGAGGAATGGATGCGGGAGGTAAGCTTGCGGATGATCCAGTCGATACCCCCGTTATAGCGGATCATCTCCAACATGCCTCCTGCCAGAAGCGTCACGATAATCAGCTCGCCCATATTGGTGATACCTAATCCCATGGAGGCGTTCCAGCCCCAGATATCGAAGCTACCGGTCCACAGACCTACGATACCGGACAGGACGATCCCGATGAATAGCACCAGCATGACATTGATCCCGCAAACGGCGGTTACCAACACCACCAGATAAGGGATCACCTTGACCCATTCGATCGGGGCGGGGGCGTAAGCGTTCTCTACGCCGCTTCCCACCAGCACGTATATCAATCCGGTCAGGATCGCTATCGGGAGGGCGATACGGATATTCACCTTGAACTTATCGGACATCTGGCAACCCTGCGTGCGGGTAGCTACGATGGTCGTATCGGATATGAACGACAGGTTATCGCCGAACATGGCGCCGCTCACCACGACACCCAGCATAAGGGCGTCCGGCATCCCCGTCTTGTCCGCTATACCGACAGCTACCGGGGCCAAGGCCACGATCGTGCCCACCGACGTACCTACCGAGATGGATATGAAGCAAGCGGCTAGGAAGATTCCGGCCGCCAACAGGTTACCGGGCAGGATGGACATCGCCAGATTCACGGTAGCGTCTACGGCACCCATCGCCTTGGCGGTCTGCGCGAACGCCCCGGCGAGGATGAAGATCAATACCATCAGCATGATATTGCTGTTGGCCGCCCCCCGGCAGAACTGCTCGATACGGTTGCTTAATTTGCCTCCCTTGGAGATCGCTATCGCTACGATCGAGGAGATGACGAAGGCTACCGTTATCGGCATCTTATAGAAATCTCCTGCCACGATAGATACCACCAAATAAGTCAATAAGAATACCACCAGCGGCGTCAATGCCCATGCGTTCGGTCTGCGTTCCAACTCCCCCATTTTCTTATCTCTCCTACATTTAACTGTCAACTGTCAATTCTCAACTGTCAACTCTTAGAAGGAGAACCGCAGCGCTATACGCACGCCCCCCTTCTTGATATTCGGTTGGTCCAGATACGTCAACCGGCGGTAATAATCGATCCGTAATATCTTGAAGATGTTCTCCAGACCTACGCTGGCCTCTAGGTAAGGCGTACGGCCCATCGGCGAGGTTCCCTCGGGGAAACGGTATAGTCCCGTCGGGTCCAAGGCAGGGTTGTTCTTATCGGTCAGTCCTCCGTAGAAACCGCTGAACGATATCACCTCACGCAAACGTAGCCACTTCACGCCGGGAATACGGTTTAAGATCCATCCCTTCATATAATACGTGAAGTAGAACGAAACATACTGGTCGCTTACGAACTCCAGCGCACGCATCATGTTGAAGGCTTGCGGCTGGATCGTGATGGACTGGTTGGTATTCGGCATGATGAGCAAGGGGAAAGGAACCTTGTCCCATACCTTGCCCGCCGTCACCAAGGCGTCGATATGTCCGAAGGAAGAGAGCCAGATCCGTTTCTCGGCGCTGATCTCCGTATGGTTGTAATTGAAGTCGCCCCCCAACACGTTCTTCAATCCCATCTGATGGGATAGCTTGAATACGGGAGCGTCTTTCGAGAGGTTGAAAAGAGAGTTCTTACCCTCTCGTCCGTTATAGGCACGCTCGCCCGGGGCGAAACGAAGCTGGGCCCCTAGCTCCGTGTTGGTGAAACTCTTTAGGTTCGTCAATGTCCCGTCGGCGTTGTAGCGGTCGTAGCGGAGCGTTCCGGCCGCCTCGTTGTTCTCGTTACGTGCCCAAGTGGTAAGGGTCAGGCCATTCAGCCATTCCTTCTGGTACTGGAGCATGGTCTTGCGGATGTATTGCATCATGGTGACGGGCTCGCCCACCTTCCATGCCACGAACATATTATCCTTGCTGGTGAAGAGGAAGTCCTGACCGGGCGTATATACGTCGTACTCTTGGATCGCGGAGATGTTGTTCACCGGGCTTTCTCCCTCGTGATATTTCTTCTTGTTCACGCTATACGTCAGCTTGGCGTTATACTTTAGCTTACGGTCGTTTACGCCATAGGCCAGATAACCGCTACCGAACCAGTGCGGGTTGAGGTTTGCCGTCGTCATACCTCCCACACGCATGCGGAAGCCCTCCAGATGGTTGGCGCTGAAAGTGGTATTCATCGGTCCGAAATCGAACTTGCTCTTATCCTTGTCCGCCGTGGTCGGGATATAGCCGGTGATCAATATCTCGGCGGTCTTGATGATCACGTTGAAAGCCGGTACCTTGCGAAGTTGCGCCAACAGATCATCCAAGGCGCTCTCTTTCTCTTTCAAGGGGACATGGCGGTTGTGTATCCAGAAGGTGTCGGTCTGGGCGGTGGCTTCGGGCAACTCATGGATCGGGCCGAGAAGGCCGAAGATCGAGTCGGCGTTCTGCACGTCGAACTGATACTTATCGAAATTCCTTAGCTGGTGGGCATAGAGCTGTTGCGCCCCTTTTACGATATAGAAATTAACGTAGGTATTCTCGTTGGCGAGCACCCAAGTGCTATCCGGCATCCGCTTGAACTCTTGCTCGATCCGGAGCTTGTCCACCCAGTTGAGGTTGATGTTCGCCGGGGTGTTCAAGAGGAATTTCTTGACGGCGTAATTACCGTCCAGCGTGATGTACAAGCGGCCCGTGAAGCCGTAACTCTGGCTGTTTACGGGCACGAAGGCGAGATCCACACATTTATCTCCGGCAACGTCCACCGTATCCATGATATAATATTTGTAATAGGAGACGGCCAGCGTGGAAGACAGCGGGCTCACGAAACGGTTCAACAAGATATTGATATTGTTGTCGAAGATATTGACGCCCTTGAATATCTCCTCAAGGTTGGCGGTGATGGCGCCTCCATCGTCCAAGGTCTTGTCGATACCCTGCTGGCGCTTGGCCTTGGTGATCGTCTTCTCCGCCTTGGGATGTTTGCGGTAGTATTGGTCGGAGATCGTCTCACGGACGGAGATCGTCAGGATCGGTTTCCCGTTGAACTCCGAGGTATCCAGATAGTTCTTGATGAACTTGAATTTCTTCAGGAACTTATTCTTCTCGAGATTGGGGTTGAAGTCGTCCAGCGACATGCTGAGCTTCTCGTACACCTCGCTTTGGTACTCGTCCTTCGCCTCGATGCGGTTGTCGTTCTTATGCTCTATGACTTTCTTGATCAGTTCCACGGCAGGGTTGTCCTTGCGGGAATATTTCTCGCGCTTAGGCTTGACGACTACCTCGGCAATCTCGAACGAGGTAGGCCGGAGGAGCACGTTGAGGGCGTTGTTCTTTTGCCCCGCCTTTAGGTTTACGACCTTATTGTCATATCCAAGCGAGGATACGACCAGCCGGGTAAGCCCTTTGTCATTCTGGAGGCTGAAAGCCCCGTCATCGTCGGTCATCGCCCCGATCGTCGAGTTCTCGAACATGACGGATACGTAGGATAGGGGTTCCCCGCTTACGGAGTCTCTCACGATTCCGGATGCGGAAGTTATGCTCTGGGCGTATAGGACGGAAATGCCGGTCACGAATTGTAACAGGACTAGCAAAGTGATATAGCGAATAGATCTTATCATGTAAATGTCTCGTTATTCCTTCACGGATAATACTGTTGGCAAAGGTATGTTTTTTTCGTGGGAGGGAGGGGGGAGAGGCTATTAATAATCATTAATCAATGGGGCATCCCCTCCTTGGAGGGAGGGGAGCCCCATCATTCTTAAATCTAAAAAACATGAGGGCCTCACGGCTTTATATCTCTGACGGCGATTCGCTATCCGCTTGCTTCTTGGCGGCGGCGGCCCTCGCTTGTGCGATGCGTTGGTTGTAGAGGGCGTTGGTCTCGTCGATGAGGGTGTTGAGGCGGTTGATGAAGGTGGCGGTCGTAGCCGTTGGCTTCACCACGCTCTGGGCGAAGGCGTAGGTGGTCATCTCGTCGTATTCCTCGTCCATGCGGAGGCGGATCTTCTTGGCGCTCTCGATGGGGGTGTCCGCCTTGGCGTTGGCACGCTGCTCGGTGAGCGTGGCGTATTGGCGGTTCTTCTCCTTCAGCGAGGCCACTACCTCGGTGAGGGTGAGCGCCGCCAGCGCCTCGGGCATGCCGTCCTTGTCGAGGTCTACCAGCAAGCCCTCGATGGCGGCCGTCTCCTGCAAGTTGGCGAGACGTGCGGCTCCGATGTAGGGCTTGACGGCGAGGTAAAGCTTCTCGGCCGCCGTGCGCTGCGCCGCCAGCGGGCTTTTCGTCATTTGGGTAATGGTGGAAGTAATGAAGATCAAGAGATCATCCCTCTCCTTGTCGAGGGTGGACATCTGCGCGGTCTCCTCGCTGGCCGAGGATTGGTTCACGGCGTCGGTCAATAGGGCGAAATCGGCGGCGAAAGCTGTACGAACTTCTTGGGGGATGCCCAGCGGGTCGTTCGGATCGAAGCTGATCTCGTCGGGCGATTCCGAGTCGCTTCCGCCACCCGCGAGCAGGTTCCCGTAGCGGGCCATGAAGGTTCGGTACTCGGCGTTGTTCAATCTTTCTAAATATGCGCTCTTTACTTTCGTGATTTTTGCCATGTCTGAAAATTTTTAGTTGGATAGATATATATGATTTAATTGTGCTAATGTAAGAAGATTTCCGGATGTATCGATCAAGAGCGGCATTGTTTTTTTAAAATCGGGCTTACATCCGGTGCGGGGTGGATTTAAAAGTTTAAATCGGGCTTGCGTCGGGTGCGAGATGGAATTTAAAAGTTTAAATCAGGCTTGCGTTAGGTGCGAGATGGAATTTAAAAGTTTAAATCGGGCTTGCGTTAGGCGCGAGATGGAACTTAAAAATTTCAGCGGGGCCCAACCTTGGTGGCCGGGCCTCGCGGTAAATCATTTCTTTTTGATTACGATGATACGCGTGCCGTTCTCGGGCTGTACCAGATCCCCGATCTGCTTGCCGTTGTCATCTAACGTAGGAACCAAGAACGGATAATATTCCGGGTTGTAATACTGCTTCGTGCTTAGGGAGCCTTCCTTAGGATGCATGGAATAAACTAGTTCTCCGTTGATCCAGATCTGATCCATAAGGAGCAAGGATGAAGTCCTGTATAGCTGTACTTTTATCTCATCCTCGTTTCCGTCGGGATACTGGATATAGGTATAGGCGATATCCCTATTTCCTTCCGTCACGAAAGGGGATGCTTCGATGTAATAGTATCCTTTCGTGTTTCCATCTGTCTTCCCATACCCATTGTCTTCCATATAAGGTGGATAGATCGTGCTCCATTCTCCTAGGATGGCTCCTCCGTGTGTCTGGAGGGGCCAAAGTAGGGGAAGGGTTAATTTTTGATCTTTATACCGATACAGGACTTCTATTCCTTGGGTATACTCTTCTCCAAGGAAGCTAGGGGATCCCGGGTTCAGGCGATCGTTCAGTTCCGGGTCTGTCAGTACGATTTGTATAACTATATCCTCTACACAAGAGATTTGACCTTCTTGTGGTTCCGATTCACAGGCGCAGAGGCCGGCTAGCGCTACGCAGCATAGAAAAAATATACTTCTCATAGGACTCTATATCTAAAAGGGTTAATAAATATAACTGATTATCTTATTATTCCGATTGTAATTGCTTCCAGTAGATGGCTTTTCGAAAATACCGCTGGTAAACCAACCATTGTCACTCAAGGTTCTTCCTCCCCAATCATACCGGACAGTTCGAAAGGAAGTGATGGAAGAATTGCCGGAAGCTTCAAACACTTTCCCGTTATATGTAATGGTATAGATATCGGTACTGGTAGTTTTCGTGATTCGTACCCCATCGATTACCCAAGCATGGCCTTCATCATCAGCTTTTATTCCCATTACATATGTAGGGCCATAGCTTAATGCGCTCCAAGCTCTGTCAAATGTATAATCTTGAGCGGATCCGGCGGTATAGCCATTATTGTTTAGGAAGTCTCTGGCTTTGGATATAGTGCTACTTGTCCCATGCCCATCATATCCTGTGTTCATCGTATTAAACAAATCAAGCATAAGGCGCTTTAGCTCTACGGATGTATATCTATTATCAATCATTGTAGGCCACATCGCCGCCGTGATATAATTGCTGTAGGGCTTTTTGTGATATGCCATGATTTGCGAGACGGCTATCATACCACAACCCACATAGGCTCTATCTGTATAATCTGGAGGAAGCAATGGCAGTAAGTCATTGAACGGACTTTCTTGATGCCATCCTCCGGGAACTAGCTTGATCCTTTCGGTGACTTCGTTTTTTACGTCTGTCCGGTCATAACTCCAAGGGCTGTTCGGGTCGTCGGGGTCAAATGGCGGGAGCGCTTTGGTGATTACCTTGCCTTTATTTGCCGCTTTTATCTTTTGATTAGCCGAAGAAGCCAGACTTTCTATGTCTAATTCTTTTTGAGTTTGCTCCTCCACATACAATTCGACTAGCTCTAGGCAGTATTTCAAGCTCTTGTTAAACGAGGTGTCCGATATAGACCCGTTTTCTGAGTAACAAAGTAGCTTGTCTACACGTTCATCTGCCGATAATAGGGAGAATCCCGTTCCTTTGTCGTTTTCGAATATAACTTCGTAATATAGGTTTCTCCCGTTTTTCTTGTTCTTCTTCAATGAGAGGGCTTTTACTTTTACGGCTTTCTCCTTGTGGATGGTCTTAGCGTAGCTCTCGAAGTTCTTTTTCGCTTCTTTTTCCGAGATATCGTATGAACCTTTCTGTTTTACGGAAAGGGCGATTTGCTCGGAGGCGGTTAAGACCAACTCCTTGTCGTTGTTTGTCGCCGCGTTTAACGCTTGGGCGCCAGCATCTATAAGATCTTCACCTTGTAAACATCCCGTCATGATTATTAAAGTAACGCCGATAATAATCGTACTCAGTAAAGTATCCGTTGCTTTCATGTGAGATTGGATTTAGAGATTAGCATGAGAAAAAAGTGATTATCAACCTTTGTTGATCTTGAGAAGGAACTCCGAAGAGACGGGACCATTTATTCTTTGAATAGAATAGGTAAATGTTGAGTCGTAAAGGTCTGGATTAAATCGGATAAAAACAAATTCTGTGATCAGAATCTTGTATGAAATCTCGTTATTATCCATTTGTCGCGACCCTCTTGAAACAACAAAGGCCTTGCCGGGGTAGCAAGGCCCATCGCGGGGGATGAGACGCAGCACGCCGCATCTCTACAACGCCTCCTTGTTCCACTTGTTCAGCGGATTCTTCCCCTCGGGAGTATAGAGCTGGGCGATACGGGCGGCGTAGGCTTTCTCTACCTTGCCCCGGACGATCTTCATGGTGCTATTTACCATGCCGTTTTGCTCGGTGAAAGGCTCGGGGAGGATGGCGAAGGTGGTCGGCAACCAACGATCCGGGAATAGAGTGGACAGGTCGCCTCCCTTGCGGAAACGGTCGATCTGGCGCTGGATGATACGGATGGCCTCTTCCCGGCCTTGATCGCTCGTAAGGTCCAGATTCTGGTGGGCCAGATGCTTCCTCAACCGTTCTTTGTTAGGGACCAACAGGGCGGTCGTGTACGGACTCTGGTTATTGTATAGGATCAGCTGGTCGATGCAAGAGGAATGCTCTACCAAGGCCTCCTCTATACCCTCCGGACTGTATTTCTCCCCGTCGCTTCCGATCAGCAGGCTCTTGAAACGCCCCAACACATAAAGAAGCCCGTCACGCATATATCCCATATCCCCGGTGTACAGCCAACCCTCCTTTACGGTATCGGCCGTCGATGCCGGGTTCTTCCAGTAGCCGGCCATCACGTTCTCTCCCCGGATGACGATCTCGCCTTTCTCTCCCGGAGGAAGTACGTTGCCGTCCATGTCGCAGATCTTTAGGTCGAGGGGCCGCACCAATACGCCGCTACTGCCGAAGGTATGGCGGCGGGGGCCGTTGGTCGAGATGATCGGTGTCGCCTCGCTCAGCCCGTATCCTTGGTACATCGGGATTCCCAAGGCGTAATAGAACTTCTGCAAGTCCTTATCCAGCAAGGCGCCCCCTCCGATAAAGAACTTCAGCTCGCCCCCGAAGTTCTCACGGACTTTCGTGAACAATAGCTTGTCGAACAAACGGATCAGTGGTTTCAAGAAGACGCGGAAGCCTTTTCCTTCCTCCTCGTCGCTATCCCCGTTATAGATATAACCGATCCGTAGGGCTAGGTTGAAAAGGCGGACGGCGTTCTTGCCTTGCGCTCGGATACCTTGCTCGATATTCTTCTTGAAGTTCTTCGCCAAGGCGGGGACGCTCAGTATCAGGTACGGCTTGAACTCCTTTATATTGATAGGGATATTCTTCAAGGTCTCCATACCGGTACGCCCTACCTGCACGGTAGCTACCGAGGCTCCCTTCGACATGAAGATGTAGAATCCTACCACGTGGGCGAAGCAATGGTCCAGCGGGAGTATCACCAACGTACGCCACGTATCGTCTATATCCACGCAAGTGAGCGCTTGCTCCACGTTCGCCGTATAGTTACGGTGGGTGAGGATCACGCCTTTCGGATCGGCGGTCGTGCCGGAGGTATAGGTGATGGTGGCGTAATCATCGTTGCCCAGCGATTGCCCGATCGCCAAGAACTCCTCTAGCGGATGAATACCCAGATAGACCTTCCCCATCCGGCGTATCTCGGACAGAGGCATCTCACGGTCTTGGTATTCCGCCAGCTCGTCGAGTACGATGATCTTCCGTACGGCGGGGAGCTTATCCTTGATCGCCCGGATTTTCTTGAGTTGCTGGCCCGATACCATGATATATTTCACGTCGGCGTGGACGAGGCGGAATAAGAGGTCGTTCGCCTCCTCCAGCTTGATCGATAGGGGCACGTTCGTCGCCCCGGCGTAGAACATGGCCAGCTCGCCGATGATCCACGCGTTGCGGCCCTCGCTCAGCAAAGCCATGTTATCCCCTTTCCGCACGCCCAGCGATACGAGGCCTGCGCCTTCCTCATAGACGAGGTCGCGAACCTTGGAGTAAGTGGTTGGCTCGAATCGCTTGCCCGTCTTCTCCCATAAAAAAGGATTACCGGGGAAGCGCTTCACTGAACTCTCAAAAAGGTCTATAATCGTTTTCTTTTCCATATCTTTTCGTGTTTGTAAGAGGATGTGTCAAAAGTCGGTTGAGTTTATTTTTTCCATCTCTTGCAGGTAGCCGCATGCCGCTTCCACCGTAGGGACGTTCTTGATCACGATACTTCGCTTGCCGTTCTGCTCCCGGAGGTTACACTCACGGGGATGCTTTTGGATGAAGCCCAGCAGCTTGCCGAACGCCTCGCTTTGGTAATACGGGCTATCCGGGTTATTCACCAAGAAGAGGCTCATCTGCCCTTTCTTCAGGACCACTTTCTCCATGCCCAGTTTCTTGGCCATGCGGCGGAGGCGCACGATCCGGATCAACTCCTTGCCCTCCTTCGGTATCTTGCCGAAGCGGTCTTTCAAGCGCTCCGTGAAGGCGAGGATGTCACGTTCCTCCTCCATATTATCCAACTCCCGGTATAGGGAGATACGTTCCGAGTCGTTGGGGATGTAGGTGGGAGGGAACATCAATTCCAGGTCGCTCTCGATATAGGTCTCTCGGACGTATTCGCTGCCCGTATCCCGGTGCCCTTCGGCATTATCAGCGTAAAGATCGGCGAATTCCTCGCTTTTCAATTCGTCTACCGCCTCCTCCAAGATCTTCTGGTACGTCTCATAGCCTAGGTCGGCGATGAAACCGCTTTGCTCGGCGCCTAGCATATTCCCGGCTCCCCGGATGTCGAGGTCTTGCATGGCGATATGGATACCGCTACCCAGCTCGGAGAAGTTCTCGATCGCCTGCAACCTGCGTCGTGCCTCCTGTGTCAGCGAGGTGAGGGGCGGGGAAAGGAGGTAGCAGAAGGCTTTCCGGTTGCTTCGTCCTACACGTCCGCGTAGCTGATGGAGGTCGCTAAGCCCGAATTGCTGGGCGTTGTTGATGATGATCGTATTGGCGTTGGGCACGTCGATGCCGCTCTCCACGATACTGGTGGCTATCAATACGTCATACTCATAATTCACGAAATCGAGGATGATCTTTTCTAGCTTCTCCGGTTCCATCTGCCCGTGCCCCACGGCTACCCGTGCGTCGGGGACTTCTCGCCGTACCAAGGCTTCCATCTCGTAAATGTTCTGGATACGGTTGTTGATGAAGAACACCTGCCCGTTCCGGCTCATCTCGAAATTGATCGCTTCCCGGATAATATCGGGGTTGAAACGCTCCACCTCCGTCTGCACGGGATAACGGTTGGGCGGTGGCGTGGTGATGCTGGAAAGATCCCGGGCCCCCATCAAGGAGAACTGTAGGGTACGGGGGATCGGGGTGGCCGTCATGGTCAAGGTGTCCACGTTCACCTTCAGCTGCCGAAGCTTCTCCTTGACGGATACCCCGAACTTCTGCTCCTCGTCGATGATAAGCAAGCCCAGATCCTTGAAACGTACATCCTTGCCGACGATCCGGTGGGTGCCGATCAAGATATTCACCTCGCCCTCTTTCAGCTCTTTCAAGGTAGCCTTGATTTGCGCGGCCGTACGGGCCCGGCTGATATAATCGATCTTGCAAGGGAAATCCTTCAAGCGCTCACAAAACGTCTGGTAATGCTGGAAAGCCAGTACGGTGGTGGGTACCAACACGGCCACCTGCTTATTGTCCGATACCGCCTTGAATGCCGCGCGGATAGCTACCTCGGTCTTTCCGAAACCAACGTCTCCACAAATCAGCCGGTCCATCGGACGGGTACTTTCCATATCCGCCTTGACCTCGGCGGTCGCCTTCATCTGGTCCGGCGTGTCCTCGTAGATGAAGCTGGCTTCCAGCTCATGCTGCATGAAGCTGTCCGGCGTGTAGGCGAAACCCGTCTCTTGCTTGCGTTTGGAATAGAGGAGGATCAAGTCCCGGGCGATATCCTTCACCTTCGCCTTGGTACGTTCCTTCATCTTTTCCCAAGCGCCTGTGCCGAGCTTGCTCAACTTAGGAGGCTCGCCGCTCTCTTTCCCCTTGTATTTCGATAATTTATGCAGGGAATGGATGCTGACGAATATAATATCGTTATTCTGATAAATCAATTTGATGGCCTCTTGCATCTTACCGTTCACCTCGGTGCGTACCAATCCCCCGAACTGTCCTACGCCATGGTCGATATGTACGATATAATCCCCCTGCGAGAACTGGTTCAGCTCCTTGAGTGAAAGGGTGATCTTTCCGCTTCGTGCCTTATCGCTCTTCAAGTTGAACTTGTGGAAGCGGTCGAACAATTGATGGTCGGTGAAAAAGCAGATGCGTAGCGTATCGTCGGCGAATCCCTCGTGTATCGTGCGGTTTACGGCGGTGAAAGGGATATTGTCGCCCCTATCCTCGAAAATCATCCGGATACGGTTGGCTTGTTTCTCTTGATCGCTCAATATATATAATGCATAACCCTCGTCGAGGTATTTATGGAACGACTCGCTCACCCGGTCGAAATTCTTATGATAGATCGGCTGCGTTTGCGTAGAGAAGTGGATGGTAGCGTCCGCCGTTCCCATCGGCCGTGCCCCGAAATGGATGCGACGGAAATCCAAGACCTCCCGTAGGAAGTCCTCGCCCCGGACTAATTTCTTCCGCATCTGGTCGATATCGGCGAAGGATTCCTCGTCGGCTACCACCGGATCGTCGTTCCATACGCTTCCGATGCGCTCCTTGCACCATGCGAGATCTCTCGCCGCTATGCAGGTGTTCCGGGGAAGGGAGCCTAGCAAGGAAGTACTATCCTTGGCGTTCTTGCTCATCTCCGGTACGATATAGATGCTGTCCAGTTTCTCCTTGCTGAGCTGCGTCTCCACGTCGAACGTACGGATGGTCTCCACCTCGTCGCCGAAAAAGTCGATACGGTAGGGAAACTCGTTGGAGAAAGAGAAAACGTCGAGGATACTGCCACGGAGGGCGTACTGCCCTGGCTCATATACATAGTCGACCTGCTCGAAGCCATACTCGTCCAGCACGTCGGAGACAAACATATTATCCAGCTTCTCGCCCACGCTGATTTTTAAGGTATTCTCCTTCAATACCTCCCGGGCCACGACTCGTTCCGCCAAGGCGTCCGGATACGTGACGATCACGAAAGAGGCGTCCGGGTCTTGCAACCGGCTGAGTACCTCGGTGCGCAGGATCTCGTTCGCCGGATCGACATGCCCGTACTTGATGGCCCTCCGGTAAGCGGATGGGAAGAAGTATACCTCATTGCTGGCGGTAAGCTGCATCAAGTCGTGATAGAAATAGCCGGCTTCCTCTTGGTCGTTCAACACGCACACATAACTTCCCCTTCCTTTCGTAAAAAGAGAGGCGATCGTCATTGCCGGACCCGAGCCATTCAGTCCCTTTAGGAATATATTGCGGGACGTATCGTTTTTCAGTAAGGTGTCCAGCGCCGTCACTTGCGGGTGAGCGGCATATAGTTTCAATAATTCTTGTACTTCCAAAGCGAAATCTTGTTTCCGCAAAGGTAACCTTTTTAGGGAAAAAAACAGTATGAATAATGCAGCGATTATTGCCCAGACAATGAACAATGCCGGATTTGACGTACTGCCGATGGAAATGGACTTGTCCTCACGCTCGTCTATTCTGAGCTTGATAGACGAAGCGCAGAAGCATGGAGAAATCTCAATGTTAGTAAATGTCGCCGGAGTATCTGTAAAAAGTCGTACGTGTTTGCCGAAAAACATGTACGACTTTTCAAAAAAACACGTACGTGTTTTTCGAAAATGATAATCGTCTTTTTAAAATGTTAGTATCCAATTATTTATGTATTCATGTCATTTGCATACTTATTGTATGGAATAGTTTAATAAATTTCCTCTATCTTGATATAAAAATTATCTGTTTGACAGCTACTTATACTTGCCGTATCTTTGTGGTACAAGAAAAGCAAAAAGTATAACAAATTAAAAAGTAGCAATTATGAGAACATTAGATTATATCCACTTAGACGCATCAGCGGTAAGTAACGTAGTAGCAAGCTTGAAACAATTATTGGCGGACTACCAAGTATTCTATACGAACCTTCGTGGTTTCCACTGGAATATCAAGGGACACGGTTTCTTCGTTCTTCATGGTAAATTCGAGGATATGTACAACAACGCTGCCGAGAAGGTTGACGAGTTGGCGGAACGTATCCTGATGTTGGGAGGCGAGCCGGAGAACAAGTTCAGCGAGTACCTGAAAGTAGCCCGTGTAAAAGAGGTATCAGGCGTGTCCTGTGGTGACGAGGCGTTAAAGAATATTCTTGATACGTATGGTCATTTGATCGATGAGGAACGTAAACTTCTTTCCTTGGCATCCGGGGCGGGAGATGAGGCTACGGTCGCTTTGATGAGCGATTATCTGAAAGAACAAGAGAAGTTGGTTTGGATGTTAGTAGCATATTCAACTTGCGATTGCAAGAAGTAAAAAAGGTGATTCATTGCGTTTGGAGAAGGTCGGAAGTGATTCCGGCCTTTTTCTGTTGGTGCCAATAGGGGTTTTTTATTGTTTCATGTCTTATTCATATATGTCGTTCGATTATTTTATCAAAATAAAAAGTATATGAAAAGAGTTGTATTATTTGCGATGGTGTTAATGTTGGGTGTAATATCGGTACAAGCCCAGTGGTCGGTAGTTCCGGAAGCGGGTATGACAGTGATGAAGGCGGGTCCAATGGTTGATTGGAAACCGAGTTGGAAGATTGGGGTAGGAGTGGAATATCAGTTGAAGCCGGAATTTCTCTCTCTGAAGTCTGGTTTGTATTATACGCAAAGGGGATATAGTAATGACAAATTTCCCGGATATGGATATGGGTGTTATTGGTGGGCAGTGCCGGGACCTACTTATGATCCGTATGGATATGCGTATGATTACTCAAATAAGGTGACACGAAATTTCTTGCAATTACCGATTATGGCTAATTTCTCATTCAAATTAGCTGAGGATATTCGTTTGAATGTTGGAGTAGGCCCTTATATAGCCGTAAGCGTATTGGATAAAGGAATGTTCGGGGGATGGTCTGTCGCTTCGGAAGAATCCGCTAAGTTTTATACCCATGATCCCTGTGAAGGGCTTCGTGCTTTTGATTGGGGGATAAGTGCCACTGTAGGTGTGGAAATAAAACAATGCTTTATCAATTTTGGCTATGATGTATCGTTAGGTAAAGAGTATAAGGGAGGATCGATCGAGGCGAATTACCATACTTTGGCTCTTACCGCAGGATATAAGTTTAAATTGGGTAAATAGAAACCCAAGTTCTATCGCAAGTCTTCTTGCTGATCGTTTAAATATAGATTTTATCTATATATGTATAGGAATTATCTGTTTGACAGTTGTTTATATTTGCCATATCTTTGCAATATAAGAAAAACGAAAAGTATAACAATTAAAAAATAGCAGTATGAAAACATTAGATTATCTTCATTTAGACGCGTCAGCGGTAAGTAACGTAGTAGCAAGCTTGAAACAATTATTGGCGGATTACCAAGTATTCTATACGAACCTTCGTGGTTTCCACTGGAATATCAAGGGACACGGTTTCTTCGTTCTTCATGGTAAATTCGAGGATATGTACAACAACGCTGCCGAGAAGGTTGACGAGTTGGCGGAACGTATCCTGATGTTGGGAGGCGAGCCGGAGAACAAGTTCAGCGAGTACCTGAAAGTAGCCCGTGTAAAAGAAGTATCAGGCGTATCCTGTGGTGACGAGGCATTGAAACATATTCTCGATACCTATGGCCTGCTGATTGGTGAGGAACGTAAACTTCTTTCCTTGGCATCGGAGGCGGGCGATGAGGCTACGGTAGCGTTGATGAGTGACTATCTGAAGGAACAAGAAAAATTGGTTTGGATGTTGGTAGCATATTCAACTTGCGATTGCAAGAAGTAAAAAGGTGATTCATTGAGTTTGGAGAAGGCCGGAAGAGATTCCGGCTTTTTTTACTGGAACCATTTCCTCATAATTCCATATAATTTGTCTATCTCGATCGGTTTTGCGATATGTTCGTTCATGCCGGCTTCCAGACTTAGCCGTACATCTTCGGCGAAAGCATTGGCAGACATGGCTATAATGGGCATATCTTTGATATCTTGACGGTCGAGATGACGAATTTGCCTTGTCGCTTCGAGTCCATCCATTACAGGCATCTGTATATCCATGATTATAAAATCGTAATAACCTTCGGGTGAAGCGGCGACTTTATCAACGGCTTCTTGTCCGTCGCAAGCTGTCTCGACTTCTGCATGGGTTTCTTGCAGCAATTCATACGCTATCTCGCGGTTTAGGTCATTGTCTTCCACGACCAGTATCCGTTTGCCGGGAAAAGATATGATATGAGTCGGTGTGATAAGGACTTGCTCGTCTTCCTTTTTGTCTGAGGCAAATTTTTTCATTAAATGGAATAGCTTGGATTTCATGATAGGCTTGCTTATGAAGCCGTTGACGCCAGCTTTTACTGCCTCAAATTCGTAACCGGAATAATCGTATGCTGATATGATGATGATCGGAGTATCTGGTTCCACGTATTCCCTTATTTTTATGGTGGTTTCGATGCCGTTCATGCCGGGCATCATTAAATCTATGATAATAGCAAAGTAAGTGTCTCCGTCGATTACTTTTTGTACGGCCTTTTCACCGGAAAGAACCCATTCCGGTTTCATCCCTAATTCTTGGAGGTTTTCACAAGCGATCTCGCAGGATACCTCATCGTCATCTACTACCAGTACTGGTAGGTCTACCAATATATTATTGTCGTATTCATTCGTACTTCCCAGTTTGACATGAAACCTCATGGTGAATTTGGAGCCTTTTTCATATTCACTTTCCACAAGAATGTCTCCGTTCATTATCTGGGCGATATGGCGGCTGATAGCCATGCCGAGACCAGTCCCTTGGATATTGCGAATGGCCTTGTCATCCGACCGCTCGAAAGGTTCGAATATTTTTTCCAGAAATTCTGGTTTCATTCCTATACCGTTATCCGTTACGGTTATTTCAAACTGGCCGTAACCGTTATAGACAGAAGGTTTCTCTTCTACCGTTAGTTGTATTTGCCCGTCTTCCGGAGTATATTTGATCGCATTTGTAAGCATGTTCAACAATGCTTGCTGTATACGTTGCACGTCACCTATAAGGCATTCGTGCTTTATCTTGGTGACATGTATCTGAAACTTTTGCTTTTTCGCTTCAAAGGCCGGTTGCACCATGACGAATAAACTCTCTAATAGCTCGTTGATCTTGAATGCCTCTTCTGTCAGCATGATCTTATTACTTTCCAGTTTAGACATATCCAGTACCTCATTGATCAGATTTAATAAGAGTTTGGAGGAAATGGTTATTTTCTTTAAGCAATCAGTTATACGCATCTGGTCATCCATGTGCAGGCCAGCTATCGCTGTCATACCGACGATGGCGTTGATAGGAGTGCGGATGTCATGGCTCATCCGGGATAGGAAATCAGTTTTGGCACGGTTGGCGGCATTAGCGCTCTGTAAAGCTTCCTGCAACAGTTTTTTTTGTTTTCTTTCTTCTTTGATTTCCGTTATATCAGTTCGAGTCATTAACCATATGTTCTTTTCCCTGTCGTAATAGCTGAATCGCATTTTCTTTTCCCGGTTTACGCCATTCTCTATCATGGTGCCATATACGATATATTCTCCATGTTTCCGTAGTATCGGTTCTATATGAGCGATCTGTAGTTTCTCAGTCATTTCTTCGTGAAGCTCAGGTGCCATATATTGCCGGTTATATGAGGCGACTACTCCATCATAGTCATAGCTGGCGATAGGAGGGGGACTATAGCTCTCCGAGCCGGAGGTATACATGACATAGCTATTTTTCGAAGCTTCAATATAGATTACGTAATCATATTCTGATCTTACGGCGGTTTCTATAATTTGCGCTTTTCTGAAATCGTTGATATTACGGCTAGATAAAAGGATTCTATCAGGGATACCTTCGTTGTTAACAAGAATATCGATAAAAGTTTCGTGCCATTCAAAACCGAAGTGATCGTTGCAGAAACGTAAGTCAAATGTTTTATGAAAACATCCTTCGGCTATCATTCTAAAGAAAGCTTCAAGCGAAACCGTTTCATCCCATAAACTACGGTCTGGAGAATAGATGTCGTTTCTTAGAATGTTGGCAAGGCTGGTATAATCTTGTTTTGTATTAACTAATTCCGGATTCATTGAATATTTAAGTATATCGACGCTTCCGTCTTCCAAATAGATAGTCCAGATCGTATCCATGAGATATTGATAATTAGCTAATAGCTCGTTTTTATTTAACTTTTCTTTTTTGCTTTCGCTTGTCATGTTTGTATTCTTGCTCGTTTATGAATGCACTTATATCCTTGTGCTTTCAAGGATATTCTGCGAAAGTAGGTAAATAATATGTATATAAGAGATAAAATCATTGTAAATCAAAAAGAATTGATCATTTTCCTTTAAGGCTTTATATGCTCTGCAACATACTTAACACCTTTTTACATATTTCGTGTCTTGTTTAAATTCATCACTGCTATATTTGGTTCAAATCTGAAATGCAATTTCAAATATGGAAAACACGCTGCCAAATATGGAAAAAGTGGATGAGAGCTACAAAGTGCCTAATTTAGAGAAGGGCATAGCGGTTCTTGAGTACCTTTCCTTGCGGTCGGCGGGGGAAACATTGCAAGATATTAAGTCGGCGCTCGATATATCTCAGACTACGGCTTACCGTATTTTGAATACATTGGTGCGGCTGGAATATCTTAATTTTAGTGAAGACACGAAACGCTATAAACTTTCCCGAAAATTATTGACCCTTGGTTTCAGATCCTTGAATGAACACAATCTCTTAGAGACCGTCTTGCCACATTTGCGTGATTTACGTGATCAAGTGAAAGAGACCGCTTGCTTTGGTGTCTTGGGAGATGAGAAAGGGATTTTTATCGAACAAGCGCAAGGACATCATACGTTCCGCTTCGTCCTGTCGCCGGGAAAGCCGTTTGAGTTGCATTGTTCGGCTCCGGGAAAGGCGATTATGGCTTATTTGCCGAAGACGGTGCGAGATCGTTACCTGTCCTACATGACGTTTACACGGTATAATTCCCGGACGATCACTTCTCGTGAGGCCTATCTGGAGGAATTAGAAAGGGTTGGCAAACTGGGGTATGCCATGGATAATGAGGAGGAGCTGAGCGGCGTGATCTGTGTAGGCGCCCCGATCTTTAATTATACGGGATATCCTTGTGGAGCGATTTGGATCTCCGGCCCGAAAGACCGCTTATCGAAAGAGGTGGTGAAAAATACGGTGAAGGCGATCAAGGAGGTTGCCGGGGTAATCTCGAACGAACTAGGATTTAGAAAATAAGGAATACAAAATATACCATGAACACACGAAAATACTTGATAAAAAACTCATTGGTGGCTTGTCTTGTCGGCTGTTGCGTTTCTCTCGCTTCAGCCGGCAACCCACCTTTCTTTACTACGGATGCCGTATTGAACGCAAAGGGGGAGCTATTAATGACACAGAAAGGAACGAGACATCTGGATATCTTTTCAGCGGACGGTAAGAGCTTGCTTCATTCGTTTCCGTTTGATGAGATCCCGACCGGATTGCTTCCGGATGGGGATAAGGTGTATGTGACGACCTTCGAGAACACCGGCCGCCTACAAGTTCTTTCCTTGGAATCGGGTAGGGTGGAAGCGGCCATACCGACGGGATCGGGAGCCTGCCATCCGATGTTCGGGCCGGATAAGAAACATATATATGTATGTAATCAGTTCGATAATTCGGTGGTCGAGGTAGATCCGGTGATGCGTAAGGTAGTCCGGAGCGTGAAAGTGTTGCGTGAGCCTAAATCGGCGGTATTCAGCAAGGATGGCAAGTATATGTTTGTTACGAATTTCCTGCCCGCACAACGGGCGGACGTGGATGTGGTGGCCGCTTGCGTATCGGTAATCGAGATGGATGGGTTTACGAAAGTGAAAGATATCCAATTGGCGAATGGTAGCAATGCCTTACGAGGGATGTGCATCACGCCGGACGGGAAATATATATACGTGTCTCATAACTTGGGACGATTCACGGTGCCTACTTCCCAACTTCAACAAGGTTGGATGAACACGAGTGCTTTCAGCGTGATCGATGTGGCGAAGCAGGAATTCGTTGGGGCGGTATTGGTGGACGAGCCGGATCGTGGCGCTGCCGGTATCTGGAGTATCGCTTGCGATGACAAGCATATCTTTATCACGCATAGCGGTACGCATGAGGTAAGCGTGATCGATCATCCGGCGATGTTGGCGAAGTTTGAGTCTTATAAGGATAAGAGCCGTCTGGATTACGACTTGAATTTCTTGTATGGACTTCGTGAGCGAGTTCCCTTACAAGGAAACGGTCCCCGAAATTTTATATTTTCGGGAGATAAGTTGATAATCCCTACTTATTTCGCCGATATCTTGAATACCGTCGATATAAATACATTGGAGGTAACGGCTACCGACATGAATCCGGGTCGTACGGAAACGCCGGAGAACAAGGGCGAGAAATATTTTAACGATGCGAATCATTGTTATCAAGGCTGGCAGAGTTGTAATGGTTGCCATCCGGGGGATGCCCGTACGGACGGGATGAACTGGGACTTGATGAATGATGGAGTTGGTAACTCGAAGAATTGTAAGAGCATGTTGTATTCGCATGTGACTCCCCCAAGCATGATCTCGGGTGTTCGTGAGAGTGCGGAATATGCGGTACGTGCCGGTTTTAAGTTCATCCAGTTTTTTGAGCCAGAAGAAGAAATGGCGAAATGTGTGGACGCTTATATGAAATCCTTGCGTCCGGTGCCTAGCCCGTATTTAGTAAATGGGGAATTATCGGATAAGGCGAAAGAGGGAAGAAAGGTGTTTGAGAAACTGAAATGTGGTGAGTGTCATAGCGGTCCTTATTATACGGATATGAAGATGCACCGTATCGGCGAGGATATAGAATTTGAGAAAGGGTGGGATACGCCTACTTTGATCGAGGTCTGGCGTACGGCTCCTTATCTGTTTGATGGGCGTGCGGCTACCATGGAAGAGGTGTTCGAGGTCCATAAGCATGGCATCGATAAAAAGGTTTCCAAGAAAGATATCGAGGCGTTAACGGAATATGTAAACTCCCTGTAAAATAAAAGGATATGAATTATTGTGAGAAGATACATTATACGATATTAAGCACCAAGCGGGCCGAGTTCGCCGTTATGGTGGACGATCTATTGTCTCAATTGCCTCAAAACGAGGTGATCATGAGACTGGCCTTTTTCGGTACTCCGGGTACGAATGAGGAATACGTGGCACGCCGGGTTTTGCTGCGGGAGAAGATCCGTCGGTATTATGGGGATTGCGAGCCGGCCTTGAGCTATGTCTCCCAACCGCCATTGAACGCTCCTTTGCTGATGGAGGTACATAGCTATGTGCCCGATGCGCAGGATCGGATTACTTTCCGTCATTATCAAGGTGTTCCTTATGTCTTGTTGGAGAATGCCTCGGGGCGTTTCCTTTTCGCCGGCGGTTTTCAAGGGGATGTACTCCATTTTGGTATCGAGCCTCAGTCGGTGGAAGCTTTCCGGTTATTGGGGGATGTGCTTCGTCGGGAGGGTTTTCCGTTGAATAGCATTATCCGTCAGTGGAATTATATCGAGCGTATAACCGCTTTCGACGGTCAGGATCAGCATTACCAAGCGTTTAATAACGCCCGGTCTGATTTTTATAGTAAAACGGAATGGACGAATGGTTATCCTGCCGCTACGGGTATCGGGGCGAATCTGGGAGGTATCTTGATCGATGTGGATGCCGCCGTATTTACTACGCCGGACGCTTTCGCTACGCCGATCGATAATAAGTTGCAGGTGGCTGCCCATGCGTATTCGGAACAAGTACTGGAAGTTGCCCGACAAAAGAAGACGACCCCTAAGTTCGAGCGTGCCAAGAGCATGACTTTTCAGGATCGTAAATTGATTTATATTTCCGGTACAGCCGCTATCCGTGGTGAGGAGAGCTTGACGGGAGTAGGTCTGGAACGTCAGCTACGGATCACGATGGAAAATATAGCGGAACTGATCGCTGACGCTAAATTGGTTAAGTTACGAGTCTACTTGAAGAATAAATCCGACTATAAGGAGGCTGAGCGTTTGATGAATACCTACGGATTAAATATCCCGATCTCTTATATGTGGGCCGACGTTTGCCGGGATGAGTTATTGATCGAGATCGAGGGAATAGCGATACGTTGAAACAAATAGTACTAACAAATATACACAAAAACAAATGAGAAAAGGTTTGAACATGAAAATGGCGGCTATGGGATTGGCGTTGGCATCTATGGTCGCATGTACGGGAAAGACAACAACAGACGCTACTTGTTGCGCCGCTAACGGGGAGGGCAATTGTCCGGAAGGAACTTGCCGCAAAGAATGCACGAACGCATGTAATACTAACAATCAAAAAAATAAAACAATGGCTTATTCAAAGAAGTACACGAACGCCGATTTTTATAAAGACGGCAAGTTCCAACAAGATGTCGCTATGGAAGCGATGAAAGATATGTTTGCTTTTTACGATGTTCCTTTCACGGAGTTGATGGCGAAAGATATGTGGGTGACAGACTTTGGCTTGGGCGATTTCGAAAATGTAGGTATGGGTGGTATTTTCTGGATCAACGATCCGGAGTATAAGTATTTCGCTCACGCTATCTATTTGTTGCCGGGCCAGATGATTCCGGAACATGCTCACGTAAAGACTGACTTCCCGGCTAAACATGAGTCTTGGATGGTAGAGAAGGGTTGGGTATACAACTTCTCTGAGGTAGGTGACGAGACTCCGAACGCACCGGCTATCCCTGCTGGACACGGACCGATCAAGAGCAAGAATTTCGTGGTTCAGAAGGTCGGCGACGTATTACGTCTGAAGAAATTGGAGACATTCCACTTTATGATGGCAGGTCCGGAAGGCGCTATCGTAGATGAGTGGGCATGCTATCACGACAACGCTGGCTTACGTTTCACGAACCAGAAGGCCGCTTTATAAAAACCTATAGGGTTATGCTTCGTAATCCTAAGGGTTGCCGATCGTGATCCTTAGGGTTTCAATAAACAACCTTCTAAATTTAAATTTAATACATGAATAAATACTATATAATGGTATCACTCTTGTTGTCGACCTCTCTTCTTGTTTCGGCAGGTCCGAAGCAAAAGAAGGTGGATAACTGGATTGACGCCTCAGTAAAACAAAAGTCTGAGCTTCGTGCCTCTTTGGTGAAGGCGAACATGCCGATCATGTCGGCTTGGATCAAGGCGAAGCAGAAGGCTGTCCCGATGTCCGCCGATTTGACGGGGCTGGATCAGTTGGTGCTTGTTACGGCCGCCGGACCGGATGGTACGGATTGGGATTGGGGTACATGGGCGAACGCCCGTTTAATCAAGGCGGACGGTAGTTCGGTTTGGTTGGATGAGTTAGATCCTGATTATTGGGTTTCTGGCTCGGGCAGTATCCGCAAGAATACGGATTTATACGGGAATCCTTTGTTGATCGGCGGTAAGAAATACGATCATAGTGTATTATGCCATGCCAATGGCGTGATGGTGTACAATATCAATAAGGAATATGTACGCTTCGAGGCTGAGGTGGGTTTGGCCGATCAGTCGACGGTAGGTAGTGTATTCTTCCGTATCATGAATGTTTTCCCGAAGGAGGAGGCCGCACGTTTGCTAGCCGCTTATCCGAAGGAATTAGGAGCCTTAAACGCTAATATCGATGGGTTGGAGAATTGGTTGACTGCTAGTGACGCTTCCGCTGAGCGTGATATTGTCTTGAATCTGGCTTCTCGTCTGAAAGACGCTGCGTATGTAAAGAACGCTGTTAAGCAGATCGAGACAGAAAAAGATATTGATACTCAGATCCGTGAGTATTTGAAACTTTATGAGAAAACTCAACGTATCTGTAATTTGCAGAGCGACTTGAGTTGGTTGAATATGGAGGCGATTCGTCTGGCTTTCAATGATATGAAAAAACTGAAAGGTTTCGATGCCACTAAGTATCAACCGATTTTGGATGAGCTGGAACAGCAGGTAAAGAAAGGTTTCGATGGTATTTATAGTGGTGATGAGGCCGCTTTGGTTAACGCGGAGAAAGCGATTGCGAATAAACGTACGATCTTGCTGGCGAACCCGTTCTTGGATGGTGATAAAGTCTTGGCTGCCCGCTTTAAATTAGGTGTAAACGCTCATAAGGCAATGGCTCCGGATTTGGGTACGCAGGGTAATAACTGGAGCAACCAAGAGTCCGCCCGCCGTATGGGCTTCGACGCTGATATCGTGGAGTTGAGTAATTTACGCGGGGAGGATGTACAGGTACGGTCGATCTATAAACCGGGAAACGGTTCCTCTGTCGCCGACTTGCGGATGCATTGGGATGGCGATCGTGCTATGTTTACCCAGACGATGCCCGATAAGCGTTGGAACGTATTCGAGGTGAAATTGGATGGCTCGGGCTTTAAGCAATTAATACATAACGAGGAGCCGGATCTGGAGTTTTATGATGGAACCTACTTACCGGACGGACGTATCATCGCCAACTCGAATATCGGTTATCAAGGCGTGCCTTGTGTAAGTGGTGATGACCCTGTCGGTAATATGGTACTTTATACGCCGGATACGAAGAACTTGCGCCGTCTGACTTTCGATCAAGACGCGAACTGGAACCCGGTAGTGATGAATAACGGTCGTGTGATGTATACCCGTTGGGAGTACACGGACTTGACGCACTATTATTCCCGTATCGTGATGAACATGAATCCGGATGGTACGGAGCAGAAAGCGCTGTATGGTAGCGGATCGATGTTCCCGAACAGTACGTTTGATATCCAGCCGTTGCCGGGCCACGGTTCCGCTTTCGTGGGAATTATCTCCGGTCACCATGGTATCGCCCGTTCCGGCCGTTTGATCGTGTTCGATCCGGCAAAAGCCCGTAAAGGCGCCGCCGGTATGGTACAGGAGATCCCGTATCGTAACCGGCCGATCGTGGAGGAGATTAAGGATGAGCTGGTGAATGGCGTATGGCCGCAGTTTATCAAACCGACTCCGCTGAATGATAAATATTTCTTGGTGGCCGCTAAATTAGACCCGCAGGATTTATGGGGTATCTATTTGGTGGACGTCTTCGATAACGTGACTTGTTTGCGTAAGGTAGAGGGTGAGGGCTATATCAGTCCGGTTGCCGTACGTAAGACACAGACTCCTCCGGCTATTCCGGACCGTGTGAAATTGAATGACAAAGAGGCTACGGTCTTTATTCAGGATATTTACGAGGGAGAGGGTTTGAGAGGCATTCCCCGGGGTACGGTTAAGTCTCTTCGTCTGCACGCTTATGAGTATGCTTACGTGAAGACTACCTCCGATCATAACTGGCATGGAATCCAGTCCGGTTGGGACATCAAGCGTATGTTGGGTACGGTACCGGTAGAAGAGGATGGCTCTGCTATCTTCAAGATCCCGGCGAATACGCCGATCTCTATCCAGCCGTTAGACAAAGACGGAGTGGCTATCCAGTGGATGCGTAGCTGGTTGACCGGTCAGCCGGGCGAGGTGGTATCTTGTATCGGTTGCCATGAGGACCAGAACCAGATTCCTATCCCGAAACGTGTGATGGCTTCGCAGAAAGCCCCGCATGCGTTGACTCCGCCGGAAGGGGGTACTCGTTCGTTCACGTTCGATCTAGAGATCCAACCGATCTTAGATCGTGCCTGTGTCGCTTGCCATAATGGTGAGGGCAAGGCTTTCGACTTGCGTGGGGGCAAGAAGGATAAATTAGGTTATGGCGCTTCTTACTTGAACCTGCATCCGTACGTACACCGTCAAGGTGGCGAGGGTGATATGGTGGTTCTTCAACCGTATGAATATCATCCGAACACGAGTGAACTGGTTCGTATGTTGAAGAAAGGGCACTTTAACGTGCAACTGACGGATAAAGAGTGGAAAACCCTTTATAACTGGATTGATTACAACGCTCCGGATAAGGGTTATTTCAATGCGAATGTACTTTCGAAGGATATCATTCCGTATCAAGGCTTCGACCAGATCAAGCGTCGTAAAGAGTTGACGGACAAGTATGCGAATGGCGCAGGTGTGGATTGGAAGAAAGAGATCTCCGATTATGCCGCTTACTTGAAGGGTAAAGGTGAGATCAAACCGGAGATGCCGGAGAAATTGGCTCCTGTCAAGGAAAAAGAGTTGAAGGTGAAAGGTTGGCCATTCGATGCGGACCGGATCAAGGCTATGTTGGCTGACGAGAAGGAAACCCGTAAGGAGATCGAGTTGGCTCCGGGTATCAAGATGACATTTGTTCGCGTTCCGGCCGGACAATTCGTGATGGGCAGCTATCGTGGGCAATCCGATACTCGTCCGACGGCGAAAGTGAAGATTGACAAAGCTTTCTGGATGGGTGAGTTGGAGGTTACGAACCAGCAATTCAACGTGATTTTCCCGGATCACGACAGCCGTTTCGTGGATCAGCAATGGAAAGATCACGTGGTTCAAGGATATCCCGCTAATAAACCGGAGCAACCGGTAATCCGTGTAAGTTACAATGACGCTATGGATTATTGTAAGAAGCTGAGTGAGAAAACAGGCTTGAACATCACGCTTCCGACCGAGGCGCAATGGGAATGGGCTTGTCGTGCCGGTAGCGATCAAGATTTCTGGTATGGCGATATGAATGCGGACTTCGGCAAAAAGGATAACCTAGCCGACGTAACCACGCTCCTGCTTGCCGTAAGCGGTATCGACCCGCAACCGATGCCTAAGACTTCTTATTGGTACAAGTACTATACTTACTTACCGAAAGAGGAAGGCGTGGATGATGGCAATTTGGTTCAGGTGGGTGGTAAGCAATATGAAGCGAATCCGTTCGGTTTGTATTGCATGCACGGTAACGTGGCGGAATGGACTCGTTCAGATTACTTGCCTTATCCTTACAACGAGAAATCGAAAGAGGTCTCCGAGTATAAGGTGGTTCGTGGTGGTTCTTATATCGAGCGACCGAAATTCTCGACGGCTTATACCCGTAAAGGATATTATCCGTACCAACGTGTGTTCAACGTAGGCTTCCGGGTAATTATTGAGGATTAATAGACAAGGTCTATTTATAGATAGATAACATGGATGCGGCAAATTAATCGCCGATTCTTTCAAAAATGATTAATCTGCGTACATTTGTCGCATCAGTGTTATTAATAAATGAGCAAATGAAAACTCTAGAAAGATTTATCTCTTCTTCTGTGACGACTATCGTCCTCCTATTGATCTACGCCTTTGGCTTGGCTGTCGCTACTTTTATAGAGAAGTATCACGGTACTGCCGCCGCTAAAGCGATGATTTACTATTCTCCTCTGTTTTTCTTACTCCAATTCTTATTGGTAGCCAATTTCGTGGCTATCGTTATCAAGCACCAGTTGCTTAAACGGCGTAGATGGGGATTGATGGTCACCCATGCCGCCTTTATTGTCATCCTTCTGGGCGCCCTTGTTTCCCACCTTCTCGGCGAGGAAGGAATCCTTCACCTGCGTGAGGGAGAGGCTAGCGATCGTATCATGATCCGTACCTCGGACCAGACTCTCTATCATACGCTCCCTTTTAGCGTAGAACTCGTGAAATTTACCTTAACCCGCTATCCCGGCTCTGCCAGTCCCTCCGCTTATGAGAGTGAGTTGCTGGTACATGTAGATGGACAGACTCGCCATGCCCGGGTATATATGAATAATGTATTAGACGTGAAAGGCTATCGTTTCTTCCAAGCCTCCTATGACCCGGATGAGCAAGGAACGGTACTTTCCGTGAACCGAGATGTGGCCGGAAGGAATATTACATATACCGGTTACGTGATTTTAGTGATCGGCTTTATACTTTGCTTGGTAGGTAAAAACTCCCGTTTCATGAAATTAAGCCGTCAGTTGAAAGATTTAAGAGAGGGCGCTCGTAAAACGACCCTGTTAGTAGCGGTTCTTCTTTCCGTAGGGGGCTTGCGGGCGCAAGGTGCGGCCGCTCCCGAGATGAAGGAGGCCATACAGAAATATGCGATAAGTCCGGAACATGCCGCTAAGTTCGGTGCGTTGCCGATCCAATCGGTAAGCGGACGTATGTTGCCAATCAATACATTTTCTTCCGAGGTACTACGGAAGTTGCATAAATCGGATCAGTTCGGTTTCTTGAACTCTGATCAGTTCTTGTTGAGCGTCTTGGCTATGCCGGATATGTGGGTCCGGGTGCCGTTTATCGCCTTGTCTAATAGTGAGCTGGCTAATTATTACGACCTTACGGATAAGGAGTGTGCCTATATAGAGGTATTCGATAGCCACGGACGCTATAAATTGCAAGAGAAGCTGGACGAGGCCTACAATAAAATGCCGGCGGAGCGTACCCGCTTCGATAAGGACTTGATCAAGCTGGACGAGCAGGTAAATATCTTCCATCAATTGATCAATTGCCAGATGTTAAACCTTTTCCCGAAAGAGGACGACCCGGATCACAAATGGTATGCGCCGGGCGATGATTTATCGGTGTTTTCCGGAAAGGACTCCATGTTCGTTACCCACATTATGGGCTGGTATTTATCGGAGGTACAGGAAGGATTGAAGAGTGGTGATTGGGAGAAAGCGGACGAGGTAATCGGAATGATCCATACGTATCAGCAAGCCAAGAATAAGACGGTAGACATTCGCCCTGAGAAAATACAGGCCGAGATTAAATATAATCAAATGGATGTATTCCGGCAATGTAAGAAAGGGTACTTGATTTTGGGAGGCTTGTTGCTGGTCTTCGCTTTCGTGGCCTTATTCAAGAAGGAAAAATGGGTTACCTATACGACTTGGGTATTGAGTCTGGGCATTTTGGCCGTATTCGTTTTCCATATGTATGGGATGGGAATGCGGTGGTATATCGCAGGTTACGCCCCTTGGAGCAATTCGTACGAGACGATGGTTTATGTGGCTTGGGCTACGGTGTTCGCCGGGTTGTTGTTCGTACGCAAGAGTACGCTTACGTTTGCGTTGGCTACTTTATTCGGGGGGATCATCTTGTTCGTGTCCGGCTTGAGTTGGATGGACCCGCAGATCAATCCGTTGGTTCCGGTCTTGAAATCCCCATGGTTGATGTTCCATGTGGCGGTTATCGTGGGAGCTTACGGTTTCTTCGGTATTAGCTGTCTGATCGGCTTGACGAATCTGGTGATGATGAGCGTAAGCGGGGAGAAGAACAGCGTGATGCTCAAAGAACGGGTACGAGAATTGAGTATCGTGAACGAGATGTCACTTTGGATCGGATTGGCCCTGATGACGATCGGTACTTTCTTGGGAGCGGTCTGGGCGAATGAGTCGTGGGGACGTTATTGGGGCTGGGACCCGAAGGAGACGTGGGCGTTGATTACGATGGTGATATATGCGATCGTGACGCATCTCCGCTTGATACCGAAATGCAATAACCTGTGGTTGTTTAATTTTACGTCTATCTTGGCCTTCTATTCGGTGTTGATGACCTTCTTCGGTGTGAATTATTTCTTGAGTGGCATGCACTCTTATGGCCAGAATGACAACGTGAACGGGATATTTATTTATCTTTATCTGTCGATCATCCTAGTATTGGGGGCTGGCTTTATATCCTATCGGAAGAGAACGAATTTTAATAATATAATTGTCTAACTATAAATTGAATAGATCATGAGAACATTTAATCACGTAGGAATTGTCACTACGGAAAGTAAGGAAGGGGCGGTTTATAACGAAGGCCTGAGTGTATGGTTGACGGATTACAGCAAGAGTCCGAACCGGATCGAGTTCTTGAAATTCGAGAAAGGCAGCTGCCTACCGGAGTTGGTACAGACCAATGGCCATATCGCTTATACGGTTCCTTGTTTGGAAAAAGAGTTGGAAGGTAAGAAGGTAATATTCGGCCCGGCTGTTTGCGACGAGCACTTGACGATCGCTTTCATCGAGGAAGAAGGTATCGCTATCGAGATCATGGAACTAAAATAATTCGTAAATCAAAATTTATAAATCTAAAGGAGGATAATACCATGTCAGACATCAAGACAAAATTCATAAATGATCCTGAGAATATTACGGCAGAGTTATTGGAAGGCTATGTATTAGCGTATCCGAATCAAGTAAAGTTGGCGGCTGAGAATATCGTCGTACGTGCTAACCCGAAAGGCAATGATAAGGTTGCGATCGTTACCTTAGGCGGTTCCGGTCATGAGCCTGCCTTGAGCGGTTTCGTAGGAGAGGGCATGTTGGATTGCTCCGTCGTGGGTGACGTATTCGCCGCTCCGGGTGCCCAACGTTTGTTTCAGGCACTGCAATTGATGGATCGTGAGGCCGGGATCTTGCTGGTCGTATTGAACCATTCCGGCGACGTGATGAGCGCTAATATGGCTTGCCAGTTGGCTGCTCGTAAGGGTATCAAGGTGAAGAAATTACTTACGCATGATGATATCAGCGCAGGTATAGGGGCGAATGTAGATGATCGCCGTGGCTTGGCCGGTTGTGTTCCTTTGTATAAGATATTAGGTGCCGCCGCCGAGGAAGGGAAGTCTTTAGACGAGTTGATTGAGATAGGTGAACGCTATAATAAGAACGTGGCTACCTTAGCTGTCGCTATGCGTTCTTGTACGCATCCCCAGAACGGAGGTACGATCACGAATCTTCCCGATGGAATCATGGAGATCGGTATGGGCCAGCATGGCGAAGGCGGTGGTGGACAGAAACCGTTGGTATCCGCCGATGATACGGCAGCGGAGATGGTAGACCTACTTTGCCAGCAGTTACAGCCAAAAGCCGGTGATAAGATGTTATTGATCATTAACGGCGTAGGCGCTACTACCCATATGGAATTGAATATCATCTTCCGCAAGGCTTATAAGGAATTAGAGGCTCGTGGCTTGCAGGTGGTGGTAAGCCGTATCCAAGAGATCTTGACCGTACAGGAGCAAGCCGGATTCCAGATGATCATGGCGATCTTGGATGAGGATCATATCGATTATTTGAATAACAAACGTGCGGACGCACCTTATTGGACAACCCTAGGTAAATAAATAATATACATGAAACAACTTACTATCGAGGCCTTCAAGGCCATGTTAGACAATGCGCTGAAACAGATCAAGGCACGTGAGGAGGAATTTTCTAAATTGGATGCCGTAATCGGGGATGGAGATCATGGTACCGCTATCGTTGCCGCTATGACTGCCGTGAATAAAAGCGCTCAGTCTGGAACGGAGTTCAAGCAAATGCTTGGTGATATGGGTATGGACGTGATGATGGAAGTGAGCGGATCGACAAGTACCTTGCTCGGCGCTTTCTTCTTGGGCATGAGCGATCATGCAGAGGGAACCGAGTTGGATGCCGCAGGCGTGAAAGCTATGTTCGCCGGTGGCTTGGCGAATGTGCAACAACAAACCCAAGCGAAACGAGGCGACAAGACGATGATGGATGCCTTGATCCCGGCGGTGGAGGCTATGCAGGCTTGTACGTCGGATGATATCAAGGTGGTCTTGAACGCCGGCGCTAAAGCGGCGCTTGAAGGAGCGGAGGCTACGGTACCGATGAAAGCTAACTTTGGCCGTGCCCGTAACTATGGCGAGCGTTCGATTGGTTTCGCTGATAGCGGGGCTACTTCTTGGAGCTGTATGTTCGCTTCTTTTGCTGAGGCGCTATAAAATAATACACAGCGTGAGACGGGGCGTGCCCCGTCTCTATAAAATATAATAATATAACGAATAATAAATATGGCAGATTTAGATGATTTAAGAGAAGGTGCGGACTTCGGTTTAGGCATCAATTGTGAGAACCAGAGTTTCCATGTGAAGGGAGCCGAGAACTTACCTTGGGGTATGAAAGACCGTTTATCCCGTATCTTCAACCCGAAGACAGGCAAGGCGGTTATGCTTGCTTTTGACCATGGTTTCATCATGGGGCCGACTTCCGGTCTGGAGCGTATCGACTTGAATATCGTTCCTTTGATTGAATATGCGGATTGCTTGATGTGTACCCGTGGTATCCTGCAATCTACGATCCCTGCGAATACGACGAAACCGATTTGTCTTCGTTCGGACGCTGGAACGTCTATCCTTACGGATTTGAATGATAATGTATTGATCGATATAGAGGACGCTATCCGTATGAACGTCTCCGCCATGGCGGTTATGTTGGCTATCGGCGACGAGGCGCATGAGGCTAAGACTGTGGCTAACTTATATAAGGCGGTCGATAAGGCTAGCCGTTACAATATCCCGGTAATGGGTGTTACCGCCGTTGGTAAGCAAATGGCTCGAGACGCTCGTTATTTCGGTCTGGCTTCCCGTATCTGTGCGGAGAATGGCGCTAATATCGTGAAGACCTACTATTGTGAGGGCTTCGAGAAGGTAGCCGCCGCTTGCCCGGTTCCCGTGGTAATCGCCGGTGGTAAGAAATTACCGGAGAAAGAGGCGTTGGAATTATGTTATAATGCGATTAACGACGGTGCGGCTGGCGTGGATATGGGACGTAATGTATTCCAGAGTACTTCTCCTGTCGCCATGATCCAGGCGGTTCATGCGGTCGTGCATCAAGGTATCACGCCTAATCAGGGATATGAGTTGTTCCGTGACTTAGCGAAATAAAGAAGAATGAACCAATGTGTCGTTTCGCTAAATGTGTCAATATGCCAATGCGAATACAACACACATGATCTTTTTTTGCAGGGTGGATCCCATGTGTCCATCCTGCTATAATTGGCATATTATCTAATTAGTACATTATTATATACCATGAAAATCTATACTTTTATATTATCCGCATGCCTGCTACTCGTATGTTCCGCATGTCATGAGGCGTCGCATCATCTTTTATTAGGCGGTTCCGGCTGGGACAAGATCGCCATCGTAAACAAGAACACGAAAGAAATTGAATGGGAGCATCCCTTGGAAAAAGGATGGGAATGTAATTCCGTAGCTGGTACTCCCGATCGGAATATCCTTTTTTCCTATTCGAAAGGGGCAAAGCTAATCACCCGGGATCATGAGGAGGTCTGGAATATCTCCGCTCCGGAAGGGTGTGAGATGCAGACAGCCCGTGTACTTTCCAACGGTAATTATTTATTGGCGTGGTGTGGAAACCCGGCTACGATCATGGAAGTGAACGCAAAAGGAGAGATCCTGTCGAAAACAGATTTCGATACCCGAATTGAGCAACCCCATGCACAATTCCGTCAAGTAAACAAGAATAAGCGGGGCAATTATCTAGTGCCCTTGTTCGCTACCTCCGAGATCCGGGAAATATCCCCGTCCGGTCAATTGCTGAAAAGCGTGAAAGTAGACGGTAACCCGTTTAGCGTGGCTGCGTTGGATAACGGTAATTATCTGGTCGCTTGCGGTGATGCCCATTGCTTCATAGAGCTGAATTTCGAGACCGGAGATATCGTTCGCAAGGTGAATGCGAACGATATCGAGGGAGCCCAGCTTTTCTTTGTTGCCCAGTTGCTCCCTAAACGGGACGGTGGTTTGTATATCTGTAACTGGCAAGGCCATGACGGAGAGGCTGCGAAAGGACATTACCCGCAGTTGATCGAGATAAACGGAGCCGGAAAGATGGTCTGGGATTTGAATGATAACGCTACCTTCGGGATGATCTCCTCTATTTGTCCGATCGATTAAAGATATATCCGGATTATTAATTATATTTGTACACCTAAATTCTAAATAAAGCATGGAAGAGAAAAACACGAATGCTACTAAACGTCGAAACCCTGTGACTTGGGTCCCTAGTGTCTATTTTGCTATGGGATTGCCTTTTGTAGTGCTGAACATGGTTACCGTACTCATGTTTAAGGGATTGGATATATCGGATGCCCAGATTGCGTTATGGACCTCGGTTATCATGTTACCTTGGACCTTAAAGCCTTTATGGAGCCCGTTTTTGGAAATGTATCGTACTAAGAAATTCTTTGTCGTATTGACCCAGTTGTTATCCGGTTGCTTATTCGGTTTAGTGGCCTTGGCGTTAAACTTGCCGAGTTTCTTTGCTCTATCTATCGCATTATTAGGTATTATAGCGCTTAGCGGGGCTACGCATGACGTGGCAACGGATGGCGTTTATATGAAAGAGCTCTCGCCGGAGGATCAAGCCAAATATATCGGTTGGCAAGGTGCGTTTTACAATTTGGCGAAGATCGTAGCCACGGGTGGTCTGGTTTATCTGGCGGGTTATATGATGCAATATTTTACCGGGATAGGATTGGAGAAAGAGGCCGTGATATACGCTTGGATGATCGTTATGCTGCTTTGCGGTACGATCATGATCCTGCTTGGTTTTTATCATATGAAGATGTTGCCTTCGGGTGGGAAAGCCGCTACCAGAGAACATTCGTTGAAGGAAAGTATGGCTGAGTTATGGCTGGTCTTCAAGGAGTTCTTCACGAAGAAGTATATCGTGTGGTATATCTGTTTCATCATATTGTATCGTTTTGCCGAGGGTTTCGTGATAAAGATCGTACCTTTGTTCTTGAAAGCTCCGATAGCTGATCAAGGATTAGGACTAACGGAGCAAGAAATTGGTTTGTATTATGGTACGTTTGGGGCGGCGGCGTTCGTGCTGGGTTCTTTGCTTGGTGGATATTATATCTCGGCCAAGGGATTGCAAAAGGTATTGTTTACGCTTTGTTGTTGTTTCAATATACCGTTTTTGGTATACACGTTCTTGGCGTGTTTCCAGCCTGATAATGGTCTCATTATCGCTTCCGCCATCGTATTCGAGTATTTTGGCTATGGATTCGGTTTCGTGGGCTTGATGCTGTTTATGATGCAACAGGTAGCTCCGGGCAAGCATCAGATGGCGCATTATGCGTTCGCTTCAGGTATCATGAACCTTGGCGTAATGCTTCCGGGAATGATGAGCGGTTTCGTGAGCGACTGGCTAGGTTATAAGTATTTCTTTATCGTGACCTTGCTGGCGATGATCCCTTCATTCTTGGTAGCCTATTTCGTACCGTTCACGTATGACGATAAAGGTAATAAGTTAGTACAGTAATATTTTAATAGGATTAGTTATGGATAATTTGAAAATCGTAGGCGCTCCGCTGCCTAATATGCCTTGGGAAGATCGTCCCGAGGGTAGCAAAGAAGTATTGTGGAGATATTCGAAGAACCCGGTGATTCCTCGTGATATCCTTCCGACATCGAACAGCGTGTTCAACAGTGCTGTTGTCCCTTTCAAAGGTGGTTATGCCGGTGTGTTCCGTTGCGACGATACGAATCGCCGGATGCGTTTGCACGTAGGTTTTAGCGCAGATGCCATTCATTGGAGTATCTCCGAGACAAAACTCGAGTTTGAGTGCGACGACAAGGAGATCGGCGAGTTTGTTTACGCCTACGACCCCCGTGTATGTTTTATCGAGGATCGTTATTATGTGACTTGGTGTAACGGTTATCATGGCCCGACGATCGGCGTGGCTTACACGTTCGATTTCGAGACCTTCCATCAGCTGGAGAACGCTTATCTGCCTTTCAACCGTAATGGCGTGATGTTCCCTCGTAAGATTAACGGAAACTTCGCCATGTTAAGCCGTCCGAGCGACAACGGTCATACTCCGTTCGGCGATATATTCTATAGCGAGTCTCCGGATATGTGTTTCTGGGGTAAACATCGCCACGTGATGTCTCCGGCTGCGTTCGAGGATAGCGCTTGGCAGTGTACGAAGATCGGTGCGGGCCCTATCCCTATCGAGACTTCCGAGGGCTGGTTATTGATTTACCACGGCGTGCTTCGTTCTTGCAACGGGTATGTGTATAGCTTCGGTTCCGCTATCTTGGATTTGGAGCAACCTTGGAAAGTGAAATTCCGCTCCGGACCTTATTTGTTGTCCCCGCAAAAGGATTACGAGTGCGTGGGAGACGTTCCGAACGTAGTCTTTCCCTGTGCCGCCTTGCATGATCCGGAGACGAAACGTATCGCTATCTATTACGGCTGCGCGGATACGGTAACAGGATTGGCTTTTGGCTATATTGATGAGATTTTGGACTTTACGAAGAAGAATTCTATCATTTAACAGACTCGAGAAGAACAATATACTTTTGTTGTCGAAACAATATACTTTTACACACGAAAGTATATTGTTTTAGAACAAAAAGTATATTGTTTTTTTTATTAGGTAAAAGAGTAAGAGTTATGACAAAGATACAACAGTTTTTGGCAGATCTGCCCGAGGAGAAGAAATCCTTGTTTGTCCCTGTTTTCGGGAGCATGGAGAAATTTTATACGGTAGTTTACTTGATCGCCCGGAATGAGCACGTCACTGATCAGGAGAAGCCAGATCGTTATGAGGATCGTTTACAGGTGATTCGCCAGATACGTAACCGGGTGGAGAAACTTGTTTCCTCGTATGGCTTGGACGGAGGGGAGATCGTAGCCGATATCGCCAGCGACTATTTTGAGGATTATGTCAATTACAAAGAGCCGGAGCTAGACATTACGAATGATGAGTTTATCGCTATCCTCCAGAAAATATAGGAGATAAATATAATTTTATTGTGTGATAGTATCTTTTTGATTGTGAAAAAGCAATCTTGTAAGTCTAAAATGAAAAACAAAAGCTTGTAAGGTTGCTTTTTGTTTTATTATTCTTAACTTGCGGCATCATTATTTAAAAATGTAGGCAGATGATGCAAGAGTTGAATAACTTACTATCCCTTATTGACGCTCATTTTGGAGGATCACAATGGTTTGTTTTTCTATTACTGGGAACCGGATTGTTCTTTACGGTCTATCTTCGGTTTCCGCAATTGCGCTTTTTCGGGCATGCGATCAAGGTCGTGCGGGGGAAGTACGACAATAAGCAAGACATAGGAGATACCTCCCATTTCCAAGCGTTGGCAACTGCTCTTTCGGGCACGGTGGGGACCGGTAATATAGCCGGTGTCGCTCTGGCCATACATCTAGGTGGTCCTTCTGCCTTGTTTTGGATGTTGATGACGGCGTTCTTGGGTATGACTACCAAGATGGTAGAGGTCACCCTTTCCCATAAGTATCGTGAGCAGACGGAAGATGGTACGATTTCCGGCGGTCCGATGTATTATATGAAGCATCGTTTGCATATGCGTTGGTTGGCGGGACTTTTTGCGGTCGCTACTATTTTCTCCTCTTTCGGTACGGGTAGTCTGCCACAGGTAAATAGCATCTCGAACGCCATGTTTTCGGCGTTCGGTATTCAGCAATATATTACCGGGGCGGTTTTATCGGTCTTGCTGGGATTGATCGTGATCGGGGGAATCAAGCGTATAGCGCAGGTTACCGAGAAGTTGGTACCTTTTATGGCGGTCGTCTATCTGCTCGGTGCCTTCAGCATATTGGCCTATAATTACCAGCATATCCTACCTTCGTTTATCTCTGTTTTCTCGAATATCTTTTCCGGTACGGCGGCTACGGGTGGTTTCTTAGGAGCGACGGTTGTCTGGGCTTTTAACCGAGGTGTGAACCGTGGATTATTCTCGAATGAGGCGGGGCAAGGTTCCGCTCCGATCGCTCATGCGGCAGCCAAGACGGAAGAGCCGGTATCCGAGGGTATGGTCGCTTTATTGGAGCCGTTCATCGATACGATCGTGATTTGTTCGATAACCGGCTTGGTTCTATTGTCATCCGGTACTTGGCTGAAAAAGTTTGAGAATAAGTTTCAGCAGGCGGATACGGTAGTCTTGTCCGGTGCTTATCATGAATCGGACCCGGACGGTAAATCCGCAGTGTCGGAGCATGTACTAGGGAATAAGCCCCTGCCTTTTTATACAGGCTCCTTGGAGGTCCGGAACGGACAGATCCTAAATACGGATATAACGTTACTACACGCACGTTCCTTTGCGGATAGCGTGCGGGTCAAGGAAGGGAAGGAGGTGTTGTTTAGTGGTACGCTCTCTGTACGTGACGGACGTATCGAATTACCTATGAATAAAGAGCGTGCGGTGTATTTAACCGGTAAGTCGCTGCTTCATTCCGCCCCCTTGTCTACGGAGGCGTTTAAGAAAGGTTTTTTAGGGGATTGGGGGCAGTTTATTATTCCGTTTTCCCTGTTGTTGTTTGCGTTTTCTACAACGATAGCATGGTCTTACTACGGTGATCGGGCGGTGACCTATCTTTGGGGAACGAAATATGTCCGTATTTACCACGTAATCTATATTGTCGGATTTTTCTTGGCCTCGTTCACGGATACTACTATTGTTTGGACATTATCCGGTATCACCGTGGCTTTGATGACGCTCCCGAACTTGATTGGTATCTTGCTGTTACATAAGGAAGTGAAAAGCTCTGTCAATGAGTATTGGCGACGGATGAAAGAGAAGTTATGAATGTCAATAACATTTTTTGTGTATAATACGCTTTGTATGTGTTTAATAACGCCTATCTTTGCCAATTGCCGGAATTTCAGGTTCTGGGTATTAGTTGAGAAGAGTAATGATTGAGAGTTGGCAAAGTTTTGATTGAATGAAGTATTTTACAAGGTTAATACGCTGGATATCTTCACAGGAGCATTTATATTTCTTATTTGCCCTGTTATTTATCATCCCAAACTGTGTGTTCTTTTTTACGGAACCGCTTCCCGTCACGGTCGGTATCGCCTCGTTGCTGATACCTTTGGCCTTTTGGATGTGTGTTTTATTAGTGGCCCGTAAACCGGGGATCGTGGTTTGGTGCCTGTTGCCGAAGGTTATATTAGATGGGGGGCAGTTGGTGCTTCTGTATCTTTTCGGACAGTCCGTGATAGCGGTTGATATGTATTTGAACCTTACCAGCTCGAACGCTTCCGAGGCTAGTGAGTTATTGGGGAATATCATTCTGGTGATCGGTTGCGTATTCTTTTTCTATACATTACCTACGCTGGTGCTCGCTTGTCGTTCGATACGGCAGAAAGAGAAACTGCGAAATCCTTTCCGGAAGAAATGGGCCAAGATCAGCCTAGGCATGTTTGTCGTGGGTTTGCTCCTTTGCTTCCTGTCTCCTTCGCAAGATCACCGGTTCTCATGGAAGGACGATGTATATCCGGCTAACGCCCTATACAATTTATATTTCGCCATAAATAAGGCGGAGAGGAACAGCAAGTATCATATTACTTCCGCCGACTTTAAGTTCGACGCCACTAAGCCGGAGCAAGCGGAGGGAAAACGGGAGATCTACGTCTTGGTAGTGGGAGAGACCTCCCGTGCTATGGAATGGAGCCTTTACGGATACGAGCGCAAGACGACTCCCCGTATGGAGGCTTTAGACGGATTGGTGCATTTCACGGATGTGGTGACGCAATCGAATAATACGCATAAAAGTGTCCCCATTATCCTGTCCGCTGCCAGCGCCGAGAATTATGGAGTCCTTTACGACGAGAAAAGTATCGTGACCGCTTTCAAAGAGGCTGGTTTCCGTACGCTCGTGATCGCCAACCAGAAACTAACGACCTCGATGATCGGCGCTTTTTACCGGGAGGCAGATACCTTTATCGATATGAGTGCATTTAATACGGGTTCTACGCTAACCTCCTTGCACGATGCGGCGATCCTGCCTTATCTAAAGAAGGAACTGGATAAAGAGGACGGTAATCTTTTCGTAGTACTGCATACTTATGGCTCGCATTTTAATTACCATGAACGTTATCCGAAGGAGTTCCGTTTCTATAGGCCGGATAAGGCGGAGGGAATTCGTGCCTCGTATAAAAAGGAGTTACGGAACGCTTATGATAATTCCATCCACTATACAGATTACGTGCTGGGGGAAATCGTGGATATGTTGGCGAAGACAAATGCTCCGGCATCCATGCTTTACTTAAGCGATCATGGAGAGGATATCTTCGATGATTCCAGAGCCCGTTATCTGCATGCGTCTCCGATACCGACCTATTACCAGTTGCATATCCCGTATGTGATCTGGTTCTCGAAGGCTTACCGGGAGTCATATCCCCAGAAATATCTGGAAGCGCAGGCACACGAGACTTATCCGGTTAGCACGAACAGCGTATTCCATACGATGCTTGATATAGCCGGTGTGCGGACTCCGGTGGCCGATTCCACGTTTGCCTTAACGAATCGTGCCTTCAAGGTACGTGACCGTATGTATCTGGGAGACCATGACGACCCGATTCCATTCTGGAAAGTCGGCTTGAAAAAGCAGGATTTTGAGATGATGGATAAATGGGATATCGCTTACGATAGAAATTAGACTGATCTCAACCGTATGAAAGAGCAAAGCGGACATATTACTAGCAAGGTGATATTAGGCTATATTTTGCTGATTACCATTGCAGTCTGCTCGGTCGCTTACATTTATAATATCGTAGAGAAAGTGGCCGAGGAGGATGAGCCGGATCATCAGGCACGCCGGAAGGTGTATTTGGTCACCAATACCCTCTCCCTGCTCTATGAGAGCGAGGCATTGGGGCAGTTGGTAGGCATGCCCCAGAACGAGTTCCGCCACTTCAATCGTACGTTGAATAAGGCCCATAATAACATGGATTCGTTGAGGACCTTGGTGACGGACTCCATGCAACTCCTGAAAATAGATACGATCGACATACTGCTGGAGCGTAAGCGATGGAATACCCGTCGTTTGCTTGAGACTTGGCAGGAAGCGAACACGGAGCGTCTTTATACGGAGAATATCGAGAAAATAATTGCCGTCCGGGATACGATCGTAAACGAGGTGCAGGTACAAGAGCGGGTAGAGGTCAAGCAAGATACGGTGGTAGTTCCCCGTAAGAAGCGGGGATTCTTCAAGCGTTTGGCCGACGTGTTCTCTCCCGGCAAGGAAGATACCAGCATCGTGGTGAACACGACCCGGGAGATCGTTACCGATACGTTGGTGAACGCTTATAATCCGACCGATACGATTGTCAGCGTGCTGAAAAGCATCCAAGACAGTGTGGCTTGGCAACGGCAACAACTGATGGATCAGTTGTTGGAAAGGGCCTCTAACTTACGGTATAACAATAGCGTGATTACCCGGGAGATCAACCAGATGCTCCGTAATATAGAGGAGGAGGAGATGGAGGCGTCGCTGGAAAGGGTCTATAAGAAGCAGGTACTATTAAGGGAGACCTCCCATTTGATCGCCGGAATCGCGATCGTCTCCGTGGTAATCGCCTTTCTGTTCCTCTTCTTTATCTCACGGGATATCTCACGAAGTAAATATTACCGTATGCAACTGGAAAAGGCGAAACAGGTCGCCGAGAGCTTATTGCGAAGCCGTGAGAAGCTGATGTTGACGATCAGCCACGATATACGGGCTCCGCTCTCTTCCATCATCGGATATATCGAGCTTTTGCTACGCCGCCATCCAGACGAGCGTCAGCAATATTATCTGGAGAACATGAAAGGTTCCTCGGATCATATCCTTTCCTTGGTGAACGACCTGTTGGATTTCCAGCGGTTGGAGTCCGGCGAGATGGAGGTGCATAGCGTTCCCTTCCGTGTCCCAGTCTTGTTCGATGAGATCTATACCAGCTTCCAGCCGATAGCGGAGGCGAAAGGCTTACGGTTTGTCTTGAACCTGGAACCGGAGGAGACTGGGCAAGTCTATATGGGCGACCCGATCCGTATCCGGCAGGTCGTAGGAAACCTCTTATCCAACGCTATCAAGTTCACGGAAGCGGGACGAGTTGTCCTCCTCGTCTCCCTCCAAAAACTTTCAATTATCAATTATCAATTATCTATTACCGTAAGCGATTCCGGTCCGGGCATCCCGAAAGAGGAACAAGAGCGGATATTCGGGGAGTTTACCCGCCTTGCCGATACGGAAGAGGCGGAAGGTTTCGGTCTGGGCCTCTCCATCACCCGTAAGCTTCTGTCCTTGATGAACGGTACGCTTGCTTTGGATAGTACCCCGGGGAAAGGCAGTGATTTCACGATCTTGCTACCTCTTCCCTTGGCCGATAATCAATCTTTGCCGGACGTAATGGCGGAGGCTCCGGATGCTGGTGAGGCCGAGGCTTTACCCTTGTTTGAGGGGCAAGATGTCTATTGTCTTCTGGTTGATGATGATCCTCTACAACTGGCCTTGACGGAGGAACTCTTGAAGCAGAGTCACGTGCAGGTGGTAGGTTGTACGAATCCGCATAACGTCCTCGAGCTATTGCGGAACACCGTATTCAATGCGATTATTACCGATATACAGATGCCGACGCTGGATGGCTATCATTTACTGGAGCAGATACGTACGTCCGGTATCCCCGGAACGGATAAGATCCCGGTGATCGCCTTGTCCGCCAGTATCGCCAAGGAGCACGAGCATTATCTGGAGGCTGGTTTCACGGGTTTCTTGAACAAGCCGTTTACCGCCGCCCAATTAATCTCCTTGCTGAATGAGTTGCTGACACTCCATCTGGAGGCAAGGAGCGAGTTGAATTTCTCTTCGTTGACCGCTTTTGCCGGAGAGGATCCGGAGGCCTCAGCCTCTATACTGAAAACCTTCTCGGAGGAAACCCGCAAGAGCATCGACTTACTTCGGGATGCGTTAGAGGGAAAAGACCGGGAGGAAGCCTCCCGGATATCTCATAAGTTGATTCCCCTGTTCACGATGCTGGGGGCCAATTCTTTGGTACAACACCTGCGGATCTTGGAGAAGAATGATGAGGAACTGACCGATTCCGGCTGGTACCACCTGCTGGGCGAGGTAATCGAGCAAGCGCTTGCTATCGTGAAGGATGCGGAGTCTGCCATCGGGTAATCTTGTGGAATCCGGTGTGGAATAAATACCCATCCGTGGAATGCCTTTCCCCATGCTTTTGAAATAAAATTCCACTTTATAGAAACAAAATTTATCTATTACTTGTTAAAGGATAAGTAGTTAGATATTCATTATCGTGCGTTTCGCTGGCTTTGGCACGATATTCGCTATCTATTTAATGAAATCGCAAGTGGGCGTTTCTACATTTAAACCGTTAAAAACAAAAGTCATGAATTTATTCATGGCGAAAGATTAAGTCTTGAGTATTCAATTTAAGTCTGCAAAAGAAAAAGGCATCCTTTCGAGGATGCTTTTTCTATTTAGTTTCGTTACTTTTGCCACGAAATAATAAAATCTACTGAATCATATCATGGAACACGCACTACAATCCCGACCTCGTATCGAGGTGGTCGACGCATTACGAGGATTTGCCGTTATGGCTATTATCCTATTGCATAATATCGAGCATTTTAACTTGTATAATTTTCCGGAGGCTACTACCGATTTTATGAAAGCCTTGGATAAAGGGGTATGGGATACCTTGTTCTTCCTCTTTTCCGGGAAGGCATACGCTATTTTCGCCCTGCTGTTCGGTTTTAGCTTCTTTATCCAGTTTGATAACCAAGCGAGGAAAGGGAAGGACTTCCGGCTTCGTTTTTTCTGGCGGTTGGTGCTCCTATTCTTTATCGGTTGCTTCAACGCATCGTTCTTCCCGGGGGAGATCTTGGTGCTTTATTCGATCTTGGGTATTGTGTTGATACCGGTTTGCAAGTTGAGTAATAAGGTGGTCTTGGCGATCGCCGTGGTCTTGATGCTACAGCCTATGGAGTGGGGTAAATTCATGTATGCCCTGATGCATCCGGAATATGTGGCATCCAAGGAACAATGGCTGGTGCACTGTATGCGGATCTATCCGTATATGGAAGGTACCAGCTTTTGGGAAATGGTCAAGTCCAATCTGTGGGACGGGCAGCTGTATAGCCTTCTCTGGGCTTGGAGCTATGGACGTTTCTTCCAGACATCGGCTCTCTTTATGCTGGGCATGTTGTTGGGGCGCAAGGGATTGTTTGTCGATCCGGAGAAGCACCGGACGTTTTGGACAAGGACCTTTGTTATCGGGGTAGTTTGTTTCATTCCCCTCTATTATCTGTCCCTTTCCCTACCCGGTTTGCTGGAGCGTACCGAAGAGCTTCGCCCGATGAGCACGATCGTGTCTTCCTTGCGTAATTTCTCGTTCATGTGCGTATTGGTATCCTCCTTTATCTTCTTGTGGCAGTGGAAGGCGCCGCATAAGGTGCTTCACGGGCTTGTGCCTTACGGGAAAATGAGCTTGACGAATTACCTCACGCAATCGATGGTAGGCTCTTTCATCTATTTCGGATACGGTTTATCCCTGTATGACGATCTGGGGACGACCGCCAGCTTCGCCATAGGAATCCTTCTTTTCATTCTCCAGCTAGGTTTTTGCCACTGGTGGTTAGCCCATCATAAACAAGGTCCTTTCGAGGGAGTATGGCGTAAAGCTACGTGGATGTTTTCTTGATTCGTTTTATTTATTTACCTTTGTGGTTACTATAAATAATCTGAGTGGGTATGTTGTCGATTCTAATCGTTGAAGATGATATAACTTTTTCCTTGATGCTTACCACATGGCTGGGTAAGAAAGGGTTTGTCGTAATATCCTCGTCCTCTGTTTCCGATGCTAAACGGAGGCTGGGGGAGGAAGCGTTCGATTTGGTTATATCGGATTTACGCCTGCCGGATAGTGACGGGATCGACTTATTGAAATGGCTGAAAAGCACTCATCCTTCCTTACCCCTTATCATGATGACCAGTTATGCGGAGATACAAACGGCGGTTCAGGCGATGAAGCTGGGAGCGGCGGATTATATCGCTAAGCCGTTGAACCCGGATGAGTTGCTGGGAAAGATCAAGGAACTTGTGCACGTGGAGGAGAAGGCTCCGGCGAGAGTCCCGGTTTCTTCGGCCCCGGATCTTTATATCGAGGGGCAGAGCCAAGCGGCCCGCCAGCTTTATGAGCATGTGCGTTTGGTGGCTCCGACGGATATGTCGGTATTGGTGACCGGCGCTAGCGGTACCGGTAAGGAGTATATCGCCCGTCGGATCCACGAGCAAAGTAATCGTAGCAAGGCTCCGTTTGTCGCCGTGGATTGCGGCGCTATCCCCAAGGAATTGGCGGCTTCCGAGTTCTTCGGCCACGTGAAAGGCTCTTTTACGGGGGCGATCGAGAACAAGACTGGGGCGTTTGTGGCGGCTCAAGGCGGTACGATATTTTTGGATGAGATCGGGAACCTGACGTATGAGGTACAGGTTCAGCTATTGCGTGCCCTACAGGAGCGCAAGGTAAAGCCGATCGGGAGCAATCAGGAGATCGCTATCAACGTGCGCTTGATATCCGCGACGAACGAGAACTTGCGGCAGGCGATCGAGAAAGGAGATTTCCGTGAGGACCTGTACCATCGTATCAATGAGTTCACGATCCGTATCCCGGACTTGAAAGAGCGAAAAGAGGATTTGCTCTTGTTCGCCAATCATTTTCTCGATCTGGCGAATAGCGAGCTCCAGAAAGATATCATCGGTTTCGACAACGATACCATGCAATTGTTCCAATCCTATTCTTGGCCGGGTAACCTGCGGCAGATGAAGAACGTTATCAAGTACGCTACCTTATTGGCGACCGGTCGATACATCACCCGCAAGGAACTCCCGGAGGAACTGACGGAGAACCTCTCTTCGCACACCAACATCCAGCTTAAGAACGTGGAGCATGAACGTGACCTTATCCGTAAGGCCCTCCAAGAGTGCGGCAATAATAAGACTCGTGCGGCCCAGTTATTGGGCATCGACCGGAAGACGCTTTACAATAAGCTGAAGATTTATCAGTTGGATTGATAACCCCTTCCTCCCCTTATAACTCAGCGTATTCGCTACGTGCGTCGAAGCAAGGGCAGGCTTTCCGGATGTAGGGGCTTAATTGGTAATGGCCTAGGATCTTAGCCTTCGGATAATCCCTCCTCAATTGGCGGAGCAGGTCCATGAGGGCGCATTTTTGGGCGTAGGTACGGGTGTCGGTGGGTTGGAGGCTCTCGTCCAGCCCCCCCTCGTAGCAGATACCGACGCTTTGGTCGTTCCAGCCGGCGGCGTGCGCCCCGATCTGGTTCAGTGGACGGCAGCGGTGTATCTCGCCGTCGCGGGTGACGTAGAAATGATAGCCGATGTCGGCGAATCCCCGGGCCTTGTGGGAGGCCCTAAGGGCTTCCACCGGGAAATCACGGTCGTAACGAGTGGCGCTGCAATGGATTACAAGGAGGCGCACCTCCCTGTAATTCTGGTAAAAACACGAGGCTACCATACTCCGCAGGCGGTTAAGCCCAACGTTCCCGCCAAGGCGGTGGCTACGGCTATGATTACCTTGATGATAACTCCCCATACAGACTTTTTCTTCTCTTGTTCCATATTATAAATAATGAATGATTAATACCCCGTTTTTTCAATTCCCGATTCCTCAGATCTCATCCGGGCTCTCGCTATCGCTTCCCTTATTCTCGCTTGCCCCATACTCGGTGAGTTCCCTGATTTTCACGTCGAGTTTCAGCGTCGTGGGAGTAAGGTTGCCGGTAGCCCTCGCCCGGAGGCGTACGCCGGTGATGTTGGTGTTGGCGTTGAAATCATCGGCGGTAGGGGCCCCCGTGGTATGCAGGCCTACGGAGAAGATGGCGAGGTCGTCGATCTTTACGTTCTTGCCGTCCAGCAGCAACTCCTTGGTGCAGTTTACCATGTCCTTCAGCATGCCGTGGATGGCGCCTGTGGAGTAAGGGGTGTTGTGGCTGGCCATGTGTGCGGCTAGCCCCTTGATGTCTACGGTCTCGTCGCACACGGCACGTGCGTACCATTTCCCGAAGGCCGTCTGGTTCTTCTCGTTCTTGTTCTGGAATTTCATGAATCTGATCATAACCTATTGTTTTTGATGATGTCACAAAGATACGTCGCTGCCGTATCGAGTTGCGACTTATGGGGAGTTCGAGGGAATAGGGGGAGGTTAAAGGGAATTAAGGCTCACCCAGCGCCTCTACGATGGCCCGTACCATGGCGGGGGAGTAGAGGCGCTCGGTGGGCCGGTAGCCCATGTCGTGGAGGCGATCTGCCAGCCCGGGATAGATCGCTATCCAGTGTTGTAACTTGCGGTGAGCCGCCTTGGGAGTCATGGCGGGCAGGTAGGCTTGCGCCAGTTCCATCCGTCCGTAGGGCCGTATCCTGAATGTTGTTTCCATACCCCTAAGATACGGAATTATTATTGAAATACAAAGGGTTTCGCCGGATATCGCATGCCCTTTTTCCGGGGGGCTAGGCCTATATAACCCTAAGGCTTACGAGTCGTAAACCTTGGGTTTGGGGGGCGTAAACCTTGGGTTTGCGGGGGGGGGACCCGTAAGCCTCGATGGTAGGGTACGATTCGGTACGATTACGGATTTTCCTGAAAAACACAAATCCTTGTATATGAGCGATCAGGCTTCCTTACGGTACGATGGTACGATTGGATCCAAGCGCTCACCGTATAAAAAACAGGTCTGTATAATATTGTTTATCAATCTATTATATCAAAAACCTAAAAATTTTAATAAGATATTGAATCGAATCGTACCATCGTACCCCCGGCCACGCCCCGGGCCGCTTGTCAGTGGGCTTTCAATTTACGCTCGGCCTCGATGAAGGTAGAGGTTTTCTCGATCACCAGATAACCGGTTTGCTTGCCGTTTCCCCTCCTTACGCACCTGAATCCCTGCTTCGTCATCACCTTGCCCAGCTGCCGGAGGCTGAGCGGCCTGCGGATGGCGCCCCATACGGTCAGCTTGGCGCCGATCTCGGCTAGGGTGAGGAAGATGGCGTTGCCGGCCTCTTCCTGCCCGGGCGTGGGCACGGCGAAGTAAACGGGGATCAACTGCCCCTCGTTGGTCTCCTCCATGAAGCCCTCCACGTGCTCCTCGAGGCCCTTTATCTCGTCGAGATCGAACCAATGCCGGAAGCCGTCTTTCGAGAGCTGGTAGGCTTGGGCGTATATCCCGGCGTAGGGGAGAGGATGCTCGAAGGGCGAGTCGATGCTCTCGATCTCGAAAGGGAGCCAGCGGCGGTTGCCCGAGGTATCGGTGAGGAATTGCTCCTTATTGCCGCTGGCGGCGTAGGAGGCGAGGCGTATGCGACGCTCCTTGTTCGTGGCGTAGACGGCCCGTACGATGATGTCGTCCGAGGTGATGAGCGACTTCAGGGTATTCACCTCGCGATCCGGCATGCTGTCGATCTCGTCCATGTTGATCAGCCCGAACTCGCAGAAACGTAGCATCTCATCCTTGTCCAGCCGTCCGGTGGCGCTCTGCTTGCTACGGTAACGGACGAGCTGGGGGGGCATCAGCCGGTCGATCCACGTGGTCTTGTAGATACCTTGCCGCCCGATGAGCACCAGTATCTCATGGTTCGTCACCTCGTCGGCCATCCATGAGGCTACCATGGCCACGAACCATTTCTTGAAGCAGGAGGTCCAGAGGGACTGCTTGGCGGGGTCTTTCACGTGCACCATGCCGCTCGCTTGGGAGATATAGTCCGTATGCCCGTCCCAAGGCGGCAGCTCCTCTATGAACTCGCGCAGCGGGTGTACCTCGTGGATGATGTCGCTGCTCAGCACGGCACGGAAGGTGGGCTGGTTGATGTTCTGGGAGGTCGTCCGGCAACACTCGCAGTAGAGCGAGTTGGTGTCGCGGTCTGTCATATCCTTCCAATTCGCGTTGGGGGAGGATTCCGTGTTGCGCTGCGTCTTCTGGCTGATGATATCGTAGCGCAGGGGCTTGCCTCGCAGGAATTGCTCCACGATCTCGGTGCGTGTCATTTTCCTCCTCCCGTCATCCGTCTCGCCCTCGTCGGCCACCCGTGCCTTCCGCCCCCCGGAGGTCTTGGTGTCCTTGGCCTTCCGGGCGGAAGGGCGGTGGGAAGGGCGCTCGCGGCACCCGAAGCTGGCCGTGGCCCGTTGGTAGACGGAGCGGACGAGGAGGGCGGGGTTCTCGTCGCGATAGTCGGCGTAGTTCATGGCGATCCACATCTCGGTATCGCTTTCGGACACGCCGTAGTCGTTCAGCAAGTAGCAGAGGCGCACGAGGTGGTTATGCCGTTGCCCCTGCATGAATGGCATCCGCCGCTCCACCAGCTCTCGTGCGTGGCGGCAGATCTCGTCGGAGGTCAAGGGCGTCGTCCCGCCGGAGTTCCCCGCGGTCTCGGGAGAGATGCCGGAGGTAGTCCGCACCGGCTCGGGACGTTCGCCATGCCCGTCGGGTACGAAAGCCGTTGCCGAGAGGTTGAGATAAGCCTCCGGGTCGTGGCATAACGAGCTGAGATGCACGATCGGCTCGCACGACGGGTCGTAGGGGAGCGACGCCTGCTCGGCGAAATATTGGTTGCCTTGCCGGAAGGCCTGCCGGTAATCGCCCTCGTAGCGGTAGAGCAGGTGGAGGCCGTTGCCCATCGAGCGATAGAGGAGAAGGGTCTCGGGCAAGGCCTTGAGACGGAGCGCCACCTCATGCGTCCGCTCTGCGGGCACCTTGTCGAAGTCTACTTGGCAAAGCCCCGTATATCGCGTTACGCACTCCTTTCGCCGGAATCCGGCGCATACGCAGGCGGGCATCAAGGCGGGAAATGCCGTCCGCTTCATCCTCGCCGTCACTTCGGGGTCGCCTTTCCGCATGGCACGCCTGTACTCCTCGGTCGTCGGTCGCAGCTCCTCGCCCACGATTCGGTTGTATATCTCAAGGATTGTCTCCATTCTCGGCTCCTCTTTCGACACGCAAGAGGCGTAAACAGGTAATTGTAGTTGTTCCATATGAAAATAAATTATTAATTTTGCTCAAATTAAGGCCTTTCCGCTTGCTTGGCCAAGAAAGTGTCCCTGCAGGGGACATAATATGCTAAAACATTCAAAAAAGAATTCTACATGGAAAAAACCGGAACATCCCAAACCTCCCGTGCGCTAACCGTACGTGTACTCACTTATCTGGACCGCCTTTATCCCCGCATGCGGCATACCTTCGAGCGGGAACTACATATCCGTCACGGCGTTTTCGCGCGGGCATGAATGGATCAACTCCAGCCCAACGAGGCGCTGTCCCTCGAGCAACTCATCATCGCCCACCGCCATATCCTCCGCTATTACGACGAGAAGATCGCCAAGGGCCTTATCCCTTCCGACACCGACCGCCTTCGCCGTGAACGGGAGTCTTGGCGTAAGGAGTTGCTTGAGTGGCTGGAGTAGGGGGGTAAAAGTGTGTTTTTTATTCTTTTTTAATACGGCATGAGATAAATATTGTCTATTTATCAATGGCTTTTTATTGGATATGTTATTAATTATAGTTAATTGATGTAATAATGTTTGCCTGTTGAAGGACTTCGTGTCATAATAAAGTCTACCTTTGCTGTCGATAATACTCAACAAGTTGATTAAAATATACAACTTTTTTTTTTAACAGTGTTATAGGGGAAATATTTAATGATTAAGCATATGAAGAGATGTATTTTTACGAAAGTGAAGTTCATGGCGCTGTTCCTGTTCGCGGCGCTGATGGCCGCTTGTACGGCGGATGTGTATGAGCCGAAGCCGGATCCTACTCCAACTCCGGAGCCGGAGATTCCGGAAAATCCAATTGTGGATATAGTGAACTCGATATCCAAGTCGAGAAACTTGACTGTAAATATAGTCGATGCTTATGATGGAAAATATTATTATACAATAGAGGCCTTTGCTGGCAATCCAGCTATTGATGAAAGGGCGAGATTGCTGGCAGGACAGAAAGTGAATAGTAAAGTTCCATTTAACGTGAATATAAGTATTCCGGATTCTGAAAATGAAATCTTTATACGTCAAACTGATCCCTTTAAGAGAAAAAGAGTTTATGCTTTTCCTGTTCAAGATGGTGATATGGTTTGTAATTTGGGTTCGATTGCCAATACTAAAAGCTCTTCTGGTTCAGTGTTGCGTAGCGCAAGTTACGAAATGCCAGAGGTTGATTTTAGTCCGTCAGGTGCGACTGCGATTAGTGGAAAGCAACAAATTAAAACTGGAGGAAAATATATCGTAAACAAGGATGCAAAGTTGAATATAAGTTCTTTACCGGGAGAGGGGAATTTTAGCTTATATATAAAAGGTGAAGCCAAACTAACCACTGATTACTTAACTTTGCAGAATAATGCGAAGATTTATATATTAAGTGATGGCGAGTTGACTGCTGGTAAAAACAATATAGTATTGAACTGTGTGGGTAACGCTCAAATAGCGGTAGAAAAGGATGGCTCTTTAGGAGATGATGATGATGACAAAAAATTGAGCTTGTCTTTCACGGCTCAATCAAGATTGATTAATCATGGAGATGTTGAGTTGAATGGAAAGAAGGCAAATGGAAATTATTCTTTGGCTTTAACTTCAAGTGCTTCAATTTATAATGATGGAGAAATGGACATTACAGGTGGGCTGTCTACTACTGATAAAACAAACCTCATTGTAAATTATGGAGAATTTGATATAGAGAAAACATTGATGTTAACAAATGGAGAGATATATAACGCTTGTGTTTTTGAGACGGATATATGCGATGTTAACGGTGGAACTATAATTTTAGCTTCCTATTCTGGTTTTGAGTGTGATAAATTTACGGCTGGTGGTTTGCACATGTATATGGATGCGTTTTCCATTTTTGATTGTACTGATGATGATAAAGATGCTGGAGTGCATTTTACGACGCAAACAAATTACATATCAGGTACGTCTGATAGCCCGGAATATGCGTTGTTTAGAGCAAATAAGGTAATATTAGGTGGTTGGAATAGTGTAGAGTATTCAGGTATGCTTGAGATCGAATGTGATCATCATGACAAGAATGTAAACTATTATAAACTGAATGCTCCGGCTACATTTGCGCAAGGACAAGCATCTGTAGAGATAGATGAAGATGATTGTAATAAAAATTCAGGAAATCAGAATCCGGGAGAAGGAGATGGAGATCAAGATCCGTCGTATGAAGAAGTTGAGACTTTACCTTATACTTATTTATTTGAGGATAATTGGCCCGCTACCGGCGATTATGATATGAATGACTTGGTAATAGGTATCCAGATAAATAATAAAAAGATGGGGGGCAAGACGGAGTCTGCTAAAATCATCTATACGCTATATGCCACCGGCGCTACAAAGCAAATTGGGGTTGGTTTCCAATTGGATGGTATTCCCGCTTCGGCGGTTTCTGGCGCTGAGCAAGGACAGACGAATGCTGTGATCCAGTTGTTCTCGGATGCACATTCTCTATTAGGTAGCTCGGAAAGAACACCTATTAATACTTATAAGATAACAGCTGAGCCTGTAGTGAACGAAGTGACAGTTAATTTCAATACACCTATTGATGGAGTCATGAACGTTAATAATTTTAATCTCTTTATTGTTACCAATGGCTTTGATTCTGATCGTAGAAATGAAGTTCATATAGCGGGTTATAAAGGTACGGATAAAGCCGCGTCTAGTGAAAATAGTACGGCAAACTATGTGTCGAATGAGACTGGTTTGATGTGGGCTTTAAGTATACCTTCACAAGATTTCGCTACTTATCCTAAAGAGACGATTCGTATCGATGATGCTTATGAGGGTTTCGGGAGTTGGATTAAAGGTGATAATACGCCGGGGTGGTATTTAAATTATGTAGAGGACAATGTAATAAAATATGATCTCTTTACAAACAAAACAGAATGAAGAACTAGTTATGCGGAGGATGTGCTTTAAGGCACATCCTTTTGTTGTTCAATAAATAATATATCGATTCTATGATTGGCAACCAATGATGATGAATGTCTTGCCAACGCCAAAATGACGCTGTATTGACAAGGTTGTGGATTACTGAATGTTTATAGGGGATAGGTGAATAATAAAACTTCAATGATATGAAAACAATGATTAAATCAACAATGAAATGTGTCGCTATCGCGCTTTGCGTTCTATTGGCGGCGTGTACTACCGATGTGTACGAACCTAAGCCGGATCCGGTTCCGCCTACTCCGGAGAAGCCGGATCCGTCTTTGCCTAATGATTTCAATCAATCGACAGCTACTATTCGTCAAATGACTTTAACCGTAGAGGTGAATGATGAGTTCAATGGCCAGTATGATTACCAAGTATGGGTATATGACGTGAATCCTTTCTATGCCGATGATGCTAAACCATTATATGGTGGTGTGGCCAACGGGAATAAGCCGTATGTTCGCACGATGACATTGCCCCAAGCTTTAGAAACAATTTACATTATGCAGATTGATCCCCGAAAAGGAAAATCGGTGAAGACCGTATTAGTAGATCCCTCAATGAAGGATCTGGCTTGCGATTTTAAGCCAGCTTCTGCCGTTGGTACAACAACTAAATCTTTATTGAGAAGTGGAGAAGATAATTATAATTCAGGAAAAGCTAGATTGATTTCTGCCCAGGAGTTTTTTAATATGGCTTCTAAGGATAAAGGTTCTATTACTTTGTATGAAGGGGAGTATAAGCTTGTCGGAGAAGGTTATGAGGCAAAGGCCCTTACTCTGGTCGGAAGTGTGACATTATATGTAGAAGGGGCATTGTCTGTCTCAACTCTTATAGGAAGCATTGGGGCTACTATTGTTTTGGACCAGAAGGGTAGTTTGAAAATCCTTGAAGCTGATGGACAATCACAAGGTAACGGCGCTAGGCTGGTTGTGAAAAGTGGAGCGAAGTTTGGAGAGCCGGATGATAGTTTTAAACCCGCTTACAAATTAGTTGATTATGATCTTGAGAACTATGGAGAAGTAATTCTTTCGGGATATAGATCGAAAAATCATGCTGTTGAGCTAATAAATTATGGTACGATTAAGGCTACTAATATTAATATGACAGCAGAAAATAGTGGCAATGGTGGACGGATAGAGAATCATTGTAAGATTAATGTTGAAGCCGGACTTTCGCTTTACAATGTTGGTATGTTCTTGGGTGCTTCTACTCTGCTTGAAGCAAGATATATGGATGCGAAAGAGATTGAGTGTGAAATGGAAAAATACTCGATTTTCAGAATTACGGATACAGATGATGTGTCAGGGCAGAATTTGGCATCTTTTAAAAGTTGGAACAAGATAGAGTGTAAGGATTCAGATTATGCCTTATTGGATTTCACGCAAATTAATTTATCGGGAGGAACGCTTTCGTTGGATGGGAATTTGGAATTGTTGGGAGACTTATGGAAAGGGAATGAACTTTCGAAAAATCTAACGTTGTCTGGTGGAAGTAAGCAGGTTGATAAAAACGCTTCAATTGCAATTCCTGCGGGCGATTGCACGGGTGATGGTAATCAAGGTTCGACAAATCCTCCTTCTAATCCTAATTATCCGATAGAAGTTCCCAATGGTCCCTACTATACATTCGCCATGGAAGATAATTGGCCTGCTTTTGGTGATTATGATATGAATGATTTGGTGTTGGGCATACAGAGTCAATTGGTTATGGACGGCGCAAACAATGTAGAAAGTATGATCTTAACTGTCAACTTGATTGCGGTAGGAGCTACAAAGACATTGGGAGCAGGTATCCAGTTTGATAGATTAACGACCGCCAAGATAACGAAAGCTTCTGTGCCGAATGGCGTGTTTGCCAATAATGGATATTTTGAATCGGCAAATGAAATAGAGTCGAATCCTTCTGCTGCGGTGCTACCTTTGTTTGATGATGCGCATAGGATTATGGGTAATGTGGATAAGCGAGTGCCCGTGAATACATTTAATAATGCTAACGATTATGGCATAAGAACTTTGCAATATGAGGTCGAATTCAACAGTCCTGTTTCATCAGATGATCTGGATATGTTCTATTTGAATTTCTTTATAGTAAATGGTGGTAATGCCCAGAATCGTTCAGAAGTCCATTTGGCTGGTTATAAACCGACTGATCGGGTTAAAGCTGAGACAAATAATTATGTTGCTAATGACCCTGACAATTCAGATAAGACAATGTGGGGATTTATTATCCCGATGAGTGATTTTAAATATGCGTCAGAAGTCGTTTCTATTGATCAAGCATACCCGGCATTTAAGGAATGGTCTGCTTCATCAGGCACAAGCCAGAAAAATTGGTATATGAATCCGGAAGAGAAATATGTTTATCATAAGCCGGTAAAGAAATAATAGTAGTTATATATTTATATATAAAATCCCCTAGCCAAAAATCGTCTTAGCTAGGGGATTTTCTTTGTCAGTCCAGCATCAAACTCATATAAGCCGTCCTCCCTTGGTACCCCATCAACTGTCGTGTTAGCGTTTGGTTATCCATTTGTTCCAAGTCTTTTTTGGAGACGGGGCTTTCGTGTTGTTTGGATAGCCAGAGGTGGATCATGCGTTTCGTGTCGATGATGCGGGCCATACCCATAGGTAAGGTACCCGGAGGGGTGGGAGGGGTATTGACCGTCGCTTGTGATATGTTATTTTGCAGGGTAAGCTCTTGCAATATTAATTCCTTGATCTCTTCCGAGTCGTAAAGAAGTTCCTTGATAAAAAGCTTTTTGTCGGACGGCGCTGTACCCGCCTCAAGAGGTAGTGCGAAAGCCATGCCAACCACCTTCTCGTTCTCGTCCAAGGCCGTGTACATTCCTCCGTTATCTAATTGCAGATCCCGGAGTATTGTGATGAAATCATCCTGCGAGTGCAAGATACAGGAAGGGCGTTCACGTAATTTGCGGTTGAAATAAGCGAACAATTCGTCGGTTGTCGGTACCTCCGGTTGGATAACCGTTATCTTCGGGAGTTGAACCGGCGTATTCGGGCGGATATACGTCTCCACGGAATAATCGAATGCCTCGGTATAACCCTGTTCCCGGTAATAGTCGAATAGCCAAGGATCGGCAGGGATCAAGGCGGAGATAGCGACCTCACGCCGTTCCATTTCCTCGAATGTCTCTTGCAAGAGTTGCCGCATAAGCCCCTGACCCCTTTCTTCCGGAGCCGTGCACACCCCGGAGATATAGGCCACCGAGATCTCGGTACCCAAATAAGTCATCGTATAAGGAACTATCTGCAAGGCAGATACTATTTTACCGTCCTTCTCGATGGTCATTGCGTTCTCGTCCTTGTAAACACGATCAAAATAAAGGCTGATAAATGCCTCGGAATCCCCGAAGCAGGTACGCCATAAGTTTACGATTTGTTGTTTCTTGTCCATAATTTATTTAGTTTGCGTAAGTTGCTTTTTTATTGCGGCACTCTTCTCTAATAGTATGGTAGGCTGATAAGAAAGCTTCGCTTGGCGCAACCCCGGTATGCCGAGATCCTCCTCCCGGTTCACGTAAGTATACTGTTCCGGAAGGTGAGAAGCGAACTCTTGGTTAATCACCGTATAGGCACCGTCGAAATTCACATCCGCTTTCTCCACGTGAACCCCGAATGTATTATGGTTGATAGGGGCCCCGAAAGAGAAAGCGATAATCTCGTTATCCACCCGGAGAGCGCCACCGATCAGGCCTAGGCTGTCAAAATGATGCAAGGCATAGGTAAGGGAGCGACGTTCGTCATTAAGCTCTTCCTCGTCATTATCTCCATTATTTGCCTTATACCATTTACATTCCAGTTTCAGGCATTGCGGTACGATATCCGGCGTGATAGGGACATACTCGTACGAATAACGTTTCTTGAAATTATTGATATGATTACGCTTGGATTGATATTTCTTACCCCGTAAGGTAGCTAAATCCTCCCGTAAATAAATATAGTCGAAATAATCCCGCTCCGGGATATAGAAAAAGCTTCCGGGAAGTGCGCCTTCCAGTTGCTCCTTGGCGTCGGGGGTGATACCCAGCATACAGAGCGGATGTCCATATTTTAAGGAATCCTCTTCTAGCAAACGAACGGCACCCGCTAAATCTCCATCCCCGACAGGCATCATATAGGCGAAACGGCTCTTGTCCTCGATCATGAAACGGATTAATAAATAGCCATCCACGATAGCGAATTCGCTGTCATATAAGAAACGCCAACTGCACATGTTCGCGAATGAGAAATCACAATTGCGATAATCGCTGGGAAATGTAAATGAGGTTATGATCTCTTTGTCTTCTAACCTAATCGGTTTAAACGGTATATCCATAAATTTTCTTGTACTGTTTTACAACTGCAAATATAAAACTAAAATGCATGTGCGAATGTTTAGAATGGGAATAATAAAGGTAATATAAATACCATAACGATTCCCATCACGATTTGTAAAGGCAACCCCACCTTTACATAGTCCATAAATGTATATTTTCCGGCGGACATAACGAGTGCGTTGGGTGGCGTAGAGAAGGATGAGGCGAAGCATATTGTTCGTTGTTTTCTTGTTTCGGGAAAAATGGCTAAACTTATAGGTTGAACAGCCATTTTGTAAAATAGGGGCTGGAGCTATTTTTGCGATATGAAATTCGCAACAATTAGGTTAAAACGAATGTTATTTTAATGTCTAACGAAAAGAAGATAAATCAGAGATGAAAAAGTACGATGCGATTATTATTGGTTTTGGGAAAGGTGGAAAAACCTTGGCGGCGGATTTGGCCAACCATGGATGGAATGTAGCTGTGGTGGAGCGTTCGACGGGTATGTACGGAGGTACTTGTATCAATATCGGCTGTATACCGACGAAAGCGCTTGTACATTACGCTCAAGTGACAGGGTATCGCAGACCTTCTACCTTCGAGCAATATGCGGAGGAGTTTAAGCAGGCGATCCTCGCCAAGGAGAAACTGACCTCTTTGCTTCGTGAGAAGAATTTCAAGAATCTGGATGATCGGGAGACCGTAACGGTCTATACCGGAGAGGCTTCTTTTCGTTCCCCTTATGAGATTGTCGTGAAAACGGATACGGACTCTTTCTTGCTGGAAGGCGAGAAGATATTCATCAATACCGGAGCCACGACGATTATTCCTACGATAAGCGGTATCGAGGATAATCCTTACGTATATACAAGTACTTCCATTATGGAACTGGAGAAACTGCCACGGCATCTGGTTATTGTCGGAGGCGGATATATCGGGCTGGAATTCGCTTCCATGTTCGCCGGTTTTGGGTCGAAGGTAACGATCTTGGAGGCAGGGGAGGTGTTCATCCCTCGTGAGGACCGGGACATCGCCGATTCGGTGAAGTCCACGCTAGAGAAAAAAGGGATCACCATTCATTTGAACACAGTTGTGCAGACGATTGAGCAGGATGTTGAGCGGGCTGCGGTGATCTGCCGTAACGCTATCTCGGGAGATACCTTGCGGCTGGATGCTGAGGCGGTGCTTTTGGCTACCGGCCGTAAACCGAATACGGAAAGCCTAAATCTGCAGGCCGCCGGAATACAGACGACTAATCGTGGCGCTATCGAGGTGGATAGTAAGTTGCGTACCAATATCCCTAATATCTGGGCGATCGGGGATGTACATGGCGGATTACAATTCACCTATCTGTCTTTGGATGATTACCGTATTATCCGGGAAGAGCTGTTTGGTAATGGTTTCCGGAGCTTGGACGATCGGGAAGCAGTGGCTTATTCCGTATTCATCGATCCTCCGTTGGCCCATGTCGGGTTGAACGAGACGCAAGCCCGTAAGATGGAGAAAAATATAAAGGTGGCCAGCCTGCCTGCCGCCGCTATGCCTCGTACCCGTACCATCGAGCAGACGGATGGCTTACTGAAAGCCGTGGTAGATGCGGATACCGGGAAGATCCTAGGATGTACCTTATTCTGCGCCGAGTCCAGCGAAGTCATAAATACGGTTAGCTTGGCGATGCGTCTCGGGCAAGATTACACATTCCTTCGGGATTCGATATTCACCCATCCGTCGATGAGTGAGGCTTTAAATGATTTATTTGGATTAATAAAATAAAAACATAAATATGAAAACATCAAATATTGGATTAATCGGCTTGGCTGTGATGGGCGAGAACCTTGCGTTGAATATGGAAAGTAAGGGGTTCGCCGTATCCGTTTATAATCGTACAGCGCCGGGAGAGGAAGGCGTGGTAGACCGCTTCATGAGCGGTCGTGGAAAAGGAAAGAATTTTATAGGAACCCATACGATACAGGAATTTGTTGAGTCTATCGAGCGTCCTCGCAAGATTATGCTGATGGTAAAAGCGGGTGCCCCGGTGGATGAGCTGATGGCTCAATTGATTCCTTACTTATCACCCGGCGACGTGATTATTGATGGTGGTAACTCGGATTTCCATGATACGGAACGCCGGGTGAAGGAGATGGAGGCGCATGGGATGTACTTCGTAGGTACCGGAATCTCCGGAGGCGAGATCGGAGCCTTGTACGGGCCTTCCGTGATGCCGGGTGGTTCGCCTGCCGCTTGGCCTTTGGTGAAGGATGTCTTGCAAAGCATCGCCGCCAAGCTGGACGACGGGACGCCTTGTTGCCAATGGATTGGTCCGGGTGGAGCCGGCCATTTCGTGAAAATGGTACACAATGGTATCGAGTATGGAGATATGCAGTTGATTTCCGAGGCGTATTCTTTATTGAAGAATCGTCTGGATCTGGACAATGAGGCCTTGGCTCGTATCTTTGAGGATTGGAACACGGGAGAGCTGGATAGCTACCTGATCGGTATTACGGCCGATATTCTCCGCTTCAAGGACGAGGCGGGGGAGGGCTACCTGCTAGATAAGATATTGGATGCCGCCGGCCAGAAGGGTACCGGTAAATGGAGCGCTATCGCCGCTATGGACGAGAATGATCCGCTGACATTGATTACCGAGGCTGTTTATGCCCGTATGCTTTCTTCCATGCAGGAAGAACGGAAAAAAGCGTCCTCGCTTTATCCGAAGAGTGGCGTGCTGGGGCAGACCTTGATCTCGGAGAAAGAGATCAAGCAGGCTTTGTATGCCGCTAAGTTGGTTTCCTACGCGCAGGGATTCTCTTTGTTGTACCAAGCCTCCAAGCGATATGATTGGCAGTTGGATTACGGTACGATCGCCAAGATTTGGCGGAAGGGATGTATCATACGCTCTGTCTTTTTGGAGAAAATTACGCAGGCTTATGAGAAGAACCGGAATCTGGAGAACCTCTTATTCGATGAGTTCTTTATTCAAAAGATTGAGTCTTCCTTGTTGGCTTGGCGGCAAGTGGTAGCCGAGGGTGCCTTGCATGGAGTGGCTTTGCCGGCGATGAGCTCGGGGTTGAGCTATTTCGATGGACTGTCTACCCCGCATTCCGCCGCTAATTTGATTCAGGCCCAGCGGGATTATTTCGGGGCTCATACTTATGAGCGGGTCGATTGGGAGCGTGGTAAGTTTTTCCATACCAACTGGACGGGTGAGGGAGGAAAGACGGTTTCTGGAACTTATAACGTATAAAGGCATGAAGAAAGCAGATAATCAATTATTAGTTATATTCGGGGCGTCGGGCGATCTTACCAGTCGTAAGTTGCTTCCCTCTTTGTTCGAGTTATATGTTCGTGGCTTGCTACCCGACCGCTTCTGCATCTTGGGAGCCGCCCGTACCGCTTATGGCGATGAGGAGTTCCGTGCGGAGCAACATACGCATATCTTGGAGGCACAGAAGGGAAAGACCTACGACGAGGGCTTGATCGATGACTTCTTGGAGAATGTTTATTACCTCGCCTTCGATTCCACCAACGCCGATGAATACTACAAATTGCGTGAGCGCATCGAGTTCTTGCAAGAGAAACATGACTTGCCGGATAAGATCATCTATTACTTGGCTACCCCGCCGGTGATGTACGAGATCGTCCCGCAATGTTTGCTGGAGAGTGGTTTGAACAAGACCGAGTCTCCGGATGGTTTCCGGCGGATCATCGTGGAGAAGCCGTTTGGCACCAGCTTGGAGTCTGCCCGCCAGTTGAATGATCATTTACGACATATCTTCCATGAGGAGGAGATTTATCGTATTGACCATTATCTGGGGAAAGAGACCGTGCAGAATATCTTGGTATTGCGTTTCTCGAACGGTATTTTCGAGCCATTGTGGAATCATAATTATATCGATTCCATCGAGATCAGCGCTACTGAGACCTTGGGGGTGGAGAATCGAGGGAAATATTATGATGGAGCCGGGGCGATGCGGGATATGATCCAGAATCACTTAATGCAATTGATGTCGTTTATCGCCATGGAATCTCCCTCTATATTCGAGCCGGAACCGATTCGTGACGAGATCGTGAAAGTATTCCGCTCCATACGCCCGTATACGGTGTTGGATATGGATAAGATGGTTGTCCGTGGACAATATATCGGTTATCGGGAAGAGAAGAACGTAGCTCCCGACTCGAATACCGAGACGTATGTGGCGATGAAATTCTTTATCGATAACTGGCGCTGGAGCGGTGTGCCTTTCTATTTCTATACGGGAAAGAAGTTGCCGGAGAAGTCATCGGAGGTAGTGATCCACTTCAAGTCTACGCCCCATCAACTGTTTGTCGGTCAATGTTCGGGAGGTTCCTGCAATAAATTGACCATCCGTATCCAACCGAACGAGAGTATATCCTTGAAGTTCGGGCTGAAAATGCCGGGAGCCGGTTTCGAGGTGAAGCAAGTCAGCATGGACTTCCGCTACGATTCCCTTTCGAAGAGCTATCTTCCTGACGCTTACGAGCGTCTGTTGCTGGATGCCATGCTGGGCGATTCCACCCTGTATGCTCGTAGCGACGCTTTGGAGGCTAGTTGGAAATTTATCGATCCGATCTTGCTCCATTGGAAAGAGGAGGGTTCGAAGAACTTATTCTTCTATGAGCCGGGCGAGGACGGACCGGAGGAAACTGTTATTTTAGGTGCGGAAAAGAAAGTCTGCGCCTGCCAAAGAAGATAATTTTATGGAAATAAAGAGATATAATGAGATGAAAGAGGCGCTTCGGTCGATGACGGAGGACATGATGGCGATGATTCGCCGAAAAGACTTCGCTCCGTTTAACCTAGCGCTCTCGGGAGGGGAGACGGCGAAGCATATGTTTTCCCTCTGGGTAGATGAGTATAAGGATAAGATTGACTGGAATAACATCCGTTTCTTCTGGGTGGACGAGCGTTGCGTTCTACCGACATGCCCGGATAGTAATTACGGTCATGCGAATCATTTGCTTTTTAAGCCTTTGTGTATCCCGGCAGATCATATCCACCGGATCAAGGGCGAGAACGAGCCGGGTACCGAGGCGATGCGTTATTCATGGGTCGTAAAGGAATTCTTGCCGTTGTTCAACCAAATGCCTACGTTCGATTGCATCATCCTCGGCGTAGGCGAGGATTCACATACGGCATCCATTTTCCCTACCACCATGGAGCTATTGTCGGATAGCCGTAACTATGCGGTATCCCAGCAACCTTCTACCGGCCAATACCGGATCACCATGACGGGACCGCTTATCTTGAACGGCGCCCCCTTATTGGTCCCGATACTGGGCACGAACAAGGAGCCCGTAATCCAGAGGCTCTCCAAAGGCTATTCCCCCTCGAACGACACGCCTGCGGCCTATATCTTATCGCATGCCGTACAGGCTACGATTTATGGGCTGAATCCATGAAGAGTCTGCTTTCGCTCGCTCTAAAGCTTGTTTCTCCATGAAGCAAACAATCTTCTCTCTATCAACAAAGCCTGTCGCATCTTAATAAATTCTATAATCGCCGATGCTGATTCTATGATCACTGCCACTGATTGTACGATCGCTGACGGCGGTTCTATAATCAGTGGCGGTGATTATAGAATTAGACGGCTTGCGAACAAGTATGGATAAGCTTGTGGGATAGTATTCATACGGAAGCAAGAGGGTTTTGTATATCCATGGATTTTCCCTATTTTTGCATAAAATAACTCTACCATTATATGAAACTTACGAACGATAAATCCCTTACCGCCGGAAAGCGGGGATTTCTGATTTTATTCTTATCTCTTTTATTACCCGTGGGATTATTCGCCCAATCCGAGGTTATCGTCTTGCGCCCGGATGATAAAGGGGCAGACTTGGATGAGACGGTCTACCAGAAGATCTTTCTCGCCGGCACGATCGATATGGGGAAAAGCGTGGATTGGCAGAAGGCTACCTGCGACTGGTTCCGGGCGCTTCCGGAGGGACGGTATCTCTTGTTCAATCCTCGCAGGGATAAAGGGCTGAGCGGGGAGATGTCCGATTTTGAGCATCAAGTGAATTGGGAACTGGAGCATCTGGAGAAAGCCGACCTGATTATCATGAACATTCTGGCGAGCAGCAAATCCCCGATAACCTTATTGGAGATGGGGCTGTTTATGCGCTCCGGAAAGTTGCGGGTGATTTGCGAGCCCGGCTTTTACCGGTATGATAATGTGCGCTTGACTTGCGCGCGCTATGGCGTCCCATTGTATCAGAATATGGACGATTTTTTGAAAACGATACGCTAATCTATTATTATTTGTTTAACTTTGTATAGTTTTAGGGACGGTGTGGAATCGATCCTAAGCGAGTATTGTCGAACAAAATGGAAAGAATATGAAAGGTATAGTTTTAGCCGGTGGATCGGGCACCCGCTTGTATCCGATCACTAAAGGAGTTTCCAAGCAACTTCTACCTATTTATGATAAGCCGATGATTTTTTATCCGGTATCCGTGCTCATGCTGGCGGGGATACGGGAGATTCTTATCATATCGACCCCGCAGGATTTGCCGGGCTTCCGTCGTTTACTGGGCGATGGCTCCGATTATGGCGTTCGTTTTGAATATGCCGAGCAGCCTTCGCCGGACGGATTGGCGCAAGCTTTCATCATAGGAGAGCGCTTTATCGGCGATGACTCCGTTTGTCTGGTGCTTGGCGATAATATCTTTTACGGACAGAGCTTTACCCGTATGTTAAAAGAGGCCGTTGACAAGGCGAAGAACGAACAAAAAGCGACCGTGTTCGGTTACTACGTAAACGATCCGGAACGCTATGGCGTGGCCGAGTTCGACGCCGATGGGAACGTCCTCAGTATCGAGGAGAAACCGAGGGAACCGAAGTCGAATTACGCCGTGGTAGGACTGTATTTCTATCCGAACAAGGTGGTGGACGTGGCCAAGAATATCAAGCCTTCCGCCCGTGGAGAGCTGGAGATCACTACCGTGAACCAGTGGTTCTTGAAGGATGGGGAGTTGAAAGTGCAGCTATTGGGACGTGGATTCGCTTGGTTGGATACCGGGACTCACGACTCGTTGTCTGAGGCATCTACTTTCGTGGAGGTGATCGAGAAGAGGCAGGGACTGAAGGTGGCTTGTCTGGAGGAGATCGCTTTCAAGCAAGGATGGATTGATGAGAAGCGACTTGAGCAAGTGGCCTTGCCGATGATTAAGAATCAGTACGGCCAGTATTTGATGAGGTTGATTAATAAGTAGAAGTAGTTCAGAATACGAGATATCGATGGAAAAAGACAGTAAAATATTTGTTGCCGGTCACCGGGGCTTGGTAGGCTCCGCCATCCTGAATAATTTGCGTGGCAAAGGGTATACGAACTTCCTTCTCCGTACGCATGCGGAACTGGATCTGACGGATCAAGCCGCTGTGAACGAGTTCTTTGCAGCCGAGCGGCCGGACTATGTGTTCTTGTCGGCGGCGCACGTCGGCGGTATCATGGCGAACAGTCTGTACCGTGCCGACTTTATCTACAATAATTTGATGATCCAGAATAATGTCATTCATGCCTCTTGGAAAAACAACGTAAAGAAATTGTTATTCTTGGGAAGCACCTGCATCTATCCCCGTGAGGCTCCGCAGCCGATGCCGGAGGATTGCTTGCTGACATCTCCCTTGGAATATTCCAACGAGCCTTATGCGATCGCCAAGATAGCGGGTATCAAGATGTGCGAGAGTTACAACCTGCAATACGGTACGAACTACATCGCCGTGATGCCTACTAACCTCTACGGGCCGAATGATAATTTCAATCTGGAGACCTCGCATGTGTTGCCAGCCATGATCCGTAAGATACATCTGGCGAAATGCCTGCATACAGGAGATTGGGAGGCCTTGCGTAAGGATATGGACATTCGTCCGGTAGAGGGCGTGTCTGGGAAGGCCTCCGAGCCGGAGATACTCTCCGTATTGGATAAACAGGGTATCCGTCCGGGCGAGGTGGAGCTGTGGGGAACCGGCAAGCCGCTTCGTGAGTTTTTATGGAGCGAGGAGATGGCCGACGCTTCTGTTTATATCATGGAACACGTGGATTTCGAGGATGTCCGCCAGAAGGAGGGCGAGGTCCGGAATACACATATTAATATAGGTACGGGTATCGAGCTTTCGATCCGTGAGGTCGCCGAACTGATCCGGCGAGAGATCGGGTTCGAGGGCGAGTTGAGGTTTAACTCGTCCAAGCCGGACGGTACGCTTCGTAAGCTGACGGATGTAAGCAAGTTGCATGCCTTGGGTTGGCGCCATACGATCGAGATCGAGGAGGGCGTGAAGCGACTCTATGAATGGTACTTGGGAATTGAAAAATGAGAATTGAAAATTGAAAATTAGAGAAATGGGCAAAGTAGCGTTAATAACGGGTATTACGGGACAGGATGGGGCTTATCTTACCGAGTTCTTGATCAAGAAAGGATATACGGTACACGGTATCAAGCGTCGTTCTTCCATGTTCAATACGGACCGTATCGATCATTTGTATCAAGACCCGCATGTGGAAAACCGTAATTTGATTTTGCATTATGGCGATTTAACGGATAGTTTGAATCTTACACGTATCATTGGCGAGGTTCAACCGGACGAGATCTATAATCTGGCCGCCATGAGCCATGTAAAAGTAAGTTTCGACACTCCCGAATATACTGCGAATGCGGATGGTTTGGGCGTATTGCGTATCCTAGAGGCGGTCCGTTTGCTGAACTTGATCCCGAAGACGCGTATTTACCAGGCATCTACATCCGAGTTGTATGGCTTGGTGCAAGAGGTGCCGCAGAGGGAGACTACTCCTTTCTATCCGAGAAGCCCTTATGCGGTAGCGAAACTATACGGTTACTGGATTACGGTGAATTACAGGGAGGCCTATCATATGCACGCTTCCAATGGCATCTTGTTTAATCACGAGTCTCCATTAAGGGGAGAGACATTCGTGACCCGTAAGGTAACCCGGGCGGTTTCACGTATCGTTTTGGGTATGCAAAAAAAGGTTTATATGGGTAATCTTTCCTCCAAACGGGATTGGGGACACGCAAAAGATTACGTGCGTGCCATGTACGCTATTTTGCAACAAGATGAACCCTCGGATTATGTCATAGCTACCGGGATTACTACCACGATTCGGGACTTTATCCGTATGGCTTTTGAGGAAATTGGCGTGGGAATCCGCTTTAAAGGAGAAGGGATAGACGAGGTCGCTATCATAGAGTCGATAGACGAGGGATTGTTCGTCAAGAAGGTTGGTGATGCCTATCTGGAAAACTTTAAGAAACGTGTGGGTGAGGAAGTTGTGGGAGTAGATCCGCAGTATTTCCGCCCTACGGAAGTAGAGTTGCTGATCGGTGACGCTACGAAGGCACGTACTCGTTTAGGGTGGGAACCGGAGTATTCATTAGCGGCTTTAATTGAGGATATGATGAAGAACGATATAAAACTAATGAAGAAGGAGTCTTATCTGAAAGAGGGGGGCTATAAAATTTTGAACTATTTCGAGTGAGTTCGAAACAATTTGAAGATTTTATTTGTTGTAATTACAAAAAGAGTTAATTTTGTGCCAATTTTAAGATATTAGGTAATTGATTGTTTAATTAAAATGTTGAAAATATGAAGACTAAGGTTTTACTTTTAGCTTTGTTATCAGGTTTTGTATTCTCTGTGGCAGCACAGGAATATCAACCGCAGGTGGGGTTCAGCAATGAGGCTGGTTATAAGACTAATTTCAAGAAGAATAAAGCTCGCGACAATTGGTTTATTTCAATTGCGGGTGGAGCCAGCGTATTGTTAGGAGACCAAAATGGAGAGGCTGATTTCAAGAATCGTTTAAACTTCGCTCCACAAGTATCTTTTGGTAAGTGGTTTAATCCGTATTTAGGATTCCGTACCCAGTTAAATGGTGGTATTATCCACGGTTTTGAAGGTGATGGCGCACAGTTTATGCAACATAATAAATATGTAGCCGCTCACGTAGACTTGTTGTGGGATGTTACTAACTTCTGGGCTCCTTACAGAGAATCTAAAGTGTTCCGCTTGATTCCTTGGGTCGGTTTTGGTTATGCGCAGCGTTTCAAGACTACAGAGTCTTATGATCGTCCAAGAACGGAGTCTCCTACGTTGAACGCTGGTATCTTAACCGCTTTCCGTTTGAGCAAACGTGTTGATTTGAACGTTGAGATCCAAGGTTCTTTGTTGAACGAGCAGTTTAACCGTGTCGAGATGAATCACCTGACAGATGGTATCGTTCAGTTGAGCGCTGGTTTGACATTCAAATTGGGTAAGACAGACTTCGAGGTATTGGAGCCGATGGATTACGCTTTGTTGAACGACTTGAACGGCCAGATCAACTCTTTGCGTGCTGCTAACGATGAGTTGAGCAAACGTCCGGTTTCTTGCCCTGAGTGCCAAGAGACAGTTACTGAAGTTGTAAATAACTACGTTGACAATGTGGTTTACTTCCGCATCAACAGCGCTAAGATCGACAAGAACCAGCAGATCAATATCTATAACACAGCTGAGTTCATGAAGAACAACAACGCTCCGATCAAGGTAGTTGGTTACGCTGACAAGAAGACGGGTACTTCTGATTATAACATGGGTCTTTCTGAGAAACGTGCTAGAGCGGTCGCTAAGGAACTTATCGATAAATACGGTATCTCTTCTAGCCAGATCACTATCGAGTGGAGAGGTTCGGACGAACAACCTTATGGCGAAAATAGCTGGAACCGTGTAGTAATTATGAGCGCTAATAATTAATTTACGAATTAATACTTTAAAAAGGCCGTACTTCTAAGTGCGGCCTTTTTTTTGCGCCGAAAAATACTTACTTTTGTGAGAATTTATCGAATTGCTATGATATTGAACAAAAAACATGGTTATTTAATCCAATGGCTGATTGGTGTAGGAGATTTGATCGTATTGAATCTCTTGTTTATGGCCGTTTTTCATCTGCTTGGCCCGAAATACACGGAAGCGATATCCTATAATTTGAGAGAGGTTATTTTGTTATTGAATTTCTGTTATTTCTTCTCTTTATATTTTATCCCGATTCAATTGCATCAGGCGGTCGTGTTTATCGACAAGATTGTGCAACGGGCGTTCGGATTGGTTACCGTACTTATCTTTTTATTCGCTACTTGCTTGATCTTCTTGAATGTAGGGGATATTCTGGCTACCTTCCTCTTGGTCTATTACGGGGTTTCTATCATCTTGTTTTCGCTTTGGCGGGTTTTTGTGCGCTTATCCTTAAAGTTTTATAGGCGAAAAGGCTATAACTTTAAGAAGGTGGTGATTGTGGGTGCGGGAAAGAATGGTATGGAGCTTTACCAAGTTATGAAAGATGATTTGAGCTATGGGTTTAGTGTAAAGGGGTTCTTTGATGACAATGACTCGTTGAAAGACGTTTTACCTAATTACTTGGGCAAGACGAGCGAGGTGGAAGCGTATGTGCTGGAGCATGATATTGATGAGATTTATTGTACCTTGCCGGGTACGAACAACGGAAAGATCGTACGGCTTCTGAATTTCGCTGAGAAGAAGATGGTGCGCTTCTATATCGTGCCCGAGTTTTACCGGGATGTAAAGAAGAGTATGGTGATGGAGGTGATGGAATCGATCCCATTGCTGACGGTCCGCCGGGAGCCTTTGCAATCCGCCTATAACCGGTTCTTGAAACGAACGTTCGATATATTTTTCTCTTTGGTGATTTTGCTCACGATTTATCCGATCCTGTACATCGTGGTCGGTATAATGATCAAGTTAAGCTCACCCGGCCCGATTTTGTTTAAGCAGAAACGTACGGGATTGTATGGGCATGACTTCGAATGTTTTAAATTTCGTACGATGAAGGTGAACGCGCAGGCCGATACCTTGCAGGCCGTCAAGGATGATCCCCGGAAGACCCGGATCGGCGATTTCTTGCGCCGGACGAATTTGGATGAGTTCCCTCAGTTCGTGAACGTCTTGCTGGGCGATATGTCCGTGGTAGGCCCTCGTCCGCATATGCTGAAGCATACCGAGCAGTACTCGGCGTTGATCGATAAGTATATGGTGCGGCATTTGGTGAAACCGGGAGTAACGGGGTGGGCGCAAGTCACCGGTTACCGAGGTGAGACCAAGACGCTGGAGCAGATGGAAGGACGTGTGAAGAGAGATGTGTGGTATATAGAGAATTGGACGTTCTTCCTTGATTTAAAGATTATTGTGGTTACGGTACTGAATATGTTCAAGGGAGAGAAGAATGCATATTGATCCGATTTGTTGCACACTTTTTGCGGATTTGTGTAATCTGTATTTATATTTATGCTATATTCGCGCTCGATGGGAAGAATAATTGCAATAGATTACGGCCGGAAACGTACAGGGATAGCCGCTACGGATATTTTACAAATGATCGCTAACGGCGTGGCGACAGTCCCAAGTGGAGAGGTTGTGAAATACCTGTCGGATTACATATCACGGGAACCGGTGGATTTATTTGTGGTCGGGCTTCCGAAGCAAATGAACAATGAGCCTTCTGAGAACATGAAGTATGTGGAGGCGTTCGTGACCCATCTGAAAAGGACGATACCAAGTATCCCGGTAACTTATTACGACGAGCGGTTCACGTCGGTCTTAGCTCATAAGGCCATGTTGGAAGGCGGTTTAAAGAAAAAGAAACGGCAAGATAAAGGATTGGTTGATGAGATTAGCGCCGTTATTATTTTGCAAGCTTATTTAGAAAGTAAAAAATATCAGTTATAACTTATGATTTTACCCGTATTTTTATATGGTCAGCCCGTACTAAGAAAAGAGGCTGAGGATGTACCTAAAGATTATCCCGACTTGAAACAGTTGGTTGCCAATATGTTTGAAACGATGTATAATGCTGATGGGGTAGGGCTTGCCGCTCCTCAGGTGGGCTTGTCTATCCGTTTGGTGGTTATAGACGGTGATGTGATGGGAGATGACTTCCCTGAATGCAAGGGTTTCAAGCGTGCGTTGATTAATCCCGAGTTTTTGGAACGTAGCGAGGAGGAAATAGCTATGGAGGAAGGCTGCTTGAGCCTGCCGGGTATACACGAGAAAGTGTCTCGCTCGAAAACGGTTCGTGTGAGATATTGGGATGAGAATTGGGAGGAGCACGAGGAAGTGGTGGAAGGTTTCGCCGCCCGTATCGTGCAGCATGAGTGCGAGCATCTGACGGGGCATGTCTTTATAGACAATGTCTCCGCTATTCGCCGCCAATTGAACAAAGGCAAATTAAATAGTATTATTAAAGGGACGGTTCGTTGCTCTTACCGGGCAAAAGCCGTTGGTAAATAATAAATCTATAAATAATCAATATGACAGATTTAAGTAAAAACATTGAGGCCCTCAGGGAAAAGAAAGCCGTTATCGAGATGGGCGGTGGTGAGGCTGCTATCGAAAAGCAAGTGGCGATGGGTAAGCTTACTGCCCGGGAGCGTATCTTGGCTTTGTTGGATAAGAACTCTTTCCATGAGTATGACATGTTCGTGAAACACGATGGCCGTGATTTCGGTATGGAGAAGAAGGTTCTGCCGGGTGATGGTGTGGTTACTGGTACGGGTACGATCTTTGGTGCCCCGGTTTGCATCTATGCGCAGGACTTTACGGTTGCCGGTGGTTCGTTAGGTTTGCAGCATGCTCGTAAGATCACCAAGATCATGGATCATGCGTTGAAGATGAAATGTCCGATCATCGGAATCAATGACTCGGGTGGCGCACGTATCCAAGAAGGTGTTGGTGCTTTGGCTGGTTATGGTGAAATATTCTATCGCAATACGATCGCCTCGGGCGTGATCCCTCAGATTTCCTTGATTCTCGGTCCTTGTGCCGGTGGTGCCGTTTATTCTCCGGCGTTGACGGACTTCGTGTTTGTGGTTGAGAACATCTCTAAGATGTTTATCACGGGACCGAACGTTATCAAGACCGTGCTGGGTGAGGATATCTCTATGGAAGACCTTGGTGGCGCACGTGTTCATGCGGAGACTACAGGTAACGCTCATTTTTATGCCTTGAGCGAGCAAGAATGTTTCGATCAGGTGAAACGTTTGGTTAGCTTCATCCCTTGGAATAATCAGGAGCGTGCGAAAGTGGTTGAGCCGAAAGAGCCGTCCGCTATGCTGAATATCGAGCAAGTAGTTCCGGCGGACCCGAAACAACCGTATGATGTGCGAGACGTTATCAGATGTATCGTCGATGACTCGGACTTCTTGGAGATTCAAGAGTTGTGGGCCGCTAATATTGTGATCGGTTTTGGTCGTATGGCAGGAGAAACGGTAGGTTTCGTTGCCAATCAACCGATGGTTTTGGCCGGCGTGCTTGATTGTGATAGCGCTGACAAGGCCGCTCGTTTCATCCGTTTCTGCGACTCATTCAATATTCCTATCATCACGTTGGAGGATATGCCGGGTTATCTGCCGGGCGTAGATCAAGAGCATGCGGGTGTGATTCGTCATGGGGCTAAGGTTCTGTATGCGTATTCGGAAGCTACTGTTCCTAAGATCACGGTTATCTTGCGCAAGGCGTACGGTGGAGGTTATATAGCTATGAACTCCCGTCACTTGGGCGCTGACTTCATGTTCGCTTGGCCGAGCGCGGAGATCGCTGTTATGGGTCCGGAAGGCGCAGCTAACATCATATTCCGCAAGGAGATCATGGAGGCGGAAGATCAGAACGCTATGCGTCAGGAGAAGGTGAAAGAATATATCGAGAAATTCGCGAACCCGTACGTGGCGGCTTCCAAGGGATTTATCGACTCTGTGATCGAACCGAAAGAAACCCGTTCATTATTGCTACACGCACTGAAGCTTTCCATTCTAAAAGAGGAATACAGACCGGCCAAGAAGCACGGTTTGCCTCCGTTCTAAATTGATGAGAGTATGGAAAAGAAACACCAGCAAGAAGAATATGTAGACTTTGTGGTGACGGCACGTAAATATAAGACGTTGCTGACAGCGAAGTATAAGAGCCGACCGATGTGGCATAAGCCGTCGGCTGGTGACGTGGTTTCTCATCTTCCCGGAACGATTATCAAGATTATGGTAGAGGAAGGACAGGCTGTGGAGGCCGGGCAACTTCTGCTAATCCATGAGGCGATGAAAATGCAGAACCGGGTGGTCGCTCCCATATCGGGAGTCGTTGTCGAGCTCAATGTAAAAGAGGGCGATAAGATAACGAAGAATCATTTAATGGTAAAAATAGAGTCTAAGTAAGATAATTTACTTATTTTTGCCTCTCAATCATTTTTAATAGGATGAAGAAGGCAACACTCTTTTTGATATTACAGATATTTACGATTTCGCTTTTTGCGCAGATTAATACGGACCGTGTATTGGCCATTGGCAGGAACGCCCTTTATTTTGAGGATTATGTTCTTTCCATTCAGTACTTCAATCAGGTTATCAAATCCAAACCTTGGTTGGCGGAACCCTATTTTTACCGTGCGGTGGCGAAGATAAATCTGGACGATTTTAAGGGGGCCGAGGAAGACTGTACTTTATGTCTTCAGCGGAACCCTTTTTTAACACAAGCGTATTACGCTCGCGGCATCGCCCGTCAAAGTCTGGAGAAATACGACGAGGCGATCGACGATTACCAGAAAGGACTTGAGTTCAAACCCGAGGACCGCCAGATGCTGGTGAATATGGCGGTGGCTTTTATCCAGAAAAAAGACTATAACGGGGCGGAGAAGACATTCGATGATTTAATGACCGCCCATCCGAAATATTCCATGAATTATATGACACGGGGCGCTATGTATCTGGAGAAAGGGGATACGTTGAAAGCCTTGGCCGATTATAATAAGGCGATCGAGATGGATCCTTATTATGCGCCGGCGTATGGCAATCGTGCGATCCTTCATTATCAAATGGATGATTACAAGGACGCTTTGGCCGATTTGAACGAGGCTCTACGTCTGGATACCCGTGAGAGCGGATATTATATTAACCGGGGGCTAGTTCGTTATCAGATGAATGACTTGAGAGGTGCGATGGCCGATTACGATCAGGTGATCAGCATGGATAGCCGGAACTTGATCGCACGATTCAACCGAGGTTTGCTTCGGTTCCAAGTCGGGGATAATAACCGTGCTATTGAAGACTTCGATGTCGTTATCCAGCAAGAGCCAGATAACTATATGGCTTATTACAACCGTGCGTTGCTCCGTTTCGAGACGGGCGACTACCGGGGGGCCGTGCAGGATTACGACGTGGTCTTGAAGCAATATCCTACTTTCCTGCCAGGCTTTGTGAGCCGTTCGGAAGCAAAGCGTAAGCTAGGGGATAACGTGGGGGCAGACCGTGATTATTGGGCGGCCATAAAGATGGAGGAGCAGGCCAAGAACGGACAGATCCCGAAGACATCGTCTTCGGGATCCAATACAGCGGTGAACGGAGATGCCAAGACGGACGATTCGGAGGAGAATACTCGTGAGCAATCCGATAAGAATATCAATAAGTTCAACCGCTTGGTGGTATACGATAAGGAGCAGGAGCGTAAAAGTAAATACCAAAGCGAGGTCCGTGGGCGTGTACAAGACCGGAATGTCCATGTGGATCTGGAACCCCAGTTTGTCTTGACCTATTACGAGAAGGCGGATCCCGTAAAGAAACTTGTTTATTACGACAAGATGGTGGAGGATTACAATGGCCAGATGGTCTTGAAGCGTAAATTGCGTATCACGAACGAGGAGGCCGCTTTGACTGAGGACCAAATCGCCGTGCATTTCGCCTCCATCGACGAGTATTCGGCGGAGATCGAGCGTGATCCGAACAACGCTAACGCTTATTTTGGCCGTGCGATGGACTTCATGTTGGTGCAGGATTTCTCGGAGGCGATCAAGAATTTCTCGGAAGCGATCGAGCGAGACCCGTCGTTCACGATGGCTTATTTCAATCGTGCCGTGGAACGTTATAAGCAATTGATGTACACCCAATCCCAGCAGGCTAGCAAGGATACGTACGACTTGAGTGGCTCGGGAATGAACTTGAATATTGGTAAGTCCGCACAGTCGCAGGTAAACGCCAACACCTCGGTGGACCTCCGGAGCGCTATGCTGAAGGATAATAAGCGAGCCTATGAGCATGAGCAGATCATGAGGGATTACGATATGGTGATCAAGCTGAACCCGGGTTTTGTGTACGCTTACTTTAACCGTGCGAATCTGCGTTGCGCCCAGCGTGATTTCCGTGCCGCTATCGTTGATTACAACGAGGCGATCGAGCGGGACCCTGAATTTGCCGAGGCTTACTACAACCGTGGGTTAGCCCGTCTGTCGCAAGGTGACGTGAACCGGGGCATCGCCGACTTGAGCAAGGCAGGGGAATTGGGTATCTACAACGCCTATAGTATCATCAAGCGAATGACAAGCCGGTGATAACGCAAATTATTCGAGTTAAATGTTTCGCTGATAGAAAAGAAATATTAACTTTGTGGGCTGAATATAAAGAATTTTAGAGAATAGAATATGATAAAGATTACATTTCCGGACAATTCCGTAAGAGAATATGCAAAGGGAACGACTGCTATGCAGATAGCGGAAAGCATTAGTTCTCGTTTGGCACAGGAAGTCCTAGCCGCAAGCGTGAATGGGGAGGTTTGGGACTTAAGCCGTCCTATCAACGACGACGCTACGGTGAAACTTTTGAAGTGGGAAGACGAGGAAGGTAAACATGCGTTCTGGCATTCCAGCGCTCACCTTATGGCAGAGGCTTTGCAGGAATTATATCCGGGTATTAAATTCGGTATCGGTCCGGCGATCGAGAACGGTTTCTATTATGACGTGGATCCGGGTGAGGCCGTGATCAAAGAGGGTGATTTCGCTGCTATCGAGGCTAAGATGCTTGAGCTGGTAGCCAAGAAAGAAGAGATCAAACGTCAGGACATTACCAAGGCGGATGCCATGAAGATGTTCGGCGATAGAGGTGAAGAGTATAAAACAGAGCTTATCAGTGAGTTGGAAGACGGTACGATCACTACCTATACGCAGGGTTCTTTTACGGACTTGTGTAGAGGACCGCACTTACCGAATACCTCTTATCTGAAAGCTGTCAAGATATTGAGCGTAGCCGGCGCTTATTGGCGTGGCGATGAGAAACGCAAGCAATTGGTTCGTTTGTATGGTATCACTTTCCCGAAAAAGAAGATGTTGGATGAGTATCTGACATTGTTGGAGGAGGCCAAGAAACGTGACCACCGTAAGATCGGTAAGGAGATGGACTTGTTCATGTTCTCCGATACGGTAGGTAAGGGCTTACCGATGTGGTTGCCGAAAGGTACCGCCTTGCGTTTGCGTCTGCAAGAGTTCTTGCGTCGTATCCAAGCTCGTTATAATTATCAAGAGGTAATGTGTCCGCCGATCGGTAATAAATTATTGTATATTACCTCCGGCCACTACGCTAAATACGGAAAGGATTCTTTCCAACCGATCCATACACCTGAGGAGGGTGAGGAATACTTCTTGAAACCGATGAACTGTCCTCATCACTGTATGATCTATAAAAACTCTCCTCGTTCGTATAAGGACCTGCCGTTGCGTCTAGCTGAGTTCGGTACGGTTTGCCGGTATGAACAGAGCGGAGAGTTGCACGGATTGACCCGTGTACGTAGCTTTACGCAGGATGATGCTCATATTTTCTGCCGCCCCGATCAAGTAAAGCAGGAATTCTTGAACGTAATGGACATCATCTCGATCGTATTCAAGACGATGAATTTCGAGAACTTCGAGGCTCAGATCTCCTTGCGTGACAAGGTGAACCGTGAGAAATATATCGGTAGCGACGAGAATTGGGAGAAGGCTGAGCAAGCGATTGTAGAGGCTTGTGAGGAAAAAGGCTTGAAAGCTAAGATCGAATATGGAGAGGCCGCTTTCTACGGTCCGAAACTCGACTTCATGGTGAAAGACGCTATCGGCCGCCGTTGGCAGTTAGGTACGATTCAGGTAGACTATAACTTACCGGAACGTTTCCAATTGGAATATACGGGTGCCGACAACCAGAAGCACCGTCCGGTTATGATCCACCGTGCGCCGTTCGGTTCCATGGAACGGTTCGTTGCCGTATTGATCGAGCACACCGCCGGAAAGTTCCCGTTGTGGTTGACTCCGGAGCAGGTATGTATCATGCCGATCAGCGAGAAGTTTAATGATTACGCTTGGCAAATCGCGCGTGAGTTGGGTAATCAGGAAATTCGTGCTATCGTAGATGACCGAAATGAGAAGATCGGTCGTAAAATTCGTGACAATGAATTGAAAAGAATCCCTTATATGCTCATCGTTGGAGAAAAAGAAGCAGAAAATGGTGAAGTTTCTGTAAGAAAACAGGGCGAAGGTGATAAAGGTTCGATGAAAATTGCTACCTTTGCAGCGCTTTTGAATGGCGAGGTAGAGGAAATGATGAATCGCTGGCAAAAAAGTAATGATTAAATAACTAATAACGAGGAGAATAAATCTTTTTGAATGAAGAATGACAATCTGAAAGAACAGTATAGAATCAACGAACGTATTCGTGTTCGTGAAGTTCGTTTAGTAGGTGACAATATTGAGACGGGTGTTTATCCGATCGCTCAAGCGCTGAAAATAGCGGAAGAGCAGGGGATGGATCTAGTCGAGATTTCACCAAATGCTGCGCCCCCCGTTTGTAGAGTAATCGACTACCAGAAATTCCTCTATCAGCAAAAAAAGCGTCAGAAAGAGCAAAAAGCGAAATCTGTGAAAGTGGTCGTGAAGGAGATTCGTTTCGGGCCTCAGACAGATGATCATGATTACAATTTTAAATTGAAGCACGCTAAGGGATTTTTGGAGGAAGGTTCGAAGGTCAAAGCCTACGTGTTCTTTAAAGGCCGTTCTATCCTTTTCAAGGAACAGGGAGAAGTCCTGCTGCTTCGTTTTGCCAACGATTTGGAGGATTATGGAAAAGTAGAGCAGTTGCCGGTATTGGAGGGAAAACGTATGATTATCATGCTTACTCCGAAGAAAGCGGGCACTGGTTCAGCCCCGGCTGCGGCCGCAGCTCCGAAAGTTGTAAAGAAAGTGATCACGACACCTAAGCCTAAAAGCGAGGGTGATAAGAAAACAGAAGAATAAAATCCGTCCCTGATAGAAGGGAGGTTAAGTTTAATAATTAAAAATAATTGGAAAATGCCTAAGATGAAGACTAATTCCGGTGCCAAAAAGAGGTTCGCCCTTACCGGATCAGGAAAGATCAAAAGAAAACACGCTTTTAAGAGTCATATCTTAACAAAGAAGACTAAGAAGCAAAAGAGAAATCTTACTCACACGGGTTTGGTAGCTAGTGTTGACGTAAGCAACGTAAAGCAGATGCTTTGCATGAAGTAATCTTTATTCATTAAGCGAGTTTTATAACGATTTTTATTAACCGAATGTATTTAGCAATCAAGTTCATCCTAAGAGATGACGCTAACATTCAAAACAGATTAGAATTATGCCTAGATCAGTAAATCATGTTGCTTCAAGAGCAAAAAGAAAACGGATTTTAAAACTAACCCGTGGTTATTATGGTGCACGTAAGAACGTTTGGACCGTAGCGAAGAATACATGGGAAAAAGGTTTGACTTATGCTTTCCGCGACCGTCGTAACAAGAAACGTAATTTCCGTGCTTTGTGGATTCAGCGTATCAACGCTGCCGCTCGTATGGAAGGTTTGTCTTACTCTCGCCTAATGGGTGCTTTGCACGCTGCCGGTATTGAGATCAACCGTAAGGTTTTGGCAGACTTGGCCGTTAACCATCCGGAAGCATTCAAGGCTATCGTAGCTAAAGTAAAATAAGATTTTTGCTATATAGTTAATAAAGAGCCTCCCCGAAAAGGAGGCTCTTTTTTTGTTGTTTTTGTTTGGTTATGTCGATACGATTACATATCTTTGTAACAAGAAAAAGATAAACAGGGAATGAGTTAAGCCGCACTTGTTCGATTGGGAAACTCATCAGTTTATTTTAATTCCGAGACATAGCTCTTGTCGCCAATGGCGGGCCGCGCCCTTCGGGGTATGCTTAGCACGGCGGATTACAAAGGTGGCAAAGCACTCAAATCCTGTCATACGGAGTTTGTTCATATCTACAGTGCGGCTTTTTCAAATAGGGAAGAGGATCTTTAATTAGATTCTCTTCTTTTTTATGCGGTTCACGCAGATAGTCTCGTTAGCTCATATAAGTAGTCTTCTGAAGATAAAGTGAATTATTTTGAAAATAAATTAGGTTTTATAGTTGGTAATCCAAAAAGAATGCTTTCCTTTGTAGCAACAAACAAAAGATAGTTTGTCTTGCTCTTTATCTTCGAGTTTCTATTCTCAGTAATGATAATATATTCTTCTAGAAATCGATCTTCACTAACATCACTTGTTTTATTATTAATTTATTTTTAATTTTTTTCGTATGAATATTTACATTGGAAACTTGAGTTATCGAGTAAGAGAATCTGATTTGCAACAAGTATTAGAAGAGTATGGTATTGTTGATTCAGTAAAGTTAATTGTTGATCGTGATACTAGACGTTCTAAGGGTTTCGCTTTCGCTGAAATGCCTAACGTTGATGAGGCTCAAAAAGCTATCGAGGAATTAAACCAAGCTGAGTACGAAGGTCGTCAGATGGTTGTAAAAGAAGCAATTCCTAGACGTTAATTTTAGAAGATATACATCTTAAAATAACTCTGAAGCGGGGAGACGATAGTCTTTCCGCTTTTTTGATATTGTCTATTATTGTTGTATATTTACGCACCAAGAATAACACAACTAAAAAATAAGTATTATGACGTTGCCAAAACGGTCTTACATGAAAGTAACCGGACTTGCTCTCGCTTGTTCCTCGCTACTTTTTTCCTGTGCTCCCAAGGAGGTTCCGCAGGTGAATTTAATCCCTAAGCCGGCCCATATCGAGGTGACTGGCGGTTATTTCAAAGTAGATAGTAATCTCGTATTCGGGAATGATCAATCGGGTACGATCCGTTACGTGGTCGATGAGTCTTTCAATGGCGGAAATCCGGAGGGATATGCGTTGAACGTGACCAAGAAGGGGATCGAGTTGAGAGCCGCCTCTAAATCCGGATTGTTTTACGGGGAACAAACGTTGCGCCAGCTGTATACGTCGAAAGGGATTCCTTGCGTATCGATCCAAGACAATCCCCGTTTCCCGTATCGTGGCTTGCATCTGGATGTCTCCCGTCATTTCTTCCCGAAAGAGGAGGTGATGAAGTTATTGAACGTCATGTCTTATTATAAATTGAATACGCTTCATATGCATTTGACGGATGCCGGTGGTTGGCGTATCCAGATGGATAAATATCCGAAACTGACTACGGACGTGGCTTTCCGTACGGAATCCGATTGGCAGAAATGGTGGGATGGAAAGGATCGTAAGTATCTGCCGGAAGGAACTCCGGGGGCATATGGCGGTTATTTTACGAAAGAAGATATCCGTGAGATCGTGGATTACGCTACGGCCCGGCATATTAATATAATACCGGAAATCGAATTCCCGGGGCATTCGGACGAGGTGTTCGTGGCGTACCCGGAGTTGAGTTGTGCCGGCAAACCTTATACGACGGGTGATTTCTGCATCGGCAACGAGAAATCGTTTACGTTCATGGAGGATGTATTGTCCGAGGTGATCGAGTTGTTCCCTTCCGAATATATCCATATCGGGGGAGACGAGGCCGGGAAGGGAGCTTGGAAGACCTGCCCGAAATGTCAAGGCTTGATGCGCCGGAACGGGATGAAGGACGTGGATGAGTTGCAGAGCTATATGATTCATCGTGCCGAGGAATTCCTGATTTCCAAAGGCCGCAAATTGATCGGTTGGGATGAGATTCTGGAAGGGGGCTTGGCTCCGGAGGCTACCGTCATGTCTTGGCGGGGCGAGGAAGGGGGAATCAAGTCCGCCCGCATGGGACACGACGTGGTCATGACACCGGGTGGTTATATGTATTTCGATTTCTATCAAGCCGATCCGAAGACACAGCCGTATGCCATCGGCGGTTATACGCCGATCAAGCGGGCGTACAGTTATAATCCAGTGCCTGTGGATTCGTTGACTGCCGAGGAAAGTAAGCATATCCTAGGGGTACAGGCGAATACATGGACGGAGTATATCAAGGATGAGAAGCATCTGGAGTATATGATGTTCCCTCGTGCCTTAGCGGTCGCCGAGATCGGATGGACTCCGCAAGAGGATCGTAGTTGGGAGGATTTTAAGCCTCGTATGAACGCGAATATCCCGGTTCTGCAACGGATGGGTATCCATACGTTCACGCTCTCGGACGAGATCGAGACCACGATGGAGGTAGATACCTTGCGGCGAGAGATCAAGGTCATGTTGGATGCGGAGAAATATCCGGCGGAGATACGTTACACGACAGACGGCTCTATTCCCGCCGCCTCTTCCCGGGTCTATAACGGCCCGATCGTGGTGAAAGACTCCGCTGATATCAAGGCCGCTATCTTCCGTGACGGGCAGCTTCAAGGAACGCCTACCGAGAAGAAGGTGGATTATCACCGGGGTATCAATAAGCCTATACATTATAATAGTAAGCTGTATAGCGGTTATATGGCGGGTGGCATGAACGCCTTGCTGGACGGCTACAGGGGAGGCTTGACTTATCTGGACGGTCGTTGGCAGGGTTATTTGAATGACTTGGATTGCGTGGTGGACATGGGCGAGGTGACGGATATCCATAAGGTATCGTCCCGCTTTATGCAATTGATCGGCCCGGGCGTGTACCAACCGGGAGAGGTGGAGTTGCTGACATCGGAAGACGGGGAGAGCTATATCTCGCAGGGAGTTATCCCTACTACGATATCCAATACGGATAAAGACCTGTCTTTTCAGGAATATACGTTTAACGGCGATTGGAAAGCCCGTTATATCCGTATCAAGGCAAAAGAGGCAAATAAGGGTTTCATCTTCACGGATGAGATCGTGATCTGGTAAGTATGAATCAATTAATTATCAACTAAAATACATTTATCAAATGAAGAAACAGTTAATGACCTTCCTGTTGTGTGGCAGTCTGTTCGCTACGGCGCAGCAACCGGTAGATTATGTGAACCCCTTCATCGGTACGAGCAATTACGGTACGACGAATCCCGGCGCGGTTTGTCCGCAGGGTATGATGAGCGTGGTTCCTTTCAACGTCATGGGGTCGGAGAAGAACCGTTTTGACAAGGATAGTCAATGGTGGTCTACTCCTTACTCGGCAGACAATAAATTCTTTACGGGATTCGCCCACGGTAGCTTGAGCGGCGTGGGATGCCCGGAGCTGGGAGGTTTGCTATTGATGCCGACGACGGGCGAGTTGAACGTGGACTATAAGGCTTACGGCAGTGAGTACAAGGACGAGGTGGCTCACCCCGGTTATTATAGCAATACCTTGACCAAGTATAATATCAAGGCGGAGGCTACTGCCAGCATGCGTACAGGCTTGAGCCGTTTTACCTTCCCGAAAGGGGAGAGCCATATCCTCTTGAACCTAGGCGAGGGCTTGACGAACGAGACCGGCGCCACGGTACGTATCGTGAATGATACGGAGATCGAGGGGAGTAAGCTTTTAGGTACGTTCTGCTATAATCCACAGGCCGTATTCCCGGTTTACTTCGTGATGAAGGTAAACAAGGCCCCGAAGAAGATGGGTTATTGGAAGAAACAACGTGAGATGAAGGGGGTAGAGGCCGAATGGGATATCTACTCCGGCAAGTATAAGTTATATACCAGTTATACCCGTGAGATGAGCGGAGACGATGTCGGCGTATGGTTCGATTACGATACGGACGAGGGCGAGGCTATCGAGGTGAAGATGGGTATCTCGTACGTGAGCATCGAGAACGCCCGCCTGAACATGAATACGGAGCAGCCCGGCTTCGATTTCGACAAGGTCCGTACGGCGGCTAGTACGATGTGGAACAAGGATCTTTCCAAGGTACAAGTGGAAGGGGGTACGAAAGACGAGAAAACGATATTCTATACCGGTATGTATCATTTGCTGATCCATCCGAATATCCTGCAAGACGTGAACGGCGAGTACCCGATGATGGAGAGCCTGAAAGTAGGCCATACCACCGGAAACCGTTATACGGTCTTCTCCTTGTGGGATACGTACCGCAACGTAAGTACCTTGATGACCTTGCTCTATCCGGAGCGTCAATTGGATATTATCCGTACGATGCTGGATATGTACCGGGAAAACGGTTGGTTACCGAAATGGGAGCTTTACGGACGTGAGACCTTTACGATGGAAGGCGATCCCTCGATCCCGTATATCGTAGACGCATGGATGCGCGGCTTGCGTGACTTTGATGAGCAAACCGCTTATGAGGCGATGCGTAAAGGCGCTACTACCCCGGGAGAGTTCAACCTGCTTCGTCCGGACGCGAACGATTATTTCAGCAAGGGCTATGTTCCTTTGCGTGAGCAATACGATAACTCCGTATCTCATGCGCTGGAATATTATATCGCCGACTGGAACTTGGCTAATTTCGCTCAAGCCTTGGGTAAGAAAGAGGATGCCAAGTTATTCCGTGACCGTTCTTTAGGTTACAAACATTATTATAGCAAGGAGTTCGGAACGCTGCGTCCGATCTTGCCGGACGGCACCTTCTACGCTCCGTTCGATCCGAAACAAGGCGAGAATTTCGAGCCTAGTCCCGGTTTCCATGAAGGCAACGCATGGAATTATACGTTTTATGTTCCTCACGATATCAAGGGACTGGCCAAATTGATGGGAGGCGATAAGAAATTTGTCGATCATTTGCAGAAGGTATTCGATGACGGCAATTATGATCCCGCCAACGAGCCAGATATCGCTTATCCTTATTTGTTTAGCTATTTCAAGGGAGAGGCTTGGCGTACCCAGAAGTTGGTCCGTCAGTTGTTGAAGGATTGCTATCATAACGCCCCGAACGGTGTCCCGGGTAACGAGGATACAGGCACTATGTCCGCTTGGGCTATTTTCTCCATGATGGGCTTCTACCCAGCTTGTCCGGGCGACGTGAACTATGTATTGACTTCCCCGACTTTCGATAAGGTTACGATCCAGCTCGACAAGAAATTCTATCCTAAAGGCGAATTGGTAATCGAGTCTAAGCATAGTAATCCGGAAGCGATCTACATCAAGGACGTTTTCGCCGGCGATAAAAAGCTAAAGGGCTACACCATCTCGCAAGAGGAATTGGTGAATGCCGGAACCTTGCGTTATATCCTCGAGGATACGCATAAGTAAGCCAAGATAAAGATATACCGAATTTGATATTTACCGGACGCAGATGACACCGACAAGCACGGGTGATCTGCGTCCGGTTTATTTTTTGATATCCTAGAACCATTTGATCTTCCTGAATATAAAAAAGGCCGTAGCGGATAGCAAGATCGAGAGCAAGATGATAACCACGAAACCATGCGGCATATCCTCCATGTAGATCGGGACGTTCATCCCGTAGAAGCTAGCGATTAATGTCGGAACCATTAAGATAATGGAAAGTGATGTCATACGTTTCATGATCGTGTTCACGTTGTTGGAGATGATAGAGGCGAAAGCGTCCATCGTACCCGTAAGAATATCGCTATAGATATTTACCGTGTTATGGGCCTGTTTCAACTCGATCTCCACGTCCTCCACCAAATCCTTGTCGATATATTGCGGCTCTTGGAAAATATTCTGGAGCTTGGCCAGCATCACCTCATTCCCGCGGATGGAGGTGTTGAAGAATACCATGCTCTTCTCCAGCTTCATCAACGCTAGCAGATCCTCGTTACGGATGCTTTTCTCTAACGCCTTTTCCGCCTCGGTGACGGCGTAATTGATTTGTTTCAGGTATTTAAGGAACCATACGGCCGATGAGTGGATCAGCCGGAGGATCAACTCATACTTGTTTTTAATCTGGAGTTCCTTCCGTTGGGTATAGCGGATGAAATCGGGGATCAAGTCCGTCTTATGGTAACATACGCTTACGATGATCTCATTGTTCGTGATGATACCGATCGGCACCGTATTGAACGGGATGTCATGATCTTGGTTCTGCAACGGGATACGTAAGATGGTAAGCAACCAATTCCCCTCGTACTCGATACGGGGACGCTCGTCCGTATCGGCTATATCGCTCAAGAATGATTCGGGTACGTTAAATCGATCCATCAAGAATTGAAGATCTTCGGGAGTCGGGCACTCTACGTTTACCCAACTGTTAGGAAGCCATTGGTTCTTCTCCACATAACCGGCCTCACAATAAAGAAATTGTCTCATTATTGCCTCCTTTCGTGTTTAATCCGAGCAGAGGATCAATGAAACCCTCCGCCTCGTTAGTTCATACTCTGTTTTGTTTCTAGCGGGATACTGTCGTCCATAATTTGATAATTACTTATTACGGCGCAAAGATAATACTTTTTTACGTAAGTAAAGTTATGTCGCTGTATGCTGACAGCAATATTGTTGCCAGTTTACGTTAGCATAGGCTTACTTCTCTGAGAGTATTGCGATACTTCTGGTAATAGTACTGGAGTACTTTCACGAAAGTACCCGAGTACTTCCTAAGAAGTACTCCAATACTTCTTAGGAAGTACTGGCCGTCTATTCAATCCCGCATTTTCCCTCTTCGTTGAAGTAGAAGAAGAGCCCGGTATCTATGCTGACCGGGCCATGGCTTCTCTTCCTCCCTTGAACTCGGCCATGGGGCGAGGCTCGTGGAGCCGGCTGGCGAAGCGTGTGTATTCCTCATAATCTTCCGGGTTATCGGATAGGTAGAATGTGGCGGTTAAAGGGTAATGGACGAGGCCGGCGCCATGTCCGGTGCTGACGCTCTTATGCACCCGGTACAATCCCGGTGGGTTTTCCTTGAGTTCGGGTAGCAAGGTGGCCGAGAAATCGTCTCTTGTCTGGTTAGGAAAGATCGGATAGCCGAGATCGACGAAGGCGTTGGGTTGCGGGACCCCTTTCCATGCCTTCCCGTCGAAATGCTCGATGAAATAACTTTCGCCTCCCATCCCTTCTAGGTCGGTATGGTTGGTGATGGCGATCTCGATCCGTTCGATGTTGGTTGGGTAGACATTCGGGCTTACTCGCATGGAGAAGTGGGTGGTGTCCTCGCAAAGAGATTCCTCGGGCGACCGGTCGTAAGGGCCTCCGCCGATCCGGATGAGGGGCGAGTCGAATACGTACGTCTTAAATGCTTTTACATACGGAGCTTCCACTATGATAAGCTGTAGGAAGACGGAGTCGTCCGTGTTCCAGAGGGAGGCCATGTTTCTGCGGATCTTCCGTAGATGCGGGGGAAGGGTATCGTATTCCTTGCCGAAGAACAATTCTATGCTGTCCCGTATCTGCTTGGCGGTCCATCCTTCCGTGGAAACTGAAGATGCGGCATGGGTATCAGTCGGTAACGGTAGGGTATCTTGCCGTGCTATGGATTGGGAGTCGGCTGAGTAGTCGCTACTGTTTTCCCCTTTCTTTTGTTTGGTATGGCAGCCGTATAATAGGCAACCTCCCATGATAACTAATCCGATAAAATACGCTTTCATGATTCGACAGGTTTTAATTCCTAAATATAAAGAATCTTTTTCAGAAATGGGTAAAAGATATTACCTTTGACTCCCCAAATAGAAAGAATGATGGCAGAAGGAACAAGAAATACAGGAAGAGGAAGGAAAAAGCCTGTGGAGATGCTCCCCGATATGGGGCGTCTTCAGCCACAGGCCCGTGAGTTGGAGGAGGCTGTGTTGGGTGCGTTGATGCTGGAGAAAGATGCGTACTCGATCGTCAGCGAGATCTTGAAGCCGGAGTGTTTCTATGAGAAAGCGCATGAGAAGATTTATGCCGCTATCGTAGACTTGGCGTTGAGCCAGCGTCCCGTGGATATGCTTACCGTAACGGAGCAATTGAAGAAACGGGGAGAATTGGAGGATGTAGGCGGACCGTTTTATATCTCTCAACTTACCAGCAAGGTGGCCAGCAGCGCCCATATCGAGTATCACGCCCGTATCATCGCCCAGAAATATCTGGCGAGGGAGTTGATCTCTTTCACGGCGATGATCCAAGGAAAGGCATTTGATGAGACGCTCGATGTAGAGGACTTGATGCAAGAGGCGGAGGGTAAGTTGTTCGAGATCTCTCAACGTAACGTAAAGAAGGATGTCACCCAGATCAACCCCGTCATCAAGGACGCTATGGAGATGTTGCAAAAGGCGGCTCTCCAGAAGGAAGGTCTGAGCGGATTGCGTACGGGCTTCGAGGGCTTGGATAAGATGACTTCCGGTTGGCAGAATTCCGACCTTATCATTATCGCCGCCCGTCCGGCCATGGGTAAGACGGCTTTCGTGCTTTCCATGGCGAAGAATATGGCGGTGAATTTCAATACGCCTGTCGCCCTGTTCTCGCTCGAGATGAGTAACGTGCAGTTGGTAAACCGTCTGATCGTGAATGTCTGCGAGATACCGGGTGAGAAGATCAAGAGCGGACGCTTGGAGAGCTACGAGTGGGAACAGTTGGACTTTAAGATCAAGGAGCTTTACGACGCCCCGATCTTCGTGGACGATACCCCGAGCTTGTCCGTCTTCGAGCTGCGAACGAAAGCCCGTCGCTTGGTGCGCGAGCATGGCATTAAATGTATCATTATCGACTACCTTCAGTTGATGAACGCTAGCGGTATGAACTTCGGTAGCCGTGAGCAGGAGGTGAGTACGATCTCCCGCTCGTTGAAGGGATTGGCTAAGGAATTGAATATCCCGATCATCGCCTTGTCGCAGTTGAACCGTGGTGTGGAAGCCCGTCAAGGCGTGGAAGGTAAGCGTCCGCAGCTAGCCGACTTGCGTGAGTCCGGAGCTATCGAGCAGGATGCCGATATGGTATGTTTCATCCACCGTCCCGAATATTATAAGATTACGGAAGACGAGCGGGGAAATTCCCTGATCGGCCTCGCCGAGATCATTATCGCCAAGCATCGTAACGGTGCCGTGGGGGATGTCCGGCTGCGCTTTAAGAGCGAGTTCGCCAAGTTTATGAACGTAGAGGAAGATATAGCGGTAAGGGAATTCTCCTCGACCATGAACGGTGGAGACCCGATGCCCCCGATCCCATCGGCGGGAGCTGACTTCTTGAGTCAAGGTAGCAGTAACGAGGTTCCGTTCTAATATAGCATGAATGAGCGAAAGAGGCGAAAACGTTTGCGGTAGATTTTTCGCCTCTTCTTTTCTGTTTCGTTGGCGAATCCGATTCGAAACTTCTATCTTTGTGATTGAAAACAAATTACTGAATCAGCCATGACGAGACACTTAGTTCCGGTATCTATATACCTGTCGCTGTTGCTTAGCTGCAACTCACCGAAAGAATACAAATCCTTTGATGAATACCCTTCCTATGAGGGAGACGATCTGGAGTTGTTCTATTCCCCCACGAAATCCGTGTTCACCCTTTGGGCCCCGACGGCGGAAGAAGTCCGCTTGAATCTTTACGCCTCCGGTGAGGGAGGGGAGCCTATCCGCCGGTTGCCGATGAAATCCTCGGACAAGGGTACGTGGCGTATCTCCGTGAGCGAGGATCTGAAAGGTTCCTTCTATACCTTCCAGATCCGTATCGGCGATAAATGGCTGGATGAGACTCCCGGTATCTGGGCGAAAGCCGTCGGGGTGAATGGAAACCGTGCGGCCGTGATCGATTGGGCGGCTACCGATCCGGAGGGCTGGGAGGCGGATAAATCTCCCGAGTTGAAAAGCTTCTCCAATATTATCATCTACGAGATGCATCATCGGGATTTCTCGATCGCCGCGAACTCCGGCGTGACGCATAAAGGTAAGTTTCTCGCCTTGGCGGAGAACGGCACGAAAGGTCCGGGCGGCGTGGCTACCGGCGTGGATCATCTGAAGGAGTTGGGCGTTACCCATGTCCACATCCTTCCTTCCTATGACTATGGCTCGGTGGACGAGACCCGCTTGCAAGATAATGTGTACAATTGGGGATATGATCCCAAGAACTATAACGCCCCCGAGGGGAGCTATTCCACCGATCCTTACAATCCCGAGGCTCGTATTCGTGAGTTCAAGGAGATGGTGCGGGGGTTGCACCGGAATGGTATCCGTGTGATCATGGACGTGGTTTACAATCATACCTTTGTGGGTGACGGGTCGAATTTCAGCTTGACCGTTCCCGGTTACTTCTACCGTCATAAACCGGACGGAAGCTATTCGGATGCCTCCGGCTGTGGTAATGAGACCGCTTCGGAGCGGGCGATGGTACGCCGCTATATCGTGGAGTCCGTGAAATATTGGGCCGAGGAATACCATGTGGATGGTTTCCGTTTCGACTTGATGGGCATCCATGACGTAGAGACCATGAACGAGGTAAAAGCCGAGTTAGCTAAACTAGATCCTTCCATCTTCGTATACGGCGAGGGCTGGACCGCCAGCGATTCCCCGCTACCGGAGGACCAGAGGGCGATCAAGGTAAACGCCCCGAAACTGAATGATGTGGCCGTATTTAGCGATGACCTGCGGGATGCTTTAAAAGGAAGCGTATTCGAGACTACACAGGCCGGTTTCGCCTCCGGAAAGCCGGAAGGTAACGAGGAGTCTATTAAGTTCGGTATTGTAGGCGCTATCCGCCATCCGCAAATCGACTATAACCAAATATTATATTGCAAAGCGCCTTATGCGAACAAGCCTACGCAAGTGATCAACTATGTCTCTTGCCACGATGATCTTTGTTTGATGGATAAGTTGAAGCTCTCGGCCCCGAAAGACGCTACCCCGGATGAGTTGATACGATTCGGCAAGTTGGCCCAGACCATCATCTTCACCTCGCAAGGAGTACCCTTCATGCGGGCAGGAGAGGAGTTGCTGCACGATAAGAAGGGCGTACATAACAGCTATCAATCGCCCGATTCAATCAATGAGATCGACTGGTCTTTGAAGGCAAAAAACAAGGATGTTTTCAACTATTACAAGGATTTGATCGCCCTTCGTAAGTCACACCCGGCTTTCCGTATCGCCACGGCCGAGGGAGTGAGGGAGGCCCTTCAATTCCAAGAAGTGAACCAGCCCGGTGTTGTAGCGTATACCTTAGGGGAGCATGCGAACGGGGATAGTTGGAAGAAGATTATGGTTATCTTTAACGGGAACCGGAAGGCGGTAACGGTTTCTCTGCCGGAAGGAACATGGATTCCGGTTTGTAAAGACGGTCGGATTTATCTGGACGGTAAAGGTTCCGTACAGGGTAAAACTACCGTAAGCGCCTCTTCCGCCTTGATCTTGAAACAAGATTAATACGGAACTAAATCAAAGAAAATCCCCCGGGACATCTCGATGAATACCGAGCGTCCCGGGGGATTTTTTATTAAATCACTTACTTATCTGATTATTTGTAAGCCTCGCCTTTTACAGCTGCGATACCCGGAAGAACCTTACCTTCGATAGCCTCAAGAAGAGCGCCACCACCTGTAGAAACGTAAGATACGCCGTTAGCCAAACCGAATTTGTTAACGCAAGCAACAGAGTCGCCACCACCTACTAAAGAGAAAGCGCCGTTCTTCGTAGCCTCAACGATAGCCTCGCCAACCGTACGAGATCCGTGCGTAAAGTTCTCGAACTCGAATACACCCGTAGGACCGTTCCAAAGGATCGTCTTAGAGTTCTTGATAACGTCAGCGTAGATAGCCTCGGTCTTCGGACCTATGTCAAGACCTTCCCAACCATCAGGAATCTGATCTACCGGAGCGAAATCAGTCTTAGCGTCGTTGCTGAAATCGTCAGCGATCTTAGCGTCAACAGCCAATACCAAGTTTACGCCTTTTTCTTTCGCTTTCTTGATCAAATCAAGAGCAAGATCCAACTTATCGTCCTCGCAGATAGACTTACCGATCTTACCGCCTTGCGCTTTCGTGAAAGTATAAGTCATACCACCCGTGATGATCAAGTTGTCTACCTTGTTCAACAAGTTCTCGATGATCTCGATCTTAGAGGAAACCTTAGAACCACCCATGATAGCAGTGAACGGACGTTGGATGTCGTTCATAACCTTATCGACAGCCTTCACTTCTTTCTCCATCAAATAACCGAACATCTTGTTGTCCGTATCGAAGTAGTCAGCGATCAAAGCCGTAGAAGCGTGAGCACGGTGGGCGGTACCGAACGCGTCGTTTACATAGCAGTCAGCGTAAGAAGCCAATCTCTTCGTGAACTCTTTCTGGCTTTCTTTAACGGCTTTCTTGGCAGCCTTCTTCTCCTCGTCGGAGGCGTCTTCAGCCAAACCTCTAGGTTTGCCTTCTTCCTCAGCGTAGAAACGAAGGTTCTCAAGCAACAAAGCTTCGCCCGGTTGCAAAGCGGCAGCCTTAGCGCCGGCTTCTTCGCCAATACAGTCGTTTGCAAACTGAACATCTACGCCTAACAACTCAGAAAGGTGCTTCAATATGTGCTTTAAGGAGAACTTATCAGTAGCGCCTTTCGGACGACCTAGGTGAGAACCGATAATTACGCTACCACCATCCGCTAAGATCTTCTTTAATGTAGGAAGAGCGGCACGCATACGAGTGTCGTCGGTGATGTTGAAGTTTTCGTCCAATGGAACGTTAAAGTCAACTCTTACAAATGCCTTTTTGCCGGCAAAATTGAAATTGTCAATTGTTTGCATAACTATTGTATTTAATGTCTGTATTAAAATGTTCTTTTAATCGCTTGCAAACTTACACAAAATATTTCATTTGGCTGTTTGCGCTTGCTTTAAATTTTATACCAATTTGAAACGTAGCCGTAATCTCCCGTCGGCATAGTCGTAATTCAATAGCTTGAAATGTCCGATCTCGGATGTATTCGCCACGTGCGATCCGATACATGCGCAGGCATCGTAATCGCCTATGCGTACGATACGTAATGTATCGCTGGCATCATCGGGCAATTTACTTAAATCCACGATACCGCCGGCCTTTTCTTTTGGCATGCACTCGATGGTTACGGGTAGGTGCCGGTCGATCACCTCGTTTATCTTCTTCTCGACCTCAGCCATGGCCTCTGCGCTAGGCTCCTCCGCCAATAGATAATCGCATTTAGACTTCTTCCTCTCTATGTGCGCATTCTTGGATCTGGGACATCCGAACATCCGTACCATTGTCTGGTTTAAGATATGTTCCGCCGTGTGCATAGGAGGATACTCTTGCTTGTTGTGTTCGTTTAATTGGATTTCTTGTTTCATGTATTTGATGTTTTGATTGTATTTCGTGAAAAATATGCTCAAATGTACGAAATAAATCTTTAGTTTTGTAAAGTCATAGAAAACACCTTAAAGGAACGATATGCCAGCTAAGCGCTTATTTGGAATAATATCTATCATATTTCTCTTTGTTACCTGTATATCATGTAAATCCTCTACAGACTTATCGGAGGAGAAGCGTATACTCGTGATTCAATCTTACGAAAAACATTTTCCCGCCTATGAGAAGATGAAGGAAATCATGTCGAGTGAATTGCGGAAGAAGGGGATACATGCGAGTGTCTATTCTTTTTATTTGGATTGTGAGCAATATTCGGAGAAGCAACAGCGACAGAAATTATTCAAGAAACTGAATGGGTTATCGACATGGAACCCGGATATTATTCTGGTCAATGACGATCAAGCCTTAAACGCTTTGATAAGTAGCAGGCATCCCCTCGCTAAATCGATCCCGGTCGTGTTTATGGGGGTTAGTTATCCCAATATCCCGATCATCCGGAAATATCCGAATATGACGGGCTTTTATGATAAACCGGATTATAAGAGGAATATAGAATTGATACGGCGGCTTGTTGGTAATTGCATCGTCATAAGAGTCTCGGATGATACCTTTCAGGATAATATGATGCTGGCGGACATGAATGCGCAGATTCAGGATATTTGTGCCGTGAACAATATATATTCCTTGGATCGGGTACGTTTATCCGGAAAGAACGGGATTTCGATATCGGATATACCTAAGATAAAGCCGGATACGATGTATATAAGCACACTCAGTACGAAATCGGCGAATGCCCTGATTAAGGGATTCGGCGAGAATTATTATAATAAAGCGTATCTGGCAACCAAGAGGGATTATATGACAATCTCGTTGGGGCGGCTCAGCGCCTTTCCATGTTTCTCCGTGATCAATGAGTTGATCGGAAATCAGAATGGCGTAGTTGGCGGGTATGTCACTGTCTTTAAGGATGAGGTAGAGGGGGCTGTAAACCGGGTCGTCTCTATCTTGAAAGGAACGCCCCCGTCCGATTTTCCGCAAATCGAAGGGAGTAACAAGGCTTATGTTTTTGATTACGGTGTGTTAGAACGTTGGGGCATTGATAGTAGTAAATTGCCGGAAGGAGCTATTATTGCGAATATGCCGTTTGTCGTTCAATATAAATATTATATATGGGCTGCCGGCTTTATTCTGGTGGTGATGTTGCTTCTGCTTTTTAGTTACCAAAGAAAGCGATATATACAGGAGGCTTTACATAAGAAGGATGCGCAGGAGAAGTTAAAAAGGGAGAAGACTTTTCTTTCTTTTGCGTTGGATAGCGGCAACATTTTCGCTTTTCGGTATAGCAAAGGGGTATTCGAGTTTGATAATAGATTCTACCATTATTTAGGTATGCCCTGTGTACCGATGAAAATCGAGGAGTTTCAGGATGCTATACATCCTGAAGAACTGGATAATTTCCTTCGAGACCGGAATCTGCTGGATAGTGGCTTTCTTTCCCGGAAAGTGACACGACGTCGTTGTAACTTTAATAAGAAGGGGTATGAGTGGTGGGAATTTCGCTATGCCCAAAATAAGAATGAGAAAGATTCGGTTTCCGGTGACGAAGCTGTTGAGGTAAGTGGCTTATGCTTGAATATCCAGCGGATAAAAGACACGGAGAATAGCCTTATAGCCGCCCGCCAGAAAGCGGAGGAATCCGATCGGATGAAATTAGTCTTTCTGGCGAATATGAGCCATGAGATACGTACGCCTCTGAATGCGATCGTAGGCTTCTCCCAATTGCTCAATTCGGATATGCCTTTGGAACCGGAGGAAAAGGCGGAGTTTATAGATCTGATTACCAAAAACAGTGACCTGTTGCTTAAGCTGATCAACGATATCTTGGATCTATCACGCATAGAATCCGGTAGCATGTCTTTCTCTTATGAGAACCTCGATCTGAGTAAACTGATGGGAGATATCTTCCATACGCATCAATTGATGATGCCGGAGGGAGTGGAGTTAAAGATAAGGGTTCCCCATGAACCTCTTATCATCCGTTCGGATCATTTCCGGTTGACGCAGGTTTGTACCAATTTCATTAATAATGCGGTGAAGTTTACCGCTAAGGGATATATCGAGATCGGATACGAACTTAGCGCAGATGGAAAATCGATCCTTATTTCCGTGAAAGATACGGGTAAGGGCATTCCTGATGATAAAAAGGAAAAGGTATTCGAGCGTTTCCAGAAACTAGATGAGTTTGCCCAAGGTACAGGCTTGGGGTTAGCGATCTGCCAGAGTATCGTTCATACGTTTCATGGAAGCATATCGCTTGAATCCGAGGTTGGTGTAGGTAGTAAGTTTACGATCTCGCTACCTTATACCCCGGGGTTGGAGCTGGAGGAAAGAACTTAATTACCTTCGATGAATCGTTTATTGGCCCTCGCTTCTTCCTGCCATTGGGGGATGACGGTTTCTAAAAACTTTTGTTTGGCCCGTTGCTCGGCTTCCATATCGAGGCCGATATATTGCTGGGCTTTCGCTTTCGTGGAGATATCCGGCATCGGAACGTCTTGGGTATAGCCTAGCTGCGCTAAGACCTTCATGATCTGGATGCGGGCTTGGGTAGACTTATCGAGTCCGCTGCCCAAGATACGTGTGACTTCTTGGGGCGCGTGGAAAGCCGCCCCGTGTGAGGCCACGGCGAAGTCCCAACGCCATTGTGCCTGCCGGAGCAGTTTTAATACGTTTTTCATTTGAGATTCCGTAGCGCCTTTGTCCCAAGCGAATTTCGCTTCTATATGGGCTTTTGTCAATTCTTCCTCTACACGCATGCGTATGGCGTAGACTTTGTTTTGCCGTTCATAAACATCCTTGCGTAAGATCTCCTCACTTTCCCGGTGGCAGGCTTGGCAAGTACGGTCTATCATCGCCAACGGGCTTTTGATATGATGGTTGTTGTACCGGTTCTCATCTTCCCCGACAGCAGGCATATGGCATTCTCTGCAGGAAACGCCTCTTTGCCCGTGAATGCCCATCTGGAATAACTCGAAATCCGGATGTTGCGCCTTTATCAAATGTGCCCGGCTTAATTTATGGGTGAAATCGGTGAAGTTTATGCTATCGTAATAGGCTTCTATATTTTCTACTGTATAACCTTGATCCCAAGGTAAGGCTAGTATACGATCTTCTCCTTGGAAATAATATTCGGCGTGGCATTGGGCGCATACTAGAGATCGCATCTCTTGCTCGGTTGCGTCCTCTATACGTAATCCGTTGCGCTTATAGGCACTTTTCAAGAATGAGCGGGTCACGCGCAATCCCATGCTCTGCGGCTCATGGCAGTCTGCGCATCCGATTGGATTCACGATCTCGTTGCCTAGCTCCGCCCATTTCTTCTTATATAAGGTCTTGGCATCGGTGGTCGTTAATAAGCGGGGTATGTCCGGACTTTTACATGCCCAGCATGCGGCAGGCTGGGGACCACTCGTCGGGGTCATGGGAGCGCCGGTCCGCAGGCTTTTGTATAGATCTTCTATGGAATACATATGCCCTCTGGGACTTAGATAATCTTTGGAGAAAGCGTATCCTGCCCATAATACCATCATTCCGGGATGTTCGGCCAAGATATCAGCTTGTTGGTTCCCATTAAACAAACTGCGGAAAGTCGTGTCCGAGGTTTGTTTCCAACTTTGGTACTCATTGGAATAACGAAGGTCTATAGAGTCGCTGTTTTGTTGATCTATTGGCTGATCATCGGTATCGTCGATGAATTTGATGCTATCTTGTCCGGTAACAGTGGTACGTAAGATCACTAATACGATAATGACGATTAGACTTATGGCTATAGAAGTTTTATAGTGTGCTTTCAAGTGTTTACCTTTTATCTTAAATAAAATATTCTTTGTATTAACTGCGAATATATGAATAATAATGATACGACCGGTAGAAATTGAAAAAATCCTTATTTCATTGCTTCCGAAGACGCTGAATGAAATAAGGATTCTCAAGTGACTCGCATAGGATTCAAACCTATAACCTTCTGATCCGTAGTCAGATGCTCTATTCAGTTGAGCTAGCGAGCCAATCTATAAATGAATTTGAATATTCAAGTGACTCCTAAAGGATTCAAACCTTTAACCTTCTGATCCGTAGTCAGATGCTCTATTCAGTTGAGCTAAGGAGCCAAGATATATTCTATTGCTATCTTCGAATGGTGACCGCGACAGGATTCAAACCTGTAACCGGCTGATCCGTAGTCAGCTACTCTATTCAGTTGAGCTACGCGGCCATTGTTTCGTGATTGCGAGTGCAAAGGTACGTTTTTGTTTTAAATATGCAAACGTTTCGACTACTTTTTTGCGAATTTAATCTAACATTTTTGGATTGAAGATCAGATAACCAATGTTTAAGCCAAAGTTGAAATTCTCCTTCGGATAACTGTATCCGTTGGCGTACAGACTGATACATAAGAATGGCAATTGCAATACGACCGCCGCTTCACCCATATAATTAAACGAGTGCAAAAACTTACCATAATGCGGGATTCCGACATACGGGTTGTTTTCCGGCACCGTCTTTTGTATTTCATAGAGCGGAGCGAAGCCATACATATCCAACCGGAAGTGCAGAAGCTTGCTTAACTTCAAGATCGGGGAAAGCCCGAAAGCCACATATTGGTTCGCCCGGAACGCCTCGTTGAATACAATCTCGCTATGGGGTGTCGGGGTAAACGCCGGGGCCTGTAATACGCTAGCCGTATAGTTATTCATGAGGTTCTTGCTGGATATGACCATTTCCGCCAAATAACCTAAGTTGAAACGGTTGCTCAGCGTCTGGTATTGGTTCCAGCGCCCTTTCAGTTGCAGCCAGCTATGCACTTTGCGACCAATCGGGGCTTCCGTCGTGGCGGAAGTGGGGGATGGAGTGTACTTCTCCGTACCGGTTACGTATTGGGCGATTAGGAATTGCTGTTTTCCGCTTATCGGGTATTGTTTGGCGTTGAGTGAGTTTTGCTCGATACTTAACGAACCGCTGAATAAATCGTACCAGCTATGGTCGAAAGAGGCGTTCGGGAAAGGTATCGTGGTGCTCTGCAAATAGAAATCGTTCAACCGTCCGTAGGCGAACCCGATCTCCGCTTTCGCGTGGTTGAGGAAGGGGAAGCCTAATTTTAGTTTCATGTACAGTTCTTTCTGCTTAATCATGGCGGGCACTATATCCTCATAAAAGAGGGATTGGCTTTCCGTGTATTTCTTGTCCGAGAAGACTCCTTGCCAATTTAAATAAGTGGGGATTTGCGTTTGCAGGTACATCCGGCCACTCAACATGACACCACTAAAGGAGTTACCCACTTGAAAGTTCGAGTTTACGTCGGCGGCGAACCGTCCCAGATATTGATACCCCAATCCTAGGTATAATTGATTCGCTTGATGAGACGATACGTTTCCACCGAAGCCAACCGTGATCTCTTCTTTCATCTTCACGTCCAGGTAAAGATCGAATTTCTTCTCTTTCCGGTTATAAACGGCATGCGGCATGATTTCCCTAATCTTGGAATAGGTCAGCATCTTGAAATAAGCCCGCTTGAACTCTTCCATGGAGAACTCGTTATTGATATCCCTGTGTAATTGGGCCTCTATGTATTTACGCTGGGCCTCGGATACGCCCGTCACGTAAATATTGCGGAAGATCAGCGGGGGAAGGTTCTCTTTATAGGCTTTTCTTCTTTCGGTAACCTCATTTAAAGGCACTTCCCGGGGAACCCGTTGCTTGATGGAGTCGATCATGGAAAGGGTACGTTTATACCCGATGTCCATAAGCTCCTTACCTTTCTGGAAATCCAATAAGGAGACGGTGGGAAAACTGAATTTAATCATCATGCCATCTTCCTCCGGTACCTCGTAATCGGTCTTTTGCATGATCATGGTCTCGATCTGGTTATAAGGATTCTCCGAAGGCTTTTTATTCCCTCCCGATACCGTCGATCCGAAAATGAAATCCGGGTGGAACGCGTCTTTCATCGGGCCTACCGGGAAATTATCGTAGATACCTCCATCGAATAAAGGAATACTGTCTTTCCATATGGGCTGGAAGAAAAACGGGAAAGTCATGGAGGCACGTACGGCGTCTCCCAGATCCCCATTCTTAAAGATGATCGGCTTTTTAGTATATATATCCGAGGCCACGCAACGGAAAGGGACAAACAGGTTGTCGAAATTCCACCCCGCCTTTGCCGTCGCCTGCGAGAACAAGGCCATGAACGCCTGATTCATCTGTATGGGATTGATCAAGCTTTGCGGTAAGAAGCTAGCCTTGATCTGTAGGGAATCGGACATATCGATGGAGAAATGCGCGAATTCCGGGGTCGGGTAAGGCTCCTTGAAATAATAGGTATATTGCTCCTCCACCGTACCTGTTTGCCAATAGGAGAACTCCTTGGAAAGCATCAGCTCCAGCATCTCCTCGGGGGAATATCCCATGGCGTATAAACTACCGATAATCGCCCCGATGGAGGTACCGGTAATGTAATCGATCGGTATATTATTTTCTTCCAGCGCCTTGATCACTCCGATATGTGCCGCTCCTTTGGCACCGCCGCCACTGAGTACCAACCCTACTTTCTGGGCGGAAACAATCTGAATGGCTGCAAGGAATAAGGCTATGATAACGGTTATTTTCCTCATATGAACCCAATCTGTTTTTCTTCTCCAAATGTAAGAAGTATTTCTTTAGAAACATAAACATTTTGTTTTTTCGTATTGTTGAGTTATCAATACAATTAAAACAGATGATGTTATGAAAGAGAAAGAATTGAATAGGGAAGAGCGGAATAAGACCGTTATGGAGACCGGTGCTTTGGTCATGGCTGAGTTTTATGCGGATTGGTGCCCTCATTGCCAGAAAATGATGCCGATCGTGAAGGAGTTCAAGGAATTGGAGAAAGGAAAATTAGAAGTGGTACAAATCAATATCGAGGAGGAGAGCGCTCTTGCCGATTTGTATACGGTGGAATCGATTCCTACTTTTATCCTGCTACGGAAAGGGGAGGCTTTGTGGAGACAATCCGGCGAGATGAGCTTGGATAGGTTGCGGAAAGTGGTCGAGGATGTCGTGGGCTGAAACTAAAAAAACCGTTCCCCCGAGAAGGAACGGTTTTTTATATATGTGAGGATTGGTTTATCCGATCAGTTCTACGCTACGTTTGATGAATTGGCTTAAGGCCTCTCCCTTCAGCATACCGTTTCCTAACAAAGCAAGGTCGATCAACTGACTAACTGTCTTGTTCGTGCCGGCGTACTCGGCCAGAACTTGGTTGCGTTGCTCACGAAGCTCATCCAGCTTATGGTCGGTGTTGGTCATATCCTCTTTCTCTTGCGCCGTGATCTCATCTTCTTTCTTTTTGCTTTGAGCCTCACGTAAGTCGGCTTGACGAGCCTCCCATCCTTTGATATCGCTAAGGATCGGTTTTAACTTCTCGTCGCAAGCTTGCTCCTCTTCAGTTAATACTTTCTTGATCAACGGATGATCCGTATTCAATACGAAGTTGAAGCTATCCGGCATCTCGCCATAGAAAGACATACCCGGTTGCATAGCGGACATCTCACGCATTCTTCGCATATACTCGCTTTGTGTCAACATGACAGGGTTCGCGTTTTCGCCCAATGCCTCGAATGTTACGTAGAACTCGGTCTTGTTCAATTTCGGCATCTGACTCTTGAATACTTCCTGCATGGCCGTTTTCTGCTCCTCGCTCAAGGTTACCTTATTCGAGTCTTCCTTGCGGATCAGGTTATCGATCGTATCGCTATCCACACGAACGAAGCGGCTCTTCTCGAACTTCTGCTCCAATTGTCCGATCAAGTGTACATCCAATTGTCCGTCCATTTCCAAGACGCTGTAACCTTTGTCCTTTGCGGCTTGTATATAGCTGTATTGCTCGTCTTTATTGGTGGTATACAGATAGATTAAGTTACCCTCTTTGTCTGTCTGGTTGTCCTTGATTAAGTTCTTGTATTCCTCGAAAGTGAAGTATTTGCCTTCGACGTCCTTGAATAAGGCGAACTTAACCGCGCGGTCGTAGAACTTCTCATCAGTCAACATACCATATTGGATGAATAGTTTCAAGCTATCCCATTTCTCCTCGAACTGCGGGCGGTCGTTCTTGAAGATCTCTTCCAAGCGGTCTGCCACCTTCTTCGTGATGTGGTTGGAGATCTTCTTCACGTTCTGATCGCTTTGCAAATAGGAACGGGATACGTTCAACGGGATATCCGGCGAATCCAATACACCATGCAATAATGTCAAGAACTCAGGAACGATACCCTCTACGGAATCCGTAACGAATACTTGGTTGCAATATAACTGGATCTTGTTACGATGCAAGTCGATATTGCTCTTGATGCGAGGGAAATATAAGATACCGGTCAAGTTGAACGGATAGTCTACGTTCAAGTGAATCCAGAACAACGGCTCATCCGTCATAGGATATAAGTCACGATAGAACTTCTTGTAATCCTCGTCGGTCATATCGGCCGGTTTGCGAACCCATGCCGGTTTGGTGTCGTTGATTACGTTATCTTCGTCCGTATCTACATATTTGCCATCCTTCCACTCTTGCTTCTTGCCGAATGCGATAGGAATCGGTAAGAAACGGCAGTATTTTGTCAATAAGCCATTGATCTTATCCTTGTTCAAGAAATCTTTATTCTCGTCGTCTATATACAGGATGATATCGGTACCGCGATCCTCTTTCGTCGTTTCCTCCAAGGAGTATTCCGGCGTACCGTCGCAGCTCCATTTCATGGGAACAGCGCCTTCTTTGTACGATTTCGTCACGATCTCTACTTTCTTGGAAACCATGAAAGAGGAGTAGAAACCAAGACCGAAGTGACCGATGATAGAAGCGGCGTCGTTCTTGTATTTCTCAACGAACTCCTCGGCGCCAGAGAAAGCGATCTGGTTGATGTACTTATCGATCTCCTCGGCCGTCATACCGATACCCCGGTCAGAGATCGTGATCGTTTTGTCATCGAACTTAACCTGTACGGTCAAATCGCCGAGTTCGCCTTTAAACTCGCCTACGGAAGAAAGCGTTTTTAACTTCTGGGTAGCGTCTACCGCATTAGAAACAAGTTCACGAAGGAAGATTTCGTGATCACTGTATAAGAACTTCTTGATAATCGGAAAGATGTTTTCCGATGTTACTCCGATGTTACCTTGTTTACTGCTCATAGTCTGAATATCTTATTATTTTTATTGTTATTTTGTGCGTATTCCTGATCCTGATCATTCTCAAGATCTGCCTATTCCTATACAAAACGAATGCCAAAATGTTTCGGATAAACTATAAATGACAAAAAGGCAGATGCCGGCTGATAGATTTGCAGCCGGGCATAGTTTGATCAAACCATATCATCTCCTGTCTTGGCGAATGTAACACGGATGGTTTTATGGAATGGGATAAAACGGGATACGATCGCTATGAATAAGGAGATGACTAATAAATACCCCAGTATCTCTTTTAACGCCAATAATAAGCTTTGTTGCTGTAACGTATTATAGAGTGTATTGGTAGCCATTTGCGCTGCCTCGTCGTAGGGATGCCCTTGGGTCAAGGCGTTGCCAAGCGCCTGATTATAGCGTGAGGCGGCTAGAGGATCGGCCAGCGTAACGGTTTCTGATAAGGAATACATATATTTTTGTTCCAAGCGATATAGTATATTACTGTAAAAAGAAGTCGCCATGATGGGGGATAATACTGAACGGAAAATGATGAGAAAGAAAGCGTTTGACAATAAATATTTAGGATTTAAATCTTCCACGGCAAATAAGGCGAAAGCTATGATAAGAACCATCATGCCCAATCCCCTGAGGAATATAGGAAAGTAGAGCATCTCGTATCTGCTATCCGGTGAGATCCCGAAATAAAGGCTCCCGAAGAACAGGACGAAACAACTCATTCCTCCCGCTATCAAGAAACGAAACCGCCAACGTTGCCACCGGAACCACCAAAAACAGATGAACGCCCCCAAGACATATCCCGGAAGCAAATAAGTATAAAGGGAATAGGTATGGGTACTGTCTACCTTTAAGATACTAGTCAGGTAACTAGTCAACAAGGTAGTCGAAGTACTGAAAAACATGACAAGCATCATATAGAAATAACCGATAATGGCTTTCGGCTGGTATAAAGGCGCCAGATTCACGTACGGACGTTCCGAATGATATTGATACCAAATAAATAAAGCGATCAATATCGGGGCGATCATGATATAAAGGCAAATCTTGGGGGATGCCATCCAGTCGAGTACTTTCCCGTAATTAATGACATACATAAGCATTAACAATCCGGTGGATATGATGAACATTACCCGGATGTGTAGATCGGCCAAGGGGATGGACTTGATCGGCCGGTTATGGCGGAAGCAGATGATTACCACTAGTATGGCCAGTAAGATCATCAGCATCATGAAATAATACATATATTTCCAGTCATAATGGTAGGCTAACTGTGCGGTAACAAGCATGGACGCTTGTCCCCCTCCGAAAACAAAAGGATAGAAGTAGGAATAGAATTGGCTACGTATATTTTTAGGGCTGAATATCTTTTGTGCGTACCGGATAAACCACAGCATGAGAAACCCTTTTAGGAAACCGATCGCGAAACTACAGACGATCAATATGTCGGCGTTCTGGGAGCGGGCGCAGATCCAGCTTAGGAAGAACTGGGCGACTAAATCCGCCAACAATAAGAATTTGATGGAGAAGGCTTCTAATATCTTCGGAATAATCGGATAGGATACCGCCATTCCCGCCGCTGCCGCGTAATATCCCATGGTTATATCCTCGGTGTTCGTGCCTAGCGTGTTTGATACCTCCAGCATACTGCCGGTGTACGAGCCGTTTAGCATCGTGACCGGAAGGATAACGATGAAGATACAGATCAATCCTAACCAGTCCGGCACCCATTGGCGGATCGGTGCCCCAAGCTCTTTCATCGCGATCATTTGCGTAAGGCTTCTGTTTCAACCATCATGCCTGCTCTTAAATATTGCGTATCTTCTTGCGATAGATTTTCCAAGTCTATCCGTACCGGGATACGTTGTTGTACCTTGACGAAGTTTCCGGCGGAATTGTCGGTCGGGACCAATGAGTATTTGGAGCCTGTGGCGTCGGAGATTGCGGTTACCTCCCCGTTGAATATCTTTCCCGGCAACGCGTCTACCTTGATACGTACTTTCTGCCCGATATAGATGTGGGGGATCTGGGTCTCCTTGTAATTGGCCGTGATCCATTTGTCTTTATCTCGTACGAGGTAGGATATCGTTTGTCCGGCTTGCACGTATTGTCCGGGCTCTAAGGTCCGTCTGCCTACATGACCGTCGTAAGGGGCGGTTATAACGGTATAGGAAAGGTTTAACCTCGCTAAATCCAGATCCGCTTCTTTTCGTAAGATCGCCGCCTCGGCTCCTGTTGTCTTCTTGCTGGTTTCGGTGAATTGGGAGAAAGCGGCTTTCTTTTGTTCCACCAACGCCTGATATCGGGCTTGCGCCGCCTCGAAAGCGGCCTTGGATTGCTCGTATTGTTGCTCGGGGATCGATTCTTCTTTCAGCAGCCGCTCAAATCGGTGATAATCCTGTTCCAGTTGCCAAAGCTTGGCTTTAGCCTCGGCGATGTTGGCGTCTTGTACGGCGATGTTCGTATGGGAGGTCTCGATACCGGAACGAAGTACGTCTTGTGATCCTTGGGCGTCGATCAACGCGGCCTCTGCCTCTTTTACCTTGATCCGATATTCCCGATCGTCCAATATGAGAAGTGTGTCCCCTTGGTGAACGTACTGGTGTTCCTTGAAACGGACCTCTTTTATGTAGCCGGAGGCACGTATATTTAGTGGGGCGATATATTGGTCCACAAAGGCATCGTTTGTCACCTCATAATTGATGTAACGCCAGAAATAATTGGCTGTCCACCAAATGCCGGAACCGGCTAAAAGGATACATATGGAGTTTAATACTATATTCCGTGTCCTTACTTTCTTTAGTCTTTGATGTTTCTCTTTTAATTCGTTTGCCATAGTCGTTGTTTCTTTTTAGAGACGGCCGCAAGCCTTCTGTAGTTGATAGTAAGTGTAAATTACGTGGGTACGGGCATTCGTGAGCTGTAGCTCCGCGTTGAGGAGAACCGAGTTCGCGTCGAGTAAGTCGGTTAGGATCGCCAATTGGTTTAAATACCGGTTTTGCATGATCCTGTAGTTCTCTTGAGCTTGCCGTACGGATAACTTCAAGGCTTCCACTTCTTGTAGAGCTTCCTTATGACGTAAGAACGCGGTGCGCACTTCTATACGGATTTTCTGTTTTTTCTGTTCCTCCTCGTTTTTATGTAACGAGACCATCCATTTGCTTTCCTTTATCTTATGGTTGTTTTTATATAAAGAGGATAAAGGGTAGGAGAGCGACAGACCTATGTTCCAGTTGTTATTGTACATATCCGCTAATGTTCGGGAGACTGGACGTGCCAATGTGTTCGACGCATATAGCGATAGGCTGGGTAGCGAGGAGGCTTTAGTCAAACGTATATCATTTTGGGCTAACTCTGTTTGTTTCCGGAGTAGACGTATCGCCGGATCATTGGAATAGGCTTGGGCTACATAATCTTCGTAAGTTTCTAAAGATACGGTTTGGTCCAGTAACGTGGTATCTGGTTTGAGCAATAGATTCTCATCGAGACCGATCAGGATATCCAATTGCTGTGATACCAGTATGAGGCTATTATCCGTTTCTTGCAAGGATAGGCGGTCGTTGGTTAATTGCATCTCGCTTCTTAATACGTCGTTATTGGTTATCAGTCCCTCTTTTTTCATACGCCGGATATCTTGCAGGCGGCGTTCCGATTCCTCGATATTACGGGAAAGCACCTCACGTTGTTTAAACAGGCTGAAAAGACCGATGTATTGATTTAATAGACCGAGCTTGATCTCACTCTGGTCTGTGAGCGTTTGTAAAGAGGCGACTTCTTTCTCCAGATCCGCTTTCCGGATGGAATACCGGATTTTACCGCCTTGGTATATCGGTTGGGTAAGGTCGATGGCATAGTTCTGGGACCAATCGGGCGCTTCTGGGCGAGTCGGATGGGCGAGTCCTTGCTCAAAGAGGATCGGTTGCCCTACATATCCACCTTTCAAGCCGATTTGCAGGTCTGGCAATTGTGCGGAACGTGCCGTATGGGTTCTCTCTTGCGCTATCGATTCTTTTAAGACGTCTGCTTGGATCTGCAGACTATGCCGTACGCCTCTCTCGAAAAGCTGGTCGATGGTCAAAAAGAGCGAATCGGTTTGGGCGATTGCCGGAAATGTAGCGACCGTCATACAAAAGAGGCTCAATACGTGCTTTTTATATATTCTCAAGGACATTATGTACTGCTTTTAATTCGGATAACATGGTTTCTACGTTCTCTATTCCGATAATATGCTCCGCATGTACATAAACCTGATCAAGGATCGGGCGAATTTGCTTTTTGAATTCTTCTCCTTCCGGGGTTAGGAAAACCAGTTTGTTCCTCCGGTCCTCGGGATCTTCTTTCCGATGGACGTAGCCTTTCTTCTCTAAATTGTTCATTAGGTTTGTCAGACAAGCCTTATCCTTTGCCGTTCTCTCTGCCAAGACCTGTTGGGTGATACCTTGTTCGTGCCATAGGCAACTCAAGATTTGAAGCATCTCAAATGTTATACCGGCGTTGTTCTTTTTCAGCGTTCGTTGCATAGACCGACGAAATGCCATGCGTGTGCGGACAACTTGTAACATAAGTTCCCGGAATTCTTTACCTTCTACCATTACTTATAATTCTTTTAAACTTGCTGGGCGCGAAGATAGCGTTTTTTCTTGGATTAGTCAAATGTTTAACTAATTAGCGTCTCGCTAATAAAGTATGTTTGCCATCTAGGTGGCACAGCTTTGCCATCGGCGTGGCACGGGCTTGCCATCACTATGGCACGGGTATGCCATCAGTGTAGCACAGCTGTGCCAAGGCGATGGCAGATGCTGGCACAGTATGTGTATGAAAGACAGGCGTATAGACTGAAAGCGTAACAAACCCGTGGAGTGATTCGTTACGCTTTCTGTTTAGTTCTCGTTTACGAGTTTAAGATGCATTCTTCTTTATCCGAACGCCTCCTTCAATTGCTTCACCCATCGCTCGATTCGTTTGTCGGTTTGATCCGGTTGGTTTTCCAAATCGAGGACTAAGCCAAGTAGTTTGCCATTTTTCAAGGCTTTGGAGGCATTAAAGAAATAATCATCCGAAGAGGTCTCGCCTACTAAAGTCGCTCCACAGGAGGTGAAAGCGTCCGCCAATATGCCGACTCCATCGGCGAAATTATCCGGATAATTCGTTTGATCTCCAAGACCGAAAATAGCGACCTTCTTATTTTTAAGGTCTAAAGTGACCAGTTCCGGGATGATCTCGTCCCAATAGGTGGGAAGTTCGCCATCGAACCAAGTAGAGGTTCCTGCGATTATATGGTCGTAAGCCTCGAAATCTCTTTTCCATGCGCTTTCAACAGGGATGATATCGATCTGATCCTCCCCGAAAGCTTTTCTTATTTTATTGGCGACAAAGGTTGTTTTCTCTGTGCCCGTTCCGTAAAATAATCCTGTTTTCATTGTGATACTTTTAAAGATTTAACGAATGTGGATCTAATAAAGCAGCAGTTCTTTTGCCGCATGATAGATGGTCTCCTCGTTGGGGAGGATGGCCCGTTCCAAGACCGGATGGAAACCAACCGGAGTGAATAGGGAACCTACCCGTTGGATCGGAGCATCCAAGTACTGGAATAGTTCCGAGCCGATGATGCCGGCAATTTCCGCTCCGAAGCCAGAGAAGACCTTGTCCTCATGTACGATCAATACTTTACTGGTTTTCTTCACCGAGTTGAAGATCGCCTCTTTATCCAATGGTATCAAGGTACGAAGATCGATAACCTCCAGTTCCCAGCCTTTTTCTTTGTAAAGAAGCTCGGCTACGTTGAGGCAAAGATGGGTCGTATTGCCATAAGTGATGATTGTCAGATCTTTTCCCGGACGGCGGATACGGGCTTTCCCAAACGGAACCTCGAAATCCTCGGGGACAAAGGTGGAGGCTTCTACCGCGTTGTAGAGCGCTTTCGGTTCCAGATAGAGCGTAAAGCCTTTAGAACGCATACTCGTCCGCAACAGTCCGGCGGCATCATCCGCGAAAGAGGGATAAACAATCCGGGCACCGGGTAATGAGGTCAATGCGCCCTCAATGGTCTGGGAATGATAAAGCCCTCCTCCGATATAGCCTCCGGAGGCTAGGCGCAAAGTGATGTTTGGGGTAAATTGCCCGTTGCTGCGCCAATACTCATGCGTACATTCCACGTATTGCTCGACGGCCGGCCAGAAGTAATCGGCGAATTCCGCGCCCTCGATCACTACATGGATCTTCGGGTCAAAGCGGCACATACCGTTCGCTGTCCCTACGATATAATCCTCGGCGATAGGGGCGTTGAAGACTCGCTCGATACCGAATTCTTGCTGCATGCCTTTCGTGATGTTGAATACGCCACCCTTTTCTTTATTGGCTACATCCTGTCCCCAGATAAATGTATCCGGGTTGTGCCGGAACTCCGCTTTCAACGTCTTGTTGATCGCCGTAACTAGCGTTTCTTTCTCTCCTTCCTCGTTTTGAACACCTTCTTTGTATTTCAGAGGTTGATAAGGTTCCGGGAGGACGTAATCCTTGACGGTAGACGGATCGGGATCGGGGGCGGCCATCGCTTTCCGATTGGCGGCTTTCAGGTCTTTAGCCGCTAGATCCGCGATCTCTTTCAATTCTTCCTCGGTGAAACGTCCGTAACGAATCAGCATGCGATGGAATTTGTATAAAGGATCGGCGGATTTTACATAGGTAAGCTCGTTCTCATCACGATACAAGGTATGTTTATCGGAGTTTGAGTGGGAGCCTATCCGTACGCAATTGGCCTGAACGATCACGGGAGTCCGGTTGGCGATCGCGTACTCTTTGGCCTCGGTCATGGCATTCATGGAATCGAACACGTCTTTTCCATTGCAATGGATAATACGTAAATTCTTGAAGCCAGAGAAGTTATCGGCAACTTTACGATTGGCCGTCTGGTCCTTTTTGGGGACAGAGATACCATATCCATTGTCTTGGAAGACAAAGATAACCGGCAGTCGCTCATTGCTGGCGCCATTGATTGCCTCATACACATAGCCTTCGGAAGCGGCCGATTCACCGTGCGAGGTAATCGCTGCGCCTTTCTGTCCATAGTAAACCATCGCCCGTGCCACGCCGGCGGCATGGAGATCGTGAGTCGCCGTAGCGGAAGAAACGTTCTCGATATGCCATTCCATCTTAGAGAAGTGGTTAGACATGTGGCGGCCGCCACTGGTCAGATCGGTCGCCTTGGAGATACCGTTCAGGATGATCTCCTCGGCGGTCATTCCCGCCGAGAGAACCGTCAACATATCCCGGTAATAGGGGAAGAGAAAGTCCGTGTCCTTATCGAATACTTGTCCCATGGCGAGTTGTATCCCGTCGTGCCCGGCATACGGGGCATGATAAGACCAGCCGAGAGATTGCAATAAATAGGAGGGAGCCTTCTCATCGATCGCCCTTCCGAGCGTCATAAGGTAAAACCATTTCCTGAGAGTCTCCTTATCTGTTGTTTTTATATCATACTTTTTCATGTTGTTCTATTATATATAATGTATTAAGCGTTCCAATTCTCTAGTTCGTCGGCGATGGAACGTAAAAAGGCTCCCGCCAAAGCTCCGTCCACGATACGATGATCGTAGGAGAGTGAGAGGTACATCTTGTGACGGATAGCGATCGTATCTCCCTCGGGCGTCTCTACTACCGCAGGCTTCTTCTCGATATAACCGACGGCTAGGATCGCTACTTGAGGCTGATTGATGATCGGGGTGCCGAACAGACTCTTGAAGGTTCCGAAATTCGTAATCGTGAACGTTCCGCCTTGGATGCTATCCGGGGCGAGCTTATTCTCACGGGCTTTAGCCGCCAAGGTATCTATTTGTGAGGCGAGGCCACTTAGGTTCAGCTTATCGGCATCGTGTATAACCGGGACAATTAAATTTCCGTCGTTTAAGGAAACCGCTATACCTATATTAATAGGCTTCTTTAGGATGATATTGTAACCGTCCACGGATGAATTTACTAATGGATAGGCTTTCAACGCTTTGGCGGTCGCTTCGGTAATAGCCGGCATATAAGTTAGGTTGATGCCTTCTTGCTTGAAGAATTGATCCTTCACTTTTTTACGCCAGTTAACCAGTCGGGTCACGTCTACCTCGATAACCGACGTCACATGCGGAGATACTTTTTTCGATAATACCATATGGTCCGCAATGATCTTACGTACACGATCCATTTCTCTCACCTCGTCTCCTTGGGCGAGTGGAGCGGATGGAGTGGCCGCTGTCATAGGCATGGAAGGAGCGGTCGGCGGCGCTACCGTAATTGTTGGCGTGCTCGTAGCCGTTTGCTGCATGGAAGAAACAGGAGCCTGTTTCGGCTTCGGCATTTCCGTACCTTTATTTTTGTGATCGATATACGTTTGAATATCTTTCTTACTGAGACGTCCCAGATATCCGGTACCCGGAATATGATCCAGTTCATCTTGCGATACACCGGCAGCTTTCGCTAATTGCAATACGACGGGAGAATACCAACGATCTTCCTCTTGGGAATTCTTTGATAATTCCTCTGGGACGGGAGCGGGGACTTGTTCTTTCGGTTGAGTAGCCTCCGAGGTTTCCGGCTGAACTCCGTTATCCTCTCCTTCACCTTCGATCTCAAGGATCGCTACGACTGTACCGACCGCTACGGTGTCTCCCTCATTAAAAAGAAGTTGTTTTACTTTTCCCTCAACGGGGGATGGAATCTCAGCGCTTACTTTCGCTGTGCTTACTTCGAAAAGGACATCATCTTCCTCTACGGTATCACCTACCTTTACCGACCATGAGATGATGGTTCCTTCTGTAATACTTTCGCCCAACTTAGGCATCTTTATCTCAAATGTAGCCATATTTTGATTTTTTAATTACTGTTATATAGTGGGAGACGGGGCGTGCCCCGTCTCTACAAACGGTATATAATAAGAACAAAGATCAAGAAGGTAAGTTTCTGTATTATAGTGTATAAGTGTTAAAGTTCCAGCTGGCTGTAGCATATTTCTGCTCTTTAAGCCGATAGATGGCTTCCAAGTCTGCTTGCGTGAAATAATAATCTTGAATGCCGGGATTATTGATCGTGAAATAGTAAAGAAGCGCTTTCTTAAAATGCTGGATGGAGATAGAAGCCGGAAGATGGGCGCTGATATTCGTGACCGGACTCCGTACAGATTTAACGAATGTCGATCGTTTACCTCCTGTTTTCTCTGGTGCTTGACGGGATGTACTTTTCAAGGAGGTGACGAGCCTATCCAGATCGGTGGAAAACAATAAGGTAGCATGGTGCATATACCGATTCTTATGGATACTCTGTGCGCTACCCGATATTTTAAATCCTCCGATAGTTAATCCTTTCCGTTCATCCACCTCGACATGTACTCCCAATGTCTTGAGAAAATTCATGATCTGGATGGTATATTTGTCGGTCTGCATAATCTGGCCGGTCTCTATAAATGTAAGATTCAGGTTTCCCGGATCATGGTAAACGGCACCACCACCGGAAAACCTGCGTGCTATCTTGATTTGTTGGTCTTGTACGAATTTGAGATTTACCTCGGCCCATACATCCTGATGCTTACCGATCACGATTGATGGTTCATTCTGCCAAAGCATGAAAATATTCTCTTTGAAATTCTTGAGCAGATACTCTTCGGCGGCCAAATTGAAGTATGGATCCGTTTGTGTATTGTGAATGCAAAGCATCAGGAAACTGTTTTAGTTAGGCGTTTTATTAGATATATAAACTTTCGTGGAGGATCTCACTGACTGTCGGATGCGGGAAAATATTTTTCTTAAATTCATCGACTGTATAACCATTCTCGACAGCGATTCCGGCGGTGACGATAATCTCGTATGCCGTCTTCTGCTTGAAAAAACAAACGATGATACGATCCTCGTCGTCCGTGATCAGTTTACATAAACCATTACCATTCTCGTTCTCTGCGACGAAACGTCCGGAATAGGTCATCGGGATCTTTTGAACACGAAAACTTTCCCCATTCGCTACCAATTCCTCTTCTGTCTTACCCACGCTCGCCAATTCCGGATTCGTATAAACTACCGCCGGAATGGCTTTATAGCTCATCTCGTCCGGTATGCCTAGGATATGGTGTATGGCAACTTCCGCTTCCCGGTAAGCCGTATGTGCCAGCAGGGAAAAACCGGTAATATCTCCAGCCGCATATACATGTGGATGGGAAGTCAGCATATGTTCGTTTACCTTTACACCGGCCCCTTGTATTTCGATCGCTAGATTTTCGAGTCCCAGACTCTTTGTAATCGGACGGCGGCCCACGCTCACTAATATTTTATCGGCTTCAATCGTGTCTGCCTTGCCGTTTTTCTCAACAAAGACTTTCTCTGCCGATACCTCTGTAACTTTGGTATTCAAGAAAAACTCTACGCCTTTTTTCTTATACTCGGATCGAAGCATCGCTGAGGTTTCTTTATCCATATTCCCTAATATCTCGGGTAGCATCTCGATTACCTTCACCTTTACGCCCATACTGTTAAAGAATGAGGCGAACTCCATTCCGATCACGCCACCACCGATAATCGCTAACGATTTTGGCAAATCGTTGAGATCAAGGGCTTCCCGGGAAGTCCAATACTTGACCTCTGATAACCCTTTGATAGGAGGGATCACGGTTTCAGAGCCTGTGCATACTAACACATTCTTCACTAAATACTCTTTTCCATCGCAGTGAATCCGTATATTTCCAAACTCCTCTCCGGTGATTCGTGCCTCTCCTTCTACGATGGTGACGCCGTTACCCGTAAGCCGGGCTTTTACCCCGAGCGTAAGTTTACGGACGGTCTTGTTCTTCCGGTCGATAATCTTTGCCAAGTCGAAACTTGGGTCTTTCATCGCCACTATACCATATTTGGAGGCACTTTTGATACTGTCTAGTATCTTGGCGGAGTATAAAAGAGTTTTTGTCGGGATACATCCCTCGTTTAGGCAGACGCCACCGATAGCGTTCTTCTCGAAAAGGATCGTTTTTAATCCATTCTCCGAAGCCCTTTCGGCGGCGGTGTAACCCGCAGGTCCACCGCCTATGATCGCTATGTCATATTCCATATACATTTATTATAATTATTTGAATACTAAAATTCGTTCCTCTAGCGGGGCGAATTGCTTATCTCCCGGTTCTTGCGTAGGGATACCGAACGGCATCTCGGCGATCAGTTTCCAGTTCGGATTGATATGCCATTGTTTAGCGACCGCCTCGTCGATCAACGGGTTGTAATGTTGCAAAGAAGCGCCGAAGCCGGCGTCTTCCAGCATAGTCCATATCGCGAATTGATGCATAGCCGATGTCTGTTGGGACCATACCGGGAAATTATCTTTATAAGAAGGGAATTGCTTCTGCAAGCCTTCTACTACCGCCGTATCCTCGAAAAAGAGGACCGTGCCATAGCCAGCCTCGAAAGAATTATCTATCTTTGCCTCGGTAGCCTTATAGGCTTCGGCGGGGACGATTTTACGAAGCGTGTCTTTTACGATTTCCCAAAGCTTCTTGTGGCTTTCACCCAGTAGCAGTACGATTCTCGTAGACTGCGAATTGAATGCGGAGGGAACGTGAGTGACCGCTGTCTTAATAATCTCATGAATCTCGTTGTCGGAAATGGGAGAGTTGTTACCTATTCCATAATGTGTCCGGCGATGCTGGATCGCTTCTTTAAAACTTCTTGCCATAATGAATATCATGTTATGTTGTTATATACCTATAACTAATTTAAGACATGATTTGTTGAGGAAAAAATATTTGAGAATTCTTGCGGATAAATCAAAATAATTCTTACCTTTGCACCCTGTAAAGATAAGACTCTATTAGAATCTTCGTTTTTGTTCATGATGCTAGTTCAGAAAGGGAAGACACATAGCAGGAGTTGACTTAAATTTCGTATAATTTAAAAGAACAGATTAGAAATGTCTAAAATTTGTCAAATTACTGGAAAGAGAGCAATGGTTGGAAACAACGTTTCTCACTCAAAGAGAAGAACGAAACGTAAGTTCAATGTCAACCTGTTTACGAAGAAGTTCTACTGGGTAGAGCAGGATTGCTGGGTTAGCTTGAATATTTCTGCGGCTGGCTTACGTACGATCAATAAGTTAGGTTTGGATGCGGCTATCAAGATGGCGGCTGAAAAAGGTTATTTGAACGCATAATTTGTGGAGGATATAGAAAATGGCAAAAAAAGCAAAAGGAAATAGAGTACAGGTAATCCTTGAGTGTACAGAGCACAAGGAAAGTGGAATGCCGGGTATGTCTCGCTATATCACTACGAAGAATAGAAAGAATACTACTCAGAGATTGGAGTTGATGAAATACAACCCGGTTTTGAAGAAGATGACGTTACACAAAGAAATTAAGTAATAGGAGATTTTAAACGATGGCAAAAAAAGCAGTTGCAACATTTAAGAAAGGTGACGGTCGTACTTATTCCAAGGTGATTAAAATGGTTAAGTCTCCGAAAACAGGTGCATACATCTTCCAAGAAGAAATGATCCCTAACGAAGCAGTAAAAGATTATTTCGCTAAATAATAAATTAGCGAATTAAAAGAATATAAGAGGCTTCTCTCCGATAAAGCGGAGGGGAGCTTTTTTTATGCCCTAAACTTTTGAAAGTATAGTTGGTTACAAACAAAATATTTTCTTAATTTTGTTGGGTTAATTTGTAGAGACAGGGCATGCCTCGTCTCTTCCCATCCAAATGGTAGTTTGTATGAAATAATAATATAACAAGATAAAATAATTAAAGCTATGAGATTCGATGTATCCAGCACTGCGCTATTATCACGTTTACAGTCTATAAGCAAGGTTATCGCTTCCAAGAACTCTTTACCGATTCTGGACAGCTTCCTTTTTAACCTAGAAGGAAATACGCTTACGGTGACAGCTTCCGATGCCGAGACCCGGTTGGTGACTTCCGTAGACGTCATGAATGCCCAAGGTGCCGGACTCTTTGCGGTTTCCGCCAAGATACTGCTCGATCCGCTGAAAGAGCTTCCCGAACAACCGCTTACTTTTGATATCAATGATGAGAATTTGGAGATTTTCATTCATTTCCAGAATGGAAAGTATAATTTTATCGGTCAGAAAGGGGACACATATCCGCAGCAGAAGCCGTTGAATGATAACGCTATCTCTATCTCGATGGATGCCCAGATGCTGTTAAACGGCATCAGTCGTTCCTTGTTCGCCACAGCCGATGATGAGCTTCGCCCTGTAATGAATGGTGTCTATTTCGATATCCATACGGATGATTTGACGTTCGTGGCATCAGACGGACATAAATTGGTTCGCTTGCGTAACTTGGCGGTGAAATCCCCGGAACGGGCTTCTTTCATTTTGCCGAAGAAGCCGGCTAATTTATTGAAGAATTTGTTGGCGAAGGAGTCGGAGCAAGTATTGATTAAGTTTGATGATAACAATGCGTATATTACTTGCACGAACTTCGAGATGGTTTGTCGTTTGATCGAGGGGCGTTACCCGAACTATAATAGTGTGATTCCTCAAGAAAACCCGTTTAAGGTAACGATCGATCGTATCTCTTTCTTGAATGCTTTAAAGCGTGTTTCTGTCTTTTCTAATCCGGCGAGCAGCTTGGTGAAGTTGCACTTGAAGGATAGCTTGATTACGGTTTCCGCCCAAGATATCGATTTCTCCACTTCTGCGGAAGAGCGTATTGTTTGTCAGTTTGACGGGACGGAGTTAAGCATCGGTTTTAAGGCTACATATCTGATCGAGATCCTTGGAAATATCAGCTCGGAAGAGGTTGTATTAGAATTAGCGGACCCTTCACGTGCCGGCTTGATCGTTCCTTCTGAGAATGATGAGGACGAGGACTTGCTCATGTTGCTGATGCCGATGATGTTGAATGACTAATAAATAAATAATGCAGTTAAACTTAAGGAACCCGCTGGTCTTTTTTGATTTAGAGACCACGGGCATAAATATCGTAAAGGACCGTATCGTAGAGATTTCCTACGTGAAGGTCTTCCCGAATGGGAAAGAAGAGACGAAGACACGCCGGGTAAATCCCGGTATGCCTATTCCCCCCGAATCTACCGCTATTCATGGCATAACCGATGAAGATGTAAAAGATTGTCCGACCTTTAAGGAGATCGCTAAATCTTTGGCAACCCAGATCGAGGGTTGTGATTTGGCCGGATATAATTCCAACCGTTTTGATATACCCATGCTTGCCGAGGAGTTCCTGCGTGCGGGTGTGGATATCGATTTGAACCGGCGCAAATTTATCGATGTACAGACGATTTTCCATAAGATGGAGCAACGTACGTTATCTGCCGCTTATAAATTCTATTGCAATAAAAGCTTGGAGAACGCTCATACGGCTGAGGCTGATACGTTGGCTACATATGAGGTGTTGAAAGCGCAGCTGGATCGCTATCCGGATTTGAAGAATGACGTAGCTTTCCTTTCCCAATATTCCTGCTACTCGAATAATGTGGATTTCGCCGGACGTATGGTTTACAACGATAAAGGCGAGGAGGTCATTAACTTCGGTAAGTATAAAGGCCGTTTGGTAACGGAGATCTTGAAGTCGGATCCGGGCTATTATTCTTGGATCATGAATGGCGATTTCCCGTTGAATACGAAGAAAATGTTGACAGAGATTCGTTTGAGAGACTTTAATTCAAAATAAGGCGATGAATAATTTTGAGTTTTGCAATCCTGTAAAGGTTGTGTTCGGCAAAGGGACGATTGCCCGTTTGTCTGCGTTAATTCCGGAAGGGAGTAAGGTTCTGGTGGTATACGGTGGCGGTAGCATTAAGAAAAATGGCATTTATGAGCAGGTGACGGCAGCTTTGAAAGACTTCCATACCTATGAGTTTGGTGGTATCGAGGCGAATCCCCGTTATGAGACTTGTATGAAGGCTGTAGAGTTGGTGAAGAGGGAGAATATCGATTTCTTGCTGGCGGTAGGCGGCGGATCAGTGATCGACGCTACGAAATTTATCGCTTCGGCTACGTTTTTCGAGGGAGATCCTTGGGATATCTTGTCGAAAGGTGGCGTGATAAAGAAAGTGCTTCCTTTAGGAGTAGTGCTGACTTTGGCCGCTACCGGTTCGGAAATGAATGAACGGGCGGTAATTTCCCGGGAATCTGTCCATGAGAAATTGAATTTCATGTCTCCGTTGGTGTTCCCTAAGTTCGCTATCTTAGATCCGCAGGTAACTTATTCTTTACCTGAGCGACAGGTGGCTAACGGTGTCGTTGACTCGTTTATCCATGTGGTCGAGCAATACCTGACTTATCCGGTGAACGCTAAGGTTCAAGATTATTTTGCCGAGGGATTGATGAAGACAATCGTGGAAGAAGGCCGCAAGGTCTTGCAAAACCCGAATGATTATGATATTCGTGCTAATTTGATGTGGGCGGCTACGAATGCCTTGAACTGTTGGATCGGCCAAGGAGTACCCCAAGACTGGTCCTCACACCGTATGGGATATGCATTGACGGCGCAGTTCGGCTTGGATCATGCCCAGACTTTGGCGGTTATCTTGCCGGGTGTCATGACCTATATGCGTAAGGAGAAAGCGGCGAAACTGATCCGGATGGGAGAGGTCATATTTGGTATTACCGAAGGATCTGCCGATGAAAAGGCGCAAAAGTCAATAGAGGCTACGGAAGATTTTTTCCATTTCATGGGATTAAAGACCCGTCTTTCCGACTATGGGATCAAGGAGTCCGACTTGGATGCTTTGGTGGAACCTATCGATCGAATGGGATGGAAACTTGGCGAATATGGCAATATAAACTCAAAAGTAGCCAAAGAGATTCTTTTGTTGAGGTTGTAGAGACGCAACGTGCTACGTCTCTACTGGCAAAGATAAATTGATTCGATATATGATATTGAAAGATAAACATATTATATTAGGGATTACGGGGAGTATAGCCGCATACAAAGCCGCTTATATCATCCGGGGATTGGTGAAAAAAGGAGCCGAGGTACAAGTGGTTATCACGCCGGCGGGAAAAGAGTTTATCACTCCGCTTACGTTATCGACATTGAGTAGCCACCCTGTAATCAGCGAGTTTTTTTCCAATAGGGATGGTACATGGAATAGTCATGTGGATCTGGGGCTTTGGGCGGATGCCATGTTGATTGCTCCGGCTACCGCTTCCACGATCGGTAAGATGGCGAACGGAATCGCCGATAATATGCTGATAACTACTTATCTTTCTTGTAAAGCCCCTGTATTCGTGGCTCCGGCCATGGATTTGGATATGTTCGCTCATCCGAGTACCCAACAGAATCTGGAGCGCTTGCGTTCATTCGGTAACCGGATCATCGAACCTGCCGAGGGGGAATTGGCGAGCCATTTGGTTGGTAAAGGCCGGATGGAAGAACCCGATAAGATTATCGAGGTTTTGGAAGACTTCTTTTCCGCTCAAAAAGATCTTGAAAAAAAAAAGATCTTAATAACAGCAGGTCCGACATATGAAAAGATAGATCCCGTACGTTTTATAGGTAATTACTCTTCCGGTAAGATGGGGTTCGCTTTAGCGGAAGCTTGTGCGGAGAGAGGGGCGGAGGTGACTTTGGTCGCTGGTCCAGTCTCTTTAAAAACACATCATCCAGCTATTAAACGAATCGATGTTGAGTCTGCCGGGGAAATGTACCAAGCGGCGATGACCGCATTCCCGAGTAGCGATGCTGCCATATTATGTGCCGCTGTCGCCGATTACCGTCCGGAGAATGCTTCCGAGCAGAAGATCAAACGGGAAACGGAGAGAGAGATGACGCTTCATTTGGTTCCGAACCCGGATATCGCCGCCTCTTTGGGTGCGATCAAGCGGGAAGGACAGGTCATGGTGGGGTTCGCCCTGGAGACGAACGACGAGGCTACTCATGCCGAAGGTAAACTGAAGCGGAAGAATCTCGATTTCATCGTCTTGAATTCTTTACGAGACCAAGGTGCCGGTTTCCGTTGCGATACCAATAAGATCACGATTATCGACAATGCCGGAGGAGTAACGAGCTATCCGCTCAAAACGAAGCGGGAGGTAGCCTGTGATATCGTAAATAAGTTGGTAACATTATTGAAATGAGAAAAGTAAGAAGACTGTTTTATCTATTCATGCTTTGCGCCGCTCCTTTTTGTGGGAAGGCGCAAGAGTTGAACGCCCGTATCACGGTGAACGGAGACAAAATTGCGACCGCTAACAAGCAAATCTTCACGACCTTACAGAACTCCTTGACTGAGTTCGTGAATAACCGGAAATGGACGGATGCCACATTTGCCGTCAATGAGAAGATCGATTGTACGATGACGATTATCGTGAATGAATTGGATGAGACGAACTTCAAGAGCGAGATCCAGATACAAGCCCGCCGTCCGGTCTATAATTCCAGTTATACAACTACTCTTCTGAATTTCAGGGATCAACAGTTGGATTTTGAGTATACGGAGGGCGAGCCGTTGGACTATAACTCAAATACGCTGACCAGCAATCTTACGGCCACTATCGTGTTTTACGTCTATGTGATCTTGGGGCTTGATTTCGATAGTTTCGCTCCGAAAGGTGGAACTACCTATATACAACAAGCCCAGCAAATCGTGAACATGGCCCAGTCCGAGATGTCGTGGACGGGCTGGAAAGCTTTTGATAGCAACCAGAACCGCCATGCCGTAGCGACGGCTTTGCAAGATAACGCATCCGACGCTTTCCGGGAAATGTGGTACACGTATCACCGGAAAGGACTCGATGAAATGGCAGCAAATCCGGATCGTGGACGTACGACGATCATTAGTGCGCTTCCCGCCTTGCAGGAAGTAAAGAAAGCCCGGCCTACCTCTGTGCTTCTACAAATGTTCGCCGACGCTAAATTAGATGAGATTATCGCAATTTATTCGAAAGCGACCACACAAGAGCGGCAAGAGGGCTATAAGATGCTGTTCGAGATCTATCCGGCACAATCCACTCGCTTGGAAGAGCTTCAAAAACCAGTAAGGTAAAATAGTTATGTTGAAATCCTTATTTATACAGAACTTTGTCTTGATAGACAATTTGGATATCCGCTTTGATAAAGGCTTCTCGGTGATAACGGGTGAGACCGGAGCGGGAAAATCAATTATATTAGGAGCCTTGTCTTTGGTGCTGGGACAGCGTGCGGATGGCAAGAGTATAAAGAAAGGTTCGGATAAATGTGTGATCGAGGCCGTATTTGATGTCTCAAAATATCAGTTGGAGCCTTTCTTCCTAAGTAACGACCTTGAGTACGACGCGGATAGCTGTATCTTGCGTCGGGAACTTTATGCCTCCGGCAAATCCCGTGCCTTCGTCAATGATTCTCCGGTTTCCCTTACGATCTTAAAAGAGTTGGGAAGCCGCTTGATCGATATCCATTCGCAGCATCAGAACCTATTGTTGGGCGACAACCGTTTCCAGCTGAAAGTGATCGATGTAATGGCCGAAAATGAGATCTTGCTCATTCTTTATAAGAAGGAATTTACCCGTTATCAGGCGTTGCGAAGGGAACTGAAAGATTTGAGGGACAAAGCGGCTCAAAGCAAGCAGGAGGAAGACTATATCCGTTTTCAATTGGAACAATTGGACGAAGCCAACCTTCAACCGGATGAGCAGGATGAGTTGGAGCAAGAGCAAGAAACTCTCTCGCATGCGGAGGAAATCAAAAGCTCTTTATATAAGGTAACCGAACTCTTGGACGGCGAGGAGCAAGGAGCCATCCAAATACTCAAGGAAGCCCTTTCCACCGTGGATTCCTTAGAAAGATATTTCCCGAAAGCCAAGGAGATCTCCGAGCGAATCCGCTCGGCTTATATCGACTTGAATGATCTGGCTTCCGAGACAGACGTTTTAAAGGAAGATGTAGAGTTCAACCCGGAACGATTGGAATGGGTGAATGAACGCTTGAATACCCTTTATACGCTCCAGCAAAAACACCGTGTCTCCACCGTGGATGAATTGATCGCTATACGGGATCAATACCAAGAGCAATTGCGTGCGATCGATTCTTTCGATGAGCAAATCGGTTTGTTAGAAAGTCAATTGGATGCCTCGTATAAAGAGTTGCTTCAACAGGCCTCAGTGCTTAGCGAGCAGCGTAAAGTCGCTTCCACGGCGATGGCCTCGCAATTGGTCAAGATGATTATTCCGTTGGGGATGCCGAATACCCGTTTCCGTGTGGACATCCTTCCTCGCAAAGAGCCGGAGAGCGATGGAATGGACGATATCCGATTTATGTTCTCCGCCAATAAGAGCGCGGAATTGCAGCCGGTAGCCCAAACCGCTTCCGGAGGTGAGATCTCCCGGTTGATGCTCTGCATTAAGGCTATGATTGCCGGGTTCACCGCTTTACCTACTATTATCTTTGATGAGGTAGATACGGGGGTATCGGGTGATATCGCCGATAAAATGGGGGATATCATGCAAGAACTCGGAACAAAGATGCAAGTTTTCGCTATCACTCACTTACCTCAGATAGCGGCGAAGGGGCAAGCTCATTATTTTGTTTATAAGAAGGATACCAAAGACCGTACGCTGACCCGTATCAAGCAATTAGAGGGGGAGGAACGTGTGAACGAGGTGGCCCGTATGTTGAGCGGAGCCTCGTTGACAGAGGCTTCTCTTGCCAATGCGAAAGATTTGTTGGGTATTAAGGATTAAACCTTTCTGAAGTAGGGCAGTCTTAGATAAAAGAACAAACGATTCGCTTTATTATTAACTTAAAATTGAAAAGACATGAAACGATTCAGCTTACTATGTGTGTTGGCTATATTGTGCAGTTTACCCGCTTACAGCCAGTTTTGGATCAGTTTTGGGTGGAATGAACCGCATTGTCAAAATTGTCTTTGGATGGAGCAAGCGATGCATTTGCCCGCTCGCCAAGCAGCGGAATACCATAAGATCATCCATAAGTACGGACAGAAAATAGAGAAGGAGGCCCGCCGTGACTATCGGTATTGGGACCGGGCAGCTCGTCGTATTTACGATTTGCGCATGGAAAGGGATCGTAAGATCCAACGTATATTGACTCCAGCCCAGTTCAATCTATATGTCCGTTTTGTAAGGGAGCATCCGCAACGTATCCATGATTATCGGGGATGGTATGCGAATCCGAGATATCCGGATCGCCGCCCGTCCCATGACTGCCGTCGCTATGAGGATAACTATTGGAATTACCGCTGGGGTACCATTCACCATGACAATCATTGGAGAGACGACCGGCATGACTCAGATAGACATTGGGATCGTGACAACCATCGTCATGACTATCGGAAACCAGCGAAACCGGATAAGCCCAAACCTAAAAAGAATAAGAAGGATCGGGACGATAGAAAAGAACGGTATTATAGCAATGGGCGAAAGGTCTAATAATTCAACCATAGCTTGAAAGAGGCCCATTTTTCTTTGCTGACCAATATTTTCTCTTTATGTTCCGGCTTTATGTGGACAATGACCTTATTCTGAAAATAGGGCTCTATTTTCACGATGGATTCGATATTTATGATCGTCTGCCGGTTCGTCCGGAAAAATTTATCGGGATCTAATTGTTCCATGAGTTTATCCAGCGGGAAATCGATTATGTACTCCTTTTTTTGGCGTGTGACAGCGAAGGTGATCTTGTTTAATGAATAAAAGTAGGCGATATCCTCCACCTGTAAAGTGATCAGTTTCTCGTTGCCGGAAATAAGGAAACGGGTCCTGTATTTCTTGCCGGGATACGTGAGGGAATGGAGTACTTCCAATAAATCATTTTGCTCTAAGAGCTTCTGGTTGTACTTAGACGTGACATGCTCGAATTTCTGGATGGCTTCCTCCAATCTCTCTTGTCGTATCGGTTTGAGTAGATAATCAATACTGTTTACCGTAAAGGCTCGGACCGCATATTCATCGTAAGCGGTCGTAAAGATAATGAGACTTGTAGGACAAACCTGTTCTATAAATAAAAAAGAATTTCCATCCGACAACTGGATATCCAGAAAAACGATATCCGGATGCGGATGGGAAGCGAACCAAGCCACGGATGATTCGATGCTTCCGGGTATCTTGATGATATCCCATTGCGGGCGTAATTTCTTTATCATACCTTCCAGTAACCGGGCGGCCGGTTTCTCATCTTCGATAATGGCTACTTGAATATTATTCATAAATAAGTGGGATTGATACGGTGAATTGGTGATCATTTTTACGGATTTGGATATCCTGCTTACATAGTAATTGATAACGCTCCGACAAATTCTTTAATCCTTTACCGGATGCGTTTGAGACTTTTTTAGGTCGTAATGTATTGCTGACGCATAGATATCGACCGTTCTTTTCAGTATATACTCGTATGGTCATCGGCTTAAAATCGTCGATATAATTATGTTTCACGACATTCTCGGCAAGTAGTTGCAGTGTCAGTGGGGGCAATTGATGGTCAATGACGTTGTCGGGAAGATCGCATTCCAACGACAAACAATCTCCCAGCCGGACTTGATGGAGGAATATATAGGAATCCAGAAAATCAAGCTCCTCTTTTAAAGAGACGATCTGGCACTGTTGCTGGCGGAGCACGTAACGGTATACCTCGGATAGATGCTGCGTAAACTTGACCGCCGTAGATGGATCATACTCTATCTCCGCTATCAATGTATTCAAGCTATTAAACAGGAAATGAGGATTTAGCTGGCTTTGGAGAGCGGTATATTTAGCTTGTATAGATTCTGCTTCCAATCTTTGTTTCTCCTTATATAAATTCAATGTATAACGCATCGAATAATTAATCAAGAGAAGGCTGAAAATGATCATCTCCACGAACCAGACGGCTATTACTAAACCGGCCCCTTTTGCCCGGATCACGAAAGGATCGCCAATGCTTGTGATCCATTTCAACGAGATAAACAGGGTACAATTCATAAGTAGCAATAGGATCGCTACCAGCAGATAATGCCATAACATCCGGCTCTTATCGATATAATACAATGGGTAATTGGTAGCCATCCAATTACTGCTGACCAGTAAACTGAAACCGAACAGGTTGAATACCGCTATCGTGATGGACAAAGCGATCAATGAAATTTTTATATCGGGGATGCGCTCTTGTAGCTCCGTATGATATAACAGCAAGAAATAGGAAAAGACCCCTAATGCCGAAAACAAAAGGATACATGCCGATTTCCCGTATGATATTTCTTTCATGACCTATTCTTTTTCGCGAAGATAATAAATTGCCCGTTCGAAATCCGTCTTCGCCATCTGTGCGTTTAGTTTGGATTGTATATAATTAACCTGAGCTTGCTGATGATATAGTTGAGCGTTGATAACCTCGACGATGGAAACATTCCCCTCCTTATAACGCTCCATGGCCATTTGTTCACTTTCGGATGCTTTTGATAATGAGCTCTCGGTTAGTTTGACTTTATCGATAGCTTGCTTATAGTTGTAATGGGCGGTTTGTATTTCCAGCCGGATCTTATCTTGCGCCTTGCTGAGATTCTGTTGAGCCATATTGATGGCGTACGAGGAAGCGTTGCGGGTACTCTTACGTTTTCCCCATTCGAAGAGCGGGATACTGAACTTGGCGTAGATCGCATAGTTCGGATCTAGGTCGGATTTGAAGTTATAGCCCGGTGAGGAATAACTTCCATCTACTCCAATATGGAATTGGGGTAAGAAACGGGCATCTGCTATTTTCCGGGATGATTCCTGTAACTCGATCTTGTTTTGGGCGATCCGGTATTCCGGCCTGCTGGTTATCGCGTTATCTATCTCATCCGATAAAGGGATAAATTGTTTGAGGGCGATTACGGAATGATCGATCGGCAAGGTATCGCTCGGGTTTACACCAGCGAAAGAATTAAGGGCTAAACGTGCGATCTCGGCGTTATCACGAGTTTGCAATAACTGGAAATCTGCGTCGTTTAGTTTTACCTCCGCCATAAGAAGGTCGTTTCGATCGATATATTCGACTTCTACCCGGTGGCGTACGACCTCTACCAGTTGCTGTATAGATGTACGAAATGCCTGTGCCTCGAAAACCAGCTCGTGTTGGGCTACTGCGTTCCAATAGTAGATATCGGCGTCGTGTAGGGTATTGCTTTTTATACGATTGGATTCATTGGATGCCAACTCTTTTTCCTTCCGTGCTTTTTGGTAGTTGGCACGAATGCCGCCTCCGGTATAAATCGGTTGTGATAGGGAGAGAGTCGCCCCATATTTCAGATCTTTACCTTGAAAATAAAGGGGGGAACTCATAGATGGCAAATCAATCGATAATTCTAGCGGATTACCGGTATAATTGAAATTACCTCCCGCCGAGAGTTTCGGTTTGAAATCCGCACGGGCCGATTTTATCATTTCCTGTTTCATGGCCTCGTTGTATCCCGCTGCTTTCAAGTCTTGGTTGTATTCCAAGACTTTTTCCCTATATTGCGCTTGATAATCGCTGTTTTGTGCGATTAACGGGAAGGATAGGAAGGATAAGAGACCGCTGATAATATATACTTTGTCCATTTTTATCGTTTATTTGTGAGGTGAATGAATCCGGTAAAACAATGCGTATAACGTCGGGGTTACGAATAACGTAAGTAAGGTGGCGAAGGTGAGTCCGAAGATAATAGTCGCCGCCATTCCACCGAACGCTACGTCGAAAAGTAAAGGCACCATTCCTAGAATAGTCGTGGTAGCCGCCATCAAGACCGGGCGAGTCCTTGAGATGGTTGCCTCTATGATCGAGTCGTATGGAGAGATACCGTTACGACGTTGCGTGTTAATCTCGTCTAATAATACGATTACGTTTTTGATAATCATACCCAAGAGTCCCAACCATCCGGCGATCGGGAAAAAGCCGAAATCGAACCCGGTAAGTAACATACCGATCGCTACCCCGATTAAGGAGAGAGGGAGCACGCAAAGGATGATTATCGGTTGACGGAAATTGGAGAATAAAGCGACCAATATAACAACCAACATCAAGAAAGCCAACGGGAAGAATTTGACAAGGGCTTGCAATCCCTCTGTCTGGTCTTTGTATTGTGAATCCCAGAAGAAGCTATATCCTTGGGGCAGGTTCATTTTCTCGATCTCTTCCCGAATCTCACCGTGTACCTCAGACATGGTGTAACCGTTTTTCACGCCACACATCGCTGCCATAGACAATTGTCGGTTGTAGGTTTTGATCTGCGGATATTCCCATGTAGAGGTTACTTGTTGGGTTACTTGCGACAAAGGAGCGGATTTCTCTCCATTCCAGACCGAGAAATCGCCTAATGAATGGGGATCATTGATTCCGCTCGTCTCCGATTTCAATAAGACCGGGACTTTCTTTTCCTCATCCCGGTAAATCCCGATAACCGCACCTTCCTCGATGGATTTGACGGATTCCATCAAATTGGCCTTGGTGATACCTAAGGAACTGGCTTTTACCGGATCATATACCGGGCGTATCATATAGGTCATATTACCCCATTCATTCCGGGCATCGGCTACTTTCGGGTTCCTTCGCATAATGTCGATAGCTACTCCAGCCAAAGAGTCCAATATCGCCGGGTCCGGTCCGAGGAAACGGGCTTCTATCAAGGCTTCCGTAAGCGGGCTTAACTCAAACTTGTTCACCTTGATGAGCGGTTCCGGATATTTTAAGCGAATTGAGTCTTGTAGCAAGGCATGCAATTCCCGGGCCTCTCCGGATGTCTTACATTTTACCAATAATTGGGCATAGTTTGGTTGAGGACCGAAGCTAACGTTCGATAGATAATAACGGGGCGGTGTCCGTCCGATATAAGAGGAAACCATTTCCGTCTGCGAATATTCTTGGATGGATTCGGCCATATCGGTAGCGTATCGATCGGTTTCCTCGATGGCTGTACCTTCCGATAGCCACATATCTAAAGTGAAATACTGCTTATCGAGCGAGGGCACGAACACTTTCGGGATAAACTGGAAACTCCATGCGGAGATAACCAAAAGAACGGATAAGATACCTACTGTAGCGTATCGGTATTTGATGACAAGGCGTAGGGAAGACCGAAAATAATCATAGTATTTTCCGGAGAATAATTCCCCTGTTAACTCGTCCGGTCTGGGGCGCCGTACAAACTCTTGGATGAAGAATGGGGTTTGCGTAAGCGCGAACACCCAGCTGAACATCAAGGATACTCCGATCACGATCACTAAAGATGAAAGTAATTCGCCCGTGATATGCGGTGAATAGTAAATGGGCAAGAACGTGAGGATCGCGATAGCCGTAGCCGCCAGTAGAGGCAGGGCGGTGGATGAGCAAGCCCTCATGATCGCAATACGTTTGCGCATGCCTCGTTGCATATTTACCAAGGCAGAGTCCGATACTACGATGGCGTTATCTACCAACATACCCATCGCGATGATGATAGCGGCAAGAGACATTCGTTGCAAGGCGATCCCGTTGGCGAACATGACAATTAAAGTGGCGAAGATAGAGAAAACCAATCCGCTACCGATCAAAAGGCCGTTTTTGAAACCGATAAAGAACAATAAGATCGCTACTACGGTCACGACGGAGATGATCAAGTTCAAGATAAATCCTTGGTTGGCCACGGCGGACTCATATCCTTGGTCGTATATGGAGGTGAGCTCAAAACCCTTGGGCATGGTCTCCGAAAATGATTGAATACGCTTTTTCACGGCTTTGGCCATATCGACCACGTTCCCGGTCGGTATGGTAGAGATAGCGATACCGACCGCTTGCTTGTTATTGATGCGCATGAAGTTTTGGGGCGGAGTCTGGTAACCCTCTTCGATACGGGCGATATCGCCTAGCCGGAAATGCTCGCCGGAATGAGATACGATCGTAAGGTTACGGATATCATCCAAGGAGTAAAAATTACCGGTGGATTCGATACGTATGCGAGTCTCCCCGTTGCGAATACTCCCGGCGTCTACCACTTTATTCTGTCCGTCGAACGCCTGTTTGATATCAGCTGTCGTAATACCCCGATTGGATAAGATCGTGGGGTTTATCCGGATATCGATTACGGGAGTTTGTATGCCGTAGATCTCTACCTTTGCCACGTCTTTTACTTTCAATAAATCATCTTTGATCAGTTTGGCTTGATCCTCCAGTTCCCGGTAGGTATAAGATTCTCCGGTCAATCCGTAGAAAACACCCAATACATCGCCAAAATCATCATTGACGATGGAGGTTCCCGCTCCGGAAGGTAATTTGCCTTGTACGTCGTTTACCTTTCGGCGTAGTTTATCCCATAACTGCTGCATCTCGTCGGCCCGGATTTCCTTTTTCACGTAGACCGTGATCTTGGAAAGTCCAGCCCGGTTCTCTGTCTTCAGATAGTATAACTCGCCTAAGGATTGAATGGCTTCTTCCAGTACATCCGTCACTTGGGACTGAACTTCCGAGGGGGAGGCGCCGGGATAAGGGGTAAGTACCAAGGCTTGCTTGATCGTAAACGGGGCATCTTCCAGTTTTCCCATCTTTGCGTAAGAGAACAGCCCCCCTGCCAAGATTAGGACTAGCAGGAGCCATGTAACCGCTTTGTTTTTCAGGAAATATTTGATGAATTTTTGCATCTTACTTATTTTTGGATGGTTACGGTACTATTTTCGGAAAGGAAACGTTGCCTTGTCAATACGACAAGATCATTTTCCGTGATTCCTTCCACGATCTCTATCTGGTTATTTCTTTGCTCACCGAGTTTGACGGGAACGGAGTTTACCTTGTCTCCTTTAACCACCCATACATAATCTCCTTTTTGGGGGCGGTGACAGATAGCCGTTAAGGGAAGCCATAGATTTTGAGACCGCTCTTCTTTGGGTAGGTCGATCGAGAGGATTCCACTCATTCCGCCCAGCCATTCCATATCTGGATTTGGGACAATGGCGGTCAGCAGATAAGAGAGGTTATTGTTTGTCGTACTTTTAGACACATATAAATCGGAAGGGGTGATTGTCCGTTCGGGAGCCGTATCGAAATGGATTTCTATTTGACATAGCTTCTGTTTTTCTTTATCATATAAGTGTAAGGCGACTTCCTCTGGTATATAGGTCTCGATCTTGAGCCTGTCCAGTTCTATGAAGGTAAGGATCGGCTCGGTCGCTTTCACGTCTTGGAAAGGTTCGATATGGATATTTTGGATATACCCGTCGTAAGGGGCGCTCAGATGGGTATCGCTTAGGGCGTTGACGGCGGTCTCGTAATTGGATTTGGCGACAAGGAAATCCGCTTTTGCCTTCTCATAATTACTTCCGGAGATGTTATTCTTTTTGTAAAGGGCCTCGATCCGTTTATACTCTTGGTTGGTTTGCGAGTAGAGCGCCTCTGTTTGCTGCTTGCGAATCAAGAAGTCACGGTTATCGATCGAGAGGATCGTGCTGTCTTTGGAGAACGCTTGTCCGGGCCGTAAGTCGAAATTTAAGACGGGGCCATTGATGCGGAAAGATAGGACCGTCTCATTGTAGGGCCTTGATAAAAAGGTGTATTCACGACTTCTGCCGATCTCTGTCTTTTTTATTGGAGAGATCACCTCGACAGGTAAGTTCGTGCCTTCGGACTTTGTGTTCTTTTGGCATGCCGATAAAAGGATGCCCAGAAGCAGGATGTATGAAATTCTTCTCATAAGATATACCTAGTTATTTGTTACCGGGCAAAAATAGAGGCAATGGATGAAGGAATAAGGCGGATTTTTACTGAATCGGAAGATACCGTCGCTCAACTGGAAAATAGACCGGCCCAACCTTAATTTATAACGAGGCGGACGATGGATGCCTTATACCGTGTATCACTATAGGCAATGCCCACTGCAACGCCTGTGCAGTGACAATTAGAACCGGTGATACGGTGAGTAAGCTTCCGCGGTTCCGCTTTTTTATGTACTTTTGCCGGCAAAAAAGGAGAAAGTAATGACATTGCCTTCAGAAGAACATATATTCCAGTATCCGGGACAAGGGCGGATCGAGGTGATTTGCGGTTCCATGTTTTCCGGTAAGACGGAGGAGCTTATCCGCCGTTTGAAGCGGGCTAAATTCGCCAAGCAGCGGGTGGAGATTTTCAAGCCTGCGATTGATACCCGCTATTCGCAGGATAACGTGGTCTCGCACGATAGTAATTCGATTCCTTCTACTCCGGTGGATTCTTCCTCCAGTATCCTATTGTTCACTTCCGAGATCGATGTGGTGGGGATAGACGAGGCCCAGTTTTTCGATGAGGGATTGGTAAACGTGTGCAATCAATTGGCCGCTAACGGTATCCGGGTGATCGTGGCTGGGTTGGACATGGACTATAAGGGAGTTCCTTTCGGTCCTATGCCGGAGCTATGCGCTATCGCCGATGAGGTGACGAAAGTGCATGCCATCTGCGTGAAATGCGGACGTTTGGCTTACGTATCCCATCGTATCGTGGGAAATGATAAACGGGTCTTTTTAGGGGAACAATCCGAATACGAGCCTTTATGCCGGGAATGCTATGCGAAGGCTGAAGGTTTGAAGAATTGATTATTTATCCCTACATTTGTGAAATTAATAGTTTTGCGTTATATAAAGTATGAAAGAAAACGAGATGGTGTTCGGCATTCGTGCCGTGATTGAGGCTATACAGGCTGATAAGGAGGTAGATAAGATCCTTGTGAAAAGGGATTTACAAGGGGATCTATCCAAAGAGTTATTTGAGGTACTGAGAGGCCGTGAGATACCGGTACAACGTGTTCCGGCTGAACGCTTGGATCGTTTGACTCGAAAGAATCATCAGGGGGTGATCGCTTTTATGTCGGCGGTTACCTACCAGAGCTTGGAAGATATCATTCCTTTTGTGTATGAGCAAGGAAAAGATCCTTTCATCGTATTGCAGGATGGGGTTACGGACGTGCGTAATTTCGGCGCTATTGCCCGTACCTGCGAGTGTGCGGGAGTCGATGCGATCGTGATTCCGGCAAAAGGAAGCGTTTCGGTGAACGCCGACGCGATCAAGACCTCTGCCGGCGCCTTGCATGTATTGCCGGTTTGTAAGGAGAAGAGTATCAACCAAGCGATCCGTTTCTTGCAGCAAAGCGGGGTGAAGGTATTTGCCGCCAGCGAGAAAGCGGCGGAGAATTATACGGCGGTGAAGTATGAAGGACCGGTAGCGATCGTGATGGGAGCGGAAGATACGGGTGTGTCTCAGGAGAACTTGCGCATCTGCGATCATATGGTAAAGATTCCGCAATTCGGAACGATCGGCTCCTTGAATGTATCTGTAGCCACTTCTATTCTGGTGTACGAAGTGGTTCGCCAACGTATGAACGAGCAACAATAATAATATGTATATAAACTAAAGAAGAAAATGAAGAAAGTTATCGCTACAAAAAACGCTCCCTCCGCTATCGGTCCGTATAGCCAAGCGGTGCAAGTAGGTAATATGCTGTTCGCTTCCGGACAGCTGGGTATCGATCCTGCTACGGGACTTTTCGTTGAGGGATCCGTAAAGGAACAAACCGCCCAAGCGTTCAAGAATGTTCACGCTATCTTGGCAGAGGCAGGTTATAGCATCAATGATGTCGTAAAAACAACCGTATTTTTAGCGGATATGGGCGACTTCGCCGTTATGAACGAGGTATACGCCTCTCAGTTCGAAGGTGCGTTTCCCGCACGTTCGGCGGTAGCCGTTAAGACACTGCCGAAGAATGGTTTGGTAGAGATCGAGGTGATCGCCGTGAAAGAATAATCATAAGGAATAACGAGAGTAGTCTCATCACTTGTCGAGACTACTCTCGTTATCCATCAAGACTACTCCCGTGATACGATGCGATTACTCTCGTAATTCATCGATACAGCTAATCTCAAAAGTCTATTATCTTCTTTTTCTGGGAGCGGGATTCGTACCACCATTCCGACCGAATAATTTCTCAATCAAATCCTTTCGTCCCATCTTTTGCAATACTTGCATGATCTGACGGCGTGACTCGGGTTTATACCAGAAGAAGAACTGGCGTTGTGCCAACTTCTGTTCTTTGGAGCGGGCCGTATATACTTTCTCCAACGTATAAGGATGATATCCGGTATAATACATCTCCGTAGCCAATGTCATCGGCGTAGGCGTGAAGTCTTGTACTTGCTCCAACTGGAAATGCAAGCTCTTGGTGATCACCGCCAGCTCCGCCATATCCGCCTCGGTACATCCCGGATGGCTGGAAATGAAATAGGGGATGAGTTGCTGGTTCAACCCGTATTGCCGGTTTACCTTATCGAATATCTTCTTGAACTGTCCGAATTGCGAGAAAGACGGTTTACGCATTTGCTTCAACACCTCGTCTTGCGTATGCTCCGGGGCCACTTTCAAACGGCCGGATACGTGGCGGGCGATTAATTCCTCGGTATAGGTTTGAGCTGCCTTGTTTAAAGACTCATCCGCATAACGGTGCAATAACAGGTCATAGCGTACGCCGCTTCCGATAAACGACTTCTTGATCTCGGGAAGTCTATCTACCGCTTTGTAGATATCCAGTAGCGGCGTATGGTCCGCGTTCAAGTTCTTGCAAACGACGGGGGAGATACAAGACGGTTTCTTGCATTTGGCGCAAATTCGCTCATCTTTCCCCTTCATACGGTACATATTGGCGGAAGGGCCTCCCAAATCGCTTAGATATCCTTTGAAATCGGGCATTTCGGTAATCGCTTTCACTTCCTTCAAGATCGATTCCTTGCTTCGGGAGGCGATGAACTTCCCTTGATGCGCCGATATGGTACAGAACGCGCATCCTCCGAAACAACCCCGGTGGATATTCACCGAGAACTTGATCATCTCGAAAGCCGGTATCACTTTCCCTTTGTATTTGGGATGCGGCAAACGGGTATAGGGAAGGTCGTAGGAAGCATCTATCTCCGCTTCCGTCATTGGCGGGAAGGGAGGATTCACTACGATCATCTGTTTTCCTACCTTTTGCAAGATACGTGAGGCATTGTATTTGTTGGATTCCTCTTCGATATGCCGGAAATTCTTCGCTTGTTTCAATTTATCTTTTAGGCATTCCTCATGTGAGAAGAGCACGATATCGTCGTCTTTCGCATCCTCTTTGTCTGTCAGATAAACCGTTTGGCGGATGTCTTTGATCTCGTTGAAAGGAATGCCGGACTTTAGGCGGCGTACCAATTCCTTGATAGGCTTCTCGCCCATGCCGTAAATCAATAAATCGGCCGGGCTACTGGCAAGGATTCCCGGTAATAGCTTATCTTGCCAATAATCGTAATGCGTAAGCCGGCGTAATGAGGCCTCGATGCTACCCAATACGACGGGGACATCCGGATACAATTCTTTCAGTATTTTAGTATAGACGATGCTCGGATAGTCCGGACGCATTCCCGGACGTTGGTCCGGCGTATAGGCGTCGTCGCTGCGTAATCGCTTATTGGCAGTATAATGGTTGATCATTGAATCCATGGCACCGGCGGATACACCGAAGAAAAGCCGGGGAACGCCCAGCTTCTTGAAATCCCGGTAATCTCCCCGCCAATCCGGTTGCGGTACGATCGCTACCCGTAATCCTTCCGCTTCCAATACACGACCGATCACGGCCGCCCCGAAAGAGGGGTGATCCACATAGGCGTCTCCAGAGAAAAGGATCACGTCGAGGTAATCCCATCCCCGTGCCTCGACTTCTTTCTTCGTCGTGGGCAACCAATTGTCTAGTTTAAATGTTTTCATAATACAAAGGTACGTGATAATCTTGGAATAATCATAGAGACGCTATTCATAACTTTTATTTATGGGGGATTCGTTTTTATGATTAGGACAAGAGTTCTCAATCTCGTATCTTTGTGTCGAAAAGAAAAATAAACATTTAAAAACAAGGTTTCTTATGAAAACACTCACAGACGAGAAGCTGACGATTGTCGGCGCAGCAGGTATGATCGGTTCTAATATGGCACAGACCGCTATTATGATGGGACTAACTTCCAACATTTGTTTGTACGACCCTTACGCACCGGGTTTGGAGGGAGTCGCCGAGGAATTATTCCATTGTGGTTTCGAGGGTGTAAACATCACTTTTACCTCAGACATCAAGGAGGCTTTGACTGGCGCTAAATATATCGTTAACTCCGGTGGTGCCGCAAGAAAGGCAGGTATGACCCGTGAGGATCTCCTAAAAGGAAACGCCGCTATCGCCGAGGAGTTCGGCAAGAACGTAAAGGCTTATTGCCCGGACGTAAAGCATATCGTGGTTATCTTTAACCCGGCGGATATTACCGGTTTGATTACCTTATTGTATTCCGGCTTGAAACCTTCTCAGGTTACGACGTTGGCCGCATTGGATTCAACTCGTTTACGCAGTGAGTTGGCAAAACATTTCGGTATCTCTATGGATCAGGTTGAGAATTGTCGTACGTATGGCGGTCATGGCGAGCAAATGGCTGTTTTCGCCTCTACCGCTAAAGTGGATGGTAAACCTTTAACTGGGCTTATCGGTACGGATGCCTTGACGAAAGATCAATGGGCGGAGATACAGACAAAGGTTACGAAGGGTGGCGCGAACATTATCGCCTTGCGTGGCCGTTCTTCCTTCCAAAGCCCGTCATATGTATCTATCGAGATGATCGCAGCTGCGATGGGTGGTAAACCGTTCCGTTGGCCGGCTGGCGCTTATGTATCAAACGGTAAGTTCGATCATATCATGATGGCTTGGGAGACCTCAATTACGAAAGACGGCGTAGCGTTGAAAGAGGTACACGGTACACCGGAAGAAGAGGCTGCCTTGGAGAAGAGCTACAAGCACCTTTGCGCTTTACGTGACGAGGTGATCGCTATGGGCGTGCTTCCCGCTATTTCCGAATGGCATAAATTGAATCCGAATATCAAATGATCGAATAACAAGTAATTTAGATTTTCACGGATATATGGAATCCCTGCTTAGATGGCTTCGTGCCGGAAAGCGGGGATTCTTGTTTTATTTTATCTTTAGTCCGGGGATCAGGGGCGTGCTATCTACCAGCTCCAACTCTTGCACCATCTGTAATGTTCCTTGTTTATATTTCTGGAAATGGGGCGTTTGGATATGGCTTTTATAAGCGTCTTGATCCGCGTAAATCTCTAGGATGGTTACTTTATGCGGATGTTCTTTCTCCGATACGGCATACAGTGTAAGAACACCCGGCTCTAGACGCATGGAAGCCTCGATCTCTTCTTTCAGAAAGGCGTTATAACGTTCCAACTGGGCGGGATCGACCGTGATCTTGGATAGGCGGACTAAGTTCTTCTCAGGGGCGGGTTGAGAAATATCTTGTGCGAAGGCTGGTATGAAGCCTAGCAGGAAGAGTGCGATTGCTTTTGTTTTCATGAGGATATCGTTATTGTTTGACATCACAAAGATATTCGGATTTATCTCAAGTATATGTATATATATTACGGATCTTTGTATCAAAATTACCGTTCGTAAACGGAGCTGATCCGGATGACAGCTGGGGTTGAGCAAACGAATAAAGCGCCTGCGATTCCCTTGCGGGAGACACAGGCGCTTTCGTTCAAATAAATATTCTTATAAAGTACGATCCGGATATAAGGCTTTCCACCATTCCGGCTCGTCTTTCAGCCATTTGGCGAACCATGCGTAGATGGTATTTTGCCAGCCTATACGCTTCTGATAACCTACGATACCATGATTCTCGCCATCCACCTGCACGAATTCCACGGTCTTTCCTAGGATCTTCAAGGCGGCGAACATCTGGATACTTTCCCCGATGGGTACGTTCGTATCGGCGTTGCCGTGAAGCAATAGGAGCGGGGTATTGATCTTATCGGCGTTGAACAACGGGCTTTGCTTGGTAAAGAACTCCGGGGCGTTCCAAGGATAAGTCCCGGCGTTCGCTACGGAGCAATAGCCATATCCCCAATAACCTTCTCCCCAATAGCTACTCAACGCGCTAATACCGGCATGGCTGATAGCGGCGGCGAAAATGTCCGTACGGGTTTGTAGGTATTGTGTCATGAATCCGCCGTAGCTGGCACCGATGCAACCGATTTTCTTCTCGTTCACGAACGAATGCTCCTTACAGAACAGCTTGGTACCTTGGATGATCTCATCGGCGGTCTTCAGGCCCCATGCGTTTACGTGGCGGGCGGCGAATTCCTGTCCGAAACCTGTCGTTCCGCTAGGGTTTAAGGTGTAGACCACGTATCCGAGGGCGGCGTACATATGCATGGAATAACGCATCTCCAGCGCACGGTTCGTCGGGGAAGTACCGCCATAGTAATAAACGATCATCGGATATTTCTTATTCGGATCGAAATGAGGCGGTAGGTAATAACGACCTTGGATCGTCGTACCGTCATCCGACTTGAAGTTCCAGTCGTGTACCTCGCCTAAGGCGATATCTTTTAATTTATCTTGCGAGAGATCATACACCAAGCGGTTCTTTCCACCTTTCAGGTCGTAAGCGTAAAGGCGGTTGGCGTTGGACGCGCTCTGTCCGTAATAGAAGAGAACCGGAGCGTTGTCGGCCAACGCATACGACATGATAATATCCTCGGAGGCGGCTACTTGCTTGATCTTCCCGTTTGCTGGGTCGCACGTATAGATCCGTTGATAATCCTCATCCTCGCAGAGGATATAGATTTGCCCGTTGAAGCGGTTCCATACGGCATCGATCACGTTCGGATTGAAGTCCTTGGTGAGAGGGGAGGCTTTACGGCTTGCCAGATCGTATAGGAATAACTGCCCGTCGTACGAGTTGGAGATCTGTCCTTGCTTGATATTTCGTCCGATCCCGTCGAAAGCGTCGCCTGCCCCAGCTACCAATAACTGTTTACCGTCGGGCGAGAAGGCGGCTTGGTTTACGTACGGGGCTTTCTCCCAGATCGTATCGATCGCCATGGTCTGCAAATCCAATTTATAAAGGGAGTTGCGGGAGTGCGGCAAGGAGGTGTACACCCGGTCGCTGGTGCTGAACAATAGATAGCGGCTATCAGCGCTGATATCATTGATATAAGTGTCCGTATGCCCGAAAGTAAGTTGCTCGTACAAACCTGTTTTTAAGTCATAACGCCAGATGAAGGAGCGGTCACGGAAACCCGGGATGCGGTCTGCCGGCTCTAATACACGGATCAAGTCCGTCCCTTCCTTGGGACCTTCCTCTTCTACGGTATAGAGAAGCGTGGACTCATCGGGGGTGAATACGAACCGCCCTTTCGGAAGGTTCGGGACTAATACCGTTTGTTGGTAGGTAGACGGATCTACGGTTACCAACTCCGTACCGTCCAGACCGGTGCGGGTGTAATACAATCGGTTGCTTTTAGGCATCCATTTGGCGGTTGTCAAGAAACCTCCGTCTTGCAATAAGACCCGTCCCGTAGCGGCATCCATCAATTGCCCGTACGATTCGCTCTTGCCTTCCGGGAACCGGTTGACGTATTTTACCAAGGCATACTTGCCGTTCGGGGAGAGACTTACGCCTTGGAAATCCTTTCCTTCTATGATATTCAGAAGGGTGTAGCGTTTCTCCGGGTTCAAGGAAGCTACGACTTTCGCTTCCGCCTCGCTTTTGAAAGTAGCCTTTAGGCTGGGAGGACAAGTGTCTGTTTCCGCTGTCAGGTATTTAACGACTACTTGATAGCGGCGGGGTTCCATCACCAACTCGGAAGAGGCTCCGACCGGTTTATCATTGACGAATACTTCGAACGCCCCGGGACCCGATATATCGAGCGTGCCTTTTACGTACCGGTCGCTGTTCAAGAAGAAAGAGAATAGATGCAGGGCATATCCTTTTCGCGGGGCAGCGAAGGTGATTGCGCCTGCCGTGTCAGCGTCGAGTACCGTGGCGTTCGCAAGCGTTTGCTTGAACGGTAAGGTCGCTTTTAATAGATTCTTCGCCTCGAAAGGCTTGCCGTTTACGTTGAGGCTGTCCGCTAGGATCGGCTTGTTGACCGTGAACGGGCCTGCGTGCTGGAATTGCGTTACTTTCACGTCTTCCATGGCGTAAAGCGAAAGGGCGGAAAGAAGCAATGCCGGAATTAAGTTAGTTTTTCTGTCCATATATAATTAGTTTAGGATAAACGTTTTCCGCAAACGATGTAAAGCTGTTCGGTATCCTCTACGACGAGCGGAAGAAGATAAGGCTCCATCAATGCCGCCACCTCTCGGGCCGGGGGCAAGGGCAGCGATAATCGATCGGCGTGCCGATGGTGGTGCGTATTGATCTTTTCCTTGCTCTCGCTGTGGCAGATAACCAATTTACCGCCGGGCGCGAGCAAGCCGCTCATATGCTCGATCAACCGTTCCGGCCGCATGAAATGCGGGTAGGCGCTATACAGGATAATATAGTCGAATCCTTTCCCCTCGTAGCTCATAGCGTCCTCTTGGAGGAACTCGATGAGCGGATGATCCGGATATTTCATGCGTGCTTTCTCGATCATTTGGCCCGCTATATCGATAGCTACGATTTGCCGGGGCTCGTACGGCAGCAGGTAACTTTCCAATATCCCCGTGCCGCAACCGACATCGAGGATGCGGGCGTTCTGCCGCAGGTTGGTACGATCCAATATCGTCCGGATTTTTCCCGGATCATGTACGCAGACAGCGTCCCAGCATTCCGCCATCGTATCAAAAAAAGTCTCTATTTGATTCATGATAATTGTCCTTCCCATAGAAAACAATCGCTGAACAGGGATTGTTCCTTGAAATGGGTTGGTTTTTCGAACAAACCGAACACGGACGATCCGGAGCCGGACATGGCGGCATATAAGGCGCCTCCCTCGTATAAGGTATCCTTGATCCGCTCGATCACGGGATGTTTCGGGAATACGCTCCGCTCGAAATCGTTCACCATCTGCTCTTTCCATTCGGATACCGGTAGCCGGATGATCTCTTTCAAGGAGGTCTCGGGTGCGGCGGGTGTTACCATCGAATAGGCTTCGGGAGTGGAGACGGCTACATCCGGTTTTACCAAGCATAGATAATAATCCTTCAAGGATAAGTCCACGGGCTCGAATTGGTTTCCCGTGCCGGTCGCGAATACCGGCGTGTTACGGATAAAAAACGGGCAATCGGCTCCGATGGTGGACGCTATCGCCTCCAACTCATCCGGGTGAATATCCAAACCGCAGAAATCATTGACCAGCTTCAACATAAAAGCGGCATCGGCGGAACCTCCTCCAAGCCCGGCGCCAAAAGGTATCGCTTTCAACAAATGGATCTCTAGCGGGGGAATCTCGTATCTCGTCTTTAGGGCGTTCAGTGCTTTTATGACGAGGTTCTTCTCTTGGGGAGCGTCTACCGGGATTCCGGTCCCGGTGAAACAGGTCCGATCCGAGGCGACGATCTCGAGGGCATCCTTCACGGGGATCGGATAGAAGATGGTCTCTATATTATGATAACCGTCCGGACGTTTGCTTACCACGTTCAGACCTAGGTTTATCTTGGCATTCGGGAAACAGATCATGGTATTTAATGTTTGTTTTTATATGATACGCGAAGATAAGAAGATATCCTTATAAACGTTCTGTTTTATCGGGTGAACTATATACGGCTTTAATAAGAGGCCCACGATGGGCATCACGCGTAAAAGAGTAGGTTTGACGTTTTGACATTCTGTAATCTAAACTCCCGGAGAAGCGTTTTTTCCGGGCTGAGGTACGCCTTGCTTCCGAAAATGGCATAAAATAATAGCATCTAATTGTCTTGTAGCTCTTTATGGAAATAGGCCCTTTCATTCTAGCGAAATTAATTCATCTTATCTCATATTCTTAGGTGAAAATAGCCTTTTATACGGGTGCGTTTTCCGATTCTATAGGATGTGAGGGCTGTTTCTTCCTTATGTATCGCCTAATACATACGGTTGCGTTACCTAATACATACGGTCGTGTTGCCTAATACAGCCTTTTGTGTTACCTAACTCTATTACTTTTGGGTCCAAACAAGGGTATTTAGGCAAAGAAATGAGGGAGAAGCCTATGATGAAATCATACGTTTTCCCTCATTTCTTCTATTCGTAAAAAGGTCTTGACATCGTTATTCCGTTATTTCGATCATAATGTCAAGATTATTGCGTTTTAGCTTACGGTCTCCACAATTGATACTTATTTATCCTTTATGATATCATGGAGCATGGTAACCTTTTCTTGCTCGGCCTTTAATAATCGTTCGTAAAGCTCGACTATTTTATCGATGGGATTAAAAGTTTGATTTTGAATGCTTCCGGCTGCAGTTGCGTTATCTTGCCATGTGCCAGAATAAATATTGATAAGCGCTCCTTCATTAAGCTCCGTGATCGCCTCTATCGGAATATCCAAAGCTTTAGTTATCTTTTCCAATACTTCAGGTTCCAATTCGTCTTTTTTCTCGTAGCCGGATAAGGTGGCTTGTGATACCCCTATTTTGTCGGCGAGCACTTCTTGTTTGATGCCTCTCCATTCTCTCCAACGTTTTAAGTTGGCTCCATGACTATTTCTTCTGGTAAATGTTGTTTCCATGTCAGTTCTTATTGATCCTGTCACAAAAATAAGTATTAAATCTGAGTTATCTTACTATTGTATCAGATATCCAGAGCAACCGCACCTAATTTTATTTATAGCAACAAATTACGATGGGCATTATAAGGTGCTAACAATGCCCATCATTACCGACCGTAAATACGTAGTCAGATATATCATTTATCCCTGTCATCTGATAATATTAGTCGTGACATTGATATTTTATCAGGGGAATTGATGGTATATCAGCAGGCGGTAAGCTTATTTTGTCTGCGAATGATAAACAAGAAATCAATGGAAACTCAAAATCAATATCCTCAAAGGGATTATTCCGAGATGATTAGCTTAGCCCATCAAGTAATTGATCTGCCGGTAAGAAAGGCGCAGATGTTATTGAAGGATCTGGATTTGTGTACGATCACTTATACGTGGAATGACGTAAGCCAGATCACATTGGAAATCGTGTTCAAAACCTCCACGCTCACTTGCCTTTTTAATCAAAACGACATTTGTGAAGCTGTATATCTATTCTTAACTGATAATAAGGATCTAATGAAATATATAAGCCACTGCGTTAAGACCTATACATATGATTTCCTTTTGGATGGCTGGACTACGGATAAATGCCACATTTCAATATGCCGTTCCGAAAATCAAGGGTGCTTTTTATTAATATTACCGCTAAAAAAGATTTTATGAATAAGGCATATTGTAGTTGTTTCGCTACTCCTCTTTTTCAAACGAACTTTTTGTGTGTTCCAATGACGATGGTTTTCAGTCATCAAAAAGAAAGACGCTGTAAACTTGGTTTACAGCGCCTTCCATTTATTTAGGGTTATGAGCTTTATTAAGGCTCCGCGATCATCTCTTTAGCGATTATCTCGGCCTCGGCTTTATCGGCGTCCTTTTGGATGTTCGGCAATTCAAGGCCGTAGCCTTTGATCCGGTCCTCACGTTTCAACATCAAGGCGATGAAGAGGGCGAGTACACCGAAGCAGGTGAAGACTGCCATCGGTATCGTATAGTCGTAAGCCGGTTTGCCCGTACCATTGTCTATTTTACAATACGTATCCAATATCCAGCCGATTAATAAGGGAACCATACTCAGACCGATATTCTGTACCCAGAAAATCAAGGCATAAGCCGTGCCTAATTGCTTCTCCGGGATAATCTTCGGAACAGATGGCCACATCGCCGATGGAACCAAGGAGAAAGCGATACCCAATACGATCATCACGATTGTCGCGAACCACCACTGATTCAAGATCGGAAGTGTGAATAATAAATGCACGCCGATCAACATCAAGGCACCATAGATCATGATCGTCGCCCCTTTACCCTTACGGTCGTATAAGTTACCGAAGAACGGAGTCAGAAGAATCGTGCCGAAAGGTAAGATAGCCGGGATGTTTCCCGCCAACTCCGGATCTACGTTATATTTATTGACCATCAAGTCCGTAGCGTATTTCAAGAAGGGGAATACGGCCGAATAGAATAATACGCAAAGCAGAGCGATCAACCAGAAACCCTTATTGGTAACGATCAATAAGATATCTTTCAAACGGAAAGGCTCTTCCTCCTCGGCTTGCTCGATAGCGTCCATCGAAGCGTCCAGCTTGCGATCCATCACGCAAAATACGAGGAAGGCGATCAAACCGATACACAACATACAAAGACAAAGCAAGATAGGAGCGGAGATGCTACCGAAGTACTTGGCGGCGGGAACCGTGATAGATAAAGCCAAGGCCGTACCTAAACGAGCCGTAGCCATCTCCAAGCCCATAGCCAACGCCATCTCTTTTCCCTTGAACCACCGTACGATAATCTTAGATACCGTGATACCGGCGGTCTCCACGCCGACACCGAAGATCGCGTATCCGAGTGCGGCCACCATCACTTGCGCTTTCCATCCGAAAAGCTCTCCTTCCATCGTAAACGCGTCCGAGATGGCGTAATATTTAATGGAACAACCGATAATCATCAAGATACAGGAAGCGACACCCGTGAAACGGACACCCATCTTATCCAGAACGATACCACCAATAATCAACATGAAAAGAAATACGTTGAACCAACCGTAAGCGCTGGTGAACCAACCATATTCCGTACTCGTCCAGCTTAGCTGTTCTTCCAACATCGGTTTAAGCGGAGCCATTACATCCGTAAGGAAGTATCCGCAAAGCATCGTGAATGCCGCCAAAGCGAGTACACTCCAGCGTGCGACTTTCGAGTCACTTAGTTTCTGATGAATTTTTTCTATCATGATATTTGTTTTATAGAGTTATATTATTTGTATTCGTCTTCTTTCATGAACAAGGGGAGAGCGTCCGCTACGATAAAGGTGCTTCCGCCGATAAAGATCAAGTCATCCTTGTCGGCACTTTTTAACGCTTTCTCGACCGCCTCTTCCACCGTTTCGCAAAGGACTCCGGGCAGTCCCTTCCGCATGGCTTTCATGGCGAAATCCTTTACGGGCATCGCTCTCTCCACGGAGGCTTGCGTGAAGAAATAAGAAGCATCTGGTGGCATCAAGGATAATACGCCGTCGATATCCTTGTCGTTCACCATACCGACGATCATATAAATTTCGCGGAAACGGCTTCTCATGGCATTCAGGTGTTCCGCTATGTGTTTCCATCCACCCACGTTGTGCCCGGTGTCGCAAATGACGGTCGGTTTTGTCCGCAAGGTTTGCCAGCGGCCCATCAAACCCGTCAGTTGGGTCACGTGCCTGAACCCTTCATGGACGGCCTCGGGCAGGATGTCAACACCGCACTTCTCGCGGAGCAGGTGCAGGGCGGAGAACACCGTGATGGCGTTGGCTTGTTGTACCTCTCCGGCAAGCTCGCCGATCACCTCGCCGTATTCTACGGAGGGGAACTTCCAGTGTACCATCGACAACCCTCCGGTCCCCTCCAGCATTCCCATGCTCAAGGCGTAGTGGAAGGGTGCTCCTGCCTTTCTCGCCTCGTTCTGGAAGAGGTCGAAAACGGAGCGTTTCTCTGCCTCCCCCAGAAGGACGGGTACGCCTTTTTTGATAATGCCGGCTTTCTCCGCCGCTATCTTCTCCTCCGTATCTCCCAAGAATTGCGTATGATCCAGACTGATATTCGTGATGATACTCAAGATCGGGGTGATGATGTTCGTACTGTCCAAACGACCGCCAAGCCCGACCTCGATAACCGCGTAATCTACCTGCTGGTCGCGGAAATACTCAAAAGCCATGCTGGACGTCAGCTCGAAGAAAGAAGGATGGAGAGGCTCGAAGAAAGAACGATGACGCTCGACGAAATCGACCACGTAATCTTGGGAGATCTTTTTCCCGTTCACCCGGATGCGTTCCCGGAAGTCCACTAAGTGGGGAGAGGTATAAAGCCCGACCTTGAAACCGGATTGCCGGAGAATGGCCGCCAATAGATGGCTGACCGAGCCTTTGCCGTTTGTCCCGGCTACATGGATGGTCTTATAGGCTTTATGGGGATTTCCCAGATAATCATCTAGGGCGATACTTGTACCAAGACCGGGTTTGTAAGCGGAAGCTCCGCTGTGTTGGAAGACCGGGATGCTGGTATATAGATAGTGTAGCGTTTCCTCGTATGTCATGTTTTTGTAAATTAGATGCTACAAATGTAGTTAAATTTATTTATACCTTTGCGACTCGTTTATAAAAAGGAGAGAAAAAGAAAATGGAAACACGACGTATAACCTATACGCCTCAAGGAGGCGTTTGTTCTAAGTTGATGGTGATCGATGCGAAGGAGGACGTGATCGAGAATGTGCAGATTGTAGGAGGTTGCCACGGTAACGGGCAAGGCATGTGCGCCTTATTGAAAGGTATGCGCATCGAAGACGCTATCGGCCGTTTGTCTGGCATCGATTGTCATGGAAGGGGAACTTCATGCCCGGACCAGATGGCACAGGCATTGAAGCAATTCAATCGATGATCAGCTTATATCCGATTCCCCGGATATTCAAAATCTTGATAGACTCGTCTTTCGATAACTTATGACGTAGCTTGGTGATAAAGACATGCAGGCTGCGTGCGTTGAAGAAAGAATCATCTCCCCAAAGGTCTATCAAGATCTCTTTCATCGGTAATACTTGGTCCTTATTGTCGCAAAGGCGCTTCAATATCTCGGATTCCCGGTTGCTGAGGAGTTGTTTCTCTCCCCGGTAGACCAATGTCTGCGTGATGGAATCGAACGTATAAAGCCCGATACGGAAAGAGGTGGCTTCCGGTCTTTGGACGGACACCTTATGCAGTAACGCCTTGATGCGCACGATCAATTCCGCCATGCCGAAAGGCTTTTTCAGGTAATCGTTGCCGCCTGTCTCGAAGCCCTCTACCACGTCGTTGGCCGCGGAACGGGCCGATAGGAATAGGACAGGGGTGTGCGTATCCGTCTTACGGATCAATTTGACCATTGTGAAACCATCCATCTTGGGCATCATGATATCCGCTACGATAATGTCCGGGTTGATCTCCGCATAACGGGAGAGGCCCTCCTCGCCATTCGCCGCTAGGGTGATATCGAACTCGTTCCCATCCAGCGTATCCTTGATGATCATGGCCAATGTAGGCTCGTCTTCTACTAGTAGTACTTTTATCTTTTCCATATTTGATACTTGATTTTCGGATTATTATTTAAAATGCAGGGTAAAGGTGGAGCCTTTGCCGGGGACGCTTTCCACACGGGCTGTTCCTCCATGTTTACCCATCATGTCTTTTACGTAATATAATCCTAGGCCATAACCTTTCACGTTGTGGATATTCCCGCTGGGAACCCGGAAGAACTTGTCGAATATCTGCCGCTGGTTGGCTTCGCTGATACCCGGGCCGTTATCGGTTATGGAGATTGTCGTTTCGTGATCGTCTTGCCGGGCTGTCGCTTCGATGCGGCAAGGTTCCTTGTCGGCGTATTTGATTGCGTTATCGATAAGGTTGCTCAACATATTATATAGGTGGGTACGATCGGCCACCAATTCTATATCCTCGGGGATGGAGTAAGTAAACTCCACGGGTTTGCTCGCTTTCAGTTTGTATTGCTCGATGAGGGAGTTCACCAACTCGTTTAATGAGATGGTTTCGGGGCGCAAGCGGAAGGTACTGCGGTTCTCTACGGCGAGTGTCAAAATTTGTTCCACCAATCCGGTAAGATGGATAAGTTGGTCTTTAACGATCGTCAGGTATTTCTTCTGTTTCTCGTTGACGGGATCGCTAAAGTTCAATAATGCGTCTACGGCGGCATAGCTGACGCTGATCGGGGTTTTCAGCTCATGCGTCATATTGTTGGTGAAATCGGTCTTCAATTCTTCCACGGTCTTTTGCTTTAAGATGGTGCGGAGTAAGTATATGAAAGCGCAAATGATCAGCAAAAGCAATAGGAAGGAGGAGATCAGGATGCCTTTCATCTGGGTGAGTATCACGCTGGCCGGCGATTTGAGGAACAGGCGATATTGTAACGTGCTCTCGTTATGGAGCGGGTAATCGAAATGCACGGGGTTTTTCCACGTAGTGAATCGTTCTGGCTTGTCCAGATGCATCCAACCCTTCTCGTCCCCGTTGTTTGGTTTATAAATCGTTACCAGCTCATGTTCCGTTACGATATTTCTTGCCTCCAGTTCCGAGGTTAATAATTTGTTGTAGGTCTTGAAATCAATTGGTTTTATAGAATCTATATTCGCATGCATCGCTTGCTGCACCATGTCCTCCACCTCGCCGATTACATATAGGTAATCCGTTAGGGTAGAGTCTATCGAGCTAAAGTCCTCCTCATCCCCGTAATCGATATGTAGTTTCATGTGTGAGTCGGGATTTGCCGTCTTGAAGATATCTTCCCGGTTAAGGTCAGGATCTTCTTTCTGCGGATGGATCGAAGCTTTTGCGTCCATCTTCTGCTTATTAGACGGATCTAGCTCTGAGCTGAAGTACACATCTTGGGTTTGAGGTCCCAGCGCTCCCTGTTCTTTTTTGATAGATCGGATGCGCAGGAACAACTCCTTATAGTCGGCGATCTTCATCGCTTCCTCTATATTGATCTCCATCTGTTTATATAATGTATCATATAAACCTTTCAGCCAGTATCCTTGGAAAACCAAAAGCCCGGCCAGCGATAGGACGATCAACAAAGCGATTAACTTAAAACGAAGTCTGATGTTCATGAAGTCTCTTTATGCTTATAATCGAATTGATCGCTAAAAATAGACAATTTTATTACATGAACTTTTAATACGCAAGATAAACTTTATGCGGGCGCTTGTAAATATTTACTAAGGATGCCCATCAACGCCCCAATATCAATCGGTTTAGCCAAATGATAATTCATGCCCGCTTTGATAGCGTTTGTCACGTCTTCGGAAAAAGCGTTGGCGGTCATGGCTATAATTGGCATATGTGCGATATCCCTTCGTTGGAGGGAACGAATCTGCCGGGTCGCCTCATAACCGTCCATGATAGGCATCTGGATATCCATCAGTATTATCTGGTAAAATCCTTCTTCCGATTGGGCGACTTTATGTACGGCGTCGAGCCCATTTATCGCCGTATTGATAGTGATACCGGTGCTGCCGATGATCTCTACGGCGATCTCACGATTTAACTCGTTATCCTCCACCAGCAAGATGCGCTTGCCGGAATAATCGACGTTTGATAACTTGAATGGGCGGATCGGTTCCGGCTGGTCTCCTTCGTCAAGGAAAGATCTCAATACTTGGAGTAGCTTGGACTTATAGAGAGGCTTGGTGATGAATCCATTGGCCTTAACCTCCTTAGCCTCTGCCTCATATTCCTCAAGATCGTATGCGGAGAGAATGATGATCGGTACGTCCGCTCCCACGAAACGTCTGATTTGCCGGGTTGTTTCAATGCCGTTCATTTGAGGCATCTTCAAGTCAATGATCACGGCGAAATACTCTTTCTCCGCTAAATGATGCTGTCGTACTTTTTCTATAGCTTCGCTACCTGAGTATACGCATTCACTGTTTATCCCGATCTCTTGCAAACAGCTAGACGTGTTTAGACAAGCGATCTTATCATCATCTACCACAAGAACCTCTAAACCTTCTACCTCTATCTTATCATCGGGCTTCTGATCCCGGCAAACCAATGGCATGTCGATGGTGAAGCGGGAACCTTTGCCATATTCACTCTCCACCTTGATATCTCCTCCCATCATCTGAATGATCTTATGGCTGATCGACATCCCGAGGCCAGTGCCTTGTATCCTCTTGATCTCATCATCGCTCGCACGCTCGAAAGGCTCGAAAATCTTATCCAGAAACTCCGGTTTCATACCTCTTCCGTTATCCTCAAACACGAATTGATAATTTCCGATGCCATTATGAGGGTCCTTCTCGTAGATCTCTATCGTGATTCGCCCATTCTCCGGCGTATACTTAATTGCGTTCGAGAGGATATTCATCAATACCTGCTTGATACGCTGCGTATCACCTTTTACATTCTCATGCCTCAGGTTCTTGACGTGTATATTTAAAGTTTGTTGTTTGTTTTTGATCTCCGGTTGCATCATAACGACCAAGTCTTGCAAGAGCTCACCCACATTGAACTCATCCTCCGAAAGAATTAACCTGCCACTCTCGATCTTGGACATATCGAGAACCTCATTAATCAGACTCAATAATAATTTAGAGGCTCCATTGATTTTTTCCATACAATCTAGTATTCTTTCATGTTCATCTACATGGGCTTTGGCTATAGTCGCCATTCCCATGATGGCGTTCATGGGTGTGCGGATATCGTGACTCATGCGGGCGAGAAAATTAGATTTGGCTTGGTTGGCTTGTTCCGCCGACTTTAGTGCTTCTTTAAGTTGCTTTGACTGTTTCTCCAGTTTCTTTTGCAACTCCCTCTGTTCGGTAATGTCGGTGATATTGATGTAAACGATAAGATAGATAGGCTCGTCGCCTTCCCAGCCAATACATTCCCCGTTCAACTGTAGCCAAGCGCCGTTGCCGTTTTTGTCTTTCGACTGGATAACGAAATGTACAGGTTCCCCTTTTAGCATACAGGAGATATGTGCGTTCATCGTATTACGGCTTGTTTCATCTAAACGGGAGAAAGGACTGAAAGATAAAAAAGAATTTTTATCGATACCAGAGAAGTCCATATATTTATCATTTGCCTCCAGCAATGTAAAACTGCCGTCTTTATGTACTTTATGCTTGGATATGAAGCCGGGGATATTATCATAAGTGATCGTTTGCTCGATCCGCCTTCGCATTACGTCCTCTACATCGGTCATTACCGTATAGGAGATAGGGATGCCGTCTTGTAGTTGGTCGGTAAACGTTGAGGTGATTTTAGTCCATCTTTTTCCTTTTCTCGTTGGCATCTGGATAACGGTTTCGTAACCGCTGGCTTTATTAGCTATCGTCTCGTAAACATTCTTGGATAATATATTCCAAGCTTCATCATAACCTTTAAAATACAAATCGGGTTTATTGTGGAAAAGAGCTTCATATTCTTCTTTGGGGTAACCTATCATATCGTAATAGAAGTCATTTGCCCATAAAAGTGTAAAATGCTCATCCAATAAATGTTTGCTAACGCTAGCTCCCGTAAGCCCCATCAATAAGTTGTATTCTAGATCCGTCTCTCGTCCTTCCATCGTATGTCTTTTTATATTATCCTACAAAAGTAAAAATTATAAAAGGTACCCTTGAAATTCTTCTTTTTGATAATATGTTCCGTTTTTGCTTTCGGCTAGTCGGATGTTTTCTGGTAACAAGAATAGGTATACGATTTACCCCTGTATTCTTGTGGAGTCATGCCTACATTTCGACGGAAGAATTTATTAAAGAACGATAGATTATTAAAGCCGAGGTCCATCGCTATGTTCTTGATTTCTCGGTTGGTCCCTTTCAACTGAGCCTTAGCGTCTATGATTATTGTTTGCGTGAGGATCTCTTGAGGAGTCTCTCCGATCGCTTTTTTGATGGATGTCGAGAAATAAGAGAACGTGAGGCCCAACTTCTCGGCATAAAACGATACGTTATGCTCTTTCGTATAGTATCTCAATACCATATTTAGGAACTCTTGATAGATTTGTAACGGACGTGTAAGTTCCTGTTTCTCTAATGGGTAAATTTTACTGTATATTTCTATGATACCTTGACTACACATCATGAAAATGGCCTTTATCATCTCTTTATTGTTCAAGATATCGGGATATACGGCATATTGATAGAGAAGCTCGTAGAAGTTCGTGATCAGGTTGGCCCTGTTTTGGGATATTTTTATAATCGGATACCTGTAAATCATCAGTAGATAACCCATCGTGCTCTTGATAAAATTGGTGTAACACATAAAATCGAAAGAGAACGCTATGAAATAGATCAAGATGTCGGGGGATATCTCATGTATTTGTATGCGACTATTGGGCAATAGCGTTACAACATTGAGTTTCGAAGTGGTCAATTCTGACATATTGATAGTTGAGCGTATTTGCCCTTCCATGCAAAGGATAAAGACCCCAGCTTTTATCTTACAAGGAATATTTATAAACTCCTTGAGTTCGTCGGCGGATATGTATTTACCAACCATAAAGTCCGTAGGTGAATCAAGGCAGAGGAACTGTTTATCCATATTGTAAGATTTTTGACGTCAAATATAAATATTAATTGAAACTCAAATGTTGTAAAAGGAAATATGGAACATATTATCCCAAAAAATAGTTAGCCAAGACTAAATAAGATCCTTTACACCCATAAACTTGAATGGTTGCGCCGGCTTAAAGTCTTGTGCGACCAGTCGCTACCATCCCGTTTGTTCCCGAATAAACTACTCTTGTACACATGATTTTCAACTTTTAATAGGTTATCTTCAAATATTTGATTGATATATCAACAGTTAGAACCTCTTAATGTTCAGTTTACGTTTTCGCGTCAAAGAGTACGGCGGCCTTGAAACCTTTTTCCTGCAATTCCCTTAGGTGAGATTTAGCATAAAGGATACCACTCATACTACTTTTCCGAAGGTGTTTTCTAGATTACCTTGTTCCTCTTTGTTGGGTTTGATAAATGGCGATAAGACTAAATAACATTCCTGATAAGACAAGGTAAGACTTCGTAAGTGAGTGGTAACATAGTTTCTTTTAAGAATACGTTTCTTTTGTATGAACGAAAAATGATAAAAACAAACCGATATGAAACGTACTATTTACTACATGATTTTATGCTTGCTGATGAGTCTCGGTGAGATTATGGCACAAGGTATTTCCGGGAAGGTGATGGATGGCAAGGAACAGCCGGTAGATGGAGTGGCGGTGATTTTACAGACCCTCGACTCTGTATATGTGGATGCCGTGGTTACCGATACGCTTGGGGATTTTCGATTGAATCATCCGCTAGACCAGTCGTATCGACTTATTTTCCAACACATCTTATATAATATGGTAGAGAAAGAGATAACTACCGCCAACGTAGGTACGGTGGTGCTGGAGGAGAAAGATTATCAGTTGGCCGAGATTACCGTAAAGGGAGAACGCCCGCAAGTGAAACTGGAGGGAGGCAAGCTGACGTATGATGTCCCTCAACTGATGAAGGATAAGACTGCCACGAACGCTTTTGAGATCATCAAGGACTTACCGGGGCTTATCGAGCGGAATGATAATCTGGAGCTGGTAGGGGCCAGTCGTTTGAATATAATCTTGAATGGGCAGTTGACGACAATGTCGGCAGATCAATTAATCCAGTTACTGAAAACTATGCCGGCCTCAAGGGTCGAAAAGGCTGAGGTGATGTATAACGCTCCAGCTAAATATAATGTCAAGGGGGCGTTACTCAATGTCGTATTGAGTAAGAATGAGTCCGAGACTCCTTCTTGGCAAGGTGAAACGGGTGTGGATTACACCCAATATCGCCATGCGGGGGGAGATGCGCATGTGAATTTACTTTATACGAATAAGGGCTTTAGCATAGATTTCCTGTTGAATGGTAATAAGAGACGGGATGTGATGGGGGAGGATATGTTGGCCCGCCATACATTAAATAGTAGTATGACGGAAATAAGCCAACATAATCGGGCCCTTGTCCATGTAAATAGAGGAACGGTTCGTCTGGGAATGGATTATACGTTCGCGAATGAGGATAAACTCTCTTTGGCATATTATCTGAAGGGAGATAAAGTCTTATCGGACCGTGATGCCTTTACCTCATATCTGGATCTGTCGAAGCCGGAAAATAAAAGTGAGAGTACGAGCTTGGTCCGTGATGACGGGCACTCCGCTATTCATAATATACGTTTACAATATGACGGACATGCCGGGATATCGGCAGGAGCGGATTTCACCCGTTATCATTCGCCCTCGGTACTTGATTACCAGGATACGAATACGAATGGTTCCCGGACTGATATGATAAATAATACGAGACAGGATGTATCCCGCTGGTCCGTATTCCTAAATAAGACACATAGTTTCGCTTCCGGGTGGGGATTGAATTACGGCGTGCATGGAGGTTACGCCTCGTCGAAAAACTATTCGGAGTATTTATATGAGCAAGGTGCTGGCTATGAGATGGACGAGGAAGCGTTGGAGGATAATACACAAAAGGAATACATCGCTGATATTTTCGCCGAGGTATCGAAAAGCTTCGGAGAGCGTTTCTCTGCTACGGTCGGGCTGAAAGGGGAGTATTTTAAGTCTGACTACGCCTCTAGCCGGGAAAATATGAACCTATGGAATGAGGGGGCGTTGTTTCCCACCGTATCCCTGAGCTATACGTTTTCTCCCCGACATATTTTACAATTCGATATAAGTAGCGATAAGACCTATCCCGGTTATTGGCAAGTCTCCCCGCAAGTAACGCCTCTAAACTCTTACTCGGAGGTGGCGGGAAATCCCTTGTTGAAACCTTATCGCACGTATGAGGGGCAGATGGTCTATATCTTCCGCCAAAAGTATATGCTGGTAGCGTTCTGTGAATACACGCCGGATTATTTCGCCCAACTTCCTTATCAAAGCGATACGGAACTGAAGACCGTTTTTCGTTTCGAGAATATGGATTATAGTCTGGAAGCGGGATTGGCGGTGATCATTCCTTTTAATGTGGGTCGTTTTTGGAATAGCCGCATCACACTGCGAGGTTGGAGGATGCAAGAGAAGAATGATAACTTCCACGGCATCTCATATAACCGTGAGGCTTATCTCGGGTTAGCGCATATGAGTAACACATTTAACCTATGTGATAAACCGAATTTAAAAATGACGATAGACGGCCAATACGTGACTCCCGGTGCCATCCAAGGTATATACGACTTGGGTTCCATGTATGAGATATCCGCTGGATTAAAATGGACTTTCTTGAATGACCGTGCCAGCTTGACACTTAAAGGAGACGATATTTTCGCCAGCAGCATTCCACGTACCATCAAGATAAACCAAGGCAATCAATGGAGCCGGATGAGGAAATTGAATGATGAGAGATGTCTGAAATTATCTTTTGTCTGGAAGTTTGGTGGTTACAAGGAGAGGGAACATGATTCGATAGACACATCTCGTTTCGGAAAATAATAGATGCCTTGTAGTTTCATCCTAATGAACTCTTTGTTTCAATAGGATGAAACTGGATGCTCTTCTAAAGGAAATCCTATATTGCTTTCGTACTCGCTTCTATCTGTTCCATTAGCAGGGTGATATTGCTCATGAATAGCTTGACGGAGATCGCCAGCAGGATGATACCGAAGAATTTACGGATCAGGTATATGCCGCCTTTCCCCAAGACTTTCTCTACCTTGCGTGTCATGCGGACAACAAAGTAGACCCATAGCATATTCAGTACCAAGGCTACGATAATATTCACGCTGGCATATTCCGCACGGAGCGATAATAAAGTGGTGAACGATCCCGCTCCGGCTAGCAACGGGAATACTAGCGGCACCAACGTAGCTTCCTTGATCGGCCCTTGGTTCTTGAAAATCTCTATGTCGAGAATCATCTCCAAAGATAGGAGGAAGATCACAAAAGCGCCGGCCACGGCAAACGACTCGATGTCCACATGGAAAAGCCTGAGTAATATATCCCCGGCGTAGAAGAACCCTAATAACAATAGAAAGGAGATTAGGGTTGCCTTCAACGCATTGACATCCTTGCCTTTATCCTTTAGGTCTATGATGATGGGAATAGCTCCGATTATATCGATAACAGCGAATAATACGATGAATGCGCTAAGTATTTGTTGGAAATTGAAATTTGTGAACATGACGTTATCCTCCTCTATTTTTTAATCCTCGTAAAGATACATATTTTTCCTTGAATTGGTCAATATGACGAAATTATTGGTGTGTGTAACTAATTTTAGCAGGCCTGAACTATCAACGTGTCAGAATTGTTCTTATATTAGAAGCAATAATCATTAAATCGAAAGGCCATGGGAGCAAAGAAGAATTTTGTGTTGGACACGAATGTCATATTACATGACTATAAGTGCATCGAGAACTTTCAGGAAAATGATATCTATATTGCTTAAAATCAACTATTTATAATTTTAATTTCTCTCTATATAAACCTTGTTTTTGTGTAAAAATATTCAAGTTTTAGTTACCGTATATTAATTTTACCTCTGTTTTTCATCATATTTTAGCCCATTTATTGATGGTTGTTTGCCGAAAAATAACCGAAAAGGCTTCAAAAAGGACTTTCGGCAAGCAGCTGATAACTAATAGTTTATAATATGATTTACTTGAATCCTTGCGTTCAGAAGAGTAAAAAAAGATCTGATGGATCTTACGTGGGTTATATCTGCTTCACTAGAGAGCGGCAGATGTATATGTATAATACCGGTATTATACTGAAATCCAACGAGGTAACTAAGAATTTGTCTATTAGGAGTTGCCGATCTCTTAATCTTATTAATGAGATCATGGTTAAGTTCCAAGCTAGGATCAATGATCTTGAGGCTAGGAACTTGATTGGTTGCAAAAGTTTGAGACAAATCGTGGACTTATGCAATGCGGAACAAAAGCATGTCATCGATGTTATAGCCGAGATACTGGATATTGCCAATGAAATAAGCAATGAGAATACTAAGTTCAATTATTTGACCACCAGATCTTCTTTGATGAAATTCATGGGGACAGATTCTTTAAATATCAACGAGGTGACGTTGAAGTTCCTCAATGATTATACCTTATATCTGCAACATAAAAGAATGTCCCCAGCCTCGATCCGTAATTATATATCCAACCTTAAGGCATCCATTAACCGGATAAGGGCAAAGTACAATAATCCAGAGATTGGAGAGATAGTGATTCCTTACAACCCTTTCGAGAGATATAAGATGCCTTCCATGCCAATCTCGAACAAGAAAGCATTACCTCCGGAGATTATAAGGATGATCGCAAATATTCCGGATGATACTTATTACAATAATCCATCCAGAAGTCTTTTGAATTTTATAAGAGATATGTTTATGCTGTCGTTTTATACAAGGGGGACAAATACCATTGATTTCATGATGATGAAAAAATCCAATATGAAAAAAGGTCGGTTGGAATTTGAGCGGACCAAAACCATGAACCGAAGAATGGATAGAGCTTTTACCTCGATAAAGCTAGAGCCAGAAGCTCTTGAGATTATCTACAAATATCCCGGAGATGGGGATCGGCTCCTGTGTATAGGAGATCGTTTTAGCTCAGAAAGATCTTTTAGAACCGCTATACGACAAGGTATGATCGCTCTTCGTGATTATATCGATTATCAAGAGATGTCCTTCTATTCAGCCCGCCATTCATGGGCTACTATAGCAAGGAATGATATTGGTGCGGATATCGATGATGTAGCTAAAGGTTTGAATCATGCTTCTGCTTTGCCTATAACGGATATCTATATTAAGCCTGATTTGAGTAGGATAGACGAGCTTAATAGGAAGGTAATAGATTTTGTTCTTTATGAAAGGCTTAATAAATAAGCGATATTGACAAAATCATCTAGTTTTAATAAGTCGTAGTCTTAACGTGTGCCGCCCTGCCTGTGAAAGTGGGGCGGTTTTTGTGTTTAACAATATATTGTTATTGATTGAATTTTATCGTGTTAAATTAGTTTATTGATGATTTATTTGTTAATTTTGAAAAATCAGTATCAGCAAAGAAAGAAATAACTTGTAAGTTAATCTAAATTGTATAGTTATGGGAAGGTATGAAGATAGGCTATATATTAGGTCGAATATCGATTATTATAAGGGCGAGTTAGATCGATGTTATAGTGAAATGAACAGTTTAAAAAGTGACATGGAGAGAGTCAGATCAAATATTACTTATTTCTCAGATGAGATAGAAAGCTTTTATTCAAGGTGGAGTCCTTGGGAATATTGTGATCAGGCTCACATGGATAGCCTTAAAAGTAGTAGGAGATCATATATTGAGGAAAAAAATCAGATAAAAGAACGTCTTTCTGATTTATTTGCGAAGAAAAATGATATAAAGAACAGATTAGACGATTTATATCGTCAGTTGAAAGATACATATCCAAACCGATGAAAATTGAACTATCTGTTGGATAATATACGATCCAGTAGGTAACGGATCGATATTTCTCATGCGATTACATCTGGAAACGGAAATTTTCAAGATTACATGATTAAGATTTATGAACGTCTGGATAGTGTTATTCTGATGCTTTTGTAAGATGTTTTGTCAATATCACTAGATTTTATTTGCTATATATGTACTATTAATCTAATTGCTATGATACCAGATAGACAATTTAAAAAATTAGAACACCAGTATAGGAATTATACTGTAGTAATGAATGGCGGAGAACTAGAAAAGGGATACAAGCCTGATTGTGTGTTACAGAAAGGGCATGATTATGTTATTCTTGAATCAGAATGTTCGACCAATCGTAAGATGTTTATAGGATGTATGATAAAGGCGGCTCATTTCTTGCATGGAAATAATACAGGGATTTTAGTTATAGTATTGTCTGAACATTATAATACAAAAGTGGACCAAATAGCAAATCATTTAAAGCCATATTATGAATGGATAAAGGATAAAACAAACTTGAGAAAGGTATATATAATAAAAGATGGTGCTTATAGAAAAAATGATACTCTGGTAGAAATAGAATCAGAAAAGTTTATGGCAGAGGCTATATCTGTTCTATAAACTTACGATGTATAGGATATATATTTAGCTAGATATTTATGGATATCTTTATATCTTTCTCCTCAAAAAACTCATAACATCTCAAATAATTACCTATATTTGGGAAATCCTTAAAAGTAATCACTATGGCGAAAGATCCTGCTCCCTCACAGGTTACGACCAATGCGTTGCAATCACTTCCTTTCGATAATATTATCGGAGGCCTCTTGGAAGCATGTATAGAGATTCAATCGGAACAAGCGAAAGCTGCTGCCAAGTTCATGAAAGAGGCTGGGCTTGATCCAGATAAAGAGGCGAAAGAGAAAGAATAGTTTAAATCCTTAAATTGATTGATCATGAAAGCGGAGAGACAACAGAAAGAGGTTACTTCCCGGGTAATACAGTCACCAAAAGGTGGTGGGTGTATTGTTGATAATAGGTGTATAACTGCAAATCAAGCTAATGCGATATATTCCATCCAAAAGAAAGATGATAAGTCTAGTTCTACCAATAATATAAGAACGGGAATAGAGTTTTTTTCTGATAATTTATTAGCGAATAGAATAAAAAATAATGTAACCCATTTACCTATTCAGAGAGTTGCGCAAGAAGACCTTCCAGTAATATATAATTTGTTACCGTTAGAATATCAATGTCATTATAAGAAAGAAGTGACTAACTTTATAGGTGAAACTTCTCGAACGGAAAACCGTACATTACAACAAGTGTGGAATGTTTTAGAGAGAGAAGCTATGCAAAAGGGTAGAACATTACATCCAAAACAAACAAAGGAGCAGGTATTAAACACTTTGTCGAATATTGAAGCAGTTGAATACCTAAAGAAGAACGCTAATAAAGTAGTGTCTGAATTTAAATCGGACAGACTATTTTTAAGAGGGGAAGGTGAACCATCTCCTTTTATAGCAGGAGGTAAACTAGTTGACTTAAATGTGTCATTTAATGGATTTTCTATTGGAAAGGGAAAACTTGAGACTATTTTAACAAAAAAGAATGTTTTGCTATTCGCTGCTCATGGTTTTACACATAGTGAAGGTTTGTCACATGTGTTTGATAATACCACAAAAGATTATGGCTTTATGTCTGGGCGACGTGCATCTGTAGAAAGGAGTACAGCAACACCTGAATCGTATAAAAAAATGGCCGAGCAGTTAAATGCAGATAATGTTAATTTTAGAGTAACAGGAGTCCCAGACCTAGTTGTATATCCTCATTATCCAGATGATGCAATAAGCAAAGAGGGACATTTTTTAATGAATGTTGCAGGAGAAATGGATATTGCGATTTTACGGGATTGGGAATATGATGAAAGCACACCAATTGGGAGAGCATTATCAATAGCATTTGTCAATACAATACCGCTGCCATTTATATTAGGCTCTAAACCATTAAATGTTTACAACAAATATTTAATGCAAGTTTGCCGTGCAGATTGGAGTCGGGACGTTCCTGTTTCGGGGGGTAGTATCAGAGTCTCTCCCTCATTAAATCCATGGTGATTAATATAATCACGTGTGAGATTTTCGGTCCTTTTTTACCAGTCCCACAAGCCTCCACCCCCTCAACCGGAAAAGGCCGTAGCAACCCTGCGATATCGGGGTGTAAAGTGGGCTATATCATGAGCTGTTCTCTCTCAAGTTTGTCGGTTAAGTATCGGCAATATAGTTAAGGTTGAACGTCCACCATTCTAGATATTCGGTGGACGTTCTTTCTTATTATACTTGCCAAGGATTCAAGTAGGGATCGTATGACTTCTGGAAAGTGGCTACTCCCCAATCCGTAGCTGGTTGGCCGGTATTATCTGTTTTTCTTGGAATCATAGGGTTGATCTTCAACCTATTTGCGTCCTTTAACCAAGCCATAGAGATCTCGTAATCGTTTGACCTAGTAATGGATACATTATTGGGAGAAATGTTCTTGGTCAGCTCGTAAAGGGCTAATCTGACCATGTGCTTTTTAATATTCTTATGTCTGGGGTCTTCCAGTACTAAGTTCTTTCCTATCTCTGGAATATCGCTATTTACGTTCAACGTAGGATAGAATACCTTTCCATCGTAGACCACGAATTCATGTGGCGATAACTCATACCCATTATAGTTTGCGTCATACGGCAATATCTCTCCCCAGCATTGAGGTAACGAGTCTGGCGATATTGTCTCATCGTAATCGGCCAGCTCATACAGTTGATAGAACTTTCCGTTATAGCTTACCGGATCGTATAGCTGGAATGGGGTAGGAGTCCATTCCGATGGTTCTATCCTTTCCCAGCACCTAGATAATGGAATCCTGATATTGCCAAACTCATAGCCATTCTCCTCCAAACATTCGAAAACTATCCCATTGTAACAAACCAAATCTCCCGGTCGATAGGTCATTAGTTGGGAATAAGGATCAGCGTTGATAAGTTCTTGGATCTCGATTGACTCTTCCCAATAAATTTTGTCGGTGGGAACCTTATAGCCACTGATAGAACGGATCACCTTGTAGATATTGTCCTCGTACTGGATATATGCGCCTACAGGATAGTTAATCCTTCTATCGTACTTCCTGATAGCCTTGCCTTTCATTAACTCGTTCTCTATCTCATAATTCTCCACTAGATTCTCCAATATAGACATCTCTGCGGATTCCTCAGCTTTGATGAATTTATGCTCGTTTCCCGGTTGAATCATTTGATCTAGGGCCTCCTTGGTGATTATCTCTAAATAATCATTATCCAATAAAAATCTGTTGTTTTCCATTTAATAACTGAATTGCGGTTTAATTGTTGATGTTGTTAATACGGTTCCGGATTGTCCTCCCCGTTGGTATTTTAGCCAGCTTTTTGATAGGAAGGTGCAGAGGACATAGTCAGCGACATCTGTGCAATTATGAACCAATATACCATTCGCAAAAAATTCATGCAGATCTTCTACCGTAATGTCATAGACTTTATCTATAATCCTTTCATTTGATTTCCTTACAAAGAGTTTCTTTTTTTCTTTGATATAATATTCTTGCGTTGATTCTGTTCTTACATCTTCTTGAACAATATTTGACTTTAATCTTACATCTTGTAGTAAACTCCTTTCCACACCCTTCACATATAATTGTTCTTTCTTCTCCGAATAATGCTTTTTGAGCATGTTCTCTATGCCATTTTCTTCCTTCTTCCGATTTGTGCCATTCTGATGCCTTATAGCTGTTTTCAAGAAGGGTTTTAATAGCGATTTCTTTAAGCCTTTCCGATTTATGAATTTGATGATCTGATAGATGAGTTGATCTTTCTTTGCATTCAAGGTTCGATATGTCATTATTGGAAAAATTCCCATCAATATGGTGGATATGGAACCCCTTTGGGATACTTCCATTATATTTTTCCCAAACATATCTATGAAGGTATGTTTTTGTGATTTTCTCATTGATATCGACCCACCCTCTATAATATCTTCTGTCAGACTCTTGTTTGGCTTGTTTGTATCTATGAAATTTGTATCCATCATATATGATGGTTTCTCTGCCTTCTCGCATACTATAAATGTTTTTTGTGTTATCTTATCTATTTCTGTAAAGCCATCCTCTATTGTATAGAAAGGATGGTCTGGAGTGCAAGTAATATTTGTATCCCCTATGGAGTAATCCTTAACCATTACGTTCTTCCCTGTTACCCCTGAGAAAGTTACTTTCTTGTATCCTTCTCTTGTCAATACGTAATCGCCAACATTTACATTTTCTATAGGTATTTTTCCCTTCTTAGTGGTTATCATCGTTCCAGCGGCGAAACAGTGACCATATTTCTCATATCTGACCTTTGTCTTTGGATCAGTGACCTTCTGCTTGTTCTTTGTTCCATCCTCATTTCTGATCTGATAGACCAAATCCTCGGTCAATTTCCTGCATCTTAGGTCAATATAAATATTCCACCCATCCAGACCATCGAATAACTCATTGATCCAATCAACACGGTTCTTCTGAGGTGGTTGCTTGGCTAGTATGTTCTGTTTTGGTCTTAATATGGTGTTATTCATGCAAGACTGGATAATGGTGAAATTGTTTACGCCATCCTCGGTTTGTGTGTTTCTGGCCAATCCAGCTGGGTCTCCCGTCAATACCACTCCTCCGATATGTTTTGATTCCAATAACTTATCCTTTACGTACTGGGCAAACTTAGGGGTATTGTTAAGTTTCTCCTCTGGCCTCCCAAGAAATTCCTCCAAAAAATACACGTTCTTATTCTCCCAATCGATTTGTACGGCCTCGCATGTCATGTGCGGAAATACGTTGAAGTCGAATCCTAGGATCAATGGTTTCATCGGATCATATATATTCTCTTTCAAGCTCTGGATCAAATGCTTGTCACCCGAGAAGCTTTTGTATAGCGCCATTTCATTGGCCTCAACGAAATCCCAGTTTCCATACAGAAGACGTTCCCTTGTTGCGTTATCCTTGATCTTATTCAGCGAAGACTCGTATATCTGTCGGAAACTCTCATCCGGATTATCGAATATAGAGAACCTAATAAATACCTCGCCATCCCTGCACTTCACAGGATTACCATCATTGTCCTGTACGAACCTATCTCGCAACCAACATGCCGCCGGGTTACAAGACAAGAACATCTTGGGAGTCTTGAATGTCTCCGATGTTTTCCAACGAATACGGGAGAACATAACGTCTGCCGCCCTTTCTGAAATCTCGGATGCCTCGTCAACGAAAACCAAGGTAGCCTCCATAGAACCAAAACGGGAAAAATCCAAGTCCGCTGGAAGATCGGCCATCTCCTTCATCATGATAACAGACTCGTTCCAGAAAGTTATCGTTCCCTCTATATTGTTTATGCAGAAATTCTCATCCTCTTTCAATCCCCATTCCTTCATTACTTTCTTAATGGTAACAAACGTTGATTCCTTCAGAGACTTGATAGTCTTACGTGCTACCACGGCTCGTATATTGGGGAACCTCATGCAACTGCTCACCAGCCATGCGCTACCAATATATGAGTTATGGGTGACAAGAAAATCATCGGTGATATATAATTGGTCATCGCTGTCAAGCGTTATGCACCTGCATTCCTTATGCTCGTCCAACTCGATCACGCTTCGTATATATCTCCTATGAGCTGGCGTGGTTGTCGGTTTTGTCATTTTATTTATCCTTGGATCGAATGAGAAGCGGACGAAATATTTTATAATTCTACCTTTCCCCTTACTCTTGACTACGGTAGCTATGGCTCCAATACTTCTAAGGATATCCTGTAACTGATTGGCGAATTTCTCCGATCGGCTCATGAACTCATATTTGCCGGTACTCCTTATAATTACTTCCTTAAGCAATCCTCTCAAGAAATTTTTTCTGTCCTCAAGGCTGGAGATGACCAGTTCTTGCGGGATCTCGGTGCGATTTGATCTTTTGAAATTATTAGGATCAGGCATGATGTTTCTGATGTAATACCCCCAAGAGTAAGCGGTCATATAGTTATCGAACTTATCACCGAACTCTTGCTCGGTTACAACAGGGAGAAAAGCCAAGTTCCCATTTCTTAATCTCTTTCTGATGGTAGCCGTATCCATTATTCTCTCGTCAAATCCACCTCGAACCCATGCCCTGTCTCTTTTTTTGTAATACACCTTCCATAAGTGATCATCACAGCATTCGGTGGAGCACCCATCACTGGTAATGACCTTGTTTACCTTTTTCATTCCTTGCTCATGAATGGCTATCACCTTGGCGGTCTTTCCATCTGGGGTTGACACTACTGTTCCTATCTTAACGTCACCCATCGTTATCCATCCTTCCGGCGTAAGTATCTTGGCTGAATAAGGTTGTGCCTTGCCTCCTCCAGCCGCTCCTCCTCCGAGAATCATCTGGGGGATGTTCCTATTACCACATGATGAGCATTCAGGAACATACTGTTTATTCCCATGATCGTCTGTTCCTATATATACGTTCTTTATTTCTCCACCGCATATATGACATTCTGGCTGTAACGCTTTCCATAGCTCGAATTGTTTTGGCGAAGGGGAGAAATTGATTTTTAAGTCCTTGGGAGGGACTAAAGTTTTGTATCCCATTTGTATCGTGTTTTGGTTTTTATTAAGAATAGTCTATTAACGACAAAGGGGCTTAACGCCCCTTTAACTCTATACTATCATCCCTTCGTATTTCTCGATTTGAGTTTGAATATCACGATCGATCACGGATAACTTGTCTCTCTCGATCTGGAGTTTGGTAATTTGTTGTTGGTTTTTCTCCGAGGCAACTGAAAGACGCTTTCGGATCTTTTCTAGTTTGGTTATCAACTTGATGAATACGTTGTTTACCGAATTAAGGTCGGAGGTCAGAGTTGTTGAGTTTACCCTCCAAAACAATACTTTTTCTAACATACTTCTTTATTTTTTACTGATTTCTATAAATTCTGAATAATTGATTTTTACATATGGGTTATCTGAGATGATTACTTGATTGATCCCTTTAATCCCCCACCTAAACCAAAGGAACTTGTGTTTTGGCTCTATGTATACAAACTGCTTCAGCCATACATTCAGTGACATATATCCTTTCAACGTGTTATTTTCGATTGTAGCATCTATGCTTACGTATTTATTGGATAACTTGATCGATGGAACCTTGATAAGCGAGTCTCTGTAAATGATGCTATCTCTTACGGGCACATCGATAGGTACATCTATCGACACTTGATGTTGGAGGGAAGCCTTCAGCCTTTTTATGTTTATTCCTAGATCTCTTATGATTTTCGTGTCTTCCTCCCTGTACTTCTTGTATTCCTCTATGGTCAACTGTAATCTTGAGGTCTCTGTTGCGCTTCTTGTTGAGTCTAGTTTGTATTGGCGTATATCAGCCAAGAGAGTCTCGGTGTTTTGCTGGTATTTATCCCTAGACTCGATTAATTTGCCTCGATCGGTAAAAAGCCAAATATTTAGTATGGTGCTGATAAATATTCCTAGCACTAAAAGTCTATTCATGATCTTTGGTTAAGACTAACATCCAGTCATTGCTTAACATGTCGGTCTGTGACGCTAACCAACCGTTGCATATAGAACCATCCGCGCATTTCATGCAAATATAGGCTCCAAACTTTACTGATTCCGTATTTGGGTTTTCGAGAACCTTATCCTTGAATGCGTCTGGTAATGACTTGGCCTTTACGATTGTTTCCAGTGGAAGAGTATCCTCTGGTCTAATAAATAGGTACATGCCTTTGCCATTCCATCCTTTTCTTGTAACCAAGCATCCCTTCTTCAGATACTCTATCGCATCCCCGAAAGTCATTTGCCCCATGATACCCCTATATCTCTTTTTAAACTCATACTCACAGATCCATTCCATTACCCCATCATCATCGGTTATTTTGTATCCGTTAATATTCTCAAGATCCTCACATCCTTCATATCCTTGGGATATTTGGTATTCATACGCTGTCATTGGAACAGCTTTTACAATTTGTGTTGTTATATACATATTCTATTGATTATTTGGTTTAACGTACTGAATATCGATGAACCACTCTTGCTCGAACTCTTCCCCTAAGCCGACAACTCTCACGATATAACCCCTAGACTTGCGTGCCGGGCTGTTTAATACTTGGGTTATAATCCCCAATCTTCCAGACAGAAAATTCAAATCCTTATCCGGGATCTCATCGATGATTACCACATCATTTACTTTTAAATCCATTCCTTGTTATTTTTGTTTTATTGAAAAATTGTTTGTACTCTTTTATCCTTCTATTTCTGATTGAGGGAACTATCTTACCATTGACCTTGCAAAAGCTGACATAGTTCTCATAGATCGATCTGTTACCGGATCTTATCTTTTTGATCATTTCCGATCTTCTGACATTCCCTTCTCCCACGTTATAAGCCAGTATCCCTAGAAGCAAGGAGTCCTTTCCGAATTCCTTGAATACCGAGCATTTTTGTTTGAGATCTTTTATCACAAGTTCCCTTGCGAAAGAGTGGGAAATATTATGATTGAATCTATCCTCCTTGGTTAGTTTGTGGCCATATCCCACAAAAGGGTGATGATCCTTACCATGCCATCCCTCATGATTGATGATGAACTCTACGGCATGGTTGAATAGATCATTCTCAGTATAATAATGTATATGATTGTATTCGCTTTTTGAACTTGATATGGATAATGATAATAATAATACAGCGAATAAAAAACGGTGTATTATGCTATTAAGTATTAATATTATTGATAATATATAAATAGGGTGAGCGTAGATTTTGCTCTCATTAGAATAATGCAAAAGTATAAAATAAAAAAAGAACTACCAAATATTGATAGCTCTTTTTATGAATTAATTTTCCCTTAATATGGATTTAATATCTGATCTTATTTCTTTGATATCGTCTCGTATCGCTGTTACTTGGATCATGGTCGCCTCGAAGACTGATTTATCCAGTTTAATGGCATCTATCTTTTTATATTGATCATCCACTTTTATCTCCAATGTCTTATACCTATGATCTAATTCTTGAAGCTTATTCATGTTCTCAATATGCTGGATATATAGCGTTATAAGAAAACATATGATAGTTATAACCAGACGAAGGTTATTCATGATTAAATTTTTCATGTAGACATAATAATTGTAGGAGTTGTTGATATAATGATTTGCATGGCTTCTGAAAAAGCTTTTACTAGGGGGATCGCTATCTCTGAGTTCCATATGCCATAGATTATTAAAAGTACGACTATTAATATATATAGACCTCGTTCGGTTTGCTTAGGGGTTGGTTTATACATTCTTGTTTGGTACTATTACGTTAAAGGTTACGTTATTCTCTCCATTAATTGTCACGCCAGTCTCGCCTCCAGCCTTGAATCCATATATATCCGCTATAGCTTTAGCTGCGTTAACTGACACCGCCCGTAATGGGGCAGGGGATAGGGATACGCCCCATTTGTCTTTATATTTCGCTTCCCTAGTCTCATCCATGATAGCGAACAATGTCTCAAGCACCCTTACTTTTGCGTAGGACTCATTCTCCATCTTGTTTGTCATGATATCCTTGATTCTGGACGTTACGGTTGGGGAGGTCAACAATTTATTGGATTCGATCATCAACTTGTTATTCTCTTTGTCTCCAAATACTTGCTTGTATGTCTCTACTTGGTTTCCTGCGAATCTTTTCCCTCCGTTACAGAATAGTTGACAGAACAACTCCTCTTTCTCTGTTAACATGGCTTGCGGGGGCATAGGAGCGAACTCAGATTTTATTTGTTGTTGCAATACCTTATTGCCTTGAATGGTAGGTATTCGTATCGTTTCTCTATTATTGCTCATTCTTTTAAGTTTTGGTTTTATTAATATAAAAAGGGAGATAGCTGCTATGTTACCTCCCTTTAAAAAGAATAGAAATATATACTATTTATTGTTTTTGTTCTTCTGGCTCTCTATAAGCAATTGCTCGCATAAAGCCTTGAAAAACACGTTTGATAGAGCCGCACAAGCGTTCTCAGCGTCCTCCAGAGAATTGATCTTGTCCAGATTGAACCTCGTATTGAGGTCGTACCCTGATATCTCCACCAGCATCTCTTCATTATCACCCGATACCCCATAGCACATCTTGTCCGAATGCGCTTTAAATGTCACTTGTTCTTCTATCATATCTTAAAATGTACCCTTGTTTTTTCCGCTTGCTTAATCAATCCTGAATCATCTCCCACTGACCCACATCTCATCCTGTTAGAGAATATAGTAAACAATCCATTGGTAGCCTCGACATCAGCCATGGAGGAATGAGCGTCAACCAATTCGATCCCCATTATCTCTGTCAAGCTTCCCAGTTTATAGGTCGTAACCTCCGGATCATCGGCAAATGCCATCCTGCTAAGAGTCATGGTGTCTATCATCTGAGGGTGGAAGTTACCAAAAATATCCTCAGTACCATTGAATACGTCAGAAAACTCTTTCATCTTTCCGGTATAGATAAAAAAATGAAAGAGGAAATTCAAGTCAAACGGTATATTATGACCTACTAGGATAGGCTTGTAAACCTTTGATGTTCCTAACGTGCATTTCTTGATAAAACTAATGATGCTATCAGCTACCTCATTTATATCCTTCCCATTCTTATTTAAAAAATCGACTGACAACCCGGTTACTTTCAATGCTTGTGGGTTATACTCGAAATAGGCGCTTTCCTCTTTCTCGATCTCTCTTTTCTTTCTAAGAGTTTTGTTGGTATTGATATGGAAGTCTCCTTTAGGGTATGGTTTTATATACTCATCGAACACGCCGATTATCTCATAGGTATCCAATCTCACCATCTGGCAGGAGAGTTGGGTAATGGCGCATTTACTTGCGTCTAACCCGCCTGTTTCCGTATCTAGTACACATGCGGTGTATATCTGCTGTTTGTTCTTCGCTGTTGCCATCTATCTCGTAATATTTTTGGTTGTTTTTGTTTGACATAACCTTGATGATATTCTCCTCGAAATCACCAAGGGTTCCATTATTATCTATAATCACATCGTAATATTCCGGTGGAAGAGTATATCTTTTCTTGTCCCTATGCAGACGCTCTATGCTAACGCCACTTAGCTTTCTGTTCTCCAGACTTCTTTCCACATAGATAGCGATAATGGTGTACAAATGTGAGAAGTGAAGGGTTATATATTCTAACCCGACTTCATCTATCACATAAGAACAGATCGGTTTATCTTTGATATCGCTGTGAAGGGCGCAATACTCATGATCTCCATATTTGGTGTACGCCAATATATTATCCGCTTTTTTTTCTTTCTCTAGAACTTGTTTTGATACGAATTTGTGGTCTATGCCGTCTACTTCGTTTCGTCTCTTGGGTCTCGTTGTCATTGATACTACCATGGGTATTCCGAAACCCTCATATAAAAATTTACTCATATGTGTCTTGCCGCTTCCGGACGCTCCGACAATACAGATGACAATTGGTTTCATTCGTTAAGCACTGAAAAGCTTACTGTATCACCCGATATCTTGTTTTTCAACGTAACCATTACCGTGTAATCTTGATAGATATGCTGGAGGCTTGCGTTCACGATTTTTGCAGCGTCCTCACTTTGGTTAAAGGCTCTTCTTACTCGGTCTTTAGCTACAACGTCCTCTTCTTCACGACTTAAGGTTAATCTGTACGTTGACTGAGAATCAACGCTGTACTTGTAGGGGTTATTATATAAATCATACCCCCTCATGCTTAACACGACTAATAGATCATCCTCGGACAATCTCATTCTTCTCTTGTTTTTCGACATACTTTAAATAATTTCTAAAATTGAACCTTTGTAATCTTGTAATCCGTTTTGATTGGAGAAATTACTCCATTTTACCATACAACTCATAAGAAGGATGTGGTCCTTTGCGTTTATAAGTTGTGACTTCATTGTCTCATAGTTTTCTGGCCATACTATCAGCTCTATTGTCTCCGTGTTCTGTTGGAGCGTCTGTACACCGAAGTTCTTTTTCTTCTTTTCTTTATCCTCGAAACTCTTTTCCTTGAATTCTACTACCGTTGCGCAAATAGCCGCTTTCTTACCGTCCATATCGGGCTGGAAGCAACGTCCGATATCCTTATAACTCGCTCCCCTTAGCTTTGTCTTGAACTCAGAGTTATCGAATACCCTTCTATAGTCAACACTACCTATACCACTGATAGAGATTTGTAACATTGACCAGAAATAATGTTGCGATATCTTTTCTGGTGGAAAATCTGTCTCCGAGACCTCGAATCCTAGTATACCAGCCGCTTTCTCCAAGGCAGCGTATCGTTCCAGCACCGATAAAATCCCCTCTACCTTGTCAAAGCAACCCGCTAGGATCAAGTTCTTGATTTGTCGTGAGTTTACCGGGCACCTCTCTTCTCCGGGTAGCTTCAATAGTTTTTTCCGGAAAATACGTTTGCAGAAATCCTCGATGGAAGAGTACGGACCGTTCTTCTCTCTCTCATTGACTATCAAGTTTACGCTTTCTGTCCCGACAAACTTGATCCTTGATAATGACCAATAGATCTCGTTTTTCTTGTAATCGGTCTCAAATTCCACCCCGGAAACGTTGATATCTGGATGAACGATCTTACAGGATGAAGCTTGCTCCATCTCGGCCATCAATGAGGAAATGTTCTCATCTTTGGCGTATTCCAGAGCTACAGTATAAAATGCTGTTGGGTAATTGGCTTTATACCATGCTCCTAGATAGGCTGTAAGAGCGTATGCTGTAGAATGCGATTTATTGAATAGATAGCTTCCTCCAGATTCTATCATGTGCCATAAAGCCTCAATATCCTCTTTGGGGCAACCCTTATTTTTTGCTCCTTCGATAAACTTACCTTTCATGGCTAAAATCTTATCTACTTTTTTCTTGCTAATAAATTTGACAAGATGTACACCTTCTGCTAATGAAAAACCTCCAATATCTTGAGCTATTTGACACAATTGCTCTTGATATACAAGTAAAGAGAATGTTTCTTTCATAATTTCGTAAGTTCCCCATAAATAAGCAGGTTCCTTTTCTCTGTTTTTATAGGCTACATAATTCTCGGTTGACTTTGATTCGATGGTTGCTGGACGGAACAAAGCATTAGCTGCTATAAGATCATGAATACAGGTTGGCTTCATCTCCATCACGAACTTGGTCATTCCAGCCGATCCGAACTGGAAGATGTTCTGCGTAAAACCATTGGTGAATAACTTGTAAGCTTTCTCATCCTCCAGCTTGTTTGTGATAATATCCAGAAATGTCGTAGGATCACCATATTCCTTAACAACCAAATCTCGTGTCTTCTGAAACTTGGTTAACTCCTTGATACCAAGACAGTCATTTTTAAGAAGCCCGATGTCATCAATCGAATACCCATCGATCTCGGATACCAGTATGTCATCGATCTTCTTGATCGGGAGATAATCGAAGCATTCCATCTTCTTGCCATCCTTTGTCTCTGGCGTGATGATGATAGCTGAGGCGTGAATGGAAGAGGAGCGAGGTTGTCCCATCAATGTCCTGATATCCTCTATGACTTGCGGATAATTCATGATAAATTCCTTGACCCTCTTGTTCGTATAGGCTAGCTGGAACAACCCGGTGTAGTCCATGGAATCATCATCAATGATCTTGTTGATGTAATTCACCTCGTACACGGGTACGTTATGAATCCTCGCCACATCTTTCAACACGGCTTTCAATTTCATTGTCGTGAAGGTTCCAGCGCTGAATACACGCTGGAGACCGTTCTTATTATATCTGCGTTCAAGGTATTCCTTCACTTCCTGCCTACGGTCGGACTGGTAATCGATGTCCACCGTCAGACATCGGGGAGTGAACCTGACTCCCCTTGCCGATAACCTCTGCCAATGTTACAATCGATAACTGATCTTGCCGTGGATATTTTCTTAATTACTATATTATTAATTCTCATTTTAGCTGTAATTTATTATGGTAAAACCTCTTCTAGATTAAACTTCCAAAATACTGATCTGACCTTGTGTGCAGGAGATACATATGACGTATTGTTTGTTAGGTTATAGATAGTTATCTGGCTGGTTTTTTCGATCACTCCCATTTCTAACTCAAATCGAACTTTTGTTCCAACTTTTAGATTTCTATAAAACTTGGAAGAGGAACTGCATTTAATGTCTTTAATTCTATAAACCCCACTTGTTAATTTAATTGGTTTCATTCTTTTCTGTTTTTGTTTGTTGTTCGTTTCTTTTTGTTCTCATGAATTTGACGATCTTCCTGTCACATCTGATCTGATCTTGACTGAACATGGAGATAAGGTGCATATTCTCAAGAGATCGACATCTGGATAAGGCCACATAAATCTGTCCGTCAGCGAATGATCTTCCAGCGTCAACGATCACCTTGTCAAATGTCAATCCTTGTGACTTGTGGATCGTGATACCCCAAGCTAACCGTAATGGGATCTGGGTACATTTGCCTATGGACTCACGCTTGATCTTGCCTGAATCTGCGTCATGGGTAAATTTATTATTGTCCCATGTGTGTGGTTTAACCTCTATGCTGTGTCCATCCTCCAGTTTTACCACTATATCAAACTCCTTGGTGTCTGGATTGGGTTTTAGATATTCTATCGTACCAATCGTACCATTGCAATATCTACCTTCTGGATCATTAACTAAGAACATCACTTGTGCTCCTTCCTTCAATCTTAGGATCATATCGCAAGGGATGGAATTTTTTCCAAACTCTCCTTCTACGTTGCAGTTAAAGACATATTCCTTGGTTTTCAATTTTTCCAGTTCCTTTGAGTTGATCTTGTCTGCCTTTGAGTTATGCGAGCAAACCGTAATCATGTTCTCTTCCGACTTGAATCGTGGTTGGCATTTCTTCTTGAGGATATCGTAATTATCCTTGGAGATAACTCCAGACCTTACCTCGTTCAAAATATTAATGAATACGGGATCTTTTTGCCGGTAGATTTTATCCAGTTCAATCATCTTGAATCCACTAAGCTTTAACGCCCAAGAATCAAAGAAATAGTATGATTGATATAGATCTTTCAGTATCTCTTCTTCCTCTTTGTTGATAATTGGGCTTAACTGGTAAAGATCACCGAACATGACCACTTGCACGCCTCCGAACATCTTATTGTTGCAATGACGATGGACACATAAGATATCATTGATAGCGTCCAACAAATCTGCCCTAACCATACTGATCTCATCAATAATCAAGGTATCCATATTTTTCAATACGTCGATCTTGTCTGGTCGTAATGCGTAGCTATCTAACCCCGGATAAACGTTCTTTCCTACGATATTGGGCCTAAACGGACCAAACGGGATACCGAACTGTGAATGTATGGTCGTTCCTCCCGCATTGATTGCGGCTATACCGGTAGGAGCTACCACCGTGATATTCTTGTCACAATTCTCTTGTAAATAATGAAGCAACGTGGTTTTTCCTGTTCCTGCCTTGCCCGTGATAAATACATTCTCATTCGTGTTGCATACCAAGTCGTATGCCTCTTTCATTTTCTGGTTATCGTCTAAATTTATATTCATAACTCGTTAATAGTCCATATTAAATCCCTGTTGTCAAATATTATATCATCGTTCGTCATTAGCTCATCGGCGTAGACCTCTATCTCTTCATCTCCTCGCTTGACCAAGAATTTTGCGTCTCGATCAAACGAGTAAGTTTTTCCATTCATTGATATTTCTACGTATTCTTTCGACTCTATCTTGCCTTGTATAACGGTCGTGTTGGCCTCGTATAAACCTGAGCGGTCTGGAAGCAAGAATCTCTCAAAGATCAAGTTATACTTCAATGGGTCAAGCTTGGTGATACCCATTAAATAGAGCAGGAGACACCCGCCTCCGGAACCACGGGAGATACCTGTCATGATCCCTTGTTCGTTGGCCCAGTTCACCGTATCATATTGTACGAGAAAATAATCGATATTATTGGTTGATTCAATGACATATTTCTCATATTCAACCCTTTTGCGATATTCCTCTTCCTTCCCTTTAGGAACGAGCTTTTTAAAACCTTCCTCTATGATCTGGTTGAACATGTTGTGCCTGTCTCCATATTTCTCTCGTTCCTCTGGGGTCATATCATATTGAGGCATAAAGTTTCTGGTGGTCTCGTAAGCCGCTTTCGCTCCTTCGGTTATTTTGATCGTATTGTTACACATCTCAGTGAATATTTCCCATTTATCCCATTCGTCTCTGAATAGTTGGTCTATCACCTTATAGTGCTCATCCAGATCTTTGAAATATTGCTCATCACTTTGCATATGAGCGGCACCATCCGAGATCTTGTTCAATATGATCTTGTTCTTTGCGTCATCCTTGTCCAGATAGTAGTTGTCGCAAATAAGGACAGGAGGAACAAATGTCTCTTTATCATAGAAGAACTTTAACGCCTCCAGATATGCCTTATCGAACCTGTCAGCCTTGAATTCGGTAAGGTCAACTTGATAATAGACCTTAGAGACCTTGTTTAAGGCTTTTATCAAGTTGATATTGTCGAACATCCAGTACACGGCCAATGTCCCCAATACGATCACGTTCCCCTTACAATATCTTTGTAGGTTGGAGAAAGAAAGGGTCTTGTTCTCGCTATCCACGTTGATCTCTTTCTGGATACGTAGGAGGTTGGACAACCCCTCGTTTGTTTGGCAATATACCTTTATAGGGATGATGTCTTCCTTGTATCGCATGTCCAAGGTGTATCCGATCACAAAGCCAAGACCTTCCTTTTGGCATTCCTTCTGGAGTACCAACGTTCCAGCCATCGTATTCTTATCGCAGATACCGATAGCGTTTTGCCCCAGATACTTGGCTTTCCTAATCCAGTCTGAAATCTGGAAAGAACCATTCAATAGCTCGAATGGCGTGTGGATACCTAGGTTGACAAATCCTGTGCTATGTATGGTCGGGAGCCTCTTACCTATGTATTTCAGTATATTCAACCTGAACTCTCCCCTCATGTCAAAGTAGTACCAATTATCCCCGAACTGGAAGCATGTATAGAATACTTCTTGCTCTATCAATTCGGTCTTGGTTGACATGATATTAAATATGGTCTCTCCATTATTGTCTTTTCTGAAAATGGATTCAACCTCAGTTAAATCATTGATAAATAGCTTGCCGAAGCCTTCTATCTCGAAGACCTCATTGTCTATTTCACGGTAAGATATTTGGTTAGTCGCAAGCCATTCTTGAAGGCTTTCGGTCATATCTTGTAATTATGGAAGAACCTCTTGATCTCCATTATTAAAGCATATGTGTGTTGTATAAACCCATAACCCCCTGCTATAATAGGGAACATTATAACCGTTAACCAGAACACTGGATTCCACCACCTAGGAAACCCTAATTTCCAATATTTTAGATCCTTTCCTTCCCAGTTTGGATCTTGATCCGCATAGATTTTCTTTTCTCTCGACATTTTCTTAGATTTTATTTAATGAATACTCAATAGGTGTCTTTATCCTGTAAGCGAACGTATCGTAAATCTGGTCACGACCCATCTCATCGAAATCAAGTGATCCTTCGATGTCCGCAATATAGGTGTCAAAATATGGCTTTAATTGCTGGGCTGTGTTCTTGTTTGCTTCTACAGCGTCACCATCATAAGCAAGAACAACGGTTCTCACCCTTTTTGTTTGCAACTTGTAGATCTGCACGTTGGAGATTTTCTTGCCAAAGGTAGCCACTACAGCTATCCGTTGACAGTCGTATAACTCCAGTTTTCTGGTCAATGCGATCACATCAAAGATGCCTTCGACAATAATCACCGTGTCCGTTTCTCCCTCGATTACAGCGTCAAAGTTATAAAGGAGCTTCACGAAATCATTCTCTGTGGAGTTACGATATCTCATGATCTGATATCCATCGTTCCTCTTGGCCTTTCGATTGTGTTCATCGATCTCTTGTTTAGGCCATATATGTCTCGCTACCCACCCAACGATATCCCCTGCGTCTATGATGAGGAAAATAACATAATTGTCAAGCTTAAAATTGCAGCCTCTCGTGGTTCCTACTGGAAAGTACTCATAATCATCAGCGTTAAATCCACGATTCTTTAAGTAGTTATTCTTATAACTCCTTTTAAACCCTTTCGGAGGATCAATGATATCGACACTATCATCGACAACATCTCCATTCTCATTCGTTATAAAAGAAAGATTATCCAGTTCAGCACTAATCGAGCTTGTAGCCTCGAAAACTAAGTCTGTCCTACCTATATGTTCTAACAATGGGGTTAGTTCCCTGTTGGATTTTCCGCAAGAAAAGCAATGAGAGGCGAACAATGTTTTCTTTGCGGTTGGTTTCCCTATATAGATAGCAAACTTGTGCTTTTTATGGCAATATGGACAGTATTCTACTATCAGATTCTTTTCTGCTCCATCCAAGTAGCCATTCAGTTCAATTTTGAGTTCTTGGATCAAAAACTCTACCTCATTCTGGGTATAATTCATTGACATTGCAAAGGTAATAATAAGTTTTAATTAAACAATAAAAGCTCATAGAAAAACTATGAGCTTCGTTATTTTCTATGCCACTTTACTTATATTTAATGTCCTTTGCTTGTCGTAGAATACCTCATCCTCATACCTAGTGGCTATCTTAATCGTTTTTCCTTTTTTAAAGAACCTTGATTTAGCGATATGAAGGCGAATAATGTTCTCTTTTCTTTCGTTGTCAGATTGATTTAACGATATTAAATGGGTCATTGGTCTCGCTAATCCTTTTGCCTCTGAGCAGTTGTATTCTGTCAATACGTTTTTCTCGTCATTTAACCAATCCCTATTCTCTACGGTAGCTTGATAAGTTACGACAATCCATACATCCTCGTCACCGGCTATATCCTTTAAATCGTTAGCTACGGCTATTCGTTTGTGCCTCTCATGATCGCTGTCCCATTGCTTTCCGGATGCGTCACTTAACAAATCCATGCTATCTATTATTATCACGTCTGGGGGTTTGCCGTATATCTTCTTGTACTCGTCAATCCCGGATTTTATATCGATGGTCGATACCTTGCTATTGAAGCGTGGGAAAGACTTGACATCGATGTTTCCGGCGTACTCGTTAATCTGGGCCATGTATCGATCTATCTCGTTATCTGTCAATTTCCCCTTCTCGTACAGGTATGAACTTTTCTCTATCAACGCTCCACTATATGCGTCAACCACTTCTTTCTGAGATCCCTCAAGCTGGAAGTGCAATACGTCTAGGCCGTCATCAATAGCAGCGTGAAGACCTATATGACGTGCTATATGGGACTTACCGACACCGGTGGGAGCCAAGAAACATGTTAATTGCGTGCGCAAGTTCCTTCCTCCGTTCATCTCGTCCAGATCATCGATATAGAAACGGGATACTATAGGCTTGTTCTGTCTTTTTGTCTCTTCTACCTCTTTCACGTTATCATCATATCTTTCCTTGAACGTACCTAAGACATCGATAAAACTAGAGGCGTGCAATGAGAACGAGTTTAACCATTCAGCATACTTCTTGATCTCATCTTGCGCCTTTTCCGCTTGCCCCTTATTGTAATATTGGGGAATCTTTTGATAGACTTGCTTTAGTTTGACATCCTTGATGTACTCTTCCAAGGTATCGATTATTATATCGTCAGTCTCATTATAGCTGACCTCATTGATGGTTTGTACCAATTCCACCGAATCCAAGTTATCTCTTACCTTTTCCATCAATATACCTACAGATGGAGGACACTTATTGGCCTTGAAATAAACGCCTATTATTTTATTGATGGTTTGAAACTGCTTGTCCGGAAGGTATTCCGGTCTCATATTCTCAACGATGATACCACATATATTACTACGTTTTAGAGCTGCGTTATATAAGATGTATAGGAATTCCTCGCTAAGTTGTTTTATTTCTTCTTTTGCCATTTCTCTAATCTGATTCTATATAATTCCGGATAAACATTATTGGTGTATTGCTTGCACTTGTCCGATTGATCGCATTTTTGACAGGAGGGAGAGAAAGGGGACCATAACAACGTGCTTTTGAAACATAGCGCAATATAGGCCCCTATTCGTTGCGATCTGGCTTTCGTTGTTTCCTCAGCTTCCATGTAAACGTATTTTGTCAATGGGTGATTAGACGTATCCATGATAAGACTCTCCAGATATGATCTGGATAATCCATGATCCTTTAGCCATCCATCCTCATAGTACCTTTTGCCATTCTTGAAATCTATGTAACGTTGGATTGCCTTTGGACCGAATGAGAAGCTAGGTCTCCATTGTCTTTTTAGATCCCTCCAATAATGAGCGATACATACGCAATAATCCACCACACGGCTGTCACTTACCTCACCGAATCTATCATTGAGTTGTTTCGTGAATGTCTCCATCTCACGGGTTACCTTTCCTCCTCCGGGAAAAGAGAACTGGGGATGGAGACATTTTCTTTCTATCTCAACGTAGATCTTGATGAACTTCTTAATCAATCCTTCGTTTTCCATCTCTGGTCAATAAGGCTTGTAATTGCATTCTGGCAAGGAATAGGCGACTTTTAACTGTATCGATACTTTTTGATGCGAGATTACCATTTTGATATGAGATCTCGACTATCTCGTGCAATTTGTAACCTGCTTGCTGAAGAATGAACGCCTCACGATATATCGGCTTTAATGTCTCCAAGGCACTCAATATATCATCATCGTAAAGATCTCTCCAATTATCCACGCCTAATATATTCTCGCTAACCTCCAGAGGATCATAGGAGAATTCAGGAGAGTTATCTATCTTGACATCATCCGTAGACTTGGTCTCCTTGGTTCTTCTCATCTCAAGGTTATGTACGAACCTCTTACAAACAATATGAAGCCACGTGGCCAAAGGTCTAGTTGGATCATAGGTGTCGATGTAATTATAATAGTTGACCAAAGCCTCTACGTAATTATCATCAATATAACTTTTATCCATCGAGTACTGGATGACACATTTATAAACCAAGTTGAGGTTGGGAGTGACATACTTGTTGAATAAATCATGTCTTTCTCTTACCTCTTCGCTTGTCAACTTGTCTAATGGCTTTCGCTCATTTTGTGTTTCCATGCTTCCGACACTTGACGTTTAAACTCATCCATCATCATCTCCGACAACCCCTTGGTCACACAGTACTTCTTCCATCTCTTATGGCAATGCGTGAAAGTTTGTCTTACCTCTTCGTCAGATGGTCTTGGTGACTTTTCAAGAAATTGATAGAAATCTGACAGCAATACCCCTAGAACATTCATATGAAGATTTAACTTTCTTCTCTTTCTTCTAATCTCGCTCATAATCTATATCTTTTACATATTAAATGGAAAATGTGACAAGCGTCTGCCTCGTTATCGTCTACGGGAGTCTGTCCATATTTGTCTTTCATGGCTAGGATCATCTCCTCCTTGCTAGCGTTTCCGTTATTGGTAGCGAACTTCTTGATGGCTGATACATTGGCGAAGATTGGCTCTGGGAGACCAAGAGTATCGCATATCTCCATCAAGATACCCCTAAACTCACTTAGTTTTCTCATACCGGAGAATCGACCACCTACGTTTACATCCTCTGCGGCTATGAGCCTAATGTTGTTTTTTTGGATAAAATTTAATAATGTGGTTCTGAAATCAAGGTGTTGTTTCCAATCGTTAGATTTCTTTTCAGTGAAATCCCACGTGCCCGATCCGTGGGTTGAGTAGTATCCCGTATGCGTGGCTATATCAAGCGCCAATATATCTTCTTTCTTTAAATCTACGGGAACTTTGATATGATTATCCAATAGTTGATATTCCGTTTTGTTTGGTTATTACTAATTTATATGGGTATGACTCCGCTGTCTTGCCATGAGACACAACCAGAGAAGTGATCTTGAGTTTATTTAATGACTCAAGAATGAATGTCAATCCTTCCTCGTCAACAGCTGCAAGTATCTCATCAAGCACCAGAATATCCAATCCTTTGTTCAAGTCTGCGTTATTGTTTGTAAGGGTATTCATTGCTAGGATCGTGGCTAGTTGTATCCTAGCTTTCTCGCCTTCAGAGAATTTAGAGAAACTACCAGCGTCAATACCATCTCGTAACAGGGATACCGAGATCTTGTCACGTATCTTTCCGGACTTTAGCATGGTGTAACCGTCAAACCTAACTCTCAAGTCGCTACCTATTTGCTCTAGGAAGCCATTGGTTATCTCATTTAAAGCCTCGACTTTACTGTTAGCCAAATAGGTCTTGAATGCTATGAATCTAGCTTCTTGGGTGTTTAAGGTCTTAATCCGATCTTCCAGCTCGTTATGTTTCTTGTAAATCAAGGCTCTCTTCTTCTTGTACTCTTTCAATGAGGTTTGAAGTGACACGATAACAGACTCATCTGTCTCGCTCTCCAGCTTGCTTATCAATTCCTCATTAACCTTGATGGCACCTTCTAGCGATGATATGGATTCGGAGGCGACTTTGATGGCGCTGGACAATCTCTTGAAAGAGATCTCTACCTTGTCGAATAAATCATTGAACAAGTCATTGACAATATGATTGATCCTTTCCTCTAAATCTCTGATCAGTCGTTTCGCCTTGTTTATGTTACTGTTGATGACCTGTATCTCGTTCACTTTTGAGAACACGACCATGTTAGCGTCCTTGATCTCTCTTTCCATATCATTCAAAAGACCTTTTTGCTTAAGCTTGAGCTTGTTCATCTCATCAATCTTTTCCTCGATGCGATCTAATTCCTTCTCGTTCAGACTTATCTTATCCTTGCAGGACTGGGTTGATTTCTTGTATTGTTGGATATCCTCCTTTGCTTTTTCGATGTCAAAATCCTTATCACCCAAGATAAAATGCTTGCCACAATGGGGACATTCTATAGCCCCGCTGATCTTCGCTTCCAGATCTGCAATGGTGGAGGCATTTGAGCGGACCGTGTTGCGCATAACTAGTATTTGATCCCCAAATTCCTTTCGTTCGCTTTCGCACTTACCTATGCGTGATTCAATTTCCTTACAGAATTTATCATATTCGGACTGTCCGTTACGATAATTTTCCAAGCATTTATTCTCAATTTCCTTGGCCGTATTAAGCTCGGTCTCCCTTTCATTCAAGTCTGCGGATAGCTTGTCCAATAGATCCTTCTGTTGATTGATGCGGGTCATTAAATCCTCCCTTGATTTGGAGATGTCGCTAATGTCATATTGGATGACCCCTAGATTTAGAAACCTATTGTTGATCTCGTCCAAGATTTGATCGATGGATTTATTGTCACTCTCTTGATCGATCTCATTCAAGACTTCGTTCGCTTGCTTCATTTTATCCAATCGCTCCTCATTTTGCTCCTTTTCGATCTTTGATTCATCGATGGAACGTAGATACTTGGATATTTGCTCTCGTGTGTTCTTTATGCGTTGGATCTTTGATAATCTTCTGGTTTCCGAGTTATCCATCTCAGTCTCGATCTGTTCCTCAATAGCCGAGATACGACCGTCATTGTTGGATAACTCAAGCTTGGACTTATTGAGTTCATCCTCTAATGGTCTCTTGTCATTCTGTACGGCTGCGATGGATTGATCCACCAGATTTCCGTTAGAGAATCTATTGATGATCTCCTTCTTGTCTTTGTCTGAAGCAGAGAGGAAATCTTGGTATTTATGCTTGGATAGGACATAGCTATTATAAATATCCTCTTTCGTCAGTCCTAGCAACTCAAGGATATACTTATTATACTCATCAACACCAGATTTGAAGGTCGATCCATCATCAATAATCTCTCCATTTCGATACATGGTAATAACTATCTCCGGAGATCCTTTTTTGTAGATGGTGCGATCGATCTCTAGCTCTGTGTTATCACTGGTATTATCCAGACATATTTTGATGTATGCACTTTTTTCCTCATTATTTATAAGCTCATCATTCTTGACTTGACGTAATGGAGATCCTGTCAGTCCAAAAACAATAGCTTCCGTCAAGGCAGATTTCCCAGAGCCATTATTCTTTTGCCCCTCGTTGTCTAAATTGTGACCGAAAACCAAAGTGGTCACTCCCTGATTGAACGAGTATTCGACATCCTTCAGGGTACAGATGTTTTTTATTTGAATTTTATTTATTCTCCACATGATCTATTGGATTACATTAAGATATCTTATTCCTACCTCGACTTCCTCATTATCGATATTGTTGTTCTCGCAAAACGCTGAGTACATATCCTTTAGACCAGACTTGTCAAAACGTTTTTCAAAGCTATTCTGGGAGACTTTCGCCCGTTCTGTGACAGATTGTGCCACCTCGACCTTGCTTGCTCCAGAATCGATTAAAAACTGCTTATCTAAGCTCTTGACTTGCTCTGGATCGCAAAGGATCTTTACACGTACACGATACCCGTCTTGGGTAAGATCCTCTATCGTCTCCTTGATATGCGAGTTGATCTCATCGAACGATAATTCAAGTGTCTTGTATCTGATATTTACCTTGTTTTGTACGAACTCCGTGTCACCATCCGAAAATAGGATAGTGTATCCCTTTTCCTCGTCCTCGCCAAAATTGTGCTGGCGTGAACTACCGATATATTCAATGTTACCAAACTTACACCTATTATGATAGTGTCCGACTAATACCTTATCCCATTTCTTAAACATATCCGCTGGCAACTCGTCATCGGTAGGCTGGGAGAGCGCTCCTCTGATACCTTGGTGAATATACAAGATTCGTTTTTGATAATCGGTTCCGTCAAGATAATCCATTAACTCACCATGTTTCTGGATGAAGGAACCATTCTCTGGGAAATAGGAAATCAATCCCACTGTTAGATCACCGAATCCAACCTCTCCCCAAGTATCTATCACACGCACGTTATCGAAAGAGTCGAATACATGGCAATATCCTCTGGCCGCTTCTTGGTCTACCAGATCATGATTGCCTTCTATAAGGGTAACACTAATATTGTTATCAAGACATTCTTGGAAAGCGTCATGTACGGCTAACAAAATATCTAGATTCTGGGAGGATCTGCTTAGGAATAAGTCTCCTCCTACCAATATGTGATTAATCTGATAATCAATGGCTAGATCGATAGCTTCCTTCCAGTTCAGTTTAAAGTCATTGATGGTATCCTTGCCAACGTGTATGTCATTCAAGAGCAAGGCTACGGCTTTTCTATCCATATATACCTGTAATTTTGAGCAATTCTAGAAATTTATCACGATAATACATTGGGCGTGTAGTATTGTGAATATTTGATTTTGTAGGAATGTTCTCTCCAAAAGTTAGACCTTTGTTTATTAATATTTTTGTTTTAACTTTACCATTTACTTCCTTCATCATATTGATATCCATCATTATTTTATTAAACTCAGCAGTAGAGATATTAACATGATAATATTTTAGAAGATCTGTTGCACAATATAATGTATTTTCTGTTAGTGGAGGAATATTATCTTTACAAATACTTAATATTGGTAATGATGCCTTTGTTGTTAATAATTCAGCTATTGCTATCTTATATTCATTCGTACAACGAATATTTTTTATAATCCAATCAGAAGCTTTAATAATAGCACTGATCTCTTCTAAGATACTTGTTTCCATTATACTACTTTTATATTTTAAAAAAAAGGGTATACCAAATAAACTTCGATATACCCTTGAAAAATTATAAACGGAACTGATTATTTTCTTTTTCTGCGACCGACTGCGGGTTCAGCGGTTGCGTCTTGGTTGGGACAATCTTCTTCGTTGCTCTCATTGTCTTCCTCTTGAAGATCTTCCTTTTCTTCCTTGGAATTTACGGATGTCGATTGACTGGTTTTTGCGGATGGTTCCTCGCCTAAAGCTTCCAGTTCTGCCTCGATCTCATCCAATAAAGTCATATTGGTCTTCTTTCGCTCAACCTTTACCGATAGATTTCTGGACTTTATATACTCTGCAATCAAGCTTCTCAAGTTCTGTCCCTCGTCAGACTTGTCAGTAATACCCTTTCCTGTGAGATCGTCATACATGGCTGATAGCTTGTCGTAAGTAATGGCATCATCCGGCTCATCGTTACCGTTATCTCCTTTCTTGAAAGAGAAACTGGAAGTATCATCAGCTGGAAGCTCGCCCTTTAAGATCTCGATGGCGTTTACCATCTCCTCATTAGACATGATGTTCTGACCGATCGTCTCATCGTATTGTTTCAAGAACTCGATAGTTGCTCCCAAATGATATTTCGTATACCGTTTGACGATATCTGTTAGGAGAGGTGCCTTGACAAGATCGCTGAGTTGTTTCTCGTCTAATGGCAGGGAGTCACCAAGAATATCGATCGAGAAAACATATTCTGTCTTTGGGCCTTTCTTTTTTTGGATCTCAACCGGGTATCCCTTGTCAAAGGATGAGATAGGGCATGGGTACTTCGGATTCTTATTTTTCTCCACTAATTTCTTCCATACAGGATCTTTTTGGTCCTCCAAACCTTTCCACTGGCCATTTGAGGCTTCCCAGATCATCATGCCTTCTTCCATGTTATCCAAGTCGTAGATATACATGGCGTGATTATAGTCATATTTCAAACCGCCACCGAAAGAGCCATTCTTAATCTTATCCTCAAGATCCTTATCGCCCTTGACTGCGTCCAAGGCTAGTTTTTTGTAGGTATCGATCAAATCCACGGAATATCCAGCGTCAATAGCTCTACATACCTTGATATTGATATCCTTACCTGTATCTGGATTGTTTATTTTCAACCATTTTTGACGTACTGGATGCTCATATCCTCTACGCTCGTCCTTCGGGGATAACGGTAAGATACGAATGCGATAGGTCTTGGCCTTATCCATGATGAAATTCTTAAACCTCGTGAAGGTTAACTCTTCTGCCGATTTTCTTGCTTGCGCTTCTTCTAATGTCTCTTGTGAATCTGCGAATAACTGTTGTAATGATTTTTGTTCTAGATCTTTTTCTTCTACTTCTGACATGATTTGCTTGTTTAAATTGTGGTACTTAAATTTTTCTGTTATAATCCGTCCATTGGTCATTATAAGCGCCTATATAGACTTCGGAAACCTCCCATTTCTTGTAATCGAGTCTTTCTTTTAGCTCAATCCCTAGATTCTCGGAGGAGAACAATATTATTTTCTCGATAACATCGTCTAGTTCCTGTGGACTACAATTCTTTAAATCTTGGTATCGAAAATAATTACGGAATATTCTTGTCTCTCTTACGGGAGCGAACATCTTTTCGAATTTTCGATATAATACCTCTGTTGAAGGATGATCGGGTAGTTCTTCTGATATTATTTTTAGTACTACGCCGAAGAGGTATTTCATTCTAGGAAGGGTGTTGTTTGGTTTTTTGTCGCAAATATAAAACGCATATTCTCCATCTGGTAGCTTGCGAATTTCTCTTTGCAATTCTGCTAAATCTGGTCTCTTACCCCTAATGTGAACCAGTCCTTTTTTAAAAATTGACACTACTTCATTTGTTCCATTTATTTGTTGTTTTAATATTACGGTACAAATGTATATAGTATATTTTAAATACACAAATATTTGTACCGTAAAATATTTATAATTTATTTTTTTATCCGCACTTAGATGATCCGCAAGAAGTACAAATTAAACATCCTTCTTGAAAGATTAATGTCTCTTGTCCACAATTAGGACATTTCTGTCCTTTTGCTTTTGTGCCGTCTTGGATGTATCCTTTTAACGCACGAATAACACCGTTTCTCCAGTTATTAATAGATTCACTATTCCATTCAAGACTTTGGATAAGTGATACCACTTTATGTATCGGCATCTCGTATCTTAACGTGGCCGAAATCAGTTTGGCATAATTCCAAAACTCTGGCGAGAAGCGGTTCTCTAAATTGTCGATCGATCCACCAATACCGGCTTTATTGACGAAACTGAATCTGTAATGTTTGTTCCCGTCCTCATCCTTGTATTTCTCAATCTCTCCATTCTTGATACTTTTAGGCAATAAAATACCATTGTCCTCATCAGCTATGCCAGTGAATATCTCGTATGGTCTGTTATTTAAGATGCCGACAAAAGCGATCCAATTTTGGGAGTTATGCTTGAAACGGACAACCTCGGCTTTCAGTCTCTTTGGCCGCTTGGTGTTCTCTTGGCTTTTCTTCTGCTCATCCTTAGTATTTGTGGAGACCAAAACACCAGAGCGAGAACCATCCCTGTAAACAGTACAACCCTTACAACCTGATCTCCATGCCTCAATATATAACTCGTTAACCAATTCCTCGGATACATCTTTTGGTAAATTAATTGTTACGCTTATTGAATGGTCCACCCATTTCTGGATTCGTCCTTGCATCTTAACCTTTTGGAGCCAATCAATATCGTTTGATGTTGATTTATAATAAGGAGATAATTTAACTAATGAGTCGATCTCCTCTTGGCTGGCGTTAGATTCCATATGGATATCGTTCATTTCCATCCAGACCTTGAACTTGGGATGAATGACCAAAAACTCCTCGAACGAATCGCCGTTCTCATCCACAAAATCAACTTTGGAACAAGTATCTGTTGGATTGATCTTTCTCCTTCGTTTATATATAGCTAAGAACACGGGTTCTATTCCGGATGATGTCTGGGTCATTAAGCTAACCGTACCGGTTGGGGCGATGGTCAAACAAGCGATATTTCTACGGCCATATTTTTCTAGCGCTTCCCCAAATTCCGGATCCGCTTCCTTCAATCTATTAATAAAAGGATTGTTTTTCTCTAGCTCTGAATCATACACAGGGAACACTCCTCTCTCTCTCGCTAGGTTGACACTTGATTTATACACGTTCAAGGCTATGATCTTGTGTATGTTCTCAGAAAAATCAATAGATGCTTCCGTTCCATAACGATACCCTAAAGCCGCCAACATATCTCCCTCAGCGGTAATGCCCACTCCGGTACGTCTTCCCATTAGACACTTCTCTCGAATTTTCTCCCATAATCTTAGCTCGGTATGTTTAACCTCCTCGCTTTCTGGATCGGATTTGACTTTCTCTATGATTTGGTCGATCTTCTCAATCTCCAAGTCAATGATATCGTCCATGATACGTAATGCCAACCGAGTATGCTTCTCTAGCAAATCAATATCGAATCCCGCATGATCCGTAAAGGGATTCGTTACGTAAGAATACAGATTCAATGCGATCAATCTGCATGAGTCGTAAGGACATAAAGGAATCTCTCCGCAAGGATTAGTTGATACGGTTTTGAACCCGAACTCCGAATAACAATCCGGAACAGATTCCCTAATGATGGTATCCCAGAACAGTATTCCCGGTTCAGCTGATTTCCATGCGTTGTGGATAATCTTTTTCCAAAGCTCCTTAGCCTTGATCTCCTTGGTAATCGATGGGTTAGGGGAGTAGATCGGGAAATTCTGGATATAAACCTCATCCTCTAATACAGCGTTCATGAAGTTATCATCGATCTTCACGGAAATATTGGCTCCAGTGACCTTTCCTTCTTCCATCTTAGCGTCAATGAATTTATCCGCATCTGGATGGTTGATTGATAGTGAAAGCATTAATGCGCCACGTCTAGAGTTCTGAGACACCTCTCTTGTCGAGTTGGAATATCTTTCCATAAAAGAAGAAACACCACTCGAACTCATGGCGGCGTTACTAACTGGAGCCATAGCTGGGCGTAAATGAGATAAGTCATGTCCAACACCTCCACGTCTCTTTTCAAGTTGGATCAATTCCTCATCCACTTTCATAATTGATCCATAGGAATCAGCGTTAGATTCTTCTAGTTGACACACAAAACAATTCGAAAGTGAGGAAATTTGATACGGATTTCCGATACCTGTCATTGGGCCTCCTTGTGGAACGATGTACTTGAAACGATCGAACAGCTCGAACAATTCCTCCTCGCTCATCGGGTTCGGGTAATTTTTTTCGATTCTAGCTATTTCTCTCGCCAACCTCCAGTGCATATCAGTAGGGGTTTTCTCATAGATGTTACCATTGGAATCCTTTAAGGCATATTTGTTTACCCACACCTTTGCGGCCAATTCATCACCATCAAAATAAATTTTTGAAGCCTCTAACGCTTCGTTAAAAGTAAAAACTTGATTCATCTTAGTTATTATGTAAGTATTGATTAAAATAGTCTGCGATCTCGTTGAAATAATGTTTTGAGGAAACATATATTATACACTCCAAGATAAGGATCGTTGGCAGATCATCTTGGTTCGGGAGCTTTTGTATTACTTGTCTGGTTATGAATCTGGCGATCATCTCTCCGGGGCGATCAAACCCTTGCGTGATACGAACAGCCTTGCAAACGCTCCTGTATAATTCTTCAATTGAAAATCCTACCTTGCTTCCATCTTGCTTAATTACGATCTGATTTTGGTTCAATTGCATTATTCCCTTGTTGTGTTTTGGTGAAGTTTTTTAAATAGTCTCTTAGTTCCTCCCTAAAGGTTGGGGTGTTATTAAAACCACAACATTTAGGTTCTCCGCAGATTCCTCCTCGATAGACACATTTTCGAACCATCATAGAGGCCAGCTCTGGATCTTCCCTGCTTATCACATCCTTGATAGCCAAAAAGATTTGGCGTGTCTCCGTGGAAGCTATCAAGCATAACCGTACTTTTGACATATCGATCAGTGATTGTGCGTTTACCAAAATCGACAGATTGGTTAGTGCGTTTCTTCCAGCCCTATATTTCAACTCATCCAAAAGGTCGTACATCTCTTTGACCTCTTCTTCCGCTCTGTGTTCCTCTGGGATGGCTATGATCTCCACTAATCTGTCAGCTATATACGGACATTGGTCTTTTGCTCCATGACGATCGTTTCTCATGGTCAGCTGGAATTTCTCAATCCCTATATGATGACGTACCATGTGGGAAACGGCGAATAGTGGTGCGTTTTTGATCGTTATCCAAAATAGTTGTGTTCTGGCTGGTGAGTGTTCTGATTTATAGATACTCAATAAGCTTTGGTTGCTTTTACCGATGAAAGTGGACTCACACGCCTCAAGCATCAAGTCTCGATCAGTTAATTTTCTAACGGTAACACTAAAATTTTTGTCTAGCATTCTTGTAAATTATAGATTTTCCATTCTCTTTTGATTAGTTTTTTGACATCGGTTTCAAATATCTTACAAGCGATCTCGTATAATTCTGGGATAATGTTCAGAACTCGATCGATGTAATCAATTTTGTTTTTGATCTCAGGTTTGATGGCCTGTACTTTTTCACTATTGATTCTTCGATTAAGGCTCATATGGTATTTAAGCTCGAACTCTTTATAGAGCAATCGATATCTCTTTTGGAAATCAGTAGAGTTGTATCGAACAATTTGCGTGATCCTTTGGCGCTTTTCTGCCAATTCGATATCTTCAGTCAAACCCTCAATCACGTCTGATTTATGAGAGATAACTTCTTTCTGTTTTATATTCTCCGCTTGAAGAGCTTGTTTTTGTTTCTCTGACACAATAAGTGCTTCAAGCGCCTCTATGTAATTTTGAGGTAAGACAACAGCTGCTTTTTGCTTTTCTAACTCTAGCTCTTCCCATCGATCTATTATTTTTGCTCTTAGTTGGATATTATATCCACTAGCAAGAAGAAGACACGCTTTCTTATTTAATTCATATTTAGGTCTTGTTTCTCCTTTTTTATCTATATATTCAGATATTTTGAAAATATATTCTGAAATCTTGTTTTGGGAAGTTGCAAAATTATAAATAGCATCAATAGTTATATCGGATAGGTATTTATATTGTGTTCTATCAGATCTATGATAATCTTTCTTGATTTCATCAACGGGTACAGATCTGTACCCGTATGATTTGTTCAGATTATCAATTAGATTGCGTATATCTCGCATTACAATCTTATGTTCTTTGCCAGTTGTTTCCGCAATTTCAAGAGAACTCATCGTCTCTTTGATTGATAAATAATTCACATCATTCATTTGTTTTTTGATTTTTGAAAATAGTTAGTTGACACCGTGCATCTAATCTCATGCCGGTACAAACTTTATAAAATATCTATGGTGGGGTCGAAAGATGGTAGGGTGCATCTTATCGTCAGTGTATAGGAGGGAATGAAACCGGGAATGCGTGAGTCAAATAGGATAAAACGACAACGGAAGTATCTCCGTCAAAATTATTCGTTCCCGGTATTTTTTAAGCTCTAAGTCATAATCGTTCTCTTTTTTAGTTAACTTAATTTTGTAAAAAAAACATCCTTCCTCGAAAGAAAGTCTTGCAAAAGTATACGGAAGTTTTTTAATATACAAGCTTTATTTGAAAAATATTTCAATCATCAAAAAATCATTATCTTAGATTTTAAAATGTCACTCCTCCTTCCATCCCTCTTCGGAGAGGGATTATAGGGAGAGGTTTTTATATTCTTTTATTTACTTTACTTTACTTTGTGTACTTCGGACGGAATTAATCGAGTTTCCTGAGGTAATAATCGAGTTATTGACGGAATTAATTATTTGACCCTAGAAGACGAAAAAAGGAGCACCTATAAAAAGATGCTCCTTGTTGTCATGAAAAAAATGTATCTGTCTTTTTTCTTTGTTCGATATAGCGTTTCATTTGGTTGCTCTGAAGACGTTCGTAATATTCTTTCTTTACTGGTGTCATTCGTTTTGGTTTGGAAGTACATAGCTTGTTCGTTTTGTACTCGTCCATATACCGATAGAATTTATTTTTTTGGAAGACTGGGTTAGGGGAAGCGAGCGTGATAGCTTCTATGATTTTCATCGTAGGTTCCGGAAAAACCCCTTTTGGGGTGGATGCCATGATCAGCTCATATTCGATCGGAGCCTCGTATTTCAAGAAGAAACCCAATTTAGTCTCATCAAAGTGCCTTTTTTTTCTGGTTCCCTTTGGCCTTCCTTGTTTTCCCGTGGGTTTCCCTTTCGTTGTTATTCTGATTCCGTTCTTCAGTAATGGTTTTGTTGCCATGATTGCTTAAATGGTTCAAGTCGTTATTTATGTTGTATTTTCTCATGATTATAAATATTCGTTAGCATTCGCTGGTTTTTGTTTGGTTACGTATGTACAGTGAAACCTAACCGCTCTTCCTTGTTTATCTGGCCAGTAATGTATTGGACAGGTAACAGTCCTATCATTAGCTTGACATTCCCACACAAGCCCGTAATTTATATCTTCCTTTCCAATTCCCGTGTTTATTGTACCGCATATATAAGTGGCTGGAGCACCAATACTGTTAGGGATCACAAACCAATTCCCCGCATTTCCTTTTGGCTCTATCATACCTCCAACCGATACTACACCTCCAACTTGTACGAATGTCAAACCATTACCGGGTTGAGCCGTACAGATTCCAGTGGTTGATTTTAAAGCGTATTTTGTATCAAGCCCCTTCATTTCTTCTTGGACTATCTTACGAACCCCTTGATCCGCAGGAGAATCTCCTATCTTGGCTGCATCAATCAAGTTCCTTATCGCTGCCTTCTCCGTATCGGTTAATGTAGGTAAATCTTTAAGTTTCTCATTCTTCCTAAGATAAGCGGAATCGCATTCATTTTTGGAATACACGTTAAGGTTATTTCGTCCAACGGCCTTGTCTTGTACATCGCTAAGGTTATTGGCTGCTTTTAAGGCTCCACTTACAGCTTGGTTTATATCATCACCATTTGCGTAATCATCTGGGTTGATCCTATCGAGCTTGGCTTTGTACGTTGATGTGAAATTTTCGTCAGACAATACCTTTCCGGATACAGCATTCACTTTCTTGTCCAATCCCTCATCGACATAGTTTTTAGAGGCATATTTAGATGAAAGTGTTTCTCCATTGTTTTGTAATTCTCCGACAACATTTACTTTAGTGCCTTGTAATGTGATATTTCCGCTTAAATGATGTTTGATTCTTAGATCATTCTGAGAGGTCTCAGAGAAACCTACGGTTCCCATAATGACACCGTCCTTATCTTTCCACGCTATTGATTTTATATATGATGACTCTCCGTATTTATGGGCCGTATCACGGAAGACCAAGCCGAACTCGTTTGTAGATTCCTCATTGATCGTGCAATACGAGTAGTTCATGTTCAACGCTCCGTCTGACCGGAACAATAATTTTCCCTTACCATTGTAGATATTGAGATGTCTTGGCTTGGTCGCTCCAGCATTATAACCGCTTCTATTGATATTTAAGGAACCATTTTCACTATTGTCAAAATAATTATAAATATCTGTCCCCGATATAAGTAATTCGCTAGTCCTTATCTCATTGGTCATTAATTCATTGATGGCCACGTTGCTTGGAGTAATCACCAGTTTCTCTATACCATCAGACATAAAACGTGTCACACCATCGAAACCGAACAACAGCTTACTTAACTCCTTGCCATTTTTCAAGAATGTGAATTGAGCGTTTCCTTCAGATGTTATTTTTTCTTCGATCTCAACTTGCTTATTTGGATTCTTGATCGAGAAGCTGGAATCATTGACAATATTCCCCTTTACATACAAGTCTTTCTCCATCACGATGTTTTTAGAGATGGTTTGTTGTTCAAAGGAACTGTCGAGCGTTACGGCATACTTTCCAAAGAATTCATCCTTTAATCGAGGGATATAAGTACTTGTGATCTTGATATATTGTCGCCCATCTAATGGCATTTCACCAACCCCTTCGCATCCATACTCTATATATCCTAACTGTGTTGGGTTTTGAGCGTATGAAACATCATATGGCTCATTTTTTTCCACTATATAGAATGGAGTTGAAAGATCTATTGTCTTTCCTTCAAAGTGACGGATTTTTCCATTAATATATACATATCCTGCCGATATGCTTAAATTCGTATTAGTCCCCGAAGTCTTGCAACCAGATACTATGAAATTCTTACATCCATCAAAAATAGATGCTAAGGACAGTGATAATTCTTGGAGACCGATAAAATCTTCTATATAGGTATACCGACCTCCTGTTTTTGCTACGTATTCTCTCATTTTGGTTCTGATATTTTAATTTGAAATGTTTTGCCAGCGATCCTGTACTCTTTGATCGTATTGGCTATCATGGGCACGAACTCCTCTTGTGGGATATTTATCTCTGGAACAGATATACTAAAGCTTGCCTTGTTGATGGTAAGATTCTCTTGCCGGTAATAAAACAGTTTGGGTTCCTCATCCGTTCCTATGACTGAATCCCAATCATCATCAATACTCCATACCGTACAAGGTGTAAGGTTTGGGTCTTTTTCTCTGTATATAGGAACGCCAATATCGATAGCGTCCTCGATTTCTATAGAATTATCCTTATCCACGAAATATTTTCTATATTTCTGATTCAAGTACCATCTAAATAGGATCACTTGACTCGTCATGGATGCCTCGATCTTTTTCTCCCTTGCGAAATCAAGAAACTTGGAGTTGGTTTTTTGCAAGGGAGATACCAACGACTGAAGGAATAGCACGTATTTTCTGTTCCTGAGAAAGTATGGAACAAGCATATTGACCAGCCTGTCAAAATTTATGGAATACCTGCTCATAACGAATCAACCTTTAATACGATAGATTCACGGAAGTTAGGAATATCCTTCTCTTCTCCCTCCTTGGATGATTCCCTAAGAAAACCAGAGCTTGCATATGTCATTCTTCCGACTCTCTTCTCCTCAGATTGGGTTCCATCGCTCTCATATGATACGATATACACCCCTTGTTGAGGTACAGCGTTTACGTCCATATATACGTCAGTTACATGCTCGACAGCCATCAAACAACTTACGATACTGGATACATAGATCGCCGAGTTGAATTTTGTCTCCATGATGAATTTGTTCAAGGCATCGTCAAGCGCACTTCTCATTGTCTCTTCCATTACGCTACCATCATAAAAGACAGTAAGTCGTGGAATGATTATATCGCCTTTCCTGCTAACCACCTCTATATAAGTCCCGGCGAACTTAATCTGATTGATATAAGCGGTAACTTGCGTCAATTGATCTTCAGTGAGAGGGGATAGTTTTCCGTTGGTTCCAGTGGCTACTTTCAAGATGAGCTTCGTGTCAAGGCTCTGAGGATTGCTACTCTCTTGGTAAGATGCTTGCGTGATGATTCTTTTTGTCTCGTCTGTCTTTTCATACCCAAATCCCAATCCGTCATCCTTAATTTTTAGTTTGTCACCATGTTGATATTTCAACGCTGCATTGACATAGTAGGAAGGAGTTCCATTGATCCTGTCCTTGATGATATCATTGATATCAACAATAAACGTGTCCATGATTGTCTCGAAAGAATAGATAGCGGCCGAGACGAACCACGCTATCCCGTTAATGACGGATACTTTGGAATCGCTCTTGTATTCGGATAATTCAAGGCGCTTGTCCTTTTCCGCTACGATCTCTTTGTATATCTCATTTATGCTTCTTGCCATTGTTAAATCGTATATGTTTTATTGTTTAGGATTATTTTCCAAGGACCACTTGATTCCTTATGCTCGTTAACCAATACCCAGATAGCCTCCATCCCGCTTTTTGGATGGAGTAGGACATCCGGCTTCTTGTACTCTCCGGATGGCAATGTTGAGCCGACAAGATTTATGGTGCAATTCCTCCTTATCCCATAATTTTCGACAAGCCCGATAAGATACTTATCCATGACACCAGACCCGATATTGCAATAACCTAAATTTATGGTGTGAGCATTTTTAAAACCGATGAGAGGGGAAAGGTCGTTAAGCCTGCATTTTGTGAATCCTACCTCTATTAATCCATTTGTGTCTACCATCTGCATGAAATCAATTCCTGACAGTTTCGTGGCCCCGTTGATCTTTATGGTTTCCATATGCAGGGGAGCGAAAGATAATATCTTGTTAGGATACAAGTCTGATAAGTCCAAATCATATAGTTTGAAATCACCGAACAATCTTATTCTCCTGTCTACGGTTGTATCGCTCGTAAGTATGTGACTGTAATATTTATAAGAGCTGGAAAGCGTTATTCTCTCGATCTCAGCATTGTCTCCCCAATCAACATATATATCACCCTCTCCAGAAGCGCTGATTCCTATCATCTTCTTGTCTGAGGAACAATATATTTGCATCCTTATATTGGTATGCTCTTTGAAATATATGTCACCAATCCTATTAGAGGGAACGATATTGTTGCTTTTGTAATATTGAAGTACCGTTTGATCCTCGTAATAATATGGCGTATATTGTAACCTGTCGCCGCTTTTAATCTCAGAATCGATCGATAGGGTAGGGTTGTTCACCATTAAATCCAGCAAGCCCTCTATCGATCCGTATAGAGATAACGCTACATCAAAAAGGTTCTGTCCTGTTTGTACCGTGTACTCAGCCATGTTATATCTCCTCTCTCGCTTTAATGGCTATCTGTCCAGTTTCGGAGTCTATGTTAACTTCCTCGACAAACATCTTATCTCGGTTAAACTCCTCCTTGATCTTGATTCCTAAGCTGGAATCGTTAATATTACCGTTAAGGTATTCTTGGAGCGCTATCCCTGTAGTAGGATATTGATAGAGGTTCCCGGCGTAGCTTTTCAGTAGATAGGACTCGTTTTGCTCAAGCGACTCGCATAAGGATAGATCGTAAGAATACATGTCCGACACATACACTTGATTATCTATTAGATTGAAACAATAGCAGAATCGATCCGATATGACAGGGAGCGTGGATGCGTATACCTCTTTGTCATTTAAGTCCTTAACCGTATAATACTCGCTGTTGTCGATAGGGTTAAGGATCGGGTAAGCGTTATTGGACCCATCTATAGCCCAAAATGACATCTTTATCTTTTTATATTTCAAGCAAGCCGGGATATATACGCCAACACCTTCCTCCAAGTCATTATTCTGGAAGTTACTCTTGAATTGACACTTTCCATACAAATAATAATCATCCTCTTTCTCCCAAGAAAAATCAACCATATACCGAGGAGTCCTTTCCGATAGGGATAGGTCTCCGGTATCAAAATCTACCGCAATATCTGTTCTCATATTCTTTATCGTTGTTTATTAAGATTAGGTTATATATTGTTGTTTTGTTGATACAAAAAAGGGGAGAAAAGCTTGTTCGCTAATCTCCCCATGCCATAGTGGTCTTGGTTTTTTGATTAATCTACCCTTGCCTCCCCTGTTAAAGATGAATAAGTTAGTGGTGTTCGTTCACGCATATTACAGAACTCGTTTCGGTAGAACTGAGTATGTGAGACAACACTATCGTTCATTGCCTCGTAGATAGAAGTTGTAATTTACCTTAATAGTGAATGGGAAAAGAAGGTTGGATTTACACCAGTCGGTCTTTTAAAGTTAAGGTTGTGGTTTTTGGAGTGGTGCTTTAGGGATCGCCTTGCTGTTATCCACCAATTGGGCGCATTCATTGAACACACGTTCGACAAATTCCCATACGTCATCCGTGAACTCTTTCTCTGAGGCTCCCTCACAAGCCTCGTTAAGGTATTTGGCTAGGTCCTTGGTGATCTCCAACTCGATCGGGTTCTCTTGGTCTATCTGAGGATTCCAAGAGATAGATCCCGTTTCCTCGTCTTGCTTGATCTGGTACTTATCATTATCTTCCTCCGATAACTGTACTTGTTTCACCAGTTCTTTTTTCAAGTTATACGTCTTATAGTCCACCGGTTTTTGTGGTAAAAGGTTCAAGAGATAGAACCTGTCTTTAACGAATAGTTTCATTTCGGTATTAATTTATTGATTATCAGTATTTTGTTTTCTTTTCTCCCTTACGTTAAAACGCAGCATCCCCTTTATACCCTAGAGAAGAATGTCTCATTCAACCTTTAAGCACCTTAAGTACCAAAAAGACGTACTATCCCCCGGCATGGCTCGCATACCCCCAATAGTACCTTGAATGAATCCTCAAACTTCTCTCGACCCCATACAACACTTCCGTACCCCAAGCCTTGAACGTAATTAATGTTTTCTTCCTGATTACTAACGACTCCTTCTACCAACCGACTCTACTGCTTCTTCCTCGCCATATCAAAGCTGGTAATTATCATAATCGCTTTCTGTCAGTTATAATCTACATCCGCTCCTTTGTCGCTCATTTACCTCATGGTGCTTAGATTGCGCAGAACGCTTTATTCTTCTCTAGGTTCCTGTTGTCAGGGTAGACATTGCAGGATTTTTTACTTCCCATGTGCAAATGGTTATATGGATGCCACTTTCCTTTGTTCCCACCTTACGGCGTGGACTGAGGGATATAGATCGCCTATCTATTATTCGTAGATTCAGCGATCGCACAGGACTCAGTGTTACGGGTAGCGTCTCATTACTCATTCTACCCGCCTCCTATCGGTTTGTTTACCGCCAGTTTTCCGACCATTTTTAGGTTTGCCACGATGTCAATTCCGAGGCTCTCACCTCTCAACCCCTCCGCTGAAGGATTATTGTTTATATAAGAATAGGTTTTTTTTTGGAAAAGGTTTGAAAAAGAGAATGATTTTTTCAGATAAATGTTTAATGTGTTGATTATTAGTGATTTTTTGCTGCATATTAAGCATGGAATACCAAATTTGGTAGATAAGCTTTGGAATATAAAAATATTCAAATAGGACTAAGAAGACTTTTTACTTCCTCGTTCTAAGATGAAATCCTCTCAAAAAAGCAATATGTCTAATTTGCTAGAAAATGTCCTTATGATTATTTATAAATCGGTATCAATAAATCCTGTATTTCCTAATGAGTAAGTTTGTCCGTTAAAATCACGGATGTAAATTCCTCCGGCGGTAATAATTGTTTTTCTTATTATTTTTTGACTTGGGTTTGAATTCTCATATGCGATACCTTTGAGAACTATATATGGGGAATATTTTTCAAATATGTAACTTAAATCATTGTTACTTATATTGTTAATATTCATATAGTCTCTTGGCATTTTTATTTCCCATGTTGATTCAAATGTGTATTTACTGCTGTCATATATTGCTTCATTTTTGTAATATCCAGAAACCATTCCTGAATCAAGCCTATTATAATGGTTAGGGTCAAATTGTGATTCGATCTTTTGTCCTTCGTACATCGTCAATCCATTGCTCTGCGATAACTCCCATTTATTCGTAGATTTTATGGTTCCAGCACTATTGATAGATAAAATCCCATTATTTATGTTATTGGAGGATATTGCCCATCCACCGATCTTACCGCTTGTCGCTGTTACCTCTCCAGAGAAAGATCCACTGGCAGCTTCCAGCTTGCCTTTAAAATGTGCGTTACCATCCATATCTATATAGAATTGCGGTGATCTTATGGCTGCTTGACTCCCATTACTATATAGCGTTATTCCAGAAGTAGAGAAACCTTCAGATGTTCTCTCGGTACCTGTATAGATACTGTTTCCGGTTATATTCCATTTACCGATCGTTCCTGTTACGGCGTTTATCTTTGATGTATCGACTGTTGCGTTCACCGTTACATCTTTTCCGAATGTCACCTTACCTTCCTTATCCCATTTTATGTTTCCTTTCGCTAAGCATCCTGAGCCATCGTTACCAAGTCTCCAAAAGGTGTTTGTGTCTCCTGTAGAAGGATAAGTCTCTCCATCGACTATGGTCATTTTAGCGTGTGCGATAGTTCCATTTGAATCGATATAAATAACGGAATCAACCACTGAGCCTGTTACGCATTCATGTTTAAGACCTTTGTTTGTAATTTTCCAGCCTCCAATTAAACCACTGGTCGCTTCAATATTACCTTTAAAATAAGCGTTCCCATTAGTATCTATCCGAAAGTTCTTTGCTCTTATTGCTGCTAAGTTGGCTCCATCGCTATAGAATGTTATTCCAGACGTAGAAAATCCGTCAGATGTTTGTTTAGTTCCGGTGTAAAGATAATTCTCTTCTATCTTCCAGTTCGCCAACGTTCCTTTCTTTGTCGTGAGTTCAAGAGTGTTTATTATATCGGCTGTTATAAACTTGGCTTGCAAATCTTCTGTCTGTATACTGTCCGCTTTTAACGCTGCCGTTATGACTTGTTTAGCTTCAAGCGTTCCTGTATAGATGCCGGTTGAGGTTATCTTGGTCAATCGAGACTGGAGGTCTGCTTGTGACAATCTCCATTCCATAACGGTTTCTGAGTTTGTCAATATCATCGAGTTGTTTGTTATATAAAAAGTACCCGCTGTCCCGAAACCAATGTAGATATACGAGGAGTCCATGCCTGTGAAGTTCTCTATCTCTACATTCGTCCATGTGTTTTTGGTAAGTGGTTTGGTGACAATATTGTTATTGCTTGCCCCAAACTTGATGTACATGTTTGTATTTACATTTGAAAATATCCTGAACGCTAAACTAGCGGGATCGCAAATCTTATTGGTTGAGAATCTGACGCAATTTTGTGATACTGTTGAGTCTGTAGCTGAAGTAGAAGTGATACTTAACCATGTATTGACATATAAAGACAGGGTTATCCCATAAGTTGTTATTCCGGGAAACGTGTAAATGTTGGTTGTTTCGTCTTTTGTATACTCTTTGAAATCCGTATGTTTTATCTGGTTATCCATGATATCCTTGTATCCATTATAGTCCATGTTTCCCCAACTTAGCACCACGTCCTCCCCGAACTCAATCTTTCCGGTGGATGAGTTGTATTTGATATATTGTTTGTCTGCGCCTAATTGAGCGTTTCCCACGGAGTCAAGAAACCAAGTGTTCTTGCCTTTATTGAATCCATAGATACCATTGATTGTTCGTGTCACGTATCCTCCGGAAGGATTGGCTACCTTTAATGGAAGATTTCCTAACGCCAACCCTGTCAATGTTCCATCTGAGTTCTTTGTTCCAGCGAATATCTTAGGGGTTATAACTTGATTTCCATTGATCTCCGTCTTGTTGGTATTCCAATCATTGACCCAATCTAATAAGTTTGCATCTTTTCCGGGTTGGCCTATCTCTCCATCTTTTCCGAAATGACCTATTACATGCGGGACGGAGGTCTTGCTGGTATTGTCCGTATATTTGATTACCTCATAGCCCCATAGATATGGTTTATCTTTGCTTATAACTTGTGAGTTGACGTTCGTGCTCCATCCAGAGGTACTGGTAGTGACTCCGGATGACGCTGTTGTTGCCAAATAATAGTTGGTTATGGAAGATATACCGTTACCAGTTGCTCCGGTATCCCCATATACGCCTATGATTTGTACGCTCTCTTTTTTTGTGCCGTCCGAAAAGTTAATCCTCTCCTTGTTCCATAGGTATTTGTTCGTTGGTGTCATCTCTGGTATATTCCCATCCCATCCGGAAGGTGGGGTAGTTTTACTGGATGATACGGCGTACAGTTCTTCTATGGATAGAATCCCGATCCCGTCTTCTCCCCGTATGCCGTCAACCCCATTGTATACCTTATATACGCTAATCAGGTCGTAGTATTCTTTATTGTTGACGATAGCCGTATATTTGATAGATAGGTTGTTCTTCTGGCTCCAGATACTAGATGTATCGCTCAACAATAGAGAGGTAGAGGCGCTTCCTGCGCTAATCCAAAATCCATTGGGAGATAGGTATTCCCATTTCCTGCTCGTAGGAACGATATTTATCTCCTCGGCCTCTAAGGCTGTTATGTTGCTATCTACCGTACCATCCTTATCATAATAGAATACGTTTCTACCAGTGATTCTCACGCCCTTGCTTGAAAGATTATTTTGGGCCTCTTGGGTAAGATCTTCCCACCTAATCGTTACATCTTGTAATGTTATGGTGTCTTTTGTCCATGCGAAACGACCATCTGCAAACTGTCCTGTTCCATCGCTTTTTATTATGAATGAATCGTTTCTGGAGCGTATAGAACCATCATCACAAAATCTCAGTAAGGGGTTCTGGATCGTACCACCTATACCTCCCTTGCATGCCCAAAAGCCATAGGATTCGCTGTCTTCAGATAATGTGTCATCTGTTGGTTGGTACTGGGTGGCATATTCTCCAAACTCAAGCTGAGGTGAGCAAACTATCAATTGCTCCGTAGTCTCGAATCTCATGGTAAGTTCGTTTGCAGTGGAATATACAGGGAATGTGGTCGTATATCTACGCCATCCAGCCTCTATTTCGAAAGAGTCTATCAAGTTCGTGTTTTGATAGATCTTTACGGTTAAATCTTTTGTTCCCTTGATCCATATAGAGAAAGTGACAATCTTGTCTTTGTTCGCTGATGCCCAGCCCGCTTCCCTGCAAACCAACGTGTGCATATTTACGGTGGTAAACTTGTATGCGTTACCAATGCGTGCCGGTAGATTCTCATTGGTTAGTAGTGTTGCTGTGCCTTGAAAATCGCATTCAAGACTGTTTCGCATCAAGTTCTTCTGTATTCTTCCTGCATAGAAAGTACTGGAGAATCCATTCTCATCGCCAGCGGTTAACGTACCGGCTATACCAACGTTCTGGGTTGCGTAGAGGTTTTGGGAGTAGACACCATAACCCTTGAGCGTACCAAACACGGGATCTACTATTTGCCCGATTTTTCCGATGGTAGCCTTGTTTGCGTTCGTGAAATTGGCTATGTCGGATAACTTGATGATATTTAGCTCGGCGATATATACGGTCGTATAGGCTGGAACACCATCAAGAATGATTGAGAAACTTCTTGTGTCTCTTTGCGCTTGATCAATGTTCACCAGATGAAACCTGTATTCCCATTCAGTCGATGCGCTAATGGTTCCCTCAGCCTCGTATTTGCTATCGTCCGTATATCCGAACTTGAATGGGAGAGATGCTATTGTCCAACTTGCCTTGATCTTGTATGATATAACAACAACATTCTGGGTGTTCAATGTATCCTCGAAGGTTGTCTTTATCCTTGCGTTTCCAGATGATGCCTTGCTGATGGAGAATACACGATAAGCGCCATCAAGGTATTTCTCATAAGAGCATGAGCTTCCGGTATTAAGGATTGCGTTATATTTATCCTTGGATGCTGTATTAGGGGTGTTTCCCGGCAAGAAAGGGATACACAACGATTTCTCGGTTCCAAGTTTGTCAAGAACACTCATATAAGGCGCTTCAGAATCACTTGCCGTTAAGTATAAGGCTCCGCTTCTGTCTGCGTTGAAAAGATTGGTCATCCTTGCGAAATCCAACACTTGATCGCTGGAGGGAATATCTCCGTCTAGCAATGCTCCCACGAAATAAGGCGAATCCTCCAGTACCCCGTTCTCGTTGGCGATCTTATCTATTCCTGTATCGAGAACAGCCATCAAGCTGTATATAGTATTCTTTCCGTCAAAATATTGTCTTCTGACGATATCCCCGGCTTGTAATCCTTGTATTTTCTTTGATTTAGGATCGATAGAGATCTTGTACTTCGTATAATTGATTAATGACATAAGTTTATGGTATTGTTGTTACTTTATCTGCGCTACATGAGTCACTTACCCAGAGAGAGCCGTTGACTACGCTTATTTTTTGGATCTCAAGCTCGTAAACTCTCATTTTCTTACGGATCACGGCCTCATCTACGGTTAACTCTACATTTCCTGTATCTAGCTTTTTCCTGATCGCCCATCCCTCTCCAGCGAAACCGGTAGAGAATCTTTCGGATGATAAATTGTCCATAAAATAGGAATCTCCGTAATGTCTAATCCCAATTCCGGTTGTTCCATCAACATCTACGACATTGACTAGGTGAGTGTTGTCGGTAAAGAATAGCGTATTATCGGAAAGTCTGGTTGTCGATTCAGTTATACCGATAAAGTCTTTTGCCTCTATAGGGTTGTTGAACGTGAAAAAATCAGCGGTTGAGCCTATAAATACGCTCTCGCTGTTTCGGGATTGATCTTGGTAAATAGATGTTGATTGCCCGATATTGATAGTAGTTCTATGCGTGGCATTGTATTCTCCTCTCATGTACTTGGCTTCCAATCCGATTCCGTATGTGTCAGCTGATATGAATGGGCCAGTATCATCCCCGAATCGTAATTTTTCGTGGATAACGACAGAACTTTCAGCGGTACTGAGAAGCTTATTACCGAATCCATACCCAGCCTCAAACGTGTTCATGAAAGAGGCGTTGCCAAACTTATCGATTAGATTGTGGTCTCCAGCATAGGTAGTAAGGGTATTCCATAGCCGTATATTGGTGGTACTATCATCTCCACTTCCTAGTATCAATGAGCCGCCTATAGATGATAGCTGGATATTATTTTCTGAAGGACATCCAAGAACATCTTTTTTGTCGATCTTGATCTTATATGTCTTACCTAGCTCAATATCTCCGTTAACCTCCATGTTTTCATCATCATTGATATATAGGATGACATTGTTATTGGATCCAAGCTCAACTTTTTGTAAGGAGGTTAGAAGTCCTTTTAGCGTACTGTTGCCTTCCACAAGCAAACTGCCTTTCACGTTCGAGTTCTTCATCGTCCAATCGATATCTTCCTTATTGGAATTACCGGCGTGATAGACGGTATTGCTGGAATAGGTAAAGGAATCGTTGGATACACTGAGGCTATTGGCGTTCAGTGTTCCGGTTATTTGTATGCTCGATTCCTTGAAATCAACAATATTTCCTCCATCTATCTCTAGTATTTCTTTTTTGTCACTGTCTCTGGAAAAATGATTGAATAATATCTTATTGTCGATAAATAGGTTATGGCTATCTATTTTAAGTTTTTCTTCAATCGATATGTACTGATCTTTTATGATAGCTCCTTCCTTTTCTTGCTTGGTTTGGAAGAATATTTTACCATCTTCTCCAGTTTGAAACCCGAATAACGTACCTAGCCTTCCAGACATGTTATCTCCTGTCTTTTTGACGAAAGTACCTAGTTGAGGCTCGGAAGGCTCGCTGGTTCCTATGCAGTTCGCTATGGGAGAGGCGAGGTTATAGGCGGCATTCTTTATCTTGTTATTGATCACTATTTGATCCTGTTCTGGTAAACCTTCGAGAGCATCGCCTTGACTACTTTTGATACTAGCATAAAAACTTTCATACAAGTTTTTACAAACCTCTGATCCTGCCAAATCTGGCATATCAATAAGCCCTTTGTTAGGGTCTATTATCTCTTCTGCCATTATTTTACTTTTACGGTTTGTGATAGAAATGAATTACACTCGGAGAGGAACGATGTGAAATTAGCGAGATTGATGATTGGCATCGTCCCTAGCATGGTAGGGGTGGTTATCTTTGAGCATTCGGTTATGAATTTCATCATGAGGGTCACAAGCTGCGTACCCAATACCGCTGGCTCTGTCGCTCCCTCTCCGATATTTATTGTTTTCCCCTCCAGTGTTACCCCAGATGGATCGATCTTTTCATACGAGCCTTCTACGGTATCCTTTATTTGGGCCTTATCGATCTCTCTTTTGGACGATCCTATCTCTGATGTTATCTTGTCGGGAGCGATGGTTTGAGTGGCTGAGTCGGTCTTGTTCGAGACCATAGAGGTTATTGATGAGTTGGTATATGTGGTTTTGCTCTTGTTCCCGTCATCTTCCAATTCGTTATAGTCAACCTCATCGTTAGGAGTTTCGCTGGTGACTCCTATATTTACTTCTTTGGTTGAGATGATATTGTAGGTATCGATATGGGAGAAGGATAAGATAGAGGCGTTACCGGTTCCTACCGCCCATAATACTGTCACGTCAGACTTGATGGTAGGAATAGTCATCTGGCCCTTGCTTAATCCGGGAATGGCATTCAATGGAATTTCTGGTATCCTTACCGTCCCATCCATGGAAATGAAATCTATGGTTCCTATGACTCCATTATCTCCCGGCGTATATTTGGCTACAAAGCCGTGCAATATCATCAAGTTATTCTCCGGGGCCTGTACGATCCGTCTCAGCGCTTCTGATAGTTTGTTCTGGTCTGCCATTATTTATCGCTTAATTTATATGGTATCTTTAATTTTTGCCTATACCCCTTTACCCCGAAAGTCGTTATTACCTCGCTTACCACGTAAGTTCCGTTTCGCTCGGGATTGAGGTTATCCGTCAGCCGTATCTTGCATCCAGCTTGTAATCCAAAATCACCGAAGATCGTAAGGTCTCCATCGATTCCGGTCTGGGATATCTCTCCGAATTTCGCTTCAGCATTCTTGATAAGAGTGTCACGGTTGACGTTATATTCATGAAAAGTACGAATATTATAAGCAGAAAGATCGATTTTGGTGTTCTTGCCGCCGTATTGGTTCGTGAGATTGTTGTTTTTGTCATATTCTGATAATAAAGTGTTCTTTAACTGGTTCTTACTTATCTTTGTCTCATTTACTACTTGAAATTTAGAGAGATCTTTAGGATCTCTTCTTATTGTAGCCTTGAACATTGAGTTGTTGGGGTACAAGGCTATCGCTTCCAAGGCGATGAGTGCTGGATCTAATTTGTGGATGGATAAATTATCCTCTGCCACGTTCTCATCAAACTCTATATCATAAGGAGTATCCGGCATGTCTTTCAGTAACGATTCAGAGGTATTGACAGAAAAGAATGTTCTGCCTATAGCTAGATGAGGAATACCGTTATAATTTCTCATATAACACATGATACCCCATTTCTTGAACCTGTTCAATATATCCGCTGCCGTACAGCTTTGTGGATAGATAATCTGGCCTATCTCCATGTTCATCTCTTTCGTGCTGGGGTGAAGCTCTATTCCAGTGCCTTTCAGTATCGTTGGTACAAATTCATTTATCTTGGTACCTTTTGCGCTGGTTTTTATCGGATCTAGCGCTGTCTGCTTTAATATATATCCCATATCCTCACATTCAAGGGTGAAAGGATTTCCTGAAACGATAGAGGTTATGTATCCATCGAACATCGTTTTGAGATTCTCGTCTATTCCGTAGCAAAGTTTTATATTGATACGCTTGCCTCTTTTGAACAAGCTATCCTTGTCGCCCATAAGCTTGACCTCTCTGGTTCCGAACTCGTCTTTCAAAGAGGACTTGACCGTGATCTGTCTCGTGAACTCTACGGTGGCCGAATTTATGAGTGTCTGATAGGAGTCTTTGATCTGGAGATTGACAACCTCGTTGACAGTGACCTTATTTAAGATGTTCAGTTTATCGTTAGGATCTTCGTCCCCTATTGTGATGAGACAATTCAGTATGCTTAAGCCATGTATTTCCATTATATCCAGTTTTGTAATTGAATGAATTGTTTGGGGTTGAACTTGCGTAGATAATCCTTTAAGCTGGCCTTGGAAACAACTTGCTCTGGGTTGGCGGCTAACCAAGCCTCACGTTTGGCGATCTCCTCTTGCATCATTTGTTTTGCGGATAAAATCTTTTGTTTCTCTCCCTCCTCATATTTCAATGCCTCCGTATTTCTCTCGAACACTGCGTTAATCGTGTAATTCTGGACATTTGAGAATCCTATGGCTTGTGGTAAATCATAGGATAGTATTAGGATGGTATTGACCTCAAACATATCGAGGTATGGGGATTGACATGTTACCACGTCCTTATGCTTCAATATCTTTATCAAGTCCATGACCTCTTTTGTCGGATATACGTCTTGGTAGGGACTGACTATCTTCCCGGTGATGGTGATATTATAGTCCCCTCCAGAGATATATTCCTTACGTGTGAGATCCCGACCTTGTGCCTTGGTCAACAGGATATTCTTTTGCTCGGAGAGCTTGATAACCGCATGTCCATCGAAGAATTGATAATTTTCGCTTCCGTCCTTTATTTGAAGCTGTATGTAATGCCTGATAGGAGTTCCATCCAATCCTTTCTCTTGCAGTAAATTGACTGGGGTATTAGCTTCGACCAGTTTCTTGATATTGCTATCCCTGTCAAATAGATTGTATCTGGTTTGAAGTTTGTAGTCTGGGGAACCGTTAACGATCTCATCAGCCATTCTTAATGCCGCTTGTTTTGTCCTCCAAGTAACAATACGCTCTATGATCCTTGCTTTTTTCTGAAGGTAGGCTTTTGGGTTTCTAGCTAGATCAATGATATTGATTCGAGGGATATAGGTAAGAACCGATGATGGGTCTTTGCCTTTATATAATTCCCCCAATACCCTTTTTATGGCATGATTCTCGTAGTCCTTGGGTTTAAGTGGGGGGAGTGTTTTTTTCGATAACTCGTTGGCTACGCTTGCGAATATCCTTGGTGTTGGATTTTCAGGTTTAATCGTAGATTCTATGATACTTAGTTTTTCCATTAGCTGTATGATATTTCAAAATCCTTTACTGCGTCTATCATTACTTGCGTTACTTTTTCTTTGAAGGTCTCCATATCCTCTTCGTTGGTTGAGTTTACATTGATACTTCCAATGAGGGATTGGATATTGATAGTGATTATCTTGGGTTGTGTTCCGGAAGTCTTGCCTACTCCGCTATAGGCGCTATTTCCACCATTACCATTACCTCCATTTTCTGCTCCACTTGCATCTCCTTCTATTCTTATATCTTTCGTGGAGCGAAGCTCGGACATGTCAAATAAATCCTTGATATCACCTAGCGCTGAGATCAATGGATTCAAGAACCATGATTTTACCCCAGAGTTTCTAAGTGCGGTCATTGCGGATTTGGACGTGTTCGTTGCTGCTTCCTTGTCGTTATATACGATATCGCCAGATGGCGCTATTATATGATACCCTAGCGATTTTTGGCTTAGATCGTAACCCGTGAAATTCTTGATGAAGTCAATGGCCTCGTTGCTGCTTACAGGTAACCCACTTGCTATCTTTAGCTGAAGGTCCATGATCTCTTTTAATGAGCCAAGCCCTATATCGATGGATTTATTTACGGCCTCCGTGAATTGCTTTGTCTTGCTTTCCGTATCTGCGTTAAGTTGGTTGACGCTGTCTAATATAGTTACTCCCCTTGACCTTTCCTCATCGGTGAGATTGATATATGGACCGAAATTGTATTTGTAGGATTTCTTCTGGTTTTCCATGTCATCGATAAGATCAATATAAACCGACTTGATCTTGTCTTTCCCTAAATCCTCCATTCCAATGGATGCCATGAGATATTGGTTGGCTATTTTCGATCCTTCCAAGTCTCCCCGTTCGGACATAGCTCTTATGTATTGCGGATAGACGCTACTTTCCCCATTGAACATCATGTTCTTTGTTCCAAGATCATATCCTAGAAAATCATAGTATTTTGTTCCAGAAAGGGCTTTCTTTGCGTTATTGTTTCCATTATCGGAGCTGTCATCGTCCTTATCCTTGAATACGGGCAGCAGATTTTCATATTCTTTCTTTATTGACTCGCTTACCGCTTGCGTTGTCTTCCCTGCCCCATATACACCTATTCCCAAAGAGGCTAAAGCGGTAACGGCTGCGGTTACTATTGCTGGTATTCCTCCTATGGCCGCTAGCAATCCTCCTCCAATAGCAGATCCAACCCCACCGGCTCCTCCTATGGCGGTTGTCAATGCGCTAGCCCCTCTAGCGGTATTAAAAAGACCTTTTGCCATAGGAGTTATGGCCGCTACGATTTTTGATATCTTCTTGAATAGTACCCCTCCAATTACAAGATATTCTAACCAATTCCAATTTTCGGATACCCATGTAGATACTCCAACCAATGCTTTTGTTAATGCGACCAATCCTGTGGCTACATCTTTGAACATCTGAGCTGTTCCCGGTTGCTTCAATAATAAGACCAGATCGTCCAGTCCTTCCTTGATGACAGGGTTATAAGCCTCGAACACGGTCATACCTGTTTCCGTGAACTGAGACGTGACCTTGTCCCATTTCCCCTTGATGGTATCTTGTTTTTTGGAAGCTATGTTATCAGCCAGACCTCCGGAGTAGATTGAATTTTGTATTAATTCCGGAAGTTTCATCAACTCGGCGAATACGTTGTTAGCAGCGTTTCCACCGATTTTATCAAATAGTTTGGTCAGGTCTTGTACGCTGGCATCGTTAGACTTGAGCTGGGAGAATATGTCAAATAACGATCTTAATTTGGTCTTTCCTGTTGCCTTGTCTAGCTCATATAGCTGGATGTTGTATTTTTTCAAGACCTCAGTTCCCTTTTTTGTAGGATTCAATAATCTTGTCATCATCGCTCGTAAGGCTGTACCCGCAACCGTACCTTTCAATCCGGCGTTTCCTAGCGCCCCGATAGCGGCAGTCGCTTCATTGAAAGAGATCTTGGCCATACTCATCATGGGAGCTGCGAATTTCATGGCTTCACCCATTTCCAATACATTGGTATTTGTGCTGGTGGTAACGCTCGTAAGGATGTCCGCTATCTGTGGCATTTTGGAGCTATCCAACCCATAAGCGGTCTGGATGTTCGTTACTATATCTGCCATCCTATCAAGTGGAGCGTCACCAATGATAGCGAGATTGGCGATAGGTTTTATGGAATTATTGATATCCTCGATATTTAAGCCTGCCATACCTAGGTATTTGGCTGCTCCCGCAACCTCGGTCGTAGTGAACTTTGTATCGACACCAACCTTACGGATATTCTTTGACATATCAGAGAATCGCTGATCGAACGTGGTGATGTCCTTGTCCGTGGCTTTAAGGATACTCTGCACCGTTGTCATGATATTCTCATATTCAGCTGCATCCTTTACAATACTCATGGTTCCCATACCGATAGCGGCGGCACCAATCATGTTCGGGAAAGGGAATCCTGCTGCGTACATGACATCCGCAGCCCCAAATAACCCTTTCGCCCCGCTGCCAAAGCCACGTGCAGCTCTGTTGTTGCCATTTTTAGGGACATAGTTTCTATTTTTCCTACCCGGAATAGAGGTTGTTGATCCGGTCGTGGTATTGGTCGTTTGGTTAACCTTGGTATTGATAGTGACCGTTTTTCCCTTGATCGTGTTGATGTGAGATTGAAGGTCTTTTAACTCTTTCTTTATGCCATTATCAATACTGAATTTAATCTTCTTAGGTCTTGTGCCAGTGATTCTATTGAGACTTACAAAAGCAGCGTTGACTTTTCCAATCTCTTTTCTCAATGTTTCTAGGGAGGTTATGATGGGAGGGATAGTCCTTTGAATCGTGCTTTGAAAATCACTGATATTTTTAGAAGCTTGCGCCCCGTTGATGTCTATATTGTACCTGACGTTGTAATCCATGTTATAGGCTTTGGTTATTGTTTGCTTAATAAAGAATAGCTTGAAGCGTAAAGACTTGATTAAAAAAGAAAACCCCCACCGACATCACGTCGATAGGGGCCTAGAGAGGAATATATAAAGTAGTTAAGAAAAAAGCCTAACTGATGATGTGGCTATGACTTGGTTATGTAACCACAAAGCATCGTTGGCGATCAATGCGAAATCTTCGTCTGATATCGTGGATAGATCTACGCTGGGAAAGTAATGACGGACGAGGGCTATATATTGTCTTAGCCACTCATCACCCCTTACTTGCCAGCGATCGAGAAATTTGCGACCTTGGCTTGGCGAGAGCCAATGATATTAACCAGTTTTGCGGACAAGCCATATAAGAACAATGAATCATCGTCCACTAGTTCCTTATCTCCTTGGATAAACGTGTCACGTGCCAATGATCGGACGGCTGCGATCTCATCCTTCTTCTGTAATTGTGCGAACTTACTGAACGCAACGAAATCCGGTTCTCTGAAATAAGCGATATACACTTCCTTGTCATCGTACTCGTCACCAAATACTACGATAGGATAGACTCTTTTGTTTTTCTTGGGGTCTTGTTTTCTGATTTCCTCTAAGGTTTTCTTGATAGTTTCTTCTTGTGCTAATGTAAGCTCTTTGCTTTCTTCCATTTCCATAATATATACTTTGTTTGGTTGTTTATGAAAGAATAGAGGGGATTTTAGAAAAAAGTTTGATTAAAATATATCTCTTGACTAGTCATGCTGTATTCCTAATCAAGAGATATATGTAGGTTATTTTATTTCCTTAGATATACTTAAACGATATTGAAATTCATCTACCAATCTTTTAATGGCTTGCTCCATAGGATCTTCTATATCTAAAATATCTTTCTCGTAAATGATTTTATCAGAGATATCAGATAACATCCAAGTTCCATATGGTGCTACACATGCTGAATGGGAGAAATAGCCCGTTAACATTGTGTTATCAATAAGAACAAATGGATGGAATAAAATGGTATTACATTCAAATAGCTTGAATCTGTTTTGATCTTCAGCTTTTAAAGAATTTTTTATTGACTTAAACGCTTTGATATTAGTTCGTAATTCTATAAGTAAATCTTCTTCACTATATTCCCCTTTACGAAGAATACCCGCATAACCATTAAAATGATCATTATGAAACTTTACTAATTCTTCAGTAGGAAAAATTACATTAACTTCTGACTTGTCGTTCTTTTGAATCATTCTCTGATAGTGCAAGTAATCTCCTGTTTTAGAATAATAAGGATAGATTATTGCGTCTAACCATATCCGTTTACAAGCTTTTTTCAATAAATGTGTTGAACCATAGTTCTCATGCGGTGTAACTACTTTTATCATATATCTAGAATTTAAAGGTTTTACAATTTCTTTTTCTCCAATATCACAGAGGAAACTTATGCAGATTTTTTTCCAGCTATATTTTTTTGTTAGCATTTTTTTTAGGGATGTAGCATATTCTTTCCATTTTGATTGTTGATTATTGATAGTTTTAATGGCTTCACTGACATTTTCCAAGTCTTGTTGCGAAAATATTGTTTTTCCATCTCCTTTTATTTCTATTGGGTATACATATTTAGCGGCTTGGTTGGCAAAACTATCATCTAAAAATTCATATAAACCAGAATTTTTGGAAACAACCAAAGGAATACCAGCAGCAATAGCTTCCCAGCCAGCTAAACCAAAACCTTCATGGATAGAAAGCATAAGTGCGACAGTACTTCGTTTTAGCAAAGTAAAAATTTCTTCTCGATCCTCCTTATATGGGACTATATTATACAACGATTGACCTTCTCCAAGATTAAAAATGTTTAATTGACTTGAAATATGATTTTTAATATCTTGAATCTTTGATTTATCAAGATCTTTTTCTAATCCTACTAGTTCTACTTTAGAGTCGTGATAGAAAGCTCCTTCTCCACATTCTAGAATAGCTTTCTTTAAAGCGCAAACCGTTAGGCTAAATAATTTAATATAGTCTGTGTTATATTCTAGTCTGCCTGTACATACCCCTATAAATTTATTAGGTAATTTTTGATTGCTTTTAATTTCAGGCAATCCCGGTATGAACATCTTACATTTGCTTTTCTGTTCATCATCTACAAGATCCATTGCTGATTTATACAATTTAGGACCTACACCAAAAATAATATCGGCATTACTAAATATTATTTCTTGCCTTGATTTTTTATAAGATGATTTGTAAGGGTCAAAATTAATTTTAAACGGTTCATAGCTTTCATATGACATATGATGGAAAGCTATGAATTTACTGTTATACTCTGATTGAAACTTACATTCATAGGCAATTTTTCCTGAAATTACATCATGCCCAATAAAGTAGTTCTTAGCATCTTCTCCATTAATAGATTTTAGAATGAATGGAACAAAGGCATCACTAAACTCTTGTGACTTTAGGTTTATAATTTTAATACCTTTGCCTTCTGCGTCTTCTAATCCTGCTTTGTCTATATTTAATACTACACAATAAAGAGATAGATCTTCCAAATCCAATTTTGCTAGCGAACACAGTAAATCATAATTGAAAGAATTTATGCCTCCTTTTTGAGTACCCCATGAGTCTGTCAAAGAAATAATGTTAACCATGATACTTAGATTTAAGAATAAACAAATATAGTGAATAGATGATAGATTATCCATGAATTTTCATTTATTCGACATGGTTATGTTTTATAACATGGAAATTTGTTTTGTTTATAGATTTGTAGTCTATCAGAGGGTTATAAATAAAAAAAGGGGAAACAAAGTATATCTGTTTCCCCTTAATCTACTATTATAATTATGTCCTAGGATCGATTCCTCCCGGATTAAGATCGAATTCCTTAGAAAGATCCGTGTCATCTTGTTTTGCTTCCATACCATCCTCAGAGAAGATACACTTCTGTAAGGTGGTTGTCACTGTTCGTCCGTCATCTGGATGTGCGAAATGAACGATCAAATCAAACTCTCCAAGTCCCATCAACGTACCATCCGGAGAAGCTTCTTGGAACATTACCTGCGTGGCGTAATCAAGCTCGATGGAGGCTGTGTATGTCCAATTGCCGTAACCTCGTGAGATTGGTTGGGAACCGATACCATAGTTGCTTTCTACTTTTCTTTTCCTTTCCCATTTTACGGCCTTGATTCCATAGATCGCCTCGGACGATGAGGCGAACCCGAAATTGACCTCGATCATGGACCAATCATAAGCACGGCCATTAATAAGTGTCGTAGTACTATCTGCCATATGTGTTGTTTTTAAGCGTTAGTTAAAGCGAATCCTTCCTCTACGATGATCTTTGATGTCACGCCTACTGGAACGATTGCGTATGTTATCTTTAATGTATCGGTCAATAGAATGTTTTGGTTTGAAGAGACCAATACGCTATATCCGGAGATCTCGCTATTACCTTCCATCGTGCTTAGGATGTTCTTGACAACATTTTGGTATTTCTTGATCTCGATCTCAGCCAGATATCCGGTTTTAGGATTAACCAGTACAGGTGAGTTCAAATAGGGAAGGAGGGCGTTTCTAATCGCACGCCTTGATTTATCGATGGCTCTGTTTCTGGCGATGGTCCTATAATCACCATTGGAGCAAGTCCTGTCTTTTGAGAAATAAGTACCATTTGCTCTTCCTGCGTATTTGATAGGGAAGACATATCCTTTTTCCTCAATCTCGTCAATTTGTGCTGGAGCCAATGCCTCGAATTGCAACATGCTGACAAAATCCTCTCCAGTGTCGTTAAGTTCTATATTACCGAACCCGAACTCGATCTCGCTCATATGTTTGGAAGTCAGGTTGAATTGGTTTACCCAAGCGATAGACTCACACACCTTTGCTTCCGCTACACAACCCAAGGCCACGCCTACGCAACCGATAGAAGAGTGCTTTGGGTTCTCGATTTGCATTTGTCTTAATAGCTCGGATTTACCTTGCCCTAACAATGCTGTCACACGTGGAAAATCTCCTATGCAAGATGGGATCTTTACCAAATCAATGGTCTTGATAGATCCCGTGGAATCTGCGGATGTGGAGTTAGCTGTTAATAATACTGATAACGGACGGTGCTCGTTAGCTAGCTCTTCGGCGATCGTATTGATATCGGCCACTAGATTTAGCGAATAATCATCTTCTGAGCTGGATGCTACAGACCAAATGTTTTGTGATGTCCAGATTCCTAGCTGCTTAATATCTCCTTTAGCTACAGACTGGATGGTCTTGATTGCGTTCCAGTTCTTTGAGCAATCGGCGAACATTACATATAATGACCCATCCGGTTTCATGCGGAAAAACTCTGAGATATGAAAATAAGGGATACCATAGAGAAAGTTTGATTTATCTTTTTCAAATTCAGTAATACCTAATGTCACAGCCTCGTTAACGGAGAACAACTGGATAACGTCCCCGATTTTTACGTTAGAGGGCATCTGCGTATCGGTTGGGATGTCAAAGATCAATCCGCTGATATGATCGTTACCAACAGAGGTTGGTGTGAGATTGCCGTCTTTTCTGATGAAAGATACTGTTCCTATTGCCATGTTTTATTTTTTATGATAGGGATTTTGATATAAATGAGCGTTCGGGTACTGGATCGTATAAGCTCCACCCTTATTATCAATATAAAGTTCCTCGTATCCAGTGTACATTTTCAATATCTTGTTGATATTATCTGGAATGATCTGGGGAGTTGGTTCTTGAAGGGTCTTTAGGGGAGCGCTCTCTTCCATGCCTTCAATCTTATCGCCAGTCAGTTCAATGATTGGCGCTTCTTCTGTAATTGTGGTTTGCAGAGACTTTTCGGTAATCTCTTCCGCTTCTTTCTTGATTCTTGCCATTTTAATATTATGTATATAAAAAAAGGAGCGAGACTTGGCCTCGCCCCTTATCGGTTTTGGTTATTGTTTGGTCTTATGCTTTGGCGGTCAGTTTATACGCTGTCCAAACTACGATCTCTGCCGGACGTACGATATTAACATCCATCTTCATTCTCATCTGGAAGAAGTATAGCTCAGAGTTGGCTTGTAAACGATCGATCTTCAATACCTCCGTATCATTGGCATAATCAACGCCCATCCATAAGTTAGAGTCCATTCCGGTACTGAAATTACCAAGAACGATAGTGCTCTCCGGAATGCCTACGATAGGAACGATTCTCTTACCCTTGAACATATATTTGTTGACTTGGGTATTGTCGTTGTACTTGTATTGTTTGGATGTTACGTATTGATCATACAAGTCCCAAGAGGCCCAGTCCATGATGTAAACCAGATTGTTCTTTCTGATCTGGTAAGGACATTTCTGCCACATCGTGTACATGGCAGATTCGATCTTCTCGCCAGTATCCAATTCTGTATTACCAGCCAATACCGCAGTTTCTCCATTGATACTTTCCTTTAGGTTGGCCAAGATACGATAGATAGCTCCATCGAAATACTTATAGGAACCCGCTCCCAGATCAACGCCGTTTGTCGGTTTTGTCAACGTATCCGTGATAGCCGCAGTTCCACCCTTTACGGATTGCCAAATAGCGTCCCCGATAAAGGCGTTCTTCTTGTCCATCAACAATCGTAACATCGTTGCCTGTACTTTCGGGTCAAGCTCACGGAATACTAAATTACCATCCGGTTGAGCGAACATCCAGTATTTCTCGAAGTCACGAGGATTGAACTCTAGATAAACCATGAAATCCTTCGGTTCCAAATAACGTTCACGGAACGTGTATGTTCCTTTGGAATCTGTCGGGCTTGTTGGGGTTGGTTTGTTATCTTGGATGATCTCACCTAAACTTACGGAAGGAAGGGTGTATTTGTATTGGATACCACTCTTGATATGGATCAAACCCTCCTTATAGGTATCATTGCCTTGGGCGGTATAGGTCAGCAGGTCCTCTAGGACTTCACCTGCGTATGAGTTTTGTGCAAAAGTTACACTTGCCATAAATTAATTATTAAGGTTTTAGTTATTGTTTTTACTTAAGTGACCCAAAAGTGAAGTCCTTGCCAACGACAGCCTCTACCTGTTCGGCCATTTTAGCCTCTACCGTATGGACACTATCTTTCACTTTTTCCACATTATCCTTGTCGTTTTCAATCTCTGTGGAGATCTTATCTCTGGCTGGGATAGAATCCAACGTTGCCTTAGCCAAATCAAAATTCTTCATCGCCATGTCCATCCAGTTCTGTTTAGCTGAATCCTCGATCTTACCGGCTTGAATAGCGTCTTGGACCATAGATGCGATTTTCTGGTTCATAACCTCTTTCTCAGCATCCTTGTAAGTTTTCAATTCTGCTTTAACATTTTCTAGCTCTTTAGTCAGGTTCTGGTTCTTGGTGATCTCTCCCTCTTTCTCGATTTTCAAGGAATCGATAGTCTTGTTAGCCTCCGTTAATTTATTCTCGACACCAACCAATTCCGTGATTCGTGCCATGACTTGTGAGACCTCTGTTTTTTCCTTGAAACCAAGAGAAGCGACAACAGCACCAAAATTGAAATCAATAGTCTTGTTTTCTTCCATGTTATTTGTCTTGGTTTTATTTTCTACTTCCGTAGGTTCTTGTTTGTTTTTATTAAGATTAGAGATACTATCATCTAAAGGTTTATTTACCTTATTTAGAGTGTCATTAAGCGATAGCTCATTGCAAACAGAGGTGATTGTGTTCTGGAGGATATGGCTGTCTGTAATGCCCTCTATTGCGTTCTTGACTTTCTCTATTTTCTGTTTTGAGGTCTTTATCACGTTCTCCGCTGGGATGATGCCCGCCTTAACCGCATCTTCAGCCGTGAAGAACGTACCATCGGAATCTTCCTTGCCAGACATGATCTCCTTTACCTTGGTCTTGTTGAACCCCCATCTCTTCATGTAGATCATCTCGATCTGTTGCCGGAAGGCTTTCACGTAATCAGGTTCCTCGGTTTTGGCCTTTGTCTTGCATCCGTCTTCGGTGTTGCACTTATCGTCTTGATCGGAAGCAGTATTGAAAGGGTTGTGGACCATTAGGATCGCATAATCCCTCATTAGAGATTTGTCTCCTGCGGCCCAGATAATAGAACCCATAGAGGCGGCTAGACCCTCGTTTATACATTCCGTGGGAATCGATGAGTTTCTGATCACTGAGAACATACTCATACCATACAAAACAGAACCACCTTCACTATTAATGAGGATCCTGATCTTGCTTGGTTTTATGTAGCTCTCTATCCATAAGAACTCTGAGTTGAATGCGTTGGCACTATACTCGTTTACGGCATCAAAGAATCGAATGTCGCAAACTTCATTGGTTTTGGCTTCTCCAACGACATATTTGAATTTTGTCGTATCCATCGTAAGTTGTTTTGGTTTAGTTTATTAAGATTAGCTGAAACTACGCTTGTTAGTTTTATGTCTCTTTAAACGTGGACTTTTGGATTTCAAAGATCATGAAAGTACACGATTATAATTCCTATAGGTTACTTTAGAACTTGTATTTACAGGAAGCTCTATCACTAGTTCAATTGTGTATATATCAATTTGAGTATTATTATTACCTGCTAATGAAGTATGGGTGGTGGTAAATATAAATGTTTCTCCAAAATTTATACCACTGGTAAACCTATAGAACCCCAGTCCTTCAAACACATATAAAATAATGTTTCGTTTGTTTTCAAAGGCCGTTTTGATTTCATTATATCTAGCTTCTGTTATAGTAAATGTTTGTTCTCCGGTTCCTCCAGAGATATCCAAATAATCAATAATATAATCAGAGCTGACAGGCTTATAGCTTCCGTTATCCATCAATGCTTTAGATCCATCACCGTTGGTTTTTAAAGTTAAGCCGCATGAGGTTGGATTATTTCCATCCGACACTACAGAAGAGATCGATAACCCATTACTGCCTCCGGCTATCGTGCTTGCGTATGCGATCATGCTACATGCTTTTGTAGTCGCATCCACGGACATACCTACTAAATATTGAGGATATTGAGGTAATATACCGTTGATGAGCATATCAACGCTACTTGTTGTTCTTGTTATGACACCTTTGTCATAGCACATTCCTATACCTTCATTTATAAATTCTTCGGTTACGGAAAAGAAATAAGTTTTATCTATCTCTGGGGTAGCCGCAACCAATATATCCCATTCCGCTTGCGTGACCGTTCCCCCTTCACCTGCGTCTCCAATTCTTTTAAATATATCGCTAACCCCCGGTTTTAACATCGTATTCACCGTGCTCCAATTACCTTTTCCATCAAGGAATTTCGTAGCGTCATCTGGTAGGACATTAACAATACCATTTTGCGTTGTTGAGACTTTTGGTAAAAAGCGATAGGTTCCGTCATTCGCTAAAAACATATCACTAGATCCATCTGTGGAAATAACACCGTTATCAGCGCTGCAAGCGAGCGTATATTTTGTATCTTGTTTTTGAATTTCTATAATAATATCTTTGGCATCTGAGTGTAATGAACCAAATATACATTGGGCAAATTCTGGGCCGTAACACAGCCCGTATACGCAATCTGCGGTTATATATACTCCGATATCCGCTTGGCTGTATTTTACCTTTATGCTTTCATTGTTTTTTATGGCATTCCAAATATCATTGAATTGAGTTTCTGTTATGGTTTCTGGAGTTGTGCCCCCTACCATGTCGATATATTCTATCAATAAGCATTCTTTCTCCGGTGTATATCCCAAGGCTGATGTGATATTGCTTTTAGTTATGGAGATGGTGCCAGAGCTATTCGTTATGTTAGCACCTGTCTTAACACCACCCAGTATTGACCCTGTGGCTGTTGGTAGCGTATAAGTCGTATCCTTATAATAAGGGACACCTCCAATAATAGGACAAGTAGTATAACCTGAAACGTTGGTGACAGAAGAACCATTTTTTACCAAACCAGTGCTTCCATTAGCGCCAACCACGCTATATGTGGTGTTGTTATCCGCTCCCCATACAGCCGTACCATCTGAACCCCATCGAAGGATCTGACCGGATGCTCCACCTGCTGGGATATGTTTGTTTCCTGATGTTGTGGGATGAATGTAATTGTTCGCCCCTGTCGCTATGCCATCTAATTTATTCTTATCTGAGGCTGTCATTAGTCCAGACTTAGAACCATTTGCTCCATTAATATAAAATGAGCTGTTGCTGGTTGCCCCACTACTGGAATTTATTTGATGTATGAGAAATTTAATCTTATCCTCTTCATATTCTATTGATGGAGTTTGATCTATAACCCAACCGATTCTTGATAGTTTGTCTTTTTCGATTGTAGTATAATCATTAGCGCTTAACCCTTTTCCGGATACCTTATCAACTTTGTTTCCTAACGCTGTGTTTATAACCTTACTTTGCACAGGATTCGTACTTGTCGAGCTTAATGAGCTATCAACGGTTATTGGGGACGGGATTTCGGGCAGCTGGGATAACGGAATCTTGCCGCTAACAAGATCTGCCTTTGTAGCTAACGCACCATCAACATAAGCCTTGTTGACATCGACAGTAGGGATAGTAGGTTTATTGGATAAGTCATTATAACTACCTGTTTTTGCGACATTGGATAATCCTGTTATCTCTGACGCTGAATAAGATGGCTTTGTGGCATTTTTTGCCCATGCGCTAACATCCGATGCTGGACGTGAGTCGCTTAATCTAGGATCATCTTTTTTGACATATGTTCCATCATGAGTATGAGATACTATTTCGCCAGTAAGAACATTCTCAATGGTTTCTTTTGTTATCTCATTGCTTGATAATATTTTAATTTGCGTATTACTGATTACTTTATTCCCTTGTTTTATCATAAGGCTTGGTTTATTTTTGTATCTCCTATAAAAATTTGATTGATAACTTGCTCTCCAACGAATCCGATCGGTAACATTAATTCAAGAACTATACACCCCGGAGATGGAGAGGTTGGGGCGCTACCTCCAGAGCCTGCGCTTGCTTTTCCATAAGACGTGGTATATTCACATGAAAAGATAGCGTTAGGGGGCGTACTATTAGGAACTCTTCCTCCAGATGGAGCTTTCGGGTCGTGCCAGTTATGTATAACCATTATAGCACCTTCAGCTTTATTGGCTCTACCGGTTCCTCCTGTGCCTCCATCTCCATTACCTCCAAAAGCGCTTGCATTCGTACCATTTTCCCCGTTTCCTCCATTGTAGGCTTTGAGCGTAAACTTATTCGATGAGACTTTTGCTCCATACGTACCGTCATCGTTCGTGTATTCAAGTTTAATGTTATCCGAATATTTTATCGAAGATGATACGCATAAAACTCCTCCGTTCGCTCCTGCACCTCCAGCTCCTCCTTTATATAAACCCCACCCATTTCCGGCGTTTCCTCCCATTCCTCCTTTTCCTATACACCATATATTTACGGAATACGATGCGGATGGTATGTTGGGTAACATCTGGAATAGATCTCCCAACGTACCTGAATATATGACAGAGGAACTATCATCGATAGGGTGTATACTTTTTCTCATATCAATCCTTTATTAAATATATAGTGTTAGTGTCATGAGGAATTATTGAACCATATTCTTCTATTGTTCCGATCCAAATATTGAATCCGGAGAATGGGTTCACGTCCGTGATAAAACAAATCCAGCTAGGATCGATTTCTCCCGTGCTAAACTGGGTATCGTATTCCGATTGAGTGCCAACCCAGTCATATACCCGATTTGTGGACGAGATAGTATTTTTGTTCGTTGTTCCTGTCACGGCCCATTTAGATTGAGACTTATCGATACTGGTTTGATCTATATCTTGTTCCAAAATGACATTTGGTTTGTTTAATATTTGGGCACTACCTGCTATGGCGTTCCAATCAGCGTTGACATTAACCTCTGCGTTTGCGGCAATGCTACTTAACTTGTTTTTTTCCTCATTAGTGTAGTCATTCGTGGATAATCCCTTACCAACCTCTTTGGGAACATATTTGTTATCATTCTGTTCCGTTGTACTATATGCGGATAAATCGATAGCGGTATTTCCTATCAGCTCATATTTATCATCGATCCATATATATTCATTGTGAAAATCAGTGTTTCTTCCATCGCTTTTAGGAACCAAGTAAATGATGCCCTTTTGACCAATTGAGGGTAGGGTAGAGACAACCGATATGTCAAATCCTACTATTTTACCAATTTGCTCATTGGTGTATTGTTTCGAGGCGTTTAGCGTGTCCGATATTTGTTGCCGTAAGACACTGTCATCAAAAATGGTATCGGTAAATTTAGCGTTGGATGGAACATCGGAATTTACAGTATGTCCATTAACGGTGCTAGAATTTCCACCGTCCGCTGGCAAGGATGAAGGGAAATCAGATATTTGGCTCTTGGTGTGGGTGTGGGCATCTGGCGTGAACTTCGAGGGTTTATTCTTAATGTAATCTTTGGCCGATGTGTTTGTTTGATTCCAGTCTGGTTGAACTTGGGTAATGGAGGCGATAAAATCTTCTTCTGTACCAGAGTTTCCTTGATCTAACCAAGACTGATAAGTGGATTTGGACATCAATGCCCAAGACTCACCTTCGGATGGGACTTCGTTGGTATTGTTATTGATTAAGCTGGCCCAAGAACCGCCGTTATAAGAAACAACGTCTTTTTGTTCGTATGTGGTGAAGGAGTTCCATTCCCCCTTATTAATATAGGCGATCCTACCTAAATCTATAATTGGCATGTTATCGTATTTTTGAATTAATTATCTGGAATATTGATTATTAGATGACCATCGCTGTTAATCATTAAATTCTCAAAGAAATAACGTCCAGTGTTAACCGCCATCGTCTCCTTTTGCTCCGGTGTCAAGTCCTCCCAAGTATAAGGATCTCCCTTTTGCCCTTCCAAACGACCATGATCCTGCCAGCCACTCTCTCCATCAGATCCTTTACCCCAGAAATAATAGTTGTATGGTTTTTGGGTTCCAACAGCGCAACATCCGTTTATATCGGATCCGTCCGGTATGGCGGTGCTTAGGTCATCAAGCGTGTCATATGTGGCATGTATATTGAAAGAGGTTCCAGACTTACCTTTAGGGACAGATATATTGATCGCATAAATCGGGTTACCGCTACTGTCAACGCCGGATTCTGAAAGAGATACATTGGCTGGCACGTCCGGTTCCGAGGAGACAACATTACCTATGATAAATTGAGGTGTCTTTCCAGAGAAACCCCTCATACCGGACATGTCCACCAGATAATCGAAACCTTCTGACGTGCGCACATAAAGTTTTCCTGTATCCTCAACCTCTACGTCCCCATTGATAACCACGAACTTACCTTCTGGCACGTTGTCCTTGTTATTGTTCATCTCAGGGATAGAGGGAAACGTCCTAAATATATTGAACGCTTCTGGTCGTAGACATATATCCAGCTTGTTATAGGATTGAGTGGAACGATCCCATTGATACACGTAAAAATCGGTCCCTACATAGTTTGGATGGTTCGCCACGTCAAGGGCCAAATCCTTGGCTGTGTTGGTCTCATTGACAATCTGGGAGTACTCGGATTTTCTGTCAGATTCAGCTTGGGCACGTAATGTTTCCGCATTTATTCTGGAGGTTTCCTCGTTAACTCTCGCTTGCTCTCTCTGGACCCTTTGAGTCTCCGATTGTTCCCGTTGTTGCTCGGCTATCTTCCTTGATTCCTCGTTGCTTATACGTATAGTCTCTTGCCGCTTACGTTCAGTCTCGCTGCTCAACCTGTCTTGCTCGGACATATCTCGTTTCGCCTCCTCATCACTAATTAAGTTATTTAATGCTTCAATATTATTTAACGCATTATTTACCAGATTTATAACAGTCTCGCATTGGGCAGCGGCATCTATGGCTGGTTTTTGAAGGAGGGCTATCTCTTGCTCAGTAAAATCTGAGAAATGGAACTTGATCTCGTTTTTCTGCTCCTCGGTTAATTTATCGTAGCTGAGGGAAATATCCTTCGTGGGGACCAATAACTTGTATGCGGAATCCGGCTCCCTGTTATATTTAGCCTCTATACCTTCAGTGGTATACCTTAATATCGGATAGTCGCCGCTAACAACTCCACAATCGAAAGTAAGCCCATTCGAGAAAGAGATTATAAGGTGTTGGTTATTGATCTCGATGTGGGTAATGGAGCTATAGACTTTTGCCTCATCTATAAAACCATCTGTCGCATTGACGATATTTTCCGCACTCACTTGATAATCGGTTTCTGTATGGTTAATGTTAGAGACTGACATCAATCTTATCTTGGGTGACTGAACGATGGAATACCATTCGCCCTTATTGGGGATTTGATCAATTGAATGCCAGACCTTATTTGTTGAAGGTTTACTCATTGTTATTTCTTTTTGTGTAAACTATAATATCCTTGACCGCATTGACCCCGTTTGGTGTCGTGACGAGTATTTGACAGTTTCCGGTCTTGATCCCGGTTATAATGCCGCTTTGGGTGACAGTCGCTATGGACGTATCAGAGGAAGCGAAACTTATGTTCTTGTTGGTTGTGTCATCTGGAGAGAACAAGACTGTCAAGACCATTTGCTCTCCAGCTTCTAATCGATTGTCTTGTGGTAATATCTGGATGGCATCGGGACTAATTATACCGTCATCGATCGTGGATGATTCATTATAGGCAGGCTCTGTCACGTCTTCCTTATCATCTGGAACATCACTATGGTTGGTGAATGGAGGAGTGATGACCTTTTTCTTGATCCAGTCGGCATACTTGTAGCTTGATGTTATCCTGAAATATATTTCATAATCAAGCCAGTACGCTTGCAGCATATTAGTGGATTGTGGCATGTCAAAGTACATCAAGTTGCATCGTTCCTGAAGTGCCTCCTCTTCCTCTTTTGCATCTTGGATAGCCTTGTTCAATCTCTCCGCTATATAAAATGGATAAGTCTCCCAATTCACGTGCTGGTTGTCTAGCTTGTTGAGGATAAACCTTATACGGATGGTACCACGACCTTCCCCGATACGTTGCTGGGCCACCAGAAAATGAACATTCGTAAATCGTATAAAACAAGCAGGAAAAACGGTCTCGTATTCAGTATTGGTTTTACTCATGATTCTCTCGAACTGACCGGTATCTATGGCTATTGTTTTAAAAAGGGGAGGACTTTCCATATTACCCTCTTCTTCCTTCACGGTAAGGATTGCTCTTTTGATAGCTTGAAATACATCGCCTAATGTGTTCTCATTGTCTGTAAGCTCACTATTGTCTTGCTCATCAGAACTTCCTTCGCTTTCTTTCGTTAAGAGTCTTGGTTTGTATTTTTTTATCATATGATGCTTTTTAATAAGTTATATAGTATCAGTTGCGCTTTAAGCTCAACCAAAGGGGAGTCACCCATGAATTTACGTTGGATGTTTGGAGGCCATGTTCCTGTGGGATCGTTATGGAAGGCTGCGTAACTTTTAAATGCGTCATTTCTTCTTCCATTAGCACGGAACTTGTTTTCATCCGTATAGATCATCAACCCTCCTCCTTCGTATAGTTGGTAGGAGATAGAATCTTTCAAATCCCCCGTTTCGTTCATTAACTCATGATGATAACGATGTTCGTTTTTTCTAAGAGGCCAAAATCTACCATTGTCGCCGGGAGCTTTCTTTAGGTCAAACGACCTCTTAAATTCCTTGACATATTCTTCCCCTATTTTCAGCTTGGCCTTAAATAAGCCAGACGCAAATTTGCTAGGGACTATTTTCCATTGATTTAGCATGTCTTGAAAAGTGATATCTATACCATTCATGTCAAATTGTATTTGGATTTGATGCTTGATGATATGTTTTTCATGGATTGAATAAGATTCTTATCCACGGTGAAGTATGGGTGATCCTCTCCGAATATAGCTCCACCCTTCGCTAGGTTTTGCTTGAACACAGGATTAACTGCTTTATCTATAATAGAACTTATATCGGGAACATCCATATAGTTGGGTCTCGTAAATGATTCCACCAAGTAACAACGGCATCTCCAATCGATAGGGGGGATCAGCCATTCAGGAAATTGAGATTTAGGATAGCTAAGTCCTTCCAGCGCACGATGAGAGTCACGAACACGCTCGTCCCCTTGTGTCATAAACATAAGGGTTGTCTCCTCTGGTAAAGTTATCCACCATGCTGCTATAAATGAAGCGTAGTCTATGTCCTTATTTTCGGTCTTGGCGTATACATTATTATATAGATAGAAGATCTCTTCCGGACCGCTATCCTCGTCTTGCTCCTCTATATCCATATATACTTGAGTCTCCTCTGCCGTGGCAAAATCAATCAAGTTGTCCAAAGCCGCAACGAGAGCTTTCCTTCTCTCGATCTCTGAGGGCGTTAGATATGTCTCGTTGTGATTTCTTACTATATCCAGCGCCTCGTTAAAATCTATACCAAACCTTCTCACGCAATGTCCAAAAGCGAACATGGCCCGAGCCTCGACAATGTCTTGAAACTCCTCTAGGTCTATGGTCTGGTTGTCGAATTTATCTAATAGTTGCTCGAACAAGAACAATAAATACTCGTACTCTTTCTCGGTCTCATCATTAATTTTAGTCTCATCGAATATCTCGTCTTCCATTCATGACCTCCTGTAAATAGTTCGCTACGCTACTGCTGCTCCTTCTCCTATAACGTCTTCTGGATGCAGGGGCAACAGTACCCATTGATCCACCAGCCACCACGTTATCCTTATCATCGACTTTACCGTCATCATTTATATCGTTCCATCCAGCGGGATTATTAAACTGCTTCTTTACAACAACACCAAATTCCTTTGCGATCTCGTCTGGTTCTATCTCATATTTATCTGAAAGAAAATCGTAAAGATCTATCTTGCTCTCAACGCTCATCTCCAATCCTCCGGAATATTTAAATTCCAGTCCATTCTCAATATATCCCATAGCTACTAGCCGTGGAATAATCTCCTCGTTCATGGCATTCTCAATATATTCCCGATAGACCTTGATGCGGTCTCGGAAAATATCTTGGTGGGCTTTAGTTGATCCTACATAGGATTGTGTCGCTCCAGCCATAGACTCAGAACCTAGAATCAAATTTGACACCTCGGCGTTAACTAGCTCGATAAGGCTCGTATAAATCTTCTCGCTATTGGACATAGTAAAAGCCTTGATGTCTATGTCATCATTTAATCCCGTCACGATAACACGATTGGTTGCGGCAGATGCGATATCGTTGGCTAGTCTATTTCGATCTCCAAGATTCTCACTCTCCGATTTACCATGGATAATAGGTTGTCCATATGTATGGCTGAAATTTATGTAGTTAGCCAACGTGAATTTCTTGGCGAGAATCAATGGAGTAGTGGCTGAGAACAAGCCTAGATCACCAGAGTTTATAAGGATATAGTTCTTCTTATATTTAGGAGTCTCAAGGTCCCAATTAGGAAGCCATATGCCTTGACGTTTCAATACGGTCTTTTGTTCAGGCAATACATTGCGGCGTTCGATGAGATTCACGTCATTCAGTTTTCCTGTAATAGGATCGATTGTTGGATTAATCTCAATCAACGTATAACCATACAATTTAGATTCAGCAATGCCTTTGATGATCTTGATGAATTGGCTCCCTTGTATTTTCTTCGTAGCCTCCACATCACGGACATATTGACCATTAGCATTTTGTCTTGCCAACATATATCTTTCTCCGATAATCTGGGACTCCAATGTCTCTAAGACACTTCTTATGTGAGCGTCCTGTTGTACACATGCCTCATATAAGTCGATCAATCTTGATCTATCATCCAAGATCACTCCCTTGACAACTTGAGAGCGAGTCGATTTATATCTGCAATTCCTTTCGATCTCGGACACATATTCCTGTATGGTCTTTTTGCTTGTCCGGAAGATACTCTCTAAGGTTTGCGAGTCTATTTTCCCTTGATTTATATTCTTGTCCATTAGGTTTTAGTTATTTATGAAGAATAGAGGCATCTTAAGTGAGTTGTTTTGAAATAGAGGTTCTATGATATTATCCAATATATATTCAAATGCCTATTTTGTTTGTTTTGTTAAACACGATATTAATATACTTAAACGTTTCTGTGGCATTACATATAAGTGATGAATAATTTTATATATCGTGTATTTATATTTTATGTGCTAATAATTAGATGGATATAAATTTATAATAAAAAATATATGTAATAGTTTGTCAGTATAAAAATAGATGTATATCTTTGCATCGTATTAATAATAACAATAAATAAAAAGTATGAAAACTGAAAATTAATGTACGGTTTTAATTACTTTAGCGTTCAAGGAAACTTTCGGTCCATTAACGATAGGGGACAGGAGGAAAACGCTAAAGAGCTATTTTTAACTGAATCAGCAAATTTTTGTGATGCTGAAACCACGGTCTCGGAACTGCTAAAAGAGACTACTCAATTTCCGGATACTATTGATATCCCAAAGATCAATAGACTGGATAAGGTGAAAAACTTGCTATATAGTGATATTCTTCAAGTTGAGAAATCAGAGAAGAAAGGCTATATGGAGTATTCAATTGATAAGGAAAACGGTGTGATATTGTTTTCCGCAAAGGTGCAATTCGAGGAAATATCGGGAAACAAGGTCAAAACCACAACCGAAATTTATCTCGTTCCGGCTAAATCTACCTCAGAGGTCGAGAAGCACCTTAAGGCTCATTTAAAAGATAGTGTATTTGATTACAAGATTCCGGATGTGAACGGGACTAAGTTCGATACCATATTGGTATTGGAAGAGACACATCGAGATCTGGTGAAGGATTATGATCTGATTAAAAATAGATTATAATGTACATTCCTCAGTATTTTGAGGTTCAGGAATTAGTATGCCCTCATGTTTGCAATAAGTGGGGGCATAATCCGAACTTCATCTGGAGCTTCTTTGATCCCCATTTACTTGAAACACTGGACTTTCTGAGAGAAAAACTAGGGAAACCTATTTTTGTAAATAGCTGGTCTATAGGGGGAAGCTTGTCACAACGAGGTCTTCGTTGTAATCTATGTGATCTGGTTAGATCTAAAACCAGCATGTCTAAAATATACATGAGTTCGCACATCTTGGGAAAAGCTTGTGATTTTGATGTTAAGGAAATGAATGCGGCAGCGGTCCGTAATTGGATCATGCTTCATGCCTCGGAACTTCCATATCCAATATCACTGGAGGATGGCGTATCGTGGGTACATCTAGATATGCGTGAACAAGGTAATAAAAAAATCTATCTATTTAAAGCGTAAAAAATGAGCACTAAACATAATTTCGAGGCTTGGTATCCTGAGTTACCAGATTTATTATTCGGTCAAGTGATGGGAGTATCCGTATTCAACGCTACGGCTTTTATGAACAACAGAGAAGTAGATCAATTTCAATGCAGCATTGATAATTATAAGGAAACTTGCTCTGTTATTATTGATCTATACGCAAGAAAATTGGGACTTGATAGTCCGGAGCAATTGTTTTTGACTGATGATAATGGAGACACTATGATCCACGAGGTTCTCGCCTTCTCCTTTGTTGAGTATATTGATCCTGCGTTCTCTGTCTATATGCACGATAGGATGCACGAGCTGTTCTACAACGGGATGGTAGTATCTGATAACTATTTGGCAGTAGCCGCTAAGAGAAGGTTGCCGAAATCGGTACTGGAAAAATTGGTATAAGTATCGTAAGATGGCAAGACCTATAGGATTAGGACCAGAAGTAAATACGGTCCTAATCTTTGAACCTAATTTTAACTTGATAGCCATTGTATCTAATTCGTATCAAGCGGCTAAACTAACAGGGTCATATCAACCAGCTGTACACATGGCGATAAAGGGTGGATTAAAAACTACGAATAGCTTGTATTTTAGATCGGTACCTCCCAATATGGAAGTCTATATTTCGGACTTGTATTCATTAAAATTACAAGAGTTTGACCAAATGTGTGGATTGGAGAGATCCTATGAAACCCCAGAGAGATTATTAAACAGAGCAAAGAAGTATAACAAGGAAACAACTATTAAGAAAAATGACAAACGTAAGAATCTTAAATAAATCAAATAATTCAAACCCTGCGTATGAGACACTAGGATCATCTGGAATGGATGTAAGAGCTTTTTGTGAAGAAAGTATAGTGATTGAGCCGAACCATAGGGCACTAATCAAGACAGGACTTCATGTTGGATTACCGACAGACTATGAGATCCAAGTAAGACCAAGGAGCGGTTTGGCGCTGAAGAAGGGTATAACAGTTGTCAATACTCCGGGGACAGTGGATGAATCTTATAAAGGCGAGATAGGTATAATTCTCATAAATCATGGAGATGAGCCTTTCGTGGTCAACAGTGGTGATCGCATAGCCCAGTTGGTATTGCAAAAAGTCCCTAAGATCAATTGGATTCCGGTTGATACTATAGAAGAATTGGGAGAGTCGGAAAGAGGAGAGAGTGGCTTTGGTCATACAGGTGTGCAGTAGTGTTAAATCTAATATGTAATAATTATGGAGAATAAAGTAGTATTATCAAAAAATAGTAACAGTGATGAAATCAAAGCGTATTTCTTAGAGGTGTCCAGATTATCCAAATCTAATGAAGAGTTTCCTGTGGATTTGGATGATGTATGGCCTCTTGTCTATGAAAGAAAAGACAACGCTGTTAAGTCTTTAATCAAATATTTTATACAAGGTATTGATTATCAATTAATCCGCCAAAAAGCGGATCAGCCAACAGGCAGTAAATATGTAAATAAATATTTCATAACATCATCATGTCTTGAATTTTTTATCGCTCGCAAGATTCGTACTGTCTTTGAAATCTATCGGCAGGTTTTTCATAAAGCAGTTATCAACTTGTCCTTGCCTAATTTTGAGGACCCTGTTGAAGCCGCCTTAGCTTGGGCTGAACAATATAAAGAGAAACAATTAGCACTTCAGAAAATAGAAGAGGATAAACCCAAGGTTGAGTACTATAACGAGATGGTAGAGAACCGTGATTACTTTACCATATCTTCTATTGCGATTGAGCTGAAAGTGACAGCAGCCAGTTTGAATAAGTTCCTCTTGGATACTGGATGGTTTACTAAAAAGTTCAGCATTATTATCGCCGATGATGAGCACAAGAGTTGGCAATGTGATGTTCCTTATTATCAAACCAAAAAGGATGGAACAAAATACGTAATGGCATCTCTAGTAAGATGGAGTAAGAAAGGCAGAGAGAATATCATTAAACTTTGGAAGTCTAACAATCAAAAACAAGAAAACGATGTTGAATTATATTAAGAATATCATAAAGAGAGGGAGTTTTGAGTTCGCTGGAAACAGCGTAATGTATATAATCAACAGCGTAGACAATATGATGTGGTTCAGATTGTCGGATATATGCTCCGCTATAAATGTAACGGATTGGTGTAATCCTAAACACAAGAACTACTTGATGGGTAAGGGCAAGCTGGATAATAAGCGAAGGATTTTATTCACCCAATCCAAAGTGTACGCTTGGGGAATCAACGAAGAGGATGTTGTTTGGTTATTGGAGGAATATGCGGAGACCAATTCCACTAGAGCTGAGTGTGCCTCTAGACTATTGAACATTATCAAAAAATTTATTGAGAGAGAAAAAGGAGCGGAGATGAAAGTGGAAGGACCAAAAGAAACAAATAATGTATCAAGCTATAAAAAAGAACTAACTAATTTTCCGGGTATATTTAATTATAATGGGAACAATATAACCTTTAAGACTGTCAACAACACAGTGATGGTCAATGCTACAGAAATGGCAAAAGGTTTTGACAAAAGATTTCCTGATTGGATACGATTGAAGTCCACAAAAGAATTTCTATATGTATTGTCTACCATAAAAAATAAGAATAATAGTCGTCGTGCAGATCTGCACGACGGTATTCAATATGTTAGTTATAAAGAACTTAAATTCGTTATGTCAGGCGCAAAAGAAAATCATAGCCTTATTTTAATTTCTCAAGGAGGTCAAGCGCAGGGAACGTGGATGCACGAGGATGTAGCTTTGGAGTTCGCTCGTTGGTTAGCTCCTGAGTTTGCTATCTGGTGTAACGACAAGATTAAAGAGTTAATCACAACAGGAACTACATCATTATATAACAACGTTAATTTTGGCGGTTTCCCCATCCCTCAGAAATTCTCTGATGCTCTTATTTTATCCGCTCATCTACAGCAGAAGGTAGAGGAACAGGAAGCCAAGATCGAAGAGGATAAACCGAAGGTGGAATACTACTCTGGTATGGTAGAGAATCGAGATTATTTTACCACTACGACTATCGCTACGGAATTGAGAACGACATCTCAAGTATTGAATCAATTCTTATGTAACAAGGGGGTATTGACCGGAAAATCTGGTAACTGGAAAGTAACAGATGAGCATCAAACCTTATTGTCACCTTCTCCGTTCAAATCAATCATTAGATGGAATCATGAGGGTCGAACATTGATACACCAGCTTTGGGAAGAAAAAGTAGAAGAGTTAGTAGAAGCTTAATAATAACCACGTCCACCCTTCCTTTTCGGATTGGTGGACACTAAAACTATCACAAAATGGAAAAATACGAATTAAAAGAAAACAACACTTATTATTACAAACATCATTTATATGTCGTAATAAATATAGGAAGACAGAAAATGGAAAATGGAGCATGGGAAGATTGTGTTATCTATAAACGTGAAGACGCTCCTAAAGATCCATTAGAGCAAAAGATGTTCGTAATAGCAATATATGATTTCTTGAAGAATTTTGAAACACTGGAGTACGTAAGACCCAGTTTGTATACCGGAAACATTGTGGCGAACGGAATAATATTTAATGCAAAATGAAAATTGTAAAAATACGAGTTGGTAAGGTGCTCGATCTTGTTACGAATGAATTATTGTATAATGTAGAATTTAAATTCGAGAACCAACGCAGATTCACTGGATATTCAATTGAAAATTGGAAGGATATATGGGACGCAAAGTTAGCTATCCAGATGCACGATAGAGGAACGACCACATTTCATAAAGTAGGAGCAGATAAGAATGGCAAAATTTTTATGTCGAGTAAGATAGAACAGTGAATGTTTTATCTCTCTTTGATGGGATCAGTTGCGGAAGACTGGCTTTGGAAAGAGCTGGCTTCACGTCCATCAAATATTATGCTAGTGAGATAAGCACAGCAGCCATTACCGTGAGTGAACATAACTATCCAGATCTCATAAGGCTGGGAGATGTTCAAAATTGGAAGGATTGGGATATAAATTGGAACAGCATTGATTTGCTAATAGGGGGAACGCCGTGCCAAGGTTTCAGCTTTGCTGGTAAGCAATTAAACTTTAATGACCCAAGAAGTAAGCTCTTTTTCGTTTATCTGGATATTCTCAACCACATCAAATCATTAAATCCTAACGTAAGATTTCTTCTTGAGAATGTGAAGATGAAGCGAGAGTATCAAGACATAATTTCCAAATCTCTAGGAGTAGAGCCTATTATGATTAATTCTTCTTTGGTCTCGGCTCAAAATAGAAAAAGAAATTATTGGGCAAACTGGGGTATAAAGCAACCTCAAGACAAGGGCATACTTTTAAGTGATATCGTCTTGGATGGTATCGTTGAAAAGGATAAAGCTTATTGCCTTACATGTAGATCGGGGAACGCTAGGGATTATTTTAAGAAGCATCAAAGTAATATAGCGTTTATTCCTTCTTCTTCTGGAGAATACAAGATTGAAAATGGAAAGATCAATATCGTGTTTAAAAAGTCGCCAGATCAAAACGCTTATACCTTTGACGTAAATATACCGGATGGGAGATACAATATTAGACCTCTCTCTCCTGTTGAATGCGAACGTTTACAAACATTGCCAGACCATTATACTTCTAGTGTTGGGATAACAGAGAGATATAATCAATTAGGCAATGGCTGGAGCGTAGATACGATTACACATATTTTAAAAGAACTAAAATCACAAGAACAATCATGAGCGAACAAATAAGCGTATATACATTTGAAGATGTAACTACTCACATGAAAAATGAAATCCATTATTTTATCACTATAGATAATGAGATTTTTTTGAATTTGAAAGACGTAGCTATTGGATTAGGGTTTGAAAGAATCCAAAGTATTAATGGTAAAGAGTATCGATCAATTAGATGGGGGAACATTAAAGGCTATCTGTCACAAGTAAATGATATGACAAATGTAGATCTAATAGATAGCAATACATATATTTCTGAATCTGATTTTTATGGGTTAGCTGTGATTGCCAGATCTAAAACAGCAATGGATTTTAAGCATAAGATGGCTAAAATATATATGCCTGATATCAGAAGAAAGAATGACGATATTAGATTTAACTCTCTCAATAAGAAAGAACATTGTAGCGATCAGTCTTTGAATAACAAAACAATATCGATCAATATTTCTTCATTAATCAGTAATCTTATAATCACCGACACTCAAGCTGATAATGCTGTTGAGATCATTGAACATAAAATACGCATGGCTTTAGAAAATATCGTAAAAACATACTCAATCAATCAAAATGAACAATATTGAACAACAAATCTACGATAAAATAGTAGGAGCAAACAAGGAGTACCGGCAAGGTACTCCTATCATGTCAGACCTTACCTATGACGTATTGGTTGACGAACTAAGATTCATCAATCCGGATCATGAGTGGTTTAAAAAGGTGGAACCGGGGATGGATATTGCGGGTCGGAAAGTAAAACTACCGTTCCCGATGAGATCGTTGGATAAAGTGAAGACTTTTGAGGAGCTATGTCTGTGGTTTGGTAAAGTCGGCATAGGACCAAATGACGATGTGGTTATCACTCCAAAATATGATGGTATTAGCTTGTTATGTAATGAGAATGACTGGATGACATATTCCAGAGGTGGTAGCGACAATGAAGGGATGGACTGTAAGCGACATATGGATCTAATGTCCTCTGTATGGCATCATGACAATGCTCCTGTTGAATATACCTTTGGCGAGGCTATTATCCCAAAATCAATATGGAAAGATAATTTCGAAGGTAAGATAAATCCATTGAACGGTCAACCATATAAATCTGCTAGGAACACTGTGGCTGGGTTATTTAGGCGGGACGATCCACCCTCAGAATTACTTAAACACGTATATTTTATGCGCTATGGAGCTTTTGGGGAAGGGGTTGATAATTTTGATAGCTATATGGATCTCCTTAACCACATGGAAGCATCATTTGTTTATGTGGCAGGAAGATACCATACATTTGCCAGTTTTTTGGATACCTTGTTTCTTAAAGAGTTATTTGATGATTGGAGTCAAGATTTCGCTATTGACGGTCTTGTTATCTACGTGAACGATATGAGACGCTGGAAAGAGATTGGCCGTCACTCATCAACGGGTAATCCTCAGTGGGCAATTGCCTATAAGCCGGAGGAGTTTACGGGCGCTGAGATCACCACTGTTCAATCCGTCAATTGTAAGGTGTCTAAATCCGGATGTCTAAAACCTACCGTGGCTGTTGACGCTGTAGAGCTGGAAGGAGCCACTATCGATAACCCTACAGGATATAACGCTAAGTTCTGTTTCGACAAAGGTATTGGCGTTGGAGCTGAGATAAGAATAATCAGGTCTGGGATGGTTATACCAAAAATCCAAGACGTAATTTGCCCTGTATCCAATGATGTCGTGGAGAAGGCTTTTAAATTCTGTCCTTCATGTGGAAAGGAAACGGTCTGGAATAATTCCTTGGTTGAGCGTATGTGTCCAGACCCGCTTTGTCCCGGAAGATTATTAGCTAAGTTGATTTACTTCTGCGAGAAGTTGGAGTATGATGAGATAGGAGAGGAAACCTTGAAGGCGATCTTTAACTCCGGGATCGAGTCTCCGGGAGATCTTCTTCATACGGATCTTTCAACGCTACAGAAGATAGATGGCATTGGTTACGATACCGCTAGCAAGATCATAGAGAAGAACCGAGGCATTTTTGATGATGGTGTTTCTCTCCCTAAGTTAATGGAAGCATCCGATTGTTTTGATGGAATAGGAGAGAAGAAGGCAACAATCTTATTGTCTAATGTAGATAATGTGACCTTGAGGTTATGGATCTCTGGAGAATTAACATTGGCTGGATACTTAGTGATGACAAAAATCATGTCTATGACAAAAGGGGTAGGCGATAAGATGCTAGATGAGTTCTCGAACAAGTGTCAAGGTTTTGTTGAGTGGGTGAGGGGGAACGAGATCCCTATTGCTTGGGAGAAAGATGAGCCTTTGGGAACATCATTATCCGGAGTGAAGATTTGTTTTACCGGTATCCGAGACAAACAGCTAGAAGCGAAGATCACGAAAGCTGGTGGTACTGTGTCTGGATCGGTTAGTAAAAATACCACTTATCTGGTTGCTGACGATGTAAATTCCAACTCAAGCAAGGCTGATAAAGCTCGATCGTTAGGGATACCAATAATATCGATTTGTGAACTAAATGAAAAAGTAAACTTATAGATATTAATTGAGTGTTTTAGAATGTAAAAATGCAGTGTATGAATCATAAGATTTTGATACACTGTGTTTTATGGTTGAAAAATTTTGTTTGTTATATAAGTAATACATACCTTCGCATCAGAATGAAACAAAAATAGATTGAAATTATGGCAAAGAAAGGTGTATTGACAACAGCGGATTATCTTCCATTTAAGGAGTATAAGGAAACAATGTCCAAACTTCATCGTGATGGCTATTATCGTGATGAGCTTTATTTTATTCTAGCGTATACAACAGCTCTTCGTGTATCGGATTTACGCATGTTAAAATGGGAAGACGTGTTAAATAAGACATGTTTGGTCGTTACCGAGAAGAAAACTAAGAAGACCAGACCTATACCATTCAATGATGAGTTTAGAAAAATCGTGTCTGAGCTGTATGAATTATTAGGACATCCATACAAGGGTTGGTACATTTTTGAAGGGAACAAGCAACAACCTATGAGTATCCAACATATCAACCGTAGGCTGAAAGATATCAAGGAGAGATATGACTTATCCATTGAGAATTTCTCTACCCATACGTTTAGGAAAACATTTGGGCGTAATTACTATGAGACGAGAGGAAAAACAGAGGAGGCCCTTATCCAGCTGCAAAAGGTATTTAATCATTCCAATGTAGGTATCACTTATGTATATATCGGCATTAGAAATGACGAGATCAACGACTTTTACAAAAACATTAAATATAGAGACGATGATTGATTTAAAAAAGAACAAGGGAAACTACCTAACGTACGATGAATATAGAATTACGCTGGATAGGTTAAGGATGGATCGTATGTGCATTGAGGAGTTATTTTTCGTGCTGGCTTTCTACACGGGATTAAAACTGTCAGATCTACTTTCCCTCAAATGGAGTGATGTTTTGGACAAGGATGAATTCATATGGATCAAAACCAATCCGTGCAAGAGGACATTTGCGTTATCGTGGAAAGGACAGGATGTGCGTTCCCGATTGTCATATTTACATGAAGAACTTGGCTCTCCGGAAAAGGATCGATATGTATTTGAGACGAAAACAGGAAGACATTGTCATAACTCGTTTATTGATGAGTTACTGAAAAGGGTAAGAGATAAATATGATTTACCGGTAAAGCCTCTATACGCAAGCAGCTTTAGATTAACCTTTTGCCATCATATATATGAGACCGAAGAAAGAAAAGTAAAGGCTATCGCCTTCTTGGATTCATATGTTAGCGGTAAAACTGTTGACATAGCCACTAATGGAAGACATATCCCTAGCGAGGAGATAGAAGATGCTTTAAAATCAATGAATATAAAATATAGAAATGACTAAAGAAGAGTACTATCAAGTTTTAAAGGATCTGGAGGAATTCTATGATCAAAAGAGAACTGAGTTAATGAAAGATTATGCCAGATCCAATTGCCCTTACAGTGTAGGAGATATCTTGAAGGATCATATGGGAATAATTAGAGTTGAGCGTATTGAATGCTATTTGACAGATCCTCCACAATGTATGTTTTATGGAACTGAGCTAACTATTAAGTTGGTTCCAAATAAAAAGAACACAAAGAGAGAAATGTATCAGACAAATGTTATAGAGAAAGTAAGATGAGAACATTGTTATGGGAACGATGATTGACAAAATGGAAGATCCCGATTTCTCTCGGATCATTAAAGTTAGAGAGGAAAATGATAAGCAGTTGGTGTCTGCGAGAGAGTTGTATGAATTTATAGATGGCAAGGAACGATTCACTAGATGGATCGGACGCATGTTTGAGTATGGTTTTGTGGAACATGTTGATTATGAGGCGGTGAACATTTTCGTACAGTGCCAAAACGGTATTGGTGGTACCAATAAGATGGATTATGCTCTGACAATTGATTGCGCCAAGCAAATAGCGATGCTTCAAAGAAACGCACAAGGACAACAAGTAAGAGCGTATTTTATTAAATGTGAAGAGTTACTAAAGGAGAAGTTGAAGAAACAAGAGCTTGTTCTTCCGAAAGATTATCCTTCGGCGTTAAGAGCCTTGGCCGATGCTGAGGAAGAGAAAATGAAGGCGCTGGAGATAGCAAAGGAAAATGAGCTGAAGGTGAAGGAGCGTGACAAGTATATCAAGTCTAACCATCACAAGGTCGATTTCTATGATGATTGCGTATATGAGGATGATGAGACCACTTACGACATGAATGGAGCGGCAAAGATCGTAATGGCCAAATATAACAAGGGAAGAAACACGATGATGGATATTCTCAGATTCTACGGGGTATTGATGCAGGACAATCTTCCTTACGAGAAATATATAAGATCCGGCTATTTTACCGTTAAGATCACGAAACCAAAAGATAAGTTCGGGAACCCTAAGACTTGTAAGTCTACTATCGTGACAAGTAAAGGTGTTACGTTCCTGAAGAAGACGATAGACAAATACTATAGTGAGTTCTCGTAAAAAAATAAGCCCCATCTACTTGCTAGCGGATGGGGCTTTCTTGTGGATTTATGTGAAGTAAAGTCTAACTATTGCAAATGAGGCTTTTATATTAGTTCTTGAATGTATAAAAAGAAATGTTCTAGCAGAATCAATCTTTTTCAGGCTTGATATGCTCTGATGGGTCAAGAGATCTTAACTTAAGTAAAAAACTAAAATGTTCTTCTAATTCTTTACTTTTTTTTGTGTCTTCTATTTTAAATTTTTCGGTTGATTCTTTAAATTTCTTTATTGATTTTGTGATTTCTCTTCTAAAACGAAGTAATGGAACAAATAAAGGGAAAAATAGTCCGCTAAAGATAGCAAAAGATATAGACGATATTAGAGCAAAAGTTTCATTGAAAATAAGTTCTTTGTCTAATAATACATTATATAAGATGGAAAGTATCGATATTGATAATAAAATCAGTGTAAAATGAATCAAATTGAAGTAATGAGTAAATATACTAGCTCCTTTCTTTTTAAATTTAAAAATAGCTCCTATAGCCAAGACAATAATGGCTAATACATAAACAATTGTCATAGACCATGATCCTAAAAAAGGTAATAATCCAATAACAAAAGTAGATAATATTAAAGAAAAGAGTATTTTAATACAAGTCGTAAGTTTAAATTCATATAATATATCGCCATTGGAAGGATTTCTTTCCTTTATAGAAATCCAATAATAACTCCATATATATAACCAATATATAAAAGATGTAATAGAAACTAAACTTACTGTATCAATGCACCATTTTATAGCCCCCCAAAAACAATCAAATATAAAAATAAATATACAAAATAAAAATGAATAAAAGAAAGAAGACAAAAATTCAGGTGCTTGGGTTATATTTTTGTATAAATTATCAACATTATCCCTTAAAGTAAAATAACTTGTTTGATATTCAACAGTTAAGAACTGTAGCTCGTTTACCAAGCTAAGCATTTCTTGTTTACGTGGATTATTTTCTTCTTTTGATTTAGCAATAGCACTATAGAGAACTTTATAATTACGCTTTTTTAAAACATCTACAAAATTATCCCCTTCTCTGCTTAAAAACGCTTTAGTCCGTTTGCAAATAATTAACAATAAATTTTGTATAAAATTATTGCTGTTTTTCTCGATGTTGTCAGATCCAAAAAAACATAAAACAGCTAAAGTCATTATTGAACCTAAAAAAGTTGCACTATTTCCACTAAGAAAAGTGCATAATAGTACTAGAAGCATGTCTCAATTAATGATTTTGTGTGATGAAAGTAAAAGGCTTTGAAACTGTTTCTTTAATGCTTCAGTGTTTTTAGTGTCATTAAAATTTGCGAAAGCAGAATGTTCTTCTGCTCCTAATTCTCTTCTATATTTATTGTCATCACCGATTGAAAAATGAAATTCAGGTTTTAGTTCGCTGTCTAGTTTATAAACTAGAACCTGCCCTTCAGCTATTTTATCCTTTATTAAAGGACTAATATTTGTTGCTAAGTCTTCTATAAAGCTATGTTCTTTTTTTTCTAAAATAATGGAAAGTTTTCCTCCTCTATTTAAAAAATGAGTAATTTGGTCGTATAGTGGCTGCATAGGGTTATAATCCCCTTCTGTAACTTCTTTATCTACTTTTTCAGCAAAACTAGTTCTGAAGAGAGAACCTTCACCGCAAAGCATATCGATTTCATTGGAGTGCCTAAAAATCTCTTTCATTATTATAGCATTATGTGATCTGTCAGCATTCCACATTAATTCATTTCTTTTGCTGTTTGCAATAGTCTCTATCTCGACATTATACTCTACTAGACTCATTTTCTCTAAGTTTGGACGTGCAAATTTAAATAAATAATTTGATATTGCAATCTCTACATTGCATTAAAATCAAAATACATTGGGAGTTATCTTGGTTTTTTTATGTTCTTGGGCATAATTTGTTTTTGTTAAGAATATGGCTTCGCCTTTACCCCTCCGATAACATCCCTCAGCAACGTAGTTGAAGCTTAACTATAACTACTACCTTATATGACATATACAGTATATACTACTGTTACTATATAAGGTAATACCTATTTACAGGATATTACAAGATTGGTTCGATATGGGTTGATACAAGCTTCTTACCTAAAACTACGGCGATAAGAGGACTTGGTTGACTAATCTAGATATCAATCACCATATCCGAGCATTCTACGACACTTCCGCCCCTCCACCTATGTAAGCAACTTCGTTCATAAAAGGATAACCGTTCTGTTGGCCAAGTAGTAGGGAACTCTTGTATGCTACTCGTTTTAAACAGATCGGCGGCGCTTGGTCTCCTTTCCTCCATGGATAAACCAGAATAGGAACAGCGAGATTGCAAACGTCAGAGCCTTGGTTGACCTGTTTCCAATTACTAGGATACGTCCAGTTACGGATGCGAATCATAGGATTTTTATTTGTCTTCGGTCACTCGTTTACCGGCTCTCGGTTGATGTTATCGGAGTTCGGGTTGTCAGGCGTAAGACATAGCCCTAGATTATACCACCGATAAACGAGCGTTCGTAAATACTCGATCTTTTTGTTAGATTTTTGTCAATCTGGGAGAAGAGAGGCACGACATTGCAGCCTTGTCTTAAAAACTCCCGTAAGGTTTGTTTTATATTCTCCAGCATCCCTCAACGCAGGAGAAGTAGAACGGTTATTTATTCCCGGATACTAATTTTTCTGACTCGAATCTACATCAAGTTTCTGTCTGCCAATAGCTGTATCAAAGCTGGGATAAGGAACAAGATCCTCTAACTCATCCCGGAAAGCATTAATAAATGCCGATTGAGGATATTTCCGCTATTGTATCGTCACCAAGGTATAACTATCGACCAACCGGTTAGGATTGACCCACATGATAGACATGGAGCAATGGGATAGGGTACAAAGCGTCCAGACCTTCGGATTTGAAGGTTTTATATAAGAATAGGCTGATTTGATCAAAAAGGGTTTGTGGTTGTTTGATATTAATTCGTTACGGAAACAATAATACCTACTGCTTCCATATCACTTATAGTTTGCCTAGCTTCATCTAGCGTACTTCCATGATATAAGTGATCTGCAATGATATTTAATTTAAAAGATATGCCTCTATGTCCATTACTTATAAAGTCAATAAGAGCTTGACCACAAGCAGGACATGGGCTTTTAGATACTCTCATAATTAACGATAAAGTTCCGCTGGCATCAGTACCTTCATCGTCAATGGAATGATCTATAAATGATTGAATGCCAGCTATTGCCTCCGTTTCTGCATGGACTCCATCTTCACTTATGCCTGTGCCTATTACAACTTCATTGCCATCATCTTCATTTATAAAGGAAACCTGAGCATAAGTAGTATATCCTGTACTTGATGATTCTTCTGTTGTGATGAGTCTATTGTAAATAAAATCGCCTTGAATACAATCTCCATTGATCCCGGAAATTAAATTATACTGTCGTGTGGCAGACTCCCTATTATCCATTTGGTATTTGGGATGATTTGTATTGTTTGGAGAAAGTCTGCTTATTGCATTTTCTTGGTATGAATACATTTGGTTCGTTTTAAATTTATGGATTATTCTTCTCTCCTCGCCCCTCTTCTCTTCTCACCAGTTTCCCGTCACTTCCAGCCAAGAACTTCTCGCTGATGCCTTGCTTCTCTGATTTAATGGGAATGGTAACTATGTTGGTTTGTCTTCTGGCGAATATCGGAGCTACTTGGTAAAGAATCTCTATCGCCTCATCCATTGACAGGTAATAATTACCAGCGTATAGACCGAAGAAGTGACCTTGATCTCCTCTTGATATCTTGTGGTAATAGTTCCTCTGTAAGGCAATATTTCCCATCGAGCGATTAGTTTACCGCAAAGTTAATGAAAGTGTCTTAGAAAGCAAGGAAATGGGCTATATTTTGATTTTTTCTTCAAAAATATTGATGATTATCAAATATACTTTCGAAAAAATTTGTCATGATGGTTTTAATTCATAATTTCGCACGAAAAAATTGTTAACATGAAGCGATTGTTGTTTTTGCCCTTGTTGGTATTATGTTTATCTGGATGTATGATGGAAGAGTTGGACAAGGAGTCTCCAGTTCAAGAAGCGAAAGAATATCTCGTGCCTATAAAGATGGCGGGGGAGATATTGGAGATAGAGGAAGGGCCATTGACGAAAGCTGGAGAGAACAATGATTTGTATGGGTTTCAGATAAATAGTAAGAAGGCTGGAGAGACATCTTATTCTCCTTATGCCTATGGTTTGTTTGATGATATAAGTGACGTGAAGGTTAAGTTGATTAGTGGTGCTGAGTATGAGTTTGTTTGTACTATGGTGAGGGATGGGAAGAGTAAGATTTGGGGAATTAATCATGCCGGCCAAGGCACACCTTTTAAAATGAACTTAAATAACTATAATGAATTTATATATGATACAAAAGACTCTTATGAGAATGATTTTAAAAGGGGACTCACTGAGGTTGGTATGGAGTTATATTATGTTATTCCCAATACAGATCGTTACTATGGAACCATAGATAAAATTGATCCATTATCTGCTTCTTCTTTATCAATAAATATGAAAAGAGTTGTCTTTGGGTTGAAATGTATTGCTGATGGGCTTACGGAAGGGGAGCTTAAAATACGTGTAATGAAATATACATCTGACGATTCTCCTTATTTATCTATTAAGACTCGTGGCGATCAATCCGTTGAAGAAATATATACTTTTGATTCTTTTTACTTGGACGATAACGGAGACCTATCTCGTGCATACACTTTAGAAGTTACCCATATACACGTAGATAATACACAAGAGATAATAGTAAATGAGTATATGACTTTTAAACGCAATAAGAAAACCATTGTTACAATTAAGATCAAGAAGAGTAATGGTGATACGGGTACTAAAGGAGTAGATGTTGTGTTAGACGATACCCCAATGACTGATGGAGATAAAGTGGTAATAGACGGCAAGTAATAAACCAAACATAGCTTTAAAATAGGGCGAACATCGTTAAATCTGGTGTTCGCCTTTTTTGTATTAAATGGCTAGAATAAGGAGCAAATTGGCACTGGGATAGAGAATTTAGGGAAAACGGGGCTTGAGGATTTGGTTCCCGGAAAATTTTTGGAAACAGATATATGCATTTTTATATATAGGAAAGAAGATTGTTGGGATGGATGGCAGATGGTTAAGAGGCAGTTGGTTAAGGGTGGAAATACTGGATGGGAAAATGAGAGAATTTACATATAGGCAAAGGTGTGCTTCCAGTGTATAAAAACTGTTTTTGATTTCTGGAAGGACAACCTAGGTTAGGGGAGGTGTTTGGAAGGGTAAAAACGGGACTTGAAAATAGGGACCGGCAACATGTATGGTATCCGCAACGCAAAGGTAACCCTCCCTCTTCTTTTTTGCCTTTTTCGTCCTGTTTGATCATTAATTAATGATTTATTTATGAATATAATATCTGATTATCAGTATGTTATGTAAATAAGTTCACTAATATAGAAAGTGAACTTTTTGATAAAGGTGTATTAGTTGACTAGTACACTAGTAAGGTGTATAATGTCATGTTTGTATAAAATATGACATTATGTCATGTTATTTTGTCATGTGATGATTCGCTTTAGTAAGTTGCTTACTAAAAGTAACTATTGTCTTATTTGCATTAGTTCTTTTGCCTATATAATGTACGTGTATATTATTCTTTATTGTCCTGTATCGCTTTCCTAATAGCTTCAGCGAATTTAGGATGTAAATGTATTTCGTTTTCCTCTATGATAACTAAATTATCACTTAAACTAGTATGCTTTGTATTATCTGTCTGATTATCAATATTATCAGGGGTAAACACTTGTTCGCCTAATAGTTCATTAAATGTGCTTTTTGTATATTCTCTTAAACTACATAACTGTTTGATTGATAGTGTATTTATGTCTCTATCTAGTATGGTGGATATTGTACTTTTATTAATCCCTAATACATTTGATAAATCTATATTAGTAATATCGTACTTAAATCGTATGTCTCGTATAGTGTTCATATCCAATATTTTACGTATTAATATGTAGTGTATAAACGTTAAATACGTGTTAATGAATGTATTTTCCGTTTTTAATCTAAAAAGCCGTTATATCTTTGCACTGTGATCAAGAAACAACGGTTACTTAGATCACAAAGTTCTTTGTCTTATTGATAACAGCGTAAAGTTTAGTCTTTTAATTCAGTACCTATTAATTCTTTGTACGGTATGTTAGTGAGTTCATGAATTAACATAACCTCTTTGATACTGCGATCTAGCAAATTATCATATTTGCGTAAATTAGACGTATCACATTTGAGTTTATAAGCAATGTCTAATTGCTTAATATTATGTTTTTTAAGTAGCTCTCTAAAAGTCATACAAAAACCAATTAATATTATTAAACAACTAATTAACATTCTTTTTACATGTAAAATTGCACATGTGAAAAATAACATGTTACTTTGCACTGTGATCAAGAAATAAAGATCACACCCTAACAGCTGTTAGGGTTGACAAATATACTGAAATATTGATTATAAACAAAAGGTATGTAATGAGTTTTAGCGTATTGTTTTACCTGTTATCCGAAAAACTAACATAACATTGCATATTTAACAGGTTTTTGTAAGATTAATAAGTAGGTATTTGAGAAGTTGAAAGCAAGAAATAAAGGTTTAACCTTTACGATATTGCAGTGAAGTTGTGATGTATTGAGAATTAAAACAACGGTTAGACCGTTCCTAGTGTGATAGGCTAGGATAATGATCTTTGACGTATTGAGTGCTAAAAGTACAAATAGATAGCACATAGTTCAGCTGTATTATTGAAATATATCTTTTATATTGGTTTCCGATATTGTAAGATATGTGTATAATATATAGCCTTATGAAAAACCTTGTAAGATAGCATTTATTTATACGCTATGAATGTTTTGTAAAACGGTAACTAAATGTAATGAACTTGAAAAGGAATATTCCGGGATAGATTTGTCGGAATGTCTGGGTGAAACCAGTTTGTACGGGTAAGGTACGCTTTAATCAATCGGTTTGGTTTTAGAACGGCTTTACTTACAATTCGGGAATGATAGGCTGTAGTCTCGTATATATATGAGGTGAATCATATCTATATCTCTATTCATTCCCAGTATTACACAACTATTGTAACTACGAAATAATTGTGTCTTTTCGGATGGACTACCGACACGAAATACTAGAATCGTAACTTTAGTATTTGGGTGTGTCTTCCAGTGACTTTAAACTTACAACGGCGCAAAGATACTGAAAGAATTTGTTCGATACAAATGTAGTTCGCAAATTTTTATAAACAATTTAATTATAGGAGGATTATATTATGACTACAAATGAGACTATCAATCAGAATGTGGATTTTACAGTAGAACAAGTAAGAAATATTCTTTACGGCTGTATGGATAATTGCCAACGTATTTTCAAGAAATACGATTTGGAAGATTACGCTAATTGGGGAATCGCACAAAAGAAGGAATATTTTGGCGGTAAGGTAGTGATATTTACGTCTACCAGAGCTTATGTGATCCAAGACATTTCAGTGGACACTAGCGAAGATCTTGCCAACGGTATCTGGAAGGCATGGAAATCTATGTTCATACTTTCCGCATCATTAGCGAAAGTGAAGCAAAATATTAAGGAAATGGGGGGATCTATGCCTTCTTTAATGCCAGTGAAGGGTGTTGTTTCTATGTATAACGCTGAAGGAATCAATATCTTTTCCAGTGATCTTTATGGTGATTGCGCCGACAATATCAGATTTACCCCGAAATCAAAGGATATAAAAGAGGCTGGCAAACCTAAAGAGGTGCGTGATTGTGGATTCCGTCAAGCCAAGGCTATGTTTACGTTACTTGGCGCTGATAAATTGATTCGTCAATATAGATACGAGAAAGAAGAACCGAAAACTGTAATTCCCGCACTTCCGGAGACCGTGATCGAAGAAGCGGAAGCTATCGTTCTAAATTGATATAATTGTAGACGTACCTTGAGAAATATGTAAGGGTGTAATGTATCCGTGTGGATAATTACGCCCTTATTATATCTATCTTGTAAAAGCATCCGCAATTATGTGGGTGCTTTTGTGTATATTATGTATATTTGCGAAAAATAAAGAATATGGCAACGATAGTATTGGAGAAAAAACGAAAGAACATAGATTTACCAGTGGAAACATTGAAAAAGTTGTCTATCATGGCAGCATCACAGGGTAAAAGTTTAAAAGCGTTTATAGAAAATATTTTGATAGCAAAAGCCGATACTCTGGACGTGCAAGTTTCATTGAATCCCAGTCCAAGTAACGACCCGTGGTTTGACAACCCGAAAAACGTGGCTGCTGTAACACGAGGTATTGAGGATTTAAAACAGAAAAAAGTTGTATCTATGAATCTCGGTGAATCTTTGGATGATTTTCTTAATCGTGTAGAGCATGTATAAAATAGAATTTACTAAAGAAGCTATTAAAGATGCTTCAAGATTACGGAAGTCGGATATGCAATCTTATAAGAAGCTTGATAAGTTAATAAATGAACTGAAAGAACACCCTACCACAGGCACGGGGCAAGTGGAGCAATTGAAAGGGAGTCTTTCGGGATATTGGAGCAGACGAATAAACAAGCAACACCGAATAATCTATTCCATACATGAAGAAATTGTAACGGTGGAGGTTGTATCGGTTGGAGGTCATTACGGAGATAAATAATATACAAACATAAAAATAAAGCACTCACAAATTTCGTGGGTGCTTTTTTCATAGGCGCTTGCATGGTGCATGAATAACTTTAAGGGAGAAAATTAAATCATAGATTTATGGAAGAAAGAATAATAAACAGACTATGCGTTATTATATTCGCGAACGCAGCATTTACATTGATCGGATGTTATGTAGTGTATCTCTTTTTGAAAGATATTGAAAATACCCTACATGAAAAGATACAAGATTTATCCGATACTTTAAAACAAATGCAATGGGAGAAAGATCTGAAAGAAGCAACAGAAATGCTTTTCGGAAAAAGCAAAAATGATACCATAATACATATTTAGTATTAGACTGTGTATTATATCTACATGAATAATTACAGGGTTGGAAGTTCAAGTATAAAATGAATAATAATAGATGAATTTGGAATGTTTTCTAAATCTTGAATGTACTGAATTTTCTCATCTTTACTAATTTTAAAATCTTCAACATTTCTGTTTTTTTTGAGAAAATTCAAAATTTGATTGGAATATATTTCACACAATTGATCTTTTTTTGCGATTTTTGCATGTTTTATGGCTTGTACAAAACAGTTAAGGGTATCGGAATATTGCATAATTAAAGCTTTATATTGTCCCATTACATACATTGACATACTATATGTTGCGTGAAAAGATTTATCGTCAAGTTCCATTATTTTAATAGCTAATTGATCCTGTAAAGTTTTAATGCGCTCATTAATTCTTTTGTCTATTGTCATTGCGGAGTATATTTGACCACCAAGTGCTATTGCGGAAGCTATTCCAATAATCCCGATCGCACCGGTCCAGATCCACGTTAACAACTGATCTGTAAAGATAAAAGGTTCACATCTGATAAAGGACGAACACAATGAAATTGCGGATATTGCTATAGCTATGATTGATAGCCAATTAGCTTTAAGATACTTCATATACTTTATTTTTAACTGCAAAAATAATGAATTGGGGTGACTTCGGGAAATCGGTACGCTCATATTATACCTCAAAATTCACAAAATCATGAAAAGAAAGAACAAGAAGCAAAAATTCCAGACGGTAAGAATCCGTCTGGATAAGAGAATGTTGACAGAGAAAGACGTTATAAGGATCATTCAACGTGAACTTATTGATCCAAAAGATGAAATCGATCGGATAGTGGCTGAGTCTGTGCGTCAATTTGAGCTTGAATATCCATAAGTGCTTTTGATTTGGAACGTATGAAGCAAGAATCTGTACGCCTATATTTTGTATAGTCGTAAACATTTTATATATTTGAAAACAAAAAAGATATACCAATAATAAGCGAGTTTTTCGGAATAATTGTAACTTTGCGTTTCTTGGATCACAATCCACCGCATTTTCATGCTAGATATGGATCGCAGAAAGTTTTGGTTGAAATTGAAAACGGGATTATTCGTGGCGAAATGTCTGAGCGGGCTTTACGGTTGATCTTGGAATGGCTTGATTTACATCGTGAGGAACTGAAAATCGCATGGGAAAAAGCGGCAAGTGGCAATGATCCGGGAAAAATTGAACCATTAAAATAGTAATGTTATGTTTACGGAAGTTGTACAAGCTAATTACGTGGATGGATACCGTATAGCGGTGTTGTTCAATGACGGGGTCAAGAAAATCGTGGATTTCACGAACCTGTTAAAAAGGAATATGCCGGTATTTAAGCCTCTGGAGAACATAGACCTGTTTAAGAAATTCACAGTAACAGATACTTTAGAGTGGGATAACGGAAACATTGATATAGCTCCAGAGTATTTGTATGAGAATGGGGTTAAGGTATAAGTAAATATGGGATTAATAGTGACATTCGGTTTTGTTAGCGTAGTCTCTTTATGTGTGATTACGTGGGGAATATTTGAGATCCATAAAATGAACAAGAAAAAAGAGCGATATTCGTAAAATTACATTGTATATGAAAACTGGAGACAAAGCAAAGGTTAGTCCTGTGCTTACGGGATTGTCCGAATGGATAGAAGGCGTGATTATTAAAATTCGCAACAACCCGTTTACAGGGCTGGAAATTGCCGTAAAAGATGCTTGTGGGCGTGTCTTTTTCGGTGAGTCTAAATATTTTCAACCCGTATAATCATGTTTGCGATAGCTTTTGATATGGTCATTTCAGACCTTAAACAAAATTACGGGGATCCGTATAATAATGCTTATTTTGATATTAGTAACATAATGGAGAAGTATGGATTTTATAGGGCACAAGGGAGCTTGTATCTAACAGAGAATAGAGACATGGCAAACCTGTTCCGTGCTATTGAGGCTTTGAAGAAAACGGAGTGGTTCAGAAAATCAGTACGTGACATAAGAACATTTAGGGTAGAGGATTGGTCAAACTTCACGGATTTTATGAAAGAATAATATTTTGCAATATATTGTAGTCAAATCAAAGCATGAAGGCGTTTGCGAGAGATCGTAGGCGCTTTTTTTTATGCCTAAAAATCAAGGAATAATATGAAAACAAATCTTACATCTGGTTTAATTGTCGCTATGGTAGAGCTTGCGAAATCTAACAACTATTGTGGTTGTATGCAATATTCGCTAACTCATGATTTATGTTTCTCGTGCGGTTTTAGTGCTAGTAATGTAAAGTTACTTAGTGCCCTTGTATCCGTATGTCTCGCTTCAAAGGTAAGTTTTGAGGTGAGTTATTCGGGACTTGGAGCCGTGAATTTTAGATGCGAATAATAAAATAACTCCCCTTACCGGTCTATGATTCCGGTTGAAAATCGTTGAAGATTATAAGGGGACACTTCAGAGAAAGCCGAGAGGATTGCGCACATCCTACCAATATTAAGTATAGCGATCCCAGAGTACGTCAGGGGCGTTTGAACGTGACTTAACTGTTACGGCTCGGGATTGCTATATCCTTTCTTCTAGGATTGCGGAGTTGATATTGAGAGTAATAAATTAAAATAAAAGGAGAAAATAATATGAAGACGATACTATTAATGATTATGGGGCTTATTTGCTTTTGTGCGGTAAGTAGTTGGGAGTATTCTACCACTTTGGAGGAGAGAATGAATACTATTCCGGATTCGGTTTATGAGTATATAATATTGAAATTGGGAGACGATGCTACAAATTCTCAAATTCTCTCATACTATGATAACCATAGAATTGAATGCGATCAAATAGAACTAGAGAATATGAATTAGATAAAAAAGAAAACAATGAAAAGAGAAGAAAATGCACTGATTTATGCTGATTGTAAATATAAGATTGGCGAGTTTGTATACGTTTTTGAGATGTTTGAGATCAAGAGAAGAAAGATATTGTCTATAACCTTTGGAGATAGCGCCCAGACATTAAAGAGAACCAGATTTGAGGAAGATCGGCATATTAAAAACGAGAAAGAGGTTTCTTATGTGTTAACTACATATGAGACATATCATGAGAGTGAGTTATTTAAGACAAGGTTGGAGCTAGAGAATGGGCTGTTAAAATCTTTATTGCCTCAGCTTTGCGCAAGCTCTATCTTGGAAATGATTAATGGCAATCAGGTTGTAAGAGAGACCATTATTAATCTTGCCATGTCCGAGAATATGAATATAATTAAGGCGAAAATCAAGAAAGAGGAAAAACCTAAGATCCTAAAAGAGATATACGCTGAGGAATTACCGAAAATTAGGGAAGAAATAGAACAAAAAGAACGCCCTAAGATTGTCGAGCGAATTATACAGGAGGAAACGGCTATCATGGCTGATAAAATTACAAAGGAAATTAAAACTGAATCTTACAATAATGGTTGGGAGAATGGTTATGCGGAGGCTATCAAGAAAGTCAAGAATGATATTCCCAGTCAAATAAATGACTTAGTGGCGAACGTATTTGGATTAGTATCATAAAAATTATAGTCATGTCAGATAACAAGTTAGACGTAACGGTCATCCAGAAACCCGATCAATCATATATGGTCGCAATCACTTATATACATCTGGATCGCAACAAGGATAAAGAGAAGAGACAAATGGTAAGCGAGACAACCTATCGTTGGAACTCTCGATCAAAAGAGGTTATAGATTTCCTCAAGTTTAAGCGCACGAAAGTATTTTATTCCCAAGTTCGTGCCATGTGCAAGCATTACGGGCAAAGGGAATTTAGGAGGTATTAAAGTAACGTGTCATAGATAATAATTAAATTGTTTATTGTGGCGGCTGGTTCGTGAGAATAGGCCGTTTAAAAAGATATTGTGTGTTTTTTATGGTATTATTTAGTAGTGTTTGCCACGATTGTCTGAGAAGATAGTCGTGGTTTTTTATTCTCTAATCGTGAACATGGGAGGGAGGTACGTATGTCATTCGATTGACATTAGAGAGCTTAATAATAAAATAGGATGTGATATGAAAACAATTTATTTAAGTCTGTATAAGTTCGATGAATTATCGAAGGAAGCTCAACAAAATGTAATAGAAAAAGAGCGATGGAATATAATGTGGCAGTGTATGGATTGTTATGGTTCAGACTATAAAGCATCTTTAGAAAAGTTTGATACGTTGATGGGTACTGAGGCTTGTGATTATAGTGTTGATTATAGTGGTTACGATTTTAATTACAAAATCAATGATATGGTTATATGTGTAAATCCTATTGATTGCGACAAGGATATTTACCCTAATAATTTATGTGGAAAATTATTGTTTAGGTATATCAATAACAATATTATGCCATATATCACGAAGGGGAAATATTATTCTACAGGTAAATATATAGATGGAAAATATAATTACAAATGTAGGCGCAGTCGAGTAATGTTGGAATACAAAGACAATTGCCCATTAACAGGGATGTGCTATGATTTTTATCTTCTTAAACCAATAATTGATTATTACGACACTTGGTGTACTTACCCGGAGAATTTTTCTTTAGAGGATCTAATAGAAAAATGTTATAATAGTTTTTTCAAGACTTGGCATGAGGAATATGAGTATTGGGCTGATGATGAAGATGCGATACGTGAAGAGCTTCATTATAATCAGTATGAAGATCGACTCTATTATGAGAATGGGGATGTATATGTTGGACCATTAAATGAAATAGCATGAAAACACAAGAAGAATATGCTCGTGAGATTGATGAGATCGTTCGCCGGGATGTAGAAAGCTGCCAGAGTGATTGGTTTAAAATCGACAAGGAAATATTTATGCAACCAGAGAACAAGAATAAGACATTTATCCTTGGAACCCGAAAGACCGGATGTGATTTACTGATATTGGGAGGTATTAATTGTAATGAAGGTACTTTGGATAGAATTTTCGGATGTCTCGGAAATGAAAAATTCTATGTTTGTCAACCGATAGCTTTTTATCAAACACTACAAAATATCCAAAAAAGACTTGCCTTGTACGCTTTTAAAATAGCAACTGCATATTTCAGAGGGCAAGGTTTGGTTCCTGTATTTGAAGATTCACATTGTAAATTAATAAAGCTATAAATATAAAGCATATGAAAACTTTAGTTTTACCATCGGTAACTGACTTGTCTCATGAATTCCTCTTCATAACAAAAGACGAATTAAAATATAGAAGATTGTATAATAAATACAAGACGAAGAAGGGTTTTTTAAATTCACTGGTTCGTGTTAATGATAACTATAAGCAACGGTCTGAAAAACCAGACGTGCATATACTTGAAATTGAATTAGAGTGGAAAAATAGTCGTACTTGGGGATACTGTCCTGTTGCTTCAATGAGATGGCTGGATAAAGACGGTTGGCATTATGAAAATAACTTTTCAACAGCTTCCGGATGTGGATACGATAAAGCAAGTACAGTCGTTGCTGAGTGCTGTAATGCTGTTTTGTCTGGCATGCTATGGAGAAAGAAGCGCACTAAGAAGCAAATACCTTATGGGGTTTCTATATATAACACTTTTTACCCTCATTTTAATGGAGGTGTTGGAATGAGTTGCTATTATAGAATTGCAGAATTTCTTGGAGGTAAACTAGAACAAATAGCTAATGCTCAAATGTATGATAAATATGTATTTACATTTAAGAATGTTAGGAACAATATGTGATACATAATTACATAACATTAAAATTAGCCAGCAAGACAATGGGTTTACTGGCTTGCTTTTTATCTGGAGGTTAGTTGTGAATTTTCTATAAAAGATGGACAGCTATTCACTCCTTAATGTCTTCAATAACACTATTCGATAATAAAAACTTAACTGATATGAATAATAAAATGGTCGCTCACTTATGGGCAAACGAGCAACAAGAATCTGCAAGTGGTAGTAATTTCTTCTTTAAGGGTGCAAGTATATATTCCTATGGCCGACATTTTGAAGCTGGGCGTATTGTTAGAAATGAACATGGCGAGAAAGCTTATTTGATTAATAAATGTTCTTACTCCAGTTCTACATCAAAACACCAATGTTATGTTTGGCATGCTATACCAACTGGATCAATGGTTTTCTCTGTTGGATACAATATGAGTAATTCTGGTAGCATGTCGTTTGTGGTAAATCAACTGGAAGCTATTAAAAACTCAGCAGAGAGATACAAGAAAGCCAGAACTGAAATCTTCTATCACGCTATATGGCAACCTTTTACAAGCTTGATGGCTTACATTGGGTTCTTTGATCTTGGGACTCCAAAACAATTGCTCAAAAAGAATGTAAATGAATGGCTTGGAACAAAACACGAATTAGCGTGGAAATCTGATAAAGTGAAACGGGAACATGTTCGTGAGCTGAAACGTATCTTCCAGATTATGTTAAGTCATCAATCACTGGATATTCTGGGTACAGTAAATGTGATTGTTGATGAAATATGTGGGGAAGGGACATGGATTAGCTATATCGAGAGATGTCAAAAGTTTCGTGCTGCCCAAGAAGATCGGGAGGCTAAAAGAATAGAAAAAGCAAGGGTTGAAAATGAAACCCGAAAGAAAACATTGAAAGAAAGAATCCAGATGTGGAAGGCTGGTGAAATCCGGGAATTAAATAATCCAGTGATATATGATATATATGAACCTAATGTTTGGCTCCGTATAAAAAATGGAAAAATTGAAACCAGCAAAGGGATTAAATTATCTCAGACTGAAGCTGAAAGACTTTGGAAACGTATTAAGTCCTTCCATGGTGGTGCTCAATTTCAACATGATTTAGCAAGAGATTCTTCGGGTAACGATTGGGCCTTTAATAATTATCAAAACGATATACTTACTGCCGGATGTCACAGGATTGCGTATAGTGAGATGGAAAGTATTGCGAAACAACTGGGATGGTAATTCTGGATAAAATAGATAAGCTATGAAATATTATGTAGAAGGCGAACTAAGAAACTTCATTTTTGTTGGTGAAGCCAAGAGAAATGCTAATATGCTAACCTGTAAGCAATTAGATGTCGTAGAGGAAATGCTTGAGGAGATCGAGCCGAATGAAGGATGGTCGGAAACGGCCATCAATGACATGTTTTGGTTCGATTTTGATACCATTTGCAGATGGCTAGGATATGAGAGCCAAGGAGAGTTGGTAAAGGAAATTAAAAATAATAGGGTATGATACAAAAAATATAAAAATGAAATGGAGGAAGAGAAATGAAATCGAATTTTGAATTATGGAAGGAAGGTAAACTGTCTATGTTTATCGTGTCATTCACAATTAATGGTAATGGCGTGAGTGGATCTGATAGTATAACATATTCTGAAGCTGAAGCAAAGGAGTATTTATCCAAATGCTGTAACGAATTTGCAGGAACAGGTTTTAAAGGTTTATTAGAGATAAGGGTTTACAACCCAGACATGGAAGACAGAGGTCAATATGACAGTGAGGATCAAATCTTTGAGGATTGTGATTATTACTTAGGAGTAGATCCTTATTTCTCTGAAACAAAGAAATTGTAGATGATTTATTAGCTGAAAATAAAAAGCCATGAAAAGGAAAACAAGAATGTTCGATAAGGAATATATAGAATCTGCCAACAAAAAGATTTGGCAGGTTCTCAATGATGAAAAAGAGTATGACGATTGGACACAGATTTGTTTTTCCATGAAAGATGCGGTTCAAGCAGCGGCAGATATTTATGGATGTTTGTCTGAGATAGAGATACATAAGCTTTTCAGTTTCTTTCGTGAGATGGTTTATAAAGAAACTGAGAATATCCAGACATTTGATATAACATTTAAGAAGAAAGAGGGTGTGTGATGACTGACGAAAGGATAAAAGAATTTAAGCAAGAATTAGCTCAGTTACTTATTAAGTATGATGTGTCTATAGGTTTTACTTGTGGAGAATCTAGTGATACACATGGGCTTTATGATGACCAAGTGGTTATAGAGGATAATAAGACTGGGAAGAATATAGTGGAGGCAGGTGACTGGTGGTTATCTGCGGAAGATTTAAAATAGGAGGATATGAAGGATAAAAATACGACATGGCATGGCATAGATGTCTCAAAAGAAGTTAGTTTGCTGGAATATAACTTACTTGTACGCTGGGATCGATCAAAACAATCGTTCCAGTGTATTTACAAGATAGGAATGGATAGATGGGGAATAGCTTTTATGGCTAACCGTGAGATAGATCAAATTATAATGGAGGAATGGTTTGATCTGGGTAGTTTTCAAAGTTTTGTTGGTATTCCTATAGGTTCTTGGATATCTGGAGATTTTGTATCAAAGGTTCATAATCTTGTATCTTTTATAGGATATGAGAATGTATTTGGGATGACATATTACCCCAAATCCACCAAGGAGGTTTGCAAGTTATCCAGAGTGGACTATTCCCCGGAATATGCGTATAACTAATAAACTTGACGTATGGCAAGACCAACCAAAACAGGACTTGATTATTATTCTTTTGATGTAAATTTCTTTTCAAACAGGAAGATTCGAAAAATCATGCGGGCATGTGGCCCATCTTCTCCTACAATACTTATTTGCTTGCTATGTAATATCTACGAATACAAAGGGTATTACATCGAGTGGGACGAAGAATTACCTTTTGATATTGCTGACGATGTTGGGGTATCCGAGGGTGCAGTAAAGGAGGTGATGAAGAAAGCTATTGATATTGAGTTTTTTGATAAGGAGATGTACGAGAAGTTCAAAATATTAACATCTAAAGGAATACAAGAAAGGTTTGTTGAAGGGACAAGAAAGAGAAAGGATATATCGGTCAAAAAGGAATATTGGATTATTTCAGACATTAACCCTGTTTCTACCGTCAAAAACTCGATTGATGTATCCAGTAATAAACAAAGTAAAGTAAATCAAAGTAAAGAAAAGACTCCCTCTAAATCTCCCTCGAAGGAAGGAGGAAAGACATTCTTGAATTTGATTGATAAGAACCCGCCGAATGATGGCATTCCTAGAAACTGGGATGGACTGAGGAATTTCATGGTCAAATATGGAATAAAGGGACATGAGGCAGACGAGATAATCATACTGTCGAATTTTGGTCAGACTTCAGTAGACCCAAATCCACCGATGCCTATTTGGTCATTGAAAATGGAGGTCGAGAAATCTAACGGGAAGATACGTCTTCCGGGAGCCTTCATTCTGTCCAGATTGAGGACTCAAGCGAACTAGATATTTGTATGAATAATATGAGAATAGAAAAGATAACCGATTATTCCAAGCCGGAGGAAGGTAACAAGTTCCAAGAGCTGGCGCACAAGATATATGTTGGTATTTATCTCCAGTACTATGGGAAAGATACTGGCATATTGGTATGTAAGACCCCAAAATATGGAAGAACGCTATGGAGCGAGATGGTGAAGATAGTTGATGATAGGTGATAAAAGTAATAACAATCTAAAAAATAAAGATATATGGATCAATATTTAGCTACAATCCAAACAATATTAGACAGATGCGAGGATAATGATACCACTCTTAGTGCCAATGACATGGAAATGATCAAGATCAATCTATGCAAGATAATCCAGATTCGTTACGGGATAACTCAGCTATGGTTTATCCCACTGGTGGAGAGAATACAAAAGGCTTATGATAAACATTATGATAGAGTTGATAAGTCATGGGAAGAGTTTATGGGAATAATGTATTAATCAACGTAATTAAAATAGGCGATGAGTAAAGAATATAAGGCGATAAAGAATTTTATCCATAATGAGCTTGGTCTTACCAAAGAGGATGTAATCAAGGAGATTAGGCCCTTGATAAAACAAATGACTGAGAGATGTTTCAATAACACTTATGGGAATGATAATAATATACAGGGATGGATTAGGTGTATGGTAAAAGACGAGATCAACAACAGACATTATAATCTCGTCCCGAAAATGGTCGAAAAAGTGTTACGAGAGGAGATGCTGGGAAATTTAGAGATTATTGTAAGAAATAAGAATATAAAGGATTGATAATAAATAGCAAGTTATGAAGACAGGAAATTTCAAGAAAGTAAGAGTGATTTTAGCTGGATTAAGAACATCTCAAAATGAGTTCTTAAAATTGACAGAGACTCGAAAAGAATTATTCAAATTACAAAAGGCTACTAAAGATGAAGATGAGAAAGACTATCTAAGCGATGCTATAGACGCTTTGGAAAACTTGGATGATTTATTTTGCATGGCGATTGATTCTCTTGAAAACATAGAGGAAGACGATTAGGTATTTATAAATTGCTTGCGTCATTTTAAAATACTACTTTTGGTAAACCTAAAATTTGTAATATGGACAATATAGATACAATAAGAGCCGCTTATGCCAGTGCTAAAAAAGGTCGTACATCAATAGTGTTTTTTAGAATAGGAACATTCTATATAATTATATTTGATGACGCAAAATTGGTTAGTAAAATTCTTGATTTGACAGTGAAAACAAGGGAATGTGACGGATGCGTCGTGGAATACTTATCTTTTGCTGAAGACGAGTTATTTAACATAGTTCGAGATTTGAACTCATCTTCCATTATCCCATGCACTATTATTGAGACTGAGGAATTTGATTTTTTAGTAGATTAATTTTTGTAAGATGAAAATATTAGGGAAAATATGGAATTTGTCAATGGTAATATTGGCATTTCCATTTAAAATCATTTGGGCATTTGGTGTTGTTTGGGGTAACGCCTCTTCTGCTCAAAAAAGGGAATACCAAAGTGCCTTTTGGTGGTCTATCATCATATTCGTAGCTCCGGTCATGATGATGTGGAAAAGTTGCGAATTGAGACCTGTCGTTAAAAAGAGAAACGCATTGATTAAGGTAAATTGTGAGGGTGCAAAATCTTTTTCAACCAATGAAGTTGAGGAAGCTTACCAATATGGACTTGAGCAAGGTTGGTTTGATAAACATCCAGAGTTAAAAAAATACTAGAAAAAATTATATATAAATAATTTGGTAAAGTTGGAATATAATGGTTGGTTTTATTTTGCTATATGTCAGTATTTTATAAATTGTAAATTATAAAATACTGTGTTTTTATTGGTTGTGTATTTTTTATATAATAATGCAATTATAAATCGTTATTATGTAGTGTTTTATAAAAAAATAATCGCTTAAAAGTTTGTGATTTAAAATATAATTTACATATCTTTGCGGTGTTAAAACGATAAAATAGAATAAAAATGGAACAAGAAGAAGTCAAAGGTGAAGTCGTTAAAACTCTCCTAAAGTTTAAGGAGAGTAAGAGAAATGGAGATCTCATAGGTTTTGTATACGTTAATAAAAAGGGGGATTTGTTTGGGGTTCGTGAAGAAGATCCCAAACATAGGGAAAAGAAAGTATGTATCTTATCTGTAACGATAGATAAAGCTTCTGTTAAACCTAATGTATTGTATGAGGTAACATTGTCAGATATGCCTAATTATAGAGGCTATATTGTGGAGACTATCTCCCTTGTGAAACATAAGGCAAAGGTGTATACTGATATATCCAAGAAGGAATGTCAAGCTATTTTGGCGTATGGCAACAAGACAATTTACTACAATCCATTAAAAGGTAAAAGTCCTTTTTCAAGTACTTCAGAGGGAGCGTTAAGTCTTGTAAATGGTATTGGGTGCATTGCGAATAAAAGCGAGGCTATCAAAGAGTTTAAGAAAGCTATCAATGCTGTTGATGAGTACATTAGTCTTTTACCAAAAGGAAAAGTAGAAACGTTGATTTCTCCAAAGTGTTTTTATCAGACTATAGTGTCCTTTGGAAAGCGAAAGATCATATATAATCCTTTTGATGGAAAGCCTCATGAGTCTGATTTAAGTCGAGTGTTAAAGCGAATAGATAATGTTCTTGAGCTAACAAATAAGAAAGAAGTTAAAGAGGCTGTATTACGAAGTGCTAAGGATGTAAACCGGCATATGGAAGCTGATGGCTATATCTTACCAAAACAGGCTATTTAATAAAACACAAAAACTTATCTTGAAAACCTCATGACAGAGGTTCCTATAAGGGGCATTACATGTGACGCTGCTCATTCGATGAAAAAAGGCATCACGGAATACCAAGTCCACGATCTAAAGTCTGGAGATCGCATATTTTATAAGTATCTGGGAAATCAGACGGTAAATATAGGTGAGTTCTTAGCAATAGTGGATTCAATAAAATACATTATAGAGAACAATTACCCAGATAAAATCATATATAGTGACAGCATAACCGCAATCACTTGGATCAAGAACAAGAAAACGTCATCGAATAAACGTAATAGTGATTTAAAGAAAGCTGAGATATTTCTTCGGGTTATGTCTTATTGGGTTGACGATATAGAGATAGTTCATTGGGACAATAAAAATTGGGGCGAGATCCCCAGTGATTTCGGAAATAAGTAATTAATCATATTAAATATAACTTATGTACAGGCTATTGATTTTGTCTGTAGGGGTCGTGTTGTTCATTTACTATGTACATGTCATTACGTATCTGTTTGGATTGTGCAAAGGATTTGAAGATAAAGAGATATCTCTAAAGAGTTTGATTCCTTTTTATTATTGGTTTAATTTATAATTTACAACAAAATGCAGAAAACAAAAATTTATGGCGTTATCGCCTGTGTGGTGGCTTTCTTAGCCTTAATGATGTTACCTAAGTGCGCCGAGGATGTGAAGAACGAGGAGATCGTTATTAATCAAGTTCTTTTTACCGGTGAGCTGGAATATTGGACTACCCCGGGATTCAAATTTCAAAAAGGTGGGCGAACCTCCAACTATTACAAAACTAATCAGATTTGGTTTAACGAGATCGAGAAAGAAAAGAAGAATAATGGAAATATTATTCTTCGTCCCACCGGAGATAATCCGGCATTGCCGATCACTTATAATGATAAGGGTAAGGGGTATGTTCTGGGAAGTGTTAGAATTGAACTACCTACAGATCAGAAGTTTCTTTATCGAATCCAAACTCACTACGGATCTATGGATCGATTGATTAACGATTTAATCAAGCCTACTCTGGGTAAGGTTATCCTAGCTTGTGGTCCGCTTATGACATCGTTAGAGTCAGTATCCGAGAAACGAACAGACTTGATCGCTTACGCAACGGATCAGTTGAATTATGGCGTATATAAGACAATGGTGAAGGAAGAGGAGACTACCGACCAATTAACGAACGAGATCAAAATCATCCGGATAGCTAGTCTTATTACTGATTCTGTTTCTCCGAACGGTTATAAGAGGCAAGAAGAGTCACCATTTGCTTATTATGGACTGAAGGTTTCCCAGCTTTCTATCTCTGATATGGAATATGAGCAAGCTACGATAGATCAGATCAATAAACAGAGAGAGGCTGATATGTCTTAACATAATAGGACCTTTATGCAGAAATGTATAAAGCAAAGGCTTTTAATTGCTGGAAAATCCTTATTAATTGCTGTATATAAGGACAATCAGCAGCCAAGCACTGAATATAAAAATAACAATCGTATTATAAATATTAAAAACCAAAGCCAATGAAGTATTTATTTAATGTAGGTGATAAAGTGGATAACTTTACACTTTTAGAACATATTAGAATTGAAACTGCCGCAGGGAATAAAGAGTGGAGATGGAAATGTATTGATGAGACAGGAATGTTTTATTATATGCGTCCTAGAGCGCTTCATCTAAAAGCTCAAAAAGCTCAAAAGGCAATAGATCGGATTGTAAATAGCGATTATTATGAACAAATGGGACTTAATCAGATGGGGTTACGTAAGAAGGTATTTAGTGAATATATCTCCAATGCGGCCAGAAGAGGAATTCCTATGAATTTGAAATTTGAAGAATTTAATCACTTAATAAACCAAGATTGTTATTATTGTGGATCTCATCCATACGTGCATAAAAGTCTGATACCAAGAGCTAATAAGGCAGAACCTATGCTAAAGCATAATGGGGTTGATAGACTTGATTCTAGTATTGGATATGAGAAATTCAATTGTGTTCCATGTTGTTTTAAGTGCAATAGAGCAAAAGATACTATGAGTTCTGAAGAATTTATAGATCATATTGAAAGAATACATAATCATATATTCAGTGAAGGTTCAACGACTATCCCGAAAGGGAGTACACTTGAAATGTATGCAGGTGGAAAAGGAGCCTCTCCTCATTTGATAGAATAGGAGAATGATATAGTCTAATCTATATGGTAACATATAGCAGCCGAATGGCGCAGCAAGCGTTATGAACTTGTTGGAATATGAATGATAGTTACAGCAAAGTCAAAAGCTTTAGAGGCCGCTCAATTAAGAATCCAAGCCGAGGAAGAAGGTAAGAGAGACGCTGAGAAAGCAAAATGGAAACAAGAGGAGATCAAGGCTGTAGAGGTTACTAAGGCTCAACAAGCTTACGAGGTCGCTCAGTTACAAGCTAAGGAGGCTGCGGAGAAGGCGAAAAAGATTATTGAAGAGGGTAAAGCTGAGGCAGAAGCAAACAGATTGAAAGTTCAAGCTGGTCTTACCCCACAAGAAAAGGCTGAGTGGGATTACAAGACAACGGTAGGTGTCGCTGAGGCTTTATCTAAATCAAATGTTCGTTGGGTTCCAGAGATCATGATGGGTAATACTGGAGGAGGTAACTCTATGGATGCGGTTGGACTGAAGATGATGCTTGACATCGCCAATCAAATGAAGAAATAGAAGAATATAAATCTTTTTATAAACTGAATAAAACGGAAATATTATGGGACTTGATTGTGAATGGTGGCAATTATTATTGCTGATTGTTGGAGCTTTAGGAATGGGAGCTTTCTTAACTGGAGCTAATAGTGATAGTGGCGATGATTTAGGTGCGACATAGTGTTTCTTAGAGGGAATAGTTTAATGGTAGAACAACAGACTTTCATGCTGGATATACCGGTTCGAATCCGGTTTCCCTTTCATAATTGGATGTGTAACATTTCTTTTTTCATTGTTTCCCTACCGGTTCGTGAGAATAGGTGGGATTTCTTAAAAAGGAGGGTCGTTGTACCCCTCCTTTAAATAAGAGACTATGGGGATTATCCCATTTTCAATAAAAAACGTTTCAATTGAGCATAAGTAATAAAGAGATTATCTCTTTTACAATCTGAACAACGAGATACATTGATTGTAGAATACTTACGTTTAAAGCCCAATTGTCTTTTTGGTTAAGGTTCATACTGCAAAAGTATGAAAAAATAAATAAACCACGATGAACCTGTGAAGGTGTAAGTGGTAAAATGACTGGATGGCGAAATTGGTATACGCTTCAAGAAAACTAAGGGACTTTTAATCCCGTACTGAAAGTGTTAACGTAAAGACGAATTTAGTAAGTGCAAAGTTCTTGAGATGTGGTACGTAACACAATAGAGGTTCGAGTCCTCTTCCAGTTACTATTTTAAAAAAGAGGATAGCTTGTGACTACCCTCTTAAGTTCATCGTTTATTAGGATCGCTAACTAATAAACAAAGCGCATTAAATGCGATCAAGTTAAAGAGTTATTAAGCAGGTATAGACATTAGAAATCTAATGACTTCTATAATGATCATAACAATGCAGTACATACATTGTAGGATGTCCACGTTCGAGACCTGCCTTTCGTCATCTTTGTTTGACATATTACAAAGATACTAAAAATCCACAATGAATCCGTGAGGACGTAAGTGGAATCGTTCCCTTAGCTCAGTTGGTTAGAGCAAGACACTCATAATGTCAAGGTCATCGGTTCAAGTCCGGTAGGGAACACTATACGGTAGTTTCGAAGTCTCAAATAAATCAATTAACTAATTTATTAACAAATCATTCATTATCCGTCCTCCGAAAAATCATGAGACTGGCGATGAACCGGTTCGATCCCGGTACTACCACAAATCTTAAAAACAAAATTAGATATGAGACAGACGATAGAAGATGCGGCAAAGGATTACGCCATAAGAAAAACGAGTTTTCGCAAAAATGTTCTCAAAGAAGTGGATGCGGATGACTATGTGCTTCGTGAAGATGATTGTCGTGAGGACTTCAAAGCAGGTGTTGAATGGGAAATGGCAGAAGCTATTAATGCTCACTGGAAAAGTTGTCCAAACCTCTCTAAAGACAATGACCTGATGTGCAATCATTCATTAGACTGCAATCAGAAATGCGAGTACATGAGGTCTTTTATTAGACTATTAAAAGAATAAGTATTAACCGAACCTTCATGGGAAAGCTCACAATTAAAATAAAAGTGAAATATGATAATTGGAATTGATTTTGACGGAACATGCGTTAAACACGCATTCCCAGCGATAGGGGATGATATCGGAGCTGTTCCGGTATTGAAAGAACTAGTGGATAAAGGTCATAAGCTTATCCTTTTTACGATGAGAAGTGATATAGATGATCCTAAATCCTCAGATTACAACATTCATCCAGAAGGAGGTGAATATCTAACGGATGCGGTGAATTGGTTCAAGAAAAACGGTATACCTCTTTATGGTATTAACGAGAACCCAGACCAATCATCTTGGACAACATCCCCAAAGCCGTATTGCCATGTGTATATTGATGATGCTGCGTTAGGATGTCCTCTTATTCAGGAACCGAATCAAAGAGCTTATGTTGATTGGTATACGGTTTGGAAATGGCTAAGGGAAGATAAAATCATATAATACAGACAATGAATCATTTTTATAGAATATCCGCATTGATTCTGGGTTTTCTCTTGGTTTTGATCGCTGTTAAATGTGAGTTTGATCCAGCTGGTGCGTTTTTTATTGGACTGAGCGGAGTCGCTATGATGTTTTATGGTTTAACTAAACATATAGACATATGAAATATATATTGCTAGCCTTGTTTGCTGCGCTTGTTTGCTCTTGTGACAACTATATTCCATGCGTTAAAGAATATAATAGTGATACCAAGGCTTTAAGTAAAAAGGATTCCATCAATAACAATGGAAATTCCTCTATCATCATCAATATCGATTCTACCAGTCATGATTTCAATTACATAATCAATATACCCACGAAATAGGATGGAAGATTATAGAGAGATCATTCTGGATAGAAGGACAAAGATTATCAAGGATAACAATCCTATCTTTATCGTATATAAAATGATGAGAAAGATTCCTTATCGTAGTTGTATAGGGACCATGAGGTATCGTTGGTTCGAAGTCTCTAGGGTTTATTCGGATACGGTAATGGAAGAATATAATATGTGTCAAAGGCTTGATCCTAATACTACTTATGGCGATGTTCTGGTTGGGATCTTAAATGAAAGGGCTTCTAAAAATATGCGAAAAAGAAGATTGTCGATGAAGGGTGATAATTTACTGAACCCCAAATTATGGTAACAACTTATATTTAATATAAACAAAAAATCAAAACAAAAACAAATGAGTAAAGAAGTAAACACTGGAGGAATTTCTTTCCTTGGCTTATTAACAATTGTTTTTATCACGCTGAAACTCACTAACGTAATCACTTGGTCTTGGTGGTGGGTCTTGCTTCCATTGTGGGGACCTATGGCTTTCATGCTGTCATTGGGGGGCATTGTATTGATTGGGTTAGGTGTATTAAGCCTGATGAGAAAATGAAAGTAGTATTCTCATGTTTTATGGGTTCTAAAGATAATCATGAACCGGCTTATACGGTAAGAGAGCAAGCGAACAAGCTTTTTGCCGTATATCATGGAAGCCACCCTCTGCAAAAGGATATCGTTAATCTTCCTGCGGCGGTAAATATAATTATGAACAAGATGAATATTTGGAAGGAGATATAAAATTCAATGAGATCTTGATAAAATAGGGGGAGATTTGTGCTCTCCCCCCTAAACACTGCTTGCAGAGCTTATAAAAACATCGGGTGAGTTATATGCAATATCGATGTTTTCTTGTTTACAAGGTACAAGCTCAATCAATTCAATACTATTGCAGTGCTATTAGAGTATCTCACCCAACCAATCAATGATCGTATATAGCTTTTTGAAGTAATACACGATGTTGATTATATCCTTGATACTCTTTCTAAAAATAGCACATGATTTACTGAATATCATGTTCTCTGCAAAAGTAGTGATTTTATCAAGATCTCTTGTTTTTACAAGATACTTTATACAATAAAATAGAAACAAACAAATGCTAAATGACAAATTCTTTCTGGATGTAGCCTCCAGATTAGCCGAGGAGAGCCATTGTATCTCCCTTCATGTAGGGGCTGTGATCGTAAAGGACAAGCGGATCATTTCGATGGGGTATAATGGTACACCTAGCGGCGCTCCTAATTGCAGTGATATGTATGAGGCTGGCGAGTTCACAAAAGAGCAACATCACCAGTGGTCGTTATCCAATGAGATCCACGCTGAGATGAATGCGTTGATGTATGCGGCAAAACAAGGTATCTCCGTCAATGGGTGTACAATGTATGTTACTCATCAACCCTGTGATGAGTGTGTCAAGAATATCTATCAAGCAGGAATAAAGAGGGTGGTTTACTTATACCCGTACAAATATTCCTCTTCAGATAACGTGATACTGAAACTTGATATCTCTATAGAGAATTTCGAGGATAAAGAACATGACACTAAGCTTGTTGAGTTAAAAAATAAACTCTATGAGCTTCAAGTGGCTTATAGAGCAAATATGAAGTGTGGAAGAGGGATCGTCTGTCAAAGATTGGCGATACAAATAGATAAGCTATTAGACGAGTTTAAAAATTATAAAGATGGAGCACAAGGATTATCAGAAAATTAATACGATATACAAGAGAGATCAAGATGGTAGATTGATATTTGGCGATTGGAGTTTGCCAGAGTTCGAGTTCTTGAAGGATTGTAAATTCAGGGCTGAGGAAAAGATCGATGGAACAAATATCCATGTTCGGTTCAATGGTGTACGTGTTGAGTTTGGAGGAAGAACGACCAAGGCCAATATTCCACCTCACCTATTGAGAAAACTGGAAGAACTGTTCACTTTGGAGAAAATGAGGACTGCCTTTCCTCCAAAGAACGAGGATGATTTTGATACCCCATATATCAATATTACCCTTTATGGAGAAGGATATGGAGCGAAAATACAGAAAGGTGGAGGAAGATATATTAAGGATGGCGTAAACTTTATCCTGTTTGATGTTAAGATTGATGATTGGTGGTTAAAAAGACATAATGTTGAGGATATTGCTGGTAAGCTAGGTATCAAGTGTGTTCCAATCATCGGATACATGACATTCGAAGAAGCTACTGATTACGTTAGAAAGGGGTTCAAATCTCTGGTGGCTGAGGACAAAACCTACAACGCCGAGGGGTTGGTATTAAAGACCGATCTGGAATTGCTTGATCGCAGGGGTTTTAGGATCATGGCGAAAATCAAGTCTAAGGATTTTTCAACGAATAATAAATAGAGAAATGATTGAGCAGAGAAGAGTCGTAAAATGTTTAGGTCTTATAGATGGGGGCGAGATCCCTGCGAATATGACAAAGAAAGAACTCCTTGAATTTATATCTAATGAACTCAAGGAGTTTAGGGAAGATGAGGTTCTTCACTATTTTTTGCGTTTCATCGTAAGTGGAGAATCTACCTATCACGAAGTACCTTCAGATCAAGATATGGTGGATCATAACGATGAATAAGCATATCTAGTCTTTGATTAACCAAATCAAATATCTCATCGTGTTCGCACCCTTTTTGGTAAAGAATTTTCATACTTCGTAATTCATACGAAGGTTTTCTTCCACAGATAGGGCATTTAATGTCGTATGCTTGATTCAAGCATTCTACATATTCATTAATATTCATATCCGTACCTTTTTAAGTTCAACGCCCACAAGGTACGGATAATATAATTACATACAAACGAAAAGTAAAATAAAATGAAAAGATTCAAAGAGATCAAAGATTTATTGGAAAACGTGTACTTTATAAATGAAGAAGCTCAATTAGTGGTAACTTTCTTGGAAAATATAGGTTTTAGCAAACCTGAGAAACTTGTTCATGATGAACTTGGAATGCTATGTGGAGATCGAGAGGTTATGCCAGTCATTGACTTCTTGCAAGAGTGTACTGGACGTAAGATCGATGATCGCTATTCATTAGGTACCATACTTGTCATGGCTATCGATGATTATGTTTCTCAACTGAAGGAACTGAAAGAGCAACAATATAGAAGTAATAAGCAAGCTCGACAGGATCGAGACATAGAAAGACAACACAAGGAAATCTTGCTAGGTTTCGCATTTATGGCTTATTCCTCAAAGGATTCACTTAGGGACGTATTCGAAGATCTCAAGAGAAAGAACGAGAAAGATGCGTTGGAAGTCTTGGGGGTCATGAGCTGTATTGTTCGATAATTGTTTATAAGAGGGTGCGGGTTACTGTATCCTCTTTTTTATTTGATTCATTATTGCCTAAAAAAGATTTTGTTTTGAAGAACTCTAATTCATATAAAAATGTATCTTTGTGAGGAAGCCATATGATGAAGGCGGAGAATTGAAATTTATATGGAGTGTTTGCCGAAAAATAACCGAAATAGAGATTTTAGAGTGTTTCGGCAAACAAATTAAAATGTAAATTGTTGATTGTTAGTTGAATATTAAATCGAAAGGCCATGGGAGCAAAGAAGAATTTTGTGTTGGACACGAATGTCATATTACATGACTATAAGTGCATCGAGAACTTTCAGGAAAATGATATCTATCTACCCATCGTGGTATTAGAAGAGTTGGACAAGTTCAAGAAGGGGAGTGAGCAGATCAATTATAATGCCCGTGAGTTTGTTCGGGAGCTAGACTTATTGACCAGTAATGACCTGTTCTTGAAAGGCGCCTCACTAGGACCGGGAAAAGGTACACTTTATATCGTGACCGGTGATAAGTACCAGGAGAAAATAGCGCATTCTTTTCCGGATAAAACGCCAGATCACCGTATCTTGTCTTGTGCGTTGACGATTGCCGAGAAGAATCCGAAGATCAAGACAACCTTGGTCAGCAAGGATGTGAACCTTCGTATGAAGGCTCGTTCTTTGGGTATTCCCGTTGAGGATTATATCACGGATAAGGTCGTGAATGTAGATATTTTCGAGCGTGCGCAAGAGACCTATGAGAATATAGACCCCGATTTGATCGACAAGATCTACAGCTCTCCGGAAGGCGTGGACGCAGATTCGTTGGATATCAAGTCTAAGCTCGACCCGAACGAATGCTTTATCTTGAAAAGCGTACGTAATAGTGTATTGGCTCGCTACAATCCGTTTACGGATAAGATCAAGAAGGTGGATAAAGGCACGAACTTTGGTATCCAGCCCCGTAATGCCGAGCAGAGTTTCGCTTTCGAGGTGTTGAACGATCCGAATATCAAGCTGGTGGGGCTGACCGGAAAGGCCGGTACCGGAAAGACGTTGTTGGCGTTGGCCTCTGCCTTGAAACAAGCCGGCACGTATAAACAGATACTTTTGGCCCGTCCGATCGTCGCTTTGGCGAATAAGGATCTCGGTTTCCTTCCGGGTGACGAGAAGCAAAAGGTCGCTCCTTATATGCAACCTCTATTCGATAACCTGAACGTGATCAAGACTCAGTTTGCCCCGGGTAATCCCGATGTCCGTAAGATCGACGATATGCAGAAGAACAACCAGTTGGTGATCGAGGCGTTGGCCTTTATCCGGGGTCGTAGCTTGTCCGAGACTTATTGTATCATCGATGAGGCCCAGAACCTCACGCCGCATGAGATCAAGACGATTATCACCCGTGCGGGAGAGGGAACGAAGATGGTCTTCACGGGAGATATCCAACAGATTGACTCCCCATATCTAGACGCCCAAAGTAATGGCTTGGCCTATATGATCGACAAGATGAAAGGACAGGACTTGTTCGCCCATATCAACTTGATAAAAGGCGAGCGAAGCGAGTTATCTGAGTTAGCGTCAGATCTTTTGTAATTAAATATAGGGAATTGAAGATTGAAAATAAACGCTTATGTGAAGCTTGATTTTTAATCTTCAATTCTTAATGATTAGTCATTTACACTCGGGCAGACATAAATCTTCCGGAAACTACCTTTATAGGAAGGGTCTCCCATATCTTTGATCTCATTCAGATGTTGTTTAAGATGGGCGGTTTCGCCGTGCTTTTGTAATTCCCCGTCGTTTTTCCAAGTTTCGGCGATAAAGAATTCGGTGCTATCGGTGAGGGACTGGTACATGCCGTAGTCGATACATCCCGGTTCTAGCAACGTGCTTTCCTTGCATTTCAAGAATGATTCCTTTAAGGCGGAGACACATTCGGGTTTTACTTTCCGTTTGATATTCAGTACGACTTCCATGGATTCTTTATTGCTTCCTCCATTCGTGCAACCGGATAGAGCGATTAATACGCAGGCCATTGAGATAAACACTTTCTTCATGATAGATTGTTTTTAAGTATTTGATACGACAAAAGTAGTGAATTTTTGATCTAAACACAGGAATCGAACATCTGATATTAAATTATTGTTGTTAGTGGAAGTTGGAATGGATATATTTGTGATAATATTAATAGCTATTTATGTTAAATTTAAAACAAGAGTCATGAGAAAGAGTTTGTTGTATGTATTTGCCGTGATTTGCACGATGGGTTTTTTTACGGCATGTGGTGATGATGACGATTCAAGTTCTTCCGGTAACTGGCAAGATCTGTCGAAAACGTACGAGGGTAAGAGCGTTAATCTGGTAATGGGTGAAGTGACAATCCCTGTTGACGGTAAATCGGTCGTGATTGCCGCTTCCTCTGCGGAGAAGGCATCCGTAACCTTGAACAATATCATCCCCGAAAATAAGTCGGTCGCTATCGATGCTGCGTTGAAGGAAGCGGACGGCACTTATACGTTTACCGGCGAGAGTACGGTTGGCGATTGCGTGGTATCGGTAAATGGTACGGTGAAAGGGGGCGTAGCTTCTGTTGTTTATACTCGTAAATTAACTTCTTCTATCGTAGGTAATTGGAGCTTGAAAGCGGGTGCGGGAGCTATTTATGCGAATATAGTTACCGGGAATTCTACTATCGATAATCTCGTGCCTATGATAAAACCTGCTATCGGTAACTTGATTTGGGGCAAAGTAAGCGCTGTAAATGTTAACTTACCGGAAGATGGAATCTTTGATGTTTCTTGGAGACCTATAGGGGCTTCTGAGGATAAAGGAATCGGTGAGATCACGAAAATGGCAAGTATCCAATATTGTGTGGTAGACGGGAAATTTATGGTGGCTGTGGATAAAAATTATGTGACAGTCTTGACTACTTTATTACAACAGGCTGCTGGTGACAAATTGGAGGCCGCTGGTATCTCTATTGACGAGATCATGAAGCTTTTGGTTGATTTAGGAGGTTATTATGGTCTACCTCTTAACATGAAGGTGGATGGAAGTGAGGCTACTTTTTATGCGGATAAGGATTTAATCGTACCGGTTTTGACCATGATAGCTCCTATCTTGAAACCGATGGTTCCGGAGAATTATCAGCAAATGGTAGATATGGTATTGCAACTACTTCCGAACGCAAAAACGTTAGAGTTTGGACTTAATTTCACGAAATAATTGAAAATCCTAGGTTGTAGAGACGGAGTACACCCGTCTCTACAACTGGATGAAATTTGGCAGAGTTATACCAATATAGGAGTTAATCAATTACCTTGGTGCTTTCTGATATAAGAATATCGCTATAAATGTATAAACTATATTCGGTATCCAAGCCGCCACGGCAGGACTCACATAACCATTAATAGCGAAGGTGGAAGTAACCGTCATAAACAGGATGTAAGAAAAACTCAACGCCAATCCGATACCAATATTCATACCCATACCTCCCTTTATTTTCCGGGAAGACAATGACGCTCCGATAGAAGTCAAGATAAACGCCGCCATGATCGTGGCGAAACGCTTGTGATACTCGATCTGGAAGGTCTGTATATTCCCGATACCTCTTTTTTTCTGCCGGTTGATATACGTATTCAGCTCGGGCGTTGTCATCGTCTCGCAATCATTCACGGAAATCAGGAAGTCCGAGGGCACGATGGTCAAGGTCGTATCCTTACGGGAGCCTTGGGAAATATGTTCCCGCATGCCATCGAAGTCACGGATCATATAATCGATAACGGTCCATTGATAAAGCGAGTCGTATTTGATCGACTTGGCGGTCAGACGGGAGATCAATTTCTTATCCTCGAAATGCTCCAGAGAGAAACGGTATCCCATGTTCGAGCGAGCGTCATAGCTATCGAAATAAGCGATAACACCCGGCTCGATCTCCAATTGGGCGTTCTTTACGTAGTCCACCTTCTTGTTGCGGATATACTTGTTCTGGAAATCGATACGAGTCTCATTCGCAGGGGGAATGATGTAAGCGTTCAGGATAAACGTTACGATAGCGATAATCGTAGCCGAGACCGCGTAAGGAAGCATTAACCTACGGAAACTCATACCGCTGGCAAGCATCGCTATGATCTCCGAACGATCCGCTAGCTTCGACGTGAAAAAGATCACGGCGATAAATGTGAACAACGGACTGAACAAATTGGCGAAATAGGGGATAAAGTTCAAGTAATAATCCACGATGATCGCTTTTAAGGGGACATCCGGATTCAAGAACTTATCGATCTTCTCGTTTATATCGAAAACGACGGAGATAGAGATAATCAAGGCGATAGCGAACACGTACGTGCCCAGAAACTGCTTGATGATATACCAATCGATCCGTTTTAGTTTAAATTTCATCTGTCTCGTTTTTTATAACCGGTTCGCTAATTGACGGACCATACCACTTTTCCATGTAGTAAAATCGCCAGCGATGATATGTACCCTCGCTTCTTTCACCAGCCATAGGTAGAAAGCGAGGTTATGGATAGAAGCGATCTGTAAGCCAAGCATTTCTTTCGCCTTGATCAAGTGGTGCAGATAAGCCTTGCTATATAAGGTATCCACGTAGGAATGTCCGTCCGGATCGACTGGCGAGAAATCGTTCTCCCATTTCTTGTTACGCATATTGATAGTACCGAAGCGGGTGAAGAGTTGGCCGTTGCGTCCGTTACGGGTCGGCATGATACAGTCGAACATATCGATGCCTCGTTCGATCCCTTCCAGTAAATTGATCGGGGTACCTACGCCCATCAAGTAACGAGGTTTATCTTTCGGCAAGATCTCGTTCACGACCTCGATCATCTCGTACATCTTATCGGTAGGCTCGCCAACGGCTAGTCCCCCGATAGCGTTTCCATCGGCGCCTTTTCGGGCCACGTTCTCCGCCGCCCTCTGCCGCAAGTCCGTATAGACGCATCCCTGTACGATCGGGAAGAGACTTTGCCGGTAGCCGTATTTCGGCTCCGTGCTGTTGAAGCGGGCGAAACAACGATCCAGCCAACGCTCGGTCAGGCCCAGTGATTGCTTGGCGTAATTATAGTCGGCATCTCCCGGGCAACACTCATCGAAGGCCATGATGATATCCGCGCCGATCGAGCGTTCGATATCCATCACCTTCTCCGGCGTGAACATATGTTTGGAGCCGTCGAGATGCGAGCGGAACTCGGCTCCCTCTTCATGCAGCTTGCGATTGTCGGAAAGGGAGAATACCTGAAACCCTCCGCTATCGGTCAATATCGGCCGATCCCACGTATTAAACTTATGCAAGCCTCCGGCCTGTTCCAAGATCTGTATACTGGGACGAAGATACAGGTGGTAGGTATTGCCTAAGATGATCTGCGCCTTCGTATCCTCTTTCAGCTCTGTCATATGTACCCCTTTTACCGTACCTTGCGTACCCACGGGCATAAAAATAGGCGTCTCGATTACCCCGTGATCGGTGGTAATCAAGCCCGCCCTAGCGTTCGATTTCGTATCGTTATACTGTAATTCAAATGTCATGTATCAAAAATTTGTGACAAAGGTAGCATTTTTCTCTTAGAATCCGAAGTCATCTATTTCTACCTTTTTCACCTCTTCCTCTTTGGGCTTCTCCACGAACTTGTGTACCTCGTTTGCCTTGATGATGATCGCTCTCATCGGGCGTACGGGACAGATCGATTCGCAGCCGCCACAACCGATGCAAAGATCGGGGTTTACTTGCGGGATGGTCAGCGTGCCCTCGTAAGGAACCATATGCACGGCTTGGGTAGGGCAGTGCTCCGAGCAAGCCCCGCAGTCCGTCCTCTCCGTCTTTACGATACAACGGTTGATGAAGAAGGTGGCGATGCCCACTTGTGTAGTCGCTTTCTCTTCCTTGGTAAGCGGCTTTATAGCGTGCGTGGGGCAAACCTCCGAGCAGACCGTGCATTCATAATTGCAATAACTGTCGATGTAAGCGACACGGGGTTTCAACATATAATCAAAGCCATACTCCAGTCCCGTGGGACGCAGCACATGGCTGGGACATTGGGTCACGCAAATCTGGCATCCGGTACATACATCCTTGAAACGCTCTAAGCTGATCGCTCCCGGCGGTACGATAGGGAGCCATTTATTGCCGTGTCTCCTACGCTGCCGTTTCCTCTCGTCCTGCTGTTTCCCCATACCCTCGGCGATAGCGGATACGATCGGGAGGGAGGCCGCGACGGTAGCCCCTGCCGAGAGAAATGTACGGCGGCTGTTCGGAGCGGTAGCCTGTTGGATCACGTCCGTTTGTGCGCGAGCTGTTTCGGCTTCTTTCTTGAAGGAAGGCTTGAAACGGTATTGCAATCCTCCTTTAGCGCACGAGGACACGCAGTTGAAGCAATCTACGCAACGGGAGGTATCTACGGTGAGGTTCTTGCTGTCGATCGCCTCCGCCTTACAAGTGTGCTCGCAATTGCCACAATGCGTACAAGCCTCTTTGTCAAAGGAGATCCGGAAGAGCGAATACCGGGAGATCAGGCTCAACAGCGTTCCTACCGGGCAAAGCGTATTGCAGAACAACCTTCCCCGGAATACGACCATGAGGATGAATACGAGTAGCGCGACCAAGGCGGATATCACGCCGAATACCGTCACGTTGCTGATCGTGACGTGATAAAGCGTATAGTTATCCATCCGTGCCAATCCGTCGGCCAGCAGGTTATTGACCCACATGACGACCGGACGGAACAGGTTGCTCGCTATACGGCCGAAGTTGCTGTACGGATCTAGCAACGTACATAATTCGATCATCCCGAAAACAGCCAATACGAATGTAAGCCCGAGAATAGAGTACCGTAAGATATTCATGGGCTTATGATAGCCGAACCTGCGTACTCTTTTCTTTTTCTTCTTCCCGATACAGAAAACCCGGTTGATAATATCCTGCAATACGCCCGCCGGGCAAATAACCGAGCAATAGATCCGGCCGAACAATAAAGCCAATACGAATTGGAAGACTACCAACCCCGCCATCCCCCCTAAAATAGCGGGCATGATCTGGAGATGCAACAACGTGTGCAGGTTGTCCGGCAATACATCGGCGAAATCAACGAAGAATAAAAGTATGGGTACGAAAATGAGGATCGCGAGTACGACCCGCAATCCTTTTAAGTAATTAGGCTTCTTCATCCTCGATTATATCTTAATACGTTTGATCGTGACATTATCCAGATTTGTCGTACCCAGCTTTAAAGCCTCGCCTTTACCGATATGACCTACGGCGGCCATATCCAGCTTTTTCACTTGGTTGAACAGGCGAAGGGCGGCCGTGTCGATAGCGACGATATTGGTGGAGGCGATCAAGGATTTCAAGGTAGCCACATCGGCCGCACTCTTTCCTTGAGGGCCGTTTTGGTGCATGATACGATAAGCGTCCACGATGTTCAATACCGGTTTCTTTTGCCAAGTGCAAATATCGGCGATGCATTGTTGCAAATCATTTTGATGGAAGAAACGGCGATCCCATACGATTCCCATATAGTTCTTCATGGCGCAAGTCATCTTCGCCCCACCATGGTTCTTCAATACGGGGACGTTGATCCATGCGTCAGCCTCGATCAGGGCCTCATGGATCTTGGCGCTTTTCAGGTTCACGCCACCCGGGATGGATACTTCCTTGAAATATTTCTCATCGTTGGCAGGCATGATGATACCTCCGGCCTCTTTTACGGCTTCGGCGATCCCGCTCGTCTCATAGCATTTCTGCCAGTTATCGCAGGTGTGGTCGAATACGGTCACTTTAGAGGCGCCGGCCTCCAAGCATTTCTTGACCAAGGCTTTCACTAATTTGGGGTTCGTATTACCGGCCAATTCAGGAGAGCGGTCCCAACCGATATTCGGCTTGATCACGATCTTTTGTCCTTTCTTTACGAAGTTTCCGATACCGCCAAGGGCTTCCAAGGCTTTATCTAGCATCACCTCCGGCTCTCCACCCATAACGGCTACCATATCGGGAGCTTTTTCTACGGCTACGGTGTTCGTGGAAAGGGCCGCTTGCAGACCTTCAAAATTTAAGGATAGAGCTGCGCTAGCGATGACACTGGTCTTTAAAAAATCACGACGTTTCATAATTGTATACTATAATTGGTTTATAATTGATTTACGGTGCGGTCTTTTTTTACTCGCTTGTTATTCCGAACAAAGGTAATGATTATTTTGATATGCGAGTCAACTCCTTTTACAAAGTAGAACTGCTTTTTACTGCAACCCGGGTTGCAGTGATCTTGCGTAATAAGATAATTTCTTGTCGGAAGGCATATCGGTTCTGATAATATTTTTCTACCTTGCGTGGCAAAAAACAGATTGTATGGTTTTATATTGTAGAGTATCATTGAACGCTTTTGTCGAAAGCTTTCGGAATACCTCGGGGCCTGATTCCTTTTTCACGCTTCCGGCGAAGGGGTTGATGCATATCGTGCCGCAGGAGGAGATCGAGTATGGGCTTTCCTTGCTTAGGGAGTCTATCGGCTTGTATGAGGAACGCAAAGGGATACCTGTGGAAAAGAGCAAGAAGGCGATGCCCTTTTTCAGACAGGACAGCCGGATGCTGGTGGGGCCGGAGATAGGCATGTACGTGATCCCTTTGTATGAGAAACCCGGTGAGCCGGCCCGGTCTGCCGAGCCTTCTCTGGTCCTTGAACTGGACTATCAGTCGTTGGGCGAGCTTTGCCTGTTCGAGAATTATTCCCTGTTGTCCTGCAAGTATGAGAAGGAGCCTATCTTGAACCATTTTACGGCACAATTGGAAAAGGAATACGATACCTTCTTTTTTGATGAGGAGCACACGGGCTTTACGCCTGATTCCCGCTTTTTCTCGATGCTGTGTAACGCCTGTCTGGAGGTGAAGCAGCCTTCCTCGGTGGGGGATAAGGAATGGCGGTTGGCCTCGCTGCAAGCTACGGATGAGGTGCTCTATCGTTATGAGCATGGAAACTTGATCCCATACGTTCCGATATCGATGCCGGTAGACTGCCTGAAACGGGTTTATCTGGAAGATTTCCGGCGACAGCCCTTATTATTCGGGACTTTGAACGGTTTCTTGAAAAGCAAGGGACTTCCCGCCGAACAATTACTAAACTTATCATAAGGAATGAAGACAGTATCAAATCAAGAACTAACGATCCGTGTCTCCGAACATGGAGCGGAGTTGAGTAGTATCGTAGCGAACGCTACGGGAAAGGAGTATCTCTGGCAAGCGGACCCCGCTTTCTGGAAACGTCATTCCCCGGTATTGTTCCCGATCGTCGGGAGCGTATGGAAGGCCGAGTATCGGAACGAGGGAACCGTGTATCCGCTGTCGCAGCACGGCTTTGCGCGGGATATGGATTTTACGTTGATCGATGAGGCGGAGAACGAGTTGCGTTTCGCGCTGGAAAGTACCCCGGACACGCTGAGAGCCTATCCGTTCCCTTTCCTTCTGGAGATCGGGTATCGTTTGGAGGGCAATAAGGTGGAGGTGCTTTGGCGTGTGAAGAATACGGGAGATAAGACGATGCATTTCCAGATCGGCGCTCATCCGGCTTTCCTGTACCCGAATTATGAGGTGGATCAACCGGATCGAGGGTATTTCGCTTTCGATGTGAAAAAAGATCTCGTATACCGTGCGCTGGTGGAGAAAGGGTGCGTAGGGGATGTGGTTCGTCCGGTACCTTTGGATGCGGACGGCTTGCTGCCGTTGAATATCCATACGTTCGATATCGATACGTTTATCTTGGAGGACAGCCAGATTAAGCGGGTGGACTTATTGGATGTGGAGAAACGCCCGTACCTTTCGCTCACCTTTACGGCTCCGGTGGTCGGTTTATGGTCTCCACCTACGAGAAACGCTCCGTTTGTCTGTATCGAACCTTGGTATGGGCGTTGCGACCGGGTGGATTATACGGGTGAGTATAAAGACCGGGATTGGGTATGGCATTTGGAACCGGGAGAGCTCTTCGATGCCTCCTATACGATAGAGATAGCGAGGGCTTGATCGCTTCGTTGATATTTGCCGTAGGCAGACGACGTTGATTATATCGTGATCGTCTGCCTATGTTTTGTTTTAGATGTTGGCTATTTTATTCAATAGCTCCATCTTCCCGAATAAGATCAGCAGATCATCCGCCTCGATCATCAATTCCTCGGTGATACGGCTGATAACCTTGTATTCTGTCTGTGTGAGCCCGATCAGGTTCTTTTTCTCGTAAGGACGTTCGATCGCTACCAGATGGATGCCGAAATTCTCCTCGAAATCGATGTTCTTGATGGTTTGCCCGACAAGAGTGGCCGGTGTCTTGATCTTATAGAGATGTTCCGTGTCGGTTACTTTATACCAATGCCGGAACAGGCCGCCTAAAGACGCTTGGGAGGTGTACATCGTAGAGAAATCCTTTTCCGGGGTAATAATCTCGCTTACCCCGATCGCACGGATCACCGTCTCATGGATCGAGGAGATCGCCCGCACGATCAGTTTGCCCGCATCCAGACTTTTCAATAAAGCGACGGTCTGAACGGAAGTCCCGAAATCCTTACCGAATGTTACGATAATGGCATCCATCTCACTCAATGGCAGGGTGCTCAATGCCTCTTTGTCCGTAGAGTCCAAGGCGACCGCCCCCGCTATGTCGTTCTTCAGCATATCGACACGATGCAGATCCATGTCTACGCCGATCACCTCATTGCCGACACGTGTCAAGTCTTTCGCTATCGCACGTCCTAAATTCCCTAATCCGATTACTAAATATTTCATGCTATCTTATTTTTACATTAATATATTTTCTTGTGGATATGTATAGTCCTTTTTCGTGTATTCCTTGCAGAAACTTACGAGGAAGGCCAATACCCCGATACGCCCGACCAGCATCGTGCTGATAATGATGATTTTCCCGATAGGGGTGAGGTGAGGGGTATAATCGATGCTCAAGCCTACGGTACTCAAGGCGGAAACAACCTCGAACAATAGGGAGAACAGCGGCGCCCCTTTTTCCGTATAGGATAATACCCACGTAGCGATCGCCACCCACATGAAATACATCATGATGATAGCGAATGCCCGGCGGATGGCGAATGGGGCGATCTCCCGTTTTCTCACTTCCACTTTATCTTTCTCGCGTGCGGCGTTCAGGGTCGTAACCAAAGCTACGAAAACGGTGGTCACTTTCAATCCGCCGCCGGTGGACATAGGGGCGGCTCCGATTACCATGAGGATCAACGTCAGCATTAAGGTCGGAGGGGCCAATGTAGCCATATCCGCTACGTTGAATCCTGCCGTTCTAGGCGTGACGGCGCCTAGGAACGCATTTGCCAGTTTCCCCCGCAGGGGAAGGTCGCCCAAGGTATTGTCATACTCGAAAAAGAGGTAGAAAGCCGTTCCGGTAATTAACAGGATCAAGGTAGATATAACAACAATGTACGTATGTACATTAATAATACGGGGCGTATGGATATAATGCTTTTGCTTACCGATCAATATCTTGATACCATTCATCAGCAAGTGATGCAAGAGTTTCAGGTAATTGAAGACGATCGGGAAGCCCAAGCCTCCGAATATAATCAGCATGGCTATCCAGAAATGGAGGTTGTACTTATCCGCCACTAACGGATCGTACATATTGCCGCTCAAGGTAGAGATCCCTGCGTTACAAAAAGCGGACACGGCATGAAACATTGCGTAGAATAATTCCTGCTGCGTGCCTCCCGGCAGGCTTCCTCGCACGTCCATATAAATAAAATAGGCACCGATCCCCTCGATAAACAAGGTCACGAAAAGAATATTTAAGATGACCCGGAACAATCCTCCTGTCCGATCCTCGTTCAGCATATCTTTCAGCATCATCTTGCTCGTAAAAGAGGATTTCCCCATAAAGGAGAGGGCGAAGAAAGAGGTAAATGTCATGACCCCGATACCGCCGATCTGTATCAAAATCAGGATGATAATATGTCCGATATGCGTGAAACTGGTGGCTACGTCGACGGTGGTTAGTCCGGTTACGCATACCGAGGTCGTGGAGATAAACAAAGCGTCGATAAACGGGATCCGGTGCGTAGTGGCGTTCGGCAACGATAGCAACCCGGCCCCGACCAATATCACGAACACGAAACTGAGCAAGAAAAGCAACGAGGGCTTGATCCGTGTCTGCATCAGCGTGAACGTCTGCCGGGATAAGTGAATCGTGCTAAGCAGCAATAATAAGACATATACGAAGAGAGGTTTCGTAAGGAAAGACAAATAAGGCAAAGAGTGCGCTATGGCATCCTTGAAAAATATCTTGCTGGATAATACGGCGAATAAAAGGAAATAGATGCTGATATCGAGATACAACATTTTCTCCTGTATGATTTCTTGGAACCTCACCACGTACCGGAGTGTTATGCCCGTGAAAAAAGCTAGCAGGATGAATGGGCGGGAGCGCTCTAGGATATGGACGGAATCGGGTGTCTGTACAAAGCCGAATTGGTAGATCAATACGAAGAAAGAGGCTAAGGAGGCGAGTAGGATGATCGCTTCCGCTATCCCGTTCAGCAATCCCTTCATTTTACCCCAATAAATCAGCCAAGAGAAGTATATGTTTTTTAGATTCATGTCCGATGTTTTATAAATATAACAAATGTAGGAAATAAAAGTTAGAGGTACGTGAAAGCGCCTTCATTATTTGTTCTCATACTAATTGTTTTACTTACATTATGTGCTGTATAGCATATTGTATGATGTACGATACTGAAATATCAGAAAAATAATCAATTAGGATGTGCAAAAAAGACCTTTTGTAATTGCTTTGTTTAGAAAAATACTTATATTTGCGCAAATCTAATTACTGATATCATGGATACACAAAACGAGAATAGAGAGATGCTTTCCCCCTATGTTTCCGTAGACTGCGTTCTTCTCGGCATCAATGATGACAAGCTCACCGTGCTGTTGGCGGAGCGAAAAAGTGAGGAAGGCGAGTTGATCGGCTATAAATTACCCGGCAGCTTGATCTATGAGAACGAGGATTTAGATGACGCCGCCTATCGGATACTGAATGATTCGACCGGCTTGAAGCGTGTCCAATTGAAACAATTCCGTTGTTTCGGTTCTCCCGCCCGTACCTCGAACCGGTTGGACGTGATGTGGCTGGAGGCGACATCCAAGGTGAAGATCGGACGGTTGATCACGGTCGCTTATCTCGCCTTGTGCAAGAACAGCAGGAAGACGTGTCCGGCCGATAAATCCGACTCGATCCGTTGGTGCCCTATCGACGAGCTTCCTCGCTTGCCATTCGATCATAAAGAGATTATCGAGGCTGCCATACAGGAGATCCGTAATTGGGTGGAGAAGGAGCCCGCTATCATTTTCGACTATATGCCGATGAAGTTCACGGCGTTCCAGCTTAGGCGCACGTACGAGGTGATCTATAACCGTGAGATGGACGTGCGCAATTTTCATAAGAAGATGAATTCCTTGGATTACGTGGTGCCCACGGAGGATATGCAAGACGGGGTCGCCCATCGTGCCGCACGGTATTATCGGTTTGATAAGGTGAAATATAATCAACAACGTTCGAAGTTTAATAAGATATAAAACCATACGATTATGTGTCTGTTAGGATGTGACATTGGAAGTTCTTCCATCAAGGTCTCTATTGTCGATGAGGAGACCGGGTTAACAATAGGTGCGGATTTTTATCCCAAAGAAGAGGCCCCGATCAAGGCGTTGCGCCCGGGGTGGGCGGAGCAAAATCCGGAGGATTGGTGGTCGTACGTGAAGATCGCTATGAAAGGTGCCATGAGCAAGGCGAAGGTGAAAGGCGAGGATATCAAGGCGATCGGTATCTCGTACCAGATGCATGGCTTGGTGGTGGTGGACAAGAAGATGGAGGTGCTTCGTCCATCTATTATCTGGTGCGATAGCCGTGCCGTTCCTTATGGCGAGCGTGCGTTTAAGAATATAGGCGAGAAGCGATGCCTTTCCCACCTATTGAACTCGCCGGGTAATTTTACCGCTTCCAAGCTGGCTTGGATCAAGGAGTACGAGCCGGATATCTACGACCGTATCCATAAGATCATGTTGCCGGGAGATTTCATCGCTATGCGCCTGACGGGGGATATCGTGACTACGGTTTCCGGTTTGTCGGAGGGGATTTTCTGGGACTTCAAGAATAATGCCTTATCGGAGGAGTTGATGAATTATTATGGATTCAGTAAGGATCTGATCGCCGATATCCGTCCGACGTTCGGTTTGCAGGGCGAGGTTACCGCCTCGGTCGCCGCCGAGCTGGGCTTGAAGAAAGGCACGCCGGTTACTTATCGCGCGGGCGACCAACCGAATAACGCTTTATCATTGAATGTATTGAATCCGGGCGAGATAGCGGCTACCGGCGGGACATCCGGAGTGGTGTATGGCGTGAACGGCAAGGTGAATTACGATACGCTTTCCCGTGTGAATACGTTCGCCCACGTGAATCATACGATGGAGCAGACCCGCTTGGGTGTCTTGTTGTGCATCAACGGGGTCGGTATCCTTAATTCTTGGATCAAACGGAATATAGCGCCGGAAGGCATCAACTATAATGAGTTGAATGATTTGGCGGCTACGGTTCCCATCGGTTGCGACGGCCTTTCGATCTTGCCGTTCGGAAACGGGGCGGAGCGTATGTTGCAGAATAAGCAGATCGATTGCTCGGTTCATGGATTGAACTTCAACATACATACCAAGGCGCATATGGCTAGGGCGGCGCAAGAAGGTATCGTGTTCGCCTTTAAATACGGTATGGATATCATGAATGAGATGGGGATCGATATTCAGGTAATCCGTGCGGGGAACGCGAACTTGTTCTTAAGCCCGATCTTCCGGGATGCTTTGGCGGGCGTGACGGGTACGGTGATCGAACTGTATGATACGAACGGTGCGGTAGGGGCGGCCAAGGGTGCCGGTATGGGTGCCGGTATTTACAAGAATGCGGAAGAAGCGTTCGCTTCCTTGAAGAAGATCAACGTGATCGAGCCGGACGGTTTCAAGGCGAATGCTTATTGCGGGGCGTTCGAGATTTGGAAGGAACGATTGGAACAATCTATTTAACGGCTGAATTATTTACATTTTTAATATATATTATTATGAGTTACTTTAAAGGAGAGAAAGAATTTTTCCCGGGAATCGGACAGATTCAGTTTGAGGGACGTGAGTCAAAAAATCCGTTGGCATTTCATTATTATGACGCGGATAAGGTAGTAATGGGTAAGACGCTAAAGGATCATTTACGCTTCGCTATGGCTTATTGGCATACTTTATGTGCCGAGGGAGGCGATCAGTTTGGTGGTGGAACCAAGTCATTCCCTTGGAACGACGGCACGGACGCTATCACCCGCGCGAAGTACAAGATGGACGCCGCTTTCGAGTTTATGACCAAATGTAATATTCCTTACTATTGCTTCCACGACGTGGACGTGGTGGACGAGGCTCCTACGCTGGGCGAGTTCGAGAAACGTTTGCAGACGATGGTGGAACATGCCAAGGAGCATCAAGCCGCTACCGGAAAGAAACTGCTATGGTCTACCGCTAACGTGTTCGGACATAAGCGTTATATGAACGGTGCCGCTACGAACCCTTATTTCCCGACCGTGGCATGCGCCGGCACGCAGATCAAGAACGCTATTGACGCTTGTATCGCCTTAGGGGGCGAGAACTACGTGTTCTGGGGCGGCCGTGAGGGGTATATGAGCCTATTGAATACGAACATGAAACGTGAGAAGGATCATTTAGCCATGATGTTGACGATGGCCCGTGATTATGGCCGCAAGAACGGTTTCAAGGGTACGTTCCTGATCGAGCCGAAACCGATGGAACCGACGAAACATCAATATGACGTGGATTCGGAGACCGTGATCGGCTTCCTTCGCCATTATGGATTGGACAAGGATTTCGCCTTGAATATCGAGGTGAACCACGCTACCTTGGCCGGACATACATTCGAGCATGAGTTGCAAGCCGCCGCCGACGCCGGCATGTTGTGCAGTATCGACGCGAACCGTGGCGATTACCAGAATGGTTGGGATACGGATCAATTCCCGATGGATATCTATGAGCTGGCACAGGCTTGGCTGGTCATCCTTGAGGGAGGTGGCTTGACTACTGGAGGTACGAACTTCGACGCCAAGACCCGCCGTAATTCTACGGACTTGGAGGATATCTTCATCGCTCATATCGGTGGTATGGACGCTTTCGCCCGTGCCTTGATGATCGCCGCCGATATCCTTGAGAACTCAGACTACCGCAAGATGCGTGCCGAGCGTTACGCTAGTTTCGATGCCGGCGAGGGCAAGGCATTCGAGGATGGCAAGCTTACGCTGGAAGATCTTCGTACGATCGCTTTGCGTGACGGCGAGCCGAAACAGATCAGCGGTAAGCAGGAATTATACGAGATGATTGTAAATCTGCATATCTAAATAATTGAAAATCGAGAATTGGGAATTGAAAATTATCGTGCGTAAGCCCTAGTTTTCAGCTCTCAATTCTCAGTTTTTAATGAATAAATCTATTCCATGAAAAATAACAACACTTATATTTTCGCTCTTACCTTGGTCGCTACCTTGGGAGGTCTGCTGTTCGGGTATGACACGGCGGTGATCTCCGGTACGGTAGAGTCTTTGCGTAAGTTCTTCATCGAGCCGCAAGGACTTCCGTTGGATCAGGCGAACGCCTTGGAGGGATTCGTGGTAAGTAGCGCGTTGATCGGATGTATCCTCGGCGCCTCGTTCGCCGGGTGGATCAGCCAGCGTTACGGCAGGAAGCCTACGTTGATACTGGCCGCTATCCTTTTCTTGCTTTCCGCTATCGGCTCGGCTTGGCCGGAGCTGTTTATCGGCATGCCCGGAAGTGGTGATCATACGTTTATGTACGCGTTCGTGGCTTATCGTATTCTGGGAGGTATCGGCGTGGGGCTGGCCTCCATGGTATCGCCGATGTATATCGCCGAGGTGGCTCCGGCCGATCGCCGGGGGAATCTGGTGGCATGGAATCAGTTTGCCATTATCTTTGGTATGCTGGTGGTATATTTCGTGAATTATACGATCGCCCTTCAAGGAGATGCTGCTTGGCTGAATACGATCGGCTGGCGTTGGATGTTCGCTTCTGAGATTATTCCGGCGGTATTGTTCCTCTCGTTCTTGATGTTCGTGCCGGAGACGCCTCGTTACCTCGTGATGCGTGGGCGTACGGAGCAGGCGTTGGGCGTTTTGAGCCATTTGATGGATCGGGCGGACGCTGGCCGTGAGCTGGAGGACATACGGAATAGTTTCAAGGAGAAAGCTCCGTCGATGAAGCCTTACTTCCGGTTTATGGGGACTTGGCTGGCGCTGTTCTTGGCCGGCTACGGGTTGTTGTCGTGGGCAGGTAATACGAATGCGTTGGAGATCGCCTTGTTGGCTAGTTTCTGTATCGCCTTGCTGTTCCCGATCCGGTCGTTTGGCGTGCTGATCATCTTGGTGGGCGTGCTGCTCTCCGGTTTCCAGCAATTCGTGGGGATCAACGTGGTGCTTTACTATGCCCCGGAGATCTTCAAGACGATGGGAGCGGCCACGGACGCCGCCCTTTTGCAACAGATCGTGGTAGGGGCGGTGAACCTGTCGTTTACCGTATTGGCTATTTTCACGGTGGATAAGTTCGGACGCCGTCCGTTGATGATTATCGGGGCGCTCGTCATGGCGGTATCTATGTTGATCTTGGGTACTACTTTCTATACGCGTTCGGTGGGTATGGGATCATTGGTCTGCATGCTGGTTTATACGGCGGGATTCGCTATGTCGTGGGGACCGGTCTGCTGGGTGTTACTGGCCGAGATCTTCCCGAACTCGATCCGCTCCACAGTAATGAGTATCGCCGTGGCGGGGCAGTGGATCGCCAACTTCTTGGTATCATGGACTTTCCCGATGCTGGATAAGAATCAATACTTGACCGATACGTTCAATCACGGTATGGCCTATTGGATCTATGGCGTGATGGGTATATTGGCGGCGTTGTTCATCTGGAAATTTGTCCCCGAGACGAAAGGAAAGACGCTGGAGGAGATGGAAGGTTATTGGAAACGGTAACCAAACCTGAGACAAGATAATATATGAGTAAAAAAGGACGGATCAATCTACCCGTCCTTTTTTCGTAATGAACCTTAATGCCCCAATTTAGACGCCGGATTTGCCATCGCCGCCCGATAACTCTGGAAAGTAACCGTAGATACGGTCAGTGTCATTATGATTACCAAAGCCACTAAAAATACCCATACGTAGATCGGCGTTTTATAAGCGAAGCTTCGTAACCAAATATGCACCCCGTAGTAAGCAAGCGGGATCGAGATAATAAAACAGACGAGCGTGATCCGGAGGAAAGACGAGTTCAGCATCCAAAGGATCTGCCGGACCGTGGACCCATGTACTTTCCGCACGGCTATCTCCTTTTCCCGTCCCTGTAACTCAAAGATAACCAGTCCGAATACTCCCACGAGGGATAAAAAGACGGCCATCAGGCAAAGGGCGGTAATCAGCGCTCCCTGCCGCCCACTTTTACTGTAAAGCTCCTCCAGCGCCGTATCAAAGAAATGGATATCGGCCGGATAACCCGGGATCAATTCATCCGTTACCTTCCGGATATGCTCGATAGCCGTCCGGGGATTTCCGCCGGCGATCTTGACATAAGCGTATCTTTCCGGCACCGAACGGCGGTAATGATTCTTAGCCGAGGTCCAAAGTCCCATCGGGCGTAACTCTTTATACAGGGATTCATAATGGACATCCTCAAAGATACCGACAATCCGTACCGGTATATCATTATCCGTGATGCTTGTCCCTACCAAGTCCGATAGGTCGTCCGGTTTCTCGGGGGAAACACCCGAGGCGATCTCCCTCGCTGCCGTCTCGCTAAGGAGGCAAACGACCTGCGTGTTATCCGCCGCCTCATCCGTCGGCCGGAACTTCCTTCCGGCGATCATCTTTACATCCATTAGCTCCGGGAAATTGGCGGATACTCCCAGCCAGCTCATATAATAATGTTGGCCTTTGTAATTATACCCGATGAAAGAACGTGATTCGTCCGAGACAAATTTGAACTCGCTAAAGGAAACATCACGGATAGCGGGGCTTTCCAAAAGACGTGCCTTGAACAATTCGCCCTTTTTCAAGGCCGCCCCCATGCTTAGTCTTACCTCCAGTACGTTTTCTTTGTTAAACCCCAAGTCCACGTTCCCTATATATCTGTTTTGCAAGGAGACGAACAACGCTCCGACAATCAGCGTGATCGAGATAACGAACTGGAACCCTATAAGTAACTTGCGAGTGTTCTTGGCCCGGTCGCTAAGGGTAAAAGACTTGTTCAGCGCCATGACAGGAGGAAACGAGGTGATATAGAAAGCAGGATACAAACCGGCCAGTATACCGCCGCCTGCGACAAGGAAGAATGTGTACGCCGGAATCTTCCAGTTGGCATACAGATCCAACGGATGCCCCACCATATTCGTGACCCATTGCACGTTATTCAAAAATAACAGGAAAAGCAAGGCGAGGAAGAAGGCGACAACCGAGATTCCCAAGGACTCCAAGACCAGATACTTCCGTAGCGTGGCGTCCGAGCTTCCCAGCACTTTCTGGATGGTGATCGACTTGGTGCGTATTGGCGCCAAGGCTATCGACAGGTTGATATAATTGACCAAGGCGATACCTATGATCAGGATGGCGATAAAGAATAACATATTCGTCCGTAGCTTATTACCGATGGGAGCGGCGTCCGCTCGGACCGGCTGGCCGAAATAGAGATCTGACAAGGGCCGGAGGCGCATATCCTCGATCGTGAAACTTTTCAGGAAAGCCCGGCTATCGGCCATATAGGTCTCGGTAGTGACAGAGGCGGATTCCGGCGTCGACATCAGCAGATAACAATAGTAAAGGCCGGTATGCCAGTTTTCCATCATCTCTTTCTCCATGATCGGGATATACAGGGCATTCTTCACCCGGGTGTTTTCCGGGAAATCGCGAAAGACGCCTCCCACGATATATACCGGCTCAAAACTAAGCCCATATATAATCGAGCCTTCGGCCCCGGCGAACTCCGACAGATAAACCGGCTTCCCGATAGGATTTTCCTCGCCGAAGAGTTTCCGGGCCATGCTCTCCGGGATCAGCGTCCCTTCCGGACGTTTCAGGCAATCCGTATCGCCGGCCACCAGCTCGAAGCCAAAGATCTTAGTATATCCCGGGGTGATCCGTTCCACCTGCTCCATATAGCTCCGTGCGTCGGGCCCTTCACTGGCTGATATCCCAAAACGTACGGAGGAGTAAACAAGGTTGTTTGTGATAGCGGCCGCTTCTATATAAGGGGAGGCGGCGATGAAACGCTCGAGTTGTGGACGTGCGAAATTAGCCTCCCATATCCCGTCATCCCGCTTGTTTTCTAACTGAAAAATCCTTTCCCTGTTCAAGAGGGAAGCGTCGAAGCTATATTCATGACCGACATGTATGCTTATCAGCATGAATAACAGGAAAGCGAAGCTAAGTCCTAAAAGATTAGTGACCGTCGCTAATTTATAATGTCTCAAGACATAAAGCAGGTTCTTGAATGTACTTTGCATGGTATAAGTTCTTTTAATTTTAAACCCTTTGATCTGGAAATACAAAGCAAAGCTATTCCTTTATTTACGTTCCTGTGTTATTTTTTTGACAAACGGTTACTTTCTGTTGATGAATTGTGATATTATCAATAATTTCCTTATTTTTGCCATCATACTTCAAAAAGAAACAAGCGCTATGTTACACAAAGGCTATCGGATGCTTTTCAACTGCCTGATGTTTTATCTCTAGCAGATACTCTCCCTATATAAACTCATGGGGGCGGGGATGCCCGTTCTGTGTAACAATAAAAAATAACCTTGATGAGGGCGGATAGATCCTACCTCTACGATAAAACATATAATTTTATGAATACAACCCATCACACACATTCATGCGTACATGATACCGTCTCTTCCGTGGGAGCGAACAATTTCGGGATGAACGACCGTATCAAACGTCTGCGCCGGCAGACCTTCGAGGCCCAACCTTCCCTCTCCATCGAGCGGGCCTTGATCGAGACCCGTTTCTATCAGGAGAATTACGGGAAGTATCCGATCCCTATCCTGCGTGCCCTGAACTTCTTGGAGATCTGCAAGCGGAAGACGATCTATATCGGTGAGGACGAGTTGATCGTCGGCGAGCGGGGGCCCCGCCCCAAGGCCGTGCCTACCTTCCCGGAACTTACCTGCCATAGCGTGGAGGACTTGCATATATTGAATACCCGGGAGCTGCAACGTTACACTATCTCCCAAGAAGATATCGATACCTACGAGCGGGAGGTGATCCCGTACTGGAAAGGCCGTACCCAGCGGGAACGCATCTTCAGTCACGTCCCCAAGGAATGGAAAGAGGCGTACGAGGTGGGTATGTTCACCGAGTTCATGGAGCAACGTGCCCCCGGGCATACCGCTTTGGACGGCAAGGTCTACCAATATGGCCTGCTGGACTTGAAGAAACGTATCGAGGGGGAACTAAGCGCCTTGGATTTCATGAACGACCCCGAGGCCACGGACAAGCAGGAGGAGCTGACGGCCATGTCTATCTCCTGCGACGCCGCAATCCTGCTGGCCGAGCGACACGCGGACTTGGCTGACGAGATGTCTCTCACCGAGAAAGATCCCCGCCGTGCCGCTGAGCTGAGGAAGATCGCCGAGGTATGCCGCTGGGTTCCCGCCCACGCTCCCCGTACCTATTGGGAAGCGATCCAGATGTACTGGTTTGTCCACCTCGGTACGATCACGGAGCTGAATGGTTGGGATGCCATGAACCCCGGTCATTTCGACCAGCATCTGGCGCCTTTTTACGAGAAAGAGATCGCCGCCGGAACCTTGACCCGTGACGAGGCGAAAGAGTTGATGTCTTGCTTCTTCATCAAGGTAAACAATCATACCGCCCCGCCGAAAGTGGGTATCACGGCGAAGGAGAGCGGAACCTATAACGATTTCACGAACCTGAACATCGGCGGCATCCGGGCGGACGGTAGCGATGGCGTAAGCGAGGTCTCCTATATCATGTTGGAGACGATCGAGGAGCTGCATATCCTCCAGCCCGGCAGCGCCATCCACGTCAGTGCCCGTACGCCGGAGCGTTTCCTTCGTGCCGGGTGCAAGGTGATCCGCCAAGGCCATGGCTACCCGTCGGTATTCAACCCGGATGTGTACGTGCAGGAGTTGATGCGGCAAGGCAAGTCGCTGCGTGACGCCCGCGAGGGAGGTTGCAGCGGTTGCATCGAGGTGGGCGCTTTCGGGAAGGAGGCGTACGTGCTGACCGGTTACCTGAACGTGCCGAAGATATTGGAGGTGACGCTGCATAACGGCGTAGATCCGGTAAGCGGTCGCAAGGTCGGTCTGGAGACCGGCGATCCCCGTGGTTTCCGGACGTATGAGGAGCTTTACGCGGCATTCATGCGCCAGATCCATTATTTCGTGGACATGAAGGTGCGGGTCAGCAACTATATCGACCGCATGTTCGCCAAGTACGCCCCCGCCACGTTCCTCTCCCTGTTTATCGATGATTGTATCGCGAAGGGTAAGGATTACTACAATTGCGGGCCTCGTTACAATACCACTTATATCCAGTGTACCGGATTAGGCACGATAACCGATAGCCTTTCCTCTTTGCGGAAACACGTCTTCGAGGATAAGACCTTCACGATGGAAGCCTTGTTGGATGCGATGGCGGATAATTTCGAGGGACATGAACCGATGCGCCAAATGATCCTGAACCGTACGCCTTTCTTTGGCAACGATGATCCGTACGCCGACCAGATCGCCGTCCGTGTCTTCGACGATTTATATGACGCGATCGAGGGCAAGCCGAATACGAAAGGGGAGTGTTTCCATTTGAATATGTTATCCACCACTTGCCACGTCTACTTCGGCAAGGTGATGGGAGCCACTCCGAACGGCCGCTTGGCCGGGCGTGCCATCTCCGACGGTACCTCGCCCTCGCACGGAGCCGATACCCACGGGCCGTCCGCCGTTGTCAAGTCCCTCGGCAAGCTGGATCAGGTGAAGAGCGGCGGCACGCTGCTGAACCAACGCTTCCTGCCCAGCCTGCTCCGGCGGGAGGAGGATATCTCGAAGCTGGCCTCCTTGATCCGTAGCTACTTCGCCTTGGGTGGCCATCATATCCAATTCAATATCGTGGATACGGAAACGCTTTACGCCGCCCAGAAGTGTCCGGAGGACTACCGGGATCTGCTGGTCCGTGTAGCGGGCTATAGCGACTATTTCAACGATATGAACGCCGATTTGCAAGCGGACGTGATCGCACGTACGGAGCAAGAGACTTTCTAGGCCATGCTGTTATTCGATATCAAACGATACGCCATAAACGACGGGCCGGGCATTCGTGTCACGATCTTCATGAAAGGATGCCCGCTTGCCTGCGTATGGTGCCATAACCCGGAAGGCATCTCGTCCCGGACGGAGAAGCTGTATACGAGGAAGAAGTGCATAGGTTGCGGGGCCTGCGTGGATGTATGCCCCACCGGGGCATTGACCTTGACGGAGGCGGGTATCGTCACGAATCGGTCTCTGTGCCGGACATGCGGTAGATGCGCCGAGGTTTGTCCCACCTTGGCGATGGAGATGTCCGGCCGTGAGTATTCTATCGACGAGGTCATGCGTGAGATCGAGAAAGAGACGGTCTTTATGGATCGCTCCGAGGGAGGCGTTACCTTCTGCGGGGGAGAGCCGTTGTCGCATCCATCGGATTTGGTTGCCCTGCTGGATCGTTGCGGAGCGTTGGGAATCCATCGTGCGGTGGATACGACCTTGTTCGCCTCGCCGGATACCGTCCGGAGCGTAATGGAGCGCACGGATCTTTTTCTGGTGGATTTAAAGCATATGGATTCCGGTAGCCATCGTCGTTTCACGGGTGTCCCGAACGAGCGTATCCTCTCCAATCTTCGGATGATCGCCGAGGCCGGGATGGACTTCCTCATTCGCATCCCCTTGATCGAGGGAGTCAATGCGGACGAGGAAAATATATCCCGTTCCGCCATCTTCTTGGCCTCCTTGCCGTGGGAGCGGAAAGTCGTTAATCTCCTCCCGTACCACGACATCGGAAAAGGTAAGCACGATAAGCGAGGAACCCTCTACAATCCCGGGCACCTTCCGCTATCCACCCCTTCCGAAGCAGTCCTGCAAAGGTGTATCGATCAATTCGCCTCCTGCGGGATAACTGCGTTGATCGGAGGATAATTAGAATAGGGGTGGGAACTGCTCGCCCTCATTTTACCATTTCTTCCGATACTCCGTAGGCGATATCCCGACGTGTTGCTTGAAGTATTTACCGAAGAAGGATTGGTTGGCGAAGTTTAGCCGGTCTGATATCTCTTGGATGGAAAGGGTGGAGGAGGATAATAACGCCTTCGCCTCCAAGACAACGTAATTATCGATCCATTCCCCGGCTGTACGGTTGCTGACGTTCTTTACCAAAAGGGATAAATATTTGGGAGTCACACATAATTTCCCGGCGTAGAAAGCTACCGATCGTTCCTGCTTATGATGTAAGGCGAGCGTTTGTATGAACGCTGCGAACAACTCCTCTTGCCGGCTCTTCTTCACCTCGATCGGCATATGATTCTTAAACATGCCGTAAACCTCGTGGAATACCGCCAACAATAAGCTCTGGGCAATCTCTTTCCGGTAAGGATGCCCTTTCGCTTTCACTTTCTTCCAGAGAAAAGAATGATATTCCTTGATACAACCTATCTCCTCGGCATTCAACTCAGTGACCGGATGCTCTTTGATGTAGAAGAACGCCGGCAAGGTATTCTGTATATGAGGAATGATCTCCTCCATGAAATTCTTGGAGATGACGATGAAGATCCCGGCCACGTCCTCGCTACGTTCCACGTGTTGGATGATCTGATCGGGCAGGGACAATACGAGATGGTTTTCCCCTACGACATATTCCTCCATATTGATCCGTATACGCATGAAGCCTTTCGTGCAAAGCGCGAATACGACGGCGTCTATTCGCATCGGATGGTCGAGCGAGGGAATATCGTCGATGTTATCGAATATGGCGAAATCCTCGTCGATGAAGTCTATGCCGGGTACGTTCTCGATAAGAGAGATACAAGCTTGAGGTAGATCTGTTACGTTCATAATTTATTCTTGTTTGGGCGATAAAATTAGTGAAATAATAGAATAATCCAATTGAAATGTGTCAAATGGGACAATTTGGTTGCAAAACGGAACTTCTTTGGAGTGGATAAACTCATCATCTTCGCGGTATAATAAATCATAGGATATGAAAAGGATGAAAGGCATTGTTTATGGAGGATTATTATCCGTCGTATTCGTGCTGTCCGGATGCTCGGGCAGTCAAAAAGAGGGACGGGATAGTAAAGAGATCCCGGTGGAGATCGTGAAGGTAGCGAAGACCGTTCCGGCTGATACAAGGAATTACGTGGGAACGGTAGAGGAGGTCGTATCCTCCTCGATTAGTTTTCAGGTGATGGGTAATGTAGAGCGAGTATTGGTGGGCGAGGGGCAGAAGGTCCGTGAGGGCCAACTACTAGCGGTGTTAGACAAGGCGACGCTGGAAAACGCCTATAACGCCTCGGCAGCTTCCTTGCGACAAGCGGAGGACGCCTATGCCCGCATGAGAACCTTGCACGAGAATAAGAGCCTGCCGGATATGAAATGGGTTGAGGTGGAGAGCAAATTGGAACAGGCCTGTTCCATGGAGCGAATCTCGAGGAAAAACCTTGAGGACCGGAACCTGTATGCCCCGTTCGGCGGCGTTATCGGCAAGCGCATGGTTGAGGCGGGAGAGAACGTGCAGCCCGGGCAACCGGTTTTCTCCTTGTTAAGGATAGAGGCGGTAAACGTGAAGATCGCCGTCCCGGAGAATGAGGTCGCCACGCTCGGCGATCAAGCCGCTATGATAAAGGTAGCCGCTCTGGGCGGACAATGTTTTGAGGGGAAAGTGACGGAGAAAGGTATCGTGGCCAACCCTATCTCCCATACTTACGAGGCGAAGATCCGGCTGGAGAACCCGTCTGGCGCTTTGTTGCCCGGCATGGTTTGCGATGTACGCCTGTCGGGAGAGGAATCCGTGCCGGCTATCGCCTTGCCGAACAACGCCGTGCTGATAGCGAACGACGGGGGGCGTTTCGTCTGGAAGGTCGTAGACGGAAAGGCGAAAGCTACGCCCGTACGGACGGGCGACTTGACGGAGCGAGGCTTGTTTATTCTGGAAGGGTTGAACGAGGGGGATATCGTCGTGATAGGCGGTTACCAGAAAATCAGTGAGGGCATGAGAGTGCGTGCGTTATGAGAGAACGTAAAAACGGAGTGATCGAATGGACCATGCGTCATTACCAGATCACGTTGCTGGTGATTACCGTGCTGGTCGGGTTGGGTATTTTGGGTTTGGTGGACATGCCGAAACAGGAGTTTCCGGAGTTCACCATCCGCCAAGGCGTGGTAGTGGGGGTTTACCCCGGGGCGACTTCAGGAGAGGTGGAGGAGCAGTTGGCCAAGCCTTTGGAGAGATACCTGTTTACCTTCAAGGAGGTAAAGAAGAAAAAGACGTACTCCATGTCAAGGGATGGAATGGTGTACGTAATGGTGGAGCTGAACGACGACGTGAACAATAAAGACGAGGTCTGGTCGAAGATCAAGCTCGGCTTGCAGAACTTCAAGTCGCAACTGCCCTCGGGCGTACTCGCCGTCATCGCGAATGATGATTTCGGCGATACTTCCGCCTTATTGATCACCTTGGAATCGGAAGACAAGACCTACCGGGAATTGCAGCGATACATGGAGACGCTGGAAGACCGCCTGCGCCGGATCGAGTCCGTATCCAACCTGCGCCGTTACGGGGTACAAAACGAGCAGATCTCGGTCTACTTGGATCCAGACAAGCTAGCCGCTTACGGCCTAGATACCCGTATGCTGATGACAACCTTGTTCACCCAAGGCTTTACCACCGCCTCCGGCTCCTTGGAGAATGGCGGCTTGGACATTCCCATCCACCTTTCCGTGACCTATCCCTCGGAGCGGGAGGTAGGCGAGCAGATCCTGCTGGCCGATGCCGACGGGCATATGATCCGCTTGAAAGACGTGGCCCGTATCGTACGGGAATATCCCGAGCCGGATAGCTATATAACGAACAACGGCAAGAAAGCGATCATCCTTTCCATGGAGATGCGTGAGGGCCATAATATCGTACGATACGGAAAGGAGGTAGACGAGGTATTGCACGCTTTCGAGCGGGATCTTCCCGAGAGTGTCTCGATTCGCCGGATCGCCGACCAGCCGAAGGTGGTGGGAGACTCGGTAAGTTCCTTCGTGCGGGATTTGTTCGTGTCCATCGTGGTCGTGATCTTGGTGATGATGGTACTCTTCCCGTTCCGCTCGGCATTGGTGGCGGCTACCTCCATCCCGATCAGTGTCTTTATCTCGATCGGTGTCATGTACGCTTGCGGCATCCCGCTGAATACGGTGACGCTGGCCGCCTTGATCGTGGTATTGGGCATGATCGTGGATAACTCCATCACCGTGATAGACGCCTATCTGGAATATCTGGACAAGGGCTATTCCCGTTGGTACGCCGCCGTCTATAGCGCCAAGAACTATTTCAACTCGATCTTGTTGGCTACGCTGTGTATCTGCGTGATCTTTTTCCCGTTGCTTTTCACGATGACGGGGCAGATGTTGGATTTCGTGACCTTCTTCCCTTGGACACTTTCCATCTCCCTCATGGTGTCGCTGGCGGTGGCGATGGTCTTTATCCCGCTGCTGGAGCGGGTCTTGATCAAGAAGGGATTGAAGTCCGGGCGGGAGAATAAGGGAAAGAAGAGGTTCAATCTGCTGGATACCGTACAGGCCGTCTATACGAGGGCGCTGACGTGGACTTTCCGTTTCCCGAAAGCCACGATCGGTCTAGGCATCCTGACGGTTGCCTTGGCGATCCTGATGATCACTCAACTGAGCCAGCGTATGATGCCGATAGCCGACCGGGATCAGTTCGCCGTCGAGATCTATCTCCCGCAGGGAACCTCGCTGGACCGTACCGCCGCCGTGAGCGATAGTCTCTATAAGCTGTTGTCGGAAGATGAGCGCATCCTGTCCGTCACCTCCTTTATCGGAACTTCCTCGCCCCGTTTCCAAGCTACCTACGCCCCGAACTTGGCCGGGAAGAATTACGCCCAGTTCATTGTCAACACCGCCTCGGTAGAGGCCACCCGTAGCGTGTTGGATGATTATACGGACCGCTACGCCGATTATTTCCCCGACGCTTACGTGAAGTTTAAGCAACTGGATTACCAAAATGTATCCTCTCCTTTAGAGGTCCGTTTCATGGGAGACGATATCGCCCGGTTGAAGCAGGCCGGGGATTCCTTGATGGCCGTGTTGCGTGAGATGGACGGCTTGGTCTGGGTACACACCAATTACGAGGAGGCCTTGCCCGACGTACGGGTTCGATTGGACCCGGTGGAAGCCTCCCGCCTCGGGATCACGAAGGCGATGGCCTCGGCCGATCTGGCGATCCGTTACGACGGTCTCTCGGTTGGCTCCCTCTGGGAAGGCGATTACGCTTTGCCGATCCAGCTGAGATCCGATAAGAAAGGGGAGGGTGACGCGTTCGATAAGGTCGGCGACCAGTATCTTCCCACCATCGTCCCCGGCGTGAGCGTCCCGCTCCGGCAAGTCTCCACGATCGAGGGAGGCTGGAATGAGGGGCAGATCGTCCGTCGCAACGGCGTGCGTACCTTGAGCGTCTTCGCCGAGGTAACCCGGGGGACCAACCAGAACGCTATGCAGAAACGGATCGAGCGAGTCATGGAAAGCCATATTATCCCGACCTTGCCCGAGGGCGTGACGTACGAGTACGGTGGAGCCAAGGAGCTGGATTTCGAGACGATGAACCCGCTGATGCAGGGCTTGGCGATCGCCGTGATCATTGTTTTCTTCTTCCTGTTGGTCAATTTCAAGAAGATCGGCTTGGCGTTGGCGGCCCTGTCCTCGTTGCTGCTCACCTTGTTCGGGGCGGCGCTGGGCTTGTGGGCGTTCCATATCGATTTCAGCTTGACGTGCGTCTTGGGCGTTATCAGCTTGATCGGTATCGTGGTGCGAAACGCTATCTTGATATTCGAGCATGCGCAAGACCTGCGGCTCCATAAGCATTATAGCCCGAGGGATGCCGCCTTCGACGCCGGCCGGCGACGCATGCTCCCGATCTTCCTGACCTCGGCTACAACGGCCGTGGGCGTGGTTCCCATGATCATCAGCGGCAGTTCCCTTTGGATGCCGATGGGTGTGGTGATCTGCTCGGGAACGGTCTTCTCGATGATCTTGGCGGTCATCATCCTGCCTGTTTTCTATTGGAAGATATTCGGGAATAAATGAATGATACGGATGTGGATTAGGATATAATATAGGAATGAATATATGCGGAAAAAAGAGATGATAAAAAGATGGATATATGGCATCGTCGGTTCCCTCGTCTTATGCGTGGGGACCGTGAGCGCCCAGCGGACATTATCGCTGGAAGAATGCCGGGAAATGGCTTTGGAGAATAACGCGAAGATGAAGAACGCCCGCTTAGACGTAGAAGAGGCGAGGGAAGGAAAAAAGGAGGCCTTTACGAAATACTTCCCGAATGTCAGCGCCGTGGGAACAGCTTTTAAGGCGAACCACGGGATGATGGATATGAGCGTGATACCGGGCCTTCTCGAGTTGTCGATGATGGATGACGGCTTGCTGGGTGGGGTGACCGCTATCCAGCCCGTGTTCGCCGGCGGACAGATCGTGAACGGCAATAAGCTGGCCGACTTGGCGCTCGAGGTGAGCCGTTACCAGATGCGCCAATCCGAGGATGAGGTAGCCCTGACGGTGGAGCGGTATTACTGGCAATGGATCTCCCTTCACGAGAAATTAAGGACGATCGAGATCGTGGAATCCTTGGTGGGGAGTCTTTATAAGGATGTGGAGGTAGCGGTCGGCGCCGGCGTGACGACTCGTAATGACCTACTGCAAGTCCAGTTGAAAAAGAACGGCGTGGCGAGCGACCGCCTGCGGGTGGAGAACGGCTTGCGCCTCTCCAAGATGGTGCTGGCTCAATATATCGGTATCGGGGAAGATGATTTCGAGATCGATTTCACGCTGCCCGCCGAGGTGCCCTCCCCGGAGCTTTACCGGGTGAGCCATGAGGAGGCGCTCCCTACGACACTCTCTTATAAATTGCTGGAGAAGAACGTGGAGGCCGCCTGTCTTCAACAAAAGCTGAAGGTTGGGCAATACTTGCCCACCGTGGGGATCGGAGCCGGGTATATGTATCACAACTTACTGGATAAGGACCGTCCGTTCGGCATGGTTTTCGCTACCGTAGCGATTCCGATCAGTGATTGGTGGGGCGGCTCGCACGCCATCCGGAAGCAAAAGCTTCAGGTGAAGGCGGCCGAGTATTCCCGCCAAAACGCCAATGAGCTTCTGTTGGTGCAAATGCGGAAGCTTTGGAACGAGCTGGAGGAGTCTTATAAGCAAGTCAAGCTCTCGGAGGAGTCCATAGCGACGGCCGAGGAGAATGTCCGCCTTAATACGGACTATTATAAGGCGGGCACGGTTACGCTGAGCGATCTTCTGGACGCCCAATCGCTCCTCCAGCAAAGCCGTGACCAGTATACGGGTGATTATACGGCTTATTTGATCAAACGTACGGAATATTTACAGGCGACAGGGCGTTAATTTGTTTTTTTTCCATATATTTGCTTATTAACAAATAATAAAACGAGAAGTGATGATGAGCTACGCCAATTATCTTTACATAGCGATCCGTGCTGCGGTAGACGCAGGCAAGTCGATCATGGATATTTATAACGACCCCGAATCAGACTTCGGGATAGAGAGAAAAGCAGACAACTCGCCGTTGACAAAGGCGGATAAGGCGGCCCATCGATTGATAACAAACGCTTTGTCCGTTACCCCGTTTCCGGTCTTAAGCGAGGAAGGAAAGGAGATCCCGTTCAAGGAGCGCTCCAAATGGGAGACGCTGTGGATCGTGGACCCGCTGGACGGTACCAAGGAGTTTATCAAGAAAAACGGCGAGTTTACCGTGAATATCGCCTTGGTGGAGAAAGGTGTGCCCGTGTTGGGCGTCATTTATGTGCCCGTCCGGAAGGAGTTGTATTTCGCCTCCTCCTCTGTGGGTGCTTATAAGTTTACGGGAATCGATAGCAGTAGCCAGCCCTCGATGGACGAGATGAAGCAGCGGGCGATACGTTTGCCGATAGCGCTGGCGCATCAAGGAGTCGTGGTAGTGGCGTCCCGGTCTCACCAAACGGAGGAGACCACCGCTTTCATCGATAATCTCCGCAAGCAGGGAAAGCCCGTTACGTTGATCAGTAGCGGCAGCAGCCTGAAGATTTGTCTGGTAGCGGAAGGCTCGGCCGATATCTATCCCCGTTTCGCCCCGACGATGGAATGGGATACCGCCGCCGGCCACGCCATCGCCAAGTCTGCCGGTTGCGACATATATCATATCGACGGTAAGACCCCGCTTCGCTATAACAAGGAAGATTTGCATAATCCGTGGTTTATCGTGAAGTGAGGGGGATGTGTATTTTAAGTTATTGTCAGCGGTGGGAGACGGAGCATGCTCCGTCTCTACAAGCCGTACAATGTATTCTTGTTTATTTGGTTATGAACGAAATTTAGAAGACTACCTTGTAAGAATATTAGTTGGCCCAGAATCAATCATTATTGGTCTATATCCCATATAATCCTAAAAATAGGTTAGCGAAAGGAGTGCGCACTTGAGTATTCTTATTATTTTTGCGCTCTTAAAAGTAAATACATGAATTTTGATATAGTGTTTGTGTTGCTGGCCCTGATCGGCATGATCGCAGCCTTGGTATGGGATAAGATGCGGCCGGGAATGGTTCTTCTGACAGTGGTCGTGTTTTTTCTCTGCGTAGGCATTCTTACTCCCAAGGAGATGCTGGAGGGCTTTAGCAATAAAGGGATGATAACCGTAGCCATGCTCTTTCTTGTCAGTGAGGGAGTGCGGCAGAGCGGGGCTTTAGGCCAATTGATCAAGAAACTGCTTCCCGAGGGGAAGACCACCGTCTTCAAGGCGCAGGCGAGGATGCTCCCGCCCGTGGCTTTCGTGTCGGCGTTCCTGAATAATACGCCGGTGGTGGTTATTTTTGCCCCGATCATCAAGCGATGGGCGGAGGCGGTGAGGCTTCCGGCCACGAAATTCTTGATCCCTCTCTCGTATGTCACGATATTGGGCGGTATATGTACCTTGATCGGTACTTCTACGAATCTGGTGGTGCACGGCATGATTCTGGAGGCGGGATATGAGGGCTTTACGATGTTTGAGCTGGGGAAAGTCGGTATTTTTATCGCTATCGCCGGTATTTTATATTTATTCGCTTTCTCGAATAAACTGCTTCCGGACTCGAGGACGGATACGGTATCCGAAGACGGGGAGGATGAGAATCCCGGGAATTTCCACCGGGTGGAGGCCGTGCTGGGCGCACGCTTCCCGGGTATCAACAAGACCTTGGGAGAGTTTAACTTTACCCGTCATTACGGGGCGATCGTGAAAGAGGTGAAAAGCGGCGGACAGCGTTTTACCCGTAATCTGGATACGGTGGTATTGCATGAGGGCGATACCTTGGTGTTGTGGGCGGACGATTCTTTTATCCCTACATGGGGTGAGTCTAGTGTCTTCTTGATGTTGGCGAATGGTAATGAGGCAACGGAGCCGGTATCGAGGAAGAAACGTTGGCTGGCTTTAGGACTGTTGATCTTTATGATTACGGGGGCGACGGTAGGAGAGTTGCCAGTCGTGAAAGAGGCCGTTCCAAGTATGCGCTTGGATATGTTCTTCTTTGTCTGCATTACGACAATCATCATGGCGTGGACTAAGATCTTCCCGCCGAAGAAATACACGAAATACATCTCTTGGGATATCTTGATAACGATCGCTTGTGCCTTCGCTATCAGCAAGGCCATGGAGAATTCCGGCTTTGCCTCCATGATAGCCCGCCATATAATTAGTATGGCCGACGATTTAGGACCGTATGCGTTGCTGGCGATTATATTTATTATTACCAATATATTTACGGAGTTGATCACGAACAACGCCGCGGCGGCATTGAGTTTCCCGATCGCCTTGTCGGTGGCTACGCAATTAGGCGTTGATCCGACCCCATTCTTTGTCGTGATCTGTATGGCGGCGTCGGCTAGTTTCAGTACGCCGATCGGCTACCAGACCAACCTGATCGTGCAAGGCGTGGGAGGCTATAAGTTCACGGATTTCGTGAAGGTGGGCCTGCCCTTGAACTTGATCACGTTCTTGATCTCCGTGTTTGTAATACCTATGATATGGAAGTTTTAGAAAATAATATCTATCCGATTTTCGACCGTATGCTGGGTCGTGAGGATAAAGAGGCGCTTTTGGGGCAAAGGGGCGTGATGGTGTGGTTCACGGGTTTGAGTGGCTCGGGGAAAAGCACGATCGCTATCGCCTTGGAGCGTGAGTTGCATAAACGGGGATTGCTTTGCCGCATCCTCGACGGGGATAATATCCGTAGTGGTATCAACAATAATCTCGGGTTCTCGCCGGAGGACCGGGTGGAGAATATACGCCGGATCGCCGAGGTGGGTAAACTGTTTGTCGATACGGGTGTTATAACCATAGCGGCTTTTATCAGCCCAAACAACGAGTTGAGAGAGATGGCGTCCGCTATCATCGGTAAAGCGGATTTCTTGGAGGTTTACGTAAGTACGCCGCTCGCCGAGTGCGAACGCCGTGACGTGAAAGGCCTGTATGCCAAGGCCCGGAAAGGCGAGATCAAGGAGTTTACCGGGGTTTCCGCCCCGTTCGAGGCACCGGAGCGTCCGGACCTGTCCTTGGATACCTCCGTATTGAGCGTGGAGCAATCCGTGAACCGGTTGTTGGAGTTGATCGTACCGAAAGTAGAAATTAAACACTGAAAAAAGATATGTCTGATTACAAGTTAAGTCATTTACAGGAGCTGGAGGCCGAGTCTATCCACATCATCCGTGAGGTAGCCGCCGAGTTCGAGAATCCTGTTATGCTTTATTCCATCGGGAAGGATTCTTCCGTGATGGTCCGTCTGGCCGAGAAGGCTTTCGCTCCGGGTAAGGTTCCTTTCCCGTTGATGCACATCGATTCGAAATGGAAGTTTAAGGAGATGATAGAGTTCCGTGATTCTTACGCGAAGAAATTCGGCTGGAACTTGATCGTGGAGTCTAATATGGAGGCTTTCCACGCGGGCGTGGGCCCGTTCACGCATGGAAGCAAGGTGCATACGGACTTGATGAAGACGCAGGCCTTGCTTCATGCCTTGGATAAATATAAGTTCGACGCCGCTTTCGGCGGCGCCCGCCGTGACGAGGAGAAGAGCCGTGCGAAGGAACGTATCTTCTCGTTCCGCGATAAGTTCCATCAATGGGACCCGAAGAACCAGCGCCCGGAGTTGTGGGATATCTATAACGCCCGTGTGCATAAGGGCGAGAGCATCCGTGTATTTCCGCTATCGAACTGGACGGAGCTGGATATCTGGCAATATATCCGTCTGGAGAATATCCCGATCGTTCCCTTGTATTTCGCCAAGGAGCGTCCGTGCGTGGAGATCGACGGTAATTTGATCATGGCGGACGACGACCGCTTGCCGGAGCAATACCGGGACCAGATCCGTATGCGTATGGTCCGTTTCCGTACGTTGGGCTGCTGGCCGCTGACCGGCGCCGTGGAGAGCGAGGCGGATACGATCGAGAAAATCGTGGAGGAGATGATGACCACGACGAAGAGCGAGCGTACGACCCGTGTGATCGACTTCGATCAAGACGCTAGTATGGAGCAGAAGAAACGGGAAGGGTATTTTTAACACAGAAGAGACATGGCAGATACAAAATTAAATATAAAGGAATTCCTAGATAAGGACGAGCAGAAGGACCTGCTGAGATTCTTGACCGCCGGCTCGGTGGATGATGGCAAATCGACCTTGATAGGCCGATTGCTGTTTGATAGTAAGAAAATATACGAGGATCAGTTGGATGCCTTGGAGCGTGACAGCAAGCGTATGGGCAACGCCGGCGAGCATATCGACTACGCTTTGTTGCTGGATGGCTTGAAGGCCGAGCGTGAGCAAGGTATCACGATCGATGTGGCTTACCGTTATTTCAGCACGAACAACCGTAAGTTCATCATCGCCGACACCCCGGGGCACGAGCAGTACACCCGGAATATGATCACGGGTGGTTCCACGGCGAATCTGGCGATCATCTTGGTGGATGCCCGCACGGGCGTGATCACGCAAACCTGCCGTCACACCTATCTGGTATCTTTGCTGGGGATCAAGCATGTGGTACTGGCCGTGAATAAGATGGACTTGGTGGACTTCGACAAGGATACGTTCGACCGGATCGTGGCGGATTATAAACGTTTCGTGGAGCCGCTGGATATCCCGGATATCACGTATATCCCCTTATCGGCCTTGGATGGCGATAACGTGGTGGAGAAGAGTGATCGCACGCCTTGGTACGAGGGTACGTCTTTATTGGATTATCTGGAGAACGTGCCTATCGACTTGGATCGTAACTACGAGGACTTCCGTTATCCGGTGCAATACGTGTTGCGCCCGAATCTGGATTTCCGTGGGTTTAGCGGCAAGGTGGCCAGCGGTATCGTGCGTAAGGGAGATACGGTGATGGCGTTGCCTTCCGGGAAGACCTCGAAGGTAAAGAGCATCGTCACCTACGAGGGTGAGTTGGAGCAGGCTTTCCCGCCTCAATGTATTACGATCACCTTGGAGGACGAGATCGATATCTCCCGTGGGGAGATGCTGGTGCACCCGGATAACTTGCCGATCCGCGACCGTAATTTCGAGGCCATGCTGGTGTGGATGGATGAGGAAGCCATGGACGTGAACAAGCAGTTCTACATCAAGCAGACCACTCATACGACACGTGCCCGTGTGGATAGTATCCGCTATAAGGTGAACGTGAACACGATGGAGCAATCTTCCGTGGATCATCTGGAGCTGAACGAGATCGGCCGTGTGGTATTTACTACCGGCAAGGAGTTGTTCTTCGATCCGTATAGGAGGAATAAGCAGACCGGCTCGTTTATCTTGATCGATCCGATTACGAATAATACGTCCGCCGTGGGTATGATCATCGACCGTGTGGACGCTAAAGATATGGTGACGGAAGACGCTTTGGCTACCTTGAACCTCCCGGAGATGGGAATCGGAGAGGAGCACTATGAGGCGGTCCGTAAGGTTTGTGAGGAGTTGGGCCGGCAGGGCGTATCTGTGAAATGTATAACGGAAAAACGATAGGATATGGGATTGTTGGAGTTTGATAAGCTACCGATCAATACGTTGGTCGGGGCGGATTGGGATACGTTCAGAAAGGTGACGGCCCGGCAGCAGATAGACAAGGGCTTTAAGGGGAAGTATCGCCTTACGACCGGTGTTTGCCGCCTGTTGAGCGCCTTGAAGCCGATCGAGGATAGCCGGTTCAAGAAATTGGCCGATAAGCCGCTGGAGATGGACCCCTTGTTTATCTTGGGGCATTGGCGGAGTGGTACGACCTTTGTACATAACATCTTCGCCTGCGATAAGCATTTCGGTTATACCACGACGTACCAGACGGTATTCCCGCACCTGATGCTCTGGGGGCAGCCTTTCTTCAAGAAGAACATGGCTTTCTTGATGCCGGATAAGCGTCCGACCGATAATATGGAGTTGAAGGTGGATCTTCCGCAAGAGGAGGAGTTCGCCTTGTCGAACATGATGCCTTATACGTATTATAATTTCTGGTTCTTCCCGAAACGCTGGATGGAGTATTGCGATCGTTACTTATTGTTTAACGATATCACGGAGGAGGAGCGGCGGATCTTCATGGATACTTTCATGCGTCTGGTTAAGGTTTCCCTCTGGAATACGAACGGTACGCAGTATTTGAGCAAGAACCCACCGCATACGGGGCGTGTGAAGACATTGCTGGAGATGTTCCCGAACGCTAAGTTCATCTACTTGAAGCGAAATCCGTATACGGTATTCGAGAGTACCCGCAGTTTCTTTACGAATACGATCCAGCCATTGCGTTTGCAGGATATCACGAACGAGCAGATCGAGGCGAACTTCATCGAGGTATATCGCCGTCTTTTCTATAAGTACGAGGAAGAGAAGCACCTGATACCGGAAGGCAATCTGGTGGAAGTGAAGTTCGAGGATTTCGAGAAAGACGCTTTCGCCATGACGGAAAATATTTACGGGTCATTAAACTTACCCGGCTTTAAGGAGTCTAAGGCGGATATAGAGAAGTATCTGGGCAAGAAGAAGGGCTACAAGAAGAACCAATACAAGTACGAGGATCGTACGGTCCGGCTTGTAGAGGAAAATTGGGGCATGGCCTTGAAGGAATGGGGCTATAGCTTATAAATAAAGGGTTAGATAGGTATTAAATTGATAGAGGGATGGGTTTGAGTTTAAGAAAGAAAGCGTTATTTTTGGCAATCGCTTGTATGCCTCTGTCCGTGGTTCTCGCGGACGGGGATGGGGTGACATCGGAGAATGTGGTGCCCTTCGCTTATGGAGACATGGATAATTGGATTGTCCGTGAGATTCATGAGTCTGGCATTATCGGGGGAAATACGAAATGGCTTTATGAGCTGGGGCCCTCGGATACGATTGTCGGTAATACGGCGTTTCGTAATATGGGCGGTTCTCCGTGGGCTACTTCCAACGTGATGGCGAAAGTGGCGGGAGTGGTGAAAACCAATACGTCTGTTTTCCCGGAGAAACGGGGGGATGGGATGTGCGCCCGCATGGAGACCCGTTATGAGAGCGTGAAGGTTTTCGGTTTGGTGGATATCGAGGTGATCGCCGCCGGCTCCGTTTTCTTGGGTACGGTGCATGAGCCGATCAAGGGAACAAAAAACCCTCAAGCGATGTTACAATCAGGAGTGCCTTTCTCCAAGAAGCCGAAAGCGTTGCGGTTTGATTATAAGGTGAAAGCCGCTCCCGAGAAGAATCGGGTACGTAGTACGGGGTTCAGTCGTAAGAGTACGGTGGCCGGGCAGGATTCCTTGGCGGTGATCTTGTTGTTGCAGAAACGATGGGAAGATGCGGAAGGGAATGTTTATTCCAAGCGGGTCGGTACGATGGTGCAACGCTATACGGAATCTACCCCTGATTGGGTAAATGACGCTACTTACCCGATCCTTTATGGAAATATAACATCCAAACCCGAATATAAACCGTATATGCGTATACAAGTAGAGGAACGTTATACGTTAAATAGTAAAGGAAAAAGCGTTCCTATCCAAGAGGTAGGCTGGGCGGAGCCGGGCGAGGCACCTACGCATATGGTGTTGCAGTTCACCTCCAGCCACGGAGGGGCCTATATCGGCTCTCCGGGAAATACGTTTTGGATAGACAACGTAGAATTAATATACTAATATGGTCGAAGCAAAGATAAAAGCCCTGCGTGATGAGCTGGAGCGGCATAATTATAATTATTATGTGCTTTCGGCACCGACAATATCAGACTTTGAGTTTGATAAGATGATGAAAGAGTTGCAGGAACTGGAGGCGGCGCATCCCGAGTTCGCCGATCCGGATTCCCCGACCCGGAGGGTGGGGAGCGACCTCTCGAAAGAGTTTGAGCAAGTGGTACATAAATATCCGATGCTTTCGTTGGGTAATACGTACTCCGAGGATGAGATCCGAGATTTTTATGATCGTACGGTCCGCTCCTTGAATGAGCCTTTCGAGATTGTGGCGGAGCTTAAATATGATGGTACTTCTATCTCTTTGACCTATGAGAAAGGACGCTTGACGCGTGCCGTGACCCGTGGCGACGGCACGCGTGGTGATGACGTGACGGCGAATATCAAGACCATCCGTTCGGTTCCATTAAGACTCCGGGGTTCTGATTTTCCGGAGGAGTTCGAGATCCGTGGCGAGGTATTGCTGCCTTGGGCGGAGTTCGATCGCTTGAATAAGGAGCGGGAGGAGCAGGAGGAACCCTTGTTCGCCAATCCTCGCAACGCCGCTTCCGGTACGTTGAAACAGCAGAATCCGGCTATCGTGGCCTCCCGTAAGCTGGATGCTTATTTCTATTATTTATTGGGTGAGAACCTGCCGGCCGAAGGGCATTATGAGAATTTGCAGGCGGCTCGCGCATGGGGTTTTAAGATTCCGGACGTGATCCGCAAATGCCAGAGCCTACAGGATATATTCGATTATATCGCTTATTGGGATGTGGAACGTAAGAACCTGCCCGTGGCGACGGATGGAATCGTGTTGAAGGTAAACTCGCTTCGTCAGCAGAGGAACTTAGGTTTTACGTCGAAAAGCCCTCGCTGGGCGATCGCTTATAAGTTTCAGGCGGAGCGTGCCGAGACTCGCTTGAACTCGGTCTCTTTCCAAGTGGGACGGACGGGGACGGTCACTCCGGTGGCGAACCTCGAGCCCGTATTGTTGGCGGGGACGGTGGTGAAGCGGGCTTCCTTGCATAACGCCGATATTATCGAGGGGCTTGACTTGCATATCGGCGACCAAGTGTATGTGGAGAAAGGCGGGGAGATCATCCCGAAGATCGTGGGAGTGAACGTGGAGGCTCGTTCGATGCTGATGGGGGATAAGGTCCGCTTTATCCGTGTGTGTCCGGAGTGCGGGACTCCTTTGGTGCGTCCGGAGGGAGAGGCGGCGCATTACTGTCCGAACGAGTCGGGCTGTCCTCCTCAGATCAAGGGGCGTATAGAGCATTTCGTGACCCGGAAGGCGATGAATATCAATATAGGCCCGGAAACGGTGGAGGATTTGTACAACGCCGGTTATGTAAAAGACTCGGCGGACTTATATACGTTGACGGTTGCCGATTTATTGCGTCTGGAACGGTGGGCGGAGAAGAGCGCCCAGAATCTGATGTCGAGTCTGGAGGAATCCAAGCAAGTTCCTTTTGAGAGGGTCTTGTTCGGTCTGGGGATTCGTTTCGTGGGAGAGACGGTCGCTAAACGCTTGGTCTCGGCTTTCCATTCGATCGAGGCATTGGAGCAGGCGTCCTTAGAGGATTTGGTAGCCGTGGACGAGATTGGCGAGCGGATCGCCCAGAGTGTATTGAGTTATTTCTCGGACGAGAAGAACCGTACGTTGGTGAACCGATTAAAGGAACAGGGCTTGCGGATGGCGGTTTCCGAGGAGCAATTGGCGAACCGTTCCGAGAAGTTGAAAGGATTGACGATCGTGATCAGCGGGACATTTTCCAAGCATTCACGTGACGAGTATAAGGCGATGATTGAGCAACATGGCGGCAAGAATAGCGGCTCCGTCTCAGGGAAGACCGATTATATCCTTGCCGGCGAGAATATGGGACCGGCCAAGCTGGAGAAAGCGGCGAAGCTGGGTGTGAAGATTATCAACGAGGATGCGTTCTTAAATATGCTGGAATAAATGTTTACGAATTATTTTATCAAGAAGAAGATACAGGCTTTAGTGTCGGACGCTGCCAAGCGTCCACATCGTTCCCTTTCCTTGGATGAGGCACGTTCGCTTTTGGTCTTGTATAATATAGAGGATCACGAGGACGTCATGAGGGCCTTGGAGCCTTTGCGCAAGGCGAAGAAGGACATCAAGACGTGTGTATATGTGCCGTCCGGAGGAGCGGATATTCCTTTCGACGATTCCAATATTCCTGTACATATAAAGAACGATCTCAATGCGTGGGGATTCCCTTCCGATAGTGTCTTGGAAAAGGTGGGCGCTCTCAAGGCGGATATCTTGATCGATATCACCCGGCCGGGTTGTTATGCCTTGCAATACATCGCTCTCCGGCATCCATCCGCCTTCAAGGTCGGGATTAAGTATCCGGGCCAAGAATGGTACGACTTAGGCTTGACTGTAACAGATAAGGACGATATTCAGTATTTATTCGGACAGATATTATTTTATTTGCGTTCCATCCGTGCTAAATGATATAATTTCCTTATTTTTGCAGTGCTAAATAACAAAAAGGAATATTTTCCCCATGGCAGACATAAATTTAAAAGGAATGGGTGTGGCGTTGATCACGCCATTCAAGGAAGATGAGAGTGTAGATTACGAGGCGTTAGGCAAGCTGGTGGATTATCAGGTGCAGAACGGTACGGATTATTTGGTAGTGCTGGGAACTACAGCGGAAACCCCTACACTTACGGAAGAAGAAAAGAAAAACATTATAAGCTTGGTAGTGACTCGTGTACGGGGCCGTATCCCTATCGTATTAGGCGTGGGAGGTAATTGTACACGGTCGGTTGTCGAGAAGTTGAAGACCGATAATTTCGAGGGTATCGACGCTATCCTCTCGGTCGTACCTTATTATAATAAGCCTTCCCAAGAAGGGATTTACCAGCATTACAAGGCGATCGCCAACGCTACTCATTTACCGATCGTACTCTATAACGTACCGGGGCGTACGGGTGTGAACATGACGGCCGAGACTACGCTTCGTATCGCCCGTGAGTTCGATAACGTGATCGCCGTGAAAGAGGCTTCCGGCAATATCACCCAGATGGATGATATCATCAAGAACAAGCCGGCCCGTTTCAACGTGATCTCCGGTGACGATGGCATTACTTTCCCTTTAATGACATTAGGTGCGGTGGGAGTGATCTCCGTGATCGGTAACGCCTTCCCTCGTGAGTTTAGCCGTATGGTACGTCTGGCCTTGGCGGGTGATTATGATAGCGCACGTACGATCCATCACAGCTTCACGGAGCTGTTCAGCCTGTTGTTCGTGGATGGAAATCCTGCCGGAGCGAAGAGTATGTTAAATATGATGGGCTTTATCGAGAATAAGCTTCGTTTGCCTTTGGTTCCTACACGTATCGTCACGTATGAGAAGATCCGTGAGGTGTTGCGACAGTTGAGCATTAAGTGCTGATCCGCTTTTAACGGCAACGATTCTTATTATTTATATAGGATAACAAAAGGGGCTTCATGTGTCATAGAGGGCATGTGAAGCCTTTTTCTATTGATATGCTCCAACTCCTCATACCGATACTTCAACCTTGATTTCGGTCACTTCATTATTTTATGTCGGGCAGGCAAACGCTTACCTTTTATTTTTGTAACTATTCTATTAAATAAATGAAGTGATGTTTAAAGCGATTGTCCATTTTTCTATTCAGAAGAAACTATTCGTTGGGTTGACAACCTTGTTTCTGCTTCTGGGAGGAATCTATGCCATGATGACTTTACCGATAGATGCCGTACCGGATATAACGAACAATCAAGTGCAAATCGTGACGGTATCGCCAACCTTGGCCCCGCAAGAGGTAGAGCAATTGATCACCATGCCTATCGAGATAGCGATGAGTAATATCATGAACGTGGAAGAGATCCGCTCCGTTTCCCGCTTTGGCCTGTCATTGGTAACGGTCGTGTTTAAGGAAAGCGTGCCTACCTTGGATGCCCGCCAACTTATAAACGAGCAGATACAGACCGTGGCGGGAGAAATCCCCACGGAACTGGGTACGCCGGAGCTGATGCCTATCACGACCGGCTTGGGCGAGATTTATCAATATGTATTGAGCGTGGAGCCCGGTTATGAGGAGAAATACGACGCCATGGAACTCCGTACCATTCAGGACTGGATCGTGAAACGGCAACTGAGCGGTATACCGGGTATCGTGGAGATCAATAGCTTTGGCGGCTATCTGAAACAGTATGAGGTGGCGGTAGATCCGGATGCCCTTTATTCCTTGAATATTACGATCGGCGAGGTGTTCGAGGCGCTCAACCGGAATAACCAGAATACGGGCGGCAGTTATATCGAGAAAATCAATAAGGCTTACTACATCCGTAGCGAGGGAATGATCGGCAAGATAAAGGACATCGAGCGCATCGTGATCACGAACCGTGGAGGGATACCGATTCATATAAGCGATGTCGGCTCGGTTCGCTTTGGTTCCGCCAAGCGTTTTGGAGCCATGACAAAGGATGGCGAGGGAGAGTGCGTGGGCGGTATCGCCATGATGTTGAAGGGTGCGAACGCCAATGTCGTGACCAAGGAACTGGAGGCACGGGTCGAAAGGGTACAGAAAATGTTGCCGGAAGGTGTTCGTGTAGAACCTTATTTGAATCGTTCCGAATTGGTAGACCGAAATATATCCACCGTGATCCGTAACTTGATAGAGGGAGCGTTGATCGTCTTTATCGTATTGATCATCTTCTTGGGGAATGTGCGGGCCGGCTTGATCGTGGCTTCCGTGATCCCGTTGGCGATGCTTTTCGCTTTTATCTTGATGCGTGTTTTCGGGGTCTCCGCCAATTTGATGAGTTTGGGGGCCATCGATTTCGGTATCGTGGTCGATGGATCGATCGTTATATTGGAGGGGATGTTGGCGCATATCTATTCGAGGCGGTTGATGGGGCGTACGCTCTCTGCCGAGGAGATGGACCGGGAGGTCGAGGCCGGAGCCGGTCATGTCGCCCGGAGCGCTACCTTTGCCGTATTGATCATTTTGATCGTCTTCTTCCCGCTACTTACGCTGACCGGGATAGAGGGCAAGTATTTTACCCCCATGGCGAAGACCTTGGTATTTTGTATTATCGGAGCTTTGATCCTTTCGCTCACCTACGTGCCGATGATGGCCTCCCTGTTCCTAAAGCGTACGATCTCTTCGAAGCCTACATTCGCCGATCGTTTTTTCGGGAAATTAAACGGGGTTTACAGGCGTACGCTTCATTTCTGTCTGCGTCATATCTGGGGAACGATCGCTTGTTCTTTCGCGGCTCTGGCTGTGTCCCTTTTCTTATTCACGAGGTTAGGGGCGGAGTTTATCCCTACGCTGGATGAGGGGGATTTCGCCATGCAGATGACGCTTCCCGCCGGTAGTTCCCTGACGCATAGTATCGAGCTATCGAAGCAAGCGGAAGAGACCTTGATGAAGAGTTTCCCGGAGATCAAACACGTGGTAGCCAAGATCGGAACGGCCGAGGTTCCGACCGACCCGATGGCGGTGGAAGATGCGGATATCATGATCGTGATGAAACCTTTCAAGGAATGGACCTCGGCCTCCAGCCGTGCGGAGATGGTGGAGAAGATGAAGGCTTCCTTGGAACCGATTACGGGGGCGGAGTTTAACTTCAGCCAGCCGATCCAGCTTCGCTTCAATGAATTGATGACGGGGGCCAAGGCGGATATCGCGCTCAAGCTATATGGAGAGGATATGGCGGAGCTTTATAAGAAGGCGAAGGAAGCTTCTCTTTTCGTGGAGCAAGTACCGGGAGCCGCCGATGTGATCGTGGAGCAGGCGATGGGGCTGCCGCAATTGGTCGTACACTACGACCGTGCCAAGATCGCCCGTTACGGGATGAATATAGAGGAGTTGAACACGATCATCCGTACGGCTTATGCGGGAGAGGCGGCGGGTGTCGTTTTCGAGAATGAGCGACGTTTCGACTTGGTGCTTCGTCTGGATAATGATAAAGTGGCGGATCTGAATTTGGATAAGCTCTTTGTACGGACTGCCGAGGGAATCCAGATCCCGGTTAGCGAGGTCGCTACGATCGAGCTGGTCAACGGGCCTCTACAGATTAACCGGGATGCCACGAAACGCCGTATCGTGATCGGGGTGAATGTCCGTGACGCTGATATCCAGAAAGTCGTGCGTACTATCCAAGAAACCCTTGACAAGCATATCAAGCTGGAACCGGGATACTACTTTGAGTATGGCGGCCAGTTCGAGAACTTGCGGAATGCGATCAATACGCTTACGATCGTGATACCGGTCGCCTTGTCATTGATCTTATTGCTATTGTTCTTTGCCTTTAAGAGTGTTACCTACTCGCTGGTGGTATTTTCTACCGTCCCGTTATCCTTGATAGGGGGTATTCTGGCCCTTTGGTTACGAGGGTTGCCTTTCAGTATATCGGCGGGGGTCGGCTTTATCGCCTTGTTTGGCGTAGCGGTCTTGAATGGTATATTAATGATTAATCATTTTAATAACTTACGGAAACAAACTAAATATCAAATGACAACGAATCGTATCCTCGCGAAAGGATGTCCGCATCTACTTCGCCCCGTATTCTTGACCGGCCTGGTAGCTTCTCTAGGATTCGTGCCGATGGCGATAGCGAAGTCCGCGGGCGCGGAGGTGCAACGTCCGTTAGCGACGGTCGTGATCGGAGGCTTGATTGTCTCCACGATCTTGACGTTGATTATTATCCCGGTATTTTATCGGTTGGTAAATAGCTCGGCCGCTTGGAAGCGCCAACGCTGGTTGAAGCGCCTATTGCCGTTTCTTCTTTTTTTAGGTATCTTATTCCCCACGCATGCCCAACAGACGGTGTCGTTGGAAGAAGCCGTGACGATCGCCTTGGAGAATCATCCTCGCCTGAAGACTGCCACGGCATCCATTGAACGTAGTCGTGCTTCACGGGGAGAGAGCTGGGAGGTGTCACCGACCACCTTTAATTATTCATGGGGACAGATCAACGGTGAGACACGAAACGACAATCAGATGGAGATCACGCAATCCTTAGGCTCTCTATTGACCCCATTTTATAAGAACGCCTTGGTGAACCGTCAAGTCGCCACGGGAGAATATTACCGGGACTTGGTGAAGAAGGAGATTACGGCCGAGGTAAAACGGGCATGGGCTTATTATCAATATGCCTTTCATCTATGTGCCTTGTATAAAGAGCAGATCGAGTGGGCCGGACGTTTGCGAAAGGCAAGTCAGTTGCGTTATGAGCAAGGGGATATCACGCTATTGGAGCGGAATATGTCATCTACCTTGGTCGCCGATCTGCAAACCCGTTTGTCGCAGGCGGAGGAGGAGTTGCAATTGGCTGCCCGTCGTTTCTCATGGACTTGTTATTCGGATTCCCCATTGCTGCCTATGGATACGACATTGGTTTTATTCCCCGCTCGCGTAGCCGAGATCGCTCCGTCCGATATCCATCTGAATTACTTCCGGAGCGTGGCCGATGAGAAGAAAGCCATGCTTCGTATCGAACGAAGCCGTTTCTTCCCGGAACTATCGGTAGGATATGTGCGTCAGAAAATAGCCCCGTTGAGCGGTCTGGACTCTTGGATGGTCGGGATCTCGTTCCCGGTATTGTTCTTCCCGCAGCATAGCCGGGTAAGGCAAGCGAAGATCGATTCCTATATCGCCCGCACGGAAGCGGAGAGCAACATCCGTCAGTTGAACAATAAGGTGGAGGAGTTGAGCGTCGCGCTTCGTAAGGAAGGAGAGAATATCCGCTATTATACGACCGGCGCTTTACCGGAAGCGGATGCTTTGTTGAAGAGCGCGACGGTACAGTTCAAAGAGAGCGAGACAGATATCACGCAGTTTGTCCAAAGCCTGAACGCCGCCCGGGAGATCCGGCGGGGATATATCGAGGCCGTATATGCCTATAATATATCGGCGCTTGAGTTGGAGTTGTATAGTAGATAACCAGAAAAATAGTATAAGATGAAAAAGATATGGATTCCTGCGGCTCTTATGGCATTGGCCGCATGCAGTATGACAAACAATGCGGAGAAAGGACAGGGCGATTCGCAAGACATAACTGCCCGGCCCGCTATTACTCAAGTAGCAGAAAACGTACCGTCCGAACCATCCGTGGATAGCGTAGAGGTGGATGGGATTTCCTCGGCTACGGCCCTTCCGAATCACTCCTCTTTCAACGGGATCATGGTAGTTCCCCCGCAGCGGCAGGCTACGGTTACATTGACGATGGGAGGCACGGTTCATGCTACTACGCTGCTTCCGGGCGATTATGTGAAGAAGGGCTCCGTGGTCGTCAGCTTGGAGAATCCGGATTTTATCACGTTGCAACAGACCTATTTGGATGCCCATGCCCAAACGGAATACTTAGAGGCTGAGTATAAAAGGCAACAGCGTTTGAGCGAGCAAGAAGCGGCCTCGCAAAAACGTTTCCAGCAAAGCAAGGCGGATTATCTTTCCATGAAGAGCCGTCAAGATGCCGCCGCCGCGCAACTCGCTATCCTAGGTGTCTCCGCCGGCGATCTTCTGGAAGACGGTATCCAACCTTATTTGGAGGTAAAAGCGCCATTAAGCGGTTATGTCGCCGGGCTGTCCATTAATCTCGGTAAATACGTGAACGCGGGCGAACCGATCTGTGATGTGATCGATAAAGGCGAGACTCTCCTTTGCCTGACCGCTTATGAGAAGGATTTAGCGGACTTATCCATTGGGAACCAAGTACAGTTCCGGGTGAATGGAATGGGGAAGGAGACCTTCCATGCGGTCTTGGTCTCGATCGGACAGGAGGTGGACGAGACGAGCCGTTCCTTGGAAATGTACGCTCGGGTGAAAGAGACGAATCCCCGTTTTCGTCCCGGTATGTATGTTTCCGCACGGGTAGAGAAGAAATGACTATCTTTGTCTTCATGAAGAAAATGAATATAAAGAATAAATATGTGTTCTCGTTGGTCATCATATCGATCATGGTGGCCTTCTTGATCCATTTCCCGGAATTGGTGTCGTTGTTTGACGTTACCGGGCAGAACGCTCTTTTTCCGGATATGTCGGTATTGGATGTAGCGAATGAGGTCTTTTTCACCTTCGTGTCCCTCTTACTGTTATTTGCGATGAACACGTATGTCTTTGGTTTCAATCGGCAGAAAGCGCGTATCTCTTGGCAGAAGGTTCTGCTCTCGTTCGTAATGACTTGGTGCGTGAATAATTTATTAGGAAAGGGTTTCGTGTTCTTGCACCATCAGTTTGATATCCCGGCGATCGACGCCTTGGTGCATCATTATCTGCATCCGTTGAGGGATTTTATCATGTCGTGCGTCGTTACGGGTAGTTGCTATATGATTTACCTGATTCGTCAAAGCCAGCAAGTACAGGTCGAGAACCAGCAATTGCGGGCGGAGAATCTATTGAACCAATATGAGGCCTTGAAGAGCCAGCTTAATCCTCATATGTTATTTAATTCCTTGAATACGCTCCGTTCCTTGATCCGGGAGACTCCCGGGAAGGCACAAGAATATTTACAGGAGTTATCCCGTGTCTTACGTTATACCTTGCAAGAGAATGAGTGCCGTAGTGTTACTTTACGGGAGGAGATGGATTTCGTGAACGCTTATATCTTCCTTTTGAAAATGCGCTATGAGGATAATCTAGTCTTCGATATAGACTTAGGGAAGGAGTACGAGTCTAAGCAACTGCCTCCTATGTCGGTGCAGCTTTTGATCGAGAACGCCGTGAAGCATAACGAGATCAGCAACCGCCATTCATTGACCATATCCGTTCGTTCGGACCATGATTCCTTGACGGTTAGCAATCCCATCCAACCAAAATTGACACATAGCGGAGGCACCGGTATTGGCTTGGTGAACCTGAGTAAACGTTATAACCTCTTGTATAAGAAAGATATTTCCATAAAAGAAGATGCTAGTATATTCAGCGTAACAATCCCTTTGATATGAAAGCTTTGATAATAGAAGACGAGAAAGCGGCTGTCCGTAATTTGATGGCATTGCTGGGAGAGGTTGATCCGGATATCGAGGTGATCGATGTCCTAGATAGTATTACGGATAGTGTCGAATGGTTTCAATCGCATCCAATGCCGGAACTTATCTTTCTGGATATCCATTTGGCGGATGGTTCGGCCTTTGAGATCTTCGGTCATGTAGATATCTCTTGCCCGATCATTTTCACGACAGCCTATGATGAATATGCGCTGAAAGCGTTTAAAGTGAATAGCGTAGATTATCTGTTGAAACCGATCGACGCGGATGATATACGGAAAGCTTTGGATAAGTTGTCACGGTTACAATCGACGGCTGTGGAGAAAGAAGCGATCGATTATTCCGCTGTCATGCAAGCCTTGAAGCGGGTGGAAGGATATAAAACGCATTTCTTGATCCCTGTGAAAGGGGATAAGCTGCTACCTGTTTCCGTGGATATGATCTTATTTTTCTATATAGCGGACGGAAATGTAAAGGCGGTGATGACGGACGGGAAGGAATACTTTTTCACGCAGACCTTGGATGAGCTCGCCGATAGCCTTGATCCCGCCTTGTTCTTCCGGATCAATCGTCAGTACTTGATATCCAGAAAGGCGGTGCAAGATATCGATCTCTGGTTTAACGGACGCCTTGCGATCAATTTGATCGTACCGACCTTGGACCGTATATTGGTTAGCAAGGCGAGAGTGCCGGATTTCAAGACGTGGTTTACGTCATGATGGATTATCAAGAGGGTTGTAGGGATGGAGTACGATGAACCGGGCTCCATGCTTATACGTCGGGTCTAATTGAATGGAGCCACCTAAATGCTCGATAATTGTTTGGCTGATGGATAACCCTAAGCCTGTACCCTGCGCATATTCATCTACCTTTTCGAAACGCTCAAATATGACTTTCTGCTTATCCTCCGGTATTCCACATCCGGTATCGGTTACGGTGATACGTACATGCTGCTTGTCCTCATCTATTTGATAAGATAGGTTGATCTCTCCTTCTTTCGTGAATTTGCAGGCATTGGTCAATAAGTTTATCAATAATTGTTGGAGACGTATCGAATCTGTCTGGATATGTAAGGGGTCTTCAGAAGGTGTATAGGTCAATTGAACACCCGGGAAGACCCGGTGCTCTACACTTGCCAAAGCGTTCCGGCAACAATCCGATAAGTTTGTCTTCTCTATAATGAACTTCATATTCCCGGATTCTAGGCGAGAAAGGTCAAGAATGTCATTTATCAGATTAAGTAATAAATAAGAGTTATTGTTGATAATGGAGAAAAACTCTTTCTTTTCGCCAGCGGAAATAGATTCATCGGATATTAATTCCGAAAAGCCGACAATTGCGTTAAGTGGCGTACGGATCTCATGGCTGATATTGGCGATAAACGTGCTTTTCATCTGGTTGGCGTGTTCCGCTATCTCTTTGGCTGTACGAAGTTGACGCTCGGACTCTACTAAGGCTTCCTTGTCTTTCATAAGTTCTCGTTGGTAGCGGCGTGCGGAGCGATAGGACTTGTATACGATGTATAGCATCACTAAAAGCACGATCGATACTACGAGTAGAATAATCATTAACAACCTTTGGGTATGCAGTTGTTGTTCACGTAGCTGTAGTTCATATGCCTGCATCTCTTGATTGTTTAGATCATGTAATGTCCGGAGCTGATTGATCTGCCGGTTGAAGGCCTCGTCATGCAACATCTTGGTATGTTCTACAACTTCTCTACTAAATGCGAGCGCTTCTTTATAACGTCCCAATGCTTCGAGTATCTCGACTTTCAGCTCCGAGGTTCGTATATCTTCTTCTGTTAATTTATTTTTATCTATGATATTCAGCGCCCTTTCATACATACCTATTAAATAGTAATACTTGGCGAAAACGAAGTTGTAGCAGAATTCCGTATAATCATCTCCGGTTTTCTCTACGATCGGTGTCGCTTTCAACAAGGCGTCCAATGTCTCCTTGGGCTTGTCTTGAAGGACATACATATCCGCATAAAAAACATACATTAACGCACGGCAACGATCCACGGGGAAAGCGGTTCCTTGCTCTTCATTCTCTCTTTCTCTATCTTGGATCATTTCATCGTAACGAGTTAATAATTCCTTGGCTTCGGTGAAATGGTCGGTTCGAAGATAAGATTCGATGAGGTTTCCCATGTATTGCATCTCGAATTTCGGATTGTCACCTCGTTTCTGTAATAAATCGAGACCTTCCCGATAAGCTACTATCGCATCACTATCCCGATGTATCTCTTGATAGATTAAACCTAGGTTCTCATTGCAACAAATCAATCCATATTCACTTTTTGTATCACGGGCATAGTTGTATAGGCTGATCGCCCCGTTCATTGCTAACTCATAATTGCCGTCCCATAGATCCATTTGGCAAATGAATCCTCGCGCATCGAATAATGCGTCCGGAACCTCATTCTTGGCTGCGGCCAATGAATCTATCTTATGCGACCAGTAAATCAGGCTATCCCTGTTTTGTATATTGTAATAATGGCGGGATAAGTTGGCCCATGCGTAATATAAAGAAGCATGACCTTTCAAAGTGGAGCTTGCCACATCCGCCATTTTGTTTAGGTAAACAATCTCCTTGGGCGTTTGCCTGTACATTGTCGCTAAATCTTTATATAACTCGATCTGTTCATCTACGGTTGGCGAGGACTTTAATAGGAATAAAAGACTATCTTCCCTTTGTTGGGTAGTATAGGTGTTTTCCGCTAAAGAAAACATTGGGATCATTAAATAGATAAATAATACTAAATAGGTATTTCTCATGATATTGTATGATGTTCAATACAAAAATACATTTTAATATTAAATATCAAGCGTATGTTATGGAATTTTCGAGGTCTGCCTTATAGTTTCTTTTTCAAAGTGAAGAAAAAAGTAACCCCTTTTCCCGGACTGCTCTTCGCCGATATTTGTCCTTTATGAAAATTAACCCCGTTTTTAACGATAGATAATCCTAATCCGGTTCCTCCGATCTTACGACTGCGTCCCTTGTCTACCCGGTAGAAGCGCTCGAATATGCGATTGATATGTTCTTCCGGGATACCCACTCCATTATCGGAGAAGCTAAAGTAATAATATTTAGGATCTTCTTTATAGCAGTTGACGGTAATCTTTATGTTTTCTCCCGCATAAGCGATCGCGTTGTCATATAGATTCCGGAATATGGAATAGAGTAGGGAGTTATTCCCGAACACGGTCGGATCTCCCGGGAGGATAATTTCCGACGTGATGTGTTTTTCTTCCATATCTTGGGAGCATTCTTTTTGTATCTCGGCGATAAGCTTCGTGATATTTACTTCCGTGAGGTCGAACATCTCGGATGCCTCGTCAAGTCTGTTTAATACGGAAATATCTCGTAATAATCCTGTAAGGCGGGTACTTTGGGAATAACAACGTTCCAAGAAAAATTGACGTTTGTCCGGACTCAAATCTGGGTTGGATAGGATTGTTTCCAAATACCCTTGAATGCTGCTGACCGGTGTTTTCAGCTCGTGAGAGACATTCTGCGTAAGCTGTCGTTTCATCCGGCTTTCTTCTTCTTGACGGGATATATCATTAATAGATATCTCATAACTATTATCGAGGAATAAAATACATTCGATCAAGAATATTTTACCGTTCTTGTCAATAGTCACGGACTCTCTTAATACTTTCTTTTTCCGATTCAGATTCCGGATATTCTTATTCAAGAAGGTACGGATTGGTTCTAATTCGGCTATATCAGTAACGTCTTCCACTTGGTGGATCTGGGTGTCGGATATGACATTTATGAATTGAATGAATAGGATGTTAGAAAGAATCTCCCGCCCTTCACTTGTAAACATGGCGAAGCCTTCCTTGGAATATTGGAAATGTTTGATAAGCTTTTCCCGCTCCATGGATAACTCGTTTTTCGCTTTCTGCTGCCGATGGTATAAGGTTACGATATTCTGTGAGATGTCACCTAGTTCATCATTCGGGAAAACATAATCGACCGCAGGCATTCGATCTTTCTCTACGTTTAAGGCGAAATCCCTTAGTTTGGATATCGTTTTACCTATGCTGAAAGTAAAACGGGAAAGGACAAAGAAGAAAATCAAGGTCATCAATGCCATGAAATAAATGAAGTCCTTGTTTACCGTCAATATCCCTCTTACATATGGATCATAGGGCAGGGCTGAGCGGTAAATATAACCTCCTATATTCGATGCCGAATAGAAATACCTTTTTCCCGTAGATTCCGAGGAACGGATAGCGAACCCTTCATTATATAATCGGGCTTTGCGTACCTCGCTTCGATCGTTATGATTATTGAACTCATCCGTCCCGCTATTATCAAACAATACGTCGCCGGACGGATCTATAATGGTTACCCGCAAATCCTTTTGAGGGATGTCGTCCATGAAACTTATTACGGTCTGGTTGATGTCCGTACTTTGTTGGCATTTGCGGAATAATTGGTAATTATAGTTACTCAACACATTGTTCAACTTTTCTTGCGCGAACTCCCTTTCCCGCTGATATTGGAATAGCAGGAAACAGACCGTAAAGCCCAAGAACATAAAAAAGACCGACCAGAAAAGCCGTTGGCTAAACGGTATCCGGTGTCTTTTCTCACCATCTATCTTTACCATGATTCAGCGACAATATTAGCATTCAAAACAATAACCGAAACCTAAGCGAGTTACGATGTTCTTTCCATAAGGACCTATTTTCTTACGTAACCGGGTGATGTTGACATCGATGGTACGGTCTAGAACATATACCTCGTCTTTCCAGATGCGAGACAGTATTTCCTCTCTGGAGAAGACGTTCCCTTTATTTTCCAATAGAAGTTTTAGTATCTCAAACTCTTTTTTGGTCAATGGAACTTCCACCCCGTCTACCGTAGCCTTGATGCGTTTCGTATCAAGAGCTAATGTCTCATACTCGAGTTTCTCAATCTCTTTTTCTTTTGATTTCTCGGAAGTTCTTCTTAGTACGGCCTTAACACGCGCTATCACTTGGCGGATGGAGAAAGGCTTGGAGATATAGTCGTCCGCCCCGAGATTGAACCCTGTGAGCATATCGTTCTCCGTATCTTTGGCCGTGAGGAAGATGATAGGGGTATTGGCCGTCTTCTCATCTTGTCGCAGGATACGTGCCATCTTGAAACCGGAGATTTCTCTCATCATGACATCCAACAATAATAAATTGTAAACGGTCAGATCCTTTTTCAATGCCTCTTCCGCACTATAGGCGGTATCTACTTCATAACCTTCTATTTCTAAGTTGAATTTAAGGATCTCACACAAATCCTCTTCATCATCCACTACAAGAATACGAGTTGTTGCCATAAGCTGTTCTGTTTTTAAAAGAGTGCCTTACGGCTCTCCATATACAAATATAATTATTTTTGGCAAAGAACGGATATTCTTATTTCGGAGAAATGAAATATATGTTACATTGCTGTTAAAATCGCTCATGTAACATTTCTGCCGCAGGATATGTGTTAGTATAATAGATCATTAGGGGTGCTACTTCCTATAATAATTATAATCCGTGACAAAACCCTCGCAAAGCCAGTTGGCCAAGGCTTGCCGATTGTTGCTGAGGATGATCCGTTGTTGGTCGTATTGGTTTTGTATGTTGCCCAATTCGACGAATACGGAGGTCGGGGTCGTGTGACGTAATACATATAAGTTACGATCGTCTACCGTGCCCGAGAATCCCCGGCCCGGCTGGTGGCGGTTGTATTTGCGCGAGAAAGTGGATTTCATCGTTTTAGCCAAGCGCTTGCTCGCTTGATCCTTGGGCTTATGATAGAAAAAGACATCGGTCCTTTGATGCCGGCTCCGGCTGTCCACATGGATGAATATCGCTCTCTTATAAGTTTCTTTATCTTTCCGGCTCAAGCTGTTTATCTTGGCGCAACGCTGATCCAGACGGCTTACTTGGCTGAGGGGGATCGGACTACCCATACAAGTTTCCCGTTTGCTGTTATTGAGGAATTGCTGGTCACGTATTCCGTCCTTTGCGTCTTGGATGATAATATGTACCTTTGCGCCTCGCGTTAAAAGATTGCGTGCCAGACGTAGCATGATATCGTAAGCGTATTCATCCTCATGCAATTCATGGGAGCCCATTTTACCGATCGCCCCGGGGTCCGGACCGCCATGACCGCTGACCAGATAAAAGCAAGCTCCCTTTAAATCGGAAGAGGTTACTTTGTAACTGGCTAGCGACTTGCCGAATAGGGGCTGATAATTCTTTTTCTGAGGGGCGGAGGCGAGCGGAGGCAAGGTATATTTTACGCCCATGCGCAGAGTGTTATTTTTACCCAACTTCCCTTTATTAAGCTCGATAAACTCTTTCTGATACGTCCCGCCGGTACGGTTGAAGCGTTTGAGAAAAAGAGTGATGCCCTCTCCGTTTTTCGGATACGCCTTTTCTTGGGCAGTCAAGGAACCTGTATATACGAGAGCGATAATAAAGAAGAAAATACGGATACTATGTTTCACAGACATCTTAAAAATTGATTCTACGCCGTAAAGATAATTAAATCAACCTATAGTCAAAAACGATAATTTATAAAAAGAATCAATCAACCCATAAATGAGAGGGAGGATATCCTATTATAAATTTCTTTGGTTAATTGAATATCATAGGACGCGTCGTGCAATTTCGCGGAATCTATTTGTATACCTAAAGCCCTTGCCACCGTTTCCTGCTTGAAATCTGTCATCTCATGCCGTTTGCGCATCAAATGCTGGGTAGACAATACCATTACGTCGATCGAGTTCACCCAGAACCATGAGTAGAAATAATTATCTCCGTTCTGTACGAAGAAGGCTTTCAAGAAGTGATTATCGAAAGAGGCGTTGTTGTATCCAACGAGGAAGAACTTGTCTTTTTTATCAAATTTGTCCACGTATTTGGACAGCATGTTCACAAATTTAACGTACACCTCTCGCATGGGAGGATAAGCTTGTATCTGTTCCTTGGACACGTTACAAATACGAAGCGCTTCTTCCTCTATCTCACATTGGGGATGCGGGCAGACATTGAAATTAAAAGATTCCTTCGTAACCCCATCAATTACGATCTCCCCACTTATTTGGTGGACGCCATTTCTCCAGTATTTTATGCCGGTAGTCTCTAAATCAAAAAAAAGTAGTTTCATAAATGCTTTTTGGTATAGGATGCAAAAGTAAGTTTTTTTATTCTTAAATGAGAGGATCTATAAGGTTTTCTCCGTTTATTTTATTATCTTTGCGAAAGTTTGAGTCTAGAATCATTATCGACATAGTTCTTCTTTTTATATTATTATTAAGCGGATCTCTCCTTTAATCATCAATTCTCACGCTAAGTTAGTATAAACAACGCTTCACGGAACGTGAGGCCCTAGTATAAATTAAAATCGACTGTATGGCAAAATACGCATCATTTGGTAAACGTGAAAACGAGAAAAAGAAACAAGCCCGCCGAGTAGAGAAACAGAACAGGAAAGAGGAAAGAAAATCATCCGGTAAGGCGACTAGCTTTGAGGATATGATCGCTTATGTGGATGAAAATGGGATGATCACCTCTGTCCCTCCCGAACTTCGTCAAAAAGAAGAGATAAATCAGGAAGATATCTTGATCTCGACTCCTAAGAAAGAGGATGTGGCTCCCGTTATCTTAAGGGGCAGGGTAGACTATTTTAATGAGGCAAAAGGGTTCGGGTTTATCCGTGACTTGTCGGGGACGGAAAAGTATTTCTTTCACGTGAACAATGTTGTGGATGATATCTCCGTGAACGATATCGTGACGTTCGACCTTGAACGTGGCGACAGAGGCTTAAGTGCCGTGAATGTTTGTCTTGAAAATAAATAATAATACTTACCTTTGCGGCCGAAACAATTAATAAAAATATAATATGTCTGTCGCAAAAGTAGATGATAATAGAAAGGTGACCACACATCGCTTGATAGAGATGAAGCAGCGTGGCGAGAAAATATCCATGCTTACCGCCTATGATTATTCGATGGCGAAATTGATCGATCAAGCAGGAATGGATGTGATCTTGGTGGGAGACTCCGCTTCTAACGTAATGGCTGGAAACGTGACCACTTTGCCGATTACGCTCGACCAGATGATTTACCATGGTAAATCGGTCATGAAAGCGGTGAATCGTGCGCTGGTGGTGGTAGACCTGCCTTTCGGTACGTACCAAGGAAACTCTAAAGAAGCCTTGGCCTCCGCTATCCGGGTGATGAAAGAGACGCATGCCGATTGTATCAAGTTGGAAGGCGGGGCTGAGGTTCGGGAATCTATCGAACGTATCTTGTGTGCCGGTATTCCAATTATGGGACATTTAGGATTGACGCCGCAATCGATCAATAAATTCGGTACGTATACGGTACGTGCCCGTGAAGAGGCCGAGGCTAATAAACTGATCGAGGATGCCCATTTGCTAGAGGAGATAGGTTGTTTCGCCTTGGTGCTGGAGAAGATCCCGGCGGAGTTGGCAGCTCGTGTCGCTTCGGAGCTTACGATCCCGGTTATCGGCATTGGCGCCGGTGGAGGCGTAGATGGTCAAGTGTTGGTTATGCATGATATGCTCGGTATCAATCAAGGCTTTTCTCCCCGTTTCTTACGTCGCTACGCTAATTTAGGGGAGGAGATTACCCGTGCCGTACAAGCGTACATCGAGGACGTGAAATCTCAAGACTTCCCGAACGAGAAGGAGCAATATTGATTTTTAAATCTACCAAAGCATGATATTTACCGATGCTCCGAGCGTCAAGGCCTGTAAGGTCTTATGATGCTCGAAGCGATCGGTTTCTTTTTTGGGGTTGGCTATGTATGATACGAATCGTGAGGGGATAAAAGTATAATCGAGAAATACCCGCACATTTAGATTAGGATGCAATATGTATGAGAAAGAGGCGTTTGTGCTATATCCTATATTAAACGCTTTATTCGTGTTTACGATCTCTTTCTCAATCGTTTCCGGTTTGCCTTCCTCCACGCCCAATGCTGATATTCGGGAGGCTGGGCTGTAATTACATCCGATTAGCAGTTTCGTGCCCAAGAGAAATCGATTGGTCACCGGATACGATAGGTAGGAGCCGATGTATCCGCCGATCATGTCGAGAGGATCGGATTTTAGGGCGTTCACTTGATAGGTCGTACCGGGAACTGTCGGATTCGCTAAGGGTTTCGTAAGGGATAAAGGCATGCTTGTCGCCGAGATGCGTCCGCCGAAGCCTATATAACGATTCATGAACCAAGCGCCTTCAAATCCGGCCGTACTTCCCGGCGATGCTTTTAATCGCACATCCGGAGCCAGATTAAACTTTGTCGGCATCAAGCTAAACCCCATATAGATTCCGAAAAAAGAGGGATTTCGCTGGTAATTGAATGTCTCGAATCCCAGATAGCTATGGGTGATACCTTTGTCCTTGAAGATCAGATCCGTTAGAAAATATCCGACCTCGGTCGATAAGATCCCGATTCCGGCACCAACCATTACATCCGATAGCCAGTGCTTGTTATTGAGCATACGGGATACGGCCGTGGCGGTCGCTACCGTATAGCCTCCTATACTATACCAAGGACTACGGGTCGTCCCGTATTCTTTATGCAACATGGTGGCGGCCATAAATGCCATGGCCGTGTGCCCGGAAGGGAAAGAATGATTGTTCGAACCATCCGGACGGGTGACATTTGCCGTATGTTTCACCGTATTGATGGTCGCTCCCATGATACTGGCGGTGATGGCTTCGGATACGAGCATTCGGGACCAAGAGCTTCTTCCTTGTACGCCGCCTATTTTTAAGCCAAGCATCGCTACGGCAGGTAGATATTGCAGGTAATCGTCGTAATGGTATCGGAAATTTGGAATATATGTATTGCGCAAACTCTGAAAATGATCGTCCTCATTCTTGATAATCAAACCGCTAACGATCAACGGTACCCCGATATAGGTCATTTGGAAAACATTGCTGGTAATTATCTTGTCGGTTTGTCTTTGGATTCTTCCCCAAGTAGATAAAGGCGCTAGATTGGAACTGTCGTTTCGGTGGGTAAAAGTGCTTGTTTGGGAAAAAGTCGTGCCCTGAAACATTGATATGCAACAAATACTATATAATATGGTTAATCTTGTTTTCACTAACTACTTATTCTTTTTGTTTCATGTAGCGAATATAATAGGATCGATTTATAGTATAACAAGAATTTATGTTATTTCTATGTTACATTTACGAGTTGGTTTCATATCTTTGTTTCCCAGATATATTAGAAACATTATACATGAGATCTCATTTGCTAATAGGTGCCGCTTCGTCGGGAAGCGGGAAGACTACTTTTACCTTAGGATTGCTTCGTGCCTTGAGAAATCGTTCTTTACGGGTGCAGCCTTTTAAGTGTGGGCCGGATTATATAGATACTCGTCATCATAAAATGGCGGCTGGTTGCGCTTCCGTGAATTTGGATGGTTTCATGATGTCGGAAGGGCATATCAAGGATTTATATGCCCGGTATACCTCGAATGCGGATGTAGCCGTGACCGAAGGGGTGATGGGGCTGTTCGATGGCTACGATGCCATGCGAGGGAGTAGTGCGGAGATCTCCGGTTTATTGCGGATACCGATCGTATTGGTGGTGAACGCTAAAAGTACGGCTTATTCGGTGGCTCCCTTGCTTTATGGCTTCCGGAATTTTCGGAAAGATCTGAATGTCGTGGGGGCGGTATTTAATTTCGTGGCGTCGGAGAGTCATTATTCTTTCTTGAGACAAGCGTGTGAGGATGCGGGTGTGGAAGCGTTAGGCTATCTACCGAAGTGTGCGGATGTAGAGATCCCGAGCCGGCATTTGGGGTTGTCGTTGGATGAGGATTTTTGCTTTGAGGAGTTTGCGGACCGGGTTGCTTGCTTGGTGGAGGAGCATGTGGATATAGACCGCCTGTTGGCAATCACGGCTTTGCCAGAGCGACAGCCAGTTCCTCGGGTTAAGGAAGTCATGAGGACTGTTTCAAAGGCAAACTTAAATATAGCCATCGCCCGTGATCCCGCTTTTAATTTCTCATATGAGGAAAATATACATTTCTTATCTACTCTAGGCAAGATTACCTATTTCAGTCCATTGAGGGATGATTGTTTACCGGAGGCCGATTTTGTCTATTTGCCGGGTGGATATCCCGAGTTATATTTATCGGAGTTGAGCATGAATTCCGGGATGCGTGAATCGATTCATTCCTTTGTGGAAGTGGGGGGCAAGTTGCTGGCGGAATGTGGGGGGATGATGTATCTCTGTAAAGAGATTATCGGTACGGATGGGAATGCCTATCCAATGGCCGGTGTATTACCGCAATCCGCCACGATGGAGAACATGAAGTTACGTTTAGGGTATCGGACTTTATGCTATAAGAATGATGTCTTACGAGGGCATGAGTTCCATTATTCCCGGATCGTGCCTATGGAAAGTCCGCTGCCTTCGGTAGCGAAAGCCTTTACGGCGAAAGGAGGTCAAACGGATACCCCGCTATATCGCTACAAGAACGTATTGGCGGGGTACACGCATTTATATTGGGGAGATCCCTGTCGGAACGATTGGTTTATTGATTATCTGTATGGGGAAGCCCCAGATTGTTCTCGATAAACATTTTCAATATATTGATGGCGATCTGGTTGCTTCCTCCTTCGGGTATAATTAGGTCGGCATATCGTTTGCTAGGCTCTATAAATTGCAGGTGCATAGGCTTTAGTACCCGGGTATAGCGTTCCATTACCGCTTCCGCCGTGCGTCCTCTCTCGATCATATCCCGTTGGATCACACGGATAAGACGTTCGTCCGAATCTGTATCGACAAATACTTTCAAGTCCATCAAGTCTCGTAATTGAGGGTCGCATAAAGCGAGGATCCCTTCGATGATGACAACATCACGAGGCTCGATATGAATGGTCTCGGGCAATCGGCAGCAGGTAAGATAAGAATAAGTCGGCTGCTCGATGCATTTCCCCTCTTTCAGCAAGGTGACTTGCTCTGAGAGGAGCGGCCAATCAAATGCGTCGGGATGGTCGAAATTAATATATTGACGTTTCTCTACCGGCACATGGCTGTTATCTTTGTAATAAGAATCTTGAGGGAGTAATACGACCTCACCGGGAGGTAAACTTTCTATGATCTTTTTTACCACTGTAGTTTTCCCGGAACCAGTCCCGCCCGCTATACCTATAATTAGCATGATTTCTTATATTAATCCATATTTATGTTTATAAATGCAAAGGTAAGAAATATTTATAGTGGTAGTATTTCGCTATTAATAGAAAAAACGAGATAAAAAGAGCTGAATTCTATGTTGTATAGCATGTTTGTCTTAAATAAAGTTAATGAGTAAGCTTTTCTTGTTGGAAAATTATGCTGCATAACATAAACTCTCTATATTTGCACTGTGTTTTTCATGGTATTAGATTTAAGGTTAACAATGAGATTGGCTGTCCGTGACGGATGGCCTTTTCTTTTATAGTAGGTCACCTCAACAATAATGATCGTTAGATGCGTTCCCCATTGTATTCATGATTTATTACTGTAGAACCTTCCTGTTGGATAAAGGTATTATCGGAAGTAGCTTGTACGCCTGTATCCAAAGATCTTTTCACGGATGTGAAATGATCTTTTCACAAGGGTGAAACGATCGTATCACGAGCGTGAAAAGATCTCTTCACAGGTGTTAAAAGATTAGATCGTCCGGAGCTTGGCTATACTTTCCACCGTTCTTATCCCTTGTGTGAGGTTACTTGCGGCACAGATCTTCAATTGATTGTTACGATATCACGAGTCCATCCCCCTTATTTACTAAAGATGGGAATCAGATAGGTTAGTTTCGCGGATATTATTTGGCTGGAAGATTTAGAGAATGTGTCTCCTTTACGGCTATTGAACATATCGCCCAGCGCATAGTAATAACGACCTTCCAACAGGAAAGAGCCTATTCCGGTGCGGAGCTCGATTCCCGGTCCGCCGCAAAGCCCCCAATCGAACTTCTTTTGGACTTCCAATGTATGTTGTTCGTCCGGACGGTTCGCGTTCGGGTTCTCGCCATTAAGGTTCGACTCCGTGCTTTCGCTCAGCGCATAACCGATTTTAGGCCCTAGATTGACGAATACACGCACTCGCTTGCTTCCGAAATGGATGTGCGTCAAGAACGGAAGCTCCATATAGTTTACCGTACGGCTATATTTATATTGAGGTTTCTCCTCAAACTTCTCTTCCCATCCATGTTGGGTAAAGTTCAATTCCGCCTGTATGCCTAAATTGGGTTCCGTATTCCAACGTATCGTCGCTCCCCCGTTAAACCCAAGTTTCATCTTCGTAGGGACTTTTGGGGCAAAACTTACGCTAGAGAAATTTAATCCGAAGGACGCTCCAACCGCAAGCTCTTGCTTAAAAGTACTTTTCTGCGCATGGCAAATCGATAAGCTTGCCATGCACAGAAATATCGCTACAAATATCTTTTTCGTCATCATATCAATTATCTTACCTCACTGCGGGTTACCGTATAATCATTCTTGTAATGTACAATAAACAAGTTCGTATTGATAAAACCGCCCCAATTATTCACTCTATGGAAATCGAATCCGGTTTGGATGCTCTTATAATGGATTTTGTCTAAATTATTCTCGAAGTTCGAGCCATATTTATTGATGGCGCCTAGGAAATACATACCCGTGTCAAAGCCTAGGATTCCATATTTCGGGAATGTGTTGATTAAATTCTTGCTATACCAGTTTTTATAATCGGAATAAAAGCTATGGACTTCCGGAGATAAGTTGTCCGCATAGAAATTACTATAGATATAGGTGTTCAATGCGTAGAAGTCCTCCAGACACTCTCTTGTATAGGTCTGCCATTCCGGATAACCGAATAGGTTGACCATATAAGGCTCTTTCTCCTCCTCTTTCAACTCGGAAAGCATACGGAGCGGTGCCTTGATCTTATTCACCGCATCTAAGGAGGCGGAGGTTGGCAATACCACATTCCGCTTGTCCCTTACCATGGCTGCCTCTATATCCGTGGCGAAAGTATCCCCTTTATAAGTTACTTCCTTGAACGGGATATCGCGTTGCTGCATCTCCGTCTTGAAGGCTTTGATAAATTCCGGCTTTTCTTCTTTATCCTTTATATTGACAAGTATGATATTGTAATCCGAGAATAAATCGCATCCGGCTTGCGCCGCCTTGGAGTATAAGTAGGAATGAGGTGTGTTTACTTGATAAACATTTGCGTTTGACAAGACATCATCATTCTTGGAGGTGAAAGGGATCACGTATTTGATATTATGCTTTTGGGCAAAATCAGCGATCAATCCGATTTGGTCGTTCTGTACGGCGCCAATGATCAAATTAGCGTTTGATAACGCATCTTCTTTCAATATCTCCTTGACTTTCTTCGTACCGTTTCCAGTATCATATACCGATAGCTCGATAGAGGTTCCCATATTTCGCAAGCTGTCAACCGCCAATAGCAATCCCTCGTAATATTCCACGAAACGGGAGGTCGCAGATGATTGCGTTGTCTCGTTCGTCATGAACGGCAACAATAAGGCGACTTGGATACGGTTCACCTTCTTTATATCTTTAGGAGTAGAGAGGAGGGCGTTCACCTCACGCTCTTCCGGCTGTCTTATGTTTTGGGTGATCACTTCTTCACTGGCTACCGGTATCTTGATAACCATGCCCGCTTTCACTCCGTTTTTCAGCTCGGGGTTGAGTCTTAAAAGCTCCACGCTGGAAATATCGAACTTCCGGCAGATACGGTACATGGTCTCTTTTTTCTGTATGGTATATTCCATTTCCTTCTGTACGGTCTTTTTTTCCGTAGTAGGCAAGGTTTCCAGTCGTGTCGGCGGGATCCGGATATTCTTACCAATCGTAAAGGTCGATGTGGAGAGACCCGGATTGGCGGCGATAATATCCGTAGCGGGCACTGAATATTTAATGGATAAAGAGTACAAGGTCTCTTTCGGCTGGATCGTATGGTATGTATAGTTATCTGCTTTGCCGGAAGGTGCGATAGCGGAGTCCTTCTGCGGGATTCTTAACGTATAACCGGCCTTGATCCCTTCTTTACTTTCCGGATTCAACCGATAAATATCCTCTACGCTTACGCCATACATGGTCGCTATGGCGTATACGGTTTGTCCGCGTTCGATGGTATGATAAAATATATCGCTCCCTTGTTCGTTAGTAAAAATAACTTGCTTATTATTCTTTTGGGAATAAACGGTTACGCTCGATAAACTTAAAAAGAACGTCAATGCGTATATACTAATCTTGTTCATTTGCTGTTCGGAGTATTTTGTGACAAAGATAGTGAATTTTGCTTATCATGCTACGTATGTCCTTTTATTTCCCTAATTTTGGAACCGTAATTTTTAGACTATATATGCTAAAGAAGGAATTAAGAAAGATACTGTTATCGCTAAGTTTTGTGTTTGTAGCGGCTGTCTCGTGTGCCCAGTATGTGGTGACGGGAGGAAGTGGTAGCCCGATGAAAGCCACGCAGAGTTCCGGCGATTCCGCCGAGCGACTTGAGGTCTACTTGGTGTATGGAATGGATAACGTGACGATTAGTTATACCTCATCCTCTTCTTCTTCGCATCAATGGTATCGTTATAAAACCAAGCGATTGGAGGCCGAGAAGGTGGCCTCCACCCAAAATGGAACTACTTCCACCATTCGGAATGTAGAGGAGGGATATGGTTATTTTGTCGAGGAAGGAGCCGTATCTCGTTACGTCTGGATCGTTGATTACAGCAAATACACCTTAAACATATCCAACCTGCATGTCTCCGATAATAGCGATCCATGTAGCGGATTGGTCTTGGCTGGGACAGGTACGATCCAACCTATTTATTATTATTGGCCGAATACGGGAACAAGACGTGAACTGTCTCGCCAATTTGATGTTATTTATAATACATTGGAATATAATTCGGATAAAAAAGAATATACCTCTAAACAAGAGACGGCGGTCATCGAGGGTAATTTGTTCGGTAAATCCATTCCCGCTCCTTGGTGTGATACGGAGATCTGTGTGAAAGGCGATTATTTCGCTCGTCATTTTGGAAAGGAGGTTACGCTTTGTATCGATGAATATCAGGCCGCTGCAGTAGATGCTCATATAGACACGTTGCTGATTGAGCAAGAGGCCCCGAATATGAATACGACGAAGAGCGGTTATTGCGCTCCCGCCACTGTTCAATTCTCGGCTATCGCGAATACGCCGACAGCCGCCCTGTTTAATTGGAAAATCTATCGGCAAGGGGAAGAAGATAATCCGGTTGTTCGTTTTACGGGTGAGGAAGTGGATTATACGTTCAACCAATCCGGGACTTTTATCATCAAGTTGGAAGTAAGCGACCAAAGCACTACTTGCAGCACGGAAGATGAGGTTCAGATTGATATCTCGGAGTCTTATCTGATGATACCGAACGCATTCTCCCCGGGTACCACGCCCGGAATTAATGATGAGTTCCGGGTTGCCTATAAGTCGTTGGTGAAATTTAAGGCATGGATATTTAATCGCTGGGGCCTACAGATGTATTACTGGACAGATCCGGCCCAAGGATGGGATGGTAAGAAAGGTGGTAAATACGTTCAGCCGGGTGTGTATTTTTATGTGATAGAAGCCGAAGGTTCCGATGGTATTAAGTACAAGGAAAAAGGCGATATAAACATTCTTAGACCTAAAACAATTCAAGATGAAAATGAGAATATCCAAGAATAATTTAGCTAGTTTTTTATGTGGAGGCGTCGTTTGCTTGACCGCATGTATCTCGATGAGTTCGAATGACGTGGAAAAAGTGATAGAGAGCCGTCCGGTTGTCTCGTCCATGACCCTGTCTCCGGATGTTCCGTCCTCGGTTCCTTTTTGTGGGAAACTAATCGATATTACCCGCTATGATATGCGGGAAGCCTATGACCGTGAATTGAGTAGCTTTACTTATTTCCATTCTACGACGATGCTTCTGATCAAGCGGGCGAACCGTTATTTCCCGGTGATCGAGCCGATTTTGAAGGCGAACGGCATTCCCGATGATTTCAAATATCTAGCGGTGATAGAAAGCCATTTGGACCCCCGTGTATCCTCTCCGGCTCGTGCTGTCGGGATGTGGCAATTACTGGAGGGCACGGCAAGGGAGTATGGTTTGACAATTACTCCGACGGTCGACGAGCGTTGCCATGTGGAGAAAGCGACCGGGGCGGCTTGCCGCTATTTGAAGGCCGCCTATAAGAAATATGGAGATTGGGCGGCGGTAGCCGCTTCTTATAATGGCGGCATGGGACGTATATCCGGTGAGCTGGTCAAACAAGATGCGGATTCCTCCTTTGATCTCTGGCTGGTGGAGGAGACTACCCGTTATATTTATCGAATCATGGCGATCAAGCAAATTTTCGAGAATCCGTCGAAATACGGTTTTGTGCTTCGTGCCCGTGACCTGTATAAGCCGATCCCTACCGTAGACGTGGCTGTAAGCCAAGATATACAGAATCTGTCGGCTTTCGCTAAAGAGCATGGGATCACTTATGCGGACTTGAAACGTTTTAATCCTTGGCTCCGTGATCGGAAGTTGGTGACAGGTGGGAAGACCTATAAATTAAGCATTCCTCAAGAAAAGGATATGTATTATAAGACCCCGAATACGGAAGTATACGATTCGGCTTGGGTCGTGTCGGAGAATTGATCCGATTTTTATTGATACAAAAAATAAAGTGTTTCATTTAGATGGTATAACTGCCCATCGTAATGAAACACTTTTTCTATACTATTTCTCGTTTAAACTGATTCAGTCTATTAGTCAACGATCGTCACACGGTGCCCGTTGAACACGTTCAATCCGAGTTTATTCATTACATACTTAATAGCAAGCTGTGCCTTTACAGAGTTACCAGCTTGGTCAATAGGAGGAGCGAATGCGGAAATACCGAATTGTCCGGGAAGTACACCCATGACACCACCGCCTACACCAGTTTTTGCGGGAATACCGGAAGTGTACAACCAATCACCGGTGTGTTCATAAAAACCTACGGTAGAGATCATGGAAGTGATCTTCGGAGATAACTCTGCATCGAATACTTGTTTCTTTGTCACAGGATTAAGACCTAAATTTGCGACCGTAGCGGCAGCGACAGATAGTTGCTTAGCCGTGATACCCAAAGAACATTGGCGGGTATACAGATCCAAAGACATATCCGGATCGTCATAAATGCGATTGTAATTCTTTAGCAACCAAGCGATGGAGCGGTTATTGAAGTTCGTTGCGGACTCGGATTTGTAGAGTTCGTCGATCAACTGCGGTGCGCTTCCGCATAAATCCGTGATATTGGCTACGATAGCATCCCACTTCTGTTTGGAATCACCGACAGGCTTCACCATACTACAAGCCGTGATAGCGCCGGCATTTACCAATGGGGTAGAAGGATGGTCGTTTTCCAATAGGATAGCGATGATGGAGTTAAATGGCAATCCGGTAGCGTCGGCACCAATTTTCTCCAATAATTCTTTCGCTCCGTATTGGCGCAGTACCAAGATAGCGGTGTGTACTTTCGATACGGATTCGATACCGAAACGATATTCGGAATCCCCCACCTCGATGGTTTGTCCGTTTAAAAGGCAAATACTGATTCCGAATAGATTTTTATTGATATTCGCCAGATAAGGAATGTAATCGGCATTCTTACCATCCGTATTTGTCTTGTAAAGATCGTAAGCCTGTTGAGCTACTTCCTTTATTTGGGCGATCGTTATTTTTTTGTCCATATATGAATTGGATTAAAGAAGGCGTGTATGAAAACACTGATAGTCCTTTCATGCACGCCTTGATGAATTTTGTTTTTATTTCTTAGCGTTGCTCATTGCGGTGTGAGTAAATACCTTACCCTTAACCGGAACGTTCTTGTCTTGAGCGATGCGAGTAGGAGTCGGATATTCAAGTTTCTCCAATGCCTCTACAGCGTTCTTGATATCACCTAATAACATATCGGCCATATCACGGCTGAAACCTTGACGAACTACGACACGCATAACCACGTAGTTATCCAGCTTCTTCGGTAGTGTATACGCTGGAACCATCCAACCGCTTTGTTGCAATTTATCTTGCAAATCGTAAAGTGTCCATTTGGCGTTCTTAGCGTAATCCGGTTTCATGTACCAAATAAACAATGGATTCACAACCTCGTTGCTGTAATTAACGAATGGGGCCATCTTACCGATTTCTTGGTGGATGTATTTCGTTATTTCCATACTGTTATATTGGATTTGTTTGTAGCCCTCGAATCCGAGACGAATAAACTGATAGTATTGTCCGAGGATTTGTGCGGCAGGACGAGAGAAGTTCAAACCAACCTGAGTGATATTCGCTCCAAGATAGTTTACGCTGAATGCCATTTCTTCCGGCAAATATTTCTTGTCTTTCCAAACAACCCAACCCAATCCCGGGTAAACCAATCCGAATTTATGTCCGGATGTGCTGATAGAAAGAACCCATTTCAAACGGAAGTCCCATTTTGTCTCCGGGCTTAAGAACGGAAGGATAAAACCACCGCTGGCGGCATCTACGTGGATAGGTATATCATAACCGGTCTTGGCATTGTATGCGTCGAGCGCTTTGTCCAAGGCTTCTACGTCATCGTTCAGTCCTGTCCATGTTACACCTTGGATAGGAACGATACAAATCGTGTTCTCGTCACACATCTTAAGCGCTTCTTCCGGATCAAGTGTCGTCTTGTCTAAAGTCAAGGGAACTTCACGCATTTCGATTTGCCATAGCTGGGCGAATTTCTCCCATACGACTTGGAAGCCAGTAGAGATCACGAAATTAGGCTTGTCAGTTGGTTTACCTTGTGCTTGTCTCTTTTTGCGCCAACGTAACCAAGCGGCTACACCACCTAACATACAAGCCTCTGAAGAACCGATAGCCAAGGCTCCGGTTTTCCATTTTTCTTGCTCGGGAGAATTCCAAAGACTCGCCATGATATTAATACATTTGGCGTTCATAACAGCGATTCTCGGATACTCTGTTTCGTCAATATAGTTGATGTTGATAGCTTCGTTCATCAATTTTGTCGCGTACTCGTCCATATACGTAGTAACGAATGTAGCTAGGTTCAAGCGAGGCTGTGTTTGTGCGAAAGTCTCGTCTTTAACCATTTGATAAGCGATCTCCGGGGTTGTAGGGCCATCTGGAATCTTATCTACAGGAGAGGGTGTCAACATCACTTCTGAGCCAAAAATCGCTGTTTTGGCATCGCCATTTCTGAAATTTGAGTCTTTCATTTTTCTTTAGTTTTTTTGTTAATAAAATGATTTGAGTCAATGGAATACTGCTTCCACTGAGCGTTTATGCCAAAACAGATTATGGATTGGAATGTTTTTTGGATTTACATTATTTGGGGTTTATTAGCGATACAAGTCCAGTCCTCTTGGAAAGAGCGAAAATGATGAACTTTCACATAAAATGTTTGTTTTGATTAGATAAAAACGTAAAACTAAATCTTTATGAGAATACAGACAGGCCGGGGCACAATTCCCCTTATAACTCTGGTAGGGATATGGTCTATCTCCGCTTTAAATGCATTACCGGGTTTAGCGGTTTCTCCGATATTAGGGAAACTTTCCGTTATTTTTCCTCATTCTACGGAACTGGATATTCAGATGCTTTCCTCTTTGCCATCGTTATTGATAATTCCATTTATTATATTGTCGGGTAAATTAACGGAGAAAGTAAATGAGATACGTCTATTGCAATTAGGCTTGGTGATCTTTGCCCTAAGTGGTATTCTATACTTACTCTCTAATAAGATGTGGCAGTTGATAGCGGTGAGCGCCTTAATGGGAATCGGATCTGGCTTGATCGTACCCTTATCGACCGGTTTGATTTCTCGTTTCTTTATCGGGAAATACCGGACGAAGCAATTTGGTTTAAGTTCTGCTATTACAAATGTAACGTTGGTATTAGCCACGATCTTAACGGGATATCTGGCGGAGGTGAATTGGCATTTACCGTTTGCCGTTTATCTATTGCCCTTGATTTCCATCGTACTTTCCGTATACTTGAAAAGGAGTATGGAGAATGAGCCGGCGATCGTATCGAAATCAGAAGTGAAAGCCCCTGTTGCGGCAGATCCCGTCACGGTTCCGGGTAAATATGGTGTGGATATAAAGCATCTGGTACAAATCATGTGTTTTTATGGATTGGCTACGTATTTAGTGATTATAGTCAGCTTTAACTTACCGTTTTTAATGAAGGAATATAAGTTTACAAGCGGTAATTCCGGATTAATGATTTCATTGTTTTTCTTGGCTATTATGGCTCCCGGTTTTATCTTGAATCAGATCGTTGATTTATTTAAGCAAAAGACAAAATTTGTCAGTCTATTGGCGATCGCTTTAGGGATGGCCTTGATTTTGATATCTCGTACGGAATGGCTAATTGGATTGGGATGTATTTTTATCGGTTTCGGATATGGTGTTATCCAGCCAATCGCTTATGATAAAACGACTCGTACGGCCATTCCTGAGAAAGTTACATTGGCATTAGCTTTCGTGATGGCGATGAATTATTTGGCGATATTACTTTGTCCGTTTATTATCGATTTCTTCCAGTCTATACTCCATGTCAAGAGCCAGCAATTCGCGTTTATTTTTAATCTCTGTATTGCGCTGGTCGCTACGATCTGGGCTTATGTAAAACGAGACTCGTTTCTTTTCAACGATAAAATTTGATTTACGAATATAAAACTAAAAAATGATAGACAGTGAAAAATAAGAAAACAGAAGCTAATATTAGCATGGTGGTCTCAAAAACTTTCAGTGGATTGAATATGAACGCCTTGAAATACTTGCTTCCCTTATGGATGAGCCCGTTGACGGGCGCTTCTTTCCGATGCGTGTTTGCGGCCGTGGCGTTTTGGGTGATCGGCTGGTTTATGAAACCGGAGGTTTCTACGACGAAAGATAAGGTGTGGCTATTTTTACTAGGCGCTATCGGTATCTATGGTTTTATGTTTCTTTATTTAGTGGGGCTTAGTAAGACAACGCCGGTCTCAAGTTCTATTTTCACGAGCTTGCAACCGATCTGGGTATTTTTGATTATGGTATTCTTTTATAAGGAAAAGGCTACTTGGATGAAAATACTCGGTATCTTGATTGGTTTATCCGGGGCCTTGGTTTGCATCTTGACCCAGCAAAGCGACGATTTAGCGGCGGACGCTTTTAATGGAAATATGCTATGCTTGGCTAGCTCCGTGTTTTATGCCGTGTATTTGGTCTTAAGCCAGCGGATCTTACAAAAAGTAGGGACGATGACGATGCTTCGATATACATTCACGGGCGCCGCTTTCTCCAGTCTATTGATTTTGCCGATAGAAGGCTTTCATGCTCCTTTATTCTCGGAGCCATTTCATTGGTGGCCTTTTGCCGTATTGATGTTTGTGCTTATTTTCCCTACGGTAATCAGTTATCTGTTGATTCCTATCGGATTGAAGTATTTGAAAACTACGTTGGTGGCTATTTATGGCTATCTGATCTTGATCGTGGCAACGATTACATCCCTATTGATCGGGCAAGACCGTTTCAGTTGGACACAGACGTTCGCCATTATCTGTATTTGCGCCGGGGTTTATCTGGTTGAGATAGCGGAAGGAAAAGAGAAAAAGACAGTCAAGGTTTGACTTATTAAATATGAACTATTAAATTGTAGCGTTATGGATAAAAAACAAGAAAAGAAAATCTGGAACTCTCAACTTGCGATTGAGAATCCGAAGAATGATAGGATCGCTGTTATTTACTCTGTAAAAGTTAGTAGTGTACGAATCCTAGAGAAACCTCGTAATCCGAAAAGAGGGAAGACCCGTTGACAATCATCATCCCCTATTCTATATATAAATATATGAATAGGGGATGACTGTCTATTTATTCTCCACTTCCATGCCCATGATATAATCGTTCATGAAATAGCCGTTTCCTATATGATGGTCCCGTGTGCCTATTTCCCGTAATCCCATATGTCTGTAGAAGCCTATGGCGGGATTGTAGCGGTTTACATATAATTCTATAGTGAAAGGTCCGGTATGTACCTCCTTCAAATAGTTAATACCTTGTTCGATGATAAAACGCCCGATTCCCGTGCCATGCATTTCCGGTAGGGAATAGATCTTTTGAAAATTGTACGTGTTTTCACCTGTTTTCTCTATGGATAAATAGCCTGCCGGCATATCGTCCGCCAATATAATAAAATATTGATGATGTAACTCTTCCATTTGTTTAAGAATGTTATCCGGAGCGTACATCATATCGAACATATAATCCAATTGCTCTTTAGAAAGTATCTTTCCATACGTGTTCTCCCAAATGCGTGAGGCAAGATCATGAATAAGAGAACGATCATCAATAGTCGCTTTTCTAATCGTAAACATGTTAATTTTGTATTTTGACTCACAAAGATACAAATAGACGAACAAAAATACAATATAGACGAATGTAAATAGAATTTTACTTGACTAGTGTTATTTTTTAGCTTGATTTCACACTTATTTTGATGTTAATCCGCGAAAAATAATAACTTTGTGGGCGTTTACTATTGAAAAATACAATTCAAATACATAATAGGAAATGGATACAAAGATTCAGGAACTAACAGACAAGATCTACAAGGAAGGTGTAGAGAAGGGGAACGAAGAAGCGGGGCGTATAATCGCCGAGGCCAATGCTCAAAAGGATACGATTCTTAAAGATGCGGAAGCGGAAGCGAAACGTATCGTAGCGGCTGCAGAGAAACAAGCTGCCGAGTTGAAGAAGAATACGGAAGCCGAATTGAAATTGTTCGCCACCCAGTCTGTCGAGGCATTAAAGAGCGAGGTGACAAACCTTATCACTGGTGATATCGCTAGTTCGAATGTGAAAGCGGCGTTGATGGATCCCGCCTATATGCAGAAAGTGATCCTTGAGCTTGTGAAAAGCTGGCCCGCTAATGAGTTCTTGACTATCCAAGCTTCTGATTCCGATGGCTTGAAGGCGTATTTTGAGGCCAATGCCAAAGGCTTGCTAGAGAAAGGGTATAAGATCGAGAAGGTAAGCGGAAAGAAAGCGTCTTTCTCTATTATCCCGGCGGATGGGTCTTATAAAGTGACGTTTGGCGAAGACGAGTTCATCGAGTTCTTTAAAGAGTTCTTGCGTCCGCAATTAGTAGAAATGCTGTTCTGATATGAGTAAGTATTACTACTTAATCTCCGGACTTCCTAACATAGCGTTGGATGATAGTAAACTAGCCTATTCGGTCTGTGAGTTCCGGACGGAAGTAGAGGATATGCTATCTTCTAAGGATAAAAAGCTGATTGATTTATTTTATTTGAAATATGATAATATAAATCTGCTGGCTCACGCTAAAAGACCGGACTCCGATCCGGATCAAAGAGGAAGAATAACGTATGATGAGTTCAATACTTTATATAAAGCGTTGAAGGATGAGGAAAAAATTCCCAAAAATGATAATCTCCCGCCTTATTTCGTGGACTTTTTTAAACTGTATCTAGCCGAAGAGGCTAAGGACACCAAAAGTGAGAAAGAATATATATCATGGGAAGACCGCTTGGCTGCGTTATATTATGAATATGCCATGAAATGTGGGAATAAGTTCGTGGCTGATTGGTTCGAGCTTAACCTGAATATCAACAATGTTCTTACTGCGATCACTTGCCGTAAATATGGATTTGATAAGGCCAATTATATCGTGGGGCATAATGAGATAGCAGAAAATATCCGTACGTCGAACGCCCGTGATTTCGGCTTGGGCGATTCCGTGGAATATTTGCCCGAGTTACAACGCATCGCCGAAGAGACCGATCTGATCGTTCGTGAGAAGAAAATCGATCTTTTGAAATGGAAATGGCTGGACGATAATACCTTCTTCAAGACGTTCGACATAGAGAGTGTATTCGCTTATTTATTGAAATTGGAGATGATAGAGCGCTGGGTAACCTTGGATAAGGCGAGAGGCGAGAAGACTTTCCGTGAATTGGTAGGCGCCATGAAGATGGGTAGTGAGAATGCGTTGGAAGAATTTAAAAGAAACAATATAAAATAAATTATGGCTACGAAAGGAATTGTAAAAGGAATCGTATCCAACCTAGTAACCGTAGAGGTGGATGGTCCGGTTTCTCAGAATGAGATCTGTTACATTTCTGTCGGAGGCGTGAAGCTGATGTCGGAAGTAATCAAGGTGATAGGTAAGAATGCCTTTGTACAAGTATTTGAGAGCACACGTGGTATGCGTGTCGGCGACGAGGCTGAATTCCAAGGGCATATGTTGGAAGTTACGCTGGGTCCGGGTATGTTGTCCCGCAACTATGACGGTTTGCAGAATGACTTGGACAAGATGGAAGGTGTATTCTTGAAACGTGGCGATTATACGTTTGCGTTGGACAATGATAAGAAGTGGGATTTCAAGCCTCTGGCTAAAGCGGGCGATACCGTGAGCGCCGGTGATTGGCTGGGAGAGGTGGACGAGAATTTCCAACCTCATAAGATTATGGTCCCCTTTAAGTTCGAGGGATCTTATACTGTGAAATCGGTGGTTCCAGCCGGACAATATACCATCAATGATACGATGGCTGTCCTTACGGACGAAAATGGCACGGACGTAAACGTGACGATGATCCAGAAATGGCCGGTAAAGAAAGCTATCACTTGTTATAAGGAAAAGCCCCGTCCATTCAAATTGCTGGAGACGGGCGTTCGTACGATCGACACCGTGAACCCGATCGTTGAGGGTGGTACCGGATTTATCCCCGGTCCGTTCGGTACGGGCAAGACGGTGCTTCAGCACGCTATCTCTAAACAAGCGGAAGCGGATATAGTGATTATCGCGGCCTGCGGTGAGCGTGCGAATGAGGTCGTAGAGGTATTTACGGAGTTCCCGGAATTGGTAGACCCGCATACGGGACGTAAATTGATGGAACGTACGATCATTATCGCCAATACTTCCAACATGCCGGTAGCCGCTCGTGAGGCATCCGTATATACGGCGATGACCATCGCCGAGTATTATCGCAGCATGGGTTTGAAGGTTCTGTTGATGGCCGACTCTACTTCCCGCTGGGCACAGGCTTTGCGTGAGATGTCCAACCGTTTGGAGGAGTTGCCCGGACCGGATGCTTTCCCGATGGACTTGTCCGCTATCGTGGCGAACTTCTACGCTCGTGCGGGATTCGTTCATTTGAATAACAACGCTACAGGCTCCGTCACTTTCATCGGTACGGTATCGCCTGCCGGTGGTAACTTGAAGGAGCCGGTAACCGAGAATACGAAGAAGGTGGCCCGTTGTTTCTATGCCTTGGAGCAGGAGCGAGCCGACCGTAAACGTTATCCGGCCGTAAACCCGATCGAGAGTTATTCCAAGTATATCGAGTATCCGGAGTTTCAGGAATACATCGCTAAACATATCTCCCCGGAATGGATCGAGAAAGTAAACGAGATCAAGACCCGTATGTTGCGTGGTAAGGAGATCTCCGAGCAAATCAATATCTTGGGTGATGATGGTGTGCCTGTCGAGTATCACGTTACATTCTGGAAGTCCGAGTTGATCGACTTCGTGATCTTGCAACAGGATGCTTTCGATGCCATTGATGCGGTTACTCCGTTGCAACGTCAGGAATTCATGCTGGATAGAGTCGTAAATGTTTGCCGTTCAGAGTTTAAGTTTGATAACTTCCTTGAGGTTATGGACTACTTTAAGAAGATGATCAACATCTTTAAGCAGATGAACTATTCGGAATATGAGAGTGACCAATTCAAGAAGTTTAATACGGAACTGGATGAACTTTTGAAGGAGAGAATCGAAAATTAAAAGAGTTATGGCAACAAAAGCATTTCAAAAAATATATACGAAGATTACCCAGATCACAAAAGCTACCTGTTCGCTGAAAGCAACGGGAGTTGGGTATGATGAGTTGGCCTCTGTAGACGGAAAGCTGGCTCAGGTGGTAAAGATTATCGGCGACGAGGTGACGTTGCAGGTATTCTCCGGAACGGAAGGTATCCGTACGAATGCCGAGGTGGTATTCATGGGGAAGGCCCCTTCCTTGAAAGTAGGTGACCAGTTAGTCGGACGTTTCTTCAACGCTTATGGCGAGCCTATCGATGGCGGTCCGATCCCCGAGGGACGTGAGGTCGAGATCGGTGGTCCGTCCGTGAACCCGGTACGTCGTAAACAACCCTCTGAATTAATCGCTACGGGTATCGCCGGTATCGACTTGAATAATACCTTGGTAACCGGTCAGAAGATCCCGTTCTTCGCCGACCCCGACCAGCCTTTCAACCAAGTTATGGCGATGGTAGCCTTGCGTGCAAAGTCCGATAAGATTATCTTGGGAGGTATGGGTATGACGAACGACGACTACCTGTTCTTTAAGAATACATTTAGTAACGCCGGTGCCCTAGACCGTATCGTTAGTTTTATCAACACGACCGAGGACCCGTCCGTAGAGCGTATCTTGATCCCGGATATGGCGTTGAGCGCCGCTGAGTATTTCGCCGTGGAGAAGAACGAGAAGGTCTTGGTATTGCTTACCGATATGACCAACTACGCCGATGCCTTGGCGATCGTATCAAACCGTATGGACCAGATCCCGTCTAAGGACTCTATGCCGGGTTCCTTGTATTCGGATTTGGCGAAGATTTACGAGAAAGCCGTTCAATTCCCGGCGGGAGGTTCCATCACGATTATCGCCGTAACGACCTTATCCGGTGGTGATATCACGCATGCCGTACCTGATAATACGGGTTATATCACGGAAGGTCAGTTGTATTTGCGTCGTGATAGCGATGTGGGTAAGGTCATCGTCGATCCGTTCCGAAGCTTGTCTCGTTTGAAACAGTTGGTAACCGGAAAGAAGACCCGTGAGGATCATCCACAGGTAATGAACGCCGCCGTACGTTTGTATGCCGATGCCGCCAACGCTAAGACCAAGCTGGAGAACGGTTTCGACTTGACCGACTACGACAACCGTACCTTGTCTTTCGCCAAGGATTATTCTTCTAAGCTGTTGGCTATCGACGTAAACTTGGATACGACGGAGATGCTGGACGTAGCTTGGGGATTGTTCGCTAGATATTTCAGCCCGGAGGAGGTAAATATCAAACAAGGATTGGTTGATAAGTACTGGAAGTAAATTAAATAAACATGGCAATAAAGTTTCAATATAATAAAACCTCTCTTCAGCAATTGGAAAAGCAACTGAAGATGCGTGAACGCTCCCTGCCTACGATCAAGAGCAAGGAGAGCGCCCTGCGTATCGAGGTGAAGCGGACCAAGGACGAAGTGAATAAATTGGAACTTCAGCTAGAACGAGAGATTCAGAGTTACGAGAATATGGTGGCTTTGTGGAACGAGTTCAATCCGGAGCTGATCTCCGTGAAGGACGTTACGCTCTCCACGAAGAAGATCGCCGGCGTGATCGTCCCGTTATTGGACGAGATTAAGTTCGAGATCGGACACTATAGTCTCTTTAATGCCCCCGCATGGTATACGGATGGTATCGAGTTGCTGAAAAAGCTGGCTCGTACCGGTATCGAGGCGGAGTTCTCGGGCATGAAGCTGGAGTTGTTGGAGCATGCTAGGAAAAAGACCACTCAGAAGGTGAACCTGTTTGAGAAGGTACAGATTCCGGGTTATAAGGATGCGATCCGTAAGGTGAAACGGTTTATGGAAGACGAGGAGAGTCTTTCTAAGTCCTCACAGAAGATCATGAGAGCCAATCAGGAGAAACGTAAGGCAAAAGAAGAAAAAGAGGAGGCCGAGGTATGATAGTAAAGATGAGTAAATATGCCTTTATGGTGTACCATAAGGAGTATGATACGTTCCTTTCTACGCTTCGTGACTTAGGTGTCGTCCATATCAAGGAGACAAACTCCGTGATGGATAACGAGAGGTTGCAAGAGCTTCTGGCTGAGCGTAAACAGATCAATACGCTGATGCGTTACTTTAAGAACCTCCATGCGGCGGAGAAAGACGTTAAGTTTGCCCCGGCCCGTGAGTTGACGAAAGAGGAAGGCTTGAAGTTGGTGCGTAAGATAGAGGAATTGCAAGATAAGAAAGCGCAATTGATCGCTTCCAAGCAATCGATCGAGAAGGATCTGGCTTATATGGAAATATGGGGTGAGTTCAGTTATCAGAATATCAACCGTCTGAAAAGAGCGGGATACGATGTTACGTTCTTTACCTGTCCTACCGCTAAGTACGAGCCGGAATGGGGTGTGCTGTATAACGCCATTCTGATCAATAACTTCCAATCGGTAACGTATTTTATCACGATTACCAAGGAAGGTACCTTGATCGATATAGACGCTGAACGTCCGAAGATGCCGGTTCAAGGATTGGCGAAGTTGCGTGCCCGTCTGGATCAACGTACCAAGGATATCCAGAATGTGGAGGATGAGCTGAAACATCGTGCCGTGGAGGATTATAAAACGTTGGAGGAATTCGATAAGAACCTGCAGGACGAGTTTAATCTTTCTAATGCGTTAGTGCAGACAGATCGGCAAGCGGGTGATAAGCTCATGTTGTTGGAAGGTTGGGTGCCGACGGAAAACGCTCCGGCCTTGGAGCACGAGCTGGATAAGCAAGGTTATTTCTTCCAGCAATTAGAGATCGAGGATGGGGATAAGGTGCCTATCAAGTTACGGAATAATAAATTCAGTAAGCTGTACGAGCCTATCACGAAGATGTTCTCCTTGCCTAATTACGGAGAACTTGATCCGACCCCGTTGTTCGCCCCGTTCTTTATGCTGTTCTTCGGACTTTGTTTCGGCGATGGCGGATACGGTTTGCTGGTCATGATCGCTTGTACGATCTTGAAGAAGAAGGTGAACCCGGACTTCAAGCCTTATTTGACCTTGTTCCAGTATTTAGGTTTCGCCGCCTTATTGGTGGGTACTTGTACGGGATCTTTCTTCGGAGTGGCCTTGGCGGATATCCCGGCTTTGTCAAAGATCAAGAACTACTTTGTGAATAGCGACAACTTGATGACATTCTCTATTGTCATCGGTTTGGTACAGATCATATTCGGTAAATGTGTCGCTGCTTACAAGATCAAGATACAGAAAGGAACGAAACACAGTATCGCTCCGTTCGCTTGGGTGTTCGTGATCATATCCTTGGCATTGGCGCTCGGACTTCCGATGTTGAACGTTCACTTGCCGAACGCTGTCGTTATGGTATGTTACGGAATCGCCATCTTGGGTCTGGTTGTCGCTTATCTGTACAATACACCGGGCAAGAACGTATTCTTGAACTTTGGTACCGGACTTTGGAACACGTACAATATGGCCTCCGGATTGCTGGGGGATACGTTATCATACATTCGTTTGTTCGCTATCGGTCTGACCGGTTCCATCTTGGGTGGCGTATTTAATACGTTGGCGGTTACGATGACAGACGGTATGAATATCGTGGCACGTGCGATCTGTATGTTGTTGATCTTGTTAGTGGGTCACTCCATCAATATCGCTCTTTGTACGATCAGCTCCTTGGTACACCCGCTTCGTTTGATCTTCGTGGAATATTACAAGAACGCAGAGTTCGAAGGTGGAGGTAAGGCCTATGAGCCATTCAGAAAAGCATAACAATTAAACGAGAAAATAAAACAATAAAAGAATAATTTAAAAACACATTTTATTATGGAACCAATTTTATTAGCTTATGTAGGTATTGCGTTGATGACAGGTTTAACTTTTATCGGCAGTAGTTATGGTGTTACGATCGCAGGTAATGCGGTGGTAGGTGCGATGAAGAAAAATCCGGATGCTCTGGGTACGTACATCGCTTTAAGTGCGTTGCCTTCTTCACAGGGTTTGTATGGATTCGTGGGCTACTTTATGATGCAGAAGTTCTTGGTCGCTGATATTTCCATGTTGGCCGCTACGGCTGTTTTCGGCGCTGGTTTAGTGTTAGGTTTCGCTGGTTTTTACTCTTCAATCCGCCAAGCTCAAGTTTGTGCGAATGGTATCGCTGGTGTTGGTGCCGGACACAACGTATTCGGTGCTACGATGGTAATGGCCGTATTCCCAGAGTTATACGCTATCTTGGCCTTATTGGTTGTGATCTTGATTGGCGGAACGATTCCTGTCGCCTAATCATTCAAACATCTGGATATAATAAAGGCCGTCCCGGACATTCCCGGGGCGGCTTTTTTGATTGGATCAATGAATAAACTATCTCTTTTAGTTTGTTAACTATACGAATTAGTTTGGTAACTAAAAGTTTTAGTTACTTTGTCGCAAACAAGATAAGGTTATGAAACGACTTACGGCGAAAGAAGAAGAAATCATGGGCTGGTTCTGGCAGAAAGGCCCATTGTTCGTGAAGGAGCTACTTGAATATTACGAGGAGCCTAAACCTCATTTCAATACCCTTTCTACGATTGTCCGAGGCTTGGAGGAGAAAGGTTTCCTCGCCCATAAAAATTTCGGGAATAGCTATCAATATTATGCGGTCTTAACAGAAAAGGAGTATAGCAACGGTACGTTGAAAAATGTGATCGCTAAGTATTTCAATAATTCTTATCTGGGGGTTGTCTCTACGCTGATCAAGGAAGAGGATATCTCTGTGGATGATCTGCGAAAACTAATAGATGATGTAGAACAAGGGAATCGTAAATAAGAACGAATATGGGAATCTTCTTTGTATATATCCTTAAATCATCCGTGTGCTTGACGATATTTTATCTGTTTTATAAGCTATTGTTGAGCCGTGATACCTTCCATCGTTTCAACCGGATCGCTTTATTAAGCTTGATCATGCTTTCGGTTATCATCCCATTTTGTGAGATTACTTTGGAGGAAGCGACGGCCATTCAGCGTCCGGTCATGGATTTGGAGAATTTGCTAGCGGCGGTTTCCATGAGAACGTCGGCAGAATCCGCTAGCCAACCTGTATGGTTACGAGTTATGGTGATAGCCTATATAATTGGAGGGATATTAACGCTTTGTCAATTCGCATATTCATTTTATGCCTTGTTTCGGTTGATGAGACAAGGTACACCGAAGCTGGTGGACGGAATCCATCTGATTCTTACGGACCAACCAGTCGTCCCGTTCAGTTGGATGCGAACGATCGTAATAAGCCGGAAGGATTTTGAGGAAAGTGGGATAGAGATCATGACGCATGAGATGGCGCATATAAAAGCCCGTCATTCCATTGATCTGCTGATCTCCGAGATTTGTATCCTGTTCCATTGGTTCAACCCATCTGTCTGGTTGTTGAGACAGGAATTGCAAAATATCCATGAATACGAGGCCGACGAGAGCGTATTAAATCAAGGCGTCGACGCAAAAAGATATCAATTATTATTAATCAAAAAAGCTGTTGGTGCACAGCGCTTCACTTCTATGGCCAACAGCTTTAATCACAGTTCACTTAAAAAGCGAATAGCTATGATGTTAAAACAAAAATCAAGTCCATGGGCACGGTTGAAGTATCTGTATGTACTCCCGTTGGCAGCCTTAACGGTGGTAGCCTTTGCCCGTCCGGAAATCTCTCACGAATTGGAGAAGATTTCGAGTGTCAAAATTAGCGAAATTATTCCGGTTCAGGAAAAAAAAGAGCCTAAAAGAAATGTAGAGGTTGAGACCCTCGCGAGGGATTCGGTCGTTTCTGAAAAAGATATGCAAGCGATACAGGAAAAGGTCTCGGCCGTGATGGAGAAATACCAGCCGGAGATTGACAAGGCGGTCGAAGAGGCTGTGAAAGCGGCGAATATCGACGAGATCGTTTCTGCGGAAATGGCGAAACACCAAGTTGAGATCGACAAGGCTGTGCAAGCGGCGATAGAGGCAGCCAAGATAAATGAGACTATCGCTGCCGAAATGGAGAAGATCCAACCGGAGATCAATCGAACCATAGAGGAGGCCATGAAAGCCATAGATATCAATGAGAAGGCTGCTAAGGAGGCATCAAAGGTAAAATCCTCTTTCTCCGGTATTGTCTACATCGATGGGATGGAATCTTCTAAAGAGAGGATGGACAATTTGAATCCCGATCATATTGCGTCTATGAATGTGTACAAAGGAAACGAGGCGATCGCTAAATTCGGAGAGAAAGGTCGTAATGGCGTTATCGAGATAAAATTGAAGAAATGATTTTCGCATATATATGCAAGGTAGGCTTGTTCGGCTCCCTCTGTGCGGGAATATTTCTAACTTCCTGTATGGAGCGTGAAAACGAAGAAGCGAGCAAGCGGGTGATTGAGGTAGCTAAAGCTATCTCATCGCCTGCCGAGCTGAAAGCCTCTGATTATTTTTATGAGATCCGGTATGTCCCTTTAGAGACGAGGGATGATTGTCTGGTCGGAAGTTCTCCTGATATCAAGTTATTGGATAAATATATTCTGATCACTTCCGCTAACCGGCAATGTCTTTTGTTTGATAAGGCTACGGGAAAGTTTAAATGTCAGATAGGGCATGTAGGGAAGGATCCGGGTGGCTATAGAAATGTAGACTGCTTGGTGGACGAGTTGAACGGGCGTTTGCTGTTTAATGGATGGGGACATGATTTGATTAGCTATAATCTGGATGGCAATTATATCGGAAAAATAGAGGTTCCATGCATTCAAGAAAATGTGTATCCATCCAATTGCTTTGTGATGAATGGGGATACGATAGCCGGTTTTTTCCAGAATACTTTGGGAAAGGAGGAGAACCGTGTTATTTATTTTCAAGAGGGAGGTAAATTGTTGGCCTTATTACCGAATGAGAGTCAATGCGCTTCTTTCGAGATCAATTCTATGTCCGTATGGAAGGGTGAGAGCGCCGTGAAGGAGTTCGGGCCGTCTGCCTTGAGAGGTCTCATTTATATGGAAGGCAAAGATCCGGAAACGGCTAGTGTTATGTATCCCAACAATTCCAATTTCTGGCATGTCGGGAAGGATACTTATTTCATGGAGTCTTTCAATGACACGATCTTCCATTCGGAAGGTACGGCCTTGATACCTCATCTTTGGTTTGATTGCGCTGATCTGAAATGGGATTATAAGGATCGTTTCAGCATCAACAAGAGTAGGGGACTATTCATTTCTCAAGTGCTGGATAGTAAACACGTTCTTTTTGCCTTGGCGATTACCGGCTTATACGATAAGGATAAACGAAAGACTTATAGTGTGGCTTTTGATAAACAAAAGGGCGAGACGAAAGCCTCTTTATTCGAGAAAGGAATCAAGGATGATATAACCGGTTTCCTGCCTATCCAATTGATGACAGTTTCCATCTCGGGCGAATATGGAGGTCTTCTTTCAATGGAGGATATAGCGAAGTGGGCGGATAAGCATACTGATCAAGAGCTTCCGAAGGAATTGGCTGCGTTGAGAGACCTTGATGAAGAAAAAAATCCGGTAGTGGTACTTATGAGGTAAGCTATTTTATATCGGATAATCATTTATTTCCCCTTTACTCTTCTCTTTTTTGAGATAGGGTAAAGGGGATGTCTTTTTAAATACATTTGTTCATTCATTTACAAAACAGTATTTAAAATAGGGATATGGATGAGAAAGGATTTGTAGAAGGTATGAGGGAGTATATAGCCCAGTTGAATCGAGAAAAGCGTTATTCCTCGGCTAAGAGTTATCAAGACGCATTAAACTCCTTTATAAGGTATAGCGGAACCGACTGTATAGCTTACTCGGCTATTAATAAGGATAATCTTCGCCGGTACGAGGCTTATTTATTGGAGAACGGCTGTATGCGCAATACGATTTCCACTTATATGCGGCGTTTGCGTTGTATCTATAACAAGGCGGTGGAGAACGGTAAGGCGGAATTTATTCCCACTTTATTCAAGGGGATTTTTACGGGTGTGGAAAGTAAGCGTAAGAAGTCCTTGCCTATCGAGGATTTACACCGTCTGATGACAGTCCCGGTGGAGGATGGGAAGCAGAGAAAGACACAGTTGGCGCTTTGCTTGATGTTTCTGTTTGGGGGTATGTCTTTCGTTGACTTTGCCCACTTGAAGACCGGTAATATCAAAAACGGTATATTAGATTACAACCGTCAGAAGACCGGGACACCGATGAGACTGGAGATCTTGGATACAGCCGAGACAATGTATAAGGAATTGTCAGGAGAGAAAGTGCGAGATTCCGGATATTTATTTCCCTTTCTGAGTGGCACCAGAGAGGGGCGTGAGGAATACCTCGAATACAATGCGGCACTATTTCGATTTAACCGGAATTTAAAAGCGTTGAAAGAATTTGCGGGAATTACCTCGGATGTCACCTCTTATACGATTCGCCATTCTTTTGCCATGACATTAAAAGAACAAAATGTCCCGATTGAAATGATCAGCGAACTATTGGGGCATAAATCTATCAAGACAACACAAATTTATTTAAGGAGTTTCTCTTTAGGGAAAATGACGGAGGTTAATAGCGCCTGCTTTGGCGGTGTTTATAATTATGAATCTCAAGCGGGGTGAGGCTACTTGGAGAGTAGCGTATTCTTTCACGGCGCAAATGTAATAAAAAATAGCTAAAAACAAGCGAATAGATCCGCTTGTTTGTTCATTATTGGTGTTTGACCCTCTCTATTCTTTGATTTTTCCATTTTTTCCTAGACGTATAGACACGGTGATGCGGGCGAAACGACTCCTTGTTTTCGGTATCATTCCGCCATGTCTCATAATCTGTGTGTATCCCTGTAGAGATGGGGCGTGCCCCGTCTCATCCCTTCAAAATGGTATTTAAAATTACTCCCAGACGGTGGGAGACGGAGCACGCTCCGTCTCTACAACCGGGTAATAACCATTCTCCTACCTTTTTACGCTACTCTCCAAGTAGCCTAAGATTTCGAGAGATGGTAATTTTCAGTAATGCCATATTTGAAAATATAAAACGCTGTTTATCA